>Ga0070741_10000275_pt1 | contig 196262 bp, 151 predicted proteins | sample Coa_R1_4_FD_66440 | JGI IMG/M metagenome (GOLD analysis project Ga0070741, IMG submission 66440) | Surface soil microbial communities from Centralia Pennsylvania, which are recovering from an underground coalmine fire - Coalmine... | ecosystem: Environmental > Terrestrial > Soil >... | reverse complement strand
GTCCCCGCCCGCGTTCCAGCGGGCGGAACGCGCCGCCGAAGCCGGGCGATTCGGATCGTTCGTTCCGTCGCCTGACGCTGCGCTCGGCGACGGGGACGGCGCAGCGCGCCATCCCTACCAAAGACACGGTAACAGTATTGAGATGCGCGCCCAGCCCCGGCAGTGCGTTTGCAGTTGAACTTGTCTCGCTGGTTGGCGATAGTGGTTGAACTGCGGCTTTGCCGCGTGATATTCAAGTCCGCCGATGAACGAATGGAATATTCAGTCTCGCGCTCATGCATGCGCCGCCTGTGAACGGGGATTCACAGACAAAGAGGCCTACCACACGCTCCTTTTCGATGAAAAACAGGATTTCCGCCGCTCGGACGTTTGCGACGCCTGCTGGCAAAAGCATTACAGTGAGGGAGCGCGCGAGCGCAAAGGGTTCGTCTCCTATTGGCACGGCATTTACGAAGCACCCGCACCGGCGCCGGAAGCAATCCAGAAGGACACCGCCGAATCGTTGTTGCGCAAGCTGATTGAACTGAACGATCCGAAATACGTGCCGGCTGGTTATATCCTTGCCGTCATGCTCGAACGCAAACGGCTGCTCAAAATCAAGGAACAATTCGTGCGCGATGGCCAGCGCGTGTTCGTTTATGAACATCCCCGGACTGGCGACGTGTTCACCATCGTCGATCCCGCGTTGCAACTGAATCAACTGGACCAGGTGCAGCATGACGTCGCTGCCCTGCTCGAACACGGCTTGAATCCACCGCAGCCTGAACCGCAAACCCCCGCCCAGCCGGGTGAATCCACAACTCCGGGCCCGATTGCCGAAGCCGCTTCACCAACCCCGGAAACAGAACCTGCTGAGACTGTTTGACTGACTTTTCTATGCGATGAACTTAAGCGACCGGCAGGAACATCGGCCTGGTCGTCGTCAGCGGGAGCCGAGGACGACGACGAGGACGAGAGAGGCGCGAGGGGCTTTCACTTGGAACCCACTCCATGAAGAAGGGAGCTCTGCGCTCCGACCGAGGGGGCTGAAGCATTCGGCCTTATCTCTCTGAGGCATGCACCAGGACCTGCAAAATCGCCTGGGCTACGTTTTCAAAAATCCCGGCTTGCTCCAGCTTGCGCTCACGCACCCTTCGGTGGCGCATGAACAAGGCGTGCCCGTCCAGCACAATCAGCGCCTTGAATTCCTGGGCGATGCCGTCCTCCAACTCATCCTGACCCGCGAACTCTATCAAAAGTTCCCCGAGTTTGGCGAAGGTCCGCTGACCAAGGCGCGTGCCAAGCTGGTCAATCGCCAGGCCCTGGCGGAAATGGGCCGGCGTCTTGACCTGGGCCGCCATCTCATCATCAGCCGCGGCGAGGAAGCGCATGGCGGCCGCGAGCGGTCTTCCACACTCGCGGACGCCTTCGAAGCGATGCTCGGAGCTGTTTTTCTTGATGGTGGATTCGACGCGGCGGCGGAAGTCATCCTGCACGGATTCCGCGACGCGTTCGGCGATTTGAGCGGCATTCCGGTGCTGGAGAATCCCAAAGGCGAGTTGCAGGAACTTTTGCAGACACATTCCGCAGAAGCGCCGCATTACCATGTAGTTTCCGCCACCGGCCCTGATCATGACCGCATCTTTGAATGCACCGTCCACCACGAGGGCGTGGAGTTGGCGCGCGGCCGCGGCAAGAGCAAAAAAGCCGCGGAGAGCGAAGCCGCGCTGGCCGCGCTGAAGTTTTTGCGACAGCAGGGGAGAATGCCGGAAAAAGTTGGCTAGTTGAGCGATAAAGCATCCCGATCAGCGACCGGGAGCAAGCTTGCATCGATCTCGCAAATCAGAGAAAAATCTTTATGCTTTTGAATGCCCGGCGCAAGGTTCTCATCGGAGTCGTTCATCTGGCTCCGTTGCCGGGTTCACCGCGGTGGGGCGGAAAGCTCGAGACCGTGCTCAAGAAGGCAGTGGTCGATGCGAAGGCTTACGAAGCAGGCGGCGCGGATGCGCTATTCGTCGAAAACTTCGGCGATGTTCCGTTCACTAAATTTGCGGTCGCTCCCGAAACGGTGGCGGCCATGACGGCTGCGGGCTGCGCCGTGCGGTCGGCGATCCGGCTCCCCATTGGTTTCAATGTGCTTCGCAACGACGCCCGGGCGGCGCTGGCGCTGTGCGCCGCTTGCGGGGGCAGTTTCATCCGCGTCAACGTCCACACTGGCGCGATGCTTACCGACCAGGGTATCATCGAGGGCAATGCCCATGAAACCCTTCGCCATCGGCAAATGATCTGTCCCGATGCCGCCATCTTCGCCGACGTGCATGTGAAACACGCGGTGCTATTGGGAACGAGTTCGATTGAAAACTCGGCGCGTGACACGCTCGAACGCGGGCTGGCCGATGCGCTCATCATTTCCGGCGTGGGCACCGGTCATGCAGCGGAAGTTTCGGACGCGCGCCGGGTGCGCGAAGCCTGCCCTTCCGCGCGCATCCTGGTCGGTAGTGGCATAACGACGGAGAATATCGGGACATTCCTCCCGTTCACCGATGGATTCATCGTGGGAAGTTCCCTCAAGCGCGCCGGCAAGCTGGCCAATCCCGTTGATCCCAAACGCGTTGCGGCACTGGTGCGAGCGATGAACCAGCCTCCCACTCCCCGCAGCTCCAAAAAATGATCACTTCCATAAAATGGATTGCCGTGCTGTTGTTCCTGTCAATCGCCGGCCAGGCGGAAACGATGGATTCGCCGGCCCACCAGGCGGCCAAGCGGTTCATGCGGGGCGTCAATTTCGGGAATTTTTTGGAAACGCCCCCGGAACAGCGTTGGTTAATCCAACATACCACCAATGATCTGGCGCAGGCGCGCGCGGAAGGGTTCGATCATGTGCGGCTGCCGATTGGCTGGCATCACTATGCCGGCCCGGCGCCGGACTTCAAATTGTCGGAGACAATCTTTGCCCGCGTGGACTACATGGTGACGAATGCGACGGCCCTGGGCCTCGCGGTCATCCTCAACATCCACAACTTTGACGAGTTTACCACGAACCCGGCGACGAACGCCGCGGAGTTCGTCGCGATCTGGCGTCAGGTGGCGCTGCATTACTCCAATGCTCCCGCGGGCGTTGCGTTGGAATTGCTCAACGAGCCGAAAGACGCGGCCACGACGGAAGTGATGAATCCAATCTACGCAGAGGCCATTCGCCAGATTCGGGCAGGCAGCCCGAAGCGGATTATTTTCGTCGGCCCCGGCAAATGGAATTCCGTCAATGAATTGAGCAAGCTGCGGCTTCCGGAGGACGACCGGAATATCATTGTCACGGTTCATTGTTACGAGCCGTTTTATTTCACGCACCAGGGCGCGACGTGGGCCGGACAAGACACGAAGGTAACGGGCATCAAGTTTCCCGGGCCGCCAACGGAGCCATTGATTCCCAATGCCAGCTTCCAGTTAAACCCCTGGGTGCGAGATTGGATCGAACGTTATAATACGCTCCCGCCGGACAGGAATCCGTGCGGCCCACAGGCTTTTCGCGTGATGGTTGACAAGGCCAAAGATTGGTCAAAGAAGAACGATCGGCCGGTGCATTTCGGTGAATTCGGGTGCTTCATCCAGGCGGACCGGGAATCGCGCGTGCGTTATTACGGAAGTTTCCGCCAGGCATTGGATGAAGCGGGGCTGGGCTGGGCCATTTGGGACTGGAAGGCGGGCTTCCGTTATTGGGACGCCAAGGCACAACAGCCGGTGCCTGGGATGAGGGAGGCGTTGTTTCCGAAGCGTTAGGAGAGGAAGGCTAAACACCAATTCCAGGCACCAAGCTCCAGAAAAGCTTCCGCAGGTTCAGAGGCGGCTACAGATGTTGAACCAGGTGAAGTTCGAGAATTTTATGCACGACAAAGCCAAAATAGCCCTGTGTTTACAGAATAGTGCAATGGCGAACTGCAAATGGTATAAGGCGCTTGTCCCCGGCCGTTTCCTTGATTTCATGCTTCTGTGCGACGCTGCCTGATCTTTGAAGACGAGCACCTGCTGGTGGTGAACAAGCCGGCGGGAATGAACACGCATGCCCCGAGTCCTTACGCGGGCGAGGGCATTTACGAATGGCTGCGGCATCGGGAACCGCACTGGTCCAAACTCGCCATCATTCACCGGCTCGACAAGGAGACTTCGGGCGTGATGGTGTTTGGCAAAACCCCGGCGGCGAACCGCTCGCTCACGGAACAGTTCACCAACCACGGCATTCGCAAAAGCTATCGCCTGCTCACCGACCGGCCGGTAAGAATGGGGCAGTTGAAAGCCGTGTCGTGTTTGGCCCGCGCGGGAGAGCGTTACGTAAGTCAGCCGGTTCGCGCGGGCGGTGAGCGGGCGGAAACACATTTTCAATTGTTGAGCACGGAGCCGGGGCGCTCGGTCGTGCTGGCGGAACCGGTTACGGGGCGGACGCACCAGATTCGCGTGCATGCCCGCGAACTGGGCTTTCCGATTTTGGGCGACACACTCTACGGCGGCACACCCGCGCCGCGCGTTTATTTGCATGCGGCGGAATTGACCTTGAAGCATCCGGTGAGCGGCGCGGAAATGAAGTTCACGGCTCCCGTGGACTTCGACGCGGATGCGCGGCTGGCTTTGCGCGAGGCCTTGATTGAGGAGGAGGAAACGAACGCCTGGCGTTTGATTCACGGGGCCGCGGATGGCTGGCCGGAATGGTACGTGGACCGATTGGGCGATTACCTGCTGTCCCAGGGCGAGCGTCCACTGAGCGCGGAACAAAAGTCCGAGTTAGCACGCCTGAGGGAGCGGTATTCGGCGCGCGGCGCGTATCACAAGATTCTCACGCGCCAGGTGCGAGGCGCGAGCCTTCGCCAGGTTTCGCCGCAACTTGCCCTGGGCGAAGCGGCGTCGGACGTATTTGTGGTCCGCGAGAACGGCGTGCAATTCGAGTTGAGCTTTGCGGAAGGTTATTCGGTGGGATTGTTTCTGGATCAGCGCGAAAATCGACGCCGTTTCCTGATGAACCACGTCGGGGCGGGGTTCGGCGGGTGGATGGGAAATACGCCGCTGAAGGGAGCGGAGGTCCTGAACACGTTTGCCTATACGTGCGGGTTTTCTGTTTGCGCGGCCAGGGCGGGGGCGCGCACAACGAGCCTCGATTTGTCCAAAAAATACCTGGAGTGGGGGAAGCGAAATTTCGCGCGGAACGGCATCGATCCGGCGCAGCATGATTTTATTTACGGGGACACCTTTGACTGGCTGCGGCGGCTGGCCAGAAAAAACCGCGCCTTCGATGCGGTGGTGCTCGATCCGCCGACGTTTTCACAATCCAAGGAGCACGGCAAGTTTCAGGCGGAAAAGGATTATGGCCGGCTGGTGCGAGCGGCGCTGCCCGTGCTCAAACCAAACGGGGTCTTGTTCGCTTCGACGAACGCGGCGCGGTGGGAACCCGAACAATTCATTGAAAGTTTGACCGGCGCCATCCGGGCCGCAGGACGTGAAATCGCGCGGCAACATTATGTGCCGCAACCGCCGGATTTCCGCGTGCATCGGGATGAGCCCGCTTATTTGAAGACGATTTGGCTGCGGGTGGCGTAGCCTTGTCGAAACGGATTCGGCTCTTCGTTCACGCAGATGAGAGGGAAAGCACATTTCCGTCTGGATCTGTTTCTACAGGATGCGGAAGTGACCGCGAAGTAATACGCAACGCGTTCACTGCTTTTTCAAGAACACCTGACCCAAGTTAACGCGCCAGTGGGCGCTCGCTGTAGCGATACCCTGCAACTCATTTGTGGCATAGCCATCGGCTGAAATTGTGAATGAACCAGACATGCTCTCGGGGTTGCGTAAAATCATGAAGGCGATTTGAGTGTGTGTGGCCGGAGGTAGATTGAAGCGACCGCTCTTGTCCGTTAAAACCGTGATGGCTGGCAGTCCTTCCGGGGGTAATCCCATCCTGCCTCCCAAGCCTCCCGAAACAAATGGGCGTGCAATGTGTGCGCCCCGCACGGGCGCTCCAGTGGCAGCATCAACCACATTCCCCACTGCACCGGGTGCTTGGATGGTGGTGTAACAACCCGTCAGAAGGAAGGTCAGCGGCAAGAGCAATGACGCGAGACGAGTCAATTGATTCATGCATTCAGTTTGGTTTGGCGTGTTCGCCGCCGACAAAGGCAGAATGACAATGCGGGCAAGGCGCTGATGATCACTGAACCGCCGAGGAAGGAAACCCACAGGCACCATAAACCAAGCATGGACCAACCCTTCTTGATGGTATCGGGTTCGCTCATGGAATTGGCGATAATGACATGGTCAACCGCAACTGGACGGTGTACCCAATGCCCAGGAAATAGATAACCCAAACCCACTTCGTCCGTGCAATTGTATAGCCGATGGTTGATACGCTTATCCCACACACTCTCGCAAACAAGCTGCATCGCAAAGAATAAACCGATGAACACCGCCGCACTTACGAGCATCCATCTGTCTGGATGCAAGCGTTCCTGACCATCACTCATTTGGCGAAAATATTTTGGCCCAGCCCCGCAATTGTAGTTAGAGCCTCCTTACGTCGGCTGCTACGAGTTGGAGGGTTGGCACATTCGGAGCAACTCCGCCTCATCAATGACTTTGATGCCGAGTTTTTGGGCTTTGTCGAGTTTCGAGCCGGCTTCTTCGCCGGCGACGACGTAGTCGGTTTTTTTGCTGACGCTGCCGCTGACTTTGCCGCCGAGGGCTTCGATTTTGGCGGCGGCTTCTTCGCGTTTCAACGTGGGCAGGGTGCCGGTCAGGACGAAGGTTTTGCCGGCTAAGGCTCCAGCGGCGGCGGCGGGGTTGTACAGGGAGGACTTGAAATTCAGCCCGGCCTTGCGCAGGCGTTCGATGAGCTTTCGGTTACGGGCGTCCCCGTGCCATTGTACAATACTTTGGGCGATGACTTCGCCCACGTCTTCGGTCTCGACCAACTGCGGCAAGCTCGCGGCGAACAAATCGTCCAGCGTGGCGAAGGCTTTGCCCAGCGCCTTGGCGACGCCTGCGCCAACGTGCAGGATTCCCAGGCCGAACAACAAGCGCCAGAGATCGCGCGATTTGCTGGCTTGGATGCCATCCAGAAAATTTTGCGCGGACTTTTCGCCCATGCGCTCGAGGTTCATCAATTCGTCGAGCGTGAGCTTGTAGAGATCGGCGACATCCTGGACGAGGCCGTTTTTGACGAGTTGGCCGACGAGAACTTCGCCGCCGCCCTCGATGTCCATCGCGCCGCGCGCGCACCAATGCTCGATGCGGCCGCGGATTTGCGCGGGGCAATCCGGGTTCATGCAGCGCCAGACCACGCCGCCTTCGCCAGCCGCGCCTTCCGTGCGCGCCACCTTTGATCCGCATTCCGGGCATGTGCTGGGGAAAACGAACTGGACTTCGTTGCCGGTGCGCTTCGTCAACACCACGCCGACCACCGCGGGAATCACCTCGCCCGCTTTTTCGATGGTCACGGTGTCACCGACGCGAATGTCCTTGCGGCGCAGTTCGTCTTCGTTGTGCAGCGTGGCGCGGCTGATGGTGCTGCCGGCCAGGAAGACTGGTTCAAGTTCCGCCACGGGCGTGAGCGCGCCGGTGCGGCCCACCTGGATGGTGATGGCTTTGAGTTTGGTTTCTGCCTGTTCCGCGGCGTATTTGTACGCCATGGCCCAGCGCGGCGCTTTGGACGTGAATCCCACGCGCTCGCGCAACGCAAACGAGTTCAACTTGATGACTGCTCCGTCCGTCTCGTAAAGAAATTTCTTTCGCAGCGTGTCCAATTCGTCGATGGCGGCGATCAACTCGTCGGCGGAATAACACTTCCAGGTTTTCTCGGGGGTTTTGAATCCGGCTTTTTTCAACCAGGCGAGGACTTCATCATGTTCCTTGGGCGGTTCAGCGCCCTGAAAGGTTCCCAAGCCATACACGATGATGTCCAGCGCGCGCTTGGCGGCGAGGCGCGGGTCGAGTTGCTTGAGTGAACCGGCGGCGGAGTTGCGCGGGTTGGCGAACGGTTCTTCGCCATTGGCGGTGCGCTCGACGTTCAATTTGGCAAACGCCGCCTTGGGCATAAAGACCTCGCCACGAATTTCGACCACAGCCGGGAGCTTTTTTCCGGTTTCGCGCAGGCGGGCGGGAATGCCGCGAATGGTTTTGAGATTGGAGGTGACATCGTCGCCGGTGGTGCCGTCGCCGCGGGTTGCGCCGCAGGTGAAGACGCCGTTTTCGAAACGCAGGTTGATGGCCACGCCGTCCACCTTGGGTTCGACCATCCATTCCAGCTTGCCGTCGGGGACGAGCCGCTGGACGCGCGCGACGAACTCGCGCACTTCGGCCTGCGAGTACGTGTTGTCCAGGCTCGTCATCGGTGACAGGTGCTGGACCGGCTTGAACTCGGTCAACGGCTCGCCACCGACGCGCTGGCTCGGCGAATCCGGGGTGATGAGATCGGGAAACTCCTTTTCCAAATCGAGCAGTTCGTGATACAGCCGGTCGTACTCCTGGTCGGAGATGGTGGGTTTGGCCTCCACATAATACGCGTGATCGTGCCCGCGAATTTCCTCAGCCAGTTTGGCGTGCCGTATTTTTGCCTGTGCGTGTGTCATCGTCGTAAGGCGTTTGTGATCCTGATGTTAATTCCAATTCTAATCTTAATCTGCGTTCCCGTCACGAAAACTCCGTTGGTTTATGCAATGCCGGGCACATCTCGACACTGCTCTTGCCCGGAAAGGCAGGGACATTACGCGCGATGTCCTCGCCCGCGTTCCGGCAGGCGGAACGCGCTACCGAAGCCGTGCGATCCGCATCATTCGTTCCGTCGCCTGACGCTGCGCGCCGTCCTTGCCAAAACGATGGCTGTTCCCTGAATTGTCCAAGGCTGGCCAATAAAAGTGTATAAAAACAAGGCGACTTTGGATTGACATGTATTATTAATACGTCAATTCACGCTGCTTTTCCGCGGTCCTCAGGACAGTCCAATTGCTTCCCTGTCCTCGAAACGGTCATCACCATGTACATGGTAATCCGATGTAAATGCCTTGTTGCAAATCAGGTATGGGAGAGGTCGTGCGATTCGCAATCTGCCCACGATAAAACAGGCTGAAAAGTTCTTTATCGGGTTCTCCTCCTCACCCCGTTGCGCCAGCCTTGCAATTCGCCCGCAGAACCTGCTTTTCCGCGGCCGGTACGCTGGCCCGCAAGCTGCTTATTCCGGTCTCACGCGGATCGCTTAACAGATTATTTCAAGGCCATTTATTTATGAAAGACTCCAAGTCGCCGGATTTGCAAACTTCTTCCAATTCGGCAGCTCCTCAAGACACCGGATTTTCTCCGTGGCAACGGCTGAAAGGCAAACGGATTTCGTATTTAACCCTGCCGTTGCTCATCATGGCGACGATCACGGAATTCGTGATTTTGGCGACCGGTTGGAAATACCAACAGGTGGTCTGTTTGCCCGCCGGCATGGGGGTCACGTTTTTTGGCATCGGTCCGATCGGCGCGACCATCCTGGCGGTGGAGCTGCTCAAGCTGCCGCTGGCCATTTGGACCGCCTCGCGCACGGGCTGGCAAAAGGGCTTCATGCTCATGGTCGGGCTGCCATTGATTTGCGTGCTGACGTTCCAATTGGTCAAGGACATGGCGGTCTATGAGATGGGCGTGGCCATGACTCCAGCCAGCCAGATGCTCGACAAGGCGATGGCCGAGGAAGTCAAGATCAGCCAGCTCAGTGGTGAACTGGCGGCCATTGAGCAGAAGAAGGCGGACCGCGAGCACAAGCTCGCCGACTTGACCGCGAAACAGGCCAAGGCCAAGGCCGATCTGGAGGAGTTGCTCAAGCGCAACGACGACGTGCGCAAAGACGCCATCAGCCTGACCGATTATCAGAAGAAAGAACTGTCCGAAGTGGAAACCCGCGAGTCCAACATCATCGCGCAGTTTAACGCCGACACGGAGCAGCTCACCAAATCCATCGCGGATTTGCGCGCGCGCCGCGAAGCGGAGCTGGCCCGGGACAGCAAGTGGAACGCCGAAGAGGCCCGCATCGAGAACGCCTACAAAGTGAAAATGGCTGCTTACGCCAACAAGAAGGCGGCTTATGAAAAAGACAAGGCGGAGTACGACAACGCCAACTTTATCAAACGGCAGGTGCTGAAGGAGCCCGTTGATCCCGGGGTGCCGCCGGTGCGCGAGTCCAACACGATCCTTAAATCAACGCTGCTGGCGGAACTGGACGCTCAAATCAAAGCCAAGGAAGGCGAATTGCTCGCCGTCAACACCAAGCGCCGCGATCGGATTGCCCAGGTGGAAGCCGAAGCCCATCAGTTGCGCGAGGAATTCGACCGCCGCTCCGGCACCAAGCGCGAGGAAGCCGACAAGAAGCGCGACGAATTGTCAGCGGCCCAGACGGCGTTGGTCGCGGAATGGAAGGCGGAACAGAAACAGATCGACCAGGATTTGGCGACGGCCGTTCAGAAGGTTGACGGAATCCGCGCGGAAATCGATGCCTCCCGCAAGAAGGCTGAGGGATTTTACGCGGAACGCGAGGCCGACATTCGAAAAACCCAGGTGCACCGCATTGCCACCACGGTGGAAATCGTGCGCGGCTTATTCAAGGGTGAGCGTCCCATGTCCATCAAGGCGACCGCCAAGGAGCGCGGCGACATTCTCACCGATCAAATCAGCATGGTGCGGATCTGGGTTTACCCGGTGCTGGCCTTCATTGTCGCGTTTCTGCCGACGTTGATGGTGGAGATCGGATTCTCCACCGTTTTCCAGCCCGAACAGCAGCGCCCGGCTTATCGATTGGGCTTTCTCGGCCGCCGAATGCATGAGCTTTACACGCGCGCCGGCCGTCTGAAGATTCTGCGCGCCGAACGCATGGCCAGCGAAGCGTCAGCGCAAATCGTGGCTCGCGACAAAGCCGTGGCCGCCGCGCAAGCCGCCGCCGAGAAGGCGCTGGCGGAGAAGGAATCGGCGCTGGAAGCTGCCAATCAGGCCATCAGCGCCGCCGCCGCCGAGCGTGAAGAGCAATTGAAGCGCAAGGAAGCTGAATGGGTGGCCAAACTGGCCGGCATGGCGGATTCGCTCAACCGCACCGTCGTGGAGAAGGACGCTTTGCGCGACTTGCAGAAGTCAGAGATCGAACGCCAGGTTCAGATGCGCCAGAATGCGTGGTCGGACCGCCTGACTCAATTGACCCAGGAACTGGACGAGCAACGCGCCGCCAGCGAAGCGGAACGCACGGCCATGATGCAGGCGCATCACAAGAAATTGCTGGAAGTAACCGAAGATTGCAAAACGCAGGTTATTCAGGCCCGCCGCCAGGCAGCCGATGCCGAAATGGCCGCGGTGGAGTCAACCGCCCGGCTGACGCATGACTTGAAGGAAGCCTTGCGCGGGCGCGATACGGCGGAGGCTCAGTTGAAGCAGCAGGCGGATTCCTTTGCCCTCAAATTGTCGCTGGCCCAGGAGGACGCCGCGCGTGAACTGGAAAAGGCCGCGCGCCAGGAGAAGCATCGTTGGGAGCAAAGGCAGGTGGAGTTTGGAAAGACCCTGCGCCAGCATGACCTGGACTTCGAACGCCAATTGAAACAGCGCGAGCAGGAATTGACGCTCGCCTTTGAAGCCCGCCTGGCGGAGGAGCAAACCCGGCTGGATCAGGACGCCCGCCGCCGCGAGGCGGACCTGGAGCGCCTGGTTGAGGCCCGCGCGCAGGAAGTGGACGCGCACTGGAGGCAAGAGGTGCAGCAGCGGGAAGAGGCCGCTCAAATCAGGCTCAAACAGCGGGAGCAGCAATTGCTCGCGCAGGCGGAGAGCCGCTTGAGCGAAGCGCAAACGCAGGCGGAGCAGGAGTTTCGTCGCCGGGAGTCGGAACTGGTGCGCCAGCTCGAAACCCAGTCGCGCGAAGCGAGCACGCGCTTGAAGCAGGAATTGCAGCAAAAGGAACTGGCCTTCGAGGCCAGGCTGAAGCAGCGCGAACAGGAACTGGCGATGAAGGCGGAGGCCCGGGAGGCCGAATTGCAAAGCCAGTGGACGTCGGATTTGCGCAGCCGGGAGGAGGAATGGAAGCGCCAGACCGAGTCGCGCATTCGTGCCACCGAAACTCGTTTCGGGCTCGAGGCGCAGCAGAAGGAAGAACTGTTCCTGTCCAAATCGCGCCAGCTTGAGGCCCAGTTGCGCAAGGAAATGCAGCAGAAGGATGAAGCGGCCCAGGCCCGGGCCAAACAGCGTGAGCAGGAGTTGGAAGCGCAGTGGGCCGCACAAGCGGAGGCCCGTCATTTGGCCACGCAGGCGCTCTGGGAGACGGAGTCCGAGAAGAAAGTGCGCGAGGCCATCGAGCCTTTGAAGGCGCTGTTGGCTCGCACCGAGAGGGAGCGCGACGAAGCCAAGCAATCCTCTTCCGAGGGCGCCCGCCAGGTGCAGAATCTGGAGAAGAAATTGACGGAAGCGTCCTTGTTCCTCAATACCTGGAGGAATGGAAAAAGTTTGGTTGGGGCGGGTTGATTGAGAAAATAAAACAGTAGGCGGAAACCACGGGTGATGAGCCCGTGGTTTCTTTTTTATGGACCGATATCCGGGCGGGCGGAGTGTTTCCGGAGATCGGAGCGTATTGGTGTGGGCGAAAGCGCCGTCGCCGCTCTGTCGTCGCACTCCAAGCCCTGGCAGATGTTCGAGTGCTGGCCGAAACCGTGCGATCCGGATCATTCGTTCCGTCGCCCGACGCTGCGCTCGGCGACGGGGACGGCGCAGCGCGCCATCCCTACCAACAGGGTTGATATGCCCGGTCGTGCCGGCGGGAGGATTTAATGGTTGAAAATCTTTCCAACTGAGCTTTCCATGGGGCTGACCAGCACGACATCAGAACACGATTTATAAAAAATATGCACCGCAACTCCATCCTGACCTGCGCTCTTGCGTTCACTTTTGCCGCCATGACTGCGAATCTGCCGGTTCGCGCCGAAAATAAAATTCCGGAGGAATACAAGACGGGCGGTTTTTTCATCGGTTGCCAGGCTTATACGTTCAATCGCTACTCGGTGTTCGAGGCGATTGAAAAGACGGCCGAATGCGGGGGCAAGGTGATCGAGTTTTATCCGGGCCAGAAGTTGAGCCCGGAGGAGCCGAATGTGAAGTGGGATCATAACGCGTCGCCCGAGGTCATCCAAAAGGTCAAGGACAAGCTGGCGCAATACCATTTGAAGGCGGTCAATTACGGGGTGGTGGGCGTGCCCAAGGATGAAGCGGACGCGCGCAAGTTGTTCGAGTTTGCGAAGACGATGGGCTTGCGCGCGATTACCACGGAATCGGTGGACGCCATCGATACCATCGAGAAGATGGTGAAGGAATATGACATCAAGGTGGGTTTTCATGACCATCCCAAACGGGCCAATGATCCGAATTACCGCATGTGGGACCCGAATTACATTTTGTCCGTGGTCAAGGATCGCGACCCGCGCATCGGGTCTTGCGCGGACACGGGGCATTGGGTGCGTTCGAATCTCAAGCCGGTGGATTGCCTGCGGATTTTGAAGGGCCGCATCATCAGCAGTCATCTGAAGGATTTGAACCAGATGGGGCCGGCCGCCCATGACTTGCCGTATGGCACGGGAGTGTCGGATGTGCCGGGGATTTTGGAGGAGTTGAAGGCGCAGGGTTTCGACGGGAATATTTCGATTGAGTACGAGTATAACTGGGAGCATTCAGTGCCGGAGGTGGCGCAGTGCATCGGGTTCGTGCGGGGGTATGGGGCGGGGAAGTAGTTTAGATAAGGAGTGCAGGGGGGGAGGCTGCTTCCGTCGGCGGAGTGGACAGGGGGCACCGATGGACACGGATTCGGAAAAAGAAGGATTCAAGAGGGTGGGGCAGGGTTGTGAACATATCTGAATAAAAGTGTTGACAAGGGCAGGGGCGGTGGCGTAGAGTCGGTGCGATGAAGAACGTTAAAGAAGGCTAAAATCCAAAGCTAAAGCCAACCACCAGACTTTTCTCATGAAGGCTCCCGGAAGCAGGCGCATGGTCCCTGCCCAGATGGCATGGCCCGGACGCGCGGCGGCGCGGGCCACGTGGCGGAACCAAAAACCGCCGAAATTAGGGTAAATTAAACCAAATTAAAGTAAATTAAACCTCTTTTTTTAATCCGAACCCGAAACCAGAAAATCGAAACAGACCGGAACAAGGTGAAACCAACCAGTTCGACAAAGTTTAGGACAAAGCGGGCCGCAAAGGCCGGGACAAGCCGGCGGGGGTCAGTTGTAGGGAATGTTGAGTTCGAGCCAGTATTTGAGAATGACGCGGACGGCCTGGCCGAATTCGGCCGGGGAGGCGATTTTGCGGAGGTAGGAGGTGACGCCGAGTTTGTAGGCACGGTCAACGTCCTCGGGGTGGGCGGAGTTGGTGAGCATGACGACGGGCAGGAGCTTGAACTCGGGCCGGGCGCGGATCCATTCGAGGACTTCGTGGCCGTCGCGTTTGGGCAGGCGGATGTCGAGGAAAATGAGGTCGGGCAAGGGATGAGCGAGGCGGTCGGCATAAGGGCCGGCGCCCGCCATGTAATCGACGGCGGTGTCGCCGTCGGTGACGACTTGGAGAGAATGGGGGATGCCGGTGCGTTGGCATGCCATTTTCATGAGCATCAGATCGTCGTCGTTATCTTCCACAACCAGAACGGTCTTCATAGCGTTTAGCTTTCATTAAAATCCAAGGGGCGTCCAGATGACGAGCGAATTCCGATGCGAACCGCAAAACGCGGTTGGTTGGGGCGGAAGGGGTTGCAAATTGCCATACGGAGGGCCGTGGATTGGGCGGAAGCGAGGTGGCAGGATTGATGTAAGTAATTGAGGCCAAGCATCTTGAGTAGATTCGGAAGGATTGTGGCACGGCTTGCGCTGGATAATGAACTGGAATGCGACCGAAGACGACCATCACAACTCAGAAGCTACAAAGGGCACACTATGAAAGCGAACCAAGAGAGGTCGTCGAGAATTCGTGAAGGGAAACGAGTGGTGATTCCGTGCGTGGATTGGCAGGTGGACGAAATGTTTCCGGTGAGGATCGACCAGGGGCCGATAATTGCGCCGCTGCCCAGGGAATACAACGAACCGCGGGATTACGCGTTCATTCCCGTGGTGGTGGTCGGGCCTGATTTTGAGCGGGCAACAGCCCTCAACCCGAAAGGACGATATTTATGTTAAGCTGGACACTGGTTTTTCTAATCGTGGCGCTAGTGGCGGGAGTGCTCGGTTTTACGGGCATCGCCGGAGCTTCGGCGAGCATCGCGCAAATCCTGTTCACGATCTTTCTGGTGCTGTTCCTGGTGTCGTTGATCGCGGGACGCAGACGCGTCTGATGTGACAAGCCGGATGGATGCGGACGCGAAGCTCAATTGATCATTTACCAAACGCCGAATGAATCCCGCTTTACTTGGCTGAGTAAGCGGGATTCGTGTTTCCAGTTTGATGGCGATAATTGACGCCGAGCATTTCGAGGCGGCGGCAATCGACCGGGAGACGACGTGTGAAGTCCGGCCAGTTGCGCGAGCTTTTGGGGGACCATACGACTTCCGACAAGGCGCACAAGCGGGGGAAGGCCATGTACTCGACGTGCTTGAGGGAGGGCATGTATTCGGTCCATTCGTTGGCCTGCGCGCCCAGGATGTGCGATTGATACTTCGCGTCCAGAGTCGCCGGCACCGGTTCATAGGCATAGACCTGGCTCAACGGCAGGAATCCGCCAATGGCATGCGGTTCGGTGGAATGATCCTCGGACTGGTAGTGGTCGAAGTAACAGTCGGCCAGCGGAGACATGACCACGTCATGGCCGGCCATGGCGGCTTCGGTCGCCCCGCCTGCCCAATCCATGATGGCGGCGTTTTGCGCGAGTCCGCCTTCGCGGATTTCACTCCAGCCAATCAGGTTGCGGCCGTGGGCGTTGACGCATTTCTCGATGCGGCGGATGAAGTAATTTTCCAAATCGGCTTCCTTATGCAATCCTTCCTGCTGCATGCGGGCCTGGCACTTCGGGCAGGCTTTCCAATTGTCCGGCAGCACCTCATCGCCGCCCACGTGGATATATTTGCCGGGGAACAAGTCGCAGATTTCCGCGAGCACGTCTTCGACGAACGCGAACGTCTGCTCGTTGCCGGCGCAGTATATGCCGTTGAAAATTCCGCCCGGCAAATCCGTGGTGAACGGCCCGCCCGTGCAACTGAACTCGGGGTAAGCCATCAGCGCAGCGGTGGAGTGGCCGGGCATTTCGATTTCGGGCACGATGTTGATATGGCGCGCCTGGGCGTAGGCCACGATTTCACGGATGTCGTCCTGTGTATAGAAGCCGCCGTATCGGCCATCCGGTCCGTAAGCAGTGCTCGCCTTTGGGTCGAGCTTGAAGCCAATCTCCTTGCGCCAGCCGCCGACTTGAGTGAGGCGCGGGTATTTCTTGATTTCGACGCGCCAGCCCTGGTCGTCCACCAGGTGCCAATGGAAGCTGTTCAGCTTGTGCAACGCCATGGCATCAAGAATTTGTTCGACCTCGGTTTTGGTGAAGAAATGGCGGCTGACGTCGAGCATGAAGCCGCGCCATTTGAAGCGGGGCTGGTCTTCGATGTGGACGCAGGGGATAATCCATTCCACGCCGGCAACATGATGGTCCGCAAAAACCTCGGGCGGCAGAAGCTGCAACAATGATTGCACGCCGTAGAACGCGCCGGCTGGGTCAATCGCACGAATGACCACTCCTCCTGGCTCCACGACGAGTTCGTAGCCCTCGGGACCGAGGTCAGCCTTCGCTCCGCTCGCGGTCAGGAGGATGGCATTGTTGACCAGATCGGTTTGGGCGGTGTTGTTGACGGCAAAGGCGCGGCCGGTGGATTTTGCGAGCCGACTGGCGAGATATTGGCCCGTCTCCTGCATGGCAGAATCAACCAGAATTTTCGTGCGGCCATGGAAGACGCCGCCTTGCGGACGGAGTGTGAATACACCTTCGTGCATTTCCATTTTTTGCGGCAGCGGAACAATGGCGGGCGGGTTGGCATCAGCGGCAAACACGGCGGGCAGGGAGGCAAGAAAAGCGGCAACGATCAAGGTTCTGATTGGATGTTTCATTCAAATCACGGTTTGGGCGAGAGCGAGTCCGCGACGTCGCGCGGCGTTTGAGTCTTCACTTCCGCGGGCGCGGGTTTGGACCAAAGGGTGTTGACGACATAAATCAGCACCAGGGCGCTGACGAGAAAGACGCCAAAGAGTGGAAGGGCAAGGTTCCATCGGCCATAAAGGCAATTACCAATAGTGAAGAGCGATGACCAGATCGCCAGGCACCCGCAAATCCAGCCCAGCGTTGCCATGCCCATGTGGTCGCCGCGCAAGGCGGCTTCGGATTCGCTAACGCCGGCTTCCAGGCGGATTTTCGTCCAGCCCGGCCCGGCGGGATGTACTTTCCTGTAGAACGAAATCAATTTTTCGCGGCTTGTCGGCGTGGTGACGAAAGCCGTGATGACCCAGCAAACCGTCGTGAAAGCGACCGAGATGATTATGGTTTGAGCGAAAGGAAGTGGGGGAAGCCCGGCCTTCTTCCGTTGAATATCTAGAATGAAGAACACCAGGGAGATCAGGAACGAACTTCCCATGGCCGTAACTTCGCACCACGCATTGATGCGCCACCAGAACCAGCGCAACACATACAACAGCCCCGTGCCCGCGCCGATGGACAGCAGAATCTGAAACGCCTGCTGCGCCGAATCCAGCGCTAGGCTGAGCAGAGCGGCCACGAGATACAATACCACCGTGCAAACCCGGCCGGCGTTGACATAATGCCTTTCTTCGGCTTCGGGAGCAATGAAGCGACGATAAAAATCATGGACCAGATAGGAGGAGCCCCAATTGAGGTGTGTCAGGATCGTGGAGGAGTTGGCGGCCAGCAAACCGCCCACCATCAAGCCCACAAATCCCGCCGGCAGAAATTTCAGCATCGCCGGAAACGCGCTGTCGTGGCCCAGCAACTTCGGATCGGCGTTCGGAAAAGCCGCTTGAATGTCCTTCAACTCGGGAAAAATAATGATCGAACAGAGCGCGGTGATGATCCACGGCCAGGGCCGCAGGACGTAATGGGCGAAATTGAAGAAGAGCGTGCTGCCGAGAGAATCTTTCTCGGATTTTGACGCGAGCATCCGCTGGGCGATATAGCTGCCACCGCCGGGTTCAGCCCCGGGATACCAGTTCGCCCACCAACTGATGGCAATGGGCAAAATGAAAATCATCAGGGCCAGATCCATTGAAAAGTTGGGGAGAATGTTCAGGATGGGCTGGCCGTGGCCGTCGATCGCGGACAGGACGGGCTGCCCGCCCGCAGGGAGAACGACTTGCTGGCCGCCGAGCGCGGTCACCAACTGATGCAGACCCGCCAGCGCGCTCTCGCCCAGCCCGGAGCGGCGCGCCACTTCCTTCAATCCGAAGTACGCCGCCGCAACCACGGCGGTCATCTTGATGAAGAACTGCACCATATCGATAACGAGCACGCCCCAGAGGCCGGAATGCGCGGCGAAGATCACGTTGAGCACGCCGCAGATGAGAATGGTTTCCCAGCGCGGCATCCCGAAAAGAATGTTGGCGATTTTGCAGGCGGCGAGCGTGACCGTTCCCATAATGAAGCAGTTGAAAAAGAGGCCCAAATAAACGGCGCGGAAGCCGCGCACCACTGAAGCGGCCTTCCCGGAGTAACGCAGTTCGTAAAACTCCAGGTCCGTCATGACGCCGGAGCGCCGCCACAACCGCGCAAAGAAAAACACGGTGGAGACTCCCGTGAGCACGAAGGCCCACCACTGCCAATTGCCGGCCACTCCGTATTGGCGCACCTGCTGCGTGACCCAGTTGGGCGTGTCGCTGCTGAACGTGGTGGCCACCATGGACAACCCCGCGAGCCACCAGGGGACGGAACGGCCCGAGGCGAAAAATTCAGAGGTACTTTTGCCGGCGCGACGACCAAAGAACAGCGCGGGTGCGAAGCAAATCAAAACGCAGAACAAGGCAATGATCCAATCAATGAGGTGTAGTTGCATGATGAAGGAGGATTTCCGCTTCGCAACGCGAGGTCAAATCAATCCGCGCTGCGTTTTCATTGAGTTGGATTCGGGAGATCAGGGCTCGGTTGCTATTGCAAAGCTGAAGAAGCGTACTTCAGCTTGGCCCAATCCGGATTTATGGGGCTGTTGACATTGCCGGGCACCGGCCAGTGAGTGCGGCCATCCACCATTTTATAAATCTCGGCATGGCCATCGCAAAATGAGAGGCCGTAACCGCGGTCGTGCCGCGTCGCGGGGAAATCGGCAAACGGCCGGCCGTCAGTCATATCAACGGCGAACCAGCCATCGTTGATGCTCATCTCGTGCTCGTCGATCAGCATCCACGTCATGGAAGGGCCCGGCACCATCAGGTCGCTCTCCTTAAGGTAGGAGCGATAATTTCCGGCCCCGGAGAAAAAGGTTTGTGAGCGGGTAGTCGCGATCCAGCCGTTCATGGAGACGCTGCGCACCCTTGGGGTTCCACTGACCAGAATGGGGTCCGCCGGGCAGTGATAAATGCCGGGGCTGTTATTATACTGCCAAAATTTCCCCGTCGAAAGGCAGAGTTGATTGGTGGAATCCAGCACCCCCGGAGTGACCTGGCCATAGGCGGAAGGAGTGTCGCTCATGTCACCCTGGATCCAGGAATTCGTCGATTTCGCGGCGGTCGGTTCGTTTTGCGCGAAGACGCCGTTGTTATCTCCGGAATACATGAGGGCGCACTTTTGGAGCTGGCTCATGTCATTGAGGCATTGGATTCGTTTGGCTTTGTTCTTGGCTTTGGTGAGCACGGGCAGGAGCAGTGCGGCAAGAATGGCGATGATGGCGATCACCACGAGCAATTCGATGAGAGTGAAACCACGACGGCAACGCCCAAGCGGACATGCGCCGGAACTGGCTGGCGAGGGATTGGGTATCATAAGATGGCTCTGGGTTGTTTTCTCAGGGTGGTGTTTTAACGCGGTAATAACGTCGAGGCTGGCTTACGGCGCCCGGATCGGTCACGCGCAGGACCCCGCCGGTGCCCGCGGTATTGGTGATCGTGAGCGTATTCCACAATCCGCCGCTGATGTTGCTCGTCCACTCCACGCGATACGAAGCAAGTGGCATGCTCAGAAAGCTCAAATTCATGTCCGGGCCGGCCGGCAGGAGCGAGGCCACGCCGGGCGAGGCAAGCGCTTGTTTGATCGCCTGCAGCAACGGGTCCGGCTGGCCGGGTTGGTGGTCCTGGGCCAGTTCCCAAATCATCACGCCACCGAGATGGCGGTTGCGCGCGTAGCTGACCTTGCTCTGGCACGCGCGGGCATCGTCAAACGAAATGAATTTGTCATTGCTTGAGCCGGAATTATCGATGCTCAGATAAGCCGCCTGGGCGCTCAGATCCCAATGATACAGGTTCGACTGGTAGTAAGTGGAAATGATGCTGTTATAATCTGGTGTGGTTACCGTCGGTGCGGTCGTCCAGGATTGGCGCGGCTGCGACGCGCCGCCCGTGGACATGCCGCTCCCTCCGCTCCAAATGTATCCGTAAAAGGGAATGCCGACGCCGAGTTTGCCCGGCGCAACACCGCCAGCCAGCAGGTTGCTCACCATGCCGTCGATTGAGGGCACAAGTCCGCCCGTGCTGGGAAACCGGTAACCGCCATCGTAAATGGGGGAATTAAACCATGTGACCCAGCCGGCGTAGGGGCCGGACAAGTCGTAGGTCATGAGGTTAATCTGATCGTACTGAGCCTGGATGGAGGCGAGCAGCGAAGCCGGCGTCGGCGGGGAGGCGACCGGCGCTGTCAAGAGTGGACGGGGCGTGATGACATCGAGCGCTGCTCGCAAACCGTTGACGAAATTCGTGTATTGACCGGCATCGGAGGCGTCCAGCGGTTCCCAATCCACGTCGATGCCGTCATAACCCCGCGCCGACATGAAGTTGGTGAGATTATTGATGAAAGTGGGCAGGTTCGTGCTGGTGGTCGCTCCCTGAAAGCTGGTGTTCGCGCCGCCAACGCAGATCAACACTTTCCTGTGGGCAGCGTGTGCGCGAGAGACAAGATCAGCCGAGTTGGACGGTGTGATGCTGTTCGCGCTGCTGTCGAGCGAGCCATCCGCGTTTGGAATCAGCGCGAAATGGATGACATGGCTTACGGTCGTAAAATCAATGTCTGAAGCCGGCATTACTCCCTGTTCCCATCCGGGATAATAGGCCGAGCACCATAGGTCAGCCGAAGCAATGAACGGGAGCAGGCAGGCGATCAGCGCCAGCCACAGAGCGCGGCATTTATGCCGCTTCGACGATCCTGCCAGCGAATAAGTTGAAATTGCTCCACACTCTCCAAATCTCGCGCGTTGAAGCGGCGGGAATGCCGCGCTCCTGTCGCTGCGGTCAGGCGCGACCGGCTGGCAGAAGTTTTGCGCGCTAATCGTTAACATTTTGGCGGATGAGTTCTCCATCGGCGGTTCTCCAATCAATCTGGATTCAGCGCCACTCACATACGGCTCGGTTTTCCATCGCCGGGGCGGGTGCCCCGGCGATGGTTTATCAGTTTCTCAACTCATTGCACCTTCACGCGGTAGAAGGTCGCGCGACCGCCGATGTTGTTGGTGAGAGGCGAGGTTGCGCCAGGCACGTTGGTATAAACTCCGGTGACATTCGTGGAGGCCTGCAGTGTGCCGACCGGCCAGGTCACGATCACCTTGTTGCCCGATTGGACGAGGCTGACACGGGTTGAATTGTTGAAGTGATTCGAGATCTGGGCGGGACTGAGCACGTAGTTATAAACCGCCACGTCGTCCACCCCGCCGTCAAAGCCGCCGAAGGCCCCGTCACTGCGGACGCCGATGGTGAGCGGCCCGCCAGCGACACCCGGGTCGCCGTTGATGCCGTTTTGCACGAAGTTGCCTGCGACCGGATAGGTAAAGACCAACCGGTTGTTGGCATACCAGCTCAACGTTGTGAGATCGTCCGTGAGCACCATGTGGTACCATCCGTTTGTGACCGGGTGGTCCGCGAACTCGCTCGTGAAGCTGCCGTTGGGGCCGCCGTTGAAAATATTCCAGGTCCAGAAGCCCTGGTTATGCTGGTAAATATTCCAGCCAGACAACGTTGTTGCCGTAAGACCCGGGTTGGCTTCAGATGCAATCGGCGTGACAAAGTTTCCGGTCTGTGAAGTGGCTTTGATCCAGAACTCATAGGACCATGGGCCGGTCACGGGGTTCAGTTCCAGCGCGTAAGGGATGGTTACAAAGGCGCTGTTCGTGATGTGGATGGCCCCGTTGGTCTCGTGCGGAATGCCGGTTGGATAGCCAAAGACAAAGTCTGAGAGAAGACCCGAGTAGGTGCCGTCAAAGCTCCCGACCGCGTCCGTCGCCGTAGTGCCATTTGTCTCATCCAACCTCCAATAAGCGACTGGTTTGTCCGCCACTACTACGCGGGCGTAGCCCGTGATCGGGACGGTGACCGCACGCGGAACTACCGTCAAGGTGGCTGCGTCGCTTTGGGCTGTGCCGAAGGGGCCCGTGACGTTGGCCGCATATAGGGTTTGATCATTGGTCAACTGAACATTGGCCACCCATAACGTGTCGCTGGTGGCGCCCGCAATGGGATTGTAAGTGGCCCCGGCATTGGTGCTGCTGACCCACTGATAGGTGATGGGCACGGCGCCGCTGGCATTGACACGGAACGCCGCATAGCTGCCGACTTCGCGGGTGACTGAGAAGGGGCTATTTAGCACGTTCAGGTTCGTCAACACCGTGAGCGTGGCAGCGGCGCTGTTCGAAGCGCCGGCGACATTGGTGACCAGGACCGAGAAATTCACCTGGTCGTCCGCTGGATAATGGCAGACAAACGAGTAACTGCTGCTGGTAGCGCCCGGGATGGCGGTGTTCCCCCTTTTCCATTGATAACTCAGGGGCGCCGTGCCGCCAGCAGTCACGCTGAACGAAACCGGCGTTCCCGAATAAGCGGTGACAGGGGTCGGCTGGGAAAGGAAAGAAGGCGGAGTGGGAGGAGCCACGATGTTATTGGTACCCACCTGGTAATGGTTCAAAACCTGCGAGGCGCTGAGAGCGTAGCCGTAAATCGCAACTTCATCGACATAACCATCGAAGGGCGTTTGTCCGGTATTGGGGCCCTGGCCGACGAGCATGTCCGCGCCGTTATCGGCCAGATATTGTGGAACAGCGTCGGAACGCGTTTGCGTGCCGTTGACATAAAAGTGGGCGTTGGTTCCATCGTACGCCAGCACCAGATGAGTCCATTGGAGCAACGTCACCAAAGCCGTTCCGTTACCTACAAACCCGGGGTTGGGCCTGAGGCTATAAGACCAGGTGCTGTTTGCCCCGGGCGTCTGGTAAAAATTCCAACCAGCAGAATTGGCATAAATCCCACTTTGGAAGGGTGAAGAACTATCCAGCGGAACTTCAAAACCGGATGGTTTCGATATCGCCTGTACCCAAAGTTCAGCCGTGAACGGCGCTCCGTTGGTGCCGTCCGTTGTGGGGTTAATGGTCGAATTGAAGGGAATATCGATGTCACCCTGGTGGCCGCTGAGCGAATCCGAGGTCCGGAACAAAATCGAGTTGCTGGATATTCCAAACTGTCCCAGGCCGGGGTAGAGAGTGCTGTCCTGATTTGCAACCTGGTTGAGATTGCCATCAAAATGATTCGTGGTGGCGTCAAAGATGGTAATGCCTGACATTTCCTCGAAGCGATAGTAGGCAACTGGATTGTCGCCAAGGATCGTTGCTGAATAGCTTGCGGCGTTCGCGGCGAATTGGGACACCAGCGCGGCAGCCGCCGCAATGGGCAGCCACAACAGCTTAGGTACGGTTGGTCGTTTCATGTGGTTTTTTGGGTTGATCTGGTTGGGCAGGATTTGTAGTATGTTTTCGTACAGATTTGCCAGAGACGGGCGAGATGTTATCACGTTTTTTGGCTGTGGCAAGTACTTTTTATCACATAAATGTAACTATTGTAGTAGAATTGATGTATAAGTTACACACGATGTACGTTTCTTCCCCACAATGCATTGAAGGGAAATGCTTTGATTGTGGATTTTGAGAGTATGCTCCCTGCCGCTAATCAGACCGAACCCAGGCTGAAACGCAGTCATGGCGCGCGAGAAAAGCTCGGACTGGCGTGGCTTTTCTGCGCTTGCCTGCCCGCTCTCCCGCTCGCCGCCCAAGTCGCGAATACCAACCCGGTCGTCAGTGCTTACGAGTTCACCCGCCTGACTCACGACCAGGTTTCGGGCAGCCGTCCGGTTCGCATCAAAGGAGTCGTGGTTTGTTACGATTCGGGCTGGAATCAAATGTATGTCCACGATGGGCAAAACGCTGGTTACTTCAATCCGCACCTGTTCAGCGCGCAGCCGCAGATTGGACGGGTGGTCGAAATCACCGGCACGACAACCGGTGACAAAACGCTGCTCAACCCGAGCCTGACCATCCTGGGCGAGGCACCGCTGCCCATCGCCAAACCGCTCGCGTTATCCCAACTGGCCAGTGATTGGTGTGAATGGATCGAAACCACCGGCCGCGTTTTTTCCGCCGACACCAGCCTTGGCCGGCTGGCGCTGCTGTTGCAGGAGGATGGCGCGCAAAACTGCCTCGTCTATGTGATGGGGCCGCCAACCAACAGTGACTTCAAGCGGTTGCGGGATTCCCGGGTCCGTGTGCGGGGCATCAATGCCAGCAAAGTCGTGGATGGCCGGCTGGAATCGGCCTCCGTATTCGTTCCCGGATTCAACGAAGTCACCGTGCTCCAATCCTCCGGCGCGAATCCGCCCCAGACTCCCGTCACCTCGATCGGCACGCTGCTCAACCGGGAATTGGGCTCCTGGACCAACACCATGGTCCACATCAACGGACTGATCGCCTCCTATCAACCCGGCCAGTCGCTCGTCGTCAAGGATCCCACCGGCGTCATTCGCGCGCGCGTCATCCAACTCTCCCCCGCCCGGACGGACGAGCGGGTGGATGTTTGGGGAAACTTGACGGTGTCCTCGAGCGAAACATTTTTGAACAACGCGTACTTCGAAGTCGTGGAGCCCCCCGCGCAAACCGCCGCATCCCCGCCCTCGCCGGAAGAACCACCCGCCCACGCGCTCAGCCCCCCGGAAGTCCTCACCCAGGTTTCCGAAATCCTGAAGCTGAAGCGCGATGAAGCGGCGCAACAAATTCCCGTGAAGCTGCACGGCGTGATTACGTTTGCAGACCCGGATTGGCACAATGTCTTCCTGCAGGACAAGGGCGGCGCGATTTATGTCGATTCCAACCAGCGCAACCTTCAATCCGGCCAATGGGTGGAACTGATTGGCCGCACCAGCCCCGGCGGGTTCGCGCCCGAGGTGCTCAGTTCCTCCGTGCAAGTGCTTCAATCCACCAACCTGCCCACGCCGGCCAAAGTGGATCTCGACGATGTTGCCAACGGCCACCTGGACGCGCGCTGGGTGCAGATGGACGGTGTGGTGCGGCGCGTGGACCAACAATACGGGCATGTCAGCCTCAGCCTGATGACGCCCAAAGGCCGTTTCAAAGTCATCATTCCCGGTTCCGAAGAGGCGCCGGCGCCGACTCAGCTTATTGATGCTTTGGTCAGCGTTGAGGGCGCCTGTACTTCTGAGTTAAACTCGCGCCGCCAACTGAGCGGCATCACCCTGCACGCGCCGGGTCTGGAGCAGGTGCACCTCATCGAAAGCCCTCCCGCCGATCCTTTCTCCATCGAGCCAACGCGGATCGAAGCCGTCGCCACCTTTGACCCCAATCGGCTCGCGGGCCGGCGGGTCAAGGTAAGCGGTGAAGTGACGCTGCGAATCCCCGGCCAGGGATTCATCATCCAGGACGCTTCGGGCGGGGTGCGCGTCTTGACGCGCCAGACGAACGAAGTTCACATCGGCGACGTCGTGGACGCGCTGGGTTTCCCGGTGCTCGGGAATGCGCTCGGCTTTCCGGTGTTCGGTGATTTTTCGCCCTACCTGGAAGAAGCGGCTTTCCGTCAAACCGGAACCGCGCCCTTGCCCGCTCCCAAAAAAACCACCGCCGAGCAAATCTTGTTGCAAGGAACCACGGACGCTCAATTGGTGGAGATCAAAGCCCGCTTGTTGCAAGGCGTCCCGCGCTCCGCCAACCCGCAATTGGTGTTGCAGGACGGCCCGATCATTTTCCTCGCCCACCTGGAGATGCAGGGGAAGCGCACGGAGGTCCCGGCGTTTCAGTCGGGCAGCCTCCTGCGGCTCACCGGCGTTTGTTCCATCCAGGGTGGAGAAAGGCACGAACCGGCGACCTTCCGCCTCCTGCTTCGTCAACCGGGCGACATCGAGCTCCTGGAAACGCCGCCGTGGTGGACCGCCCGGCACGCCTTCATGCTCGCCGGCGGCATGGCCCTGGCCATTGCGCTCGCACTGGCGTGGGTCGCCTTGCTGCGCCGCCAGGTCCAAACCCAGACCAGCCTCATCCGCCAAAAGTTGGAAGACGAAGCCGCCCTGGAGAAGCGCTACCTCGACCTCTTTGAAAACGCGAATGACATGGTTTATACCCATGACTTGAGCGGCCGCATCACCTCCATCAACAAAACCGGTGAAGAAATCCTGCAACGCAAACGCCGGGAAATCCTGGACAAGAACATCCTCGATTTCATCGCGCCGGAACAGCGCGGCGCTGCCCAGCAATGGCTCGATCAAGTGGTCAAAGGCGCGCCGCCGCCGACGGTCGAATGGGACTTCGCCTCCGCCTCGGGTCAACGTCTCAAGCTGGAGATCAGCACACGCTTGATCGAAACCGATGGCCGCCTCACGGAAGTCGAAGGCATCGCCCGCGACATCACGGAACGCAAGCGCCTGGAGCGGGAGATTCTCGAAATCAGCAATCGCGAGCAACGCCGCATCGGCCACGATCTTCACGATGGCGTCTGCCAGCAATTGGCCGGGATCGCTTTCATGACCGAAACGCTGGCCGATCGCTTGCAGGAACAAAGCGTGCCTGAATCCACTCAGGCCGAGCGGATCACCCGCTTGCTCAACACGGTGATCCACCAAACCCGCGGCGTGGCGCGCGGTTTGTTTCCCGTTCGCCTTGAGGAAAACGGCCTTGCTTCCGCGCTCGAAGAACTGGCGGCCAACGCCAGCGAACTTTTCAAGATCGAATGCCGCTTCGTTTGTGAAGACCCGCCTGCGGCCGTGGACAACGAAGTGGCGCTGCATCTTTATTACATCGTGCTGGAAGCCGTCGCCAACGCCTCGAAACACGGCAAGGCCGAACACGTCACCATCACCCTCGAACCGGCCAAGGACCGTTACGCGTTGAGCGTGCGCGATGACGGCGCGGGGTTCACCCCCTCCCGCAGCCCGCAAACCGGCATGGGCGTCCGCATCATGCACTACCGCGCCCGGGTTATCGGCGCTATTTTAACCTTGCAGAGCCACCCCGGTACGGGCACCCATGTAGCTTGCTTGTTCCAACCGGTGTCCCGGGAGCTGTTGTCCACCAGTGAAAAGTTAAGCGCATGACCAAACCGTCGCCTGAAAAAAGCCGCATCCTGATCGTGGATGATCATCCGCTGTTTCGCGAAGGCTTGCGCCAGATGATCGACCGCAATCCCGAGCTGATCGTGTGCGGCGAGGCTGCCGACGCGACCGAGGCCATGCAGGCCATCGCCGACCAGAACCCGGACCTCGTGCTCGTGGACATTTCGCTGGGTGGCGCCAGTGGCATCGATCTCATCAAGAACATCAAGGCCACGCACGACGACCTGCCGGTGCTGGTGGTTTCGATGCACGACGAATCGCTCTACGCCGAACGCGCGTTGCGCGCCGGGGCCGTCGGTTACGTGATGAAACACGAGTCCGCCAAGACCGTGAAAGCCGCCATCTCGAAAGTCCTCGCCGGCGAAATCCACCTCAGCGAACGCATGTCCACCTCCATGCTCTCCCGGCTCATGCGCGGCAAGGGCGAAGAGCCCATCTCACCCGTCCAGACCCTGAGCGACCGCGAACTGGAAGTCTTCCGCATGCTCGGCGAAGGCAAAGGCACGCGCCAGATCGCCAAGGAACTGAGCCTGACCATCCCCACCATCAATTCCTTCCGCGCCCGCATCAAGGAAAAGCTCAACCTCAAGACTTCCACCGAAGTGATGCTCCACGCCATTCAATGGTGCCGCGAAGGCGCGATGAAGTAGGCCGGCCATTTTCCCGGCCGCTAATCGTCCTCGTCCTCGTTCTCGTCGTCGTCCTCGATCCCCGTGTGAAAAGGCCGGACCTGTTGTCCGGCCCTTCTTTTTACCACGTTGCGCGTTTTCGATCGGATTCGTTCCCTGGACGCAGCGTCTTCTTGCACGCCGGCAAAGCAACGAAACAGGCATCTTGCTACTGATTGTAGAACTCCGAGTTGTGAAGAACGCCGCTTGCGCCATTACCGCCGACAACGAGCACCGAACCATTGGGCAGCAATGTAGCCGTGTGCAAGCTGGTCGCGAGGTTTAGCAAAGAGGTGGAGGTCCAGGTTCCAGTGGGCGGATCATATAGCTCCACGCTGTTAAGCGGACCGGTTCCGTAGCCTCCTGTGACGAGCACCAGTCCAAAGGGCAATAACGTGGCGGTATGAGTCTTCCGGGCGGTGTTGAGTGAACCGGTGGCTGTCCACATCCCGCTGCTCGGATCGTACAACTCTGCGCTCGTAAGATTGCCGACGCTCAGGTCGGCGCCTCCGGCGACCAGCACCAGGCCGTTGGGCAATAGCGTCTGAGTCTGGAAGTAACGACCCTGGTTAAGTGAACCAGTCGTTGTCCATTGACCCGTGGCCGGATTATAAAGCTCCGCGCTCGTCGTAAGCCCACCAATGCCGCCAAAACCTGTTGCGACGAGCACCAGGCCGTTGGGCAGCAATGTTGCCGTATGATAATATCGGGCGGTATTAAGCGAACCAGTCGTTGTCCATTGACCCGTGGCCGGATTGTATAACTCTGCACTCGCCAGCACACTGCTCGTGCCGATGCCGCCGGCGACGAGCACCAGGCCATTAGGCAGCAAGGTCATCGTATGGTTCTGTCGAGCGAAGTTCAGCGGACCGGTTGTCGTCCAATTGCCGGTGGCTGGAGTGTATAATTCCGCACTGCCAATTACGCCGGAGCTGTTCTGGCCGCCCGCTGCCAGCACCAGTCCATTGCGCATTAATGTGGCTGTGTGGTATACGCGCGCGGTGTTCAGCGAGCCGGTTGTCGTCCAGTGCCCACTTGCCGGATTGTATGTCTCCGCGGCGTTAAGATAGCTGTTGCCCGTGCTCATCCCGCCTGCGGCGAGCATTAAACCGTTGGGCAGCAATGTCGCCGTATGGCTAAAGCGGGCGGTGTTCATAGAACCACTATTTATCCATGTGCCGGTCGAAGTCAGTTGACCGCTGGAAATCGGGTACAATTCGGCACTGGAAAGAGCTGACCCGGTCGAACCAACACCAGCCGCGACAAGCACAAAACCGTTGGGCAGCAATGTCGCTGTTTGGAACTCCCGTGCCGTGTTCAACGAACAGGTTGTTGTCCACAACGCGGTGGCAGGGTTGTACAACTCCGCGGTGGCAAGGAAGCCGGCGGTCTGGCCAACCCCTCCAGTAACGAGCACCAGTCCGTCGGGCAACAATGTCGCCGTGTGGTTCTCGCGCCCGGTGTTGAGCGAACCAGTCGTTGCCCAGGCCCCGGTGGCCGGGTTGTACAACTCCGCAATTGAGGAAATGCCGTGCCCTACGCCGGCAAATCCCCCCGCAACCAGCACCAGGCCGTTGGGCAGTAATGTCGCCGTGTGGCTTTCACGGGCAGTATGCAATGAGCCGGTCGTGGTCCATCTTCCGGTGGCTGGGTTGTACAGCTCCGCGATGGCAGTCACGCCGCTGCTAAAGCCTGCCGCTGCGAGCACCAAACCGTTGGGCAGCAGGGTTGCCGTATGATGGTCGTGTCCGACGCTCATCGCACCGGTGCTAGTCCACGTGAGAGTGGCGGGATTGTACAACTCTGCGCTCATGAGCGTGCCGCTCGTGCCAATTCCGCCCGCGACGAGCACCAGACCGTTGGGCAGCAATGTCGCCGTATGAGAATAGCGGGCGGTGTTCATTGAATTTGGCGGACCAATTCCCCAAGTTCCAGACGCCGGATTGTACAACTCCGTGGTTTGAAGCGCTCCGCCGCTGTTTAGGCCTCCCGCGACGAGCACCTGGCCGCTGGGCAGCAACGTCGCCGTATGGTATCCGCGCGGGACGTGCAGCGAACCGGTCGGCGTCCACGTTCCGGTCGCCGGATTGTACAACTCCGCGCTTGTGAGATAGCTGCTGCCGTTAATGCCTCCGGCGACAAGCACCAGGCCGTTGGGCAGCAATGTCGCGGTCTGACTGCTACGGGTTGTGCTCAGCGCGACGATCGGTGTAAATAGGCATGAACCTGTGAGATCATTGATCAACTGAGCGTTGGGAGTGCCCCAGCCCGTGCAAAGATCATAACCCGAAACTGCTGAAAATTGATTCGGGCTGCTGGACGATTCGTTGTTCGCCGTAGTGATGTCATGAAAGTCCGAACCATAGCTTGACCCACGGCCAATGGCGTACAGCGCGGGGTTGAGAAAGCCCACTGTGGATGCGCCGTTGGCAGCGGCCTGCTCGTTGACCAGTGCGGTAAAGCCAGCCCACAAGGGCGCTGCGGCACTGGTGCCCGCTACACATTGATTTGCCCCATCGGCAACAATGAGAATGTTGTCTGCGGTCAGTGCGACATCGGGAACGTTCCGCATGGTTGTCGATCCCTGGTTGCCGGAGGTGGCCACGCCGGTTTGCCAGGTGGGAATCGCGTAGTGTGTGCTGATGCCGCCGCTGCTGCCAATGTCTGGGGTGCTGCCACAGCCCGCTTGCACATTCCAATTCCAAACGGCTTCCGCAGCCCAATTGCCGTTCGGCCCGGTGGTATTCAGAGTTGTGCCGCCAACTTCGGTCACGTTCGGCGAATCACTCGGGAATGGAATCAGTCCGGTATAGGCATCGCTGTCCCCGGACGCAACGAAGAAGGATTGTCCTTGTGCCGCCATCTGCTGGAAGATTTGCTCGGCGACTGGATCGGCGGCGCCATTTGGAATAAACCACGAACAGGAGAGTTGCTTCGCCAGGTCGTCGTCAGCCATGCGGTTGAGTAAATCGTGCCAGAGGTTGATACTATTCGCCGTCTCATAGACGATAATCTTGGATAAGCCCGGAGCCATTGCGATTGCCATCTCAATATCCAGGCACACCTCAATTTCTCCTCCAGTTCCGGAAGGCAGGCCGTTAAAACCATCCACCAGGACATTGGCGAGCGGAACACTCGGTAAACCGGTCGTGTTTTCGTACGCATTGATGTCAGCCGTCGCGTAGCCATCAAATTCCAGCAGCCCTACAGTCTGCCCGGAACCAGTGAGTGCGACGCCAGGAAGATAGGCATCCCGGAAATCATAACCTGCATATTCGCCGCCCGGCCCCGAACCACCGTTTGACTGCGCCCCTTGCACGTTGCCAATCGGGGTTGCTATGGAATTTCGCCGTGCCAGGGCATAATTATTCAATCCTTCAATCCCCATGACAGGCACGGTTAGATCAAGCGAAGGCTCGACGTCCGGGGCGTAGAAAGTGCGCACTTCCGCCGGGTGATTATAAACACGCATTCTTACGTGCAATGCATCTTCTATATCCGCAATCTTCCCGGTGACGTCTAATATCATGCGATTTGAATGCGCATAAGTCACTGTCAAGTGATGTGCCTGAGCAAAGGCAGTCACGGTCTTATAATCCTCTTCCGTTGGGCCAAACGCTTCCCGGAACTGCGCCGGGGAGATGTACTGATGATATTTCGGCGAAGTTGGGTTGTATATGTCGTGGAGCAAATTGGTGAGCTCAGCCGAATTCCGCAACGGAAAGCCAATCGCCAGACTCAGTTGTTGCGTGGCCGAAAGAGTGCCTATGGGCTGGAGGCTGGCAACGACTGGAGGAACGTGGCCTTTGAGCATCTGTCCGGCAGCCAAAGCATGAGTGGCGGGGAACAAGATGCTGAGGGCGGATGAAACAACGATTACGCGAATAAAGTTGCTGGTGGAGCGGTATGTCTTCATGCTGCCAAATTGGCGGGACGTCGTGGGAAATCAAACTCTGGCAGGTATCTGGCGTCGGCATTTGGTACTTTCCGTCAGCATTTGGTGATGTTAATCCGCATTTGGTATCCTGCGTCCGCATTTGGCATGGCGCGCCCCCAAGTCTGTTCCAGCTCTGAGTTGGGCCAGATGGTCGCGACCTGATTGCAATCGATCGTTCACCCACGGTCTGGATCGGCGTTGCGCCGATCAAGGCGGGCGAGGCAAGCCGTTGGGGAAAGATCAAACTAACTGGTGAATGCGCGCGAAAAATGGGGGCGGTTGTAATTCACTCTTTCTTTGGGGGCCTCATCGTCAGCCCTGTCGGGCACCGTGTTCGCGCAGGAACTGAACGATCTCGGAAGCGTTGGTTTCTTGTGCGACATCAAGCGGCGTTTTTCCGCCCAGGTTGATGGCATTCACGTTCGCGCCGTGTTGGACAAGCAACTTTACCGCCTCCAGATACCGGCCATCCTGGCTATGAACGCCCAGGGCATCACCCGCTGCATGATGCAAGGGCGTGTCCCCATCGACGTCCGCGCAGTTTACATTCGCACCCAGCCCAAGGAACAGTTCGAGGGCTTTCAGCGAACCGTGCAGGGCCGCCCACTGAACTGGTGTCCAACCGCCTTCCCGCTGCACATTCAGGTCAATGCCCGCGGCAATGATCAGCTTGAGCAGTTCCAATCGATCATGGCTGATGGCCGTGAACAATGCGTCGACGCGGTTGGCCCCCGCTTCCAGGAGCAGGGCGACCATCTCCGGATGATTGTTCTTCAGGGCGAAATCCATTGGCGTCCCGCTGAAAAGGGCGTTGTGAGCAACCTTGGCCCCGCGGGCAAGCAACAGCCTGGCTTCTGGCAGCATGCCCCGGGAAGCCACCCAGTGTAATGGCGTCAGCGGAATTAAGCTCTTGCCGTCCAGTTTCCCGCCTACGGTACGATTGGGATCGGACATTTTTGCCAGTTTCTTTTGCAATTCCTCGCGCCGTTTCCCCGCCGGATCCGCCGCAACGGCAATGATCATTTCAGCCAGGGTTTCTCGTTGGACTTTCGGTTTGTTTTGCCGGCTTGGGACGGGCGCGCGCAGCGCTGCGGTCAAGCGCTGGACAAGCCTTTTGACCTCCTTCTGCCATGCGGAGAGCTTGCCGGCGGTCTGCCACTCATCCGCCAACTCTGAATCCGCCTCAATCTTCGCCACGGCGCGAATCGCCATTTTCAAATCGGCATCCCGGGGAACCAAAGCCACCCGCTTGACCCAACTGCGGGCAATCCGGGGCAGGTTGCGCGGCGGTTCGTACCTTGCTCCGGCCAGCACTTCCGCCGCCGCCAGGCTTTCCATGCAATCGTCAAGGTCCGCCTTCCCGCGCGATCGGATCAGTGCCTGCAAAGGTTGCAACACGAATTCCGGCTTGGTCGCTTCCTCCAGGTCGTAGAGCCAGTCGGCGGCCGCATCGTTCTCAAATGTCTTGTATCCCCACGTTCCCATGTCGCTTCCTCAATAACCGGGTCTCCGCCCTTTGTAAAGCAAGGGCGGATGGCGGTTCGAAACGCCGTCCCTTCCCGGACTTTTCCACCGAAACAGCGCGGAACCCAAAAATGAGACGCGCCGTGTCCAGCTTAAGGACTTTGAGAAGCGCTTGGCGTTGCGGGCAAAGCGAAATTTGGTGGCACATTTGTTGCGGCGGCGTCCTCCCATAACTGAAACATGAATTAGAGGGTGTTCCGAAAGCCTAGCCGACTTTACGAATCCTCAAGAAAAGTGACACGCTTTGGCGTCATGCCGGTTTTTATCCATTGAGCCAAAGTCGTCCGGACACCGTATCTAGCCAGGTAAAAACCAACGAAAAGGCTGTCATATCGAGGTAAAGACCCACGCCCGCAAACATCAATCGCGTGCCGTCACGCTCTGACCGAGGCGCCGCCCGGTCACGCTCCCGTTAAGGTTGGCATGGACGCCTGCGGTCAGGGGCCTTTGCAAAATTTCAGAAAACCGTCGGAATAAAAGAATATACTTATGTCCCCCTGGAATGCACACCCACTAAAACTACGTATGTCGGTAAATTCAATTCAAATTATTAAAGCCCGCTTCCCGCGTCTCTCTCCCGTCCTGTGTTTCCTGCTTCTGTTCCTGGTTGCCGTCGCCGGCCGGGCGCAATCCGACCCGCCCCCGGTCCTGAAGATGGGCTGGCTCTCAAATCAATTGCAGGTTTCAATTCTCAATGCCCCCACCGGCCGGGTCTATCAGATTCAACGTCGGAGCAGTCTGGACAATTCAACCAATTGGACACCATATCTCCTCACCGTGCCGGGGCAGACGAATTTCACCGTCACCCCGCAAACAAATTCGCGCCAGTTTTTCCGCGCCTTTCTGGTGCCCCAATCATTGCCGCAGATTCTTTCCTTCACCGCCAGCCCGGCCACCTTGCCCACCAATGGAACGGTCACCCTGCATTGGAGTGTCGCCGGAGCCACCGCGGTGAGCCTCAACAACGGAATCGGGGACGTCACCGGCGCCACTTCCCGCGTCGCGAGTGTCACCGGCACGCGAACTTTCACCCTCACGGCGAGCAATAGCCTGGGCTTCGTCACCAACCAGGCCACGGTGGTGGTTGGCTCATTGCCCGCTGAAGACAGCGGACGTTTCGTGTCCTTTGTCTCGCCAATCGGTGGACAGCATTTCCTGCCGCCCGGTTTTGTGCGCGTGTTTGCCGCGGCGAAGGACCCCGCCGTGGATACAAATTTCCCCATCGATGGCAAGGGCGGAAATGCCGCGCGCGTCCAGTTCATTGTGGACAACGAGGTCGTCGCGGAGATGGACGGCCTGGACGCGGAATATTGGGTTTTTCATGCGGCGCTGACCAATCTGCCACCCGGTGCCCATGTTCTTCGCGTCCGCGCCTTCTACGATAGTCCGTCGGAAATTCTCGATAGCGATCCGGTCACGATCACCGTGGACGCACCGCCAACCTACGCGCAGGTGTTGAACCTGACCCAGGACCTCGTGCTGAGCGGTTCGCAATCTTTGCAAATGGCCGGCACCAATACCCCCGGTGGGCGCGTTCGGATCAACGGCAACGGCTTCCGCATTCGCACCTCAGGAACCTGGACCGGGCACTTTACGCTGCGTTACGCGGACGTGGTCGGGTTGGGAAAACTCAACGACGGCCTGCTGGCGATGGATGTGACCACAACGGCTCCATTGACCTTTGAAAACTGCAACCTCGACGGCTGCGGCAAACTGGCGTTTACCGTGAACGGGACCGCCACCGCCAGCATCAGCAGCAACGAGTTTCGCTGCAACACGCTGGTGCCGCTGAGCCAGTATCCCGATGAGACTTACGGAGACCTGAGTTCCTATCCGGCCCTGCAATTGCTCGGCGATTCCACCGGGCAAAAGCTTTATCGCGCCAACAACATGGGCGCCGGCTGGTTGCGGTTAACCGGGGTCAGCCACTGGACCATCGGCGGCGACACGGATGCGGACGGCAACGTCTTCATCGGGCCGCGCGTGGGAATCATGCTGGAAAATGGGTCGGACCATATCACCGTGCGCCGCAATTACAGCCGTCACGTTTATTTCGGAGGCTGGAGCCAGGGAAACAATTTTGAACTCGGCGCTTCGGACGACAATGTCCTGGTGGAGCACAACGTCGTGCGGGACAGTTCCTGGGCGGTGCGCGACGTGGCGTGCGAGTTCCGTTACAACCTGGTGCTCGGCGCCGGACACCAGTGGATGTGGATCACGGGGAACAACGCGTTTGTGCATCATAACATTTTCGCGGGCGGCGACGCGGATGTCACCGGCATCTGGCTGATTTACAGCCCGCAGAACGTTCGTTTCTACAACAACACGATCGATGGGCTCAATCAGACCGCCGGCCCGAGCGCTTTGAACGTTGATGAGGCAGCGACAGCGGACGTCCAATCCTGTGCCTTCCTGAACATGCACTCGCCGGTCATGGTTGACTTTCCGGGGGCGACGAACCTGATCAACGTCGGCCACAATTCCTTCTACAACCCGCAGGCCGGCAGCCTTCAAAATTATGCTGATAACAGTCATCCGGCCACGGATATCGGCGGATTGAATGCGCAGGTGAATCCAGCCTATACGAATCCCACGAACGCGGTGGGCATCGATGACGTCGCCGTGTGGGCGCGGACGACGACCACGCGCCAGATCCTGGAACTCTACCGCGCTCGTTACACTCCCAAGCCGGGCAGCCCGTTGATTGACGCCGGGCACGGCGGCAATGGCAACGACATCGGGGCTGTCGGCGCGGGCGTGGCCAGTCCCGACGACCAATTTGGCATCCTGGCACCATGAAAATTTGTCCAGCTTTCCCGTAACTTGAACCAAGACAAAGTAACTTATGACAAAACTTCGCAATCTCATCGCGCTTAACCTGCTCCTCCTCACGTCTGCCGCTCCGGCGGCGCCGCCGGGCGTCGCCGTGCTGGATGCTTCCGTTTCTTCTGACACGAAGAATTTGAACCTGCACTGGGGCAGCAATCCCGGCCAGATGGCACAGATCGGAGTCAGCAGCGATTTAATTCACTGGACCAATCTCCCGCCTGTTTTCGTTTCCGTTTTCAGCAACTCCGCCTGGTCGGACGACGGTTCGCTCACGGGCAGTCGGTTCAACTCGCAATCGCACCGGTTTTATCGGCTGCAGGCGCCCCAGGCTGCCAGCGCATCCCCGGGCATGCCCCTCACTTTATTGCCGGCCCGCCCGGGCGTCGCGTACTCGTGGAATTTCGGCGACGGCACAACCTCCACTTCCAACAACCCCGTCCATACTTTTCAATCTGACGGAATTTACACCATTACTTCCGTGGTCACTGATGCGAGCGGTTCTCACACCAACGTCGGCACGATTCAAATGGAAACGCCTGCTCAAATCCTGCTGACGCCCGCGGTGCTGGCCGCCTTGCGCCAGAAAGCGACGAACAACACCCCACAGTGGCAGAGCTTCAAATCGCGGTTGGACAGCCAGCTTAACGTGGTCATCGAATCCGGCGCAGCCTACCAGGGCGATGAGTTGTCGTGGATTGGCGATTACGCGCTGGGTTACAAGGCCCTGCAATTCAAAGATTCGGTGACTGCGAACAAGTACGCCGACAAGGCCCTGGCGTTGATGCGATCAGCCTTGCAGGATCACCAGAAGTTCGGCGAGTACGCCCAGCAATACATTGCGCGCGGCGATGGTTCGACCAAGGTTTTCACCTTGCCGAATACGAACATCATCGCGTCCTCGCTCACGGTTTCCAAAGCACCCATCAGTATCGTCACGGTCACTCGCGACACCTCGACGAACCGGACGGATGAGGTGGACAGCTACGTTACCTATATCAAGGTCAGCAACACGCCCGATGGCCCGGCAAACTACGTGGAGGGGACGGATTGGCGACACAGCGGGGACTTGCCCAATTACCTGATTGACTGGTCCATAGCCGCGCCCGGCCACCTGCCGGCAGCCGGTGCCACCTATTATGTCACGGTTGCGTCGAGCCTGGATGCTTTGAGCACTCCCGCGACTTTGTCCGGCAATACAGTGACCCTTTCCACGGCGCCAACGGTCAATGAAGCTGTTTACGTCGAATACGTTTACGGCGTTCATGCCTCGAACTATTCGACCCTGGCCTTTCAACAATCAAGCGCCGGTGATGGCGGGTTGAATTCCATGATGATTGACGACGGTTTCCCGTCGCGTTATCTGGGGAAATTCACCTCGATGGGATACGACTGGTTGTACGGTTATCCCGGCTTCACGCCGGCGTTCAAGGGGCAGGTGGCGAACATGCTGGTGCGCTGGTCCGATGTCTCGGAGAGCACTGTCTATCGGGTGGACGATCCCGCGAGCAACTATGCCGAGGGTAATTATATCAGCAAGGTGCTTACCGCCCTCGCGCTCGGCGGCGGACGCAACACGAATGGGACTCGCTTGATCAATGAAGCGATTGCCTATCGCCAGGCGAACGTCCTGCCGGTGATCACCAACCTCTCCACCAGCCTTTACGGCGGTTTCTGGGCGGAAGGATGGAATTATGGCCAGCAAGCTTCGCGCAACCTGGTTTTGTCCGCCCTGGCCCTTGAAAGCGCAGGTCTGGCCAATATAAGCCCCGAGCGCACCTGGGCCGGCCAGGCCATCAACAGCCTCATCAGCGCGCAGCCAAGTCAGGACCAGATTTATGACGGAGGAGATTGGTATGCGTATCCGGCGCCCTTTGTGGACAAGGACCTCTTTTACGTGATGGCCGCGGCTACGACCAACGCCGCCGCCCGCAGTTATGCGAATTATATCATCCAGAATTATCCGGGTGACCAGACTCAGGACATGCAGGACCTGCTTTATCGCGACTCCAGTGCTCCCGCGGCGTTCTGGGCTTCCACGCCGCTCCAATACCTGAACCAGGGCACCGGACTGCTCGTCGCTCGCAACGATTGGAACTACAATTCCACCTGGGTCGCGTTCCAGTTGGGCAATCTTCTGGAGACCGACCATCAGCAGGATTGCCAGGGGCAATTGGAAATCCAGCGTGGCGCCGATGGCCTGCTGATCAACGCCAACGAGGTGGGAGAAAACCAGCTTCCCAGCACGCAAAGCTCGTTCGGCAACCTGATGGTCATTGATGACAACGGGGTTGGCACACAGGTCTATCGCTACAACCAGGGTTCCTGGTTTGGCACGCCTGGCTGCCAGATACTCAACTACGAAGCCACGAACGGATACGTCTATGCGGGCGGCGATTACGCGGCGTCCTATGGACTGAACTTCACGCCCGGGATTGGAACGGCAAAGCAGTTGACCCGGCAGATTGTTTATTTGCGCCCGGATTACATCGTGGTCCATGACCGCACCGTCACCCAATCCACCAACGACCTCAAACAATTGCGCTGGCATTTCCTGAACAGTCCCACCTTCAACGCCGGCGCAAGTTCATGGGTGGAGACAAACGGGGCAAGCAAGCTGTTCGGCCAGACCTTCTCCCGGTCAGCGCTCCTTAGTTCGAATTCGGCGGTGCACTGTCCCGACGATGTGAGTTCCCCAATCGTTTATCGCGTCACAACCGAAAATGCCGTCAAGGCGACGAACGTCACCTACGTTACCGCTCTGCAATCTGCCCCCGCCACAACAGCGAGCATGGTGACTACCGCATCCGTTCGCTCCACCGACAACCGCATGGAAGGCGCTCAAATGGGCACCAACGTGGTGTTGTTCGGCTCTGATGCACCGTTGAATCCATTCACCGGCACCATTTCCTATACGGTCACGGGTTCCGTGCCCGTGGTCCATCTCCTGACCGATTTTCCGCCGAACCACGCGTTTCAGGTTTCGGTCGGCGGCGTGCCCGTCGGAACGCTCACCACTTCCGGCCAAGGCACGCTTTTGTTTACGAATACACCCACGGGATCGAAAATCGTGACCGTGCAATGAGCGAAACCTGAAATCTGAAGCCCGGGGCCGGAACGCAATTCCTGGCAAATTCCAGCGTTCCGGCCTTGTCACCAGTACTGGTGACTGGCCGGGGACCAGGTTTGTGATAGACTAGCTTTGTTGTTGGTGCGCTTTGTTCTCAAGTGTGCCGTGTGAAAAGGCCGGACCTGTTGTCCGGCCCTTCTTTTGTACCGCTTCGGAATTGGCTTGGGGTCCAATTCGCGCTTAACCCAGACTGGTCCCGCCCGGCGCTTGGGATTTCCTTGCTCATTGGGTATTATTATCACCCTTGTCACTGCCCAGGAGGCGCATTAATTTGAGTTCGAGTGCACAGCATCGCGTTCAAAATTGGCGGTTTAAGTGTCCACTGGTACGGGATCCTGGTGGCCACGGGGTTTTTGGCGGGATTGTGGACCGCCAGCCGGCGCGCGGCGAGGGACGGCATTTCCAAGGACAGCATCACCGATCTCGGCCCGTGGCTGATCGTGGGCACGATTCTCGGTGCGCGCACGCTTTATGTTATTTCATACTGGCGCGAGGAGTTTGCCGCCAAGCCATTCCCGGAGATTTTCATGGTTCAGCATGGGGGCTTGGTTTTTTACGGCGGCTTGATCGGCGCAACCCTGGCCGGAATCCTCTATGCGCGGCTTAAAAAGTTGCCGATCTGGAAGGTCGCCGATGTGCTCGCCCCGAGCATCGCGCTGGGTTATGTCTTCGGCCGCATCGGCTGTTTGATGAACGGCTGCTGCTATGGGCGCGAATGCCATCTGCCCTGGGCCATCCATTTCCCGCCGGGGCATGCCACGGGCGGTGTGCCCGTGCATCCCACGCAAATCTATGACTCGCTGCTAAATCTCGTCTTCTATTGCTTTCTCGCCTGGCTCTATCGCCGCAAAAAATTCGACGGCCAGGTGTTTGCCGCGTACCTCATTGGTTATGCACTGCTGCGTTCGTTCGTGGAATATTTCCGCGGCGATTACCCGCCGGATGCGCATTATCTTGGCGGCGTGGCCACCCCCGCCCAAATGGTCAGCATCGGCATCATTGTCGGCGGGTTGCTGCTCTTTTTCCTGCTGCCCCGCCACGTTGGAATGAAAACTGAGGGTGGCCGATAAAGGCTGGAAGACGGTTGAACGCCATATGTCCCATCTGTCCCATAAGCCCCATCCATGCTCTGCCGCCAGCCAGCCAGCCCCTCTTCTGATCGCCGGCCCCACCGCCGTTGGCAAATCGGAAATCGCTCTGCACCTCGCCGAGCGGCTGAACGGCGAAATCATTTCCGTCGATTCCATGCAGGTCTATCGCGGGCTCGACGTCGGCACGGCGAAACCATCGCCGGAAGATCGCCGTCGCGTGCCTCATCATTTGATCGACGTGGTCGAACTCACCCAACCCTTCGACGCCGCGCAATTCGTCCGGCTCGCCCGGGCCGCGGTGGCCGAAATCCAGTCGCGCGGACGTGTGCCCATCCTCTGCGGCGGCACCGGGCTCTACTTCAAAGCGTTCCTTGAAGGCCTGGGCGACGCCCCACCCGCCGATCCAAAATTGCGGGCGGAACTGGAATTAACGCCGCTGCCCGACCTGCTGTGCGAACTGGAGCAACGCGATCCGGTCACGTTCGGGAAAATCGACCACCAAAATCAGCGCCGCATCCTCCGCGCCCTCGAAGTCATCCGCTTGACCGGCCGGCCCTTTTCCACCCAGCGCGCCGCCTGGTCAACTTCCCCCGGCGAATCTCCTGCTTTTTTCGGCCTCACTCGCGAAACCGCGGATCTCCAAGCCCGCATTAACGTCCGCGTCGATGCCATGTTTCGCAACGGATTGGTGGCCGAGACGCGGGAGTTGCTCAAGCGAGGACTGGCAGACAATCGCACCGCCATGCAGGCGATCGGATACCGCCAGGTCGTCGAACACTTGCGCGGCGAACGCTCGCTTCCAGACACGATTGAACTTATCAAGGTGCGCACGCGGCAATTCGCCAAGCGGCAGATGACCTGGTTCCGCCGCCAGGCGCGTCTGGTCTGGATCAACTTGGACTCGGGCGAAGATGCAGCGGTCGTCCAATCTGGTTCCGAGGCTATTGCCAAATGCTTGCAAACCACCGCTCTGCCCAATGATTGCGGCTTGCCACCTGAGCAAATTTGTCCTCCAAAAACGGCTTGAGTCGTGCCACATTGTAACTCATGAAATCGAACGAGCGGATTCCCGTGACGGTTCTGACTGGCTATCTGGGAGCCGGAAAAACGACGTTGTTGAACCATTTGCTGACGCTGAAGCACGGTTACAAATGCGCGATTATTATCAATGAATTCGGGGCCATCAGCATCGACAACCAGCTTGTGGTCGGCGCAGACGAGGAAATCCTGGAGTTGAACAACGGCTGCCTGTGTTGCCGCGTGCGCGGTGATTTGATTCGCAGCCTGAATGATCTGCTGCTGAAAAAGCGCAAGCGGTTCGACTACGTGATTATTGAAACCACCGGGCTGGCTGATCCGAGCCCGATTGCCCACACGTTCATGGCATCGGAACTGGCGGAGCATCTGCGGTTGGACGGGATTGTGACGGTGGTGGACGCGCGGCACTTGGAGCAGGAGTTGAACAACGGCCCGGAACCGCGCGCGCAGATCGCTTTCGCCGACGTCATTTTGTTGAATAAAACGGACCTCGTTGGAGCGGATGAATTAAGCCGGGTTGAATCGCACGTGCGCGACATGAATCGGTTGGCCAAAATTCATCGCACACAGAAGTCGCAGATCGATGTGGGCAGCATTCTTAATGTGAAGGCCCGCGAATTGTCCGCGCCACTCCCGGTTTTTGAGGAGACGAAAACGGACGAGCATGAGCATGGGCACGGTGATCACGATCACGATCATGTGTGCAACGAACACTGCGAGCATGAGCATGCCGAACATTGCGAAGACCGGCACAAACACGAAGAGGGGCCGGGACATCACCATCATGACGAATCGGTCCGGTCATTTTACATCGAAGAGGAGCGCCCTTTGGATTTGAAGAAGCTGGAAGAGTGGCTGAGCGGGTTGGTGAAGAGCCTGGGCGCCGATATTTATCGTTCCAAGGGCGTGCTGCAGATCAAAGGGCAGCCCAAGCGGGTCGTCTTTCAGGGAGTGCAAATGATGTTCGACGCCACGCCGGACCGGTTTTGGAATCCAGGCGAAAAACGTCGGAGCCAGTTGGTATTCATTGGCAAAGACCTGGACGAGGCGAAGATCCGCGCGGAGTTCGAGCAATGCGTGGCGGTTTGATGGGAACAGGTCAGAAGAATCAAGGCGGCCAGGAGTAGTCGCTGGACGTTCCCGCCGCTTTTATCGAATTCAAATTACTCGCTGACCTCTCGATTCGCATTTTGGAATCACCCGAAATGCTAAACTCACCGTCCGCCTTGTGCTTCTGAGACACTCAAGCGAGTTGGTGTTTGTCGAAGGCCCTGAACCACTCCCGCAGTGCCAGGGACGCCTTGAAAGAATCTCCGCGTGACATTACGCTTCGGACCCATTGAACCTATTTTCGTTCCATGAAACAGAAGAAGAAAGTGTTTGTCAGCGGCTGCTTTGATTTGCTGCACAGCGGGCATATCCGCTTTTTCGAAGAGGCTGCAACCTTCGGCGATGTTTATGTGGGGCTTGGTTCGGATCGGACGGTTGCCGAGTTGAAGGGGCGTCCGCCCATCAACACGCAGGAGGAGCGCAAATACATGGTGGAGGCAGTGCGGCATGTGAAGGCGTGTTTCATCAACAACGGTTCAGGCATCCTGGATTTTGCCGGGCGGCTGGAAGAAATTTTGCCGGACGTGTTCGTGGTGAACCAGGACGGGCACACGTCCGCCAAGGCGGCGCTTTGCCGCCGTCTGGGGATCAAGTACGTGGTGCTGAAGCGCGACCCTCGCGAGAACCTTCCCGTGCGTTCAACCACCAGCTTGCGAAAAGTCTGCCGGATCCCGTACCGGCTTGACCTTGCCGGTGGATGGTTGGACCAGCCATTTGTTTCCCGTCACGGAGCGGGGCCGGTGATCACCGTTTCGCTGGAACCAAATGTGGATTTCAACGAGCGCAGTGGCATGGCATCCAGCTCGCGGCGAAGAGCGATTGAGTTGTGGGAGAACTCCATCCCCATCGGGAATTTGGAAAAGCTGGCGAGGATGCTTTTTGCCTACGAAAATCCCCCCGGAACGGAGCTGTTTTCAGGATCGCAGGACCCCATTGGCATTGTGTTCCCTGGCTTGAACAGGCTGGATTACCGGGGCGCATATTGGCCGGTGAAGATCACTCCCCAGCATGATGAAACGGTATTGAGTTGGCTGGAAGGTTGCATCAACCTGATCAGTCTCGGCCCGCGCAGGTCCTCGTTTGATGTGCTTCGGCGCAAGAAGATTATTCCGAAACACGTGCGGGCGCTGGCAACAGCAGCGGACGGCTGCTGGCAAGCCATCCTGAATCGGGATCTGAATGGGTTTGGACGATTTTGCCGCGAGTCATTTGAAGCACAAGTGCGGTTGTTTCCCGACATGGTCAACCCCGACGTCCGTTCGGTGCTGAAGAAATACCGGGACAAGGCGGCTGGGTGGAAATTATCTGGTGCTGGTGGTGGCGGCTATTTGGTGCTCATCACAAAGGACCCGTTGCCCGGTGCAACGAAGATAACCATCCGCAGGCGGGGACTATGAGGACACCCAACGGGCACCGGGAGCAGCCGAGGCCACTAAGCGCCGTGCGTTTCTGTAAATCGTTCGACTGAGACATGAAATCAAGATGCTGCCCAATGCGGTGCTTCTTACGGCTCGCTTGATCCAATTTTGGATGGTCCCGCGTATGGCTAGGCGAAAACGCTCTGGCTCCAACAACTCAGCGACAACCAGGGAGGTCTTCGAGAATAACTGCTAAAATCAGGGGTGAACACTCCACTGGAATGCGTCGTGACGCGGGCGAGTTTAGGCGAGGAGGATAAGATGAAACGAAACGCATATTTCACATGTCTATTATTTTCACTGCTGGCCATGGCTTTACCGGCCATGGCTCAGACAGAAAGCGACCAGTCGCCGAACCGAGGAGCGGTCGTTTCTAAAACGGCCACGCTGGAAGCCACCGTCCAGGATATCGATTATAAGAACCGCCTGGTGACTTTGAAAGGCCCGCAAGGGAACACGGTCCGGGTAAAGGTTGGGGAGGACATGCCGAACTTTAATCAACTGAAAAAGGGAGATCGGGTTCGGGTCCAGTATTATGAGTCAACGGCGTTATCCATCCAAAAGCCCGGGGAGGAAGCAATGAGCGGAGCAGGACAGCAGGTTTATGTTGAGCCGGGGCAAGGGCGGGAACGCGGGCCGAGTCGAGTGACGGTCAATACCAGCCAGATCACGGCGACAGTTCAGAATATTGATCATCAAAATCGCACGGTAACATTGAAAGGCCCCGAGGGAAATACGGTCGAGTTGCAAGTTGACCAACGGGTGAAGAATTTTGATCAGCTTAAGAAGGGAGACCAGGTGGTGGCCACATTCACGGATGCAGTCGGGATTTCTGTCCTGCCGAAACAGTGATGCGGAGGTCGATGGTCGAGCGCAAGGCAGCGCAACAAGTTCTTAAGTGTGTCATCCCAGTGGTTCCGAACCAGCTTCGGTTTGGCGAGCTAAGCGTTGGCAGCGCGCGCCGGCCATCTTTAGAGATCGATGCTGTCCGCAGCCGCGGGGCTGGTTTGACAGCACCAGCGCTTGCGACCAAGTTTTTGATAGTGAGAGAAATGAAAGGGGACAAGTTATGAAACCTATCGGCAAATTTCAAAAAATACTTGGCACGCTTGGCATCCTGGTTTCCCTGGTTGGAGTTGCTGTCGCCCAAACGACCGTCCAGCCAGCCCAAACGACTTCGTCAGTCAGTCCCATGATCTATCCCGCTCATGGCCAAAGCCAGGAGCAAATGGAGAAGGACAAGGCTGACGCCTATGTCTGGGCAAAACAGCAGTCCGGATATGACCCCATGGCTGCAGGACTTCAAGCGCAACAGCCCGCAGGCACCACCCAGCAGCCTTACACCCAACCTCCGCCACAAAGGGGCGGCGTGGTGCGCGGTGGCGCCCGGGGAGCCGTGGCGGGTGCTGTGATCGGCGGCATAGCAGGTGATGCCGGCAAAGGCGCTGCCATTGGCGCTGCCTCGGGCGGGACGGTCGGCGGCGTCAGGCAGCGGCGGGCGAACGACGCGCAATCACAAGCGGTGGCGCAACAACAGGCCGCCCAGCAGCAGGCAACTGTCCAGCAACAGTCAATTGATCAGCAGAAAATGGATGCCTACAAACGTGCTTTCACGGCCGCCATGGAAGGCAAGGGTTATACTGTCCAATGGTGAGCGAGTGAGCTGCTCCTGAATGGTGCTTCCATGATGAAGCGACTTTCCGATGCTCCCGCGACCCAAAGCAGCGAGCACCCAAAGCCGTGATCCGGAGAGCTACACGCTTGGATGAACGGCGACGAAACAACCCACCATTGTCTCCGTTAGTAGATACTCATTTCTTCTGGATCCGCACCCGCTAGTCTTCATCCCTCGCTGCGCTCGGAACGAAGACTGGAGGCGGCGGGAATTGAACCCGCGTCCCTGATAAACAAACCAGCCGCGACTACATGCTTAGCCAGGGAGATTTTTTCTGCTATGCGATTACGCCCCGGCGCGATTCGCACTGCCTAGTCCGCATGAAATTTTTTCGACCAGCCGCGCGCGGTCCCCGCGTCTGATCTAACCTGCTGTGGCGTCCGTCCCCCGTAGCAGGTGTCCAGGGGCGGACGTCGTGGCACATTAGGCCGCGAGAGCTAATTCTTGGTTAGCACTTATGTTTTGGTTCGATGATTAACGAGGCCAACGAACCGTCCTCGGCATGCCGCCTCTGACGTATTTTTCAGGTCGAAACCAGTACGCCCCCGAAACGACGCGCTTAATATCCTTGATTATTGGCCTGGGGTCAAGGACGGCAGTGCGTAAAGTTGCGACTGCCGGAAATTCACCGAAGTTGCAGGCCGATCGGCAGTGTATCTCCCAATGCCCGGGCCTCGTCGGCAGCTTCGAGGACGACGACCTCGGTGATCATGCGCAGCCAGGGTTCGGGGGCTTGGGCGGCTTTGAGCGCGGTGAGGGTGCGTGTGCGGAGGTCTTCGTCGAGGTCGCGGGCGCGGTCGCCGGTCAGGCGGGCAAGTTGGGCTGCGGCGAAAGCGGTGCTGTCCACGGAGCGCAGACCCACTTCCAGCAGAAGTGAGAGCCAGGCCGCGGCTTGGTCCGCGGATACGGCTTTGTGACTGCTGCCGTAAATGGGTTCGCGAGTTCCAAGGCGGCCGAGAGCCCAGGCCCATGGGCCAGCGGCGGTGGCCGGATTTTTCAATCGCTCAGCAATCCAGTTGCCGAGCGAAACCTTTTCCAGGACGGGCAGGTGTTCAAGCGATGCCGCAGTGCGGATCATTTCATCGAGACCCTGAGGCTGGGGACCCTTGACCTTGGGCAGAGTTTTGGACACTGCAAGCGAAAGGTTGCGGGCGAGGTGCGGCTGGAGATAATTCCACAACTCGAGTTGCTGGGCTTCATTCAAGCCGCCGGCAATGCGACGCCACATGACCCAGAACTCGTTCCATACCGGCTGCGCGGCGTGAAACTCCAGGCCTGGCGCAAATAGCCGAAAGGTCTGCTCGCACCGCCATTCATCGAGCGCGTAACCGAACCCGGGCCGCAAACAATAGCCGAGCAGTTGGAAGAAGACGCGTTCATGGTCCGCAGTGCGCCGACGCCGCTTGGCCCCGGCAAATAAAGTGCTCCATAAATCCCGCAGGAGTGGCAATCGCCAGGACTCACGCGGACCAATGGCGCTTTCCAGGGTGCGACTGAGTTGTTTTGCGTCTCTTGGCTCGCTTGCGGATGCCTGGTGACCGTAAACGCGCTCAATGATGGCCCGCGCCTCTGTGGAGCGGGCGGGCATGGACTCGGTTACGGTGGTGACGGCCCTGGCTGCCGAACCACGCAGTTCGAACTCGAGCCGCCAGCGGCCTTCGCCAGCATTCGCGACGCACCACAGTTCCAGCGTGCCCAATTCGGTGAGCATCGCACGCAAATGAATGGGCACCGCGGTGGTCTTTCCGCTCGAATCTTTGAACAGTGTATGGATCGGCGGCAGCGCGCGAAATTCATCGCCAACCTGGACGACATCACCCGGGCGGTCGACGCGGTCCGAGGTTGTCGAAAAGAGCGGGAACTGCACCGGGCGCCCCAAGGTTAGTTTAAAAGGCCGGGAGTCCAGGGCCACAGGCTGGCCTTCCTCGTGTCCCCGCGGTATGAGGCAGATGGCGCGTGGCGCGGCAGCCTCGTTCTCCGCCGCCAGCCCAACATAAAGCGCATGAGCCGCGCCGCCGCCAATGCGTTTCCCCAGACCGCGCCGCGCGAGGCCGTAATACGCCGCGCCGCGCGCGACAGCCAGTTCCAGTGAATCATGAAGGAGCAGGGGAATACGCGGCGCATTCGGCCACCAGGAGGACACCGCCTCAACGAGACGCTCGGAGATTCGGGATGAATTGAAAACTCCGCCGTTGAGCAAAATCGCATCCGGCCGTGGGAGCGCGGTCACAGTCGCGTCTGCCGGAATGCCGAGCGCGGTGAAACCAGCGCCGGCGTGCTGGCGCAGAAACGCGGCAAGGTGTCGCGTGATCGCGGGATCCTGGGCGTACGGCAAGCCGAGTTCCTGCAAGGCAACTCGCGCGGCGCGACGCGGCGATTCGTCCGGTGCGCAGGCGGGAAAAAAACCGTCCAGAATCAACCGTTCCGCTTCGTCCCGCTTGAGTTCGGATGAGAGTGTGCCGCCCAACAGGCGGCTGCCCTCGGCGGCCAGCGCGATCCCGTGGCGTTCGGGGCCATTGGCGCTCAGCAGCAATTCTTTTGCGTCGCGCGTGGCCTTTACAAGCTGTGTCCATTGCGTCGCGCTGAGTTTGCGGCCGCCGGCGGTTAATCGTTCCTCGACTGACCGGGCGAGCGCGGCATCCATGTTGTCGCCGCCCAGCATCAAATGATCGCCTACCGCGATGCGGCGTAGAAGCGGGCCATCGGATGACACGGCCGCCTGGATGAGGGTAAAGTCAGTGGTCCCGCCGCCCACATCGACCACCAGCGCGAGGCGCACCCCGGCAAGCGCGGCGGCGAGGTCGCGTTGGTGACGCGCGATGAAATCATAGAACGCGGCCTGCGGCTCCTCCACCAAAGTGAATTTTTCCAAGCCGGCCTGTCGCGCGGCGTTTACAGTCAAGGCGCGCGCGACTTCGTCAAACGAGGCTGGAACAGTAATGACGACTTCCTGACCAGCGATGGGCGCGTCAGGGTGCGCCTGGTTCCAGGCTGATGCCATGTGCGCGAGTAATCGAGCCGAGGCCTCCACTGGCGAGATCTTCGGCACTTCCGCCGGTGCGCCCCACGGCAAAATCGCAGCCGAACGGTCCACGCCGGGATGACATAACCAGCTCTTGGCCGAAGCCACCAATCGGCCCGGAACCCGTGACCCCTGCCAGCGCGCGAATTCCCCCACGAGTGGTTTCGGCGATTCGCCCCAAGGCAGATCGATTGAGCGAGGGGCGAGTTCATGTTCACCAGGGATGTAGAGGCAGGACGGCAGCAGCGGACGTGACGCAACCTCGCCAACGCGCTGCAACTGCGGAATGGGGAAATCAACGACCGGTGATTCCTGATTCTGCGGCACCGCGACGAATGCCATCGCACAGTTCGTTGTGCCAAGGTCGATGCCGATGATGTGCGGAGACGGACTCATGCAGGAGAGAGCGAATCGCCCGGCCCTGGCGCCCGCCGGCGTTCAAAGGCTATTCCTTCATGCGCACGTTCAGTTCCAGCTTCCATTGGCCAGCACCACCTTTCTCAAGGCAGCGCAATTCCAGCGTGCCGAGTTCCGTAACGGCGGCTTGAAGATTGACGGGCACCAATTTGCCTTCGTTTCCGCCTTTGGACGGAAGGTTCGTTTCGATGGGCGCGACTTCTTCGAGTTCATCGTTGCCGGCGACATCCTCGACCATGATACCAACGCGATCATCGCGGCGGACGGAACTGGCAAAGAAGCGGAACCGCGTCGGCTCGCCCACCACCAGGCCGAACTCCTGCGGCGGCACGTCCGCCTGGGTGCCTTCCTCCATTCCAAACGGCGCGACGCACAAGGCTTTGACGGGCGGTTCCATGCCCGGAACCGCGGGCATCGCGGTCTCAACGCCGACGTAATAAGCGCGAGCTGTGCCGCCGCGAATGCGCAGGCCGTGACCCTGCTTCACCCAGCCGTAATAGGCCGCGCCCCGGGCCACCGCCAGATCCAGTTCGGCGCCTTCGAGTTCCTTGGCTGGCTGCCCGCCATCTGCCTTCAGCCATTGATTCAATACCTCGAGCACTCGCTCCTTGAGCGCGGTGGCTTTAAAAGCACCACCGTTGAACAGGATGGCGGTGGGATGCACGAAAGTTTGGCCGGTAACTTTTACCGGCGAATCGTGCGCGTTGGCCAGGGCACGCGCTTGACGCGTAAGGAACGCGGCGAGATGGCGCGTGACCGCGGGATCCTGGGCGTAAGGCAAAGCCATCTGCGCGAGGCCGGTTCGGCGGGCAGTTTCCGGGAGATCGGTGACGGGAGTTTTCGGAAAGAACCCATCGGTCAGAACGTGGGTGAGTTCTTCACGGGTCAATTCGGCTTTGATGCTGCCACCGACCAGCGACGAACCGCGTCCCGGAATTACCAGCGGAACTTTCTTTAACTTCGGCTCGCTGAACATCTGCTCTTTGGCCTGACGACAGGCAAAGGTGAGGGCGTTGAATTGCCACGCGTCGAGCTTCTTGCCGTCTGCGGCGAGGCGCTGGCTGATCGGATGGGCGAGCGCGAGATCCATGTTGTCGCCTCCGAGCAGGATATGATCGCCAACTGCAACCCGGGTGAGTTGGGCCTCGCCGTCCTTTTCCGCCACGGCAATCAGCGAGAGGTCGGTAGTGCCGCCCCCGACATCGACGACGAGGATCACCTCGCCAGGCCGGACGAGTTTCCGGAAATTCTCGCCCATGGCCTCGCACCAGGCATAAAGCGCGGCCTGCGGCTCCTCAATCAAGGTGACGCGCGGCAGGCCGGCTTGTTCAGCGGCTTTGAGCGTGAGGTCGCGCGCGGCCGCGTCGAAAGAGGCGGGCACAGTCAGAATGACTTCCTGATCGGCGAGCGGGTCCTTCTTGAATTGATGATCCCACGCCTCGCGCAAATGGCCCAGGTAGCGCGCGGACGCCCCCAGCGGAGAGATGCGCTGAACGTCCTCGGGCGCCTGCCATGGCAGAATGGCGCTGGCGCGATCAACCCCGGCATGGCACAGCCAGCTTTTGGCCGAGGAAACCAGCCGCATGGGAACCTTCGAGCCATGACTGCGCGCGAATTCGCCAATGATCTGGTCCTTGCGTTTCTTGTCCCACGGCAACGCGAGGCTGCCCGCCGGAAATTCCTGGTCGTTCGGCAAGTAAAGAAATGACGGCAGCAGCGTCCTTTCTTCAACCGTGCCGACGGCGGTGATTTGCGGGATGGAGAGCATGGTCTGCTCCCGGCCGCGCGGTTTGTTTTCGCCAAGGTTGAACCAGGACACCGCGCTGTTCGTGGTGCCGAGGTCGATGCCGATGGAGTAATGAGCCATGAAAATCTCCAGGGAAAATTAAAGCTCCACCTCCGCTGGCGCAAGCACGCGCGGATCAAGCGTCTCAGACACGGCGGGCAGGCGCACCGCCGTCGTGGCCCAGCCGTGGTGTTTGAGCGCGCCGCGGAAAGGCGGCTGGCCCGCGACATTTCCCGTGAGCCGAATGCGCTGCGCGTCAAAACCGGACGGGACGGTGACCTTGGCGCCCTCGGCCTCTCTCAAAACCGGTTCGAGTGCGAGGCACTGGGCCAGGACTTTGCGGCAGCCGGAATGCACCACTCGCGCCGCCGCGCCGATGTCGGCATCGGAGAACGAGGCAACGTCCTCCTGGAGAAAATCGATCAGACGCCCCTCGCGTTGCAGCATGGAAAGGACGAAGAGGCCTGAGGCATGGACCCGTTCGGGGGGCAGTTCGGCGGTTTTTGGCTGAGATGGGGGCGGCGGCTGCAGCAAAGCAGCCACGCGTTGCGCGAATTCCGGGCTGCCCAAAGCGCGCCAGAAGCAAGCCCAGGCGGTGCCCAGGCGGCCGAAAAACGATGGTTGAGACTGGTTTTGGTCTGCCATAAAGAACCATAAGGTACTGTGTCTGCCGGAAAGGTCAAACTACTGGATTAAGTGCGACAAGCAGCCTGGGGCGGAGGAGGGAGCCATTCAGTTGGCACTCGAACAAGTAATTCAAGGCGGGGGCTGGCATAGTGCCGTCGGTATTTGCCGAGATGCGCACCCGCAGCCACAACCGGTTCTGACGGTGCTGCGCGTCACCGATGCAGGCATGAGGGTGGCATTTGGAATTGCCGCTTCGATCAAGGTGAGAGCAGGATATAGAAAAGCGTCGAGTTGGTGGGGGCGGGGTCGGTGAACTGATATTGACCCGGAGGATTTTCAGTGGGCGCGCCGAGCGGGGTCCATTGCGCGATCGGCAGGGAGATGTTCGTGCTGCCCAAAACTGTATAGGTCCCGCCGGGGAGGTTGGTGAAGGTAAATTGGAACGAGCCGTTCGTGAGAAATTGCGCGCCGGTCAGACTTGTCGCCAAACCAATACTGCCGTATTGGGTGATGGGGACGCTTTGGCCGAGGACGTTGACGTGGGCGGTTCGGAGCGTGCCGCTGTTTTGAGGGAAGGAAAAGCTCACCACGTCGTTGGACGCGCCATTGATAGTGAGCCAGGACTGGTCGCTGCCAGGGCCGAAGGGAGCGAGCAAGTCGGCGGTTGCCGGCAGGACCGCTGGCAAGAAATCGCTTCCGGCACCGGGGGCTTCGAATTTGGGGGTCGGGTCCACGAAGGCACGCGGCAGTTCTTTGAGGGCATTGTTCCCGGAATCAGCAATATAGATATTCCCCGCTGCATCCACCGCCACGCCAAACGGATTCTTCAGGCCCGAGGAAACCAGGGTGGTCAGAGTGCCGCCGGCGGGGCTCCACTGCAAAATGGCATTGGCGCCTGGATCGGCAATATACAGGTTGCCGCCGCCATCCACTTTCACGTCATAAGGCAGGCCAAGGCCGGAGGAAACGAGTGTGACGAGGCTGTTACTTGCTGAGAACCACTCGAAAATGGCGTGACTGCCAGGACAGGCAAGGTAGATGTTCCCAGAGACATCCACCGTTATACCCATGGGATTGGTCAACCCGGAGGAAACCAGTGTGACGAGCGAGTTGCTGGCGGCAACCCACTCTTTCAGGGTGTTGCCGTCGGCTACATAAACATTGCCTGCCCAGTCCACTGCCACCCCCGCAGGACTCACTAAACCTGAGGACACCAGCGTGACGACGGTGTTGCTCGCCGCGACCCATTCTTTCAATGCAACGTGATTATGATCGGAGAAATAGACGTTTCCTGCCGCATCCAAGGTTGGGTAAAAAGGCGAGGCGAGCCCTGTCGAAACCAGCGAGATCACCGCGTTGCTTGCCGCCAGCCATTCCTTGATTAGGTTGTGTCCGGTGTCCGCGGTGAAGACATTGCCCGCGCCATCCACAGCCACACCCACCGGGTCGAACAAACTTGAACCCGAGTTCGCCAGCGTGGTGACGGGTGCCGGAGCCGCCACGTAGGCTGCCCCGGCTTGCGTCACGCTGAGCGTCCGCCCCGCGATGCCAAGAGTTCCGGTGCGGGTGGCCCCAGTGTTGGCGGAGAAATTGAAGAAAAGGTTCGTGTTGCCGAAGCCGCTCGGGTTGGCTGGGTTCAACTGCAGCCAGGTGGTGTTGTTCGTTACGGTCCAGCCGCCGAAGTCTGACAGCACGACACTATCCACTCCCGCGGCGGGCCCTTCCACAAGGCCGGCTACGCCCAGAATGCCGGGCAACGGAGGCGGGGAATTGGTCCAGCCGGCGCCGGAATTGAGGGTGCCGTTATGGCCGTTGCCGGAGGCGTCGTTGGCGATCGTGCCGCCGCCTTCGTTGAGGTGATAGTAGGTCACCAGGCCCCGTTCCGGGCCCGGGAAGAAGCCCATGTCGGCGCTGACCTGGCTGGCGGAGCGCGTGACATTCCAGAGGCGCACCTCCGCGAGTTGCCCGTTGAAGTAACTGCAGTTGCAGACCGTGCCCTGGCGTCCGAGGAACATGTTCGTGCCGCTTTGGTTGAGTGAGCCGGCGCGATCTGCCGTGCTGTCCAGTTGGCCATTGATATAAAACTTCTTTTGGGCGCCATCGTACGTCACGGCCACGTGCGTCCAGGTGTTGAGCGCAATGGACGAGGCCGAAAAGTCCCAGCCGCCGGCGCCGAAAAAGCCCAATTTCATGCTACTGCAGCTGGTTCCATCATAACCGATCTGCAACACGTAATCGGTGAAGCCCCCGCCGTCGCCCCGAGACAGGATAGTGTTGCACGTCGCCACGCTCGGGTTGACCCAGGCCTCGAAGGTCACAGGTGTGGGCGTCAGGCTGGGGCTGGCCGGCACGGTCACAAATTGGTTGGTCCCATTGAAGAACAAGCTGGAGCTGGAGCTTTGCGTTATAAGGGTATCCTGGCCAAGAACGGTAACGTGGGCTGTGCGAGCGGGCCCAATATTCTGGCTGAAAGCAAAACTCACGATGCCGTTGCTCACGCGATTGAGCGTCAGCCACGATTGGTCGCTGACCGGCGCGAAAGCGGGAAATTGTTCTGCGGTCACCGGCACCACTGGCGGCAAGGCATCGCTGCCAGCGGACCGGGGTTCGAACCTCGGTGTGGGGTCTAAAAAGGCGCGCGGTAAAACCTTGATTGCCTGGTTGTTGTAGTCCGCGATATAGACGTCGCGCATGCCATCCACGGCCACGCCCGAAGGAGCGCCCACGCCTGAGGAACTAAGAGTGGTCAGCGTGTTGCTTGCGGCGATCCACTCTTTGATCGCGGCATGGCCGGTATCCGAAATAAACACATTGCCCATGACATCCAGCGCCACGCCATAGGGCTGGTTCAGGCCCGACGAGATCAAGGTCACAAGAGTGTTACTGGCGGCGAGCCACTCTTGAATGGTGTTGTTGTAAATACTGCAGACATAAACGTTCCCGAATACATCCACCGCCACGCCCTCGGGATTGGTCAACCCGGAGGAAACCAGCGTGATGAGCGAGTTGTTGGCGGCAACCCACTCTTTCAGGGCGTTGGCGGAAAAATCGGCTACATAGACATTGCCTGCCAAGTCCACTGCCACCCCCGTTGGATTCTGCAAACCTGAGGACACCAGCGTGACGACGGTGTTGCTCGCCGCGACCCATTCTTTCAGTGCATGGTTACCTCGATCGGAGAAATACACGTTTCCTGCCGTATCCAAGGCCGGGTAAGAAGGGAAGGAGAGCCCAGTCGAAACCAGCGAGATCACCGTGTTGCTCGCCGCCAGCCATTCCTTCAGGGCATTATTTAGTAAATCGGCGAAATAGACGTTGCCGGCCCGATCCACGGCCATGCCCCAAGGATCGTTTAAGCCCGAAGCCACAAGCGGGGCGACCGGCGCCGGGGCAGCGACATAGTTGGAGCCCGCTTGAGTGACCGTGAGCGTCTGGTCGGCGATGGTGAGCGTGCCGGTGCGGGTTGCGCCGGTGTTGCCATCGAAGCTGAAGGTGACCCTGGCGGCGCCCATCCCGCTTTGATTGGTTGGGCTCAGGTGCAACCAGGACGCGTTATTGGTAGCAATCCACCCAGCAAAGACCGAAACAAAGACACTATCGGTCCCGGCGGCCGGTGCTTCGACAAGGTTCGTCGCCGTCAGCCACCCGGGGAACGTCGGGACGGAGTTGGTCCAACTGGTGCCGAGCGCAACCAGGCCGTTATGGCCTTGGCCGGAAGCGTCCATAGCATTGACGCCGCTGCCTTCGTTGAAATGATAATAGGCGGCCAACCCCGGTTGGGCGCCTGAGGAATAGCTCATATCGGCGGCGATTTGACTGGCGGAGCGAACCGTGTCCCAAATCCGCACTTCGGCCAACGCGCCATTGAAGTAGTTGCAATTGCAACTGGAGCCCTGGCGGCCAATATAAAGAGCGGAGCCGCTCTGGTAGAGCAGGCCGGGACGAGGCGCGGTGCGGTCGAGCATGCCATTGATGTAAAACTGCTTATTGGTGCCATCAAAGGTCACCGCGACATGCGTCCAGGTGTTGAGTGGAATGGTCGAGGCCGAAGCGTCCCAGACGCCCACTCCGAAAAATCCCATTTTCATAACTCCGCAGGTTGCCCCATCATAACCGACGTCGAAAATATAATCGGTGAGGCCTCCGTTACTGCCATCTCCGCGGGAGAGGATGGTATTGCAGGTCGCGGCGGAGGGATTGACCCAGGCCTCAAAGGTGAGCTGAGTGGGTGTGAAACTGGGGTTGGCCGGCACGGACACGTACTGATTGGTGCCATTGCCTCTGAAGCTGTAGCCATCCATTTGTATGACCTCAACGGGTTGGCCCAGGACGTTGAGGTAGGCGATGCCGGAAATGGCGCCATTTTCGGTGTAGGAAAAACTCACGATCCCGTTCGTAAACCCGGTAACGGTTACCCAAGGCTGGCTGCTGGTGGGAAAGTAGTTGGGAAGCAGGCTTGCGGTGGACGGCACCACCACGGGCAACGTGTCGTTACCCACCCCGGCAATCTCGATTTTCGGCGTCGCATTTACGAAGGCATGCGGCAGTTCCTCAAGGACGTTGGTCACCGTTTGCGCGGAGAACAGATTGCCCGCCGGATCCAACGCCAGGCCGGTAGGGCCGTTCTGGGTACTGGCGAGGGTGACCACGATGTTGCTCGCCGCGATCCACTCTCCAACGGTATGCGTAAAATTGTCCGCAAAATAAACATTGCCTCCGCCATCCACAGCAACGGCAATCGCGTGAACAGACGACGGGACCACCTGGGAAAGCCCGCTGGCCGCAGTCCACTTCCACACCCCGCCGCCATTGGCAACATAGACAACGCCCGACGCATCCACGGTGACGCCAAAAGGACTTGTGAGGGAGAAGAGCGTGCTTAGCCCGTTCGTCGCGGTGTTCCACAATTTTACCACATTGCTGCGCGCATCCCCGATAAGCACATTTCCCGCCCTGTCAACGGCCAGGCCTGCCGGGATGGTCAGGCCCGTGGAAACCAGGGTGATTACTGTGTTATTCGACAGGACTAACTCCTTGATCGCCTGGTGCCCTTGGTCGCAGATATAGATATTCCCCGCCCCATCCAGCGCCACGGCATTGGGCGATGCCAGGCCCGTGGAGACTAGCGTGACCACGGAGTTGCTCGCCGCCACCCATTTCTTGATTGCACCCGAGCCTGAGTCCGCAAAGTAAACATTACCGATACCATCCATCGCCAGGCCCTGCGGACTATTGGTGCCCGAGGCAACCAGAGTGGCCAGCCCCGAAGCCGCCACGTAACCAGAACCGGCCTGCTGCACCGTGACCGTCTGGCCGGCGATGGTGAGGGTGCCGGTACGCGTCAATCCGGTGTTCGCATCAAGATTGAACAGGAGGTTGAAACCGCTTTTGTTCGTGGGGCTCGCGTGCAGCCACGGCGCGTTGTTGGTTGCGCTCGCACCGATGCTGACGGACAGATTGACGCTGGCCGTGCCGGCTGCCGGGCCCAACAGGAAGTTTGTGCCGCCCAACGAAATCGGCGGCGGGCTGGCGGGCGGCCCGGAATTTGCCCAGGTCGCGCCACCGTTGAGAGTGCCGTCGTTGCCATTGCCGGAAGCGTCGAAGGCGTTGGTGCCGCTGCCTTCGTCGAGAGGATAGTAGGCCACCAAACCCGGCTGGGCACCGGAACTAAAAGCCATGTCGGCGGTGATTTCACTGGGCGTGCGTATTGTATTCCAGATCCGCACTTCGCCCAAGAGACCATGGAAAGAGTTGCAATTACAATTCGTGCCCTGCCGCCCGAGGTACATGGCCGTGCCGCTCTGGTAGAGTGTCCCGGGGCGCGCCACGATTCTATCGAGTGCGCCGTTGAGATAAAACTGCTTGTTGGTGCCATCGAAGGTCACGGCCACATGCGTCCAGGCATTGAGAGGAATGACCGAGGCCGAGGCGTCCCAGGCGCCGGCTCCCCAAAAAGCCGCGTTCATGACACCGCAGAACGAGCCGTTGTAGCCAACCGTGAATATGAAATCGCTTTGGCCGCCGCCGTCCCCGCGGGAGAGGATGGTATTGCAGGTCGCGACGGAGGGATTGACCCAGGCCTCGAAGGTGAGCGGCGTGGGCGTCAGATTCGTGTTGGCCGGCACGCTCACATACTGGGTGCTCCCGTTGCAAAGCAAGCTGTTATTCGTAGAGGCGAGTAGAGCGTGGCTGACCATCATGGCACAGAGAAATAAGGCCAACCGAAAAGGATCAACCACGCGTGGGATTTTCATAAGCTGAAATAAAGCCCATCCTAGGGGGCGCTGGCCTAAAGGCGAGTCAAAAATTCTAAAAAATCCTAAACCCAAATGCCGAGAAAGCCTCCGTAGTGATACAGATGTCAAGGTCTGGTCTCCTGAGAGGGGAGGTAAGTGCAAAGCCCAAGGTCCAAGGTCCAAAGCTGGGGTTCTATGAAATCCGAGATCCAAATTAGAAGTTCGAAGCCGGGAAAGGAGCTCATAGCGCCAGCTGACGCTATGCTGAGCTAAGTGATGGTAAGCGATGCCAGTTTTTACGCTCGGCCGGGGTGAATTTGAGCACTCTGCCATTCGGGCAACCCCGGATGCGCGGCAGTGCGTCCTAACCGGAAGCGCTGGCCTCATGAAGTAACAAAGCGCGGCGGTGCCTGGTCTACTTTAAATTCTCCGGATTCAATCCTTTCAAATCCTTCGGCACAAACATGCCGTCCTTGCGGATAAGTGTTCCGTCAAACCATATCTCGCCGCCGCCCCATTCGGGGCGCTGGATCAGCACCATGTCCCAATGCACGGCCGAACGGTTCCCGTTGTCGCAAACCTCGTAGGCCAGCCCCGGCGTGAAGTGCAGCGAACCGGCGATCTTCTCATCGAACAAAATGTCGCACATCGGATCGAGAATGTACGGATTGAAACCAAGCGAGAACTCGCCGATGTAACGCGCGCCCGCATCGGTATCGAGGATTTCATTCAGCTTTTTCGTATTGCTGGAAGTCGCTTTGATGATTTTGCCAGCCTTGAACTCCAGATGGACATTCTCGAACTTGGTTCCCGAATAAATCGTGGGGGTGTTGAAAGTGATCTGGCCGTTGACCGAATCTTTCACCGGGCAGGAAAAGACCTCTCCATCGGGGATGTTGTGGTCACCCCGGCACATCTTCGCGCCGATTCCCTTGATGCTGAAAGTGAGGTCGGTGCCCGGGCCTTTGAGGTGGACGCGATTGGCCCGTTTCATCCGCCGCTCGAGCGGCGCCATCGCTTTGGCCATCTTGCGATAGTTCATGGTGCAGACGTCGAAGTACAGATTTTCGAACGCCTCGGTGCTCATGTTCGCGCCCTGGGCCATGCTCGGGGTGGGCCAGCGCAATACGACCCAGCGTGTCTTGTTGATGCGATGGTTCAGCACGGGCCTTAACGCGCGCGCGTACTGCGCCATGCGGTCGGCGGGAACATCCGCCGCTTCATTGGCGTTGGCGCTGCCGCGGACGGCGATGTAGCCGTCCATCTTTTTCATGCGAAAGAGCTCCACATCGCGGACCAGCGCGGCATGTTTCCCATCGGTTTCCCGGAGGATTTCGCGCGTAATGCGGCTGTGCCGGATTTCGATCAAAGGCGTCGCGCCCACGGCCCGCACCGCCCGCATGAGTTCGACGGAGAATTCATCCGGCACATCGAACATGTCCAACAGGACGCGCTCGCCGCGTTTGACTTCCAGGGAATATCCGACGAGTAATTTCGCCAATTTGCCGTAACGTGGGTCTGTCATAAGCTGTCCGTGTACTTAACCATTAGTGCCGCTCGAAGTCGAATCCAAAACACCAAACTCCAACCACCATGCCGCCGGGGTGAGACGAGCCGTTTCCACCGATGGTGGTTGTTTCAAGTTGCACCCCAAACAGCAGGGAGGTTCCAGATAGCCGCCCTACCAAATCTTCGCCCGCAACTCGGGCGCGCGCCACATGGGCGTGCCTTCCTTGATGCCGAAGGCTTCGTAGAACGCCGGTTGGTTCACGTGCGGTCCGATGGCGCGGAATTGTCCGGGGCTGTGCGGGTCCACCGTGACCAGCCGGCGCGCTTCCGCTTCGCGAATGTTCGTCCGCCAGACCTGGGACAGCGAAAGGAAGAACCGTTGCTCCGGCGTGAACCCATCGATCACTTTGCGTTTGGACGGATCCTTGGCCAGCGCGCGTTGTAGTGCTTCGAAGGCAATGCTCGTGCCGCCAAGATCGGCCAGGTTTTCGCCCAGGGTCAACCGGCCATTGACGTGGACATCGGGCAGCGGTTCGTAGGCGTTATATTGGTCCACCACCTTTTGCGCGCGTTCATCGAAAGCCTTCGCGTCGGCTTCGGTCCACCAATCGTTCAAGTTTCCGTGCGCGTCATACTTGCGGCCCTGGTCGTCGTAGCCGTGGGTGATCTCGTGCCCGATCACCACGCCGATGGCGCCGTAGTTGACCGCGTCGTCCATTTCCACATCGAAGAACGGCGGTTGCAGGATGCCGGCGGGAAAAACGATCTCGTTCTGCAACGGATTGAAATAAGCGTTCACCGTCGGCGGCGTCATGTGCCACTCCGTCTTGTCGACGGGCTTGCCGACGCGCGCGAGTTCGCGCCTGGATTCGAAGATCTCCGCCCGCTGCACGTTCCCGAGAAAATCATCACTGCGAATTTTTACCTTCGAATAATCCCGGAATTTGTCGGGATAACCGATTTTTTGGGTGAACAGATCGAACTTCGCCAGCGCCTTCGACCTGGTTTCATCGGTCATCCAATCAACCTTCTTCAACCGGTCGCGAAACACGGCTTTCAAGTTCTCCACCAACTCATTCATGCGGGCGCGGGCGGTGGGAGGGTAATATTTCTCGACGAAAAGCTGCCCCAGCGCCTCGCCGATGTGGGAGTCGATCACTTTCGCGGCGCGCTGCCAGCGCGGTTCCTGGGTGGGCTGCCCGCGCAATACCGTGCCGTAAAAAGCAAAATCTTCGTCCTCCGCCGCCGCCTGCAGAAAGGGCGCGGCCGCAGTGACCAAATGCCAGCGCAGATAAACCTTCCAATCCTCCAGCGGCCGGTCCTTGACCAGTTTGTCCAGGGCCGCAAAGAACTCAGGCTGCCCGACGATCAAGTCCGGAACCTTTTCCAACCCTGACTCCATCATATAAAACTTCAAAGGGAGGTCGGGATAATTCTCCGCCAGGCTGGCGGTGGTGACCTTGTGGTAATTGGCAACGGGATCACGCAGATCGACCCGCGACTTGCTGGCTTTGGCGAGCGCTGTTTCCACATCAAGAATCGTCGCCGCATGAGCTTTCGCTTCCTCCGGTTTTTCGCCGAGCAGCGTGAACATCTTCGTGATATGAACCACGTAAGCGTCGCGCTGTTTGGTAAAACCATCGCTCAGATAATAATCGCGATCCGGCAATCCCAAACCACCCTGCCCAAGTTCGAAGGCGTAGACCTCGCTATTTTTCGCATCGGGTGATACGCCCGCCCCAAAAAATCCGCCGACGCCACGTTCATGGAACTCCGCCAGCAATCGCAACAACTCCTCGCGCGATTTTACCGAATCGATCCGCTTTAAATCAGCCTTGAGCGGCTTGAATCCGAGACTTTCGAGGCGGTTGGTGTCCATGGCTGATTTATAGAAGTCGCCAACTTTTTGGATCACTTCCGCTCTTTTTTTATCGCCGCCCTGGTTTGGATCCGGTGTGGGATGAGCCGCCGACTCGAGCAATTGATGGATCAGAAACCAGTTTCGCTCCTGCAACTGGCCGAAACCGCCCCAGCGTGATTTGTCCGCCGGCACCGGGTTTTCCTTCAACCACGTTCCGCAGGCGTAGCGGTAAAAGTCCGTGCCCGGATCAACTGATCGATCCATGTATTCAACCGAGAAGCGCGGGACTTTGGGCGGCGTCTCTGCCGCCATGGAGTTATTCAAATTGAGCGCCGCAACACTCGTTGCAGCCAGACCGCCGAGAAGACACTTCAACTTATTCATGCAAATTTTCAAAACTTTGGATCAGCAAGTTATCGTCGGCACTTCTGATTCGAGCCGGACCACCGGGAACCCTTGACAGTGTTGTGTTACTCATTAAACACGTCAAGGTCTATGCAGGCGGTTTTTATTTGGGCAGCAGCGGGTTCAAAAATCCACGCAATCCGCAGCAGCAGAGCCTATTTCAGCAGACTCGCATGCTCGTTCAGCCACCGCTCTGCCGTCCTGTAGTCCGGACAAACGCGCCCGACTTCGCGCCAGAAGCGGGAGGAATGGTTCATTTGCCGAAGGTGCATCAGCTCATGCAAAATCAGGTAATCGCGCACGAACGGCGGCGCCTGGATGATCCGCCAATTCAGCGAAACCGTTCCCCGCCGCGAGCACGAACCCCACCGCGATCTTTGGTTGCGAACCGTCACCCGATGCACGGTCAATTGGTGAAGCGCGGCGTATTTCAGGACCTTCGGCGGCAGTTCCTTCGCCGCCAGCTTCCAGAGATGTCTTTCGATCGCAGGACGCAGATCGCCGGTGGCCACCCCAGTTGAAACCTCTTCGCCGCCGACCCGGACCAAACCATTCGATTCGGGCGCAACTGTTTCGATTTTCACGGATTCGCCCCGAAAAAGAATCTCCGTGCCGACCAGCCATTCCTTTCGCTGGGGCGGATGCGCGGCGAGTCGTTCCAACTGGCGTTTGAGCCAGCCCGTGTGTCTTTCCGCGAAACGGCGGGCCTCAGCCGCCGAACCGCCGCGTGGAACCGTCACCCGCGCCCATCCTTCCGGGTGCAACCGAAGGATATAACGGCGCGCCCGATGGCTGCGAACAAACATCATCGGAATTCTGCGCTCGCCCGCGTCGAGGAATTCACCGGCTGGCGAGCCTCGGGCAACACCGCTGGGTTGAACAGCAGGAGTCATTCTGGTTGACGAAAAAACGCATGCCGCCGCGCTCCGAAGTTTGGAGTCCCGACTTTAGCCGGCAAGGTTACCGCCTCGTCAAGCTCGTAGAAAGACTTCGAAATCATCGTGTTTGTGCAATTCTGTTTTCTTTCGTCCTCAACTCCCGTTCCCGCTTTTTTATTTCCGCGCGCAACAATTCCTCAGCCGACCAACCTGATTGATGCGCGCGCCGCGCCAGTTCAAATAAGTCCCTGCCCACGGCGGCCTTGTTTCGTTTCATCGCAGTTTTCGCAGGCTCGTCAAGCAAACCGGCCTTGCGCGCTTTTTTCAGCAGCTTTTCCACGCGCATCAAGCTCGGCAGATGTTTGGGGATGCCGTCCAGCGCGGAGGGGCGTTCGTGCCGTGTGCCTTTCTTCTCGGCCTTCTTGATTTGCTCCCATTGCGCCCAGACCGCTTCCACCGTCTTCGCTTTGGAATTACCAAAGACATGCGGATGGCGGCGAATCAGTTTGTCCACGATGTGCCGCGTGACTTTTTCAAAATCGAACGCCCTCCGCTCGCTCGCCAGTTGGCAATGGAACACGACCTGCAATAACAAATCTCCCAGTTCCTCGGCCATCTCATGATCGTCGCCCGCTTCGATGGCATCCATCAACTCATAGACTTCCTCAACCGCGTGCCAGCGCAGCGAACGATGGTCCTGCTCGCGGTCCCATGGACAACCCTTGGGCGACCGCAGTTTCGCCATCACCTTCAACAAGTCATCAATGGCGCGCGCTTTCTTCATTCACAGTATAACCAAATTATCCCGATGCACGACCTCCGCCCGGCCGAAGCTGCGGGCTTCGATCTGCGCGGAACTGAAATTACATATCCCGCGCGCGAACTCGGTGCCGTCGAGATCGCAAATGCTCAACACCTCGCCAGCCTTGAACTGTCCTTCGCATCCCGCCACGCCCGGGGGCAGCAGGCTTTTTCCCTTTTCGCGCAAGGCCTGCTTCGCCCCGGCGTCCACGAACAAAGTGCCCTTCGGATGATGGAAAAAAGCAATCCACCGCTTCCGGCTCTGCAACCGCGCCGGCTGCGGAATGAAAACCGTTCCCTCGTCCTCGCCCGCCATGACTCGCTCCAGCACATCCTTCCTATGCCCCGACGCAATCACCAGTGGAATGCCCGAGCGAATCACGATTTTGGCCGCCTGAACTTTCGACGCCATTCCGCCGACCGCGGTTTCGCTGTCCGTGCCGCCCACGATGCTTTCCACGCCGGGATCAATTTGCTCAATGACGGGAATCGTCCGGGCGTTGGGCTCGCCGAAGTTTTCGATCACCCCGTCCACGGTCGTGAGGATCACCAGCAAATCCGCGGGCAACAGGGAAGCCACCAGGGCGGACAGCTTATCGTTGTCGCCGAATTTCAACTCCGTCGAGGAGACGGCGTCGTTCTCGTTGATGATCGGGATGACCCCGTGTTTCAGCAAAGTGACGAGCGTGTTGCGCGCGTTAAGGTGGCGTTCGTGGTCCTGCAAATCCTCGTGGGTCAACAAAACCTGGGCAACATGGAGTTGGTGTCGCGCGAACAATTTGTCGTAGGTGGCCATGAGCCGGGATTGGCCGACGGCGGCGCAGGCCTGCAATTCCGCCAATCCGGCGGGGCGTTTCTTGTAACCCAGCGCGCCCATGCCCGACCCGACCGCGCCGGACGTGACCAGCACAATCTCCGTGCCGCCGCGGGATCGCCCGGCAATCTGCGCGACCAACTGCTCCATCTGGGCAAGGTCCGGCTGCTTACGGCTGTCCGTCAGGACCCCGGTTCCCAGCTTCACGACGATTCGCGCAGCATCTTTCAGCAACTCACGGCGCATCCAAATTAGGTAACAGACGGAAACCGGCGTGTCGAGACGGAGGTCGGGGGCTGACGCGATACTTGAAGGAAGCTCGCCAGACAGGATGCCAGTGCGTGCGAGGCTTGAGGGCCGCTTGCCGGGCCTTTGGCAACCCCCGCCGGGCGTCCTGGAATATCAATCGTTTGTCCCTGAGCTGCCGGGCCGCGCCGATCAGGACGGGTTTTGAGAAGCGAGACGTGCCCGAACCTCAGCGCAGACCTGGGCCGGCGTGATTGCCCGCAGGCACGCGAGCGGTTCAACGTAAGAGCAGTGATTCTTCATGCAAGGCACGCAGGGGATGTGCGAGACCTGAAGAACGTTCTCCCGCTGGCCATAGGGACCGGTGCGCGCGGGGTTGGTGGGGCCGAAGAAGGCCACCACCGGCCGGCGCAACGCCGCGGCAACGTGCATGGGGCCGGTGTCGTTGGTGACGACCAGCTTGCTGAAGCGTATCCATTCGACCATTTCGGGCAGCGAGGTGCGGTCGGTGAGGTCAAGACAGCGCGTGGAATCCACGGCGGCAATCGCGGCCCCTGAAGCCCGGTCGTCGCTGCTTCCCAAGATGGCCAGCTTCAAGTCCGGCGCGAGCCGCAGGAGTTGGCGCGCGAGCTCGACGAAGCTTTCGATTGGCCAGCGCTTGTTTGTCCAGCGGGCGCCGGGCAGCAGCATGATCCAGCGGTTTGCGTCCAGGTTCCACTTTTGCCGCAATTGCGCGGCCACCTGCGGACGGTCGGGAAGCCATTGGAAGCGATCGTGCACCGGCACACCCAGCAGCGGCAGAACGGCGAGGTAACGATCGACAGCATGGGTGTCGTTGGGAGACGGCGGAACCACGCGATCATACGCGGCCCGGGCGCCTTCCCGGGGCTGGCCAACGCCGAAGCTCAACTCGGCGTTGGCCAGCCAGGTGAAAATCGCGCTGCGGGCAAGGCCCTGGAGATCGATGGCAAGGTCAAAGCGTTCCTGCCGCAACGCCCGCACGCCCGCCCAGAATTCCGGCCAGTGAGTGGGCGCGGCCCAACGTTTGCGCGGAAAGCGGAAAATGCCGGCGAGGTCCGGGTCATCTTCGAGCAAAGGCGCCAGGCCTGATTCGAGCCACCAGAAAATCTCACTCTCCGGCCAGTGAAGCTTCAGCAGCCGTAAAACCGGCAGAGCATGAATCACATCGCCCAGGGAACTGGGCTTGAGAATGAGGATTTTCAAGCGTTGCTGACCAAGCCCCCCAAGTCAGGGTAGGTATCACCGGTTATCTGCCGTAAGAGAGGCGTTCGGCGAGGCGCGGCGGCAGCCCGGCATCCAGGATCTTTTTCTGCGCTCCCGCAATGTCGTAATCCAGGCGGCGTAGTTCGATGGTGCCTTCGTCCACATCATAAACCACGTAGGCGGCCTTGGGATTGTTGTCCCGCGGCTGGCCGACGCTGCCCACGTTGACGAAATACTTCTTGCCCGCCTCCACTTTGAATTTCGAATAGGTGCCACCGCGCACCATGCTGTCGCGGATGAAGGCTACCGGCACGTGCGTGTGGCCAAAGAAACAAACACCAGTATTCTGGTAGGTGAAGCTGGCCGCTGCAGCGAGTTTGTCAAAGACGTAACCCCAGCGTTGGGGGCCATCCAAAGTGGCGTGAACCATCGAAAAGCTGGTGACCAGCCGGAAGTACTTCAAATCCCGAAGCCACTGGCGTTCTTCATCGTTCAATTGGCCCCGGGTCCAACTCACGGCTTCGGCCGCATGCGGGTTGAAGCCGTCCAGTTGTTCCTCGCTGGAACAGTATTCGTCGTGGTTGCCTTTGACGCAGGGCATCCCGAGTTTGCGGACAATCTCCAGGCATTCCTTGGGATTGGCCCCATAGCCGACCACGTCGCCCACACAGGCATAATGGGTGCATTTCTGCTGCTTGATGTCCGCCAGTACGACTTGAAACGCTTCCAAGTTGGCGTGGATATCAGCTATGATTGCAAACTTCATTGTTCGGTCTATCTAACTATCTCGAAACCGCGAAAACTGTCCTGAGCTTCAGCCCACTGGACGTCTTCCTTGCGGATAAAATGTCCCAACTCCGACTCGCGAATCGCCTGTTGGAAGGCTTTCAATTCGTCTTTGGCGCCTTCCATTATCAATTCAACCCGTCCGTCGGCCAAATTACGCACGACACCAGTGATTTCAAAACCGCTGGCCAGCGACTTAACTGTATATCTAAAACCGACACCCTGCACGTTTCCCGAGTAAAAAACCTGTAACCGGCTCCGGTTCATGCTGATGCATCAACGTTTTTCCGTCCAAAGCAGCCCTGCCAAGCCAATAAACAGCCCGCCGCGTCATTCGCGTCTGGTCATGTAGCCATAACCCCGCCCCCGGAAGCAATGATTTTGTTTGCCGCTACTCCTTGCGACGCTGAGCCCGCCGCTTGGCATCCAACAACCGGCTCGTCGTGCTCGTTGGCGGGGGTTTCGGCCCCCCGGCCTCCGGTTTGGGAGGCTCCCCGGTGTCCAGGCCCTGCGGCTGTCCACCTTGTTCAGACGCACTTCCGAGCGGCAAGGTAACCGGTTTTGACGGCTGGAACAACTCGGCCTTCGGTTCCGCCGGGGCGGTTTGCGTCGAGCGTACCTGCTCGCGCCGGGTCAGCAGGGCCGCCAGGGATTCGTCCGCCTCCGGCTCGCGTGGCACTCCCTGCCAGAAAAAGATCCAACCACGCAGTTTGCGCCAGAACCGATCCATTTCCTCGCGATCCAGTTGGACGCGGCGCACGGCGACATCCAGCGGGAACAATACCACGGCGAACTTCAGGAGCCATTCCCACAAGTCCCGCGGTTGAAAAGTTTTCTGCCGGTCATGCAGGAAGGTATTGTCGGTCGCGTTCTCCGGGTCAAGCACCCGCCCGCCGCCCGCCTCAGCCAACCGGCGCAGCAGGTTGGCGTTCGGTTCAGTGGCGTTGAATTCCGGCGAATAGTTCACACTCGCGCCCACCACCTGGGAGCCCCGCACCTGGCCGTCTTTTTGGTCCAGCAGGTTAATGGTGTAGGCGCCAACTTCCCTGGTCGGAAAATGCGCTTCATAGTGACCGGGTCCGGTTTGTTCCACCGGGACCACCACCTTTTCGCCCTTGGGACTGACCACGGTCGCTTTCAAATCGAGAAAATTCTTGTAGTTGCCCTGTTCATCCAGGGCCTCGACACTGATCTGCCCGTCGCCCTTATCCACGGTAACGTCCGTGTTGAAATCGGCATTCTCCAAACGTCGCAGGCTCCATTGGGCAATTTGCGTCCAAAACTGCTGGTATTGGCTCCAGCCCAGCCAGTTCTTGCTCCACTTCGCCTTCGCGTCGGAAGTGAACGCCACCGCCCGGCCGAGCCCGTACTGCCAATGCGCCAGCAGCGGATCGCCCTTGTCCGTCCACAAGGGAATCTCCGCGCGCGGCTTGGGCGTCGTCGCCACATAACCCAGCAGCGTGGGATAGTCATCACCGATGCCACGAATCAATTCCGTCCGGGCCCGAACCTGCGGTTTGAACGGGTCTTCATAAATGGCCGACTTCAAAATCACCGCTGCTTCCTTGATAAAAATCTGCGGCAGATCGTTGGGCGAGGTGACATTGTAAAAGCGGCCTTTGCCGTGATCGGCGATCCAAGTCATTGTATCCGGCCCGGCATGCCCGGCGATCAATACCGTGCTCACCGTGATCCGGCTGCTCACGATCGAGCTCATCAACGCTTGCGAGGGCGCGCCGGGATCTCCATCGCTGAAGACAATCATGTGCTTCAGGTTCGCGGTCGAATTTATCAACCCCTGGTAGGCGATCGTCATCACGCCCTGGAAACTCGGCAGGTCGCCCTGGTTCATGCCGGCGATCTGTTGGCCGAGCTTCTTCTTGTCGCCGGTCTTGGTCATCGGAAAAAGCCAGTGCTCGGTGCCGTCCCACAGTACGACGCCCATTTCATCCTGTGGCCCCAGCGCCGCGAGCACGCCTTGCGCGCAATCACGGGCGACCTGGTTGCCATTGGCGAATTCCATTCCGTGCATCACCAAAGCCACCGCGCCGCTCGGCAGCACCTTTTTGCTGTCCAGTTCCATGTCCAGCGGCAGCGTGTTTTCCAACGGCGTGCCGCGATAACCGCCCGCCGCGTAAGTCTGATCGCCGCCCACGCAAACCAGCCCGACTCCGAAATCCCGCACGGCGCTTTCAAGGAGCTTTTGCCGGTCCGTGCCCAGGTCTCCCGCAGCCACATTGCTGATAAAAATCGCGTCATAATCCTGCATCTCCGCCAGCGTCGCGGGGAAGCCGCTCAGGTCCACGCCGCGCACGTCGAGCCGGGTCGATCGCAACGCGTCCAGCAACGGCTTGTCGGCCTCGGGATCGGAAGAAACCACCAGCACCCGCGGCTCGCCTTTCACGCTCGCGAAGGCGATCGCGCGATTATTCTGCGGCACCGTGTCGCCCTGCGCTTCCACGTACACGTCGTACTTGTAAAACCCAGGCTCGGAGAGTGTCTGCGGGAGTGTGAACAGGTTTTTGCCGGGTGACAGTTCCACTTTTGTCCGGCCCATGGATTGATCGTTGCGATTCAGCGTGACCGTGGCGGTTTGGGCGCGATCGGATTGGATGAAAATCTTGGTTTCGAAGACCTGGCCTTTCTTGAGCTTGGAAGGGACGCCGAGCTTCTGCACCGAAACGTCGTTTCCGCGCGCGATGCCCATGGGGACGACATCCATGGTGACGTTCTGATGCCGGGCGATAAGCACCGCGGACAAGGCATCGCCGATATTCTCATTTCCATCGGACATCAGCACCAGCCGCTTCTGGCCGGTTTCCGGAAACGCGGCCGTTCCGAGCCGGATCGCTCCCGCGATGTCAGTGCGTTCCGTTCCGACCACGGCCTGGATTTTCTCCACATCCACGGCGGCGTTGGCGGACGTTTCGATATTGGCTTCCGACCCGAAAACGATCACCCCGGCCTTGTCCACGAGCTTTTTCTTCGCAGTGCTTTGGTTGACGTAGCCCCGTGCCATGTCCTGCTGCGCGGAGGGGATGCTGTCCGAGCGGTCGAGCAGGAAGAAAACATTCATTCCGTCGAGGGAACGCATCCATTGCAGTCCCGCCAACGCCAGCACCAGGGCCAGCACAATCACGGTGCGAATCAGAAACGCGGTCCACCGCCGCCATTTGCTTACCTGGACATCGCTCTTCCAAGTCAGCCAGATGACCCAAGCCATCGCCACGGGCAGCAGCAGCAGGTAAAGCGGATGCGTGAAGTGGAAAGTCGCGAGGTTCATCGCATCCCCTTCTTGCCAGGAGCGCCACCGGGCGCTGAGCGCTGGAGGGCAGAGCTCCGGCTCTGTGCGAACACCGTAAGCATCACCACGCAGAGCAGGAGCTCCGCGCTCCGCCTCCAGATGCGCGACATTGCTGCCAGGCTCCGAGCATTGGCAGGATTCAGCCTGCCGAATGGATTGAGGTTGAAAGCGGAAGCCGCACTTGCGACATCCTGCCTTCTCAAAAACTTTTGCACCCGGTGGTTTTGTGAATCGGCGACGTACAAGTTGCCTTTGGAATCCAGCGCGATGCCGTACGGGTTGCCGAATTCTCCCGGCGCGGTTCCGGCGCGGCCGATGATCTCCAGCGGCTGGCTGTTCGTGTCGAAGACCTGGATGCGGCTGTTGCCAAATTCGCAAACGTATTGCCGTCCTTCGCGATCCAACCGCACATCGTACGGGTAGCTCAACTCGCCTAAACCGCCGCCGGGCTTGCCGTAGCTGCGTAACCACTTGCCTTCATGACTGAATATCTGGATGCGATGGTTCGAGGAATCCGCCACATACAACCTGTCTGCCGCGTCAATCCCCAAACCTTCCGGGCGGTCGAACTCCCCCGGACCGGTGCCGTTGTGGCCAAAAACATTCAACAGCTTTTTCTCCGGCGAAAACTCCTGCACGCGCTCCACCACGGTGTATTCCGAGACGAACATGTTTCCGTGGGAATCCAGCGCAATCGAGCGCGGCATGATAAGTTGCCCGGCATTGGTGCCGCGCTGGCCCCATTGTGTCATCAGTTTGCCGTCCGTGGAAAAGTGGTTGATGCGCTGGTAGTGGGGCTCGATTACGATGACGTTCCCGTCCGAGTCCAGGCCCATGCCCTTGGGTTTGCCGAGATCGGTCTGCGGCATTTGCCAGAGCAGCAGGAATTTGCCATCCGGCGTAAATTTCTGCACGCGACCCGTCATATCGACCACGTAGATGTTGTCCTGGCGGTCCACGGCAATCGAGCGCGGCTTGTTGAACTCGCCCACTCCGACGCCGCGCGTGCCAATGATTTGCACCCGGCTGAAAATCCGGCTCTCAATCGCCTGATCTCGCGTCGTGTCCTGCGAACAACCCGACAGCAGAACAACAACGCCCAGGACACCAGCCAGTTTCACCGAGCTGCGCTTCAAATCCCAAATCCGCCTCGCCGCGGCCCAAAACAACAGCGGCGCAATGGCCAGTCCCAGCAAAGTGAGGCACAGCGCGTTGACCTGGGTATTGTGTCCGTAGTGGAGCAAGTTGAATACGCGAAGCGCCACTGTTTCATTTCCAGGCGGAACCACCAACACAATGGACTCCACGTCCCAGAGGCAGAGCAGAAAGACCAAATACCAGACGGCGGCTACTTGCGGCGAAATTTGCGGCCACAGCACATAACGCAACATTTGCCAGCGCGAAGCCCCGCCGAGCCGGGCCGCATCGGTCAGGTCTGTGTCCGTTGTCCGTAAGGCGCGTGCAACGCCGTTCCAGCCCAAACCCAAATAGCGAATCCCCAGGGCGAGGAGCACAATTCCCGCGCCATGATAAAAGGCTGCCAGCACAGGATAATTGAACAGCGCAATCAGACCAATGCCCAGCAATACACCGGGAATCAGGAACGGCAGCCAAAGCGCCAGTCCCACCGGCCAGCGCCAGCCCACAAACCCCAGCAGGACGCAAAGCGTGGCCGCGCCAGCCGCGAAGGAGAGTGAATGCCAGATCGCCGCCTGGCCCGCTGCAATCGCGCCGGGCAATTCCGACCAGGTTCGTTCCGTGGATATCAACTGCATCGCCGGCAAGACCACGGAGACGATGGCCAGCAGGATGGTCACGGACCCGCAAAAACGGAACCAGCCCGCGCCGAGTTGCTGCCGGAACAACTTTGCCGGGAGCGAACCTTCCGCCCGTGGCCAGGCCATTTCGTTGCGCCGCAGCCAGACCAGCAGCGCCAGCGGCAGGAGGATCAGCGGCCAGCTTACTTGCAGCGCGCCAGCGGCATCGAACATGGTGTTGAACCTGAGCCATACTTCGTCGGTGAACACCTTGACCTGCAGGATTGCGGGCACGGCGAAATTATTCAGAGCCAGCACAAAGGTCAGCACCGCCGCCTGTGCCAGCGCGCCGCGCGCCAGCGGCAGGAGCAGGCCGCGCACGAGCGCCAGGCCGGTGACGGCCATGTCGCTTTCGAGTTGGGCCGCTTCCAATTGACGCCAGGCGCCAAGGGCCGCAATCAGTGTGACCGGCCAGGTGAGCATCGTTAAAATCCAAACCGTGCCTCCGAGTGAATAAATATCGAAGGGCAGCCAGGTGCGCCAAACGCCGCCATGACCGAGAAAATGCAGCCAGCAATTCATCACCAGAAACGGCGGCAGGCACAGCGCCACCGCGGCAACCATCAACCAGGTCATTCGCCAGCGCCGTTCCAAACCCGCCAGCCACAGCGCCGCCACAAAGCCAAGCATGACGGCCAGCACGGTGGTCAACGCGCTTACCAGAAAGCTGTTTTTGAGGAGCGTCCAGCTCATCTCAGGAAAATTTGATCCATTTCCTTCGTCCCCGCGTCGATATCTCGCAGGAGCGCATCCCAATCAACCTTGAGATGCGGCGCGTCGGGAGCTTCCGGAGTCGCGGATTCCAACGCGTGCTCGCGCAGCAACCGGTCCAGGACCGGCTTGCTTTGCAAATATTCAAAGAGCCGTTGCGCTTCCGCCGGATGCGGCGCGCCGCGCAAGACCCCCGCCGAATTGTGAACCAGCAAGGTTTCGTCGTTCATCGGCAAGGCGGCGACGGGCAGCCCCTCCCGTTGTGCGCCGGCGATGTCGTCCGAGTCCGTGAACCCGAATGTCGTTTCTCCGTTGCCGACGAGTTTCACCACCACCGAATTGCCATCGACGAGCATGGCCTTGTTCGCTTCCAGCGCCCGGCACCAGGCTTGCCATCGTTCGTCGCCCCAATGCTGCCGCAACGCCAGAAAATGCGCCCCCGTGGTCCCGAACAACGGGTACGCCAGTGCAAACTTGCCGCGCCAGGCTGCATTCGTGGCTTCGCTGTAGGTATGCGGAGCGCGGGCGACCGGGAGCAGGTTCGTGTTCACCACGATGCGGCGCGTTCGATAACCGAGCAGGGCCCAGCCGTTCGTTTCGCGAAACATCCCGCGGCTGGCGAGCATGCGGGTGCGCAATTCCTCGTTGTTCCAAAACACATCGCATTGCGGGTGGCTCTTCTCCGCGAGCAACCGGTTCACCAGGCCGACGGTCTTCACCGCTTCGCTGTCAAACACAGGTTTTACGGCGATGCCCGTTTCCTTTTCAAAATCCTTGAAAATCGGCTCCGCAAATTCTTCATCCTGCGAGGTGTAAATCACGACGGAGGGTGTTTTGGCGCGGACGGGGTTAACGAACAGGAGGCACCAGGTTGCAGCCAAAGCGACGATCAGCGGAATCACTGCCAAACAACAAAGCCCGAGGATTTTGTGGGCATCCAAATAGTCGAAACGCCCGCGTGTGTCCAAGGGCACTTCGAGGTTTGGAGTCCCGGTTTTAGCCGGTGGAGGTGTCGCATGGTTGAGGATGTTGAAAATTTTCAAATTCATCGTGCTTGCGAGCGTATCGCCGCCTGGAGGCGGGATTCCGTACCCTGTATGGACGCAGTCGGCGATTTAATCACGCGGTCCTCCGATGGTAATACCACCACTCAATCATCAGCACGAGCAGCGCGATCGCCGCGATCGAGCGCCACAATTCCATGTTGGTCCGCTGCAATTTGGTGGCCGCCACCTTGGTGTAGGAGCCCAGCACCAACTCCTCGCGCGGTTTGATGTTGCTCTCGTCCGCGTCTAGCAGATCCACACAAAAAGTCGTGTCATTGGTCCCCACGTGAAGCCGGTAAATCCCCTGGTGAAACGTGTCGCCAAACACGATTTCGTTGGCGTTGGTTTCAAGGGTAAGTTTCCTGGTCGCACCATCCGGTAAAGTGATCTGCGCGCTGGCTTCCGGCTGCGACAATCCCAGGCGGAAAGCGTCCCCGGCCCGGACCAAAAGCTGGCTGCTTTTCGCGTTCGCCGGGTTCAGCCAATCGGCGGCATTCTGAATGAAAATGGGAAAACTAAAACGATACGGCCAATAGCTCTCCAAAGAATCAAACCCCACCCACACGATCCGCTGCCGACCCAGTTCGCCAGCCACCATCAGTGAGTCCTGCGGTGAGTCCAGCAGCGACACTCCCCAACTCGGCGGCTTCACGGCAAAACTTTTCCCGATCGGTACGTTGTCGAATCCCACATACCGCAGCAGCGGATGCGTGGCCTTCCAATCAACGATGGCCGGCGAATCCACCTGCGACACCTTGTCAAACCAGTTGGTTTGCATGACATGGAACGCGAGGATGTTGCCAATGGGCCAAACGGTCGGAATCACGTTATCCAGCACCACGAAATCATAGGTGGAACCGTCATTACCCAGGTCCGGCGCGGTGGTGAGTTCGACGTTTGGCGTTGAGCGCAAGGCGCGTTCGAGGAAGCGATTGCCGCGGGTCACGAGCAATACCTTCACCGGATGCGGCAGCAGGCTGACAATCGACGCCGTATTATCCGCGGCCAAATCGTCCTGGGTCGTCAAGTGCACCGTGAACACGCCGTCGCTCGTCTGCGAGGCCAGAAATACCTGCGCTGAAGTTTCGCCGCCGTTGATTGCCAGATGCCGCGCGTCCACAACCTTGCCGTCCAGGCTTAGTTCCAATTCGGTCTCCATCTTGTTCGTCGAGAAATTCATCACGCTCACATAAATGGCTCGTTGGGTGGCGTCTTCGGGATTAGCCCGCACGTCCAGTCCCGTGATGCCGAGGTTGTTCGCTCCCTGGCCGACTTTGTGATAAATCAACGGCAGGGCTTTGTTCTCGAACTCCTTAAGGTCGGGCACGGCGCCGTCGCTGAACAAATGGATTTCCGAGTTGCTGTCCTTGCCGCGGTCCCGCACCAGGGATTCGGCCATTTTCAACGCCGGAACGAGACGGGTGGGAGAGTCGATGGCCTGGCAACTTTGGATGGCCCGGCGCAAGGCTGATTTATCGCCGGTCTCCGACTGTCTCACCTCAGTGGTGCCCGCGACCTGGAGCACCACCATTTTATCGTCGTCGCGCAGGCTGTCCACCCATTGCAGCGCGTCCTTGCGCGCTTTTTCAAAGCGCGACGGCATCTCGTCCGTGGCCTGCATCGAAGCCGAGGCATCAAGTATCAACACGCGCAACTGGCTGCTCTTGGCGTGGGTGGCAAAATAAGGCCGCGACAATGCCAGCACGGCGAGGATCAACATAATGATCTGCAAAATCAGCAGCCAATTCCGGCGCAGCTTTTGGAACGGCGCGCTCGCTTGCGTTTCCGAAATGAACTTCTGCCACAGCAGCGTGCTCGACACCAGCTTCACCACCCGCTTCCGCTTCAGCAAATAAAACACGACCACCACCGGGATGGTGAGGCCGAAGAGCAGGCTGGTTGGCGCCAAAAAATTCATCCCCACACCTCCGCTTGTCTCAGTTGTTTTAACAGAAGATGTTCGAGCACCGTATTGGAACTCACGCTGAAAAAATGAATTCCACGCGCCTGGCAGAACTCGCGCAGGCGCTGGCAAAAATTTTGCACCGTCTGCTGATACGCGGCCATGCGATACCGCCCAAACGTTACTTCCTGCAAGCCGCCCGTTTCGGCATCGACCAATCGCAAATCGCCGAACGTCGAAGGGGACAGTTCCTCCGGCGCGAGGATTTGCACGGCATTGACCTGAAACCCGCGCGCCACCAGCGCGGTCAGGCCGGCGTCGTATCCGGCGGGATCGAGGAAGTCGCTCAGCACCACGGCTACTCCCGCCTGCCGCGCCTCCAAAGCTCCGCGCCGCAATGCTTCGTTCAGGTTGGCCGCGCCCGTGGCCGTGAGTTGCGTGAGATTCTGGAAAAAGTTTAGCGCAGATTTGCGTCCCCGCACGGTGCGCAACGCGCCTCGGATGGCAGTCTCGTTCCGATTGTCGGGAAAAGCCGCCACGGTCACGCGGTCGAACCCGCACAGCGCCACGTAACCCACCGCTGCGGCGATTTGGCGGGCGAAGTCGAATTTGCGCGGTTCGCCGAAAGACATCGACTCGCTCGCGTCGAGAAATATTCGCACCGGCAATTCCCGCTCCTCCTCATACAGCTTGAGAAACAGCCGTTCCAGCCGGCCGTACAGGTTCCAGTCCAAATAGCGAAAGTCGTCACCCGGAACGTAATTTCGATGATCCGCAAACTCGACCGATTGCCCTCGCGCACGGCTGCGGCGCTCCCCTCGCGCCGAACTTTTGGCGCGCCGGGCGGCCAGGAGTTGAAATTGCTCCAACCGGCGCAATAGTTCGGGGGTAAGCAGGGGATTGGGCATTAATTGGTGTCGGGTTTCGACGTCGGCAATGTTTCGCCAGCGCGAAGCATCGCACGTTACGCGTTCACCATCGCCGCATCGCGAGGCACATCCTTGAGTATCTGCGCCACGACATGATCGGTGGTGATGCCCTCGGCCTCGGCTTCGAAATTCAGGATCAGCCGATGCCGCAATGTGGGCGCAGCGACGGCCTGAATGTCGTCGAAGCTGACGTTGAATCGTCCCTGAATGAGCGCGCGCACCTTGCCCGCGAGCAGGAGGCACTGGCCGCCGCGCGGACTGCTGCCGAAACGGAGATATTGGTTCGTAACGGGCACGGCGGTTTCGGTTTTGGGATGCGAGGCGAGCACGAGGCGCACGGCGTAATTCTTGACGTGCGAAGCGACGGGAACCTGGCGCACCAGTTGTTGCAGTTCTATCAGTGCGGCTCCATCCAAGATCTTGTTGACCGTTGCGCGGACGCCTTCGGTCGTGCGGGTGAGCACCTCCGTCAATTCGTCGCCGGAAGGATAACCCACCACCAGTTTGAAAAAGAACCGGTCAAGCTGCGCTTCCGGCAGAGGATAGGTTCCTTCCTGATCGATTGGATTTTGCGTTGCCAGCACGAAAAACGGTTCGACCAGCTTGCGGATTTCGCCGCCAGCCGTGACGCTTTTTTCCTGCATCGCTTCGAGCATCGCGGATTGGGTCTTGGGCGTGGCGCGGTTGATTTCGTCCGCGAGAATGAGATGGGCGAAAATCGGGCCGCGCTGGAACTCGAACTCACGCCGGCCGTCTGCGGTTTCCATCACCATGTTGGTGCCCAGGATGTCCGCGGGCATCAGGTCAGGCGTGAACTGAATGCGGTTGAAGGAGAGATTGAGCACTTCGCTCAGTGTGCGCACAAGCAGCGTCTTGCCGAGGCCCGGCACGCCTTCGAGCAGCACGTGCCCGCCGGCGAGGATGGCAATGAGGGTGCCTTCCACGATGCTCTCATGGCCGACAATGACCTTGCCGATTTCATCGCGGAGGGAAGCGTACGTTTGGCGAAACGATTGAATTTGGTCTTCAGTGTTCATTGGTATTTGGAGTCACACAACAAATCAAAATAAGCAAATCGAAAGGGCTTGCACATGGCAAGCAGTATGGAGTCCCAACCTCCAGGCGGCAAGACTTCCGCAGATACGATAATTTAAGTGCTTTCAACATCCTCAATCATGCAGCAGCCCCGCCGGCTGAAGCCGGACTCCCTTTGGCAATACCTCGCGCTTGCCCGTCAATCCACCGCTTTCCATTCCGGTCGGCGGGTCGCCGGCCGCACAGGCAGGTTGCCGGTGCACCCTTGCCTGAATCATTTCTTCAAGTCGTCAAAATAATCCCGCACGGCCCCCTGGTAAGCGCGGGGAACTTTTTCCTGGCTCAGCGCGCTTTGCGCATCCGCCTGCGCTGCCGCCGCGGCTGACTGATCGAACGCCACCTTGCTCTGACCCTTGATGCTCACGCCCTTCAACGTAATGCTCGGCATCTGACCGCCGGGCGAAAATTGGCCTTTCACCTTGGTGGGCTTGAGCGCGTCATTTAAATCCCCATCGCCGCGGTCGGACTGGCCTTTGGGAGTCGTGTCGGGCCGGATAACGCCGGAATTGTCCCAACGATCACTCTGGGGCGGCACGTAACCCCAACCGCTATTGTCGTCCGCCCAGGTGCCGACGCCTTTGCCCGGTTTGCCGCCCTGGCCGGTTCCCGGATAGAGGCTCTGACCCTGGCCCCAACCCTGGCAGGTGCCGACGCACATCGAAGCCTTCTTCAACGCATCCAATTCGGACGCCAGTGCCTGCGCATCGCCCATCTGTTGCATCATTTTAGCCAGTTCGTCAGCGGCTTTGTTAAGGGACTCAGCGGCGCCTGGCTTCTGGCCCTGGCCCAACTGTTTTGATGCCTGCTTCAAATGATCGGCCACCTTGCCGTATTGGCCCGCTGGATCAATAGCCTTGCCAACTTCATCCGCCAGCTTCTGAAGTTGCTGCTCGGTGAGTTTGCCGGACTGAAGGTCTTGCGACATTTTTTGAAGGGTCGCCTGGGCTGTCTCCGCCTGGCCGTACTTCAACTGCTCGGCCAAATCCTTGCCCATCTTGTCCATCTGTTGCTGCATTTGCTGGAGGCTCTTGGCCATCTCCTTTGTCTTTTCCAAATCGTTCGACGCCTGTTCCAAATCTTTCAGGAACATGTCCGCTTGCGCGGCCTGCAAGGCCTGCATTGCTTGATCGATGTTAGGCATCTGCAAGCCCATTTCCTGCGCCTGTTTCGAGAGTGCGCTCAGCGATTGTGAAAGCTTTTCCTTGTCGGTGGGGCTGATTCCGCCGTTTTTGGCCGCGGCCGCCTTGGCGGCCTCCTGGATCTTGTCCAGCGCTGCCTTCATCTTTTCCATGTCCTCCGGCGTGCCGGTCGGGCTGCCCAACTGCTTCTGGGTTTCCTCGATCTGCTTCTGCAAACGCGCCACTTCCGGGGAAGTCATGCTGCTGGACGAACGCGCCGCTTGCTCCAACCGTTTCAAGGACGGATCCTTGCCGATGTCACTAAGCTGGTCCTTGAGTTTGTCGGTCACGTTGGCGATGTCCTTCAACGCCTCGCCGCGGGTCATGGGTTGTTTGGCCAGTTGGTCTCCGAGTTCATTGACGGCGTCCATCGCTTTTTGGGTTTCGATGGCGGGCTTGTGCTGTTGCAGTTGCCTCTTTGTCAGATCGGCCAATTGCTGGCCGGCTTCCTTGATTACCCTGGCCTCGTTCTGCTTTTGCACGTAGGCCTTACTGCGATACTCGGGGACGAACCCAAGGCCCACGCACAAGGCCAGCAATAGCAGCGCCCAACGGCTTACTTTCGGAAGCTTGAACTGCACCAACCGCCGCGGATCCAGGTCCTTCACATGAGTCATCGCATCCGCCACGATCAGTTCCCGCCAATTTCCGGGAGGGGCGGATGTCCCGTTCGCTTCCGAAGACCGCGCGACTTCCAGGGCGGTGCTCAAGCGCTCCTGTAAATGTTGTTTGCCGTCCACCCAACGGGCGACTTCAGTCAAAGGCATTCGACGCCACCCACCGATGATGAATCCCATCAACGCGGCCAGCACTGCGGCGGCTGACGCTCCATAGACAACCGTCACTGGAATGGGAAGAAGTTTATAGGCGCCCACCGCGGCGAACGCAATAATCGCCCCGATCAGCAAACCTTGCCACAAACCGCGAAAAGCCCGCTCCCACCGGCGGCGTCGCGCGGCGCGCCCAAGGGTGGTTTCGATAATTTGAAGGTCGCTCATTGATTTGCCCTAAGATGCACTGTTTCAACCACTTTGGCCAGCGTAAAATTCGCGCCTCAAACCTCGCTCCTCAGCGCGGCGATTCCGGGTCGCCGCGCCTTCGAAGCATTGACAGCCCGGGCGCAGTTACCGTTCATTTGACCGTTCTCAGACGCAAACGGCACGCCTTGATTAATGACCAACAACAAATCACCAATGCCAGATGATCCCTTCCGCTAATTGATGCTTGGTGTTTCTTTCTTATACCCTCCTCTGGACCCGTCCCAAAATCCAGACAAAGTAACCTGATCGCCAGAACCGGAGGCCCGCATAATCACTCATTCCGCAGATGGGTCGCCCAACGGGGACAAGCAGATTCCAGAGCCAACCGAGCCGGGGCTACTGCCGTTCGTATTCGCCCTTGCCGATTTTCTTGTACACCTTGAACCCGGCTTTTTTGGCGTCGGTGAGGGAAACGCGTTTAGGCGAGTTGAAAGTGGAAATGAGCTTGCGCACCGGCTTTTTGCAAGCCGGGCAGCGGGTCAATTCCTGGGCGTCCAGCGGCCGGCGCAAAGTAAAGCGCCCGCCGCAAACCTTGCAGTCGCCCTCGCACAATTCGTATTCGTAAAGCGGCATCGTTGACACATAATAAACAACACAAGCGTAGGAAAGTTTCAAGCGTACAAAAAGCAGGGCCGGACCTATTCTCCGCCCCGCTTTTCGTACGCCTGTCCTTCCGACGGAACGCAACTTTGATCGGGATTTAACGCAAAGGCGCAGAGACGCAAGGTCGCAAAGATGAGACATATCTTTTTATAACCAGGAAATCGAAACCTTTGATTGCGCCCAAGCCGCGCCGTGAGAATGTAATAGCAATGAAAATGTCCGTTCTGGGCGGCACCGGGTTGAGTGTGTCGCGCATTGGTCTGGGGTTGGCTGCGCTTGGGCGTCCCGGGTACATCAACCTTGCGCACGCGGAGGACCTCGGCGGTAATTACAACGAAGCCGCCATGGAACAGCACGCCCACGCCGTTCTGGATGAGGCCTGGCGCGCGGGTGTCCGTTACTTCGATGCCGCGCGGTCGTACGGCTTGGCCGAGAAATTCCTCAGTTCCTGGCTCGCTTCGCGCTCCATCGCGCGTGGTGATATCGTGATCGGCTCCAAATGGGGTTACATCTACACCGCCGGCTGGCGGGCCAGCGCGGAGGTGCATGAAGTCAAGGACCACACCCTTCCGGTTCTACAACGGCAATGGACGGAAACCCAGGCTTTGTTGGGCAATTATCTTGATCTTTATCAAATCCATTCTGCCACCATTGAAAGTGGAGCGCTGGAAAATGCGGCTGTCCTGGACGAATTGGCGCGGCTTAAAAGCCGGGGCGTGCGCATCGGCCTTACCATCACCGGTCCAGGACAGGCCGCGACTTTACGCCAGGCAATGGCTGTGAACGTCGATGGAATGCGCTTGTTCCAAGTGGTCGAGGCCACCTGGAACCTGCTTGAGCCATCCGTCGGCCCGGCGCTTTCCGAGGCCAAAAATGCCGGCCTGGGCGTTTTGATCAAAGAAGCTCTGGCCAACGGCCGCCTGACCCAACGCAATCGAGATCCGGCCTTCGCCGCCAGCCTTGCGCTCCTGCGGAGCGAAGCGGCCAGTCGCAATATCTCAATCGATGCGCTGGCTCTCGCCGCATGTCTCGCGCAGCCGTTCACAGATTGCGTGCTGAGTGGAGCCGCCAGCGCAGCCCAGTTGCGTTCGAATCTGAACGCCGATGCGGTTGAGTTGGATCCGGCCACGCTGGCGCGACTCGCAACGCTCGCGGAGCCGCCCGAGACTTATTGGGCGATTCGAAAACGGCTGCCGTGGAACTGACGTTTGGAAAATCAAGGTGAGGCGCCGCCTCAGACTGGCGAGTGAATCGCTCGCTTGGTCATGCTGCGGCCCTGGTTCAGTGTCAGCCAATAGTCCTCCACCCGATGCAGCAACGACGAGAGCGCTTCGGGCTTCGAGGGTTTTACCAAGTACGAGTTTGCGCCCAGGCCCAGCGCCAGATTGATGTCCCGCTCCTGGTTGGACGCGGTAAACACAACCACTGTGAGCGTTTTCAAGTCCGGGTCCGCGCGAATGACTTCCAAAACCTCCAGCCCGTTCTTACGAGGCATTTTCAGGTCGAGCAGCAGCAGCGCGGGAAAGGGAAATTGGTCGCGGGCGGCATACAAACCGTTGCCCCGCAAATAGGCGAGCGCCTCCTCGCCGTTCGAAACAAACTGCAACGCCGCCTGCGAATGTGCCTGCGCGAATGCGCGGCGCATCAAGAAAACGTCATTCTCATCGTCCTCTGCCACCAGGATGGTTCGGGTTTCCATAAGCCGCATAATAAAATATGATGGCCAGCTTCCTTGGTCCTACAGTAGGGATTTTTTCAAAAACTGCAACGAAATTTCTTTCGGTAAAGTACCCATGAGCGCAGCTTGGCATTACTACCACGGGATGTTGCCACGCGGCTGGAAGCCGCTTTCACCGGTACGCTGGAAGCGTGCCGCCATGGGCACCAGCCATTCTGCCTGGGCATTCTTTGGGCAGTTGCCTTTTTGCTCCGGCCGAGCGGAATGCTTTGCCATCCTCGCGGTGCTCGTTTATATAACCGCGCGAACTTATGAGCCTAGGCAAAGCCAAAGCAACCGCCACAGTGTCCGAATCGACGCCGCAGTTTAAAAAGCTGCTGGTCGCCAATCGCAGTGAAATCGCCATTCGCGTCTTTCGCGCGGCCACGGAGTTGGGCCTGCGTACGGTGGCCATTTACGCGCTGGAGGATCGGTTGACGGTCCATCGGTTCAAAGCGGACGAAGCCTATTTGGTCGGCGAGGGCAAAGGGCCGGTGGGCGCATATCTCGACATCCCCGGCATTGTCGCGCTCGCCCGGGAAAAGGATGTGGACCTCATTCATCCGGGCTATGGATTCCTTTCGGAAAACCCGGATTTCGCGCAGGCCTGCCGGGATGCCGGCCTAACTTTTGTTGGGCCGCGCCCGGAATTGCTTCGCTTGATGGGCGACAAAACGGCGGCGCGCGCGCTGGCCCAAAAGGTGGGCGTGCCCACGCTGCCGGGCACCGAAAACCCGGTCGAGGACCGCGCCGAAGCGCTTAGGATTGCGAAGGAAATCGGTTTCCCGCTGATCATCAAAGCCGCGTTCGGTGGCGGTGGCCGCGGCATGCGGGTGGTGACCAAGCCCGCTGACCTCGCCGCCCTGCTGGATGAAGCGCGCAACGAAGCGGGCCGCGCTTTTGGGAACCCCGCCGTCTTTCTGGAAAAGTACATTCCCCGCGCCAAACACATTGAGGTACAGGTGCTCGGCGACCAGCACGGGCACGTCCTGCATTTGCATGAGCGCGATTGTTCCGTGCAACGCCGGCACCAAAAGGTGATTGAAATCGCCCCGTCCGTGGCCCTCGAACCGCGCGTGCGCCAGGAACTGTGTGAGGCGGCGGCGAAAATCTGCCGGGAAATCCGCTATGATAACGCCGGCACGGTTGAGTTTCTGCTCGATCTCGACACGAACGCCTGGTTCTTCATCGAGATGAACCCGCGCATTCAGGTCGAGCACACGGTGACCGAAGTCATCACCGGTATTGATCTTGTTCGCGCGCAAATCCTCATCGCGCAAGGGCATTCGCTGCACGGTCCCGAACTGGATCTGCCGCCGCAAGCGGAAATCCCGCGCAATGGCGTTGCGGTCCAATGCCGCATCACCACCGAGGATCCGGAGAACAAGTTCACGCCGGATTATGGCCGGATACTTACCTACCGTTCGGCGGGCGGGTTTGGCATTCGCCTGGACGGCGGCATGGGCACCGCCGGCAGTGTGATCACTCCCTTTTATGATTCGCTGCTCGTGAAAGTGACGGCCTCGGGGCGCGATTTCGGGCTGGCCTTGCAGCGCATGGACCGCGCGTTGCGCGAATTCCGCATCCGTGGCGTGAAGACCAACATCCCGTTTCTCGAAAACGTCATTCACAATCCCGTCTTTCGCGCCGGCGCGGCCACCACGACGCTCATCGACACGACGCCGGAACTGTTTCAGTTCAAGCCCCGCCGTGACCGGGCCACGAAACTGCTGGCCTTCCTCGCCGACGTTATCGTCAACGGCAATCCCCAGGCTAAAGGGCGCATTTTGAAGGAGTCGCTGCCTCAAGTGACCCTGCCCAACTATGACCACAAGCAAACACCGCCGCCCGGCACGCGGCAGTTACTCCTGGAACTTGGCCCCAAAAAGTTCGCCGAGTGGGCGCTGAAACAAAAACGCCTGTTGGTCACGGACACCACTTTCCGCGACGCCCACCAATCCCTGCTCGCCACGCGCGTGCGGACGTATGACATGCTCGCGGTGGCCAACGCCATCGCCCGGCGCACGCCGCAACTGTTCAGCCTGGAAATGTGGGGCGGCGCGACGTTCGACACCGCCATGCGTTTCCTCCATGAGGATCCCTGGTTGCGCCTGCGGCAGTTGCGCGAGCGGATTCCCAACATCTGCTTCCAAATGCTCTTCCGCGGTTCGAATGCCGTCGGCTACTCCAATTATCCGGACAACGTGGTGGCTGGGTTCGTCAAGCACGCGGCCGAGGCGGGCATCGATATCTTTCGCATCTTCGATTCGCTGAATTACGCGCCCAACCTTCAGGTCGCCATGGAAGCGGTGCAGGAAACGCATGCGGTGTGCGAAGCGGCCATTTGTTATACCGGAGACATCCTTGACCCGAAGCGCTCGAAATATTCGCTCAAGTACTACATCAAATTTGCAAAGGAGTTGGAGAAAATGGGCGCGCATTTCCTTGCGATCAAGGACATGGCCGGTTTGTGCCGTCCCTATGCCGCTTATCAACTGGTGAAGGCGCTCAAGGAGGAGATTGGCATCCCGATCCATTTCCACACCCATGACACGAGCGGCGTGGCGGCGGCCTCGGTGTTGGAAGCCAACGACGCGCAAGTCGATATCGTGGACTTGGCGCTGGCCTCGATGTCCGGCTCGACCAGCCAGCCGAACCTGAACTCGGTGGTGGCGGCGGTTGAGCACAGCCCACGCGACACGGGACTCGATCTTGCGGCCTTGAACGAGTTTTCGGATTACTGGGAACAGGTGCGGCCGGCCTACGCGCTCTTTGACAGCGCGCCCAAAAGCGGCAGCGCGGAAGTCTATCTGCACGAAATGCCCGGTGGCCAGTACACGAACCTGAAGGAACAGGCGGCCAGCATGGGCTTGGGGAATCGCTGGCCGGAAATCGCCCGCACTTACGCGGAGGTCAACCAACTCTTTGGCGACATCGTCAAGGTGACGCCCAGCAGCAAGGTCGTGGGCGACATGACCATGTTTCTCATCACGCGCGGCATCCGGCCCGCGGATGTGCTGAATCTTCAGCCGGGCGCAACGCCCTTTCCGGAATCTGTGATCGACATGCTCATGGGCGGCCTGGGGCAGCCGGTTGGAGGGTGGCCGAAGAAGCTGCAGGAGGTGGTGCTGGGCGATCGCAAACCGCTCAAGGGGCGGCCCGGCGAATCCTTGCCGCCGCTGAATCTTAAAAAAGCCAAGGCTGACCTTGCGGCCCGGCTCAAGCGTGATGTCACCGACGACGAACTGTTCAGTTACTTGATGTACCCCGAAGTGTTCATAGAGTTCGCTCGTTACGCCCGGGATTACAGCGACCTCTCTGTCCTGCCGACGCTGGCTTTCTTTTACGGTTTGCGTTTGGGCGAGGAAATCTCGGTGAGCATCGAGGAAGGCAAGACCCTGTTCATTCGGCTCGTGAACGTCAGTCCGCTCGATGCGGACGGACGGCGGACCGTGTTGTGCGAACTTAATGGCGTGTCGCGGCAGACCACGATCGTGGATCGTTCGGTGCCATCCAAAGTAAAACCTCGCTTGAAAGCCGACCCGGCCATTCCCGCGCAGGTCGGCGCGCCGATTCCCGGCTTGATCACCTCACTCGCCGTCAGTGTCGGCACCAAAGTCGCCAAAGGCGACAAGCTCATCACGATGGAAGCGATGAAGATGCAAACCACCATCTACGCCCAATGCAGCGGCACCGTGCAGGACGTCCATGTGAAAGTCGGCGATTCGGTCGAGAGCAAGGACTTGCTGGTGTTGATCAAGGAGTGAGACAGAGAGCAAAGAAAACTCACGGCCAGGATTGCAAGTTCAGCCCAGTAACGCGCTGGAATTCACGAACGTTGTTGGTAACAAGCGTAAGCCCATTGGCTAATGCCTGCCCTGCGATGAGCAAGTCGTACGGTCCGATGAGGTTGCCTTGGCGCTCTAAGTCCGCCCGAACCTTCGCAGCAGCTTCAGCGCTTGGATGGTCCAGTGCCAATTCGATCACAGTGGAAATAAAGCGCTCGACCTTTTGCCGCTCCTTCGCCGGGTCTTGCGCTTTGGCCAGTCCGCAGAAAAGCTCATAGACCGTCACCATTGAGACGGCGCAATCCATTGGGGCCAACTGGCTCAGACGTTGCACCATGCCCGCACGTTGGCGGAGCACGCCGATGCAGGTATCGGTATCGAGCAGGTAGAGCATGGCCGCTACAGTGATTTCACCAGCGGCAATTGGCCTTGGTCAGGCCGGACGAAAGCGGGGTCCGTAATGTGGATCGAATCAAAGAAGCCCTCGGGCCAAGCTGCCGGCCTCAGTGGTTCCAAGACAATCGCTTCGCCTTCATGGCGTACGCCCACAGTAGGTGTGGACAGGTGAAACCCTTTCGGCAGGCGAACGGTTTGGAACTCACCTTCACGAATGACGGTAGCGGTTTCCATAATGATACTCGACCTATGCTTCTCTAAAAAACAAACCTAACATGCCCCATGCCCCATGCCAACAACCGAGTGCCGGGATTTTTAGACTAAGACTGGGACTTATTGGGCAAGGTTGACACAAATAATCTCCTTGTCGTTCCGCGCGAACACGCAGCGGTCGGCGAAGGCGGGATGCGACCAGACGACTTCACGGCCAGGCAACGTGTTCGTGGGGTCGAGCAAATGCGCGCGGCTGATTTCTTCGTAAGCCTTGGGCGTGAGTTTCGCGATGATCAAATCGCCTTTCTCGTTGAATAGGAAGAAGCGGTCGCCGTTTTTGACAAGGAAGGCGTTGGCCCACCGCATTTTCTTATCGTCGGGAGTGGTTGCGGTCAGCGTTTCCCAAAGCCGTTCCCCGGTGTCCGCTTTCAGGCAGCGCAACTGGCCGTAGCTGCACACGCCGTAGATGTAGCCGTCTTCCAGGAACGGCGTGCTCATGGTGCAATGCAGCGCGTCTGTATCCGTTTCGCTTACTTTTTTGCTTTGCCAGAGTAGCGTCTCGGCGGGCTTTGCGGCGTCGAGGTGAAGCGCCATCGAGCCGTTGTAAAAGCAAGTGAGGTACAGCAGGTCATCCATCTTGCGTGGCGTGGCGATGGTCATGCCGGAACGAATCTTGGATGGTTCAGACCAATAAACTTCGCCAGTCTCCGGGTTCAGCGAGTTGACGGATTCGGGGTGCCAGATGATGAGTTGTCGCTTGCCGCCGGCGGTGAAAAGGGCAGGGGAGCAATATCCTGGTTCCTTGGCGGTGAGGCTGCGCCAGATTTCCTTGCCGTCATCTTTGTCGAACGCAACCGCGGTGGAGTTCGAACCACCCACGAGGCAGATGAGCCGGTTTCCGTCCAGGAGCGGACATCCCGCAAAACCCCACAGCGGTGTGGGAATGCCGTAATCTTTCTTCAATGCGCGCGACCAAACGACCTTGCCGTCCTTTGCGTCCAGACAGAACAGATCGCCTTCGCCGCCAAGCGTATAAACCTTGCCGTCATGCACGAGCGGCGTCGCGCGTGGACCGGCGGGATAACTCATTGTGTAAGGACAATCGTATTCGTGCTGCCAAAGAATCTTGCCGGTCGTCTCGTCCAGGCACAGGATGCGTTCCGTGCCGGGAATGATACCTTGCTTGAACGGATCGCTCGGGTTGCTCGCGCCCTTGGCAAGCTGCCGGTCCATCAAATAAACCCGCCCCTGTGCCACCGCTGGCCCGGCATACCCGCTGCCGACAGGAGTTCGCCATCGGACTGGCGGGCCGCCCGTCGGGAATTTCTCCACGATGCCTGTTTCGCGCCATACACTATCCCGCTGCGGCCCGAGCCATTGCGGCCAATCGTCCGCCAGCAACGGAGTGGTAATAACAAATAGCAAAAGGGCCGCTCCAAAGGCGCGTGAGTTTCTCCAGTCTGAGTGCATGGGGCCGAGTTTAGCCGTGATTGGGCCATCGCGCCAGAGCCGTTTTGAGCGCGCTCCTCGCGTCGGTGGCTGTGATTTCCTGGATTCGCCGGTGGGAGATCTCGATTCGGAAAGACTTGACGCGAGCCGAATTATTTACAATAATACAGCCAACATCGATTAACAGCAGAACTCGCCGCTGAACCAAGGCAGAAGCGCGGCGTCTGTGATCAGATACGCAAGCCCGTATCAGAAAGCCGTATGAAAACTTCTCGTTGGTTCTGTCCGATTCACTTCCTTCCCGCAATGCTTGGCTTGGCGCTGCTAACACTTTGCGATGCCGCCCGCGCCCAAACTCCGGTTCCAAGCAATGCTCCGCCGGCGGTCCGTATTCTGTCGCCAACCAATGGGGCGGTATTTCTGGCGCCCGCCAACATGGAAATCGACGCTTCCGCGTATGGCGGAACCGACTATGTCACCCAGGTGCAATTTTTTGCCAATGGAGGCCTGATTGGATCCATTACCAACCCGATCATTCCTCCCGGTGCGCTGCCGCCCATCCGCGTGTTGTACTCCCTGATTTGGTCGAATGTGCCCGCTGGCGATTACGCCCTGACCGTCACGGCGGCTCTCGGCGGCGGCGCCAGGGGAACTTCGGCGCCGGTAAATATTATGGTGAAGGCCGGTCCGCCACCCACCAACCTGCCTCCGGTGGTTAACCTGCTCTCACCAACGAATGATTCGAGCTTTCCTGCTCCCGCGGACATTCTCATCTACGCAAATGCCACTGATCCGGACGGATTCGTGCGTTCGGTGGAGTTCTTTGAAAATGGCAGCAGCCTGGGAGTCGTCACGAACAATCCGATGTCTGGCAGCCCGGTCAACCCTTTTCATTTTCTGTGGTCCGCTGTGCCAGCGGGCGATTACGCCCTGACAGCCGTGGCGACGGATAATGGCGGCCTGACCAGCACTTCTCCCCCGGTGAACATCACCGTAACGCAGGGTCCCCCGCTGACAAATCACCCGCCGGTCGTTGTCATCACCGCGCCGACCAATGGCCAAACGTTCACCGCGCCAGCGAACGTTCTCATTTCGGCTGATGTGAGTGATCCCGATCCGAATGATTTCGGACACATCATCTCATTTTACGCGGGGACAAATCGCATCGGGTTGCTCGTCCTCGACCCATTGCTGGGCATGTCGAACGGCATGGTTTTCCATCTGAGTTGGCCATGGCAAAACGTCCTGGCGGGCACTTACGCTTTGACGGTTGTCGCCACGGACTTGCACGGGGCCTCGGGAACTTCTGCGCCGGTCAACATCACGGTGAGCGCGCCGAGCAATTCAATTCCCCCGGTCGTCACCATAGTCGCCACGGATCCAATTGCGGTGGAGGGAACCAATTGCTGCTTCGTGCCGCCGGCGACGGTCTTTACCAACTTCTGCCGCGGTGCGAATACGGCGACGTTCCTGGTCCGGCGAATCGGCGACACGAACGGCGATCTGACCGTCAACTATTCCATTGGCGGGACGGCGTCGAACGGAGTCGATTACGCGACCCTTCCGGGCCAGATCACCATTCCGGCCGGCCAGCGATTTGCGTTGATTACCATCGATCCGCTGGAAGATGTGGACAGCACGGCCCGCCCATACGAGACGGTGGTGCTCGCTTTGACTCCGCTCGCGACTGCGACCGCGCCCTACAGAGTCGGTTGGCCCGGTAAAGCGGCGGCGATCATTCTTGAAGAATGCAATTTGCCTGTGCCAGTGACAGGAGCCTTGAACGACAATTGCTTCCGCGTGGCGTGGCCGGCGGCCAATGGCCAGAACTACTGCCTCCAAGTCTCGACCGACTTGTTGGATTGGACGCCGGTCTGCACGAACACGGTTGTAAAAGGTAGTGTGCAATTCATTGATCCTGAAGCTTCCGATATTCCGAATCGGTACTATCGCACCGTCCCAGTGGCTGGGTTACCGGTTTATTAAAAGCTCCAACCACCGACCGCCAACCATCAGAAAAACACCAAGTTTCAAACTCCAAGCAGTGCTTGTCGGTACTGGGAGCTTGAACTTTGGAGCTTTTCTGGTGGTTGGAGCTTGGTGGTTGGTGTTTTAATGCGCTTTTGCGCATTTGACGTTCACCCCTGCTTTTCCTACACTCCGCCCCTTGTGTTTTTATGAAGATAATGATTTGCGACCCCATTTCGCCGAAGGGAATTGCCCTGTTCCAGCAGCGAAAGGAATTCGACGTCGAGGTGCTTAAGCAGCGGCTGCCTGAGGCCGAACTGTTGCCGCTCATTTCCGAGGTCGAAGCCATGGTCGTCCGGTCTGAAACCAAGATTACGAAGAAGGTCATCGAAGCCGCCCCCAAACTGCGTGTCGTTGGTCGCGCGGGCGTGGGCGTCGATAACGTCGATGTGGATGCCGCCACGCAGCGCGGCATCGTGGTGATGAACACGCCCAGCGGCAACACAATCTCGACCGCGGAATTGACCTTCTCGATGTTGATGGCACTCGCCCGCAAGATTCCCCAGGCCCACGCTTCAATGAAAGCGGGCGAATGGAATCGCAAGGCTTTCTCCGGCGTTGAACTTTACAACAAAACGCTCGGTATTCTCGGCATGGGCCGCATTGGGACGGAAGTGGCCCGGCGCGCCATCGTGTTCGGCATGCGTGTGCTGGCGTATGACCCGTACCTGACGCTTTCCCGCGCCAACGCCTTGCAGGTGGAACTGGTTGAGTTGGACGAAATCTTTGCCCGTTGCGATTTCATCACCGTCCACATGCCGATGTCGGATGAAACGCGCGGTATGATCAATGCGGCCGCATTCGCCAAAATGAAGCCGGGCGCGCGTGTGCTCAACTGCGCCCGTGGCGGCATCATCAACGAAGCCGACCTTGCCGAAGCGATCAAGAGCGGCAAGATCGCCGGCGCGGCGCTCGACGTGTATGAGACCGAGCCGCCGCCCAAGGAGTTTGCACTGCGCGACCTGCCGCAAGTCATCATGACGCCCCACCTGGGCGCGAGCACGGAAGAGGCGCAGGAGAATGTGGGCATCGAAGTGGCCGAGGCCATCACGGACTATTTATTGAACGGCGCGGTGCGCAACGCGGTCAATCTTCCGAATCTGGACGCGAAAACCTTCGCCCAGGTGAAACCGTATTTGGCGCTGGGTGAAAAGCTCGGCCGGTTGGTGGCCCAACTCGCGCCCAAGCGCAACGACCGGCTGGTGATTACTTATGGCGGCAAGGCCACGGAAGTTCCCGGCGATCCCATCACCCGGTTCGTCCTGAAAGGGTTCCTGGAATTGGCGGGCGGCAAGGACGTGAACCAGGTCAATGTCCGGACACTGGCCAATTCGCTCGGCTTGCGTGTCGAGGAAATCAAGTCGAACGAAGAAACCGATTTCAACGAATGGCTGCACCTGGCCGTTTTCAGCGGCGACCAAAAAATATCCGCCGGGGGAACGCTGTATGGCTCGCGGAAGCAGCCGCGGATCGTGCGCGTGAACAGCCGGCCGGTGGAGATTGTGCCTGAAGGCGTGCTGCTGTTCCTGACGAATAAAGACCGTCCGGGCATCGTCGGCTATCTCGGCACCTTAATGAGCCGCCATAACGTCAACATTGCCAGCATGAGCCTGAGCCGTGACACTGCCGGAGGCCATGCGTTGACCGTGCTCAATCTGGATAGCGAGCCACCAACCGCGCTTTTGGAAGAAGCTCAGAAAGATCCGGACATCAGCAACGTCAGAGTCGTAAAATTGTAACCGCAAACTGAATTGAAATGAAATCGAACTTTAAATCCGCGGGTGTCGTACTGGCCGCCATGGTATTGACCGCCACACTCGTCGCCGCTGACAAACCGGACACCAACGCCTCGTCTGCAAAAGCCCCCAGACTCGAGGATTTGTTGCCCGACCCGGTCATTGCCAAAGGCACGGGCTTCGAAATCAAACAGAGCCAACTGGATGAATTGGTTGGCAGCCTCAAAGCGCGCGCGCGCGCCACCGGACAGGAGATCGGCCCCGAGCGCCTGCCGCTGATCCAAAGGGATTTGCTCGATCATCTGATCCAGGTGCGGGTGCTCAACAGTAAAGCGACCGACGAACAGAAGGCCAAGGCCAGGGAGCTGGCGGACAAGAACTATGAGGACTTCAAGAAACAGGCCCCCACCGAGGAAGCCTGGGTCTTGCAACTCAAGTCGATGGGTCTGACGCCTGAGCGTGTGCATACCCGCCTGACCGAGGAAGCCGTTGCCCAAACGGCCATCCGCGCCAAGGTCACCATCACCGACGCGGACTTGAAAAAGTTCTACGACGAGAATCCTTCGGATTTCGAACAGCCGGAAATCGCCCGCGTATGCCACATTCTGCTTTACACCCAGGACCCGAACACCGGCGCCGAATTATCCGAGGAACAGAAGCGCGAGAAACGCAAGACGATTGACTCGTTGCTCAAGCGCGCGCGTGACGGGGAAGATTTTTCAAAGCTGGCCAGGGATTTTTCCGAAGCCAGCACAGCCAAGGAAAAGGGCGGGGAAATCGAGATTCCCAGAAGCGATCCAAAAGTTCCGAGCCAGACCGTGCCGCCGGAGTTCGAAGCCGCCGCCTTCTCCTTGAAGACGAACCAGGTCAGCGATGTGGTGGTCAGCCGCGTTGGGTATCATCTGATCAAGCTGCTGGAATTGACTCCGCCCAAGCGCATCGAACTGGCCAAGGTTAGCGACCGGCTGAAGTCGGTGCTGGAGAACAAACAAATCGAAAAAATCCTGCCCGAGTACTACGCCCAAATCAAGAAAGAGAATCATGTCGAGATCCTCGATGAAAAGCTGAAGGCTCTGGAGGATGCGGCGGAAGCGACGCCGCTCAGACCGACCCGGCCAACCGACAGCAAGTGAAACTGGCATTTTGGTGAGGCTGGCGGGAGAGGCGAAGGCACCGCGGCTTCTGAAGGGTTGATCGCGGTAACAGTTGTGGTTTTCTGGGCCATCTTTTTTCGGCATTGAGAGCCACCCGCTTCGACGTTGCGCCGAAGCGCGTCTTGCTCTAGTCTTTTCTCACTGACGGTTGCGCGAACGCAAAACACTCGCATTCAACTTTTCGCGCAACTCCGGGTATAATCTTGTGAAGCAGCCTTTTGATCTCCGGGAATTTCAGTTGGGCATCAAGCGCCGCACATTTCTTGGTCGCGCCGCCTACGGATTGGGAGGCATTGCGCTGGCCTCGTTGCTGGAGACGGGTCTGCTGGGCAGCTTGGCGCAAGCCGAGGAGGAGAAACGCTGGCGCGGCATCGTCAATCCGCCGCACTTTCCCATCCGCGCCAAACGCATCATCCATCTTTGCATGGCGGGCGGGCCTTCGCATTTGGAGACGTTTGATTTCAAACCCCAGCTCAAGGAACTCGATGGAAAACCTTTCCCCGAATCCTTTACGAAAGGACAACAACTGGCGCAGTTGCAGAATACCGTATTGAAGGCGCGCGGACCGTTCTGCGAGTTCAAGCAGTGGGGCCAATCCGGCCAGGAGATTTCCACGCTGTTCCCGCACATTGGCGGGATTGCGGATGACATTTGCATTGTGCGGTCCATGCGGACGGAACAGATCAACCACGATCCGGCGCATGCGTTTATGAATAGCGGCTCGATCATCAAAGGGCGGCCCAGCATGGGTTCATGGCTATTGTATGGCTTGGGCGCGGAAGCGGATGATCTGCCGGGTTTCGTCGTGCTGAATTCCGCGGGACGGACCGGGCTGCAGCCGGTGTCCGCGCGTCAATGGTCCAGCGGTTTCCTGCCGAGCAAGTTTCAGGGAGTTCAATTTCAATCGAAGGGCGACCCGGTGCATTACGTCGGCAATCCGGAAGGGGTTTGCCAGAGCACGCAACGGCAGGTGGTCGAAGAAATCAAACGCCTGAACGGCGTGCTCGCCGAGGACCATCTTGATCCAGAAATCCAAACGCGGGTTAGCCAGCTTGAACTGGCGTTCAAAATGCAGACCTCAGTGCCCGAGTTGGTGGATTTTAAGAGCGAGCCGAAGCACATTCTCGAAATGTACGGCGTCAAGCAGCCGGGCGATGGCAGCTTCGCGTCGAACTGCGTGCTGGCGCGCCGGCTTGCCGAGCGCGGCGTGCGGTTCATTCAGCTTTATCATCGCGCCTGGGATCATCATGGCGATTTGGAGAATGGCATGAAGTGGGGCGCGGAGGACGTGGACCAGGCGAGCGCGGCGCTGGTGACGGATTTGAAGCAACGCGGGATGCTCGATGATACGCTCGTTCTTTGGGGCGGCGAGTTCGGCCGCACGCCCATGGGCCAGGGCACCGGCCGGGACCATCACATCCTTGCGTTTTCAATTTGGATGGCGGGCGGCGGCATCAAGGGCGGGCTGACGTGGGGCAGCACGGATGAACTCGGCTATCGCGTAATTGAGGATGGCCGGCAGATGCACGTCCATGATTTGCACGCCACCATGCTGCGCTTGTGCGGCATCGACCACAAGCGGCTGACGTATCGCTACCAGGGCCGCGATTTCCGACTCACCGACGTGGCGGGGAATGTGGTTGAGGGAGTCATTGCGTGAACGGCCAGGTTTGAGCGAATAATGGGGCGTTCAACCCACGGCTGTCATTCAGCCTATGCGGCAGGTTTGCATCTTTGGTCATTGAACAAAGGAGCGGGTTCGCTCGTCCATTCTTTTGCGGTAACTTGAGAAAAGCGCAATTTTGAACCACTTTTACGGTATGAATGCGAAACTGCTCCTGGCTGCAAGCAGCCTGTCGGCTGTGCTGTTTCTGGCTGGCTGTCAAACACCGCTTCCGCCCGGCGCGGAACGCGGACCCCACAACACAATGGCCTACGATGTCCTGGTCGAATCCTCTCCGCCCGGCGCGCGAATCGAGGCCAATGGCGAAGACGTCGGTCCTGCCCCGGTGCATATCAAAATCTTCGGCGATCCGGATGGGACGTTCCATGATTTTGGCTCCTTTTATTATGTGGTGCGCGCCCTTCCAACCGGGACGAATCAATTCGTCCAAACCCGTCTGTTCCGGACTGGTCATGCGCTCACGCCCGAGGACCGAATTCCACAACGGATTTATTTCAACATGAGCCAGCCTCCACCGACCTATCAGGGCTACGGCCCCGACGTCACCGGGTATCCGCCGCCTTATTACTACGGGCCGCCGCCGCCCTATTACTACGGGTATCCATACTATTATGGACCTGGATTCCGCTTCTACGTGGGTCCGGGGTTCCACCGCCGCTGGTGACCTATCGCGGTCAAGCCGCCCGGCCTTATTGCCCGAGGACGGAACGATAATATCGTTGATTCGATCCGCCGCCGGACGGATCTGAAACTGTAAGTGTAAACACGCCATTGGTCGGGATGGCGCTGCCAATGGCTGACCAGTCGCGAAGATTGGCCGATGCCTGGACCACATAGGGAAAGCCGTCGAACCCCGTGAATCGCAATTGAAGCTGACCGGCGGCGAACAGAAGCGACGCCTCGGAATCAGCCCGGAGCGAACCCAGAATTTGGGAGGGAATCATCTCGTAGGCGACATCGCTAACGGCGTTTGGCCCCAACCCCGTGTTCAGCCACGGGGAGTTCATGGTCAGTTCCGGCGCGGCCAGCACGGCGCTGAGGTCATGGAAATACCCGCCTGGTTGGTTCGTGCGAACGGCATTGATCCCGTTTACAATCACCGCGGTCTGCGGCGAATTCGAATCCATAATCATCGACGCGAACTGTCCAGGGGAAAGATTCGACAGCACAGTGATGCCGTTGCTAAATGTGGACGACCAGTTCGTGAGATTGATCTGATTCACAGACAGCAGATCGCGGGGGCTGTTCGTGTTGAGCAACGAGACGAGCAGGCTGGCAATGCGCCAGTCATTCGTGGGCTGCGAGAGCAGGGCGTCTTGCGGATTTGTATCACCAGTCCAGGTCTGCCAGGCGCTGAGGTTAACAATTCCTGATTTCAAATAAACCGTCTGCCAAGGCGTGCCGCGATGCACCTGTCCGAGCCAGGCGATGCTCAATGGCTGGCCATTGGGGAAATTCCAGGAGTCCGAGTTGAAAATCGAGGCGTCTTTGATTGCAGGATTAGTCGGATCTGGATCGGTGCTCGAGTTTTGAAAATAATTCCAAGGATGGTATCGAGTATCCACCAAACCAAGGTTCGAGAAATTGGATATGGAAAGCAAGCTTGGAGGCAAGATAGTGACCACCAGATTCTGGGTCGATGGAGTGGTCAAATCGCTTCGCAAATGGTGAATCAGAGGATCATTCGCCTGCCAGGTCCAGGTTTGCAGGCGCTTTGCCGTCGGGGTAAAAGGAGCTTGTATTACCAAATTCGTCGTGCCCGAAGCATTGTTAAAAAACGAACTAAAGGCGTTGATTGCATCCCTCATGCTTTGCGCAGTCGATTGCCGCAGTTGGGAGTTGTTCCAAGATGACAGGGAGACTGGAAGGTTCCCCAGGGAAATTTGCAGCTGGTTATTGATGCCGGCATTCATTCCGTTGCTCAGAGTATTAGTCGCCCAGACACTCAGCATGTCGTTGAGGTGAAGCTCAACAGTTAAATCGCGCGTGCTGCCAACATCGCTATCAGAAAAGGAGACGTAATCGATAATCCGGCCAGTGTTCGGGTCCAGCATTATGAACCTGAGATTGTTGGTGATGCTCAGCAGGAAATGAGGAATTTGCGAGAGCGGTTGGTCGATCGGCTGAAACTGATTGGAGGAGAAACCCGCCGGACTTTGCAGATAGGGGAGATCGGGCAAGAAGATCACATTAGTGGAATAGGTTTGGAACGACGCAGCATTCAAAGTTGGACTCGCGCTGCCCGGAAATCCCGCCCAGGAATTTGAAGGCAAAGTGTAATTTGTCCCGAATATGAACAACGGAGGCAAATTGGTCGTGAAAATTGGGGTTGGATCGCCGTCGTTGGTGACGGTTAGGCACATCCCCAATTTGTCTGCCAAAATGATTTGCAGAGAGCGCGGGTACCAATTCGAATACGAATTCCAGGCCTCGATTCCGATGATGTTGGATATTCCCACGATGTAGAGTTGATTCGTGATCCATGCACTTCGGGGAGTGCCTTGCGCCACTTTGTTGATGAGCAACTTGCGTGTGATTTGCGACACACTGGTCGCGGTGAATTCGTTGAAGTTCGGAAATCCCTTTCGTGCGCCGATCACGTACGGCACGCCATAAATATTTGTAGTCGTGGCGTCCACCGTGGCCGCATCGTCCGGCAATAAAAGCGGGATGACTTGATAGCTCGTGCTGTTGTCGCCTTCCTCCACGAAACCGGTGATGAACACGTTGCTGCCGTCTCCGCGGAAGGTTGGCCGAAACACTGACGGAGCGTAGGGCGGGCCATTGGGGCCGCCGGTGAAGGTTCGGTTGGTGGTGGCGTCAGTTATGTTCGCCGCCAGTTGCAGCAGGCGATGAATGGCCGGCGTATAAACGAACGTGTTGTTCGTGAACACCGGGATGTTGGTCACTGAAATCCCCGCTTGGGACTGCAGCAGATTATCCGCGAGGCTGGTGAAAAGGCTAAGCGGGGTGTCGGTATTCAGTCCTGGCCGGCCGGGGGCTGACACGGCCATCGCGAGCGTTAGCAGCATCGCGCCCAGCGCGAGCGGAAGCCGCTTGCGGATCGAGTTCATGATGGCCTCGCCTTTGTTATCACTTCAACTTGCAGCTTAGAGATTTCTGAACCGGCTGTCACGCCGAATGCCAGCCATCCGAGGGGAAGGGTGCTTGTTTATAAATCTTCCTGCGCCTCGAACGCTTCAGCAGCGCAACGGAGTCTTGACTGAGAGTGCCGCAGCCATGCTCTAATGAGCGCGGCATGGAAATGCATCAGAACATCACTTTCAGAGACTCGCTGATTCACGGCACCGGCGGGTTTGCGACGCGTGACATCGCGGCGGGAAGCCAGGTGGTCGAATACGTGGGCAGGAAGATCGGCAAGCAGGAATCCCTGCGTCAGTGCGAATTGGAGAATCCTTATATTTTCACACTGGACGATGAGTTCGATCTGGACGGAAATGTGGATTGGAATCCGGCGCGGCTGCTAAATCACAGTTGCGCGCCGAATTGCGAGGCGCAGGAGGAGGCAGGCCGGATTTGGATCGTGGCCTTGCGGGACATTCGCGCGGGTGAAGAGCTGACGTTCAATTACAATTACGATTTGACCGATTATCGGGAACATCCGTGCCGTTGCGGGGCGGCCAATTGCGTGGGGTATATTCTGGCGGAGGAGTTTTTTCCAGAATTGCAGGAACGCGGGTGAGCCCAAGAATTAATACCGATCATCCGCCCATTGGCTCGGCAACGCCCTGAGCTGCTTCACGTTTACGTTCCTGGCGTTCCCAATACCAAGCGACCCAAACGGTGACTTCGTAAAGCAATTGCAAGGGGACGGCCATTAGAACCTGGGTGAGGACCTCGGGCGTGGTGAGGACCGCGCCGAGTACGAGGTTGATGACAATCATGTAGGGGCGCGCCTTGGCGAGTATCCGGTAGTTCAGAATGCCCAGTTTCACGAGCACAAGCAGAACGACCGGCATCTCGAAACCCAGGCCCATCCCGAGCATGAATTTGCACACAAACCCGATGTATTCATCGGCTCGCCACAACGAGGAGGAAAAGCCGAGCCACTGCGAATATTTTTGGGCAGCAGCCAGCGATACGGGCAGGAGGGCGAAATAGCAAAAGCATACGCCGATAATGAAAAGCCCCAAACCAAAACCCAAGCCGCGGTAGATGTACCGCTTTTCATTCATCTTGAGCGCTGGAAATACGAATTGGGCAACGAAATAAAAGATGAAAGGTGAGGCGAGCGCGATACCCGCGTAGATCGCCACGTGGAAAGCGGTCATGAATGCCGCCGCCGGGCTCAAAACGGAAATCTCCGCAATGACGCGTTGGGCGGCCCTGGCGGCGTCCACATTCGGATCGGGCGCCAACGCCAGCACCATGACCTGGGTGTTGCCGACCGTGATGGGCACCGGCTGGAGTTGAAATGCGTAGAAGCGATTTGTACCCAAATGCAGGAGTTCCTGCTGCTGCCCATTCAACTCAAAAGTCCCGAGGTGGTTTGTACCAGCCGAGACGGTAACAACCTCATTGGTGCCGCGGTATGGGACGCTGGCTCGCTGCAAGGGCCAAAGAAGGACCTCGACCACGTAGTTGCCGCCCACAAGGCATATGAGAACAGCTACCGTCACCGCGGCGCCACTTTTGATCAGTGTCCAGCGGAGATCTTCGAGATGCTCAAGGAAGGATTTAACCGGCCCGCCCTCTTCTTCTTCCTCGGGGGAACGACCCTCTTCGGGCTCATTAGCCATTGGGAGAAACCGTCAGCCGATCAGGCCTTTTGGCTGGGAGCGGGAGTGGGAGCAGGCACAGTGGATTGCGGAACAGCGCGTTCGGCTTCAACGGTGGGGGCCGGCGTGGGAGCGATGCGCCGGGGAGCCGGATTGTCTTCCATCGCATTGTGCATTTCGCTGGTTACCTCGCTTGTCGCTTTCTTGAATTCCTTGATGCCCTGGCCCAGTCCTCTTGCCAATTCCGGGAGCTTCTTGGCGCCGAACAAAATCAACACCACGGCGAGAATCAGGAAGATTTCACTGCCGCTAAGACCTAACATGCCCAACATGATATTCATAAATAATTAATTCTTACCAAGAATACCCCATGGTAAATCAATAGTAAAGCTACAAAAACGTCGCCCGAAACCTTCTGTATCCGATTGTCCCGGAAGGAGTACGGACATCAGGCGAAAATTCAGCCCGGTATTGTCAGAACTCACCCCGGCAGTTTGGGAACGCGCCGCACGGCCAGGCGGACAACCGCTGCATCGCTTCCCAAACATTAAAAAGATCACGGAGGCGTCAGCACAATAAAATCATCGCGCCGGTTCTTCGACCACGCGGATTCATCGTGGCCGGGCACAGCCGGTTTATCTTCGCCGTAAGTGACGGTATCGACCCGCGACGGATCAACGCCCAAACGGACGAGGACTTCCCGCGCAGCCAGGGCGCGGCGTTCGCCGAGGGAGCGATTGTATTCTTCCGTCCCGCGCTCGTCGCAATTGCCTTCCACGCGAACGGCCGCGTTCGGATTGCTCCGGAGGTAATTGGCCACTTCGTCCAGCTTGGGTTGCTCGCTGGATTTGACGGCGGATTTGTCGAAGTCAAAGTAGACGGTCTGGGCTTTCAGGGCATCGGGATCATTCTTCCAGCCATCGTGACTGCCCGCTGCATTGGGCGCCAGGCCGCCGTCCTTGACCATGGAGGGATCAAATGGCTTTATGCCGTTTCCCTGGTCGAGGCCGTTCATGCCGGCCGTATCACCGGGTCTTGTCCGGCCTTGCCCCGGTAAATTCGTCACGCCGGTCGGGCGTTTTTTGCAGCCCGCCGAGACGAAAGTCAACGCGAGGCCCAACATGATCAGGTTCGAGAGTTTTGTTAGTTTCATTGCTTGTTATGGTTTTGAAAGGCTGTCTGGCCTAAGATTTAATTTATTGTGCCAAGGCCACCCGGTTGTTTTTCGGCACCAACACCACAAAGTCATCGCGCCGGTTTTTCGACCAGGCGGCTTCGTCGTGGCCCGTAGCTGCCGGCTTGTCCTCGCCGTAAGTGATGGTGTCAATACGGCTGGGATCGATTCCCAGGCGGACCAACTGCTCACGGCTGGCCAGCGAACGCCGTTCGCCGAGGGAGCGATTGTATTCTTCCGTGCCCCGCTCGTCGCAATTGCCCTCCACGAGTACGGCATGCGTGGGATTGCTCTTTAGATAGTTCGCCACTTCGTCGAGCTTGAATTCTTCCGTCGCCCTGACGGCCGACTGGTCGTAATCGAAATAGACCGTTTGGCCTTGAAGAATGCCCGGGACTTTGTCCCAGTCCGACGAGGGATGGCCGGTGGTGGGCGGGATACCGTTGGTGCTGCTGGCAACGTCCTGATAGGGCGGGTTCACCGGCTGAACGGTTTCAAAAGCGGGATTATCATCCCGGCGCACAATGGGTTTGGGGCCGTTGGGGATGTGCATTACGTTGCTCGGGTTGTGATGGCAGCCGGTCGCGGCGAGGATCAGGGCTGAGCCCATGACCAGGTTCGAGAATGTCGTGAGTTTCATAGTTATGTTGTGGTTTGAGAAGGCCTATCTGGCCCAACTGGGTTGTGAGTTGCTGGCGGCGCTTCCCGAAACTCGGGAAGCATCCTTGTATTGTTTGGTGGGCACGTCAAGCAAAGAGAGCACGCGATTTCCTCCATTGCGCCGCGCGTAAACCAACGTCCGGGAATTCGGCGCCCAACTCGGATCTTCGCCGGATACCAGTGGCGTCGCGGTCCCTCCCTGCGCCGGAACGACGCAAATCTCGAATCCGCCCATTTGGGCGGTAAAAGCGATCCACTTGCCGTCCGGCGACCAATCGGGCTCGGACGGGCTGGCCACGCCGGACGTGGGGATCCGGATCGGCTCGCCGCCATCGACGGACACCTTGTACAAGGCGCGCCGCTCATTGATCTTGGAGGCAAAGCAAATCCAACGGCCATCCGGCGACCAGCAGGGCGAGGATTCGTCCTCGCGGGTCTTCGTCAACTGCTTGAGGTTGCCGCCATCGGCATCGCAGACATAAACATCCGGGCTGCCGGTCTTGCTGAGGATCATCGCCACTTTCCGGCCGTCCGGCGAGACGGCGGCGCTGCTGTTCATGCCGCCGTAATGGGCAAAGTTGTTGCGCTCGCCGCTGGACAGGTTTTGGAAGAAAATGTTCGGCGTCCCCGATTTGTACGAAGTGTAATAAAGCGCGAAATGACCCGGCACCCAACAAGGCGCGGCCACGATGGTGTGGTCGTGCGTGACCGCCTGCGGGTTGTGCCCATCGAAATCCGCGATGTAAATCTCGCTCGTTGGGCCGGTGTCCACCTTGAAGGCAATCCGGGTTTCCGCGATACCATTGACGCCTGTGATTTTGAGGACAATGTCATCGGCCAAACGATGCGCCTGGGCGCGGATTGACGCGCCGCTGTAGGATTTGGAGAACAGGACGGATTTGGGAGAAACCTCGCCGGTAATAGTGCCACCGGCGTTGGACTTTGAAACTGTGCGGCCCAGACTTAATTGACCCTGGACATTTCCATTGTTGCTGCCGGAGAGGATGTATTGAGCAGCGTCAAGCGGCACGTCGATAAATCCCATGACGGCAAGATCGAACTTGAGCACGCTCGCAACCTCTCCAGAGAAGCCGCTGATACAGATGGGAATGGGCTTGGTTTGGCCGAGAAAATTGGCCGTACGACTGATCGAAATAGTGTCATCCTGGGCGCTCAGCTTTGCTAAGCCGAGCCCGCATAGAAACAGGGTGAGGATGAGACGGACGGGTGAGCAAGTAGCCGAGGTTGGCGCTAAAAATGTGGCGTGATATTTCATCCGACTGAGCGTTTGGCTTGGAGGTTGAATTTGATGTTGTATGTCCGTTGCGACTCCTTTGCTCCCGCAGGGAAAGGAGTGATAAAGGTTACGCTTTCCAGAGTGTTTTGAATCGATTTGTCCATGCCTGAATTGCCGGAGCGCTTGGTAATGTGGGCATTTACGACGTTGCCAAATTGATCAATCGTCACATTCGCAATCACAGTAGCGGTTTCGTCATCCAAGTCGGCGGGAGGTGTCCAGGCAGCGGTATATCTCGCGGCGACGATATCGCGATAGTTTGCCATCAACGGACCGCCGTCGCCTGGACCTGGCAAGACCAAGGCAGTGGGCGAAGACAAGCCGGTTCGCAAACTCGTCAGCGATTGGCTTACTTGCTCTGCGAGGCGCTTTCGCTTCTCCGCATCCACGCGAGCTTTTGAATCCGCTGCTTCAGTGCTCCGCGTTTGGCTGGGTGAATGCCTGATTTCTTTCAGATCACTCGCATCGAGAACAATTTTTTTCTTCGGTTTGACAGGTTCATCACCTGCCAACTCGGGTTTAGGATTTTTGACCGGCTCGACCTCGCGCTCTGGGCGTTTGACCTCCGGCACGATTGGTTTAAGTGGTTCCACCTTCGGCGGTTCGGGTTTTGGCTCTGGCGCGGGCGGTCTTACTTCGGGAGGGGGCGGGGCCATTGGCGGCGGAGCGGCAGGCGGAACAGCCGCGGGACTCCCTCCGGTGGTAAGCGCGTCGGTTACCATTTTGGGATCAAAAACTTGGATTGGTTGGGAGGGGGGCGGGTTCGGTGAGGGCATCAGCGCCGAACCGAACAACGCAATCCCCAGCAACAGCCCATGCAAGGCTGCCGACACGATCAGACATTTCTTTTGCGAGCGGTTCATGGTCGCGGGCGGGCGTCGCTGCGCACGGAAAAACGGGTGATGCCGATTTGCCGGCATTGGTCGAGAATGTCGGTCAGGAGTTCCACGCGGGCATTCTTGTCCGCCCGGATATAAACCAACAGATTCGGATTACTGCGAAAGTCTGCCGCCAGCCGTTGCCCGATTTGGGCCAGCTTCATGGGGTGGGTGTCCAGAACGTAGTAGCCTTGGGGACTGACTTCCACTGTGCGAATGTCCTTTTTCTGCAACTGATTGCCGTCTGCCTTTCCGACACCCGAGGGCAACTGGAGATCCAATCCCTTTTCCAGCAACGGCGTGGTGATGACGAAGATGATCAGCAACACGAACGCCAGATCGAGCAGCGGAGTGATATTGATGTCACTCAGCGTCACCAGCGAATTGCGTTGTGAAAAACGGCGCATATTTCTTCTACATCAGGCGATCCGAAAAGCATTAAGACTGACAAGAGACGGGCAGCGCGGATTCAATAAATCGTGGCAGCCGACGTAAGGAGGCTCTGATCTCTCTTCCGGAAAAGTCAGAGCCTGTTCCCGTTGGCTGCTACAAATTTGGCAGGTCAAATTCATTTCAATCCCTTTCCTCCAAATATTCCGTTTCCATTTTGGAAACGAGTTCCTGCGCGAAATTGTCCAGTTCCACGGTCAACACGCGCAGGTTATGCACCAGCCAGTTGTAACCGAACATGGACGGTATCGCCACCAGCAAACCGGCCACGGTGGTGATCAGCGCGGCGGAAACGCCGGGGGCCATGGCGGCCATGCTGGCGTTGCCTTGCTGGGCGATATGCCCAAACGTGCTCATCACGCCCCAGACCGTGCCCAGCAACCCAAGGAACGGCGCGCCGCTGACGGCAATCGCGAGCAGGATCAATCCCGACTCCAGCTTGAGCGATTCCTGGGCGACCCGGTTTTCGAGGCTGCGCTTCACGTGTTCCATGCCTTTGAGTGAGACGAATTTTTTGCGCGCATCGCCCGAAATATTTTTCAATCGCGCATCCAGTTCCAGGCTGCCCGCCTGATAAACCATGAACAAGGGGCAACCGTCCACTTGCAAGCGCCGGTCAAAAATGCCGAGGACACTCGTCTGGGTCTTGAATTCCGAGCCGAAGTGTTGGTTGAGCTTCTTGGCCCGGCGCATCTGGAGGGCCTTCTGGATCATGACCGACCAGGCCACGATGGAGAAAATGAGCAGGCAGAAGATGATGACCTTGGCCTCGGGAGTTGCTTGGTCCCAAACGTAAAGCAATTCCAGTTGGCTGGACTTATCGGCTGCTGCGCCTAGAAATACAGGTACATTCATTCCATCACGATTAAACCACGTTTTGCTCGGTCGTGAGGAATTATTATGCGCCCGAACGTTCTTTGGTCAACGTCAGACGCAATTTTTAACAAGCCCTGTGAAAAATGCAAAATAATTTTTCAAAAAAGTTTCAATTGCCGGAGCTTTGCCGTAAACTCCCCCGCCAGTCCCGTCTGCCCGATTTGTTTTCAGGTTTAATTTAGCTTAATTTACTTTAACTTCCCTTAACTTTTTCACCCAGCGGTTTGATTCCCTGGCGGTTGGAAGCTGGGGCGTTGTTTTTGGAGCTTGATGTTTGGAATTTGGCGTTTCCGGCGCTCCGCGCCGGCCCCTTGCCCCCTCTGGACCCGTGACGTCGTGACAACCCAATAAAGACGGGCTTTCCGTGAGGTGCTACCCGTGACACGACCCGTGACAACCCGTGACATTTGCCCTCCGACCCGTGACATTCGCCCCGGACCCACTTTGTCGATTGGCTCAGAGCCTATCTCGGCAGGGCGCGCTGGCCAGGCCGTAGCTTCCGAGCGAAGGACGGTCACTCCGTGCGCGCCGACGGCGGGCAGGGGACTGCCCGCCCTACCGGGATAGGTTCTTAGCTCGCTTATTCTCGTCCATCAAGCCCTGGGAACGGGCAAGGCTGCGCAAACCGGAACCTCGCGAGCAAGCCGAGGCCTTGGAAGTCTCAAATCCCGTCCCTTTGGAGCTTGGATTTTGGACGTTCTCTGGAGCCTGGTCTTTGGTGCTTGAAGCTTTGAACCTTCCGTCGCTTCGCGCCGGTCTTGCTTTGGGTTCCAGGCAATGGCAGGCTGTGCCGGAACTAAACAACGTTTTCAGGAGATCGATTAGCTTGGGCGCACAATGGAAACAAGCCGGGCGCGAGGCAAACGCGCAAAAGAAAGGCCAATTGGTCGTCAAATTGGTCCGCGAAATCATGGTCGCGGCCAAACTTGGCGGGCCGGACCCTGACTTGAACGCCCGCCTCGCGGCGGCGGTCGAGAAAGCCCGCAAGAATTCCGTCACCCGCGACACCATCGAACGCGCCATTAAGAAAGGCGCGGGGTTGACCGACGAGAAAATCGTCTTTGAGTTAATCACTTACGAAGGGTTTGCGCCCCACAAGGTTCCGGTCGTGGTCGAATGCCTGACCGACAATCGGAACCGGACCGCACCGGAGATTCGCAATTTGTTCAAGGCGGGTTCGCTGGGCCAGCCGGGAAGTGTCGGCTTTTTCTTCAACCATTTGGGCGTGGTCGAGGCTACGCATGCCGATGCGAATCGCGATGCCGAGGGGGATGCCATCGAGGCTGGCGCGCAGGAAATCGAGGCGCTTGAAGCCGAAGAGGTTGCGGAAGGGCAGAAAGGAGCCCGGTTTTTGACTGAAATCAAGGACCTCGATCACGTGGCCAAAGCCTTGAAGGCGGCAGGCTGGAACATCAGCGCCTCCGAAATTCGTTATGTGGCCAAAAGTTTTCCCGAACTGACCGACAGTGCGCGCAAGGACGTTGTGGAATTTCTGAACGCGTTGGACGATCATGAGGATGTCCATCGCGTCTATGCGGCGCTGAAGTGAATCTTTTTCATGGGGATTCGCGAATCCGACGTTGCCGGTGGCAGGGTGGGCAGTCCTCTGCCCGCCGCTCGTCCGCATGTGCAACGCGGCGCGCACGGAGTGACACGCCCCACCTAAAGCGGGACTTTGCCAGCGTGCGAAAACCCACGTTTGGCGCGGGAAGTACTTGCGTGTTTACAGACTGTCATTAAAGTTCATTGACTAAGAAAGTGTGCTGAGCATGAACAAAACAGCCAAACTCGAATTGGATGGCAAACAGTATTCCCTTCCTACCCTGGTTGGGACGGAGGGCGAGAAGGCGATCGACATTTCGGCCCTGCGCACTCAAACCGGCTACATCACGCTGGATGACGGTTACGGAAACACCGGCTCCTGCCTGAGCAACATCACGTTTATCGATGGCGAGCGCGGCATCCTGCGTTATCGCGGCATTCCCATCGAGGAACTGGCGGAAAAAGCCACATCGGTCGAAACCGCCTTCCTCATTATTTACGGGCACCTGCCGACGCGGGCCGAGTTGCGGCGCTTTTCCGATCTGCTCACGGAGAACCAGTATCTCCATGAGGACATGACGTTCCATTTTCAAGGGTTTCCGAGCGGCGCGCATCCCATGGCGATGCTCTCGGCCATGATCAACGCGGCCAGTTGTTTCGACGAGGGCCTGATGCATTGGCAGTTTGGCGCGCGCAACGAATTCGAAGTTTACGCCGCGCGGCTGATTTCACAGGTGCGAACCATCGCGGCGTTCTCCCATCGCAAGTCGCGCGGGCTGCCGCTCATTTATCCGAAGAAGGCGTACAAATATACCGCCAACTTCCTACACATGCTCTTTTCCATGCCGTATGAGGATTACGAATTGAAGCCGGAGGTGGTGCACGCGCTTGATTTGATCTTCCTGCTCCACGCGGACCATGAGCAAAACTGCTCCACCGCGACCGTGCGGATGGTGGGTTCCAGCCAGGCGAATTTGTTTGCGTCAGCGGCGGCGGGTGTGTGCGCGCTTTGGGGGCCGCTCCATGGCGGCGCGAATCAAGCCGTCATTGAGATGCTGCAGGAAATCCACTCGACCGGCGACGACGGCTCGAAATTCATCAACGCGGCGAAGGACAAAAACAGCGGCAAGCGCCTGATGGGCTTCGGCCATCGGGTGTATAAGAATTACGATCCGCGCGCAAAGATCATCAAAAAGGCGTGCGATAATTTGCTCAAGGTGCTGAACCACAATGATCCGCTGTTGGAAATCGCCAAGAAACTCGAGGAATCGGCGTTGCACGACTCGTATTTCATCGAGCGCAAGCTTTATCCGAACGTGGATTTTTACAGTGGCATCATCATGCGCGCCATCGGCATCCCGGTGGAAATGTTTCCGGTCATCTTTGCCATTGGCCGCATGCCGGGCTGGATCGCCAATTACAAGGAGATCATGGAAGATCCCAAAGGGCGCATCTATCGTCCGCGGCAGGTTTACGAAGGGCCGACCGAGAAGCACTTCGTCCCAATCGAAGAGCGAAAGTAGGTTCCAGGGCTGGCGCTCGGTGTCGGTGCTCCGCCGTTCACGGTTTCCACACGATGGCGTTGAGGACAATTCGTCCGTAGGCGGGATTCTCGAAATCTTTTTTGGTGTGGCCGGGCATGAGGTAGATGACCCAGCCTTTGCCGGCAGATTTGACCCAGCCCGATCGTTCCTGCATGTAAGTTTTCCCGGATTTTTGATCCGTATATTTTAAGCCCATGAGCAGGGTGTGCGGTTCGGTGTGGACGTGGTTCAGATAGACTTCCGATTCTTCGAGCGTGAACCCGGGCAGCGTGCCATCCTGAACCGGCGCGCTCGGGCTGGCGAAAGCGACGCGCTCGGGATAGGTCACCTTGTTTGTCATAATGAAATGGTTCGGGTTAAGGTTCACCTGCTGCCAGGTGATGCCTTCAATCCACTTGTAGCCGCCCTGCGTGACGTCCCCTTCAGGCAGCGAGACACCCAGAAAGGAAAACCAGTGCGGGTTCTTGCGCTTGCCGGAGCTGATCGAGTGGTGCAGCACCACCAGTTTGCCGCCGGACCTGGCGAAATCGATGAAGGCGTCCTCGGCGCGTTCCGACAGGTCGCGGTGAATGTAAACGATGATTGCCTCGAACGGCGACAGGCTCGCGGGCAGGTTGGTCTGGGCGACGAGCTTGCTGTCGATGTGTTCCTCCGCCTTCAACTTTGCGGCCAGTGTTTCCATGGCGGGGAATTCGTCCGCTACGATCAGGACTTCGGCATTAGCGTTGGAAATTGCGATCGTCGCGCCGAGAAGCAGAAAAAGCACGACCAGGGATTTGTGTTTGGTCATGGCCTGAGCATCTGACGAGCGGGGTTCACGGACAAGGAAAAAGGCGAATCGAAAACCGGGAGGGCGCACCTGTCAGTCCCACCATGAACTGACGGCAAGATGCCGGCCTAACTGGCACGCTGGAAGCATGCCGTTGCGTAGCGGCAGCCATCCTGGCTGCCAGTGAGAGCGGCTTCCAGCCGCGCGTTCATACCCGAGCTGTGGGACTGACAGGTGTGCCCACCGGGGAGGAACCGAACCTGCCCGCGGATTGGACAGATGAGGAAGGGCGGCGCGCACGGAGTGGCGCACCCTACCGAGACGGGCTCTTATTTGCTCCCGTATCCGGGCTTTGGTTTGCCGTTGTCGTCTAACTTATTGCACGTCCAGAGCAGGCCGCGAGTGACAAGGTCCAGGTACACCGGGTCCTGCACGGTTTCATTTCGATGCCCGAGGGAGGTGCCGAAAACGCGGGCCTTGCCGTAGGTGTTGGCCCAGATGCAAACATGCTCGGTCTTCTCGACGCTAACGCCTTTGCCCAGCGGGACGCAGTTGGGCCAGAGCTTTTTGATTTCGTACAGTTCATCGTCGGTATCGTCCCATTTGGCGGGGAAGCCTTGCATGATGGGGTGTTCGGGTTTCAGGTTGACGACCTGGAAAGAACGCAGCTTTTCATGCTGATAGGAACTGACGCCCAGAAGCTTCCGCCACTCATCGGTGGTGCTCATTCGGTAGCTGTGGGTCGAACAGTGCAGGAGCACCGCCGGGACTCCGTTCGAGTGCGCCTGGGTGATTTGCTCGACGAACGCCACATTGGTCACGAAGCCGAAACATTCGTCGTGAACTACCACGTCATAGCCCCTGGCCCAATCCGGCTGCTTGTAAATGCTGACCATGTATTCGCGGGTATCGCCGCCTTCATGAACAATGGTCCAGGTGACGTTGGCGCGGGCGCTGATTCCTTCGGTGAGAATTTTCTTTTGGGCCTGATAGTCGTGGCAGCATCCGCCCGCAACCAGCAAAGCGCGGATTGGCTCGGCTCCCCGGGCTGCAATGCCGCACAGGGCAAACCCCAGGAGCGCCGTTAGCCACACATTCGCGGCAGGGAAGGAAAAGCGGCGCATCGGGTTCGGTTGGCGGGTTTTGTGTGTCATAGGTGCGGGCCGACTATAGATCGAATTCTCAAGCCTGCAAGAGCGCGCTGCTTCGAACTGGCACCCAGGGCGGCAAGCTGGACAAAACCCGCTCGTGGACGATAATCGTCCCGTTGAGTGAAATCCGGTCGAACCAAAGTTATGCATAAAATCAACACCAACGAGCTGGCCGAGGTTTCCTGGGCTTCGCCCAAGGGAAAATTTGCCGGCGCGGGCAAGCAAGTCTCCGAAGCGCTGGGGCGCAATCCCAAATCGACGGACCTGATGGAGCGGCATCCTTTTGATGTCGAGATTCTGCGCGTCCCGCCGGGCAAGGCAAACTGTCCCTACCACTCCCACAGCGCGCAATGGGAGTTTTACCACGTGCTCTCGGGCGCGGGCGCCGTGCGGCACAAGGACGGGACCACGGCCATCGCAAGCGGGGACGCATTTATCTTTAAGCCCGGCGAACCGCACCAGATTATCAACAGCGGCGCGACAGATCTCCTCGTTTATGTGGTGGCGGATAATCCCATGGGCGAATCCTGCCATTACCCGGACAGCCGGAAATGGGTGGTGCGCTCCCCGGAAAGCAGATTGATCCGCTCCGAGCCGCTGGATTATTACGACGGCGAGGAATGAGCCGGCGTGTCCGGCGGTCCCACCCGGGCTGGAGGACGCAAACTCTTTGGGATGGGAACCGACCTTTCTGAAGAACGTGGACGTCTGCAAATACTGACTATTTTGAAAGGGCGGCGTTTGTCGGGCGCCTCAGTTCGCTTCCGGGGAAAGCGGCGGGACGCCGCTTCTACATGGGCGGTACAAGGCCGAGGCCAGGGCGCAGCTCGGCACTGTTCTTACTCGGAAAGGTAGGGACATCGCGCTGCGATGTCCCCGCCCGCGTTCCAGCGGGCGGAACGGGCTGCCGAAGCCGGGCGATCCGAATCATTCGTTCCGTCGCCTGACGCTGCGCTCGGCGACGGTGACGGCGCAGCGCGCCATCCTTACCAAAGACATGGTAACAGTGTTGCACCAAGGCCAGATTCTCCGAGTTTGAGGTTGCCTCGCTCGCACGGCGGCGTATAATCACGGTAAATCAGTCAATCCCAAACGATTATGCACTTCGGCACTGATTACTATCCTGAGCACTGGGTCTATCCTTACGCGGGCACGGCCACGGAGCCGGAAGGCAATTGGGAAAAGGACGCCGAATTGATGGTGGCCGCAGGCATCAATGTCGTGCGCATGGGCGAGTTCACCTGGGGCCTCTGCGAACGGGAGGAGGGCAAATATGACTTCGAATGGCTGCGGCGCGCGATGGATGTCATGGGCAAACACGGCATCCAGGTGGTGTTGGGCACGCCAACGGCCGCACCACCGATCTGGATGGCGAGAAAATATCCAGAAATCCTGCCGCTCGATGAGCAGGGCTTGCCGTTGCGCGAGGGAACGCGCCGCGCCTGCTGCTTGAACAGCAATGTCTATTGGGATTTTTCGCAAAAGGTAGTGCGGGCGATGGCCACGGCGCTGGGGCAGCATCCGCAATTAATCGCCTGGCAGATCGACAATGGACTGGGCGCGCATTTCTCGGAGTTTTCCTTCAACGAACAAACCCGTCGGGACTGGCATGCCTGGTTGAAGGCCAAGTATGAAACCATCGAGCGGCTCAATGACATGATGGGCCTGCGCCATTGGGCGCAAATCGTGACGGATTGGGAGCAGGTGCCGATGCCAATGGCCGCCCCGACGCTGCACAACCCGGCGTTGATGCTCGATTGGATGCGGTTCAGCAGCGATACCATTCTGGCGTTTGTCCGGATGCAGGCGGAGGCGTTGCACGAGTTGACGCCGAACTGTCCGGTCACGACCAACCTGCGCGCTTTGCAGCGCCGGTTCGACCATTTTGACGTTGCGGAAGTGCTGGATTTCGTGGCGGTGGACAGCAACGCGGCGATTAAGAGCAAATCCTCGGAACTGGCCTGCGATTTGGACATGCTGCGGTCGCTGAAGAAAACCGGCATTCGCACGCCCGGCGGGGACTCGGGCTTCTGGGTCATTGAACAAAAAGCGGGACAGGTGAACTGGCAGGACGTGAACTCGCTGGTGCGCCCGCAAGTGGTCCGGCTGTTCACGTACCAACTGATCTCGCGCGGCGCGAGTGGCGTGTGCTATTTCCGGTGGCGGCAGTCGCGCATCGGCACGGAGAAGTTTTACGGCGCGGTGCTGCCGCATAACGGCCGGAAGGACAGCCGCACATACCAGGAAATCAGCCAGATCGGCGACGAATTGAAGCTGTTGGCGCCCACGTTGCAGGGCACGAAAGTTGTGGCCGACGTTTGTATCCTGTACAGCCATGATAATGATTGGGCGATGCAGCACCCGATGCAGCCGAACAAACATTTCAATTTGCGGGAGCACATCCAGCTTTTTTACAACGGCCTGCATCATCGCAATGTGTCGGTGGATTTCGCGCGCCCGACCGAGGACCTGTCGCGCTACAAACTGGTGATTGCGCCGTCGCTCCACCTGATGGCGGGAGGCGAAGCGGACCTGCTGAAGTTGTACGTGCAAAACGGCGGGACCCTGGTGGCGACCTTCAATACCGGGTTGGTGGATGAGCATCACATGGCGCCGGACAGCGGCTATCCGCATGACTTGACGGATTTGTTTGGAATGGAAGTGCAGGAATTCGATCCGTTGCCACCCGGCGAGGAGAACCACATCACCTTCAAGGGCGCGTTTCCCACGAGTCATTTGCATCCGGGAAAACTGTGGTGTGACATCATCGAAGCCAAGGGCTGCCAGGTACTGGCGACGTTTGCGAAGGATTTTTACGCCGGACGCCCGGCGATGACGATGAACAGTTTCGGCTTGGGCAAGGCAATCTATATCGGCACCATGAGCCACCAGCCGTTCTACGATGACCTGACGGTCTGGCTGCGGCAAATGTGCAACCTGATGCCGCTGTTGAAAGTGCCGGACACGGTGGAAGTCAGCATGCGGCAGAAAGATCACACGCGAATCTATTTTCTGCTGAACCATCAGAATTCGCCGGTGCGCATTCAGTTCTATAAACCGATGCACGATTTCCTGACCGGCAGCACCGTGGCGGGCAATTACGATCTGCCACCGCACGGTGTGCTGGTGCTGGATGAACATTCCGTGAAGGCGTAAGCGCCGGTGAAGAACAGCATTACGATTACGATCAGGAAGTGACGGAGCATGGCGATCATCCCCAGACCATACCGCGATTTTAAGCTCGGACCACCACGGGCAAGTGGACGTCAAAGAGTGCTGGCGCAATGGCGCGGCGTGGACCTTGCGCCCATGGAAAAAACCTGGACCTTGCGCGCGCGCCGGGCCGGGGATGTTCTGCCCGGGGTCTTAAAGGATGTGCGGATCGATCGTCGCCAGGCTGAGGCCGAAGTGCTCAAAGTTTGGAACCATTTGGTTGATCCCAGAATTGTCGCGCATGCCCAACCGACGGGTCTTCATAAAGGAACGTTGTTTGTGACCGTGGACAGCAGTCCGTGGCTGGACGAAATCGTGCGCTATCGCCGCAAGGAAATTCTGGACCGCTTGCAGCATAGTTTCGGGCGGGATTTGATCACACGTATTTCATTCCGCATCGGGTGAGCGGCAGCCGTTGCGGCTTGCTATTCTAAAAGCTCGCTACTTTCCAGAGGCTGGAAACCGCCCGCTTTCTCAAGGACTCGCATCTCATAAATGCCATTTTTGGCGACTTTTTGGCCATTTGCGGTATTTGTGCGTTAGCTCGTAATAATTTTGCCTTGCGCTGCGACTAATCAGATAAGGGTCCGAGATCGAATTCGACGCCCGCAGATGAACACAAGTTCTTAAAACTGGTGACTGGGAATCAAAACAGAATTCTCAAGGTCTGCTGCGTTTATTCGTGGAATCCGTCCGACCAGGAAGATTTGTATCAGGAAGTCCTGTTCCAAATATGCGGGCGTTGCCCGGACTGAAAGACAACACTTATGCAAACACCTAGTTCTATTGAATCGCGATCAACACCTCAATCAGCTTCACTCGCACCCGCAAACGCGCGGCCTGGGGTGGGCGCGCCTTGCAACTCAATCACGCGGAACTCACCCGCCACGTCGAGGCGCTTATCACTTTGTTTTTGGACGACCTCCATGCGCGTATTATTGCCGATCTTTGCGGTTTTCGCGGCGGCGCTTTTCTCGACCGAAGCTGCAAGGGGACAAGGGACGGATCGTTACGTGAAAGTGGCCAACCAGCTCATGGAATTGATCAACGCGGGCGATTACGCCGGCATCCAGGCCAAATTCAACAAGGAGATGGACGCGGCGTTGCCGCTGGACAAATCGAGCGCGTTTTTCAACCGGCTGACGCAGCAGGTGGGAAAAATCCACAAGCTCGGCGAGCCGCGGTCCGTCGGTGGGGCGATGGTTTTCCCCACGGAGTGTGAAAAGCGTATGCTCGACATGCAGATCGCGCTGGACGGCAGTGGCCTGATTGCCGGGCTTACCTTCAAGCCGCACGCGGCGACGAAACCCGATCCGGAAAAGCACCAGGCACAGGTTGATCGTTACACAAAAGTGGCCAACCATCTCAAGGAGTTGATCAACGCAGGCGATTACGCCGGCATCCAGGCCAAATTCAACAAGGAGATGAGCGCGACGTTGCCGCTGGACAAATCGAGCGAGTTCTTTAACGGGCTGACGCAGCAGGCGGGAAAAATCCAGAAGCTCGGCATGCCGCAGCCTGTCGGCGGGACGATGGTTTTTCCCACGGAGTTTGAAAAGGGTACGCTCGACATGCAGATCGCGCTCGACGATAGTGGCCTGATTGCCGGGCTTACCTTCACGCCGCGCACGCCGACGAAACCCGATCCAGAAAAGCCCTAGACGCAGTTGTCCGGGGTCGAAAATTTTTCCTTGGCGATAATAATTTCCTTTCCGCTGCGACTAATTGATAAAGGTCCGAGATTGAATTCGACGCCCGCAGACGAACACAAGTTCCTGGAGTTGGTGAATGAGAATCGAAACAAAATTCTCAGGGTCTGCCGCGTCTATGCATGGAATTCCGCTGACCAGGACGATTTGTATCAGGAAATCCTGTCCCAGATCTGGCGCGGCCTGCCGGGCTTGAAAGAAAAACAATTTGCCAATACCTGGCTTTATCGCGTGGCCATCAACACCGCCATTTCGTTCGTCCGCAAGCGGGCATCACGCTCCGACCGCGTCGTTCATTTCGAACACGCCGACCTCACGCGCGCGATTGAATCGCGGCAGGCAACTGAAGAAAACCGTGACGATCGCATTGCCAATCTCTACACCGCAATCTTCAAACTGGACCCACTCGAAAAAGCGCTCGTCACCCTTTTCCTGGAGGACTTGACCTACGAACAAATTGCGGAAGCCACGGGCATCAGCGCCAATAACGTTGGGGTCATGTTGCATCGCGCAAAGAAGAAACTTTCCTGTCTGATGACGGAGGAACCGAAATGAATGACGACGAGCTAAAGAAACTCTGGCAACAGCAACCACTGAGAAACCCGGACCTGTCGTCGGCACAACTGATGTCTGCCATGCAAAAGCAGACGACCCTGCTTCGCCGCTGCCTGGACGCGCGCGATGTCCGCGAATTGGTGGCCTGTGCGGTTGTGATAATTATTTTTGGAATTTTCTTTTTTAATGGACGTGCGCCGATTTCGCGTCTCGGCTACTTGATTGTCATCGGCAGCGAGATTTTCATCGGATGGAAGCTTGTTCACACCCGCCGGGCGACTCCGTCGGCCCCGCCCGGCGCGACCATCGTCGAGTCTCTGCGGGCGGAACTGAATTCGGTGCGCGCTCAGTCGCGTTTATTGGAGTCGGTGCTGTGGTGGTACTTGCTCCCGCTGGGTATCGGCTTGCTGGTCGCCACCTGGGGTATGCCGATCAATCTCCATGCCAAGATCCCTGCTACATTGTTCTATTTTGCCCTCTATGCGTTCATCTACTGGATCAATCAGTGGGCACGGTCCAAACAACTTCTTCCCGTCGAAGCACAACTGCAATCGCTGCTCCATTCGGCCGAAACCGGCGAGCCGATCGATCAAACGCATGTCGCAAATCTACGTCCCATAATTCTCTCGATGGCCACCGCCGACCAGGTTAAACCTGCTGAATTTAAGGTCGCCTTCTGGCAGATCGCCATTTATGGCGAAATCGGATTCATTGGAATTTGGCTCTGTCTGATGTTCGGTCTGACCAAGGGCAATCTGAATCATAACGCTCCCTTCATTTCATTCATCGATTTTGTCTCGCGACTTTTCAGTTGGCAGCATCTGGTTTGGCTCGTGCCTTTCTTCCTGGCCGGGTTCTTGTATTCCTGGCTATTGCAGAAAACAACCAGGAGAGCCGTGGGGATTAGCACTCTGGGGATTCATTTGCATAAAGGGCTAAACCTTATTCTTTGGGACGAAATAAAAGAAGTTCGGCCACTCAGGATTCTGAATATTCGCTCTCTCCAGTTGATCCGGGAATCAGGCGAAAAGACGATCATGCCCTGGACTTCCCTGGAAAGACATTCGGACCTGAAGGCGGCGGTTGAAGTCTTTGCCCCGGCAAACCATCCAATCCGTAAATACCTGTCTTGGTTACAACCTGAACCATCAAAGAAAAGCATTATGACGAAAATAACCCTCATTGGAATTGTGCTGATCTCACTCGGCGCAATTGTGTTCGTTCGCGGGAGAGATGCCAAAACTCCTGCGATTGAATATTCCGATCCCGTTTCACAAATGCTTGAAACCATTCGCAAGAAACACAGCCTCCCCGCGCTGGCCGCCGCCGTGGTCGTCGATGGGAAAGTTGTTGCGACCAACGCGGTTGGCTTTCGCAAAAACGGCGGCACGGAAAAAGTCACAGTTGACGACAAGTTCCACCTTGGTTCCGTCACGAAATCAATGACGGCCACGATCGCCGCGATGCTGGTCGAACAGGGGAAAATTTCCTGGACGACGACCATTGGAGAAGCCTTTCCCGAATTAAAAGCTGAGATCCATCCCGACTATCTGAATGTCACTTTGGAACAGCTTTTGTCTCAACGCAGTGGCGCTCCCGGCGATGCTCCAGCCGATTTATGGCGCAAAGCCTGGGACGCGAATGGCACGGCGGCGGAGCAGCGGCTGGCTTTTATCAAGGGGATTTTAGCACGCAAACCGGAAGCAAAACCGGGGACGAAATTTATTTATTCCAATCAGGGCTACACCATCGCTGGTGTGATGCTGGAGAAAGCCACCGGCAAGACGTGGGAAGAGCTGCTGCGCTCGAAGTTGTTTGAACCGCTCGGCATGACCACGGCCGGATTCGGCGCGCCCGCCTCAGTTGACAAAGTCGATCAGCCCTGGGGTCACAGAAAAACAATGTTTTCCGGCAGCGAACCAGTTCCGCCCGGCCCAGGTGCGGACAATCCACTGGCGATCAGTCCGGCGGGTGCCGTGCATTGTTCGCTGGGCGATCTGGCGAAATATGCGGCGTTCCATATGGCTGGAGAACGAGGCGAAAGCAAATTGCTCAAAGCGGAATCCTTTAAGAAATTGCACACCGCGGCCGCAGGCAACGATGATTACGCCCTTGGCTGGATGGTGCTGAAACGCCCCTGGGCCAACGGGCGCGCGCTGATGCACAATGGCTCAAACACGATGTTTTACGTTGTGGTCTGGATGGCTCCTGAAAAAAACTGCGCCGTGATTGTCGCATCAAACATTGGGGTGAATGAGGCATTCGAAGGCTGTGATGAAGCAGCGGGAAAACTGATCACTCAGTATTTTGGGAAGTAATTGTTGCTTACGTCAAAGCGGCAGTGGAGCGCGACGTGCAGCGCCGCTGCCTGAGGGCTCCGAATCAGCAGCCGAACGCCTTTAGTTTGCGCATGCGGCATCGGTGTGATAAGGAATCCTTGGAATGATTAGGAGGGATTACATCCTTCGCATGGTGGAAAAGATCGCGCAGATGCTGATGGGCGTCCGGCAGCGGATTGCCGCGCATGAGACGGTCGAAGCAGGCGTGATGTTGGACCAGGCGTTTCTTGATTTGGTTGGCCTTGGACCGGAGGCTGTGAGCCGGTTTTCGGAAACCGAGTTGCTGGCCTTGCTGACACGGGATGATCCGACACAAGTGTTGCGGGAGAAAAGTCTGTTGCTCATTACCTTGCTGGAAGAGGCCGCCCGGCTTCGGGCCGCCGAGGGGCGTGAGGCGGAAAGCCAGGCCTGCCGAATCAAAGCACTCGATTTATTGCTGACGATCCAATTGCAGGATTTCGATCTCGAACTGCCGGCCTTTGTGCCACGGATCGGCGCGTTGCACGATGCATTGGCTGAAGTTGCGTTGCCGTTGCACACGTTGGCCGGGTTGTGGCGTCACTACGAACGCACGGGTGCGTATGCGCGGGCGGAGGACGTGCTCTTTGCGCTTCTCGAAGCCGAACCGAATAATGCCGCGTTGCATTCCGAGGGGCGGATCTTTTACGAACGGTTGTTGCGCCAAAGCGATGCCTCGTTGGAATCGGGAAACTTGCCGCGCAAAGAGGTGGAGGCGGGATTGGCTGAGTTGCGAGAGTTGGGTTCGCGGGCGTAGCCACTGCCTCGGAGCGCAGAACTCCTGTTCTGCGTGAAGATGAAAGACGTCACCGGGCGGAGCAGGAGTTCTACGGTCCATCCCAAGGCCAAATACTGAGCGAATATTCGAGCCTGCTGCGAGTCACGAGGTCTTCGCTGCCTGAAAATGCTGGCTTAAACCCAGTTCACACGTCCGGGCTGCGGCGGCTTGGGCGGTTTCGAGCAACTGATCGTTGGTGGCGAGGCCGGCGCGGCTCGCGGGCGGATGCCAGAGGTGATAACACAGCGCCCACCCACGCACGTCCACCCGCCGCACGCCGGAGTTGATCAGGCGCGACGCCAGTTCCGCGTCTTCGCGGCCCCAGCCGGTGAAAGCTTCGTTGTAGCCGTTCACTCGCACCAAGTCGGCGCGCCAGATACCCAAATTGCAGCCGCGAATGCCGCGCAAGCCCGGACGAAACCTTCGGAACGGGACCGGCCAGTGAAAAGCGTTCGCCACACCGCGAATCTGCCCGGACCAAAACGCGCGCCGACGATCTCCGGCCAGGTCTCCCTTGCCGAAATACTCGGCGGCGCGCTGTTCGATGAGCGCGCGACGGCCCTGGATAAAGCAACCCGCGCGCGCAAGCTCGCAATGTTCGGCTACGAATCGAGGATGCGGCACGGTGTCCCCATCGAGAAAGACGATGTAATCCGCGCGAGCACGGGCAATGGCCAGGTTGAGGATGCGCGCGCGGCGGAAGCCTTCGTTCTTTTGCCAGGCATGCTCGGTTCGGAAAGGTTGCGCGGCGGCCCATCGTGCGAAGAGTTGCCGCGTTTCGTCGCCGGAACCGTCGTCGGCCAGCAACACTTCTCGCGGGAGGACGGTTTGCCTGGAAACGGCAGCGAGCACTCGGGCCAGGTAGTCTGGCTGGCTGAAAGTATTGATGATCAGCGCGACCGAGGGTGCGTTGTTCATGGCGGCGGCTGCTTCTTTTCCAGCGCTTCACGCACCATGGCCTGGCGGGTGAGGGTCGAAAACGACGCAAGTTTAGCGATGTAAAGTCCCTGCCAGCCGTCCAGAATGCCGAGCCGAAAAAAATAGATGCGCATGAACTTCCACCAGGGCCGCACCACGAGTTCAAAAAAACCGGCACTTTTCCCGGCAGCAAGCTTTCGCTGCACAAACCCCACATGATACGGAGCGATCTTGGAAATTTGTCCGGCAATGCTCTCGTTGCTGAAATGCAGCAGATCGGAGCGGAACCTGCCGACGGTGCCTTGAAATTGCAAGGACGCGTGCGGTTCATCGCCGGCCCAATGGGCGGCATCCTTGCGCCACAATCGGCGCACGCGGTCGGGATACCAGTCGCCGTGGCGAATCCAGCGGCCGCAATAAAAAGTGCAGCGCGGGAATTCATACACCGCATGCCCGGCCTTCGGCGCGGATACGACCGCGGCGATGTCCGCCGCCAGCGCCGGTGAAACGACTTCATCGGCGTCGAGATTCAACAGCCACGGCCCGGCCGCCTTTTCAGCCGCGGAATTCTTTTGTCCGATGAACCCTTTCCAGGGCTCACGGAAGATTTTGGCGCCGTACTTGGCGGCAATCTCGTCGGTGCCATCGCGCACGTCGTCGTTGAGCACGAGAATGATTTCGGACGCCCAGGCGGCGACGCTTTCCAGAGCGCGGCCGATCCGGTGGGCCTCGGCGGTCGAAACCATGCAGACGGAAATGGGCAGCCTGGTCATGATTTTTTGCCGCGCAGCCGCAGCTTCATCTGGCGTGCCGGGGTGCCGAGATACATTTTTCGGAACAATTTGAGCCGTTCCGCGAAGCTGGTGAAGGGAAAATGCGCCACCTTGGGAACATACCAATTGTTGCTGCCGGTGCGCTTGACCAGTTTGTATCCAGCCGCGCGCAAATGCCGGTGGACGGCGAACGTGAAAACGTAATCTTCGACAATAATCAAGCGGGGATGGTGCCGTTGCAGGTCCAGTCCTTTTAGCACATCCAGTTCCGCGCCCTCGACATCGATGGAGAGGAAATCAAGGCCGGGACAATGGCTCGTTTCCAGAATTTCGTTCAACGTCAGCACTTCGACTTCGACCGTGCTGGAGAAAGTGACGGCAGAGTCATGATTGTCTTTTTTGAGCGATGAGCGGCTGTCCACCGTGGCGATGTTCAGGAGCGCCTTGCCGCGCTGGGCCGGCGAACCGCACGCAGCCTGGAAAATCAGCGAGTTCGGACGCCGGAGACGCAGCCGCTCATACAAGGCGGGCTGCGGCTCGACCAGCACACCTCGCCAGCCGTTCTCTTCAAGCAGAAATGTCTGCGAGCCCACCTCGGGATCGTTGGCCCCAATCTCGGCAAAATAGCCGCGCGGTGTTCGCTCGAAATATTCCCAAACCAATCGGTCCTCACCCCACTGCGCGTAGGATTTCAGCTCTGGCATAACCAGAGGCATATTACCGCCGGGCAAAACGATGACAAGCCAACGGGTGTAATTATTTCTGCCGGCGCGGAACTCCGGCCTTGCCGCTGGAGCTTCCGAGTGCGGGCAGCTTCAGCAATCACATCAAGCGCTTTTGGAAAGTTGGTGAGAAGCGCGGCCCGCGAGTATGGCTCGAAGACGTTTAAGAAAAAGCCCGTCCTCCGCAACATGCCTGCGGAGGACGGGTCGAATTGGCCACCTAGCCAGGGCGGGCAGTCCTCTGCCTGCCGTCGGCGTGCACGGAGTGGCGCGCTCTACCGCGATACTCTTACTTACTGGTTGCCGGGAGGGGTGTTCGGCTGGCCGCCTTCTCCCGGGGGCGGACGCTGGCCGTCGGGACCACCGGGGCCGTGAGGCCCCCGGCCTCGCGGACGGATTTCATCCATGGTGAGTTGGCCGTCACCGTTTTTGTCGAGCTTCTTCAGCGCTGCGGGAGCGTTGGCGATTTCCTCGGCGGAAATGATGCCGTCGCCGTCCGCATCCAGAGCCGCCACGAGCGGAGGCGGTGGGGGACGCATGCCTCCACGAGCGTCGCCGCGTGCGCCCTGTCCTTGTGCGCCGGGAGGGCCGTCATGAGGTGGACGATCGCCCTGTTGGCGGACTCCCGGGCCGGAGTTGTCCGAGCCCGCACTGGGACCGTTCGGTCCGCCGGGGCGCTTGCCGCGCGGGCCGGGGCGTCCGCCCATATATTCGTCGGGCGTGAGCTGGCCGTCGCCGTTTTTATCGAGCTTCTTCAACGCGGCTGAAGCGTTGGCAATTTCGTCGGCGGAAATAATGCCGTCGCCGTTGGCGTCGAGGGCAGTAATCAGCGGAGGTTTGAAGCCGCCGCGTCCCGGTCCGCCCGGCGGTCCATCCTGGGGTGGAGCATCGCCGGGTGGTGGAGCGTCGGCAGGTTGAGCGACCGCCGCGAGTCCGGAGACGCCGAGCGCGAGGGCCATCATCATGGTTTGAACTGTTCTCTTCATTTTATCCTTTGCAGTTTGTTGTTGCTGTTTTGTGCCTCGCGCCTGCGAGGCTGGTTACATATAATGAGACGCGGGCAATGTTAAGCTTCTGTGCGAGGGTTACCGCAGAATTGTTAAGCAAGTGTAAAAGTTCGGGATTTTTGATTCCAAGGGGGCTAGAGTCAGTGGCATAGACAGGCTACGAACACGCCGATGCCAACTCCATTGAATCCAGGCAGTTCACACGAAAAGACCGAGAGCCCACCCTCGGGAATGCGTCTATTGGTGATCGACGACGACCGCAAGCTCTGCCGGTTGATTCGCGATTACCTGGAGCCGATGGGTTATCACGTCACCGCGGTCCATACCGGGCCGGAGGGCGTGGAACAAGCCGGCAAGGAAACGTATCAAGCCATCATCCTGGATGTCATGCTGCCCGGCCTGGACGGGTTCGAGGTGCTCAAGCAAATCCGCCGCCAATCCAACGTGCCGGTATTGATGCTGACGGCGCGCGGCGATGAGTCGGACCGAATCGTGGGCCTGGAAATCGGCGCGGACGATTATCTGCCGAAAACTTTTTCGACTCGTGAACTGCTGGCGAGATTGCGGGCCGTAACGCGCCGCTCCACGCTGTCGGCGAAAGCTGAACCGACCGAGGAAGCGGAACTGGTCGTGGGAAACCTGCGCGTGAATCCAGGCGCGCGCACGGCGGTGCTTGGCGATCAACCGCTCGATTTGACGCCGGTGGAGTTCGACCTGCTGGCTTCGCTCGCGCGCGGTCGCGGGCGCGTCAAGACGCGCGAGCAATTATTGGACGAAATTCGCGACCGGAATTACGACGTGTTCGACCGGTCCATCGACGTGCATATTTCGGCTCTGCGCAAGAAGCTGGGTGATGATCCGAAAACGCCGCGGTTCATCCGGACGGTGCGGGCAGCCGGTTACATGTTGATCCGGCCCGGGGATGAAGGCGGATGAAACCATGAAAATGGGCTTTCCACTTTCGGCTAAAATACTCCTCTGGTTCTTTTTGAACCTGCTGATACTGGGGTTGGTTTTCTACGTGTTTGCACAGGCGCAGTTCGGACTGGGCCTGGATTCGCTGGTGATGGGCCGGGCGGGGGATCGCATCCAGGTGATGACGGATGTCGTCAGCCGGGAGCTGAACCGCAGCGCCCATTCGGAATGGAACGATCTGCTCAAACAGTTCAGCGAGTTGTATCAAGTGAAACTCGTCGTCTTCCGAAATGACGGTTTGCAGGTTGCCGGCGAGAGCCTGGTGTTGCCGCCCGAAGTGACGGCGAAGCTGCGGGAAGGGAGAACGCCGCCGGGGCGAGGGATGAACCCGCCGCGCGACCGTGAACTTCGGCCGCCTCCCGAGGGAGAGTCCGACCCGGAGCAACCGCCGCCGGAACGGAATTTCGAGTTGGGGCCGGGCGGACGACGGTTGCCGCCACCCGGCCAGCTCGCGCAATCGGGGCCGTCGCCCAAGTTTATGCTGCACACGACCAGGCCAAGCCGCTATTGGGTCGGAGTGCGCGTTCGAATCCTGGACCGCGAACGTCCCGGTCCGATGCCGACCACGCTACTGGCGATTTCGGATTCCATCCGGGGCGGCGGCCTGTTTTTTGACTTCGCGCCCTGGGTGTTGGTGGGATTCGGGTGTGTGCTGATCTGCGTGCTCTTCTGGCTGCCGCTGGTGCGGGGCATTACGCACTCCGTATCGCAAATCACACGCGCGACGGAGCACATCGCCGAAGGTCGATTTGAAGCCCGGGTTGCAGCCAATCGCCGCGATGAGTTGGGGCGGCTCGGCCAGGCGATCAACCAGATGGCCTCGCGCCTGGCGGGATTGGTGAACGGGCAAAAGCGGTTTCTGGGCGACATTGCCCACGAATTGTGTTCGCCGATCGCGCGAATTCAGATGGCGCTCGGCATCATCGAACAACGCGCCGATGAAAAACAAAAGGCGTACGTGGAAGACCTGCGCGAGGAGGTGCAGGAAATGTCGAGCCTCGTGAACGAATTGCTGTCCTTTTCAAAAGCGTCGTTGGGAACTGCCACGATCAAACTTCAATCGGTTCCGCTCCTGCCCATCGTGGAGAAAGCGGTTCATCGGGAAGCCAGGGAAGGGGCCGAAGTGCGGTTGGAAGTGGACCCCGGCTTGGTGGTGCTGGCCGATCCCGAACTGTTGTTGCGTTCGCTGGCCAATTTGGTTCGCAACGCGGTTCGCTATGCGGGCCAGGCTGGGCCGATCACAGTCTCGGCGCGTCCCGAGGGCGGGCGAACTTTGATCAGCGTGGCTGACTCCGGGCCGGGCGTGCCGGAAGCTTCCCTGGAACAATTGTTTGATCCGTTCTACCGGCTCGAACCCTCGCGCAACCGCGAGACGGGCGGCGTGGGCCTGGGGCTGGCTATCGTCAAAACGTGCGTCGAATCCTGCCAGGGAGCCGTGCGATGCCAGAACCGGAAACCCTCTGGGTTGGAGGTGGTGATAGCTCTTCGCAACGGTTGAAAACCCGGTTCTCGAATTTGCTCATGCCTAACCGCTTGAATGACAATGAGCTGGCTAGGAATCGGAATGGCATCGCGACTGCTGCTTCGCGAGGTTGCGGTTGGCATCAGGCAATCTGTGAACGCTTACTTGTAATAATAATAAACCGCCTGCTGCCTCGTTCACGCCGCGTATTAAGGAAAATATGATAGTACGTAGATCGCTGGCAGCGGGCTTTACGCTCGTTGAAATCATGATTGTCGTCGCAATTATCGGCCTGTTGGCCGCCATTGCGATTCCAAACTTTGTCCGTGCGCGGATGACTTCGCAGCAAAACGGCTGCATCGAAAACCTTCGGCAGATCGATGCCGCCAAACAGCAGTGGGCTCTCGAAAGCAAACAGCCCGTTAGCGCCATACCCACGAGCAAGCAACTCCGGGCGTATCTCGGCCACGGCAACCGGATTGACCTGCCCAAGTGCCCAGCTACCTCTTCAACCAACTTCGCAAACAGCTATTTCATCAATACGTTGGACACGCCGCCCAATTGTCTGGTGGTGACCGACACTCACGTTCTCAACCCCTGATCGGGAAGAAACCGCCGGGTCCACGCTGTGACTCGTTTTCGGACGCATTGTCCGGGAACGGGACGCGCGGCGCTTTCGCAGAGACAAGCCGCCGAGGTCATGCTAGGAAATCACGAACATCCCGAGACCGGAATGAACGTGACCGATTGTGACCACTGAAACGCGAACACCAGCGCAACCAACCCAGCCCCTGGCGCTGGGACGGGACCAATGGCTGGTGTTGCTCGCGGCGTTTTTGGGGTGGTTGTTCGATGGCTACGAGATCGGGTTGTTTCCGGTGGTGGCGCGACCGGCGCTGACGCAACTGCTGGCCGGCACGGGAGGCGATGGTTCCATTGGCAAATGGATGGGTGAAATCACTGCCTGCTTTTTGCTCGGCGCGGCGGCGGGCGGGGTAATCTTTGGCTGGCTCGGAGACCGGATGGGCCGTGTGCGAGCGATGGCGCTCAGCATCCTGGTGTATTCGTTGGTGACCGGGCTGGGATATTATGTTGCGGCGCCCTGGCAACTCGGCGCGGTGCGGTTCATTTCCGCGCTGGGCATGGGCGGACAATGGTCGCTGGGAGTGGCGTTGGTGATGGAATGCTGGCCCGAAAAATGGCGTCCAATGCTCGCCGGCGCGATGGGCGCCGCAGCAAACGTCGGACAAGTACTGGTCGGCGTAACGGCCAGGTTGCATGACGTCACCGTTGACTCGTGGCGCTGGATGATGTTGGTGGCCGCGTTGCCCGCCTTTCTGGTGGTATTCGTTCTTCTGCTGGTGCCGGAATCGGAACGCTGGCAAGCCGCCGCGAAACGAGGCGGGAAAAATCCGTTGCGCGAGGTTTTCTCAGGCTCGCTCCTGCGACCCACGTTGCTCGGGATCGTGTTTGCTTCCGTGGCCCTGATAGGCACGTGGGGTTCAGTGCAATGGCTTCCGTTGTGGGCCGATCAAATAGTCGGGAGAGCCAACCCCTCCGCGAAGGCCAATACCCAAATGGTGCTGGCGTTTGGAGCGGTCGTTGGTTCGCTGGGAGCGCCGTGGCTTGGGGCGCGGTTGGGGCGAAGGTCGGCGTATTTCCTTTTGTGCGGCGCATCATTGGGCTGTTGTGCGCTGATGTTTCGCGCGATTCACGACTTTACCGGGCTGTTTCTGGCGGCGGCCTTCATTGTGGGCGTGGCCACCGCTTCATTTTACGGCTGGTTTCCGCTCTACTTTCCTGAGTTGTTTCCAACGCGGGTGCGCGCCACGGGACAAGGCGTGTGCTATAACTCAGGCCGGGTGCTGGCCGCCGTGGGCGCGCTGACGCAAGGGCAGTTGGTGGCTTTTTTCCATGGCAGTTACGCGCAGGCGGGCGCAATCGTTACGCTGGTTTATGCCATTGGCATGGCGGCGATTTGGCTGGCGCCTGAAACGAAAGGAAAGCCGCTGCCCTTGTGAGGCGAACTCGTCGAAGCACCCGCTAACGCTGGTCAATCCCCAGAAACGTCAGCCATGGAGAAGTAAGCGAGCCCGATGAGCAGCAGCGCCAAACCGCCGGCTGCGACAGCAAGGGAACTAATCACCACACCACCAACCGCCACAATGAAACCGGCGAAGGAGATGCCGAAGTGGATCAAGTCCAAAGGATCTCTGTCGTCGGCTTCCGATTCCTGATATGTCGGCATCGGCGTTCCTTTCGCTTTGTAATTAATTGCTTTGCGGCACGATGATTTCTGAGAACTTCCGTGCGTTCGACTATACGACAGCTTCACCGGCTAAGAACCTATCCCGGTAGGGCGGGCAGTCCTCTGCCCATCGTCGGCGCGCGCGGAGTGACGCGCCCTACCGAGACGGGCTCTAAAGCCGGGACTCCATACTTCGAAGCGACTTCACCTGACGCTGAACTCAACGCATGTGCTGGCCAGGCAGGCGCCCCGGCCTAATTGCGATGCAAATTGGTGCCTTGCTGGCGTGGGGCCGGCGTTTCCCAAGCGGCGTTTGGTTTGCCCGCATTTTTTGCGGCTGGTTGTGTCTCGGCTTTGCGTTGTGCGATCAATTGCGCCTCAGCGTTTAGCCAATGCTCCACTGCCTTTCCATCCGGGCGGCCTTCCGCCTCATAGAGCCGTTGTGCATAGGCGGCGATTTCGTCGTGGGTCGGCTTCCGGTAACCTTTGATGCTCTTGGACATACGTTGCCTTTCTTGATGAGGGCCAGTTAACGAGTTCAACTCGTGCTATGATCGAAATAAGCAGCAATTAGACGAATCGCAACTGGGGAATGTTCAATCCATCGCCATGCGCACTTCGCCCGGCGAGTTTTTCCTGGGGTAAAGACCGGTGACGGTGCGCAGTCATTCGGCCAGTGGAGTTGACCGGTGAACTCTCCATTGCAACCTCGGCCCTGCAATCGTAAATGCTGTAAATGACAGGAATTGCTGCTGGTTTGCTGAGAACGTGGATCGGGCGGTTGAACCTCAGAAGCAAAACAGGGAGGCTGGCTGGAACGCCGCTCTTTATCCGAAATTTTCTCAAGCACCCCTGCATGCTGGGATCGCCCCTCCGAAGCCCGCGCCCCTTGATCAACGAAGTGCTGGACCGGGTGGCTTGGGAGGCGGCGGACACGGTGGTTGAGTACGGGCCGGGGGTGGGGGATTTCACCCGCGAAATCCTGCGGCGCTTGCGTCCGGACGCCCGCCTGGTGGCAATCGAAACCAATCAGGAATTCGTCCGGTTTCTCTGCGGGTCGATGCGCGACTCGCGGCTGAATGTCGCGCACGGATCGGCCGCGGACGTGGCGGAGGTTTTGGGGCGTTCCGGATGCCGGCGGGCGGATTATGTCATTTCCGGAATTCCCTTCAGCACCATGCCTGCCGGCGCGCGCGAAGTCATCCTGCACGCCAGCCGCGCCGTCTTGCGGCCGGAAGGCATTTTCCTGGTTTATCAATATTCGCGACGCATGCTTCCGGATCTCAGGCGGGTGTTCCGCCGGGTTCATTGCGACTTCCGGCGGCTCGGAATTCTCCCCTTCTGGCTGTTTCATTGCGTGCCGTAAAAAAACCAACGCCACGCTGCAAAACTTTGCCGCACGTGCGGCAAAAACCCGTCTCGGCAGGGCGGCAGTCCTTTGCCCGCCGTTGGCGCGCAAGGAGTGACTCGCCCTACCGCACAAGTTCTTACATCAGGATTCCGCCATTCACTGAAAGCACATGGCCGGTGATGAAACTGGAGCGCGGGCTGGCCAGGAAGGCGACCGCGTTGGCCACCTCCTCGGGCGTTCCCAAGCGGCCCATCGGCGTCATCGCTTTGATTTGGTCCAGCACATTGCTCGGGATTTCCCTCGCCATGTCGGTGTCGGTGAACCCGGGAGCGACCGCATTCACGGTGATTCCCTTGCGCGCGACTTCGCGGGCGAGCGCCATGGTGAACGAATTGATCGCTCCCTTGGTGGCGGCATAATTCGTCTGGCCGAAATTTCCCGTCAAACCCACGAAGGAGGAGATGCTGATCACGCGTCCCCAGCCCAGGTTGATCATGCTCGGCAGGACCGCATGCGTGGCATTGAACAAACCGTCCAGGTTGACGTTCATCACCTCGTCCCACATCTGGCGCGTCATTTTCAAAAACGTGCGGTCGCGGGTAATGCCGGCGTTATTGACCAGCACGCTGACCGGCCCCAGATTGTCGAGGATCTCCTGGACCATCCGTCCCACATCCTCCTCCGAAACAACGTTGGCCGCGATGGCGCGGCAGCGCACGCCCTTCTCCTGGACCAGACTGCAGACTTCCTCCGCCCGTTCGCGTGAATTTTGATAATTGAAGGCGACATCCGCGCCCATGTCAGCCATGGCCAAAGCGATGGCGCGGCCAATCCCTCGGGTTCCTCCTGTGACCAGACAAACCTTCCCTTGCAACTCTTTCATAACGACTCTTTCCTTTTCATTTGCACCATCGGCTTAAATGCCAATTGGCGCAATTAACACCGGCCGGAAACTTTTTACCTTGAACCGGCAGGCAGCGTGGGATGGTCAGCGGTCAGACTTATCTCTTATAAGAGAACAGTCGCTCCAAGGCAAGGAGAATTTGAGCCGCCTTGCAAAATATGCTTCGTTTGGAATCCTCCGCTCCTCTAATACGCAGAAATGTACCTCCCTGCGAACTGAGCGGCAGGAATACATTGTTCCCCAGGTATTGCAGTTCGATGATTGAACCCTGTTCGCCCACGAGATAGCCGCTGGTTCCAGTGGTTGTGGCGGGCTGTGAGGTGTAAACCTGGCTGCCGGGGACAGCGACCCAGCGGCCACCGTCCGCCGAGGAAGCCACCGTCGACCGCGTCCGTCTGAGCTCAACTGCGGTCAAATGCCTTCTGCTGCATCGCAGCAGTGGTTACTTCGCCGCCGCAGGCGTTTGCTTTCCCGCCAGCAATCGCTCGACCTTCTCGGCCAGCCCGTCCCGGGCCTCCGTGTCCACCAAGTTGCCATCCCGATCCACCAGCCACATCCGCGGGATGCTGTCGATGCCGTATTGCTGGCCAAACTTGTTCTCCCACTTCTTGCCGTCGAAATACTGCGGCCACGGCATGTCCCTGGCGGCTACAAACTTTTCCAGCGCGGATTTCTCGCTGTCAAAACTGATGCCCACCACCTCGAATCCCTGGGCGTGGAATTTTTCGTAAGCTTCCTTAACGTGCGGGAGTTCCGCCACGCACGGCCCGCACCACGTGGCCCAGAAATCCACCAACACCACCTTGCCCTTGTATTTGGCCAGATCCACCTCGCGGCCATCCACGGCGGTGAATTGGATTTCGAGCGGATGGCCGGCAAGTTTCAACTGCCGGAGCATCCCGTCCACGCGTTGCTTCACCATCTCGGGCACGCCGGGCATGCTCGACAACTCTTCAATCGCCGCCCTGCGTTTCGCCGTGTCCAGGCCCTGCGTCGCCTGCAAGAGCATCAGATAGGGCTCCGGGCGTTTCGGAAACTCCGCCACCAGTTGCCGCACGCCATGTTCGTATGCCGCCCTGTTTTCCTCGGTGGATTCTCCATTCACCCTTTCCGCCGCCTGAACCTGCACGGCGCGCAACTTGAAGCGCTCCACTTCGTCCAAACCGGGCGCCTTCAGCTTTTCCGCGACCAATCCTTCCAACCGGCTGCGCGCCTCAGACGAACCCGCGTAGGTGGCTTTGAGCAATAGTTGCCGTTCGGCTTCCGCCACGTCCGCCGCGTGTTTGCTTGCGGGAAAGTTCGTCAGAAACTGCCCCGCCAGTTTGGCGTTGTTCAACGAAACCTGCGCCACCTCTTCGTTCCATTTCCGATGCTCCTCCGACAACGGGGTATCTCCGATCACCACGCCTTTATTGTTTGCCATGATGGTGTGCGCCAGTTCCATAAACGCTTGCTCGTCAGATTTCGCGTCCGCCTGCCCAGTGTTCTCCGCCAGCGATGGCGCGGCTTGCGCCGGTTTATCTTCCGCAGCCGGATTCGCCGCACCGAATGATAAAAGAGGCGCAGCCACCAACCCCAGGCCCAGGATGAGCGAAAACTGCTTCATGCCCCAATTGTTTTTGATGTGTGGTTTCATATTTGGAACTTTCCCATTTTCTGAAGCTTGGTTTTCGGTGTTTGATGCTTCCGCGCTTCGCGCGGTCACATCCCCATGATCTGATACCCGCAATCCACGTAGATTACCTGCCCAGTGATGGCCGCCGCGCCATCGCTGGCGAGGAACGCGCCGGTCGCGCCCAATTCATCCGGCAGCACGTTGCGCTTGAGCGGAGCATGGGCTTCGTAATGCTTGAGCATGTCGGTGAATCCGGCGATCCCGCGCGCCGCCAGTGTGTTTACCGGCCCGGCGCTGATGCAATTGACGCGGATTTTTTTTGGTCCCAAATCATACGCCAAATAACGCGTGCTTGCCTCCAATGAAGCCTTGGCCACGCCCATCACATTATAATGCGGCACCACTTTTTCCGAACCGTAATACGTCATGCCGATGATGCTCCCGCCCTCGGTCATCAAAGGCGCGGCTCCGCGCGCCAGCGCGATCAGCGAGTAGGCGCTCACATCATGGGCGATGCGAAACGCCTCGCGGCTCGTGCTGAGAAAATCCCCTTCCAACGCATCCTTGGGCGCAAACGCCACCGAATGCAGCAGCAAGTGCAGCTTGCCGAACTTCTGGCCGACCTCCGCGAAAACGCGGGCGATGTCTTCATCCTTCGTGACATCACAGGGCAGCATCAGGGTGTCCGGCCCGAACGTGCCCGCGAGTTCCTCCACGTTTTCCTTGAGCCGTTCGCCCTGGTAAGTGAACGCGAGCCGGGCTCCCGCCTTTTGCCAGGCCTGCGCGATGGCCCACGCGATGGACCGTTTGTTGGCGACACCGAACACGATTCCCAATTTCCCTGCGAGTAGTGACATAATAATGGATTTCTGAATCAACTGTCCGCGGTTAGCAGTAGGCAAACTTCCCCCCGGTGGCAAGGGCGAAACGGCGCGGCAAGGGCGGGGCGCAGCTTGTCACCATGCTAGTACGGACCGTTGAGATGCACCCATCCTTCCAAACGTGCGCTTTTTTCGATGTCCATTACCCGTGAATGTGTTAGCGTTCCCTTTATGCGCACCGTGATTTACCCCGGCAGTTTCGACCCCTTGACGAACGGCCATCTGGATGTGATCCAGCGGGCGACCAAGCTCTTCGACCGCGTGATCGTGGCGGTGGCCAAAAACGAGAGCAAGAACCCGCTGTTCACCCTGGAGGAACGGCTGGAGTTGGTCGAGCGCGCGGTGAAGCATTTGCCCAATGTGGAGGCCGATTGCTTCGATGGTTTGCTGGTGGATTATGTGCAACGGCAGTCGGCCCAGGCGATTATCCGCGGTTTGCGCGCTGTGTCTGACTTTGAATTTGAATTTCAACTGGCCTTGATGAATCGTAAGCTTAACGAGAATGTGGAAACCATTTTCATGATGCCCAAGGACACCTACGTCTTCCTGAGTTCGCGGATCGTGAAAGAAATCGCGCGCTTGGGCGGGGATGTCAGCTCGTTCGTGCCGGCCCATGTGCAAAAAGCCCTGGTCGGCACCTTGATGGTTTCCAAAGCATAAAGACTTGATTATTATGGCTTTGCTGGTGAATCTTCGCCACTTGGAGAAGGAGTCCGTGCGGTTGCAAGGGCCGCTCCCGGTGAGCGAATTGGATATTGATGACTTGGATGAATTGGTCCATGTCAGGCAACCGCTGGAATACGATTTAGAGGTCCAAAAGCTGGATAAAAGCATTTTGGTGCAGGGACGGCTGGAACTGACGCTGGATTGTGAATGCGCCCGGTGCCTGAAACCGGTCGCCTACCGGCTCGAATTGGAGCATTGGGCCTGTCATTTGCCGCTGGAAGGCGAGGAACAGGTGCCGGTGGCCAATGATTGCGTGGACTTGACGCCCTATGTGCGCGAGGATATTCTCCTCGAGTTTCCGCAACATCCGTTGTGCAAGCCGGAATGCGGCGGGCTGCCCAGGTCGGCGCCCGGCAGGAAAAAAAGCACGGGCGGCAGCGGTCAGACCAAAGAAGCGTCTGCTTGGGCCGAATTGAATAAACTGAAATTTAAATGATATATGGGTGTACCTAAGCGTAAACCATCACGAAGCCGCATGCGCCAGCGCCGCGCTTACAACAGCGTTCTAACGTTGCCGCAACTGTCCACCTGTCCGCAATGCGCGGCGCCGTACGTGCCGCACCGGGTATGCCCTGCCTGTGGTTTTTACAAGGGGCGCCAGGTCATCACAGTTACTGCCGGCTCCTGATTCGAGTGTGAGATGGTTGGGCTGGGGACTCGTTGTTCCGCCCTCTTTCCATATATGCGGATCGTTGTCGATGTCATGGGCGGCGACCACGGTTGTGGGGTCGTCGTTGAAGGCGCCAAGAACGCGCTGGACGCAGATCCCAGCATTTCCAGTCTCCATCTCGTCGGCAACGAAACTGAAATCCGCGCCGCCCGCGAACGCCTCCGCTTCCACGACGAACGCGTCCAGGTCGTCCACGCCAGTGAAGTCCTCACCATGGAGGACAAGCCGTTGGAAGGCATCCGTCGCAAAAAGGATTCCTCCATGGTCCGCGCCATCGAACTGGTGCGCGACGGCAAGGCGGACGCCATCATCTCGCCCGGCAACACCGGCGCGTTGGTAGCCGGCTCGCTCAAGTTGCGCCGCCTCGATGGCGTCGAACGTCCAGCCCTGGCCGCGCGCATGCCTTCCCGCACGATGGATTTCATTCTCATCGACGCGGGCGCCAACCCGGTTTGCGAACCTTCCCACCTGGCGCAGTTTGCCGTCATGGGCAGCGTCTATGCCCGGGAAATCCTCGGCCTCAAGAACCCGCGCGTCGGCATCCTCAGCAACGGATCGGAAGAGTCCAAAGGCAACGACCTTACCCGCCAGGCAGCGCGGCTCTGCTCCCTGCTCGAACTCGATTTCATCGGCTACGTGGAAGGCTTTCACCTTTTCGAGGATGCCGTTGATGTCGTCGTTACGGATGGTTTTACCGGGAATGTTGTGTTAAAAACCGCCGAAAGCCTTGGTCATGCCATGAAGCATTTGCTCAAAAAAGAACTCACCGCCAATCCTTTGCGCAAATTCGGCGCGATGCTGGCGCGTGGCGCCTTTGATAACATCAAACAACGCATGGATCCCGATGTTTATGGCGGCGCACTGCTGCTGGGCATGAACGGCATCGTCATCAAAACCCATGGCTCCTCCCGCGCCCGCGCCGTCATGAACGCCATCCGGGTTGCCGCCGAGGAGATTCGCCACGACATCAACCAAAAGCTTTCGCTGCAAATCGCCCGCGCGAATGATCGCCTGGCCGCGGCCAAGCCTGATGCGTCAACACCCGTCGCCGCATGAGTGCTTCTTCCCCCAGGAAATTCAAGAACCCGCGCGCCACTTACAATTTCCTTGGCCGCACCTGTTCGATCTCCGGCGTCGGCTCCTACGTCCCCGAACGCATCGTCACCAACGCGGACCTGGAACGCATGGTCGATACCACCGACGAATGGATTTTCACCCGCACCGGCATCAAGTCCCGGCGCATGGCGGCGAGTGACGAATACACTTCGGATCTCGCTTCGCGCGCGGCCCTTCGGGCGATGCGCAAAGCCGGGGTAAAACCTGATCAAATTGACCTGATCATCGTCGCCACCATCACGCCCGACATGCCGTTCCCTTCGACCGCCTGTCTGGTGCAGCAAAAGATTGGCGCTTATCGCGCGGCGGCTTTCGACATCGAAGCGGCTTGTTCCGGGTTCATCTATGCGCTGGAGATTGGCCAGCAGTTCATCATGTCCCGCACCTACAATACGGTGTTGGTGATCGGCGCGGAGAAACTCTCTTCCATCGTGGACTGGACGGATCGCAATACCTGCGTGCTCTTTGGCGATGGCGCGGGCGCGACCATCCTGCAGAACCGCCCCGATTCCCATGGCCTGCTCACCGCCTGCATGGGCGCGGATGGGCGGAAGGCCGATTTGCTCTCGATGCCCGGCGGCGGCAGCCGTTGCCCGGCCAGCAAGGAATCGGTCGCCGCCGGTCTTCATTTCCTGCGCATGGACGGCAAGGAAGCCTTCAAGAATGCCGTCCAGGCCATGAACACCGCGGCGCAGGAATCGCTGCGCCGCTGCGAACTCGACATCTCTCAGATCAAATGCATCATCCCGCATCAGGCCAACCGGCGCATCATCGACGCCGTCAGTGAGCGTCTGGGCGCCCGTCCGGACCAGTTGTTTGTCAACGTGGAGAAATACGGCAACACCTCGGCTGCATCCGTCGCCATTGCCCTGGACGAGGCGGTCGAATCCCGGCGCATCCATCGGGGCGATTTGGTTTTATTGGTGGTATTTGGGGCGGGTTTGACGTGGGGGGCTGCCGTAATCGAGTGGTAGCCATGGGCAGGGGAACGGCTCGTTCCCACATGGTTTTGGAGCCTGGGGCTAATTGTGTGGACGCGCCGTCCGCACCCCGGTATGTTGTGGCGTGGAGGTGGTTTCATATTGCCTTCCGTTACTTGAAAATTCCTTAATTGGCTATTGACTTGGGGGTCTGTTTTGCTACCTTCTCCCCTCCTTTTATCAGGATTTAGATGAAAACATATTTGCCGAAAGTTAATCCCGACCAGCGCAAGTGGCACGTTATTGATGCCAATGGGGCGGTGTTGGGGCGTCTTGCCGTCCAGATCGCCGATATTCTGCGCGGGAAAAACAAACCTGTCTTCACCGCGCATCTCGATGCGGGCGATTTTGTGGTCGTGATCAACGCCGACAAGGTGGCGGTCACGGGCAAAAAGGAAACCGACAAGCGTTTCATGACCTATTCGGGCTGGAAGGGCGGCGAGAAATACCGGTCCGTGGCCGAAGTGCGCGCCCGGACGCCGGAACGCCTGATCACCCACGCCGTCCGCGGCATGGTGCCCAAGAACCGTTTGGGCCGGGTATTGATGACCAAATTGAAAGTTTACAAGGGCAACGAGCATCCGCACAAGGCCCAGCAGCCCGCGCAACTCACGCCCGCCAAGTAAGCAACCGCAACTGAATTATGGCTGAATCCAATGAATTTCTCGGCACGGGCCGGCGCAAGACTTCCATCGCCCGCGTCCGTTTGAGCTCGGGCTCCGGCAAGATCGTCGTGAACGGCCGCCCGTTCGAAAATTATTTCCCCACGGAAACGCTGCGCACCGTCGTCAGCCAGCCAATTGAGGCAACGGCCGGGGCCGGCAAGTATGATATTCGTGTGAACGTGCAAGGCGGCGGCCCGACCGGTCAGGCCGGCGCAGTTCGTCACGGCATTGCGCGCGCGTTGTTGAAAGTGGACGCCGCGTTGCGGCCCACGCTCAAGTCGGAAGGTTTGCTGACCCGCGATTCCCGCGAGAAGGAACGCAAGAAATACGGCCAGCCCGGCGCTCGCAAGCGGTTCCAGTACAGCAAGCGTTGATCGCACTGGCCTGCGGCCACGGACTTCTCCTTCGAAACGCAGAGCTCCTGCTCTGCCCGGAGGCGAATTGATTATCGAGCCGGGGCGTTCCGGAGTTTGGAATCCCGGCTTTGGCCGGCGAGGTCGAGCGCACCGAAAACTTTCAAGCTCATCGCATTTCGGGCGCCCTGCCGCCTGAAGGCGGGACTCCATGCGGTATGCGACGCGCTTCCGCGCTCTGCAAATGGACAAAAAGGTCAAGGTTGGAATAGTCGGCGCGTCCGGTTACTCGGGCGAGGAATTGGTGCGCCTGCTACTGACGCACCCTCACGCGGAATTGGCGGCGGTCACGTCACGCCAATACGCCGGCCAGAATCTGGGCCAGGTTTTTCCCAAATTTTCTCATCACCCGCAAGCGCGCACGCTCCGGTTTACGGAGCCGAATGCCGGGCTTTTGGCGAAGCAGGCCCAGGTGGTCTTCCTCGCCCTGCCGCACGGCGTCTCGGCGGAGTTCGCCGTGCCGTTGCTCCAGCATGGTTGCCAGGTCATTGATCTGAGCGCGGATTTTCGGTTGAAAGATCCCGCGGTTTACAAGGATTTCTACGCGCACGATCACCCCGCGCCGGATTTGCTGGCGACCTCGGTTTACGGTTTGCCGGAGGTTTACCGCCCGGCCATCAAAAATGCGATGCTCGTGGCGTCACCGGGTTGCTATCCCACCAGTGTTTTGTTGCCCACGCTGCCGCTGCTGCGCGCGGGACTGGTTCGGCCCACGGGCATCATTGCGGATTCCTTGAGCGGCGTCAGTGGCGCGGGGCGAAAGGTCGAGCAGGATTATTTGTTCGTGGAATGCAACGAGAGCGTCCGGCCGTACGGCGTGCCCAAACACCGGCATGTTTCGGAAATCGAACAGGAACTTTCCCTTGCGGCGAAGACAACCGTCGTCATCCAGTTCACGCCGCATCTCATCCCGGTCAACCGCGGCATTCTCACCACTCTTTATTTGTCGCCGGCCGATCATTTCAGCACGGCGCAAGCGGCGGGGGAATTAAACGAAAAAATCCTGGCATGCTATCAGGCCGCGTATGCCAGCGAACCATTCGTGCGGTTGCTGGATGGCAAGACGCTTCCGGACACCAAAAACGTGGTGGGCACGAACGTCCTCGAAATCGCCTGGCGGCTCGATCCGCGCACGGGGCGGTTGGTGGTCATGAGCGCGGAGGACAACCTGCTCAAAGGCGCGAGCGGCCAGGCCGTCCAGAGCCTGAACATCATGTGCGGGTTCCCGGAAACGGCGGGGTTGATTTGATTCAAATTTTGTCGGACGTGCCTGCCTTTGTCCGACGGCGCTGTCCGTTGCGAACTCTCACGCCTCCGCCCCCGATCTTCCTCAATACTTGTGCTTGACCAGCATTTCGCGGAGGACTTTGACGGCGGGCTCCAGTTCGTGCGCGCGCGCTTCGAATTGCCGGGCGGCCAGGTCATGCTTGCGCTGGTGGGCGGTTTCGCCCAGTTTGCCCAGCAGGCTGGCTTTTTCTTCCAGGGCGCGCACCGCCGACCACAAGGCGTGTTCCAACTGCTCGGTCTGCGCCTGCTCCAGGGTTTCCGCGGTAAAAGCGTGGCCGACGCGGCAGCGATACCGGAATAACTTGCCCTCGCGCAGTTCCCAAAGCGCCCCCTGGCATTGAGGGCAAGTCAACGTGGAAGGTTTGCCCAAACCCTCCATTTGATCCATCGGTCTCCGCATTTCCGCCACGTCCGTCTCGATGAAGGTGCGTGAATTTCTGCAGCCCTTGTTTGAAGGCCGCTTTTCGTTTGTCAAGTTGATCAGCAGGGCGGCCATTTCGGCAACGGGCAGGACATAGTCCGGCTTGACGTTATCGAGCGCGCTGCGCGGCATGCCGGAGTATAAGGCGTCCTCCGGTTCCTGGACGATGGTGGTCCCCCCGCATTGTTTGATGCTCCACAATCCAGCCGCGCCGTCGTCCAGGGTGCCGCTGAGCACCACCCCGACCGCACGGTTGCCGTAGGCGCGCGCGGCGGAGCGGAAGAGCGGGTCAATGGCCGGGCGATGGCGGTTTTCGGTGGGACCCCGGACCAAACGGAGGCGTCCCGGTTCGACGAGCAAATGGTAATCAGGCGGCGCGACATAGACGTGGCCGGGTTTGATGATTTCCCCGTCCTTCAAATTGTGCGGGACTCTCAGCTTGGTCATCCGGTCGAAGACCTGCGGCAATGCGCCGGGCGAAAAGGGCGAAATGTGGATGACCAGCACGATGGCCGCGCGAAGGTCCTCCGGCAACTGCCGGACCAGCGTGCCAAACGTTTCGATTCCCCCGGCCGATGCGCCCACCACGATGACTTCCGGGTGAGAGTCGCGCCAGATTGCGCGGAACTCAGGCCTCTTCTTTGGCAAGGAGGCTTTCATTCTTCGGTTGCGAGTTAATTTCATAATCGGTGGGTTATGATCATACCCCACCGAACCACCTTCAGGGCAGCCGGTAAAAACGTCAATAGGGGGCAAGAACGTAGCCCTCAGTGAAGTGCGGGACGCCCGTCCTCGGGCGAGGCGGCGGACATTCTTGTCCGCTTTAAACGTACGCACGCCCAGGCGGACAGGAATGTCCACTCCCTCCTGCTAATGGCTGACGAATTACGCCCATTGATTTTTATTATTGTAACAAGACGCCCGCCAGTTACGATTGCAGACAGCCAGTCAGCCGCGGAAACCGGGCGAAACCCCATTCTTCGGACCGCTTCCGGGCTTACGGAAAAAAGCGACCCGTACTCTTTTGCGCATGCCGAAAGCAGGTTAAATTATGCAGTGCTATGGGGTCCTGATGAAAAATCTCCAGCAGGTCGATCATGAAAAAACAACCTATGGAAAAGGCGAAGAAAAAGAAATCCAGCGCCAGAACGCACAAAACGCACAAAACAACCCAGGGCAGGGAGGCGCAAGCCTCTGCCCCCGCGTCGGCGCAAGGCGAGCTCGTCACCGGGGATGGCGAACAGGGTGATGGGCAACGGGAAAAGAACCATTTTTTTGTCGTGGGCATCGGGGCTTCCGCCGGTGGGTTCGAGGCGCTCCAGCAAGTGCTCGAGCGTTTGCCGGAGGACACGGGCATGGCTTTCCTGGTGGTCCAGCACCTGGACCCGAAGCACGAGAGCAAATTAAGCGAGTTGCTGGCCCGTTCGAGCCGTCTGCCACTTGAGGAAGCGACGCGCGGGGCGCGCATTCAACCCAACCACATCTATGTGATGCCGCCGAATGTAAACCTGGCGGTGACCCATGGACACATCCGGCTTGAGCCGCGCAAGCCCAACCTGCCCAGCATGCCGATCGATTACTGCTTCCGCTCGCTGGCGAAGGACTTCGAGAACTGCTCCATCGGCATCGTTCTTTCCGGCACGGGCAGCGATGGCACCCTGGGATTGCAGGCGATCAAGGGCGCGGGGGGCATTACCTTTGCCCAGGACGAAAAGAGCGCGAAGTATTTCGGCATGCCCGGCAGCGCCATCACCAGCGGCAGCGTGGACATCGTGCTTTCGCCGGAAGCCATCGCCCAGGAATTGGGGCGGATTGCCCGGCATCCATACGTGCGCCGCACGGAGCTGGCGGAGTCCGCGCGGAACCGGAGCCACGCCAAGCCGGAGGGCGATCGGACCGAGCGGGTGTTCTCGGCGGGGGAGGAGGAATTGCAAACCGTCTTTTCCATGCTGCGGGTCCGGGCGGGCGTGGATTTCTCGCTTTACAAGCACAGCACACTGCGGCGGCGGATTATGCGGCGAATGCTGCTGCACCGCGTCGATGCCCTCCCGGCGTACCTCCAGTTTCTCCGCACGCATCCAGCCGAGATCGAGGCGCTCTTCAACGACGTGCTGATCAACGTGACGGGATTTTTCCGGGACCCGGCGGTTTTTCAAGCCCTGAAGCGGCGCATTTACCCCAAGCTGATGCGCAACCGGCCGGATGACCGTCCGTTGCGGATCTGGGTTTGCGGCTGCTCCACCGGGGAAGAAGCCTATTCGCTGGCCATTACGCTGGTCGAGTTCCTGGAGACAGTGCACCGGCCTCCGGGAGTCCAAATTTTTGCCACGGACATCAGCGAAGCCGTACTGGAGAAGGCGCGGGCGGGAACGTACCCGGAAACCATTTCGCAGGATGTGTCGCCGGACCGGTTGCGGCGGTTTTTCCTCAGTGTCAATGGCCGTTACCAGGTAAACAAGACCGTCCGGGACATGGTGGTGTTCGCGCGGCAAAATATGACGGTGGACCCGCCGTTCTCGAACCTCGATTTGATCAGTTGCCGCAACACGCTCATTTACCTGGGGCCGGTGCTGCAAAAGAAGGTGGTGCCGGTGTTCCATTACGCGCTCAACGCGGAGGGGTATCTTTTGTTGGGAGCGTCGGAAACCATCGGCAGCGCCTCGCACCTGTTCGGCGTCCTGGATAAAAGGCACAAGATTTACACGAAGAAGCTGGCGGTGTCGTCGCCGATGGTGTTTTCGCCGCCGGCCCGGTTTCTTCGCGAGCCGGCCGCCCAACCTTCGCGGCCGACGAGCCCGGCGCGGCCCGGGCAAAAACCGCCGGAGCTGCAGCAATTCGTGGATCGGCTCATCCTCGCGCGGTGGTCGCCCGCCGCCGTGGTGGTCAACGCGCAGATGGACGTCCTGCTATTCCGCGGTTCGACCAGCCGTTACCTGGAACACGTCGCGGGGAACGCCAGCCTGAATTTGTTGCGGATGACCCGGGAAGGCCTGGCGTTGGGACTGCGCACGGCCATTTCCAAGGCCGTCAAGCAGGATGTGCCGGTCAAAGAGGAAAGCCTGATCCTGCGGCACAGTGACGAGGTGCGGATTTCGATCGAGGTTTTGCCATTTCGACTGAGCGCGACAAGCGAGCGGTTGTTTTTGGTGCTCTTCGAGGACAGCACTCCGCAAGCGGAAGCCGGAGGACAGGCAACCCAGGCCGTCAAGACCCGCACGTTGCAAAGCGAGCGGCGGGAATTGGGCAAGCTGCGCGAGGAACTGGAACAGAACAAGGAGTCCCTGCAAGCTGTCATCGAGGAACAGGAGGCCACCAACGAGGAACTCAAGTCCGCGAACGAGGAAGTGCAGTCCAGCAACGAGGAGTTGCAGAGCACCAACGAGGAATTGGAAACCGCCAAGGAGGAATTGCAGAGCACCAACGAGGAGTTGACGACCCTGAACGAGGAACTGCAGACCCGCAATCTAGAATTAAGCCAGGTCAACAACGATCTCACCAACCTGCTCGGCAGCGTGCCGGTGGCCATTGTCATGGTGGCCAGCGATTTGGTCATCCGCCGGTTCACGCCGATGGCCGAGCGGCTGTTCAACCTGATCCCCAATGACGTGGGCCGGCGGTTGAGCGATTTGAACCGAAGCATCATGGTGCCGGACCTGGACGAATCCATTCACAAGGTGGTGGAGGAGCTCGTGAGCATCGAGCGCGAGGTGCAGGACCGCCATGGCCACTGGTATGCCTTGCGCATCCGGCCCTATCGCACGCGCGAGAACAAGATCGACGGCGCGGTGATGGTGCTCGTGGACATCGACGAACACAAGCGGGCCGTCGAGTTGGTCATGGAAGCCGTGAAACACCCGCTGCTGGCGCTGCAAGCGGACCTGCGCGTCAAGCGGGCCAACGCGGCGTTCTATCGGACCTTCAAATTTTCCAGCGAAGATGTGGAAAATCGCTATATTTATGAGCTGGGCAATGGCCAGTGGAACGTGCCGCGGTTGCGAACCTTGTTGGAGGACGTGTTGGTGAAACAACAGCAAGTGGATGATTTCGAGGTGCAAGCGGAGTTCCCGGACCTGGGCCGGCGGTCGATGCAGCTGGACGCGCGCAGCTATTCGGAAGGCGGCCGGGGCACCCGGCTTATCCTATTGTCGATCAAAGACATAGCCGCAGCGTGAAGTAAAGATTTTGATGGTAAGAATGATTAGCCAGAATGCCTTGAAGTTCAGCCGGGACTTTGCCAATCCCTTTGAGATTCTCCGAGGATTCACCCAAAGGCGAGAGCCGGCTTTGTGCTTCGCATTTTGCCATGGTATTACGAACTATGCGGGCTAGACGTTTACCTGCAACCGGACGCAAGCGCTCCTCGAATCGACGCCGCACTGCCAAAAAGCCGGCTGGGCCCGCCCTCGACACGGCGCTCGAACGGCGGATCGGCGAACTGGAACTGCTAGCCACCCAATTCCACATCAACGAACAGGAGTTGCGCAGCGAATTGGCCGAAGCGCAAGCCCGTTCCGACTATTACTCGCGGCTGTTCGACAGCTCGCCCGTCGGCAGCTTGTCGCTGACAGCGGGCGGCATCATCCGGGACATCAACGAGGCGGGCGCGAGCCTGCTGCGTTGGGACCGGGACAAGCTGATCGGCGAATCCTTTGCGCGTTTTGTCGCCAATGAAACCCTGGGCAAGTTCCTCAAGCATTTGCGGTTGTCCAAGTTCTCGGATAAACCCGTCACCACCGAATTGACGGTGCGGGCGCACAACGGTGTGCTGTTGCCGGTGGAATTGGTCAGTGCCGCCGCCACTTCCGAAATTCCGGACACGGTCGCTCACCGCGCGGTAATCATCGACATCTCCGAGCGGCGGCAGGCGGAGCTGGCGTTGGCCGAAACCCAAAGAAACTACCGCAACCTGGTAAATTCCATCCAGGGTGTGGTGTGGGAAAGCAATCCCGCCACCGGCGAGTTTACGTTTGTAAGCCAGCAGGCCGAGCGCCTCCTCGGCTACCCGATCGAAAGCTGGCTGCTCGAGCCGGATTTCTGGGCGGACCGCCTGCACCCGGACGACCGGGAGCGGGTGCTGCGCCAGCGCGAGCAGGCCCTGGTGGTCGGCCGAAGTTTCGCCGAGGAGTTTCGGATGATCACCGCGGCGGGCGAAGTCGTGTGGCTCCGCAACAACGTGAGCGTCCTGCGCCGGGAAGATGGGGAGGTTTCGGCCCAGGGCGTCATGGTCAACATCACCGAGCTTAAAATGATCGAGCACGCCCTGCGCGAGGAAAAACGCGCGTTGGAGACGCTCCATCACATCGGCACGTCCCTGGTCGCCGAACTGGATTTGGAGAAGCTCGTGCGCGATGTGACCGAGGCCGGCAAACAAGTGACCGGGGCGCAGTTCGCGGCGTTTTCGTACAAGCGGCTCAATGGCCTTGGCAACGGAGAGTTTACGCTGTACGCCTCCGGCGCGCCGCAGGAAACCTTCCAGCGATTGCCCCGGCCGGAACACGATCCCGCCACCCCCCCCGCCGAGGCGGAACGGGAGGTGATCCGCATCGCGGACTTGCTGCAAAACCAGCGGGTGGCCAGGCCGGGGACGGAATCCGCGCGGAGACCAGCGTCGCTGCCGGTGCGGAGTTATCTCGCGGTGCCGGTCATCTCGCGCTCGGGCGAGATGTTGGGCGGGCTGTTGTTCGGGCACATGGAACCCGGGATTTTCACCGAGCGCGCGCAACATTTGGTGGCGAGCATCGCCGCGGAGGCGGCCATCGCGCTGGACAATGCGCGGCTGTACCACTCGATGACCAAAAGCGAAGCGCATTTCCGCGAACTGGCGGAGGCCATGCCGCAGATCGTGTGGACCGCCGGACCACAAGGCCAGTTCGAGTATTTCAATCAGCGCTGGTTCGATTACATCGGCCAGCCGGAAGACGAGGGAATCCAGGATTGGACCGCCTACCTTGATCCGCAACACAACGCCGATTGCATGGAATCCTGGCAGACAGCACTGAAGACGGGCCAGCCACTGCAACTGGAATGCCGGCTCGGGAGCCGTAATCCCGGGGAATATCGCTGGCATTTGATTCGGGCGGTGCCGATCAAGGATGCCGAGGGCCGGATCACGCGCTGGTTCGGCACGTGCACGGATATCGAGGACCAGAAACGGGCGGAACAGGAAGTGCGCCACTTGAACGCGGCGCTCGAGCGGCGGGTGCTGGAGCGCACGGCGCAGTTGGAGGCTTCCAACCGCGAACTGGAGGCGTTCAGTTACTCGGTGTCGCACGATTTGCGCGCGCCCTTGCGGAGCATCGACGCTTTCAGCCAGTTGGTGCGGGAGGATTACGGGGGCAAGCTGGATGCCCAGGGGCACCAGTACCTGAACCTGGTGAGCGAAGCCTCGCGGCAGATGGCGCGATTGATCGACGACCTGCTGCATCTCTCGCGCGTGACGCGCACCGAATTGCGCCGGCAACCGGTGTCGCTCAGTGATCTGGCGACGGAGATCGTTGCTGCGTTTCGGCAACTCGAACCCAAGCGGCAGGTGGAAGTGATCATCGCACTTGACCTGACCGTCAGCGGCGATGCCCGCTTGCTGCGGATCGTGCTGGATAACCTGCTCAACAATGCGTGGAAATTCACCGGCAAACAGCCGGAACCGAGGATCGAACTGGGTTCGGAAACGAAGGATGGGCAAACCGTGTTTTTTGTGCGCGACAATGGCGCGGGTTTTGACATGACTTACGCGGGCAAACTGTTCGGCGCCTTCCAGCGGCTGCACTCCGTGCAGGAATTTCCCGGACACGGGATCGGGCTGGCCACGGTGCAGCGCATCATCAGCCGCCATGGCGGGCGAATTTGGGCCGAGAGCACGCCGGGGCAGGGGGCGACGTTTTATTTTACGCTGCCGTCGAGCGCGGTGTGAAGGAAGGGGAATGACCAATTCCAAATGACCAAGGAATGCCAGAACGCAAAATCCCAATTGGCACTTGGATCTTGAATTTTCTTTAATCATTTGACATTGGTCATTGGTCATTAAAAATCGGGCATGAGCCCTGTGCCACCTGACCTCCCTCTCTGGTCCTATCCCGCGATGTTTGCCACGGGGTTGGTTGCGGGATTCGTGGATTCCATTGCGGGCGGCGGGGGATTGATCACGCTGCCCGTGCTGTTGAGCCTGGGTTTTCCGCCACCACTGGCTTTGGGCACGAATAAACTGCAAGCGACGTGCGGTTCCGGCAGCGCGGCCTGGCACTTTGCGCGGTCGAAGGCGGTGTCGTTGCGCGAGTGCGGCGCGGGCGTTTTCTTTACCGGCCTCGGCGCAGCTGGGGGAACCCTCATGGTGCAGCGAATTGATCCCAACTTTCTCAAGCAATTCATCCCGATCATTCTGCTGGTCCTCGCTGGCTATCTGCTGTTTCGGCCGCAGTTGGGCGAAAAGGAAATTCAGCCGCGCCTCTCGCCGGGCGTGTTCTACGTCGCCGCCGGACTGGGGTTGGGCTTTTATGACGGGTTCCTGGGACCGGGCACGGGAAGCTTTTGGTGCATGGCGTTCATGCTCGGGTTGGGTTTCACCATGACCCGGGCCACCGCTTATACGAAGGTGATGAATTTCGCCAGCAACGTGGTTTCACTTGTCCTGTTTGCGATTCCGGGACACGTGCATTATGCGGCGGGCGTCAGCATGGGCCTGGGCCAATTGATCGGCGCGAAGATCGGCTCCGGCATGGTGCTGACGCGCGGCACGAAATTCATCCGTCCCATCTTCATAACGATGGTGCTGGCGATCACGCTGAAATTGTTGTGGGATTCGCGGTCTCATTGAGGACTGGGTAACGCCTCCGTGAATGAGGACGAACCGGCATAGTTTTAATCAGCTTCGCTTATACCCATATTTTGGCTGGAAGAAACCTTGCCAAGAACGGCTGATAAGTATTATCAGCCTCAGTTTTTCTCCATCGTTGTGTCGCGCTTCTACATTAGGAATGCTTCTACTTTGCGGCTGGGCTGAAGAATTTTCTTGCCTCATGGGGAATTATAAGTATTAATTCACCGTAACCCATCGCTTGGTGCAACCAACCAACAATGTGATAGCGACCTGCCAACCTATGAAACGAACTCTGTACTTCCTACGAAGCCCCCTGGCCGTCTCTGCCTGCCTCGGACTCTTTCTCAGCCTTGCGCCGGCCCGTGCCGCGGTTAAAGTTTGGGATGGCCTCGGTCCCGACGGCAAATGGCAAACCGGCCTTAACTGGGTCGGCGGCATTCCGCCGCAGTTGGGGGATTCCCTGGTTTTTACCGGCAACACCCAGCCCGCCAGCACCAACAACCTCGGCCCCGGCACCCAGTTCAACGGTATCACCTTTAATAGCCCCGCGGGCCTTTTCAACCTGACGGGAAATTCGATCACACTGGGCGGAGACATTGCGGATAATCAGGTGGTTTCGACCGAAACCATCGCCCTGCCGATGGCCTTGAACGGCACTCATAACGTGGACGTGGTAGCCAATGGCGCCCTGACCATTAGCGGGGTTATTTCCGGCACGGGCGGCCTTACCAAGCTGGATGGCGGCCTTTTGACGTTGACTGGCGCGAATACGTTCGCTGGCGGTCTCACCATTAACGGCGGCAGCGTGGCCATTTCCTCCGATGGCAACCTCGGCAAGATTCCCACAACCGCCACGCCCGGCAGCATCGTGATCAACGGCAGCATCTTGCGCACGACGAATTCCTTTACCATCGCCACGAACCGGGGCATTGCCTTGGGGCCGGTGTCTGGCGTCGGTTCCGGCACCTTCGCGGTCAACGTGGGCAACACCACGACTTATCGGGGAATCATGGCCAACGCCGGGACGAACGGCGGTTTGAACAAGCTGAGCTTCGGCGGTTTGACCCTCGCCGGGGCAAATACCTATACCGGGCCGACCCTTGTCAGCAATGGCACGGTCACCCTCGATTTTACTGCCACCACCGCGCCAACGAACAACATCATTAATGCGAACTCCACTTTGGCCCTGGGCGGCTCAACCGCCGGCATCGGCATCTCGAACTTTGCCGCCCTGGTCGTGACGCCCAAGGCCAACACCACGAATTCCCAAACTTTCAATGGGACCTTGATCGATGTGGGGCCGACGTATATTCAGGCCAACAGCAATAATGCGGGAACCATCAATCTTAATCTGGGCTCGCTGAATAATAATATAGGGGGCCTGGTTACTTTCCTCCCTCCCGCCCTGCTTGGCGGCAAAGGCAACATTACTACCACTTCCACGAACATCAACGGCATCCTTGGAGGTTGGGCGTTCACCAGCGCGGGTACGGGCTTCAACAATGCCCCGGTCCCCACGAATCTCGCCACCGTGGACATCAACGGCAACATTGTTAACTTCACCAACTTTGTGCATGTCGCCGCCGGAGGCGGCAACTCCCTTGCAGCGCTCGGGGCCATTAATCCCACCAACAATATCATGATCGACGGCGGTTCAGGTGATGTGCGTGTGGACGCTGATGGCGCGGGCAGCACCAATCTTCTCAATACCATCAGTTCCTACCACGCCAACACCGGAGCCGGGGGCAATTGGAGCATCCAAATTGGCAGCAACAACGTTTTGCGTTTGGGCAAAACCGGCCTGATTTTCCAGGCCTTGACCGGCAGCACGGTGACCTGGGAAATTGGCAATTCCACAGCGGGTGTTAATACGACGGCCGATCAAAACGTCGGCACACTCACTGCGGGCGGTCCGAACTATAACAGTTCGGGTGAATTGATCTTTTTCCTAAACGGAACCGCTTCCGGCTCGGCAAACAATCTCGATGTCGATGTCCAAATTGCCGACAACGGTCCCCAAGGGCCGGTCACAGTCATTAAGGCCGGGCCCGGTTATGCGAAATTCCGCGGGCATAACACGTATTCCGGAGGCACCTACTATCTCCAGGGTCGCATTCAGTTCGCGGGAACCGACATCGGGACAGCGAATCCTGACGCTGTGGGAACCGGACCCTGCTTTGTCTTTCCCGGGGCGTATCTATACAACCCGCCTACTGGATTCACCAACGCCATTTTCATCGCCGGCAACGGCACACAGCAAGAACCGCTGGGCGCTTTGCGCCCCCAAACAGGCGGCATCATTTGGAGCAACACCATCACCCTCATCGGTGATGCGACGATTGGCGGCGCCGCCGGTGTTTTTGCCGGACAAATCAGCGGTCCCTTCAACCTGACGCTTGGGTCCGGGGCCACCGTCAACGGAAGCTGCCAATTCAACAATCCTGCGAACAACTGGACTGGCAACACCACCATGCAAAACCGGAGTGGCGGCAACAACAGCTTCATCAACGGCGCGAGCGAAGTCATTCCCAACGGCTTTGGTTTCGGCAATGTGACCATGGCCGGCAATGGCAACGTTACCAACAATTACACTTGGGATCTGCATGGTTTTAATGAAACCATCAACGGCCTTTCGACCTCCGGCACCGCCTCGGAGGCCATCATTACCAACAGCACCACCACCAACTCGACCCTGATCGTGGGCGATAACGACGCTTCCGGCTCATTTGGTGGCGCTCTGGGAGGCAACCTCTCGCTGGTCAAAGTGGGAGGTGGCACCGAAACTTTGTCCGGCACCAATACCTTGACCGGCAGCATAACTGTAAGCAATGGCACGTTGGCGATCAGCGGAAACGGATCCATCGCCAACGTTCCGCAAGTCCTGGTCATCGGCACCAATGCCACCACGGCGTTGGACATCTCGGGCGTCACTGGCGGATTCACGACCACGCATGCGGTTGGCCTGGCGAATGCGGCGCTCATCGGCAACACCTCGGCTTCAGGTGTCAACACCCTCGGCCTGACGAATGCCGCGTTGACTGTGGTGCTCAATGCCGCAGCCACCAACGTCGTTGCCACCACCTTGACCACCGCCGGCGCAACAAACTTCATCAACATCAGCGCCGTTCAAAATATTCAGGCCTATCCCACCGTCTTCTCCGTCGTTAAGTATGGGACCTTTGGCGGCGCGGGCAACAACTTTGCCTTTGGCGGCGTGCCCAGCGTCACAACGGCGGGCTATATTTCCAACGATGTCGCCGGCAGCCGGCTGCTCCTGGTGTTGACCAACGGCCCGAAACCGCTCCTTTGGACCGGTTCGGGCGATCTCACGTCCTGGGACGTGGCGGCGACGATTAATTGGGAAGCCTTCCCCGGAACTCCTTCGCAGACCCCCTCGACGTACCACGACGCGGACACAGTCACTTTTGACGACACGGCTCCTGCCGGTGCGACGAACATTACGCTCGTTCCTTTTCAATTGTTTCCTTCCAGCATTTTGTTCACCAACAATACTCTGAATTATTCCATCGGCGGCACGGGCGCCGTCAGCGGCTTCGCGAGCTTGATCAAACAAGGCACGGGAACGTTAACCATTTCCAACACCGGCTTCAGCGATTTCCACGGCGGCCTTGCCGTTAGTAATGGCACCTTGGTCCTCGCCAGCGATAATGGGATCTCTGGCGGCGCGACGATCAGCGGCACCGCGACGCTTCAGGTGGGCATCAATGGAGGCGTCGGCAACCTGCCCTCGGGAAATATTAATGACGATGGGGCGATCATCTTTGATCGCGGGGCAGACCTGACCGCGGCCAACATCATCGCGGGCGCGGGCGGCTTGTCCAAAGTGGATGCCAGTGTACTGACCTTGAGCGGCGCCAGCACCTACACCGGCGCGGTGGTGGTGGCCAACGGCACGCTCAAAACCGGCTCCGGTTCCGCGCTGGGAGCAACCAACAACGGCACCACTATCAGCTCGGGCGCAACCCTGGATGTGAACGGACAGAACCTCGGCAACGAACCCGTGACGGTCGGTGGCCCGGGCGTGGGCAATAATGGCGCCATTATCAATTCCGGGGCCGACCAGATCAACGCCTTGAAGTTTGTAACCCTTACCAGCGATGTCATTTGGGGCGGGACTGGCCGGTGGGACATCCGCGAGACGACCACTACCACAGGCTCCGAAACCGCGGATGCCGTCCTCAATGGTCCTTACAACGTCACGAAAATCGGTCCCAACCAGGTTTCACTGGTCGGGGTGCAGGTGGACCCCAACCTTAAGAACATCAACGTGCTGCAGGGCCAGCTCGACGTGCAACTCCAGGGAACGACGCTCGGTGATCCTGCCTTTACCCTTACGGTAAGCAACGGCGCAACTCTGGGCCTCTTCCGGTTGTCGCAAACCATCAACAAGCCCATGGTCCTGAACGGCGACGGGGTGGCCACGACACTGAACAACGAGAGTTCCGCCAACGCCCTGAGTGGCGCGATTACGATCAATGGAACCAACCTCTGGAGCATCGGCGGCACATCCCTGACGATCAGCGGCAATGTCGGCGGCCCCGGCAGTCTGAACATGATTGGCACCGCCACTCTCATTTTGAATGGCGGGTGTTCTTATTCGGGTAACACCACCATCACCGGCGGGACGTTGATTCTGGATTCGCAGAACACCGGTGGCGGCACGCTGACCACCGCCGCAGGCACAACTCTTACCGGAGCTGGTGGAAACAACGGCCCGGTCCTGATCGCGGGCTCAATTCATCCGGGCGATGCCGGCAATCCTGGCACCTTCTCCACCGGCACGCTGACGATGACCAACGCGGCGATGACCTTCCGGCTCAGCGGCAGCAGTGACCAAATCGCAGTGATCGGAAACCTGATCATGCAAGGCAGCAGCAACACCATCCAGGCAGTGCCAAACATCGGCTCCGTCAATTCCGGCCAGCAAATCACGGTAATCACCTACAGTGGCACGCTGACGGGCAGCTCCAACAACTTTGTATTACTGCCGCCGCCCGCCGGCTACGCCATTCACCTGGTCGATCCTGCCACCACGCCGGGATCGATTGTCCTCAGCATTGATCATGTCCCGCAGAACCTGACGTGGCATGGCGGCGCGCCCGGCAGTCCCACGCTTTGGGACAGCAATGCCACCACCAACTGGTACAACAACGGCACTCCGCCGGCGGTCGTGTTCGGCATCGGAGACATCGCTCACTTCGACGACTCGGGCACCACGGGCAACATCACCTTGACCAACGCGGTGCAACCGGAAGACATCCAGTTCGGCAACGGCACGCTGAATTACGTGTTCACCGGCGCCGGCAAAATCAGCGGCGGCTTGTCGCCTTCCTCCACATTCACCGTGAATGGCGGCGCAACTGTGACTCTGGCCAATACCGGCACTAACGACTACGCGGGGACCGTGAACCTGGTCTCCGGCACCTTGCAGGTGGGCAATGGCGGGAGTGCCGGCAGCCTGGGCGGCGGCCCTATTCAGGATGGGACTACGCTCCTTTTCAACATGAACACCAATCTCGTCGTGACCAATGTCATCAGCGGCACGGGGTTGATCCAGGAATCGGGCACTGCCACTGGCGTAACTGTCCTCACGGGCAACAATACCAACTTCAATGGCGCAATTTTAATCAAGAGCGGGACGCTCAAAGCGGCCACCAGTACGGCGTTGGGGACGAACCTTGCCGCTGGTACTTATAACGGCGTCTTCTACCCGAACCCGATCACTATCACCAATTCCGGAACACTCGATATTACCAACGGCGTGAACATCAATCCCGCCAACAACCCCAACGAAATCATTACCGTCTCAGGCGCGGGCGTTGGCGGCAACGGCGCAATCATCAATAGCAGCGCGAGCGCGACTTTCACCACCCCGAACTTCTCCTACCTCGCCCTTGCCGGGAACACGACCATCGGCGGCAGCGGACGGTTGGATTGGCGGGATCTGTCAAGCACCAACATCAATGCCGCATTGACTACGATTCCCTCCGGCGCTCCCTACCAATTGACCAAGGTGGGCACCAACCGGCTGCAGCTTACCGGCGTGCAAATCGATCCTGCTTTCGGGCACATCGCGGTTCAGGGAGGCATCTTCGGCATCCAGGGCGTCATGCCCTCGCTCGGCGAAGTCACCAGCAACCTCGTGGTCTTCAGCAACGCCACCCTGGCTTTCTTCAACGTCTCCAACGTCATGACCAAGAACCTCATCTTGCAGGACGCGAGCATGCTCAACGAAAGCGGCAGCAACACCTGGGGCGGTCCCATAACCCTGCTCGGCAGCAACAGCTTCAACATCGGCGGCAACTGGGTCTTGACGACCGCTCCCATCGGTGGCGCCGGCACGCTCTCCAAGGTCACCGGCACCGCGCCTTTGTTCCTCGCTGCGCCCGAAACCTACACCGGTCCCACCTTCGTGAATGCCGGCACGCTCTGCCTGACGAACACGGGCGGCGGCGATGGCTCGATCAGCCTGAGTTCCGCGATTACCGTGGCCTCGGGTGCGACCGTGGACGTGATTGGCCGGAGCGATCAGCAGTTGACCATTCCCAGTGGTCAAACGCTTCAGGGCAGTGGCGCCATCAATGGGGCCCTGGTCATAAACTCTGGCGGCATCATCCAGCCTGGCTCGCCAACGGGCGTGTTGACCGTTTCCAATAGCGCCTCGCTTTCCGGTTCGGCTGTTCTCGCCGTCCGGAAGACGTCGCAGACCAATGCTCAACTGCACACGGTCACCGGCAACATCACCTACGGCGGCACGCTCATTGTGACCAATGTGGGCGGGAGCATGAAAGGCGGTGAAAGCTTCAAGCTCTTCAACTCGGGTGGCGGCAGCTATTTGGGTTCGTTTACCTCGGTCCAGCTGCCGCAACTCGGGCCGGGGCTGTCCTGGAACACGACCGCTTTGGGCTCCAGCGGGACCATCTCTGTCACCGGCACGCTCACCCCGCCCATGATCGGCAGCGTCAGTTACTCCGCGCCCACGCTTGGCCTGTCCGGCAGCGGCGGCACTCCCAACGGCACTTATGTGGTGGTGACTTCGACGAACGCCGTATTGCCCTTGAGCAGTTGGACCCCCGTGGTGACCAACACGTTTGATCCCAGTGGTAACTTCAATTGGTCCGGCAACGTCGGTTCCACGAACACCACACAGTTCTTCGACATTCGCGAATAAGCGAACCTTAGTCCCGATTCATTCCACGGCCGCCGGGCGCTCCGCCCGGCGGCTTCGTTTTTAAAATCACACTGCCGCGGGAAGTTCGCTCATCAGACCCTCCGTCGCGGAACGGCAAAGTCCGATAAACGTTTCCTCCGCCAGGTTCAGCCGATGCCTGCGCCAGTGCGAAATGCCCCAGGTCCGCCGCAGCTTTCGCCGGCCCAGTGGCAGCGCCACCAGGGCCCGTTCCTCAAGTTCCTTGCGGGCGATCCACGGCGCCAGGATGCTCACGCCCAGGCCGAGTTTGACCAGTTCCTTGATGGCTTCCATGCTCCCCAGCTCGATCACTGTGTTCAACACCATCTCCTCCTGGCGAAAATAATTTTCCACCATGCGGAACGTGCAACTGGCCTTGTTATACAATACGTAATTCTGGCGCGGAATCTCGCCGCGCACCGGTGCGCCCGCCGCCGCCCACGGATGCAACGGACTCAGCAGAAAAACCAGCTCGTCCGTAAACAACGGATGAAATTCAAACTGCTGCTCGTGCTCGGGCTCCAGGGCCAGCGCCAGGTCGATCCTCTGGTTCCGCAGCGCCTCCAGCGATTCCAGCGCGTCCCCGGGCTCGATCATGATCGCGTGGTGCGGAAAGCTCTTCTTGAACTCGCCCAGCACCGTTGGGAGAATATACTGGCATGCGGCCGCGCTCGTGCCGATGCGCAAGCGGCCCTTGCCCCATTTGCCAAGCTGTTCGAGCGAAGCCCGCGTCGCCGCCATCTCCTGGAGAATTCTTTCCGCATGATGCAGCAACTGCTCGCCCGCCTGCGTCAGCGATATTTTTTTGCCCATCCTGTCCAAAAGGAGACAGCCCACATCCTGCTCCAAAGCCTTCATGGAATGGCTGATGGCGGACTGGGTCAGGTTGAGCTCCTTCGCGGCCAGCGTAAAACTGCCGGTGCGTGCGAGCGTTGTGAATGCGCGGAGTTGTTTGCTGTCAAGGGGCAGGCTCATCGTTGCAATGAATAGCCTTCATCATAAACATGTAAATTAGGCAGAGCATTCAGCGGGCCAACCCCTGGGAACGAGGGCTTTCGGCGTCAAGACGGTCAGCGCACCGGAAGCGCGCCGTATGTAGCGGCGGTCGTCCTGGCTGCCGGTGAAAGCGGCTTCCAGCCGCGTGTTAACGTCCTGATGGTTGTGCTGACATGCTCCCGCCCAGGCTGCTGCAAGATGCAGTATTGAAAATTTGCCCCGGACGGGCCATGCTCCGTGGAAGCATTGGTTATCAGCCTTTGCGCCCGTAGCTCAGTTGGATAGAGCACCTGCCTTCTAAGCAGGTGGTCGCGCGTTCGAATCGCGCCGGGCGCGCCAACTTTCGCCCGCCCAAACGGGTCGATTTCCGGTTTGTTTCACCTTGTTTGCGGTAGGGCAAGGCTCCTGCCGAGCTAGGTCGCTTCATTCGCGCGCCGCCCACCATTGCCCACGGAGCAAGCCGGGGGAAGCTGGGATCGATCTGGGGGAGGGCCAATCCGGAATTTTAGGTTTAATTTGGTTTAATTTAGCTTAATTCCTGGCCTTTCCGGCGTAGCGGTGCCGGGTCTCCGGTGACGGTAAAGGTTTCGCCGCTTTCCCTAAATCGCCGGGCTTGCGCCCACTGCATGATTGTCAAAGAACCAGCCTCCCTCCCGCAGGAAGGCAAAATTCGCCCTTGCAACGCGCTCAATGCGCGGCGCGCCTTTGTCCTCAGGATTCCCTCCCAATCCTTCGTCTGATACTCGCATTAAAGCACACTCTCGCCCTGAACGCAAATGAATTTTTCTTGCTTATCACCAGTTCCGGTTCCCTGGCCTTGCGGCACCTCAGAGTAGTGCCGCAACTGTGGTGCCAGCGGCGCGGCTTCATACCAGCCTGGAGCAACGCTCAGGTATCCGATCGCGAACACGATCAGGGCTGAAAACCCGGCTCAACGCGCCATCCCTGCCAGGGGCATAGTATCAGCGTTGAGATACATCGCCGGACGCCCTCCCTCCGCCGATGCAGCTTGCCTGACTCGGCGCTCTTTGGTAGTCAGAAAGCCAGGCCTGCTGGCATGCCAACCAATGGATTAATCGTTATCGCTCCCGTTCGCGCCGGGATGGAAACCGCCCTGTGCCAGACGTTGAACTCGTTTGGCAACGACGTCCAGGGTACGCACGCCCCGGGAACCGTCGCCCAGCCGCGCATCGATTTCGTGAGCAGCCGTTCCATCCATTTCGCGCGGCTGGCGCTGCTGGATGATCCGGATCGCGGTCCCGGACGGCAGCGCCTCCTCTTCACCACCGACTACGATGGTTCCGAAGCCGATCACGTGCAGGAGGTCATCGCTCGGACGAAACACCCGGAAGCCATCTGGGGCTGTTGCGAAGGCTACGAAGGGCCGGCCTCCTTTTCCCAATTCATCCGAGCGCACACCGTGCCACCAGACACCTACTACATTGCCTTTCGCGGCGACGACTTGCCCCGGCTCCGCGCGGGGATCGAATTGAACGATTTCTTTCAACGTTGGCTGGCCGATCCCCGCGCCGAACGAGTCTTCAACCTGTTGCCAGATATCCTGCGCGTCGGAGCCGGGCTGCGAACCTTCGCGCACGCGGTCTGGTTGCCATTCGATGTGCTGCTCCGCGCGCTGCTCGCCGGTATGGAAGTCATCGGACTCATGACCCGATTGGGCCTGCGAAATGTCTTGGACGCCGCCATGGCCATCAACGCCACGCTCAATCGTGTCTGGTGGGTGCGGCTGCTGAATTTCATTTTCAACAACCAGCCTCCACCACCGCCGTCCCCGTACAGCCAGGCCTGCCCGAACCCGCCGCCATATCCGATCCCGGCGGGTTATCCACCCGAAGATGCGATTCTCCAAAATCAATTGACGCTCGTAACGGATGTCAAGCCCGAGTGCCTCGCGCGGCTGCGAGCGGTGCTGGCCTTGATCGACCTTTACGGGCGAAGGCTTTCCACCACCGGCTCGCTCGTGGGCATCAGCACCATTCACACGGTGCGTTGGGCGATTCTCGATGGCGGCAAGCGCATGCTGCTTGTCAGTAATTATGACGGCACCTGGGAAAATTACATCGATGAATTCGCCGAGATGATCCTTTCCGGCCTCAATGCGCTCTGGACCACTGCGCCCGATTTTCCCGCAGCGGGCGCGCAGGATGTGGCGGCCCTGAAGCAATTTCTTCGCAAGCATCAAGTGGCGGCGAATGTCTTCTACAGCGCCTGTCCCGCCACCAGCGTGCTGAATCTCAAGGCGGACCTGGAATTTGCCTTCTGGTTCGGCTGGATCGTTCGCCGCCTGGCGAATGGCCAAAAACCAGACGCTTCCCCGGCGTCGTTCCCATCCTGAGATGATGCCTTCGCCGCCAGCCTCAAGTCAGCTTCTCCCCCCGGAAGCTCGCGCCGACATCCAGGGCTTCATCACCAGCGGCTTTGGCCACCTGCCTTGCACTGCCTGCCTGTTCCTGCGCTTTGACGAACGCTTCACCGCCAAAAAGTGGCTGGCCCTGCTGCGCCCTGCGGTGACGACCGCAACTTCCTGGCGGGTTCGGTCCGATGTCCCAAAACACAAACCATCGCAAGCCTTGAACGTGGCGTTCACCGCCGATGGCTTGCGGATGCTCGGCTTGCCGGCGGGTTGCGTTGAGACATTTCCGCCTGAGTTTCTCAACGGCATCGCTTCGCCCGAATCCTCCCGCAATCTCGATGATGTTGGTGACAGCGCTCCGGCGCGATGGGAACTCGGCGGTCCAAACAACGAAGCCATCCACGCCTTGCTCATCCTCCACACTACGACCGAGCCTGCGCTTGCCACGGAACGCGAACGAATCGAAACGAATCTGACCGGCTTTCCTGGAATTAACGTCATTTCGACGCAAATCGGCATTCGTCCGTCCACCGGCAAGGAGCCTTTTGGATTTCATGACGGCATCGCGCAGCCGGAAATCAAAGGCATCAAAGGAACCGGCGTTGAAACCGGCGAGTTCATTTTAGGTTATAAAAACGAATACGGCTTTAACAGCCTCGGTCCCGTTCTGCAATCGGCTGATGATCCATTGAAACTCCTGCCGGATTCGTCCAATCCTTACCTCAAAGGCCAGCGCGACTTCGGGTTAAACGGCACCTTTGTGGTCTATCGCAAGCTGGAACAGGACGTGGCGGGTTTCTGGCAATTCATGCAGAGCGAAGCCCAGCGCCGCCTGGGACAGCCCGACCCGCTGTTCATGGTCCGTTTGGCCGCCAAGATGATCGGGCGCTGGCCCAGCGGGGCTCCGCTCACGCTGTCTCCTGATTGCGACGATCACGCTCTCCGGGAATCCGATGATTTTCTCTACGCCCAAATCGATCCCGTCGGCCACGGTTGTCCTTTCGGCGCTCACATTCGGCGCTCGAATCCGCGCGATCAATTGCTTCCCGCCGCCCCGCCCGAATCACTGCACATGACCGCGCGTCATCGAATTCTGCGTCGCGGAAAACCGTACGGAAAGCCGCTCTTCGATCTCAGCGTCCTCGACCGCACGACGGATGTTCAAGGTTTGCGTGCCATTCTCGACCTGAAACCGGACCAGCAGCCGCGCGGCATCCATTTCCTCGGTCTCAATGCCAGCCTCAAAAGTCAGTTCGAATTCGTTCAACAAGTCTGGGCCAACAACCCGCATTTCAACGGCCTTACTGACAATCCCGACCCTCTGACCGGCGCCCGCGGCGAACCTGGAACCGGCTCAATGCTCGTGCCCTGCACCGGCCTGGATCAACGCACCGCGCCTCTGCCCCGCTTCGTGACCGTTCGCGGCGGCGCTTATCTATTCATGCCCAGCCTGCGTGCGCTCACCTGGCTCGCAACGTGATTCGTGCCTTCCCCGGAGTGCGCCCGTCCCGGGCGCAGCAACTTCCAAACGATCACCAACATTCGCATTTTCAATCCTTGCGACCCGCAGATAAAAGCACCCATTCATTCGTTCCATAAGTCCCAGTATCTCAGCCACGCCGCATCCGCCGACAACAGTTGTCTGGCCAAAGAGAAACCTGCTAAATCCACTTTCCCGGAAAACTCCATTATTCACTTCCGCTCGAACCTGCTATTTTATCTCGCGTGACCCCACTTCAGGGCAAAATCTTGGTCATTCGCGGCGGCGCGATTGGCGATTTCATCCTCACACTGCCGGTGCTGGCGGCGTTGCGGCAGCAGTTTCCGCGCACGCACCTCGAAGTGCTCGGCTATCCGCACATCGCGCAACTCGCCCTGGCGGGCGGTTTGGTCGAACGCGTGCAATCCATCGAGGCGCGCGCGCTGGCTGGTTTCTTCGCGCGGAGCGGCACGCTGTCCGAAGATCTTGTCGATTATTTCTCCGAATTCGATCTGATCATTTCGTACCTCTACGATCCCGATCTGATTTTCCAAATGAACGTCGCCCGTTGCACCCGCGCGCAGTTTATTTGCGGGGTGCATCGGCCGGATGACACCAGGGACATCCATGCCACCGAAGTGTTTCTGAAACCGCTCGAACGCCTGGCGATTTTCGATGCCGATGCCGTGCCGAGACTGGACGTCCCCCGGGCCTTCGAAACGACAGCAGACACCGCCCGCTGGCTCGCCGTGCATCCGGGCAGCGGCAGCGAGCGCAAGAATTGGCCCGAGCAAAACTGGGCTGAATTGTTGCGGCAAATCATTCATTCCACCTCCTTGAATCTTCTCATTGTGGGCGGCGAAGCGGAGCGTGGGCGTTTGGAGCGGCTGGCCGGCGCGCTGCCGCCCGACCGCCTGAAGCTGATGCAAAGCGTGCCGCTGCCCGAATTAGCCGGCTGGCTGGCATCGTGCGTCGGATTCGTCGGTCATGATTCTGGAATTTCCCACCTGGCCGCGGCGGTTGGACTGCGCTCGCTCTTGCTTTGGAGCGATACCGCCGAAGCAGTCTGGTGCCCGCGTAGCAAGCAATTAACTGTGCTGCGAAATTCGGGTGGCCTAAAGGAACTTTCCGTCCCGGTCGTATTCCACAACCTGAAGCAATTGCTCGGCGCGGACCATTAAAAGCTGTCTTGGCAGGGCGCGGCACTCCGCCCGCGCCGACGACGGCAGAGGATTGCCCGTCCTGCCATTCGCCGACCTAATCCCACCCCATCCTGCTGTCGCTGGTTTCGCTTGGACTTTCGGTGATTACCGCGGCCTTGGCCGGGACCGGGCGGCGTCTCGGGATGTGTTTAATGGCCTTTGGTGGAGCAGGGGACGGAGCAGGCACAGGAGCGGGTGTGCTGACCGGTTGGAACGGAGCAGGCGCTACCAGCACTTCCACACCCCTCTCGCGCAAGCCGCGAACCAGATCCGACGGCGCGCCGGCATCCGTCACGACCGTATCGATGCTCGATAAATCGCAGAGCTGCGCCACGGAACGGCGGCCAAATTTCGTCGAGTCGAAGCAAAAGATAACCTTGCTGGCCGCGCGGATCATGGCCTGTTGGATATCAATCAGCAGCGCGTGCGAATTGGTCACTCCTTCGAGCGTAATCCCCCCGCCGCTCATAATGGCAACGTCGGCGTGGATCTTTGAAAAAGCTTCCACCGCCAAAGGTCCCACCAGGACTCCCAGGCGCGGGTAAATGACTCCGCCTGTCACCACCACTTCGATTCGCTGCGCCGAAGCGAACAAATTAGCCACCGGAAGAGAATTGGTGATGATTTGGAGCGTCAGGCTTTCCAGATGGCGTGCGACGTGAAACGCCGTCGTGCCGGCGTCGATAATGACGCTTTGACTCGGCTGAATCAGGCTGGCGCAAGCCTGCCCGATGGCTTCCTTTTCCGCCAATTGTAACGTGTCGCGGCTCGAAAAAGCGAATTCGTCTGATTTGGGAACGATCACTCGCGCCCCACCGTGCGTTCGCCTGAGGTTTCCCACCGCTTCCAGTTGAGTCAGGTCGCGCCGAACCGTGGAAATCGACGCATCTACCTGCCGCGCAAGCTCTTCCAGCGACGCGAATTCCACCTTTTGCAGGTATTCCTCAATCCGCTTTTGCCGCTCTTCTGACTGCATTTCAACTAGTATGGTAGATTTTGATAGATTTTGCAAGAATTTTGTTGACTTGTTGATAGAAAATGGTAGAACTACGCCAGCAAGTCCAAAAACGCTATGGCTTTAGAAGCAAAACCGGTTCATCGCGCGGTGGTGGAGCATTTGGTGCGGCAGCTAGTGTACGAACGCCTGGGCAAACCGCTGCCGAGGCATGCAACTGGTTCCGATCCGCTCGTGGTCAATGTCAGCGCCCGCCATTGCCACCTGACCCAGGAAGCCGTCGAAGCGCTCTTCGGCAAAGGTCATCAATTGCAGGTCCACAAGTGGCTTTATCAGGAGGGCCAGTTCGCGGCGAAGGAATCTCTGACCTTGATCGGCCCGCGCAGCCGCGTCATCTCCAATCTTCGCATCCTGGGGCCCTGCCGCAATTTCAACCAGGTTGAACTCGCTTATACGGACGCGATCGCGCTCGGTTTCGACATCCCGCTCCGCCTGTCCGGAAACATCGCGGGAACGCCCGGTTGCATGTTGATGGGGCCGAACGGCTTTTTTGAAATGCAGGAAGGCGTCATCCGCGCCGCGCGCCACGCCCACATGAGCCCCGCCAACGCTGAATTCTATGGCGTGAAAAATGGCGACAAGATGCGCCTCAAGATCGGCGGCCCATGTGGCATCAGCCTGGATGAAATGCTCGTCCGCGTGGACAAAAGTTTCAAACTCGAGGTGCACATCGACACCGACGAAGGCAACGCCTGCAACCTCCAGCCCGACACGCCTTGCGAACTGACAAAGTAATTAAGAAACCCAACCGCTTTATCAACAATTAACCAAAACCCCCAAACGAAAGTATGAACGAAGCAATCGGCATGATTGAAACCAAGGGCTTCACCGGCAACGTCGAGGCAACCGACGCCATGGCCAAGGCCGCAAATGTCACCATCTCGCGCACCATTCCCATCGGCGGCGGCCTGATCACCGTCATCTGCCGCGGAGATGTGGCCAGCGTGAAGGCCGCGGTGGATGCCGGCTCGAAAGCCGCCTCCAAAATCGGCGAACTCGTGGCTTCCCACGTCATTGCCCGTCCGCATGAAGATTTGCTCAAGGGCTTCCTCGGCGAAGCGGCCGTGGGCAATGCCGTTAAAAAATAGCGCCCTTCTCAACCATAACCCTCACCCATCAACTCTAATTTATGGCACAACAAGCAATCGGCATGATCGAAACCAAGGGGCTTTGCGCTTCATTTGAAGCGGCGGACGCCGCTTTGAAAGCCGCCAACGTCACCTTCACCGGCTGGGAGAAGGTCGGCAGCGGTTACGTCACCGTGTTTTTCCGCGGTGACGTCGCCAGCGTGAAAGCGGCGACCGACGCCGGCGCAGCCGCAGCCGCGCAAGTCGGCCAGGTCGTCAGCGTGCAAGTGATCCCCCGCCCGCACGATGGCCTCAGCGCTCTCGGCAAGTGGCTCCAATAAAACCACGACGGTGCTGTGAGTGTCCAACGGACATCCTTTTGCAGAGGAATCGCGGTATGGTAGCGCTACCGGCTAAAGCCGCGACTCCATACCTATAATCGTGTGAAGATCCTGGTCGCCAACATCGGTTCAACGTCACTCAAGTGGCGGCTGTTCGATTTTTCGAATGGCCAGGAACGCATGTTGCACAAAGGCGGCTTCGAGCGGGTGACCGATTATTCGAAAGTGATCGAGGACTGTCTCGGCCAACTCCAGGACGCCGGCCATATCGCGAGCGAAAAAGACCTCGCCGCCGTGGGTTTCAAGACCATCGCGGCCAGAGGTGTCACTGGTTGCGTGAGGATCGACGACTCTGTACTCAAGGCAATGGAGGCGTTTAATGGCATCGCGCCCGCGCACAACCCGCCCTACATCACCGGCATCCGATTGTTCTCGCGACGCATGCCTTCGGTGCCATTGGTGGCGTTATTTGAAACCGCGTTCCATCAATATGCTCCCGAAGCGGAAATGCGTTATGCGGTGCCGGACGCGTGGCTCGAGGCCGGTGTGCGCCGCTGGGGCTATCACGGCGCGAGTCATAAATTTATTGCAGAACGAAGCGCCCAGTTGCTTGGACGAGAGGACGTCGCCTTGCGCGCGCAGAATCTTTATGTGAACGGCGGCTCATCGCCCATCAAAAAGCCCAGCCTCCGCGTTATCTCCTGCCATCTTGGCGGCAGTTCCAGTCTCGCCGCGATTCTCGACGGCCTCTCCGTAGGCACCAGCATGGGCCTCAGCCCGCAGTCCGGTCTTCCACAAAATAACCGCGTCGGCGACATCGACGGTTTCGCCGTTCCGTTCGTGATGCGCACACTCGGCCTTTCACTGGATGAAGCGGAGCGCCAGCTTTGCAAGGAAGGCGGCTTTAAAGGCTTAAGCGGCGTTTCCAACGACATCCGTGATATTCACAACGCCGCCGGCAAGGGCGACGCGAAAGCCAGGCTCGCTTTGGAAATATATGTGGCCAATGCGCGCCATTGGATCGGCGCTTTTCTCGCGCAGCTCAATGGCGCGGATGCGCTTGTCTTCACAGCGGGCATCGGGGAGAACGACGCCACGATTCGTGCCGCCATTTGCGCCAACCTCGATCAATTGGGGATCACCCTGGACGAATCTAAAAATATTCAAACGCGCGCGCAGGAATCGGTCATCAGTGCTGCAGGCTCCCGGGTAAAAGTCATGGTAATTCCCACCAACGAGGAATTAGTCGTGGCCCGCGAAGCCCGGCGTTTGCTCGAAAATAAATGAAACCACCAAGCTGCATATTTTACACCCGGCGCAAGGTAGGGCGCACAGTCCTCTGTGCGCCGCGAACGTTCAGAAACGCCCCCGTTACGCAGCGGACTGCGCGCCCTACCCACGCCCATCGTGGAATGCTCGGGCTGAACGAACCCTTTTTCCTTAACGAATAATTCCCAATCATCAAACGCTAACCAACTAATTTATGGCACAACAAGCAATTGGACTCATTGAAACCCGCGGCCTGGTCGCCCTTGTGGAAGCGACCGATGCAATGCTCAAGGCTGCGAACGTTGAACTCGCCGGACCGCTCACCCAGGTCGGCAATGCGCTCGTCACTTCAGTCGTCATCGGCGACGTCGCGGCCGTGAAAGCGGCAACCGACGCTGGCGCCCAGGCTGTCAAGGCTATGAAGGGCGACCTCGTCAGCGTGCACGTCATCGCGCGTCCGCACACCGAAGTCGAACAGGTGTTGCCCAAGAAGCGATAAGACAAAGGCGCAGCGGTCCGAGCGCTGCCGAATTCCGCGGCGCGGGTGCGTCGCGGTGGCGGCAGCCATCATTCAACTGCCTCGCCATCTCAAAACCTATGTTTCTGGCAAAAGTCGAAGGCACGGTTGTATCCACCAAGAAGGAAGCCTCGATGGGCGGCCGCAAACTGCTCCTCCTGCGCCCACAACTTGTGGATGACAAGGACCCGGGCAAGTTCCGCCCCGGCACGAACACCATCGTCGCTGTGGACGCTGTCGGCGCGGGTCTGGATGAAATGGTGATGTTCTGCCAGGGCAGCTCAGCCCGTCTCGCCGCGGGCCTCAAGGACGCACCCGTCGATGCCGTGGTCATCGGCATCGTCGATTCAGTGGATGTGTTCGGCAAACAAATTTACAACGCGAAACAATGAGTGCGATCAATGAAACCTTAATCCGTGACGTGGTGGCCGAAGTGATGGCCAAGCTCAACGGTTCGATCTCGACCCCGAGGACTGCTCCCGCGCCAACCGCCGCTCCGGCTGCGCCTGCCTGCGGTTGCGGCAACAAAGCCAGCGCAACCACGGCCAATTCGGCCTTTCGCGGCAAGTATGGCGTTTTCCAGGATGCCAACGAAGCCTGCGCCGCCGCACACGAAGCATTTCGCCAACTACAAACCAAAGGCGTTGCTGCGCGCCGCAAGGTGGAAGAAATCGTCAAGACGCTCGCCGACAAAAATGCCGAACCATGGGGCCGGATCGAACTCGAAGAAACCAAAATTGGCCGGCTCGACCATAAAATCGAGAAACTAAAAATTATCAAACTGGTTCCCGGCGTCGATTGGCTGCGTCCGGATGGCCATAGCGGCGACCATGGAATTACGTTGGAAGAGTACACGCCTTTTGGAGTGATTGGCGCCGTCACCCCGAGCACGCACTCCATTCCTACCCTGAGCGGCAATATCGTGAACATCGTCGCCGCCGGCAACGCCGTGGTCTTCAACGCGCACCCGTCCGCAGTGCGTTGCGCGGCCATGGCCGTCCGAGCGTACAACGAGGCGATCCATCGCGAAACCGGCATCGAGAACATCGCCTGCATCGTCGAAAAGCCGACCATGGAAAGTTTCGCGGCCATCTGCAAACATGAGGCCGTTCGCCTCCTGTTGGTCACCGGCGGTCCGGGGGTGGTGAAGGCTGCGATGCAAACCGGCAAGCGCGCCATCTGTGCGGGCCCTGGCAATCCACCCGTCTTCGTGGACGACACCGCCTGCATGAAACGCGCCGCCAAAGCCATCATCCAGGGCGCGGCTTACGACAACAACCTGCTCTGTATCGGCGAGAAGGAAGTCTTCGCGCTTGAAAACATCGCCGACAAGTTGATGGCCGAGATGGAAAAGAACGGTGCGACGCGCCTCAACTCCACGCAACTCGATGCGTTAACGAAAGCGGCCTTTACCTTCTCGCCAGGGCAGGGCGGTGGTTGTCCGCATGTGTCTGTAAATCGCGATTTTATCGGCAAGGATCCGATCGTGCTCGCCCGCGCCGCCGGTGTGAATCTTCCGTCCGGCACCCAGTTGCTCTTCGCCGAAACGGACGCGAACCATCCCTTTGTAATCGAAGAACAAATGATGCCGTTCCTGCCCATTGTCCGGGTGAAGAGCCTGGAGGAAGGTGTGGAAAAATCGCTCGAAGCTGAGCACAGTTACAAACACACGTCCATCATCCATTCACATGATGTGGAGGCAATGACCGCGATGGGCCGCGCGTTGGACACAACTCTGTTCATCAAGAACGGCCCTTGTATGGCCGGCCTTGGCCTGGGCGGCGAGGGCTATCTTAGCTACTCCATCGCCACGCCCACGGGCGAAGGCGTTACCAACCCGCAGACATTCACCCGCGTGAGGCGGTGTGTGATGGTAGATAATCTGAGGATCTACTAAAACAAATCCGAAATCCGAATGTTGCTCGCGCGAGTCGAAGGAAATGTCGTTGCAACTCGAAAGCATCCGAGTTTCGAAGGCTGGCGGCTTTTGATCTGTCAGCCAATCAACAACGCCGGCGATCCGGAAGGCGCTCCGCAAGTAGCCATCGATGCCCACGGCGCGGGCATGCATCAGCGTGTGATTATTTCCTCGGACGGTTCGGCGGCGCGCTTGGCCGTCGGGAACGATAAGAGTCCGGCCCGCTGGATGGTGGTCGGCGTGGTGGATGAGAAGGAGCCAGGAACACCGGTATGAAATTAGGATCTGTCATCGGCCGGGTCACCTTGAATCGCACGCTCGCGCCGCTCGAAGGCGCGCGGTGGCTCATTGTCTCGCCGTTCACCCGCGAACATTATCAGCAGGGTTCGCAGACTCCGGCCGGCCTGAGCAAGGACCCGACGCTCGTGGTTTATGACAGCCTCGGCGGCGGCGTGGGACAAACCATCGGTTACGTTGAAGGCCGCGAAGCCGCACAGCCGTTTTCAGAACCCACGCCTGTCGATGCCATTAACGCAGCCCTGGTGGACGAGATTTTCTACAACCCTTTTACTAAATAACGATGGCCTAAAGCCGCACTCCGGATTTTTAACATGAAGACTGTCATTAGTGCCAAAGACATCGAGGAACTGCTCGGCAGGGGCGGGGACATCAAGAGCCTGCCCGCCGATGCAATCATCACACCCTCCGCGCGCGATCTGTTGCGCGATTTAGAAAATCGCGGACCTGCCCGATCGAATGGAACTGTATCCGTTTCCAAGCCCGCCGGAGTCGCCACGCCGCCGGCCAAACCCCTCAATTCGAAAAGTTCCAAATCCGAACTGGAAGCATTTTTCAACTCGTCTTATTGCCATAGTCTGAAGGAACAAATTTGCGACATCGGCCGGCGATTGTGGCAGCGCGAATACGTCGATGGCAACGGCGGCAACATTGCCATTCGCGTCGGGGATGACATCGCCGTTTGCACGCCCACGCTCGTGAGCAAGGGTTTCATGAAACCGGAGGACATGTGTTTGGTCGATTTCGAGGGCAACCAGCTTGCCGGCGCGAAAAAGCGCACCAGCGAAATCCTGATGCACTTGCAGATCATGAAGCGCCAGCCGCGCGCCGTCGCCACGGTCCACTGCCATCCGCCCTATAGTACGGGATTCGCAGTCGCCGGGATCGAGCCGCCTACATGCATGATTCCCGAGTTCGAGGTCTTTTCGTCCGTGGCCATTGCGCCTTATCGCACTCCGGGCACGCCGGAGATGGGGCAGCTTGTCGCCGAACTCGTGGACAAGCACAATACCATTCTCATGGCCAACCACGGTGTTGTCGCCTGGAGCCATAACAATGTCGAGGACGCCTATTTCAAGATGGAAATCCTCGAAGCCTATTGCCGCACCGTGCTCGTGACCGCGCAATTGGGCCGTCCCGCCAAAACCATGACGCCAACCCAACTCCAGGACCTGCTCAAGATCAAGCAGAGCCTCGGCATCCCTGACCCGCGCCACGGCCTCAAGGAATGCGAACTCTGCGACAATGACGAGTGGCGTCCCGGAGTTGCCTGCGCTGTGCCAGGAAAACAGGAAACGGTTGTGGGCTACGATGCCGAAGCCGAGGCCGCCGTGCAGGCGATCACGGACCAGATTTTGGCGCAAATGAAATAGCATCGTTATGAAAGTGACCATCATCGGTGGCGGCGGGCGGGTGGGTTCGTGCGCGGCATTTGCGTTGCAGTGCGGCGGCCTGGTCGCGGAAATCCAAATCCTGGATGCGAACAAGGACATGGCCGAGGGTGAAGCGCTGGATTTGCTGCACGGCAGCGCTTTCGCCGGCGATCAGAAGATATACGCGGGTGATTATTCGCGCGCGGCGGACAGCGACATCTTTGTCATCACCGCTGGTCTGCGGCGCAAGCCGGACGAATCACGACTCGATCTCATCAATCGGAACGTGGCGCTGTTCGTGCAGATTCTCGACAGCATCAAGGCTGCGGGAACGAAAAAAGACGCGCATGTGTTCGTCGTGTCGAACCCGGTGGACATCCTGACGCACTTGGCCGTGCAGCGCACGGGCCTGCCGTGGCAACAGGTTTATGGCTTGGGCACCATGCTGGATACCTCGCGGTTCAGTTCCTTCATTGCCGACGAACTCAAGCTGGCGCCTACTCAGGTCAAGGCGCTGATTCTTGGCGAACACGGCGACTCGATGCTCCCAATCTGGTCGAGCGCGACGGTCAATGGATTGCCGCTGACGGGCTTGCCGGAATGCTCGGCCGGTTTTCAAAACGCCGTTTTCGAACGGACCAAAGGCAGCGGGGCGGAAGTCATCAAGAAAAAGGGTGGGGCAGGCTGGGCGGTCGGAATTGCAATCCGCGACGTGGTGCATGCGGTCCTGCTCGATAAACACGCGTTGCTGCCGATTTCCTCACTGGTCCAGGCCGTTTACGAAATTCGCGACATCTGTTTGAGCGTGCCCTCCGTCGTCAGCCGAAAAGGGATTGAGAAGCACGTGGAGATCAAGCTTTGGCCCAAGGAAACCATGGCCTTGCAGCAGTCCGCCCGAGCCCTGAAGGACACGCTGGCCAAGGTGCGGTTATAGGCCGCGCACTCGCCAACTATTCTGGTTGTCGGCCAGTGAAGTTATCCTGTCCCTGTACCGGAATTGGACACGTGTAGGACAAGAATTCTCACAAGTTACTCGACAAGAAGTCCTTCTGGAATCTAACTTCAAACCGTGTTTAGGCTGAACAGCATTTGCTGTGTACGGGCCTGGATGCAATATTGAAAAGAAATTTGCCGGTCGAAGAGGCACAGGCGCGGGAATTGCTGTTCGACGGTGCAACAAAACAGCTTGCAGAGTCCGAGTTTTTGCCGATGAAACGAATTTTGGTTATTGATGACGAAGAATGGTTGCGAGAAATGATCCTGCTGGCCTTGCGCCAGAAAGGATACGAAGTAATCGAGGCGGAAAACGGACAAGTGGGCATCGAGAAGGCGCGCAAGATTCTTCCCGATTTGATTCTTTGTGACGTCAACATGGAAAAGGTGGATGGTTATCTGACCCTTTCTTCTTTGCGGAGCGAATCCTCCACCGCGGCGATCCCTTTTATTCTGATGACCGGATTGGCGGACAACGCCGGAATGCGGCACGGCATGGAACTGGGCGCGGACGATTATCTGCCAAAGCCGTTTACCATCGAGGCGTTGTATGCCGCGGTCGAGACGCGACTCAAAAAAGCCCAGACTCTCCGCGATGAGGCCGAAAAGAAACTGGCCGATCTGCGCGACAACATCAGCATGATGCTGCCGCACGAGTTGCGCACGCCGCTTAACGGCATCCTGGCTTACGGCGAAATCCTAAGCACCGATTCCGCTTCGCTGCAACCCGCCGAGATTGCCGAGATGGGGCAGATCATCCACGAATCCGGCAAGCGCCTGGAACGGTTGATCGAAAACTTCCTGATCTATTCCCAAATCGAATTGATCGGGAAGGATCCCCAGCGCATGGGTGCGTTGCGCAAGAAGCAGACCCAGTTCCCGAGGAAGATTGTCGAAGCCCGCGCTTCGCACCAGGCCCAGGAGGCGGGGCGTTTGACGGAATTGTCGTTGGACTTGACCGACAAGCCCGCGGCGATCTCCGAGGAGTATCTCACCAAGATTGTCGATGAGTTGGTGCATAATGCATTCAAGTTTTCCAAGGCCGGCGCTGGGATCCAGGTGACCCTGGCTCCTTCCGATAAAATGCTGACCCTCACCGTCGCGGACCATGGACGCGGTTTGGGCACGGAACACGTGACCCGGATCGGCGCCTACATGCAATTCGAGCGCAAGCTCCACGAGCAGCAAGGACTTGGTCTCGGTTTAACAATCGCCAAACGGCTCACCGAAATGCACGGCGGCAATCTCGCCATCCAGAGCGAAAAGGGAGTTGGAACAACGATCATAGTGAACCTTCCGCTTGCCACCAGTCCGGCAGTTTGAGCAGAGCGTTCTTTTATACTTTGCGCGGCGGAGCCCGGCGTTCAGAACGGCATGATTTTGTAGAGGACGTCCTGATAGAACTTCGTTCCCGGCAGGCGGGCGATATTCTCCGTGACCAAAAGCACCAGGGCGATGCCCGCCATGGGGGCCAGGTCCAGGCGGCCAAAGCGCAAGGGAAGCCACCGCAAGGGCGCCAGCAAATGCCGGGCGGTCACGCTCACAAAACCCCAAAAAGGATGGTTGCCCAAATACACGTGGCTGTTCAGCACGTGGAAGAGGAGAATTCCTACGACCAGGTACTTCCATCCCAAATAGCTCGAAACCCCCACGACCGCCGCCTGTCCGAGCAATTGTGACGTGCTTTTTGCGCCGGGCAAAAGGCCGAGGCGCATCAGCAAGGGATGCACCGCCAGCCAAAGCAGGCCGGCGACGAAAAACGGAAGCAATAACTTGACGGTTCCCGGCCACCGCTCAACCCCGCCGAGATGAAGCCGGACAAGTTTCTGAAGCGGGTCTGTGTCCGGCACGCTTCGGTTCACCACTGACAACAGCAAAAGCCAGAAATAAAACACCGCCAGCGTCACCAAAAATCCAAAGACGGAAAAAAGCAGCATCAGGTTCAAGTAATCGCTGCGGAAGGCGATGGCGATGGTTCCAAGTCTCAATGTGGGCGTCCATTCCACGGTCGGCCCGATTTCCCAATAAACAATGGCCCGAACCGCCAGCAATGCCGCGAGGCCGCCCAAAAAAAGCCAGCGCCGCGGACCCGGATCGGCTCGCTTCAACGTGCCCGCCAGCGTGGCAGCCGAAGCGCGTGTCATGGGATCAAACCTCACCAGGAGCCAACTCAACCAGAGCAGCAGGCTCGCCAGGTTCAGGATGGAATCGATCAGCTTGGCAACCGCGGTCACATCATTCGCAGCAACGTGTCAGCCATTTCCGAGGGCGTGGGCGCGACGCCGATGCCCGCTTCCTTGAAAGCCTGGATCTTCGCCGCGGCGGTTCCTTTGCCGCCGCTGACGATCGCCCCTGCATGGCCCATCCGCCGCCCCGGCGGCGCCGTTGCGCCAGCGATAAATCCAGCCACGGGCTTTCGGCAGTTCTGCTTGATCCATTCAGCAGCTTCTTCCTCGGCCGACCCGCCAATTTCGCCGATCATAATAATGCCCTTCGTTTCGGGGTCATCATTGAACATCTTGATGACGTCGAGATGGGAAGTTCCATTGACAGGATCGCCGCCGATGCCGATGCACGTGGACTGCCCGACACCGCGGCAGGTGAGTTGCCAGACCGCCTCGTATGTCAACGTGCCGCTGCGCGAAACCACGCCAATATTGCCCTTCTTGTGAATGTAACCCGGGGCGATGCCGATGCGGCAACCACCGTGCGAATCCTTGCCCGTGCCGGGTGTGACCACGCCGGGACAATTCGGTCCAATCAGCCGCGTTTTCTTTCCTTGCATCGCCTGCTTGACCTTCACCATGTCGTTCACCGGAATGCCTTCCGTAATGCAGACAGCCAACTCCAACCCGGCATCCACCGCTTCCAGAATCGCATCCCCGGCGAAGGGCGGGGGAACGAAAATGGCGGAAACGGTCGCGCCGGTTTGCCGCGCGGCCTCGGCCACCGTGTCAAAGATTGGCACCTGGTTTTCAAAACGCTGCCCGCCTTTTCCGGGCGTTACGCCGGCCACCACCTGCGTGCCATAAGCGAGACTGAGTTGGGTGTGCCGCGCGCCAAAGCTGCCAGTGATGCCTTGAACGAGTATTTTGGTTTGGGGAGTGATGAGGATGGACATGAAGAAATTTTGATTTCTGACTTGCGATTTTAAAATTTAATTCAAAATAAATCTTTTGGTTGTTCTCGTCATGAGCTGCGAAACTGCCGCCAGGTCATAACCGCCGCGCGCCGCGCCCGCGTACTCCGGCATCAGATGCCGGCCGTTCATCTGCGCTAATGTTGCCTCTTCAATCACGCAATTATATTTGGGCAGTCGCGCTTGAATTTTCAACCCAGTCAGTGGCCGGGGTTTCGCTTGTGTATGCAAAGCGTGTTTCCATCCGGATCATAAACCATCGCCATCCGGCAGTTTGGCGCGGTGAACGGCTCCATGCGGAAGCTGATCTTGTTGGCCCGCAACTCCGCGATCGCGCTGTCGAAGTCCTCGACTTCGAGCGCCGCCGAGCAGCCATCGGGATTCGGTTTGAAACCAGGCGCCGCGCCAATGGCCAGCGCGTAGGGCCCGAATTCATATTCCACCCACTTGCCGTTCGGCGTGTCGCTGACCGTGGTTGGCTTCAGGCCAAGGACACCTTCATAAAACTTGCGCGCGCGCGGCATGTCGGTCACCGCGTAACAGCAGAATGCAAGTTCAGTGACTTTCATCACGATTTTCCAACTGCCTTGACCACCTTCTGCGCGGCATCCGACATCGAATCGCCGCTGGTGATCGTCAAGCCAGATTCGCTGAGGGTTTTCTTGCCCGCTTGGACATTATTCCCTTCCAACCGGACTACTAGCGGTAATTTCAGGCCCGTTTCACGCACCGCCGCCACAATCCCGGTGGCAATGACGTTGCAATCCATGATGCCGCCGAATATGTTCACCAAAATTCCCTTTACATGGGGATCGCTCAAAATGATTTTGAACGCCGCCGTGACCTGTTCCTTGCTCGCCCCGCCGCCAACGTCGAGGAAGTTCGCCGGGCTGCCGCCGAAATGCTGGATGATGTCCATCGTTGCCATCGCCAGGCCGGCCCCATTCACCAGGCACGCAATGTTCCCGTCGAGCTTGATGTAATTCAGGTTAAACTTGCTGGCCTCGATTTCCAGCGGTGCTTCCTCGGCGAGGTCGCGCATCTCCTGAATGTTCTTGTGCCGATACAATGCGTTATCATCGAGGCCGATCTTGGCATCCACCGCGAGAATACCTGGCTTGCCGTCCGGACCGTCGATGATGCACAGCGGATTGATCTCCACCATCGCCGCGTCGCATTCCCACCAGGTTTTGTAAACCCCTTGCAACAGTTTCGCGCCCTGGGCAATCAAATCGCCCTGCAACCCCAGCGCCACCGCCAGCTTTCGTCCCTGATACGGCATCATGCCGACTGCCGGATCGATGCTTTCCTTGATGATCTTCTCGGGCGTTTTTGCGGCCACCTCTTCGATGTCCACGCCGCCTTCGGTGCTGACCATCATCAACGGACGTGACGTGGCGCGGTCCAGCAACACGGCCAGGTAAAGCTCCTTGCGAATGACCGGCGCAGCCGCGACCAGCAACTTGCTTACCAGCCGTCCCTCGGGACCGGTTTGCTTGGTGACCAGCACCTGGCCGAGCATCGCTTTCGCCTTCTCATGGACATCCGCCGCGGTCTTGCACAGCTTCACGCCGCCCTGGAAGCCGCTCTTGAACGTGCCCTTGCCGCGTCCTCCCGCGTGGATTTGCGATTTGACCACCACCAGTTTCTCGCCCTTGGCGAAAAGCTTCTCCGCAATGGCCTGCGCTTCTTCCGGCGTCGAGCAAACGTCGCCCGGCGGCACCGCCACGCCGTACTGCGCCAGCAATTGCTTGGCTTGATATTCGTGAATATTCATTAGAACGTAAACTTCAACTCTGCACCTTAAATCCCAAATTCCAAACTGACAAAACAGGCGGTCAATCTAGGTAACGCCCCCGCCAGCGTCAAGGACGCATCCTGACGATGCAGCGCGTCGGACGCATTTTCCAGCACCGCCACTGGGATGTTGCCACGCGGCTGCAAGTCGCTGGCACTTGGCGCTTCCCGGCGAAGGCGGAAGCCTCGGCGAAGGCGGCTCCGCCTTGATTTTGACCCGTTCAAACCCGCCCAAACCCGTTCAAACCCGGTTTGAACTCGCCCAAACCCGGTTTGAACCCGGGTCGGACCCGTGGCAGGGGCGGCGCGTTGGGCACGAACCGGCAACATCCTTGGCACTTTGAACCGGGAACATCCTTTACACTTTGCGCGGTCCCTTGACGGGATGGCGACAGCTTGCGGGACGCAATCCGCACTCAACGGACTGTGGACTGAGTTCATTTCGGATTTCACTCCGGATGCTCCTGCGGACCTCTGATTTTCAATTTCTGATTGATCCAACATGCCGCGATCCTCGCACACGGATGGAGGAACATCCAACCACTGTGACGCACTATGACCTACTATGACGCAACCTTTTTCCCTCCCAGCCGCTTGACCGCTCTCCGTCTTGTGCGCCATCGCCGTGGCGGCGGCGAGAGCTTCTGAGCGAAGCATCGCCTGCCTTCCATCGGCTTTGCCCGGGCTGCAGCCTGCCGGTTCGGATTTGGGATTTCCGGTTTCCTTCGGATTTCTGATTTCGGATTTATCCATCATTGGCCCTCACGCTCGCACGTCCACACCGCCCCGTCCAACAACTGTGCACACTATGCATGCTATGCCACATCTGCACACTCCGTACACGGGTGGTAACACCCGGCGTCGGTATTACCTTGCCTCGGCCATTTCTCTTGAAATTGGACGGTACCGCCTGCACATTGCCCTGCCAAAGTTATGAAAAGCCCAAACAAATGAAGGTTTTTCCGAAGCATCCTTGCTGTCTGGCGCTGGGGAGGATGGCTTGGTGACCAGCGGCCCCCAAAATCGGTTCGCTTTACCTGGCATCGGGATTTCGCGTCTGATGCTGCTGGGGGCCTGCATTTGGATTCTCTCGCTGGCTCAAGCGAGAACCGCCTCCCACGGAGTCCAACCTGCGGGCTTGTTCAGCCGCAATTACATCCGGTTGGCGGACTGGGCTCACGCGAACAATTTTGAGCTTCACTGGCTCAAGCAGGATGAAACCGTCCAACTGGGGAATCATTCCGCCCGCCTGGTTTTCGAAGTCGATTCCCGCGCCGCCGAACTCAACGGCACCAGCATCAAGCTATGCTACCCGCTCATTATGCGCAACGGCTCGCCCTGCCTGGCCCAGCTCGATGCCGATGCCACTCTCAAACCGCTGCTTTATCCCTCGCGCAATCGCGCCGGCGCAAAAGTTCGAACCATCGTGCTCGACCCGGGCCATGGCGGCAGGGATCCCGGCAACATGGATGGCTCGCATCAGGAGAAAAAATACGCTCTCTTGCTGGCGCAGGAACTGGCCGATCAGTTGAAACGCGCGGGCTTCAACGTTTCCCTCACGCGCACCACGGACACGCTCATCGATCTGCCGGATCGCCCGGACATCGCCCGCCGTCGCGGCGCGGATCTGTTTATCAGTCTGCATTGGAACAGTGTTGCCTCCGGCCGCAGTACGCTTAAAGGCGCCCAAACCTATTGTCTGACCCCCGCCGGTGCGCCCTCGTCCAACGCGGACGCTGGGGTCTCCGGTGGCGGCTCCCATCCAGGCAACCGCCTCAACGACAAAAACATCCTGCTCGCCTACGACATCCAAACCGCTATGCGCAAGGATCTCGCCGTCGAAGATCTGGGCGTTCGCCGCGCCCGCTTTTGGGTCCTGCGCGAAGCCGTCATGCCCGCCGTCCTCATCGAAGGCGGCTACATGTCGCACCCCTCCGAAAGCAAACGCATTTACGACCCCGCTTACCGGAAACAAATGGCCCACGCCATTCTCGAAGGCATTCAGGCTTACAAGTCACAAGTGGAACGCGTCCGGTAAAATCGATTGCACCCTTCCTGCTTCAATCCAAGCCCGGTAAATCAGCCGTCTTGAGTGTTCCCTATCTGTAATGAGGAAACCCATAGTAGGCGGCAATCTTATGAGCACAACCCCGTGAACTCAGGCCCGGCTCGGTTCGACCGGGCACAATCTCTGCATCGCGCCAGATGCGCCGCAACTCCTCCCGCCCTGAATCACCGCCGGCATATTTGACAACGTGTTCCAATTCACGCTGATCAAAAAGGACGTCTCTTTCCCAAGGCTCAGGCCGACCCTCGACCCGCTCCCATGTGCGCTCTTCCTTAAAGCAGCCATAAACCAGTGCGCGGAGGCATTCACCAGATCGCCAATGGTAAAACTGGAAAGCATCCACCGCGCTCTGAAAAGCAAGCCAGATCACCTCCGTCTCCAACCTTAATGATAGAGCCGCAAGGTCTGCCTCTGGCGGCTCGAAATCGTTGTCAGACATCCTGCTCCCGACGAACGCAAAAGACGACTCAATCTCCGCGTCAGGAAATTTCTCGCGAATCGCGGATGTAACCGTGGTGTTGTCCGCGTGCGCCCTTACGTAAAATGCGTTCCAAGTGCCCATAGGGTGTATTGCCGATGACAATCAGAACCTCACCCATGGCTGCCGAAACAGGATGTTGCATGGAGTGCGGTGAAGGTGGCGAAGCCGCAGGGGCTGCTGACAGTGTCACTTCGGCTTCCCCCCTCCGCCGCCTTTACCGCCTCCCGCAGTCAGAATGGTGCCGCTCAAGAAACCAAGGCCGAAGAATCCCACGTACATGATCGCCGCCGGCTGACTGAACGAGTGCGGCAACAGCGGCGGCAACGAGAGCAAGATATGTCCCTTGTTGTTCATCCCCATCAACACCAGCAACATCGCAACAACGATGAGAAAGACGGTCTTAAAGATCAGCTTGGCATTCATAATGCGGTCTTCCGTGACGCTAATGAATCTCCAACCCGCCGTCAATCTCGCCGGGAATCAGGTAGGGACGGCGCGCAGGGCACGGACTCCGTCCGTCGAACGCAGCATCAGGCGACGGAACGAATTGCTCCAATTAAGAAACTATCCTGGCAGGGCGCGTCACTTCGTGCACGCCGACGACGGGCAGAGGACTGCCCGCCCTACCGGGATAGGTTCCAAGCCTCCCTGTCACTGCGTTTCGCCGCTTCCGAAACTTTAATACTAGCCCGACTTCTTCCCTCCGATGCACCGGATCTTTATATTCCGAAACGACACCGACCCGTGATCACCCTGGAGCGCGATGTAACCCAAATCTGACTTGGCGAAGTTCGCCATGTTTCCAAACTTGCTCTTCGCCACTCGTGCGTTGAAATCGTCGCTGTGCAGGACGTATTCAAAATACTTCACGCCATTGATTTCGTGTTCGCATTTCTCCGGAGAAACCAGGAGGCGCACGTGGTTCCATTGGCCGACCGGCTTGGTGGCATCCAGGGGATGGCCGGTCTTGGGATCATCCGGCGGTTGATATAACGCATACAGCCAGCCGCAACGCACCGGGTCGGCCGCCTTCACATTATCCTCAAGCTGAAACTCCGGACCGGTCGCCCACACCGCGCCCCCCTTGTCCGTGACGTGATACATGATGCCGCTGTTGCCGGCTTCGGAGATGTTGTAGTCAAGCTGCAGTTCGAACCAATCGAACTGGTTGCTCGTGACGATATCGCCGGCGTTGTGAGGATCAACGCAAACCAGCGCGCCGCCATTCACTTGCCAGCCCGGGCGAACACCTTCGCGCTTGAAGTTATGCCACCCGTCAAAGGTCTTGCCGTCAAACAGAAGTTGCCAGCCAGCCGCTTTCTCCTCGTCGGTGAGTTTGTTCGCCGCTGCCTCGACGGCGATCTTTTCGCTCAGCCCTTTCTTCCATTCGTCGTTGAGTTCAACCACGGTCTTGCCGGTATATTCCTTCCACAGATCGTCGCTGTATTTGCGCTGGCGGCAGGCGGCGTTCAACTTCGTCACGATGTCCTTGTCGTAATTCTGCACGACAAAATTCAGGAAATTCGCCGTCACGCGATACATGCCGTCATACTTTGCCCGCTCCAGGCCGCGCGCCCGAATTTCGGCGCCGTGAGTCTGCGGCTCGAACAAATAGAACCGGATGTAATCAGGAATTCCCTCGACGAGGTAACCGGGAGGCCGTGCCGAGGCTGAGTTGGTGCCGCGCCGCCCGCCTCCGTATTGCTGCACCACATGCACCTCCTCATGGATCAACGACCCGACGGCTTCTCCTTTAAGCTGGCCCTTGAGCCAATCCGAGTTGGCCGTGATCCGCGTCCCGCCCGTGGCCGCCACACCGCGGCCAGGCTTGATGGTCACGGAAAAATGGGTCGGCGGGTTGAAACCTTCACTCGGCAATATGGCGACAATTTTCGGATACCATTCCGCCAGGGCCGGCGCCAGTTTGTTCGTCGCCCAGTCCGTCAATTCCGGCGCTCCCGCAGTGTCGATCGTGATCTCGCATTTGCCATCCGCCGACTGCGTCACGTAAGGCGGTTGCGCGGCCGTCGAAGCGTCGGACTGCGCCGCCACCGCTTCTCCCTTCGCCACCACGTCAATCTCACTGTAAAACGTATTCCCGAAATCGTCATCGCTCTCCGTGCTGGCAATGTTGAACAACAGGTAACGATACTTTCCGATGGTGCCGTCCGGATCCGAAATGCTGACGCCATATTGCCCGCCGGGCTCCGATTTCGGCCGCGTGTCCACTTTGGCAATCAGCTTCCAGCCGGACTTTTCAGGATCGGCGCCGCGTTTGGGAGCGGCGTTGAATCCGTCCGCCTTGCCGTCGCTGGCATAAAGCGTGTACACCTGCGGCCCGCGCGTGTTCGCGTGCCAGGAATAGGTGTTCACCTGCTGAATTTCAGTCACGTCGCCGAGATCAACCTCCAATCGTCCGCCAGCCGAGCCCTGACTAAAGAAAAAGTTTGCTCCCGGCTGGTCTTCTTCCGTCGGCAACTGGCCGTCGTGCAATACCCCCAGGTCGCCCCCATTCTCGTCCCGTTCCCCATCGATCAGGGTGAACTTTGCCTTCGTGCCCGCATCCGCCTTGGACGGTGACGGCACCGTCTTGAATTTGAATGCCGGCGTTGCACTGTCCCCGCTGTTGTGATCGGTCGAGACTTTGATTTCGGCGACTGCTGCCCCCCCCGATGACAGGATGATTGCGACACTGGCGATCGCGAGCAGAATAGTTCGTTTCATAGAAGAAGTTGGTTTCTGAATGTCCGGCATCGCGCACTCTTATCCGTTATCTTGGAGATTGTCAAATCGATTCATTCTTTTTGGACTTTGTTAATCTTGAGCTCAAGGGTGGTTTCTCCCATGCCTTTACCTTGGGCCTTTTCGCTGCTACTGTGGCTCAGGACTTCTCGAAAGATCGATAGGGCCTGTTTCCCGGTGGCATTCTCGTGGAATTGCACAATCGAGACACACAAACATGAATCCATCCGACTCCGCCATAGCCTCATCCTCCTTCCGCTCGTTCGACTCCGGCAAGCGCTTATTGCCCTGGCTGGTCGCGATGGCGTTCTTCATGGAGTCGCTCGACACCACGATTCTGAACACGGCGGTCCCTGCCATCGCGCAAGCGCTCAAGGTGGTCCCGCTCAGCATGAAGTCGGTTTTGGCGAGTTACACGCTGAGCCTCGCTGTCTTCATTCCCATTAGCGGTTGGGTGGCGGACCGGTTCGGCACCCGGCGCGTCTTTGCGTCCGCAATTGGTCTTTTTACGCTGGGTTCATTTCTTTGCGGCATTTCCAGCAACATCCATGTGCTGGTGGCCTGCCGCATTCTTCAGGGTTGCGGCGGGGCCATGATGGTGCCGGTGGGCCGGTTGACGCTCGTGCGGACGTTCGCCAAGTCCGAACTCATCCGCACCATGACATTCGTGGCCATCCCCGGACTGGTTGGCCCCATGCTCGGGCCATTTATCGGCGGTCTGATCGTCGGGTATTTTCATTGGCGCGTCATCTTTTTCGTCAACATCCCCATTGGTCTCCTGGGTTTGTATTTGGTTTATCGGTATCTTCCGGACTACCGTGAAGAGCGCACCAGTCCATTGGATATCATCGGGCTGATCCTGTTTGGCTCCGGCGTCGCGCTGCTGTCCTATGTGCTCGAGGTGTTCGGCGAGCACACGCTCAGTGGCGGCGAAATTCTGGGGCTCCTCGCGATTTCGCTCACGCTGCTCGCGGGCTACGGCATTCACGCGGCGCATGCGGCCTTTCCGTTGCTGCGCCTGATGCTGCTGCGCATTCGCACCTTCCGCGCCGCTGTCGTGGGCGGGTTTGTCACTCGCATTGGCATCGGTGGCATTCCGTTCCTTTTCCCGCTGCTTTATCAGGTCGGCCTCGGCTTTTCCCCGATCCAATCCGGCCTCCTCATGATGCCCCAGGCCCTGGCGGCGATGAGCCTCAAGCCGACCATGCCGCGCATCCTGGCCCGCTTTGGCTATCGATGTGTGCTGATTTCCAACACTGTGATCCTCGGTTTGCTCATCATGCTCTTTGCGACGATTCGCACGGGCACGCCCGTATGGCTCATCGTCCTCCAGGTGTTCTGTTTCGGGTTCTTCGCTTCGCTGCAATACACGAGCATGAACACGCTGGTTTACGCTGACATCACAGAGGAACAGACGAGCAGCGCGAGCACCATCGCGAGCACGATGCAACAGATGTCGATCAGCTTCGGCGTCGCCTCGGCCTCGTTGGCCACGGCATTCTTTATTCCCGACCGATTTCGTACCGACCCGCCGCAGATGATCCACGGCATCCACCAGGCGTTTTTTGTCCTGGGCGGATTGACCATCCTGTCTGCGACGGTCTTCCAGGAACTGAAGAGCAATGACGGCGACGTCGTGGCCCGGCATAAAGACGTCCAAACGCCCGTTTGATCACGCAGCCGGCATGGTCGCGCCCGCGGCTTTGAATTGGTGTAATCGAGTTTGCTGAAATGCCCGGCTTGGTGCATGATTAGGCGCTCATGATCCCGAAGAAAATTGCCTGCCTCCTGTCGTTTACACTTCGGTTGGTGCTCGTATCGTGGGCAACGAGCAGCGCGGTTTTGGCCGCGGGTGTTGCGTACCCGAGGCTCGAGGCATCCTTTGGCATCACCAACCTCGCAACCGACCCGTTCGACTATACGGTGACCGACGTGCGGGTGCAGATCACGCAGCCGGATGGCACCGTGCTCTCGCTGCCTGCGTTCTTCGATGGTGGCACGACCTGGCGCGTGCGTCACGCGCCCGTTGCCGCCGGGCGTTACAGCATCAGCGGAGTGGCACTCAACGGGCAGCCGCTTTCGGTCAACAACCTGCAACCAGCCGGTTGGACCGTGTCGGGTTTCGCAACCGATCCTGGTTTTGTCCGCGTGGACCCGTTGAATCCGCGTCGTTTCATCACCAGCAATGGGAGAAGGTTTTTTCCACATGGGGAAAACCTCGCGTGGGACAGCGGCGGCCACAACGTGCCGGACATTATGTTGAAGATGGGACCCGCCCATGAGAATTGGGGCCGCGTCTGGATGGAAGCATTCACGTCGCCCAGCCAGAATCTCGACTGGCCAAAAGTCGGTGGGACGTTCGGCCAGCTCAGTCTGCCGGTCGCTCAAAAGTGGGACGGCATCGTCAGCGCGGCCGAACAGTCAGGCGTGCATTTTCAGATGACGCTCCAGCATCATGGCCAATATTCCACCACAGTCGATCCGAACTGGGCACAGAACCCGTACAACACGGCCAACGGCGGCTTTCTTTCCAGCCCGGTGCAGTTCTTCACGAACTCCATGGCCAAGGCTTTGACCAAACGCAAGCTGCGCTACGCGGTGGCGCGCTGGGGCTATTCCACCAGCGTCATAGCCTGGGAGCTTTTCAACGAAGTGCAATTCACCGACGCCGGGCAAACGGGCCAATGGAGCCTGATCCAGGCCTGGCACGATGAGATGGCTTCGTTCCTGCGCTCGCAGGACGCGTATCAGCACCTCATCACCACCAGTTCAGAACTGAACGAACCGCTGTGGGACCAAACGGATTACTATCAACACCACGATTATCCGTCGGACCTGATTACCGGGATCCGTGGCGCGGCAGATATCAGTGGCTCGCAAACCGTCGGACCCGATTTCAGCGGCGAGTGTGGCATTGACACGACGCCGCATGTGGGAATCAGTCCGCCCATCTGGTCGGGACTGATGGCGGGGCAATCGGGTGATGCCATGCCCTGGTATTGGGACACGATTGACGCGAACAACGATTACCCTCTCTTTCATGCGGCGAGCGACTTCATCACTCGGTGCGGGATGGGTGACCAGGATGTCTTGACGCAGTCCACGCCGCAAGTTACCGGCGGCCCACTGAGTCCGCTCGTGTTTGCGCCCAGTGGCGGTTTTACCACGGCCACACAGGACACGTTTACTGTGGTGAGCAGCGCGCCCGATGGAATTGCAGCCGCGCCGAGCTATCTGCAAGGCAACTTCCATCGCAGCATGACACCGAACGGCTACTCGTTCCTCGTCAACTATACCCAAGCGGGCACTTTCTCCGCGCAAATTATTACGATTGCCTCCTCGGGAGCAGGGTTCCAAATGTTCCTTGATGGCGTGGTCCAGACCAACGTGTCCTTCCCTGCCGGGGCCAGCGATGTTAGCACGAACCTGACCTTTACGATTTCCGTAGCTGCGGGCTCGCATACGGTGAAGCTCTACAATCCCGGCCAGGACTGGGTTCAATTAGGCAGCATCACGCTGAATCCGTACGTCGCGATGCTCGGCGCGTATGCCGTGGGTAACACGAATTTTGAAGCGCTTTGGGTGTGGCATCGGACCAATGTGTTTCTTCCCAACGCGACCGCCACTGTAACGGGCACCGTAACCTTAAGCGGCTTGAACGCCGGTTCGTACACAGCCACGTGGTGGGACACGTTCGCGGATGTGGCGTTGACGAATTTCAACGTGAACGTTGCAGTCAGCAATGTCTCGGTGAGTGTGCCTACGCCTTCCATCCTCCGTTCGGCGGCGTTGTATGTCGGCGGCGCGCCACAGGCTTCGCTTGGCGTCCCGGCGCTTGCCCAAACCGTGGGGACGAACTCACCGCTGTTCAGTGTGCCGCTGACGATTACCAACAGCGGCGGCCTGCCGCTCGGATATTCGCTGTCCGTCACGGGCGCGAATCCGGTGGCGTACGCGGCACTCAATTCATCCCAACCCGGCGGGCCAGTTTACGCCTGGCGGGATATTTCGGGAATCGGCCAAGACATCAGCGGAAGCTTCGCCGCATTGACGGGCACGAACACCGCCAAGGACGAAGGCATCGCGGGGCCGATCAACATCGGGTTTGGTTTTCCGTTCTTCAGCGGTGCGCAATCGCCCGGCAGCTACACGCAACTTTACGTTTCGCCCAACGGGTATGTTGCCTTCAGCCCTTTCTCGGGCAATACCGCTGTGAACACCGTCCTGCCCGGAAGTTCCGCGCCGTCCAATTGCATCGCCTTCTTCTGGGACGATCTGGATCTTGGCGCGAACGGCCGCGTTTATGCCGCGTCGGACCCAATCGACGGCACGTTCACCCTTCAGTTCCAGAACGTGAATTTCAAAGGCGGTGCTTCGAGTGTGACCTGTGAACTCATTCTTAAGACCACCGGCGAGATGCTGATGCAGTATCGGTCGATGGCCTTTTCGAACACCTGCACGGTCGGACTCCAAAACGCGGCGCGCAACCAGGGCTTGACGGTGGCGTTCAACCAAAATTATTTGCAAACCAACCTGGCCGTCAGGTTGAGCCCGACGTCGTGGTTGAGCCTCTCTATGAGCGCGGGATGGGTGCCTAAATCTGGCATTGAGACAGTGGCTGTCGGGTTCAACGCGACCGGATTAACCGCGTCCAATTATAACGCCACGCTGCTGGTCAACACCACGGATTCGCTCCATCCCGTTACCGCGCTGCCGGTTTCTTTCACGCTATCGCCACTTCTGCCGGCCGCGCCTTCCGGTCTCACCGTGAGCTCGATTACCTGGTCGCAAGTGGGCCTGTCCTGGAATGACAACTCAGGCAACGAATCGGGTTTTCAAATCGAACGCAAGATCGGCGCGGGTGGTGTTTACGGCCCCGTGGGCTCAGTCGCGGCCAACGCAACCAATTTCACCGATGGAACTGTCGCATCCCGGACGACGTATTATTATCGCGTTGTTGCGACCAATGCGTCGGGCAACTCGCTCTATAGTGACGAGGTTGGCGCGGTCACGCCAATTGCGCCGATCGACACATGGCGTCAAACTCACTTTGGAGCGCCAGACAACACCGGCCCGGCTGCGAACACAGCCGACCCCGACCACGATGGATTGATCAATATCATCGAGTATGCCTTCAATCTTGATCCGAATGTTCCCAGTCCCAATCCGATCACTTATGCCGTGGTGGGAAACCATCTTACGATCAGCTTCAAGCGCACTCATCCCGCGCCGGCGGACATTAATTACATTACCGAGGTGAGCAGCAATTTGAGCGCGGGCGTTTGGAGCTCCGGACCCGCGTTCACGTCCCAGGGAGTTATGGATAATGGTGATGGAACGGAAACTGTCACGATCATAGATCTCGTGACGGTTGGTTCAAGTTCGACCCATTATTTGCGGGTCCGAATAGGTCTTCAGTGAAAAGCCTTTGGAGGTTCGGCCCAGGGGACTGGCCGCTCAAGCAAGAATGTAACGTCCGCTTTTTCTCGAACCGGTCCGTTTGACCAATCCGGCTTGAATGAGCGGTTGCAGCAGGTCAAGCGCCCCTTGTTTGGAAATGTCCAGCCCATCCCAAATCTCGCGCGGCGTCATGCTTTTTTTATCGCGGAGCAATTGGAGCAATTGTTCCTGCCTTGGACGGAGTACGAATTTATTTTTCCTGGATTGTGCGGACAGTTTTTGCACGCGGACCCAAACCCGCTCCAGAGTCTTTAACAAGCCCTCGGCGGAATATTCCAGCCAGCCGGTCAAGTCCTCGCCAGCCTTGCGAACGGCGTCCAGCGATTGGTAATAACGCGGGCGGTCCTCCCAATAAAACTCGTCCACGGAAAAAATATGATGAGTATCGAAGCCGCGCCGATACAACTCCCACAAGGCCAGGGCGCGCCCGGCACGCCCGTTGCCGTCGGCGAACGGATGGATGGCCTCAAAACGGTAGTGAAGAATGGCGGAACTGAGCACCGGCGACATTTTGACTGACTCACTGTTCCACCACGACAGCAATTCAAACATCAATCCGGACACATCCTGCGCCGCCGGTGGCATATAATTGCCAACTCTCACTTGGATCGTCCGATAGCGTCCGGCAGTTCCCTGGTCCATCACTTTTTCCGCCAGGATCCGGTGAAGGTTAAAAATATCCTCGTGCGTAATTTTGGGAATGCCAGTTTTGGTTTCGATGAAGCGCAGTCCCGCGAAGTAATTGGTTACTTCGCGCTTCGCCCGCGGGGCGGCGGCGGGAATTTCACGACCCTCCTCCACCGCCCTCACCTGTTCCAAGGTCAAGGGATTGCCTTCAATGGCAGTTGACGAATGGGTGTTGCGAGTGCGCGTGTCCTTTTGCAAAGCGGGAATCCAGGACACCTGCACGGTCGCAGCCTCAATGCGTTCGCGCAGTGCGGCAATTTGTTCCACTTGCATGAGCAAAGACGGCGTGATGGTAAACTGCGGTTCGTAACTCATCCCTGCAAGAATGGCGATAAGTCAAGTATAAGTCAAGTTTTCAGTCAAGGGCTGAAACGCGTCCTGAAAATGGTAGCGGGCGCAACCCCGTTGGAGTTGATTGCGATCTGGATCGGTTACCCAGGGCAGGTCGTTCCTCCCAACTCTGGGCTTTTGGGTACCGCGAAGGACTTCTTTCGCCCCTCCGGGGTTTTAGTAGAGCTTCGGCGCGGATTCGAATAGGCCGGGCTTTCAGCCCTCACGGTATTGCAACACGCTACCCAGGCCGTTGGCTTGGGCTGGTATGAAGTCTGCCGTTGGCGCTTTCAGACTGGCACATCCGCACAACGCAACGTGAGGTGGATAATTTCCGCGGGGGCGTTGATGCGGATGGGAACCAATTGCGGCGCACCGTTTTTACCACGGATCCGACCGGTTCCGAACCGGGTTTGGGCGGGTAAAACCATGGGCGATGACAGGGTTTGATAAAACCGCAACCACCAAGAATCAAACACCAGAGAAACTCCAAAGTCCAATACCTTGGATCTGCTTCAGGACAGCCGCACCGTCTGACTGCCATCGAGGCGTTTGGACAAGTCGATGGGGTCGCCGACGGAAACTTGCTGCGGATTCACCTGGTAGGCCCAGACTTCAAAATGGGCCAGGTTGGCTTCGCCGTAAATTGTGGCAAAGGCGCCATCCACGGCATCCGAACCGTGGGCGACTTTGACGCGGCCAATGCGCGGAACGTTGTAGCGCGGATCAAAAGTGAACCACTCCTGGCCCAGGTAGACTTCGCAATAGGCGTGAAAATCCATCGGCGTGCCCGGATCAACATAGCCAATGTCCGGCAAGTGTCCGGTCACGTAGCGGGCGGGCACGTTGAAAGCGCGGCACAGCGCAATGGCCGCGTGAGCAAAGTCGCGACAGACGCCGTGACGCCGTTCGATGACTTCCGAGGCGGAGAGGTCGGGTCGTCCGGAGCCAAAGCGGTATTCAATGTTATTGTGGACCCAATCGCAGATGGCCTGCACGCGTGGCAGGCCGTGCGTAATCTGCCCGAATTGGTTCCAGGCGAAATTCATCAGCTTGTCCGAATCGCAATAACGGCTTGGCAACGTATAGCGCAACACGTCCGCAGGGAGCTGGCCGACGGGCAGAACCTGGCCCAGCACCTGCCGGCTGTCGGGCAGGGAGGAAACGGCGACCAGGGCGTCGTGGCGGATTTCGTTGCGGCCCGGCATGAACATCGAGCGATAGGTGATGTTTCCGTGGCTGTCCTGAAACTCATACGAGGGCAGGCCGATGCCGAACGAAAGTTTCTCCTGCATCACCAGCACCCGGCCTTCAAGGCGAGGTTTGAGGACGAAAAGAACCGGCGTCGGCACGGTTGTTTGGTAGGCCAGGCTGCAACCAACCCGGACCGTGAGATTAAGTGGAGTCCAACTCACAAATTATTCCGGATATTCCATTCGCCAGCCGAAACAACTCGCGAGGGAGCCAGGGCTCGTTCCTCAAGCGCTGGTCAGCATCGACCGGCTTGCCGCTGTCGTCTGCGCAGGGTTCTGAGGTGGCCATAGCCGACCAGCTTGCGCCGGCGTTCATCCCAAAGACGAAAGGTGAAGGATTTGAAACTGGAAAAAAGCGTGACGGGCTTCACGGTCTGGAACAATTCCTCCGCCTCGTGGCACCGTTCCAGATGGTAGTTCGGAATCCGCGGGCTGAGATGATGGATGTGATGAAACCCGATGTTGCCCGAGAACCATTGCAGCACCTTGGGCAGCTTGTAAAAGGAGCTGCCCTTCAACGCCGCCGTGGCATAGTCCCAATTACCGGCGCGTTCCCAATAGACGCCCTCAAATTGGTGCTGCACGTAAAACAGCCATACGCCCGCCGATCCCGCCACCATCAGGACCGCCAATTGAATGATCAAGTAAGCCTTGAGGCCGAAAATCCAGATCAACCCGGCGGCGATGGTCCCGATGCCGAGATTCGTCCAATAGACCGAGTAGCGTTCGCGCATCGGCGCCTTGAGTTTGGGCACGCGCTGTTGGATCACAAACAAATAGAGTGGCGCCAGGACGAACAGCACGATTGGATTGCGCGCCAGCCGATACGCGAAGCGCTTCCAGCGCGACGATTCCAAATATTCCTGCACCGTCAACGTCCACACGTCGCCGGTCCCGCGCCGGTCCAGATCTCCCGAGCTGGAGTGATGAATGGCGTGTTCCCAGCGCCAATGATAGAATGGCGTGAATGTCAGGACGCCGGTGATCGCGCCGAGGACGTGATTGGCGACCCGGGATTTGAAAAACGATCCGTGCCCGCAATCATGAAAGATGATGAACGTCCGCACCAGAAACGCCCCGGCCAGCACCGCCAGCGGCAGCGTCAACCACCAGGAAACGGACAGGGTCAGGTACATCAAATACCAGAGCGCGGCGTAAGGGGCCAGAGTGTTGACGATTTGCCAGATGCCGCGGCCAATCGAGGGTTTCTGGTATCGCGCCACGATTTGCTTCCAAGCGGAAGTGTCCGGCATGGCTTTGGGTTCAGAAAGGTTCGGTTCAATTGTCATAACGCTACGCTTGCTTTTTTATGAATCGCCAAAAAATGGAAACCAGATTTTGGAGGCACACAAATCAAAGTACGCTCGAATGGAAAGGGTAGCAACAAGCAAAGAAAAAAATTTTCGAGGTTGTGCCTGTCCCAGATCGGTATATAGTGTACAAAATTTGACCAAGCTTTTCTGGGCGGCTTCCGGGCCTCACCCTTTCTTGTTCGGCTGAATTCAACGAAAGTTTAAGGGTAAGAAACATTCTTTCACTCAATAAATATGACTGACCCATCAGCCGGCGGCGCGGAAGCAAGCCGCCGGAATTTCGAACGCATTTTGTCCCTTGAACCATTTACCGGGCTCAAAGCCATTCTCGACAGCCTGTCTCGCGACCGGGAGGCCCTTTGCGCCGCCACGAGCAGCGCGAATTCATATGAGGAACTCCTGGCGAAACTGGGCTATCGCATCATCTTGACCAAACAGATTCACGTGCAGGATGCCTACTCCCGGCTCGGCCCGGCCGGCGGGATCAAAGCCGTGCTGCCTTATTTTGACATTCCGACGAAGGGTTCGCTGCCCATGCTGGTCAATTTTGATTCCACCGTGACCATCACCGCTGCATCCGCCGGGTTCTTCAGCAAAATGCTGGCCACATTCAGGGCGCAATGGAGCGCTGAAAATCAAAAGCCGGTTTGACCGTCGCGCGTTTTCCCAAGAGCAGGGCAGGAGAGCCTTCTTTGAGAAGTTATCGCTGATGGCCGACTTTACTTGCCAAGATACTTCGAGGGGTTGCGTATTCGGTCCAGGCGTTCAGCTTCGCGTTCGTTCAAAACGACCTGCCGCCGCCTTTGCCTGACGACTATCACCGCCAATCGAGGAAGCGACCATGCCTGCCTGACCAGATGAATGGCTGCCTGGCAGAAGTGTTTCAGCTTTTGCATGCGCGGATGAGATTCTTGATTTGACCCCCCGCAAAGCGCGGCAGCCGGTTGAGTTCTCAAACCGGCAGAGCATTCACGTTCCACGCATCGGGAGGTTAATGGCTGAAGGGCAGATTTTGCAGAATCCGGTAAGTATCGGTGCGGTCAACCTGCTTCGCTTCGCGCAGGCCTCGCCGCCGTTTGGGGCTCTTGCCTTGCAGCAAATGGCGCCGGCCCGCTCCACGATGCATGACTTTGCCGGTGCCGGTTATTTTGAAACGCTTGCTTACAGCCTTTCGGGTCTTAATGCCTTTGGGACGACGCATATAGGTTCTTTTCTTTGGAGCGCAAAACAATTTCCGCGCTTAGTATGTCAAATCATTCGGGAACTGTTTTCACGAAACTTCGAGACGCGTCATTTGAGCCGCCAGGTGATGCGCGCTTTATCGAGATCGTAAGGAGACATCTCCATTTTCACGCGGTCGCCGACGGTGAGACGCACCCATCGCTTGCGCATTTTGCCACAGATCGTGGCGAGCACGAGGTGCTTGTTGTCCAACTCGACGCGGAACATAGTCCCCGGCAACACTGTCTGCACGCAGCCTTCGACTTCAATATGTGCTTCTTTCATAAATTGTTCGTAAAGAAACTGGTCTTGCGTTGGGGGCGCGCTCACCTGGACCAGCAAATTCGGAAGCGGCCGAGAAAAGGAAGCGAGGCCCGGGCGAACCCGAGCCTCGACCTTGTTCAAATGATGAAATTAGTAGCGGCCCTGGCCACCACTGTACTGACGGCGCTCGCCACCGCCGGAAGAGCGCTCTTCGCGCGGCCGGGCGATATTGACGGTGAGGGCGCGTCCGTCAATGGATTTGCCGCTCATGGCTTCCACGGCCTTCGACGCCTCTTCGTCCGAACTCATGGTGACGAAACCGAACCCGCGCGAGCGGCTGGTGGTGCGGTCCATGACGAGATTGGCTTCAACGACCGTACCGTGAGCGGCGAACGCATCCTGCAGGTCGTTTTCGGTGGTGTTGAAGGAAAGGTTTCCGACAAACAATTTATTGTTCATGTGATGTTTAACTGTCCTGACTAATTGCTTTTCCAGACTGCTCCCGTTATTCGGGTTTAAAATCATCACTGAACCAGGTTCACCTGAGGATTCGCCATATCTTGAAAGTGACAAGCTATCGAACAGACGCTCAACCATGGCCTTTCCCGGGGGGATAGCAACCTATATCCGCAACTATTTTTGCCCAACGCGAGGTTTTTCACATAAACACCTGATGGAGAACACTTCCGCGGTTGCCACAATCAACCTGGCGGAGACGCCAGAAGGGGAAACGCCGCCGTCCCGGTGATTCTACTGAGCCAAAACAAAGAACAAGGAACATAAAGCTTGTTTTATCGGTGGCCATGTCTGAAAGTACAAGCTGACCTTGCTTTTCAAGCGCAGCCAAAGGGCGTCTTTCTAATTGAGGCCATAAAAACTCATGACACGAAAGTTTTCGCCCAACGTTCTGAAATTCCGCGATTTGCTGCTTTGAGATGATCCAATGAAAACAGCCGTCATTCAGGAGGGGGCAGCGGGTACTTTCGGTCTCCAATACGAAAACAACCGTGGTGAGAAAAACGTGACCCGTTTGGAGGCCGCTACTTATGAACTGGCCGTCCGAGAGGCCAAATCATTTCTTGGAATTAAAGCCGACAATCATGACGAGGACGGAAACCTGTGGGATGTGGAGTAAATCGCATCGAAGGTTGTTCTTCCGCCATTCAAGCGGCGAAACGGAATTAATAGCGCAAAAGAAATATGAAAACCCCGAATGTCGAAAATATTGTTGTTGATGAAGTTCATCAACGGACTTTTGTTGTGATGGCGCGCCGGTTGCTGACCGATGGAGAGCTTTACAGCGCCATTCGTGTCGCGCTCATGAAGCGCGGAGGAAAAGCGCTGGAGAAAGGCGAGCGGCTTGTCATCACCTCAGCCGCGGTGTAACAGCCCGGCGCTGTGGATCCAAACGGACGCCGTTATAGACCGCGGCGAACCTTGAACCGGCATGCCTGCTTCAGCGCCAGGTGTCAGGCTTGGATTGAATCTGGACTCGACGCAACGAACGCGGCCGCACGCTGATTGCCTTCGGTCACCTGTTCGCGCGTCATGCCCAGAATGATCCCCGCAGAAGCAGTGTCTGAACCCTGATAACCCTGCGCGGCGGCCAGGCGAAACCATTTGTAAGCTTCAAGGTTGCATTCGAGTCGATCCGCCGGCAGCCCTTGGAAACTGGCGCGACGATGTCTTAACCCCAGACGGTGTTGTGCGCCGGGATGTCCCTCGTGCGCCAACTTGCCCATTAATGTCACGGCCCTGGCATCGTCCCGAGGCACGCCCTGTCCCTCGGCAAACATTACCGCGAGATTGAATTGGGCCGAAGCATGGTTCTGGTTTGCTGCTTTGAGATACCAATGCGCGGCGTGCTCGTAATCCGCCGTTCCCTCGCCGCTGGCGAATCTTAAACCAATGCGGAATTGGGCCTCCGCATCGCCGTTGTCGGCCTCGGTCTGCGTGTTCGCCAGTTGATGTTTTCGCGAGTGAGAGAAGAGCTTTCGAAACCAGGATTGAGCCATATTGCCAACCATACGCTGTTTGAGGGCAAACACAAGGTATGCTTTCGCAACCCTCGCGGAAAACTCACCGTCGAAGCTGCCGTACCGCGGTCCGGCCATGCCGCCATCAAGCAAGTCTTTGTGGACGGCAAGCCGTACGCCGATGCGATGAAAGACGCGGGGCGATGAGCTGACGCCGATTCTGCGGCACTCATCCCATCCATCCTATTCCTCGCATTCGATTCGGCACGAGCTGCGTCACATCGCGTCCAGATTATGCTCAAGTCTCGATCCACCCGGAACATAACTTGACTGGCGCGTCGGCCCGGTGATAATCGCACTTCGTTTGGTGACACAAATACTTTTATTATGAGCACGATACATGACATTTTGGCCCGTGAGATTATTGATTCGCGGGGTAATCCGACGGTTGAAGTGGATGTGATCCTTGCCGGCGGCGCGGTGGGCCGCGCGGCGGTCCCTTCGGGCGCGAGCACGGGGGAGCACGAGGCGCTGGAGCTGCGCGACGGCGACCCGAAGCGTTACGGCGGCAAGGGAGTCAGCAAGGCGGTCAAAAACGTGCGGGAAAAAATCCTTCCGGCACTGCGCGGTATCGATGCGCTCGATCAATTGACGGTTGATCACACGATGCTCAAACTGGACGGCACCGAGACGAAGTCCAAGCTGGGCGCGAACGCGATCCTCGCCGTGTCATTGGCGACGGCCAAAGCGGCCGCGGAGGCGATTGGCATACCGCTCTTCAAATACCTCGGCGGACCGAACGCCAAGGTCCTGCCCGTGCCGATGGCCAACGTGATCAACGGCGGCGCGCATTCGGATGCGCCAATTGACTTTCAGGAGTTCATGATCATTCCCAAAGGGTTTAGCACTTTTTCGGAAGGTTTGCGCGCGATCACGGAAACCTTTCACGCGCTCAAATCCGTGCTGAAGAAGAAAGGCCTCTCCACTGCGGTGGGCGATGAAGGCGGGTTCGCGCCGAAACTCGAGAGCGCCGAGGCGGCCATCGAAACGATCCTGCAGGCGACGAAGGATGCCGGCTACAAAGCGGGCAAACAAATTTTCCTCGCATTGGACGTCGCCAGTTCCGAGTTCTACACCGGCAACGGCAACTATGTCTTCAAGAAAAGCAGCGGTCGCAAGTTGACCGGCGACGAGTTGGTCGATTTCTACGCGAAGCTCTGCTCGAACTACCCGATCGTCAGCATCGAGGACGGCTGCGCCGAAGGTGATTGGACGAATTGGAAAAAGCTGACCGAGAAGCTGGGCGATAAAATCCAGCTGGTCGGCGACGATCTGTTCGTGACCAACGTGAAGTTCCTGCAAAAAGGCATCGACCTCGGTGTGGCAAACTCGATCCTCGTGAAGGTGAATCAGATCGGTTCGCTCACCGAGACCCTCGACGCCGTCGAACTGGCCAAGGAAAACGGCTACACCGCCGTCATCAGCCATCGCTCCGGCGAGACGGAGGATGCGACCATCGCCGACATCGCGGTGGCGACCAACGCCGGGCAGATCAAGACCGGCTCGCTCAGCCGCACTGACCGGGTGGCCAAATACAATCAACTGCTCCGCATTGAGCAGTTGCTCGGAAAAAACGCGGTTTACGGCGGGAAGTTTTAGCCCGCCCGTGCCGGGTTTTAGCTGAAATCCATCTCATAAGTGTTGATTTGGTGCTTGTGCGTGGGTCTTGATGTAAAAGCAGGCGCGACTTTTGCCGGTTACGCCTCGTCAGGCATTACCCTGGTTAGCTGACGCGAACCCGCTTCCGATAGCCGCCGAGCTTTGAAATCTGCCCTGCTTGCCCAACAATGGCCCGCAGCGAGAGCGCCACGGTGCCCCGGAACAGCAGCCGCGCTGCTTCACCCACCCGCCCGGCGGCAAGAGCGTTCATCGTATCCTCCAGCGCCACGCCGGCGTGCATAAACACGCTGGAATTGCGGTAGCAGGACATCATGCACTCCGTGCAGTGATCGCGGCAATCGGGGATGTGGTCCAGATCGAAGACCGAGCCGAGCGGCTTGGACCACGCCTCACAGCGCCAGATGTTCAAGTTCCAATCCAAATAGAAATACTTGTGGCCGCCTACGCAACTGAACTTCTCCTTTTCTCCGCGAACATGGCGTTGAATTTCGTCCAACGAAACAACCGGATTCTGCACCGTGAACCGTTTCTTCAGCGCTTTGATCGCCGCAATGGCGCGGACCAATTCTTCGGTCTCAAATTTAATCAGCGGCGAATCCGGGCTATAGACCAGCGACGATGACCCGAGGGGTGCGCGGCGTGGAAATGAGAAACTCACGGCATCGAAACCAAGTCGATCGAGCAGGTCTGGCAACTTCTCATATTCGACCAGGCGGTTGACGGTGACCGAGGCCATCGTAGGGATTCCGTTTCGGCGGGCCACTGCCAGGCCCTGGCAAATCCGTTCGCCGACGCCCTGAAGGCCGCGGTTGCGCTCATGACTGGCCAGCGAATGGGAGTCGATGGACACTACCAGCGTGCCAAGCCCGGCGGCGATGAGGCAATCGATTTTCTGCGGCAGCAGCCACCCGTTGGTAATCAAAGCGGGCCGCATCCCCGCCGCCCGGGTATCGGCCATCAGACCGTCGATTTCCGGGTGGAGCAGAGGCTCGCCCCCCTGGAAGGTGATATAGCGGATGCCGCGCCGGTGCAGGATCGGCAGGGCACGGGCAAACTCCGCGCGATTGATCCACAGCTTGTCCTTAACGATCTGCTTGTCGTAAGCGAAGGAGCAGAAGTCGCAAGTTGCGTTACAGGCGTTTGTGACGGACACCTCGCATACCGCCGGCACCAGGCGGCGCGCGGAAGCACCCGTACTGGCCCCGGCTTCCCTGGCCTCCGTTTCACCGCCTATATTGCTCGAACTCAATTTCCAGAACTCCTTTGCTAAAACGTACACAAGCCGCAAGAAGTGCGCAAGCATCCAGCCGTGGGGTCAAACCCGCTGTTTCCCGTCCTGTGTATGGGTGCGGGCGATTATGTTAAACCCGGTAATCCTGTCAAAACTCTCCGGCATGTAATAAACACCAGGCTCCAGGCACCAGAGAAATTCCGGGACCCAACGCACCAAGTTGGGCCGACCAAGCAGGAGACCTGGACTGTGCCTGTTTTTTCCTGCGTCGGTTTCCCTGAGGTTCTTACCCACCATGACTTTCGCGCATGATGGGTTATTTACACTTGCCTGACGTGCGTCCAGTCTCGCCGGTCATCGAGCAACCGCCCGAGCCTGGAACGTCGGTCTTAGTTCATGTTTATTCTTGCCGAGCCGCAAACCACCGGATGAGACGATTAACTTTATTGACGGTACTTTTGTGCCTTTACCTCCTCCCGCGCATCGCATCCGGCCAGGTGCCGCAACTGATCACTTATCAAGGGCGTGTCGCAGTCGGCGGCGTTAACTTCAATGGGACCGGACAACTCAAATTCGCCCTGGTCAGCGGTAATGGTTCCAGTTCCTGGTGGAGCAACGACGGGAGCAGTGTGAGCGGCAGCGAACCGTCCGCTTCCGTCAGCGTCAGTGTCTCCAACGGGCTCTTCTCGGTCGCGCTGGGCGATGCCGCACTTGGAATGACGCCAATTCCCCCGGATATTTTCACCAATCCCGATGTCCGGCTGCGCATCTGGTTCAGCGATGGCGTTCACGGTAGTCAGTTGCTCGCGCCTGACCAGCGCCTGACGGCCTCCGGTTACGCCATGATGGCGGCCAATCTCGTGCCCGGCGCGGCGGCGGCAAATTTGCAGGCGGGCGGCCAGAGCGGCGTTCCCAGCGATGGGATGATTCTGTCCACCAATCCCTCCTCCGCAAATCTTCTCGCCGCCGGTTATGTCAGTATCGGGCAGTTCGGCAGTTTGACCAACGGCAGCAGCAACGGCGTCGGCACGAACGAAAGCTGGCAAGCCCCGTCACCCGTCTCGCCGCCTTCCATCCGCACCGATCATACGGCGATTTGGACTGGCTCAAAGATGATCGTCTGGGGCGGTTACAACGGCACAAGCTATTTGAACACGGGCGGCATTTATGATCCCGCCGCGAATACATGGAGCCCGACTGCGGTCAATGGTTCCATCCCCGGGCGCGATTATCAGATCGCCCTTTGGACTGGCTCGGAAATGTTGATCTGGGGCGGTTATCTTGGTGGCACCAATTATGCCAACGACGGCTGGCGTTATAATCCAACGGCCAATTCCTGGACCGCCATGGCCGCCAGCGGGATCTCGGGCCGGGACGTTCCTGCTGCCGTCTGGACCGGCACCGAGATGATTATTTGGGGCGGTTACAACAGTGGTGTCAACGGCGGCGGCGCGTATTTGTTCGACGGTGCGCGATATAGTCCCGCGTCCAACGTGTGGACGCACATGAACACGGCCGGCACGCCTCCGGCGCGTCAGTTCCCTGCCGCAATCTGGACCGGCTCGGAAATGGTCATCTGGGGAGGATATGGCGATCAAACTTATTTGAACGACGGCTGGGTTTATCATCCCGGCACCGATACGTGGACGCCCATTTCCAGCAACGGCGCTCCCCGCGCGCGTTTTCTGCACAGCGTGGTCTGGACCGGTTCGCAAATGATCGTCTGGGGCGGGGTCAACGCGGGCGGTTACCTTAACGACGGCGGCTGCTACACGCCCGCCTCCGACACTTGGACGCCGATCACCACCAGTGGCGCGCCAATCGGCCGCAAATTCCACAGCGCCGTTTGGACCGGCTCCGAGATGGTCATCTGGGGCGGCTACAACGCCGGCAACCTTCAGGATGGCGCACGCTATGACCCCGCCGGGAACTCGTGGCGCACGACGACACCGACCGGTGCTCCCGCCGCCCGCGAGAATCATTCCGCCGTCTGGACCGGTTCACAAATGCTCGTCTGGGGCGGAGACGCCAGCGGCACCAGCTATTTCAACGATCTCTTCCAATACACGCTCAGCGGCGGTGGCGGTGTCAGTGGCACACAGCCGTTGTATTTGTATTTGAAACAGTAACCGGCAAATGATTTGACGCACTCCCGGCATCGGCGCACCATGCGGCGGAGTCTGGATGAATTGGCGCGAGATGCTTCTGAAGCATTGCGGCCCCGGCATGTTGAGCGGAGTCACGATGCGTGATTGGGTGCGGCTTCTTCGGACGGGGGTTGCGATTGACCCTTCGCGTCTGCCCCGAGCCTTCACCATCACCCTTCAAAGCCTCCGCAACAGCCGGAGACTCGGTGCCGAACGCCGACAATACGAACCACAAGTGCGCGGCGTTGTCCTCCAGCCGCCCATCTTCATCCTCGGCCATTGGCGTACGGGAACCACCCACCTGCATCAGTTGATCGCGCAAGACACCCGTTTCGCCTTTCCCAACAACTACCAGGTGTCATTTCCGCGCACGTTCCTGTCCACTGAAGCGCGGGACGCTCGCAAGCTCGCGCGCTTCCTGCCCAGGCATCGGCCGATGGACAATATGGAATGGGACCTGAGTTCGCCGCAGGAGGACGAAATCGCGCTGTGCTCAAGCACGTTCAAATCGACGTACATGGGAACGATCTTCCCGCGCCAGGCCGGGCGGTTTGCCAAATACCTCACGCTTCGAAACGCCGCCCCGGCGGAAATCGCGGAGTGGCGCGCCGCCCTGGTCCATTTCCTGCAAAAGCTCCAATGGCGCCATGGACGTCCCCTCGTGCTCAAGTCACCGCCCCACACCGCGCGCATTCGGCTGCTGCTGGAAATGTTTCCCGCCGCGAAGTTTGTTCACATTCACCGCAACCCCCAGGTCGTCTTCCAATCCACCCGCCGCCTCCTACTGAAACTCCTCGATGTGCAGTCTCTCCAGCGACCGCCCGCCGAGGGACTCGACGACCACATACTCGCCCAATACAACGAGATGTACGACGCCTTTTTCGAGGACCGGCGCTTGATTCCCGAAGGACAGTATCACGAACTCGCCTTCGAACGACTGGAACGAGATCCCGTCGGCGAAATCCGTGCTCTGTACGAAGCGCTCGACCTTCCCGCATTCGCGAGCTTCGAACCAGCTCTGTGCAAATACGTGGACTCGCTGGTCGGCTACAAAAAGAACACCTTTCCCGAACTGCCACCCAAGCTTAAAGCCCGGATTGGGACCACGTGGAATCGATGTTTCGAAGAGTGGGGCTATTCAGCCGGCGCTCCCATTGCGCGCGAGTCCTGACCGCGGTAATTGGCTGACTTTCCATGAACTGTTTTGTAGCTCATTGAACATCAACCATACCTACTCGGAACGCCCTAAATCGTTTCGGGGACGGCGTGCAGAGGACTGCCCGCCCTACCACCGTGTGCCGGTAGATGGCATGGGTATTGGCGGGTGAGCGAAATCGCGCTACACCAAGGTTCATATGAAAAACAAAACCAACACCAATACCCACTCCACCATTACAACCAAAACCCCCGTCCAAGCCC
>Ga0070741_10000274_pt1 | contig 196264 bp, 199 predicted proteins | sample Coa_R1_4_FD_66440 | JGI IMG/M metagenome (GOLD analysis project Ga0070741, IMG submission 66440) | Surface soil microbial communities from Centralia Pennsylvania, which are recovering from an underground coalmine fire - Coalmine... | ecosystem: Environmental > Terrestrial > Soil >... | reverse complement strand
CCCGTAGCCCGCGGTGTACTCGCGCAGCGACGGGATCAACGCCTCGGTCATGCGCTCGCGTTGCATGCGCAACAGGTACACGACGTCGACCTTCGGCAACACGGCGTCGAGGTCGTAGCTCACGCTCACGGGCCAGCCGTCGAGGCTCGGGGGTAGCAACGTCGGCGGCGCCACCAACGTGACGTCGGCGCCGAGCGCGGTGAACGCGAGCACGTCGCTGCGCGCCACCCGCGAGTGCTTTATGTCGCCGACGATGGCGATGCGCGTACCGTCGACCGCGCCGAGATGGCGGCGGATCGTGTAGCTGTCGAGCAGCGCCTGCGTCGGGTGCTCGTGCCAGCCGTCGCCGGCGTTGACGACGCTGGCGTCCACCCAGCTCGCCACCCGCCACGGCGCGCCCGCCGACGCGTGGCGCACCACGATGCAGTCGACGCCCATCGCCTCGATCGTCTGCACGGTGTCGCGCAACGACTCGCCCTTCTTCACCGACGACGTGCTGACGCTGAAGTTCATCGTGTCGGCGGACAACCGCTTCGCCGCCTGCTCGAAGCTCAGGCGCGTGCGCGTCGAGTCCTCGTAGAAGAGCCACACGACGGTCTTGCCCCGCAGCGCCGGCACCTTCGGGATCTGCCGCTCGCTCACCTCGACGAACGAGTCGGTGAGCCGGAACACCTCGTCGATGCCCTCCCGGCCCCCGAGGTCGTCGACCGACAGGAGGTGCCTCACGTCGCCACCACCGGCATCACTTCACCATCTCCCCGAGATCGACCCCCTCCTCGTTCACGTCGACGACCTCGTCGCGGCGCGTGGGGAGGTTCTTGCCGACGTAGTCGGGTCGGATCGGCAGCTCGCGATGGCCGCGGTCGACCATGACCGCGAGTTGCACGGCGCGGGGGCGGCCGTAGGACGTGAGCGCGTCGAGCGCGGCGCGGATCGTGCGCCCGGTGAACAGCACGTCGTCGACGAGCACGACGATCGACCCACCGAGGTCGACGGGGATGTTCGTGACCGCTTCGGGCAGGACGGGACGCAGGCCGATGTCGTCGCGGTGGAACGCCACGTCGAGGCTGCCGACGTCGACCGGCCGCCCCTCGATCTGCTCCAGGGCGTCGGCCAGGCGCCGGGCCAGCGGCACCCCGCCGGTCTGCAACCCGATGAGGACGATGTCGTCGACGCCGTGGTTGCGCTCGATGATCTCGTGCGCCATCCGCCACACCGCCCGGTTGACGTCCTCGCCGTCCATCACCCGGCTGCGGGCAACGAAAACGCCCCCGTACGGGGGCGTGGAACGTCTCTCGCGCTCGGCCACTCGGCAGCTCCTGTCCGTGCGGGCCTCACGGGACCCGCTTCACGGTCAGGTCCGCAGGCTAGCAGCCGATCCCCGCGCACCGGCGACACCGTTTCGCGTCGCCGTTGCCGCGAACGCGACGACGGGCGGTCAGCGGCGGATGCGGAGGCGCACGCCGTTCGACTCCGCCACCCACACCGACGCCGGGTTCTCCGGGTCGACCTCGGCGAAGAGGTCCGTGAACGCGAGCTCGTCGCGCAGCCAGTCGGCGAACAACCCGACGGCGCGGGTGGCGACGTGCCGGCGCCGGTGCGCGGCGCCCACCCACCAGCCGAGCTCCGCACGTGACGGCCCGCCGGCCAGGGGCACCATGCCGACCTCGCCGAGCACGGTCATGTCGTCCTCGTCGGCCGGCGAGATCACGAGGTCGAGCGAAAGGGCGCGATCACGGCGCAGTTGCTCCGACGCGATCCACCGCAGCGCGTCGGCGGCGCCGCGTTGCGCGGGCACGCGGGTCCATTTCTGGATCTCCTCGTCGGCCCACGCGTCGACCAGCGCGTCGACGTCGTGCGCGCTCCACGGTCGGAGGCGGACCACGTCGTCGTGCAGCGGAGGGTCGGGCAGGGGCAACGGCACTACAGCAAGCCTGCCGTCTCCAGCAGCGAACGCAACCCCGCGATCCCGTCGAAGTGCTCCGCCCACATGCCCGCGGCGCGGGCGCCGTCGATGTTCGGCAGCGTGTCGTCCACGAACAGGCAGCGCTCGGGTGTCGTGCCGAGGGACGCGGCCACGGCCCGGAACGCGTCGGGGTCCGGCTTCGCCATCCGCAGCCGGGCCGAGTTGAACACGACGTCGAAGGCGTCGTACACGCCCGATGCGCGCAGGTCGTCCTCCAAGCGGGTCGACGCGTTGCTGAACAGCGCGACCTTGGCGCGGCCGCCGTCGCGCACCCGGCGCACGAGCGCGACCACGTCGAAGTCGATCGTCCACCCCAGCGCCGCGAACGCGTCGGCCACCGCGACCGCGTCGGGGCCGTGCAACTCGTTCACACGACGGCCGATCTCGCTCCCCCACTCGTCGGCGTCGAGCGCGCCGGTCATCGCCGCCGCGAGCAGATCGGGTTCGAAGGCGATGGCGGCGAAGTCGTCGGCGCTGACACCGAACGAGGTCGCCATGTCGACGAAACCGTCGCGGTTCCAGTGACGGATGACGCCGTCGAGATCGAGGATCAACGCCTCGACGTCAGGCATCGTCGGCTCGGACGTCGCGCGCGATCGAGCTGAGCACCCCGTTCACGAACCGGCTCGAGTCGTCGGTGGAGAATTGCTGCGCCAACTCGACGGCCTCCGAGATCACCGCGCCGACGGGAACCTGCGGCTCGTGCAACAACTCGTAGGTCGCCATGCGCAGCACGGCGCGGTCGATCGACGCCATGCGTTCGAGCGTCCACCCGCGCGCGAAACGACGCAGGAGCGCGTCGATCTCGTCGCGGTGCGCCTCCACACCGTTCGCCACGGTGGTGGCGTACGGGTCGGGCGGCACGGGAAGGGCCTCGATCACGTCGGCCGGCGTGACGTCCTTCGCCTCGGCCTCGTACAGCAGCTCGAGCGCGCGCTCGCGGGCCTGGCGGCGGCCCTCCACGGCAGTCCGCTCAGGCCCGGGTGATGTACTCGCCCGAGCGAGTGTCGACCTTGAGCCGGTCACCGGTGTTCACGAACAGCGGCACCTGCACGACGAGGCCGGTCTCCATCGTCGCCGGCTTGCGGGCGCCGGACACGCGGTCGCCCTGGATGCCCGGCTCGGTCTCGCGCACGGCGAGCTCGACGGCGGCGGGCAGGTCGACGCCGACGATCTCGTCGCCGTACGTCTGCAGCACCACCGTCGACCCGTCGACGATGTAGCTGGCGGCATCGCCGAGCGACGACGACGCGACGTTGCGCTGCTCGTACGTCTCGTTGTCCATGAACACGAAGTCGTCGCCGTCGCGGTAGAGGAACTGCATCTCCCGCTTGTCGATGACCGCCTGGTCGACCTTCTCACCGGCGCGGAACGTGCGATCGAGCACGGCGCCGGTGCGGACGTTCTTCAACGTCGTGCGCACGAACGCGCCGCCCTTGCCGGGCTTCACGTGCTGGAACTCGACGACGTTGAACAGGCCCTCGGGAAGGTTGAGGGTCATGCCGTTCTTCAGGTCGTTGGTGGTGATGGCCATGAGCGGATGTCTCGGTCTTTCGGTGCGTGCGTGAGGGGACGGGAGCCATCGCCGGTGACGACGAGCGTGTCCTCGATCCGGACGCCACCGTGCTCGGGGAGGTAGACGCCCGGCTCGACGGTGACGACGTGTCCGGCGGCGAGCGTAGCAGTGGCGGCGAAGGTGACCCTCGGGTCCTCGTGGATCTCGAGGCCGACGCCGTGGCCGGTGCCGTGGATGAACGCCTCGCCCCACCCCGCGTCACGGATGACCGACCGGCACGCCTCGTCGACCTGCGTGCTCGTCGCGCCGGCGCGCACGGCGTCGACACCCGCTTGCTGCGCGTCGCGCACGACGTCGAGCATGCGCGCTTGCGTCGGTGACGGCTCGCCGGTGCAGATCGTGCGCGTCATGTCCGAGCAGTAGCCGTCGACGAGCGCGCCGTAGTCGATGACCACGAGCTCGTCGCGGCCGATGCGTCGGCTGCTGGCGGCGGCGCGATGGTGCGGCTTCGCACCGTTCGGGCCTGATCCGACGATCGTGTCGAAGCTGTTGCCTTCCGCGCCGAGACGACGGATCTCGGTGTCGAGCGCCAGCCCGAACTCGTGCTCGGTGGGCGCCGGTGTGCCGTCGAGCGCGCTGCGCACGTTGACGAGTGCCTCGGTGGCGATCGTGGCGGCCGCCTCGATCCGGGCGACCTCGCCGTCGTCCTTCACGATGCGCAGCGACTCCACGAGACCCGTCGTCGGGACGAGCTCCTTCACGAACGGGAGGTGCGTGCCCGCGAGCGCACGCTGGTCGGCCCACGTCACCGCGTGCGCCTCGAGGCCGAGCCGCAGCCCGGTCGTGGCGACGCCGATCAGCTCGTACTGGCCCGCCATCGTCAGGCCGATGCGGATCTCGGCGTCGACGCCCGCGCCGGCGAGTTGCTCGGTGGCCTGGTCGTGGTAGCGACCGTCGGTCACGAACAGGAGCCGGTCGGGGAGCACGACGAGCTGGGCGGCCGAGCCGGTGAACCCGGTGAGGTACCGGATGTTGACGAGCTTCGTGACGAGCAGCGCGTCGCACGCGGGCGCGCCGTCGCCGTCACCGGCGAGCAGGGGGCGGAGGCGTGCGGCCCGTCCCGCCACGTCCATGGGCGGCAGGGCGGCGAGGTCGATCATGGCCGGGCGTCAGCGAGCGAGGAGGTCGACGACGGCGAGCGCGGCGAGGTGGTAGCCGAAGCCGCCGAATCCCTGGACGACACCCGTCGCAACAGGGGCCACGACCGACGTGCGCCGCCACGCCTCGCGCGACTCCGGGTTCGACAGGTGCAGCTCGACGACCGGCCCGTCGAAGGCGGCGAGCGCGTCGTGGATGGCCCAGGCGTAGTGACCGAACGCCCCCGGGTTGACGACGATGGCCCGGTGCGTACCCCGCGCCGCCTGGATGGCGTCGACGAGGTCGCCTTCGTGGTTCGACTGCACGTGCTCGACCGACAGGCCCTGCTCCCCCGCCACCTTCGTGAACGTGGCGACGTGGTCGTCGAGCGTCGCCGTGCCGTACACCTCCGGCTCGCGGATGCCGAGCAGGTTGAGGTTCGGTCCGCTCAGGAGCAGCACGTCAGCCATGGGCGTCCATCCTCGCGAACGCGGCCTCGATGGCGGATCGATCGACGCCGGCGACGAGCTCGAGCCCGTTCGGCCCGTCGAGCACGAACGTGATGCCGTCGACCGCCTTTTTGTCACGGGCGAACAAGGCGACGAGCTCGGCCGCGTCCATGCCGGGCGGCAGCGCGGTGGGGAGGTCGTAGCCGGCGACGACGGCGCGGTGCAGCGCCACGCGGTCGTCGTCGATGCGTCCGAGTGCGCGCGCCAACTCGGCGGCGAACACGAGACCGATGGCGACCGCCTCGCCGTGACGGAGGTCGTAGCGCCCCGCCGTCTCCAGCGCGTGCGCGAGCGTGTGCCCGTAGTTCAGCAGGGCGCGGCCGCCGGACTCGCGCTCGTCGCCGGCGACGACCGCAGCCTTGATGCGCACGCACGCCGCGATGCGCTCCTCCATCGGCATCGCGGCGAGATCGGCGTTGTCGAGGAAGTGGTACTTCGCGATCTCGCCCGTGCCGCTGCGCAACTCGCGCGGCGGCAGCGTGTCCAGCGCATCGGTGTCACACAACACGGCGCTCGGTTGCCAGAACGCACCGACGAGGTTCTTGCCCTCCGGGAGGTTGACGCCCGTCTTGCCGCCGATGGCGGCGTCGACCATGCCGAGCAACGTCGTCGGCACGTGCACGACCGGCACCCCACGGTGGTACACGGCGGCGGCGAACCCCGCGGTGTCGGTCACGACGCCACCCCCGACCGCAACCACGGCATCGGCGCGCGTCAGCCCCCACCGCGTCCAGGCCCGGCACAGCTCCTCGACGGTGCGCATCGTCTTCGCCTGCTCACCGTCCTCGATGACGAAGCGCTCGTGGTCGACCCCGGGGTCGACATCGAAGCCGACGGCCGCCTGCGTGACGACCGCGGCCCGCTTCACACCCGGTGGCAGCACCGACGGCAACCAGTCACGTGCGCCCGCACCGACGACGACGTCGTACGAGCGGTCGCCCAGCGCGACGGTGACGGTGATCATCGCGTCGCGTCCATGATCTTGTCGGCAACGACGCCGGGATCGAGCCCTTCCTCGTCGACGATCACGGTGGCCACCGCCGCGTACTCACGGTCGCGACCCAAGGCCGTCGCGGCATCGACGGTGGGGCGGTGGTCGCCCTCGCGCATGCGGCGCAGGACGGTCTCGTGATCGGTGCGCAGCCAGACGACGTGGCGTGCCGTCGCCACGGCCAGCCGGCCGGTGCTGGTGTCGACGACGCTCGCCGCGGTGCCGATCACCGTGGGCGTGCTCGACGCGAGTGCGTCGCGGCACACGACGAGCTCGAGCTCGTGCAGCGCGTGCAGCCCGTCCGCTTCGGCGACCTCGCGCGCGGTACGTCCGGTGCGTTGCTGCACGACGTCGTCGCTGTCGACGTACGGGCGGCCCGAGCGCGTCGCCACGATGTGGCCCACCGTCGACTTCCCCACTCCCATGGCACCGACGAGCACGAGGTGGTCGCGCGTCCGCGCCGCCCGCCGCAGGGCGACCATGTCGTCGACCATCGCCGCCAGCCGCGCCTTGGCCACCGGCTTCGGCTCGGCGGCGAGCGACGGTTGCACGGGCAGCTCGGCGTCCGCGACCTCGCGGAACCACGCGTCGCGCTCCTGTGCCAGGCGCGTCATCGTCGCCACGGGGTCGTCGTCGAGCAGCGGGCGGTGCGTGCGCCCTGCCGCCCGGGACGCCAGGAACGCCGGGTCCGCGGTCAGCCACACGACGAACACGTCGGCCGCCCGCAGCCGCGCCCGCGTGGACGCGGTGACGACGGCGCCGCCACCGGCGGCCACGACGGTCGGTTCGGCGCCGTCGAGCAGCTCGCCGAGCACCTCGGCCTCGAGGGCGCGGAACCGCGCCTCGCCGTCCTCGGCGAAGATCTCGCGCACCGACCTGCCGGCGCGCGCCTCGATGGCCGCGTCGCTGTCGACGTACGCCGTGCCGAGCCGCGTTGCCACGAGGCGGCCGATCGACGTCTTGCCCGTGCCCGACAGACCGACGAGGACGACGTGGGGATGCGCCGCGTCAGCCATCGCGCAACGCGTCGACGGCGGCGCGGTGGTTGCGCGTCAGCTCCGCCACGGAGTCACCACCGAACTTGCGCACCGCCTCCTCGGCGAGCACGAGCGCCACCATCGTCTCCGCGACGACGCCCATGGCGGGCACGGCGGTGACGTCGGTGCGCTCCTTGAAGCTGACCGTCTCCTCCTTCGTCCGGACGTCGACGGTCTTCAGCACCGGACGGTTGAGCGTGGCGAGGGGCTTCATGGCGGCGCGCGCCACGAGCAGCTCGCCGGTCGACATGCCACCCTCGACACCACCGGCCGCCGTGCCTTCGCGCCGGTACCGGCCCTCGCCGGCGCTCCACGTGATGGCGTCGTGGGCGCGTGACCCCGGCAGGCCCGCCACCTCGAAACCGTCGCCGATCTCGACGCCCTTCACCGCGTGGATGCTCATCAACGCCTGCGCCAGCAGACCGTCGAGCTTGCGGTCCCAGTGCACGTAGCTACCGAGACCGACCGGCACGCCGTACGCGAGCACCTCGACGATGCCGCCGAGGGAATCGCCTTCCTTGGCCGCTGCCTTGATGGCATCGATCATCGCCGTCGCCGCGGCGTCGTCGAAGCACCGCACCGGCGATTCGTCCACGCGCGCGAGATCGTCGATCGTCGGACGCTCGACGCTCTTCGTGCGCACGGCGCCGAGTTGGATGACGTGCGACACGATGTCGACGCCGAGCTCGCGCAGCAGCAACTTGGCGACGGCGCCGGCGGCGACGCGGGCCGCGGTCTCGCGCGCCGACGCGCGCTCGAGCACGTCGCGGGCGTCGTCGAAGCCGTACTTCTGCATGCCGGTGAGATCGGCGTGACCAGGTCGCGGCTGCGTGAGCGGCGAGGCGGTCGGACCGTCGGCAGCAGCGGGCGACATCTCCTTCTGCCACTTCGCGGGGTCCTTGTCCCACTCGCTGTTCCTGATCTCGATGGCCAGCGGCGAGCCGAGCGTGCGACCGTGGCGCACGCCGCCGACGAGGGTCAGCTCGTCGGCCTCGAAGCGCATGCGCGGGCCGCGGCCGTACCCGAGACGGCGCCGGGCCAGCTCCCCTGCGATGTCGTCGACGGCCACCGGCAGCCCCGCCGGCAGGCCCTCCACGATCACCACGAGCGCGCGGCCGTGCGACTCGCCCGCGGTGAGGAAGCGCAGCATGCCGGTGATGGTACCGGCGCAGGTCAGCGGGCCCCGAGAGGGTTCCCGGTCAGGTGACGACGAGGTAGCGGTCGAACGTGAGGATCACGTACACGACGGCCACGGCCAGCGCGGGCCCGAACGGGAACGCACCACCGCGGCGCTGCACCACGCGCCACGCCAGGCCGAACACGATCCCGAGGATGCAGCCGATGAACAACGCCACGAGCACGAGGTACATGGCGCTGAAGTACGAGTCCGCCAGCCATCCGAGCGCGAAGCCCATGAGCAGCGCCAGCTTCACGTCGCCGAAGCCCATCCCCTTCGGGTAGACGAGGTGGAAGAGGAAGAGGATCCCGAAGTAGATGGCGAGTCCGGCCAGCCCGAAGCGGACGCGGTCACCCGCGTGCAACGAGATCGATGCCACGACGAGCAGCACGACGGTGGCGAGCAACGACGGGAACACGATCCGATCGGGGATGCGGTACAGCCGCAGATCCACCACGGAGACGGCGACGAGCGCGGACATCACCACGAGGTACGCGATGACGACCCACCACTTCGTGAACTCGTTCGTGACGAACGCCCACAACAACGCGTTCGCGACGGCGATCGCGCCCTGTGCCGCGGCCGGTGGATCCCAACGCTCGGGGATCGTCGACACCGCGCGCACCACGACGGTGCGTCCGAACACGGCGCCGAGGACGGCGACGATGGCAACCGCGGCCGCGCTCATGGACGACCGACGCTAGTCATGCGGTCAGCGACGGACGCGGAACCCGGCGCTCAGGCGCCGAGCAGGACCGGTACGGCGATGGCGAGGGCCACGAGGAGGACGAGGACCACGACCATGAGCTCGGTCGGCGTCAGACCGTCGCGCTGCTGCTCGGTCGCGGTTCGCTGCCACGGGGCTCGCATGCACTAGTCATCGTCAGGGCCGCGCACGACCTTGAGCGAGCGAATCGACCGGCTGGCGCCACGTGCGCACGAGGAGCGCGACCGGGACGGCGACGGTCACGGCGAGTGACGCGGTCTGCAGCACCTTGTCGCTCGCTTCGTACAGATCGAGGTGGAACAGGTGGTACAGGAAGTGGGGCGCGGCGTAGATCAACGCCGCGCCCGCAGCAACCTGCACGAGGTACCTGCTCGGTCGCACGAGCGCCGCGAGCACCACCGCGGCAAGTGCGAGGTTCAGCACGCCGACGTCGCGCACGAGGTGCTCGTTGAACGGGCCGTCGGCCGACACCCAGTGGCGACCCGCGCCCGGGAAGTCGTCGTAGAACGAGTGGGGCGCGAGCGCGGCCCACAGCCCGACGAGCGCGCTGTCGACGAGGAGGATCGCGAGCAGGACCCTCGTGGCCGTGTCACGCATCGACCATCTCCCGCGTCGACCATCCCTCGCGCGCCGATGGGTAGCGAGGCCGCCAGCCCGTCGCGTCGCGGAAGGCGCGGTTGGACACACGCTCGGAGCGGGTCATCACCTCCGACTTCTTGCCGGCGAGCAGCGCGAAGCGTCCCGGCAGATACAGCCACGGGCGCTTGCCGACGGCGGCGCCGACGGCTCGGGCGTAGTCCTTTCCCCGCAACGGCTCGTCGTCGACGACGTTGTACACACCGGCCGGCGCGTCGAGCGCAGCTACGACGGCGGCCGCCGCATCGGCGAGGTGGATCGACGAGACGTACGAGGAGGGTCGTCCCGTGACGGGGCCGATGTGGCGACGCGCGGCGCGAAGGAACTCCTCGCTGTGCGCGCTGCCCGGCCCGTAGAAGAAGCCGAAGCGCAGGACGACGCCGACACCGCCGGCCTCGGTGAACCGCTGGGCGTTGCCCTCTGCCGCGCGCACGCTGTCGATCCCCGGCGGCGGGTCGATGGGCAGCGACTCGTCGATCCACTCGTCGCCGCGATCGGGATAGGTGAACGCGATCGACTCCTGCACGAGCCGCGCGACGCCCGCCGCGATGGCGGCGTCGACGACGGCCGTCGATCCCTCGGTGCGGATGCGGTTGTTGGTCGCCCACGCCGCCGCCCGCATGGCGTCCTTGCTGGCGGGGATGGCGGTCGCGAGGTTGGCGACGGCGTCGTGCCCGCGGAACGCGTCCTCCAGCGCGCCGGCGTCGAACAGCGACACCTCGACCGGTGTCGCGCCCTGCGCCGACACCCACGCTGCCTTCTCGGGCCCGCGCGCGAGCGCGGTGACGTCGTGCCCCGCGTCACGCAACGCCGGGAGCACGTGCCGTCCGATCGCGCCGGTACCACCGGTGACGAAGACCTTCATGTCGAACCCTCCTTCATCGCACTGCCTCTTGCATCCACTCGCCCGCTCTGCGCACGGCGACGGGCGTGACGCTCGTCGCGAGGTGACGCAGGAGATCGGCCACGGTCTGGGCAGCGAGCTCGCGCTGCCACGCGTCCTCGGCGCGCTGCATGGCGACGTGGATGCCGCAGGGCGCGCGGTACGCGCTGGACGCCTGGGCGGCGGGGCCGCGGCGGCGGATCTCCGTGCAACGGAACGCGGGGGCCCGTCCCTCGACGGCGTGCACGACGTCGAGCAGCGTGATGTCCTGCGCCGCCCGCGCCAACCGGTACCCGCCCCGGCGACCCGGCACCGACTCGACGATCCCCGCCTGGGCCATGGCCTGGAGGTGCTTGGCGAGGTAGGCCGGCGGCACGCCGTGGAACTCCGCGAGGCGCGACGCGGGCAGGGCCCGTCCCTCCGGGACGAGCGCGAGGACGGTGCAGCAGTGCAACGCCCACTCGATCCCCTCGCCCAACTGCATACCCGGACCTTATGAATCCGGATATCAGATGTCAAGGTTTTGCGCCTGTGGTGCATCGAGCGGGCGGGTCGCCCGCTCGATGCACGACGGCGCTCAGGAACGCACGGACGACAGGAACTTCAGGAGCAGGCCTCGGTTGATCGGCTCGTCGTCCTCGCCGGTGACCTGGGCGAGCGCTGCTTCGCGCTCCTCGTCGGTCTCGGCACGGGCGGCGGCGGCGACGGCACGGGCGGCCTTCGGGCTGAGCGACGCCAGTTGGCGGGCGACCTCGTCCGCCTCGACCGCGTCGTCCTCGTCGACGACCACCGGCGCGGCGCCGTTGCCGTTGCCGTTGCCGTTCCCGTTGGCGACGATCGGCGCCGGCTCGTCGGCCACGTCGTCGACGCCCGGGATCTGGATCGAGTACGGGCCGAGGGCGGCGGCGGGCGCCTCCTCCTCGGCAGGCGCGGGCGCGTCCATCTCGGGGACCGAAGCGAGCTTCGGCGCCGGTGCCTCCTCGACGACGACCGGCTCGGCGGCGGGCACGATCCCGGTCGTGCTGACCGAACCGAGGCCCTGCTCGACGAGGTCCTTGACCAGGCGGCACACCGCGACCTCGCCCAGGCCGAGGGCCTGGCCCACGGCGGCGACGCTCGTACCGCTGCCGACGGTGACGATGGTCTTCCACCGCTCGCCGTCCACGACGACCTCGGCGCGGGGCAGGTCGCGGACGAGGGTCACCCACGCGTCCATCGACGGCACGACCGCTTCGATCTCGCGCCACTCGAGCAACTGGTGCTCGGCCTCGATGAGGAGCGGCTCGACGTCCGACGGCGCGGACGGATCGGCGGCGGTGGTGCCGGCCTCGAACGTGAACGAGCCGTCGCCGTAGCGCAGCAGCTCGAACAGGACGTCGACCGGTGCGGGCTTGTCCGCCAGGCCGGTGGCCTCGGTGGCGACGACGCCGCCGCCGTCGACCCACACGGAGCCCGTGCCGCGGGTACCGCTCACACGGAGCCGTCCCGTCTTCTTCGTGGATGCGAGCAGACGGAGGACGTCCGGGAGCGCAAAGGTGTCGAGGGTGCCCTGCAGGGCCACGGTGACCTCCGAGTTGCGTGCCTTGTGCTGATGCGTGCCAGTTGGCCTCGCTCTACATCGGCAGATCGGCCCTGGATCTTCAGTCGGTATTGCGGGCGCGCTCGCCCAGCGCGGCGTGGGCGGCGTCCAGCATGCGCGGCACCGGTGGCGAGACCCCCGTCCAGTGGCGCACGGCGTGGGCGGCCTGGTGCACGAGCATGCCGAGCCCGTTGGCGGCGGTGGCACCCCGGCGGCGGGCGGCGTGCAGCAGCGGCGTGACCGCGGGGTGGTACACGAGATCGATCACCACGTGGTCGGGGCGCAGCAGGTCGGGGTCGAAGGGCGTGTCCTCGTCGAGCATGCCCACCGGCGTGGCGTTGACCACGAGGTCCGCGTCCGCGATCGCGCCCGCCGCCACGACCCGGCCCGCTTCGCCCGCGAGCGCGGCGGCGCGGTTCGACTTCGCCACCGTCCGGCTCACGACCATGACCTCCGCGGCACCGGCGCGGGCGAGCGCGAGGACGACGGCGCGCGCCGCGCCACCGGCGCCGAGCACTGCGGCACGCCGCCCCGCGGGATCGAACCCGATGTCACCGAGGGCGTCGCGGAACCCGGGCCCGTCGGTGTTCTCCCCCACGAGCGCGGCACCAGCGCGCCGGACGCAGTTCACGGCGCCGAGCGCGTCCGCGTCGGGCGACAGCTCGTCGACGAGAGCGGCCACGTCCTCCTTGTGCGGCATCGTCACCGACAGACCACCGAGATCGAGGGCGCGCATCGCATCGAGCGCGGCGCCCGCGTTGCCCGCGGCGACGTCGAAGGCGACGTACACCCAGTCCGCGTCGACCGCCGCGAACGCCGCGTTCATCAGCGTGGGCGACAACGAGTGCCGGATCGGCGACCCGATCACCGCCGCCACACGCGTCGCGCCGGAGATCGCGCGCGTCACGTCAGTCGCAACCGAGACCGGCGGCCGCGCAACGCTGCTTGGCCGCTTCGAACTCCGACGCGCTCGCCGTGAAGAAGTGGTGGCCCGGTGGGAGGTTCGGGTCGAGCACGTAGTAGAGCTCGTTGCCGTTGTCGGGGTTCAACGCCGCCTCGAGCGAGGCGCGGCTCACGTTGGCGATCGGGGTCGGTGGCAGCCCGGTGTTCTTGCGCGTGTTGTAGGGCGAGCTCTGGTTGAGGTCGCTCGCCTTCAGGACGCAGGGCCGCTCGTCCTTGAGGTAGCACAGCGTCGCGTCGACACCGAGCGGTGTGCCCTGCGCCAGGCGGTTGTAGATGACGCGCGCGATCTTCGGCCGGTCCTCGTCGACCTTGGCCTCCTCCTCCACGAGCGACGCCACGATCAGCACCTCGTACGGGCTGTACCCCACCTTCGCCTGGGCGTCCTGCAACCCGACCTCGTCGGCGACCTTGTCGAACTGCGCCACCATCGTCTGCACGACGACGCGCTCGTCGGCACCCTCCGCGATGTCGTACGTGTCCGGGAAGAGGAAGCCCTCGAGCGGTTGGCCGGCGGGTTGGAAGGCGGAGCGGATCTGGCCGTCGGACAGCGCCGCGTTCAGCTTGTCGACGCTCATCGTCGGGATGTCGGCGACGACCTTGGCCGGGATCTGGCGCACGTTGAGCCCCGGTGGGACCGTGAAGCGGCGCGTGGGCGGTGGCAGCGGCCCGGACTTCAACCGGTCGACGACGAGGTCGGCGCGCGCGTGCTGCGGGAAGCGGTACGAGCCCGCCTTGAACGGCCCCGCGCCCTTCCAGCGGACGTAGAGCTTGAAGAGGAAGGCGTTGCCGATGACCCCCTTCTTCTCCAGGAGGTCCGCGATCGAGCTCGTCGACGAACCGGTGGGGATGTCGACGACGACCTCGGTCTTCGACGTGCCGCCGGGGAAGAGCTGGCTGTGCGCCCAGACGCCCACGACGGCGATGATCACGAGGAACACCCCGAGCACGCCGAGCGCGACGACCGTGAGCCGCCGCCGGCGCGACCACTCGGGGCGGACGTCCTCGAACTGCGGCTCGTCGTCATCGTCGTCGCGCCAGCGATGGCGCATGCGCACGTCGGTCACCCTCGCGCTCCGCCGCCCTGGCCGCGACGGCGGTCGAGCCACGCCTGCAACAGCACGGCTGCCGCCGTGCGATCGATCACCGCGGTGCGGGCCTTGCCCCGCACGCCGCTCGCCTGCAGCTGCCGGCCGGCGGTGACGGTCGTGAAGCGCTCGTCGACGGTCTCGACCGGCACCGGGAGCACCGCCCGCAGCTCCGCCACCTCGTCCGCGACGAGGCGGGCCGCCGGGCCCTCGCTCCCGTCGAGTGACAGGGGCAGCCCGACGACCACGACCTGCGCGCCCCACTCCTCCACGAGCTGCGCGATCGAACCGTGGTCGGCGCTGCGCCCGGCCCGTGCGCGCGTGATGGTCTCGAGCCCGGTGGCGACGCGCTCGGCGTCGTCGCTGATGGCGACACCGATCCGCTTGGCGCCGAGATCGAGACCGAGCGCTCTCACGTCGTCGCCGCGGCCCGCGCCTGCTCCAGCGCAGCGTCGAGCTGGCTCGGATCGCGCCCGCCCGCGACCGCGAGGCGGGCGTCCTTGCCACCGCCGCCCTTGATGGTCTTCGCGGCGTCGGCGATGAGCTCGGCGGCATGCAAGCCGCTGTCGTCGCGCACGGCGCTCACCAGCGCCACGCCGCCGCTGTCGGGCGCGGCGCCGAGCACGACCGCGCGCACGCCGGGCGTGTCCCGCACCGCGATGGCCAGATCGCGCAGCGTGTCGCGGTCGACGCCGTCGACGCGCGCCACGACCACACCGTCGACCGCCTGCGCCGCCAACTCGCCGGCGCGGCCGCGTGCCGACTGCTGGCGCAACGCCTTCAGCTCGTCGCGCAGCGCGCGGTTCTCGTCGAGGCGCTTGCGCAGACCGTCGAGGACGTCGTCCGTCGGGACGTTGAGCAGCTCGGCGACGGATGCGAGCACGCCTTCCTCCCGGCGCAGACGCTCGATCGGGCCGGTGCCGGTCACCGCTTCGATGCGGCGCAGGTTCGAGCCGATCGACTCCTCGCGCACGATCTTCAACGGACCGATGTCGCCGAGCGCGCGCACGTGCGTGCCACCGCACAGCTCGATCGAATGGCGTCCCGCCTCGAGCACGCGCACGACGTCGCCGTACTTGTCGCCGAAGAACGCGATGGCGCCGAGCTGCTCCGCGTTCGCCTTCGTCGTCTCGTAGTGGTGCACGGGGTCGTTGTGGAGTATCTCCTCGTTGGCGAGATCCTCGATGGCGCGGATCTGCTCGGGCGTCAGCGCCTCGTGGTGGTTGAAGTCGAACCGCAGCCGGTCGGGCGCGACGAGCGAGCCCTGTTGCTTGAGCTGCTCGCCGAGCACGCGGCGCAACGCCCAGTGCAGCACGTGCGTGCCGGTGTGGTTGCGGCGGATGGCGTCGCGGCGCTCGACGTCGATGGCGGCGGTCGCCTCCTGCGCGGGCCGGATCTCGCCGTCGGTGATGCGGGCGATGTGGCGGTGCAGCCCGGGGAGCGCGTAGTTGGTGTCGAGCACCTCGGCGGTGCCGGTGTCGGTGCGGATGATCCCGGTGTCGCCCACCTGGCCACCGGACTCGGCGTAGAACGGCGTGCGGTCGAGCACGATGGCGACGTTGCCGTCGCGCGCGGGGACCACGGCCACGACCGTGGCCTTCGTCTCGAACTCCTCGCGTCCGACGAACTCGGTGGGCCCGAAGCGGTCGAGCACGGACTGGAAGTCGGTGAGGTCGGCGTACAGGTCGCCCTTGCGGCTCGCCTCCTTGGCCCGCCTGCGCTGCTCGTCCATCAGCCGCTCGAAGCCGGCCACGTCCACGTCGACGCCCTTCTCGGTGGCCATCTCCTGCGTGACCTCGAGGGGGAACCCGTACGTGTCGTGGAGCTGGAAGGCGACGTCGCCGGGCACCTGCGTCGGGTTGCTGGCGAGCGCGTTCTCGAGGAGCTGCACGCCGCGGCTGAGCGTGGAGCGGAACCGCTCCTCCTCGCGCGTGAGCGTGTCGAGGATCCAGTCCTGGTTGTCACGCAGGTCGGGGTACCAGTCCGCCATCGTGTCGATGGTCGTGGTGGCGAGGGCCGGCAGCACGTTGTGAGAGACCCCGAGCAGGTACGCGAAGCGAACGGCGCGACGGATGACGCGCCGCAACACGTACCCGCGATCCTCGTTCGACGGGATCACGCCGTCGTTCACGAGGAACGTCATCGTGCGCGCGTGGTCGGCCAGGATGCGCAGCGCGACGTCGGTCTCGTCGTCACGACCGAGCGCGTGGCCGGTGGTCGACTGCGCGACCTCCATGAGCGGGCGCAGGATGTCGGTGTCGAAGGCGGTGCGCCCGTCCTGGAGGAGCATCAACCACCGTTCGAACCCCGCGCCCGTGTCGATGTTGCGCGCCGGGAGATCGGTGAGCCGCCCGTCGTCGTGACGGAAGTACTGCATGAAGACGAGGTTCCAGAACTCGATGTAGCGATCCTCGCCGCCGTGCGCGGGACCGCCCTCCGCGCCCCACTCCGGGCCGGTGTCGTAGTGGATCTCGGAGCACGGACCGCACGGACCGGTCTCCCCCATCTCCCAGAAGTTGTCCTTGCCGAGCCGCTGGATGCGCGCCACCGGCATGCCGATCTCGTCGCGCCAGATCTCCTCCGCCTCGTCGTCGCTCTCGTGCACGGTGATCCACACACGATCGCCGTCGAAGCCGCTCGCGAGCACGAGCTCCCACGCCCACTTGATCGCCTCGAGCTTGAAGTACTCCCCGAAGCTCCAGTTGCCGAGCATCTCGAAGAACGTGAGGTGACGGCGCGTGCGGCCGAGCTCGTCGATGTCGTTGTGCTTGCCCGCGAGGCGCACGCACTTCTGCACCGACGCGGCGCGACGCGGGTTGAACGGCACCGGTTCCTCGCCGAGGAAGTACGGGACGAACTGCATCATCCCCGAGTTCGTGAACATCGGCGCGGTGGGGTGATGCGGGATGAGGCTCGCAGAGGGCACGATCGTGTGGTCGCGCGCCGCGAAGAACTCCGTGAAGGCGCGTCGCAGCTCGTGGCTCTGCATCAGGGCAACGCTACCGGCGGGTCTCCACCAGCTCGGCCCGCAGTTCGGCCTCGCGCTCCCGCATGGCGGCCCGTCCCTCCTCGACCGCGGCCCGCAGGTCGCGACCGAGGTCACGGATGGCCGACGAGAGATCCTCGGACATCCGCTCGGGCGTGTAGCGGGCGACGGTCTCGCGCACGCGGCGCGTCACCCAGAACGACATGCCGAAGCCGAACCCGAGGCCGATCATCAACCAGAACAGCCGCTTGAACACGCGCGTCAGTCCTGCAACCGGCGACGGCGGAAACGGCGCGCGGCACGACCGGTGCCCGACGCGAACGCCAACGTCTTGATGACGGGGTTCGAGAAGGCGAGGTAGGCGAGGCGGGACGCGGAGTCGACCGTCGACGAGATGGACTCCGCCGTGCCGAGCAACGAGTCGACGCGCTCGAGATCGACGTTCGCCTGCCCGACCGCGCTGCGCATCTCGGCCACGACGGGCAACGTCTCCTGGCGCATCTCCTCGATCGACTGGCGGAGCATCGACAGCGTGCGCGTGAGCGCCACGATGGCGTACACGAGCACGACGACGGCGATGCCGCTGGCGACGGCGACGATCACCGCCGCGGTGTCACTGGCGTCCATCGTCCTCACTCTCGGTCCGGAACCCGGCCATGCGTTCGGCGATCTCCTCTTCGAAGCCGTGGTGCGAAGGCGTGTAGTAGGTGCGGTCGGCCGCCGCGGCGGGCCGGTACTCCTGCGGCACCCAGCCCCTTGGGTCGTCGTGAGGATAGTGGTAACCGACCCCGTGACCGAGCGAGGCCGCCGACCGGTAGTGGCTGTCCCGGAGGTGCGCGGGCACCTCGCCGGCCAGCCCGTTGCGGACGTCCTCTCGCGCCCGCCAGATGCCGAGCGCTGCCCGGTTCGACTTCGGTGCCGTGGCGAGGTGCACGACGGCCTGGGCCAGGTTGAGCTGCGCCTCGGGGAGCCCGACGAACTCGACGGCGCGGGCGGCGGCGTCGGCCACGACGAGCGCCATCGGGTCGGCCATGCCCACGTCCTCCGACGCGAGGATCACGAGGCGGCGGGCGATGAAGCGGGCGTCCTCCCCCGCCTCGAGCATGCGCGCCAGCCAGTACAGGCCCGCGTCCGCGTCCGAGCCGCGGATCGACTTGATGAACGCGCTGACGACGTCGTAGTGCTCGTCTTCGCCGTAGCGCAGCGCCTTCGTACCCGCCGCCGCCTCCGCGTCCGCCAGCGTGACGTGCACGTCGCCGTCGTCCCGGGCGCGCGCGAGCGCGGCGGCCACCTCGACGGTCGTGAGCGCCTGGCGCCCGTCGCCCTCGGTGAGACGGGCGAGGTGCGCGAGCGCGTCGTCGTCGATGGTGGCGCCCTCCGCCGCGAGGCCGCGCTGCAGGAGCTCCGTCGTGGCGTCGAGGTCGAGCGGTTCGAGGCGGAAGAGGGTCGAGCGCGACAGCAACGGCGCGTTCACCTCGAAGTACGGGTTCTCCGTGGTGGCGCCGATGAGGACGATGAGCCCCGACTCCACGCTCGGGAGGAGCGCATCCTGCTGCGCCTTGTTGAAGCGGTGGACCTCGTCGAGGAACAGGATCGTCCCGCGGTCGTGCTCGCCGAGGCGGCGGGTGGCACGCTCGAGGACCTCGCGCACGTCCTTCACGCCCGCGCTGACCGCGGACAGCTGCTCGAACTCCTTGCTCGTCGTGCGGGCCACGAGCTTGGCGATCGTGGTCTTGCCGGTGCCCGGCGGGCCCCACAGGATCACCGACGAGAGGCGGTCGGTCTCGATGAGCGAGCGCAACGGCATGCCGGGGCCGAGCAGGTGGCGCTGGCCCACGACGTCGTCGAGACGGGTGGGGCGGAGGCGGTCGGCGAGCGGCGCACGGCGGGAGAGCCGGTCGTCCGCGGCGGCGCCGAACAGATCACCCACGGGTCCGACCCTACGTGCCACGATCGAACGGTGAACCCACAGACGGTGCTGGTCGTCACCTGGGTGCTCGTCGGGTTGGTGGTGGCGGGGTACATCTGGTTCGTCGTGTGGCGCTTCCGCGTCGACCGTCGCAAGAAGGCAGCGGCCGAGGCGGTCGAGTCGCCGCTGCGCCAGCAGCTCGCCACGTTCGGCTCGGCACCCGCGCCATCGGCTGCTCCGGTCGCTCCGGTCGATCCTGTCGCTCCGGCAGCTCCGGTCGATCCGGCGCCGGCCGAGGCGGCGGCGCCTGCCGCGCCTGCCGCCGTCGCGCCCGCGCCCGCGCCCCCGCCCGGCGACGGCGTGGCCACGGTGGCGGCGGCCCTGTCCGGCATCACGTTGCCGCACGACCTCGTGCCCCTCACCACCATGGCGCCCCGCCCGAACGTGGGCGACCGCGTCGCCTTCTGGACCGGCGCCGCGCCCGCGGAGGTGGTCGGTCCTGCCTTCGCCGACGAGCTCGAGCGCCTCGGCTACACGGTGACGCCCGTCGACCTCACGACGCTCGCCGCCGTGCGCGACGACACGCGCCTGATGGTCGTGCTCCATCCCGACGGGCCGGCAGCGTTGCTCGGCGAGGGCCGCGCCTTTCCGACCGTGCCCGAGCGCGCCGTCGTGGTCGAGACCTGGCTCGTCGTCGTCTGAGGGTCGTCAGTCCTTCGGGAGGACGCGGAGGCCGAGGTCGCGCAGCTGCCGTTCGTCCACGGGCGTGGGCGCGCCCGTCATCGGGTCGGTGCCCGACTGCGTCTTCGGGAAGGCGATGATCTCGCGGATGTTCTCCTCGCCGGCGAGGATGGCCGTGAGGCGCTCCATCCCGAACGCGAACCCGCCGTGCGGGGGCGCGCCGTACTTGAACGGCGTGAGGAAGAAGCCGAAGCGGCGGTTCGCCTCCTCCTCGTCGATGCCGAGCACGTTGAAGACGCGCTGCTGCAACTCCGGTTCGTGGATCCGGATGCTGCCCGAACCGAGCTCCCACCCGTTCAGCACGAGGTCGTAGGCGCGGCTGCGCACGTGCATCGGGTCGGACTCGAGCTTGTCGATGTCGTCGTCGTGCGGGCGCGTGAACGGATGGTGCGCCGGCTTCGGACGCCCGTCCTCGGACACGCCGACGAACATCGGGAAGTCGACGACCCACACGTAGCGGTACGGGCCCTCGTGCACGGGCGGGCGTCCGAGGTCGTTGCGGAGCTGACCGAGCACCTCGCACGTCGTCATCCACTCGTCGGCCACGAGTAGCAACACGTCACCGGGGTGCGCGTCCATGGCGGTGAGCAGGGCGCGCTGCTCGTCGTCGCTCAGGAACTTCGTCAACGGCGAGTCGAGCGCGCCGTCGCCGCCGACCTTGAACCACGCCAGACCCTTCGCGCCGAGCTTCTTGGCCCGCTCGGTGAGACCGTCGAGCTTGTTGCGGGTGAGTGCCTCCGCCATGCCCTGCGCGTTGATGCCCTTCACGGCAGGCGCTCGGAAGACGCGCGCTTCGGTGTGCGCGAACACCGTCCCGAGATCGACGAGCTCCATGCCGAAGCGGAGGTCCGGCTTGTCGACGCCGAAGCGGTTCATCGAGTCGTGCCACGTGATCTGCTCGATCGTCGGCGGACGCTCGCCGGTCACCGCCTCTGCGGCGTCGAGCACCGCCTCGCTGATGAACGCGATGACGTCGTCCTGTTCCACGAAGCTGGCTTCGGCGTCGAGTTGCATGAACTCGTACTGCCGATCGGCGCGGAGGTCCTCGTCACGGAGGCAGCGTGCGATCTGGTAGTAGCGCTCGATACCCGCCACCATCAGCAACTGCTTCCACAGCTGCGGGCTCTGCGGCAGCGCGTAGAACGAGCCGGGCGACTGGCGCGACGGGACGAGGAACTCGCGCGCGCCTTCGGGTGTGGACGCCATCAACATCGGCGTCTCGACCTCGGTGAACCCCTGCCGATCCATCGCCGCGCGTACGGCGGCGTTGACGGTGGCGTGCACCTGCAGGTTGCGCTGCATGCGATCGCGGCGCAGGTCGAGGTACCGGTACTTGAGGCGGACGACCTCGTCGACGTCGATGCGGTCGTCGATCGGGAACGGCGGCGGCTCGGCGACGTTCAGCACCTCGACCGTGCAGTCCCCGATCTCGACCTCGCCGGTGGCGAGCTGCGGGTTGACGGTGCCCTCGGGACGGGCGCGCACCGTACCCGTGACGCGCACGACGTACTCCGAGCGCAGGTCGTGGGCGCCGGCGACGACGCACTGCACGAGGCCGGTGCGGTCGCGCAGGTCGATGAAGGCGAGGTGCTCACCGTGCTCGCGGCGGCGCGCCACCCAACCGCACAGCGCGACCGTCTGGCCGATGTGCTCGGCGCGCAGCTCGCCGTTCCAATGCGTCCGCATGCTCACGAGACGATCTTCCTCACGTGTTCGACGACGTCGGCGCGCGCCACGACGTCCTGCTGGTGCGAGCGCAGGTCGCGCACGGTGACGGTGCCGTCCGCCACCTCCTGGTCCCCCACGAGCAGCGCCACCTTGGCGCCGGCCCGGTCCGCTTGCTTCATCTGCGCCTTCATCGAGCGGCCGTCGAAGGAGCGGTCGGCCCGCACGCCGGCGGCGCGCAGCTCGTGCGTCAGCACCAACGCGTTGTGCCCGTCGACGACGTCGACGACGAAGACGTCGACCGACTCGCTCGGCGCCGGGAAGGTGCCCTCCGCGTCGCAGGCGAGCAACGTGCGCTCGATGCCCGCGCCGAAGCCGATGCCGGGCGTCGGTGGTCCGCCCATCTGCTCGGACAGCGTGTCGTAGCGACCGCCACCGCCGATGGCGTTCTGCGCGGCGTCGAGGGAGTCCGCCGCGAACTCGAACGTGGTGCGCGTGTAGTAGTCGAGCCCGCGCACCAACCGCGGTTCGAGCTCGTAGGGCACGGCGAGCGCGCGCAGCCCGCGCTGGACACGCTCGAAGTGCGCGCCGGCGTCGTCGGTGAGGTGGTCGACCATGCGGGGCGCGGCCGCGATGACGGGCGCGTCCTGGGCGCGCTTGGAGTCGAGCACGCGCAACGGGTTGATCGCCGCCGTCTGCCTCGCCTGTTCCGACAGGTCGCCCGCAGCCGCGTCGAGGTGGGCGCGCAGGGCCGTGAGGTAGTCGGCGCGCGAGGCCGCGTCGCCGAGCGAGTTCAGCAGCAACCGGAAACGGCGCAGCCCGACGGCGCGGAAGAACCCGTCGAGCAGCGCGATGACCTCGACGTCGAGGTCCGCGTCGTCGCTGCCGAGCGCTTCGACGCCGACCTGGTGGTGCTGGCGGTAGCGGCCCGCCTGGGGGGCCTCGGCACGGAAGTTCGGCGCGACGTACCAGACCTTCCACGGCGTCGTGGGTCGCAGCTCGACGAACGCACGGACGACCGACGACGTGCCCTCCGGGCGCAGCGCGAGACGGCGGCCGCCGCGATCCTCGAACTCGTACATCTCCTTGCGCACGATGTCGGTCGACTCGCCGACGCGGGCCAGCACCTCGTAGTGCTCGAACATCGGCGGGATGTGCAGGCCGAACCCCGCCCGCTCCGCGCGCGACGCGAACTCCGCGATGAACGCGGTCCACCGTCCCGACTCGGGCGGGACGATGTCACGGGTGCCCTTCGGCGCGCGGAAGACGTCGGACTCGGCGATGGAGCGACGTTAGTGGGAGGCCTTCTCGGCACCGAACCGCGTTGCGAGCTCCTTGCGCAGCACCTTGCCGGTCGTGTTGCGGGGCAGCTCGTCGACGACGGTGATCTCGCGCGGCACCTTGTAGCGGGCAAGACGGTCGCGCACGTGGCGCTTCAGCCCGTCGGGGTCGAGCGAGGTGCCGTTGCTGGGCACGACGAAGGCGGCGAGGCGCTGGCCGAACTCGTCGTCGTCGACCCCGATCACGGCGACCTCCTCGACGTCGGGGTGCTGGGCCAGCAGCTCCTCGACCTCCTGGGGGAACACGTTCTCGCCGCCGGACACGATCATGTCGTCGCTGCGGCCGTCGACGAACAGGCGGCCGGCGGCGTCGAAGTGGCCCATGTCGCCGCTGTCGACGAGACCGTGCAGGACCTCCTTGCCCCCGCCGCCGGTGTAGCCGCTGAAGGTCATGCTGTTGCCGACGAAGATCCGCCCCCGTTGGCCTCGCGGCAGCTCGATGCCGTCCTCGTCGAGGATGCGCACGACCGTGCCCCGCGGTGGTGTCCCCGCCGTGCCGGGCGCGGTTCGCAGCTGCTGCGGGTCGGCGATGGTGGCCCACGCCACCTCGGTCGAGCCGTACAGGTTGTAGATGACGTCGCCGAACGCATCCATGAAGCGCGACGCGAGCGATGGCGACAGCGCCGAACCGCTCACGGCCGCCACCTCCAACGACGACGTGTCGATCCTGTCGCGAACGTCCTCGTCGACTCGGAGCAGTCGCTCGAGCATCACCGGCACGGCGACGAGCACGCGGGCGCGGTGCTCGTCGATGGCGTGGAGCACACCTTCCGCGTCGAACTTCTCGGACAGCACGATCGTGGCCGACAGCGACAACCCGACCACGAGGTGCGTGAGGCCCCACGCGTGGAAGAGCGGTGGCGCGATCACGGTGGTGTCGCGCACGCGCAGCGGCAGGCGGGACAACAGGGCCAGCGCCGCTTCGGGATCGGTGTTGCTGGAGCGGGCCGCACCCTTCGGCCGACCGGTGGTGCCTGACGTGAGGATGACGATGCGACCCATCTGCGCGGGCGGCGGTGGGGGCGGCGCGTCGTCGAGGAGCTCGAGGTCGTCGGGGGAACGGAGCACGACGTCGATGGCCTCGTGCTCGCACACGTCGCGCAGCTGCTCCTCGCTGAAGCCGGTGTTGAGGAACACGATGTCGGCGCCGACCTTGCTGGCGCCGATCGCCAGCTCGACGAAGCCGCGGCCGTTGGGGGCGAGGATGCCGACCGACGAGCCGGCGCCGATGTCGCGCGCCGCGAGCGCGGCCGCCACCGCGTTGGTGCGGGCCTCGAGCTCCGCGTACGTGACGGCGCCGTGGTCGTCGACGACGGCGACCTCGTCCGGGTAGCGCGCTGCCGATGCCGCGACCGCGGCGGCGGGGTTGGCGCCCCAGCGGCGCACAGCGGAAATGGCCTCGACCATGCGGTCGGGACGCATCGGGCGCAGGATGCCGATCGAACGCAGCACGCGGGCGGCGTCGATCACCGTCCCGATGGCGTCGGACGGGCGGTGGCGCGACGGGCGCTCGACGGCCTTGCCCTCGATCCGCTCCTTGAGCGCGAGCAGCGTCTCGTCGACGTTGCGTTGCACCATCGGCGCCGCGGCGCGATCGGCGATGGTCCCGAACAGCCGCCCCGGCGACTGGTAGGCGAGGCGGAACGACACCCGCGTGCCGCCGTCCCCCTTCGGCCGCAGGCGCCAGCGTCCTCGATGGTCGATGCCCGTGATGCTCGTCCACGCGAGGTCGCGGGCCTCCTTGCGCTCGACGACCTCCACCGTCGCGCCGACCGGCACCGAACCGACCTGCATGCGGGTGACGAAGCGCGCACCTGGTCGCGTCACGTCGTCGGTCTGCGGTTGGAAGCGCATGACGCCGGCGACGAACGACGGGTACGTGCACGGATTGCCGACGAGCTCCCACACGCGCGCCGGTGGCGCGTCGATGTGGACGTGGCCGTCGACGCGCATCAGCCGAGGAACGGCAGGCGCCGCTCGGCGACGAGGCCGTCGAGCGCGTCCTGCATGGTCGAGACGACGAGGTCGTACGCGTCGTCGAGATCGGGATCGTCGCCGAGCGCCTCGTGGAGGTCGATGGGCGGCAGGACCTCGATGGTGAGCTTCGCCGGCAGCGGGAAGCGGGGGACGAAGTCGCCGATGGTGAGCCCCCACGGGAACACGATCGACAGCGGCAGCACCTTGAGCCGCAGCGAGCGGTCGATGCCGAGCAGCTTCGCGAGGCGGTCGCCGCGTGAGAGGAACAGCGCGGTCTCCTGCCCGCCGAGCGCGACGACGGGGACGATCGGCACCCGCTTGCGCAACGCCAGTTCGAGGAAGCCGGTGCGGTGGTTGAAGTCGACGGTGCCGCTCTGCGACGTCGGGCGGTGCACCTCCCAGTCGCCGCCGGGATACACGAGGACGGCGGCACCGGCGTCGAGGGCGCGGGCGGCGTTCGCCCGCGACGCCGGGATCGTGCCGAACTTGCGCAGGAACGTGCCGATGCCGGGGAACGCGGTCACGAGGTCGTGGGCCAGTTGGTAGAAGGGCCGCTCGACGCCGAACCAGCTCGTGAAGGCGAGGTTGAACACGATCGTGTCCGGCGACGTGTTGCCACCGGAGTGGTTGCCGACGATCAGCACCGGCCCGTCGTCGGGGATGTTGGCGAGGCCGCGCACATCCGCTCGGTGCCACAACGTGGCGAGCAACCACGCACCGGGCAGCATCTCCCGGATGTAGTCGGGGTCGCGCCGGTCGAGATCCGCGTCCGGCACCCTCCGCTGCAGCGCTTCCGCCACCGCCACCATCGACAGGTGGTTGCCCACCACCCCCGTCCCCTAGTCCCCTGTCCCCCCCTTCGAATGTTGGTGCGATGTGGGCGCTATCGCGCCTTCATCGCACCAACATTGCCGGGGGGCGGGAGCTCCAGCTAGGCGCCCTTGCCGGGGACGATGCGGTAGGCGTCGTAGACCGACTCGATGCGCTTGATCGTCGAGAGCACGGAGTCGAGGTGCGACGGATCGCCGAGCTCGAAGTCGAAGCGCATCTTGGAGATGCGGTCGCTGCCGGTCTGCGAGCTGCTGGCGAGGATGTTGACGTGGTGGTCGGACAGGGCGCGGGCGACGTCGGAGAGGAGACGGGCGCGATCCAGGGCCTTGATCTCGATCGAGGCGACGAAGGTGCCCTGGACGTCGTTGTCCCACTCGACCTCGATGAGGCGCTCGCCCTTCCCGGTCGCGAGCGACACCGCGTTGGCGCAGTCCGCACGATGCACCGACACGCCCCGGCCTCGCGTCACGAAACCCATGATCTCGTCGCCCGGCACCGGCGTGCAGCAACGCGACAGGCGCACCATCACGTCGTCGAGTCCCTCGACGTGCACTCCGACGACCTGGCGCTCACGTCGCGGCCGGGACTGGCGAACGGTGGTCGGCAACTGCTCCTCGCGCTCGCCATCGCCCTCGCGCAGGATCTTGGCGACACGTGACGCCACCGACTTGGCGGACACGTGGTTCTCGCCGATGGACGCGTGCAACGCGTCGAGGTCGGCGTAGTTCAGCGTGTTCGCCACCTCGCTGAGCAACGACGTGGCGAAGATCTTCTGCACCGGAAGTCCTTCACGACGAAGCGCCTTGGTGAGCTCTTCCCGTCCGGTCTCGATGGCGTCCTCACGGCGCTCGCGCGAGAACCACTGACGGATCTTGTTGGCGGCGCGCGGCGTGGCGACGATCTTCAACCAGTCGCGTGACGGCCCCGCGCCTTCCACCTTCGACGTGAAGATCTCGACGGTGTCGCCCGACGTGAGGTTCGAGTCGAGCGGCACGAGCCGTCCGTTCACGCGCGCACCGATGCACGCGTGGCCGACCTCGGTGTGGATCGAGTACGCGAAATCGATCGGCGTCGCACCTGCGGGCAGCGTGATCACGCGCCCCTTCGGGGTGAAGACGTAGACCTCGTCCTGGTCGAGGTCGATCTTCAACGTCTCCATGAACGCGCCGGGATCCTGGGTCTCCTGCTGCCAGTCGATGATGCGGTTCAGCCACGGCATGTCGGACGCAGACTCGCCGTCCTTGTACGTCCAGTGCGCGGCGACGCCGAACTCGGCGCGCTGGTGCATCTCACGGGTGCGGATCTGCACCTCGACGGTCTTGCCGCCGGGCCCGATGACCGTCGTGTGCAAGCTCTGGTAGAGGTTGAACTTCGGCATCGCGATGTAGTCCTTGAACCGCCCCTGCACCGGCTTCCACGTGGCGTGGATGGAGCCGAGCGCGGCGTAGCAGTCCTTCACCGTGTCGACGATGACGCGGATGCCGACGAGGTCGAAGATGTCGTCGAACTCCTTGCCCTTGACGACCATCTTCTCGTAGATGCTCCACAGGTGCTTCGGCCGCCCGGTGACCTCGGCGACGATGCGCAGCTCCGCCAGCCGCTCGCGCACCTGCTCCAGCACCTGCGCGAGGTACAGCTCGCGCTCGGGCGTGCGGTTCGACACCATGTGGTCGATCTCGGCGTACCGCTTCGGGTGCAAGGTGGCGAAGGCGAGGTCCTCGAGCTGCTGCTTCATGTCCTGCATGCCGAGGCGGTGGGCCAGCGGCGCGTAGATGTCGATCGTCTCGCGGGCGATGCGCTCCTGCTTGTGCGCGGGCAGGGCGGCGAGCGTCGCCATGTTGTGCAGCCGGTCGGACAGCTTGATGATCAGGACGCGCACGTCCTTCGCCATCGCCACCAGCATCTTGCGCATCGTGGCGGCCTGCTGCGCCTCCTTGGAGTCGAACTGGACGCGCTCGAGCTTCGTGACGCCGTCGACGATGCCGGCGACGTCCGGACCGAACTCGGCGGTGACGTCGTCGAGCGTGACCGCCGTGTCCTCGACCGCGTCGTGCAGCAGCGCCGCCGCGATCGTGACGTCGTCGAGGCCGAGATCGGCGACGATGCGGGCCACGGCGAGCGGGTGGTGGATGTAGCGCTCGCCCGACTTGCGCACCTGCTTGGCGTGGGCGTCCGCCGCCACCTCGTAGGCACGGCTGATCATCACCGTGCTCGACTTCGGGTGGAAGAGCCGGAACGACGCGACCAGGGGTGCGATCTCCTCCGCGGTCGGCACGGTGTTGCGCCGCCACGGCAACACCCGGGTCACGGTGGCCATGTGGCCCCAATTCTACGGCCCGCCCCCGAACGATCGTGCATTGCCCCGGTCGCACGGGGGACGCGCTGCACAGACGCCGGCGGGTTTCGGACGCGGGTCAGCAGTCGATGAGCACGAGGACGTCGTGCCCCGCGATCTTGTCGCGGCCGCCGAGCGCGTCGATGGCGAGGACGAACGCGAGCCCTTCGACGACGCCACCGAGCTTCTCGACGAGGCGGACCGTCGCCGCCGCAGTGCCGCCGGTGGCGAGCACGTCGTCGACGATCACGACATGGTCGCCGGGGCGCACGGCGTCGCGGTGGATCTCGAGGAGGTCGCTGCCGTACTCCAGCTCGTACTCGACCCGCTCGATCTCCCACGGCAACTTGCCCGCCTTGCGCACGGGGACGAACGCGGCGCCGAAGCGGTACGCGACCGGCGCCGCCATGATGAACCCCCGCGCCTCGATGCCGAGCACGCGGTCGACGCGCCGTCCGTCGAAGTGCTCGGCGATCGTGTCGATCGTCGTGCGGAACGCGTCGACGTCCGCCAGCAGCGGGGTGATGTCCTTGAAGACGACGCCCTGCTTCGGGAAGTCCGGGATGTCGCGGATGAACGCCGGCAGCTGCGCGACGTCCACTACCGACGCACCTGCGCGTCCTCTCGGGGGCTGCGCCCCCGGACCCCATCACCGTGCGGCTCGCTCGCGCTCGCTCGCCCGAGCGCAGGTTCGCTCTCGCTCACTTGCGCTTGCCCTTCTTGCGGGGGCGGGGCGGGATGTTCGTGGCGACCCGGCCCGGACCGGCGCGCCCGGCGCCGACGACGACCGGCTCGGCAGGGGCCTCCTCGCCCCCACCGGCGACCTCGTCGGGCGCGCCGGCGGCGGTCGTCGTCGCGGCGCGCGCCGTCGAACGACCCTCGAGGCGGCGGCGGATGTCGCGGTAGCGGGGCTCGCGCTCCTTCAGGATGGCGAGGAACGGCGACGCGATGAAGATCGAGGAGTACGCACCGGACGCCAGCCCGATGAGCAGCGCGAGCGCGAACTCCTCGAGCGTCTTCGCACCGAGGAGGATCGAACCGATCACGAGCAGCGACGTGATCGGGATGAGCGCGGTGATCGACGTGTTCAGCGAGCGCATCAACGTCTGGTTGAGCGACAGGTCGACCATGTCGCTGTACGACACGCCGTTCGTGGCCGACACGAGGCGCGTGTTCTCGTTCACCTTGTCGAACACGACGATGCCGTCGTAGATCGAGTAGCCGAGGATCGTCAGCAGCGCCACGACGGTCGCGGGCGTGACCTCGAGGCCGCTGATCGAGTAGATGCCGACCGTCATCAACACGTCGTGGACCAGCGCGATCAACGTGGGCACTGCCATCTTGAACTCGAAACGGAGCGTGATGTACAGCGTGATCACGATCAGGAACACGATGAGCGCGTTGCGCGCCTTCTGACTGATCTCCTTGCCCCACGACGGACCGACCTCGTCGCGGTTCACCTGGTCGCCGGGGATGCCGGCCTTGGCGGCGAGCGCGTCGCGCACCTGCACCGACTTCGCGGCGTCGAGGGTGTCGGTCTGGACGCTGATCACGCGCCCGCTCTCGCTCGTGATCTCCTGCACCTTCGCGCCGCTCAACCCGAAGGGCGACAGCGCGTCGCGCGCCTGCTCCACGGTCATCGTGGCGCTCGGCACCTGGTAGACGGCGCCGCCCTCGAAGTCGATGCCGAGGTTCAGTCCCCGGGTGAGGAGCGAACCGATCCCGACGAGGAGGAAGAGGCTCGACAGCGCGAACCAGAACTTGGTGCGCTCGATGAAGCGGATCTTCGTCTCGCCGTGGTACAGCCGGCCGAAGGGACCGCGCCGCTTGGGCGCGGTGGGCGGTGCGTCGATCGGCATCGTCAGCGGCCCCCTGCGGCGGGCGCCACGACCGCCTCGCGGGGCGCGGCCTCGATGGCGAGACCGCTGCGGATGCCGATCCAGCGAGCGTCGCTGACGAAGCGGCTACGGGCCAGCAGCGCCACCATCGGCCGCTTGAAGAAGTAGGCCGTGATGAGGTCGAGCAGCGTGGACAGTCCGAGGAAGAACGCGAACCCGCGCACGGCACCGACCGTCAACCAGTACAGGAGCACGGCACCGATGAAGGACGCGAGGTCGGCGGCCACGATCGTGTGCCACGCCCGCTTGAAGCCGTAGTCGACCGCGCTGCGCAAGGACTTGCCGGACTTCACCTCGTCCTTCATCCGTTCGAAGTACACGATGTAGGAGTCGGCGGTGACACCGACGGAGACCACGATGCCGGTGACCCCCGACAACGACAGCGCCAGCCCGGCGTTGCCCGACAACCACGTGATGATGCAGTAGTTCAACGCCGCCCACACGGCGAGCCCGAGCACGACGACGACGCCGAGGGCGCGGTAGTAGAGGATCATGTAGATGCACACGGCGGCGAGGCCGACGAAGCCGGCGATGAGGCCGGCCCGCAACGAATCGTGGCCGAGCGTCGCCGACACGGTCTCGACGCGTTGCTGCTGCAACTCGATCGGCAGCGCGCCGTAGTTGAGGACGAGCGCGAGGTCGTCGGCCTGCTTGTGCGTGAACGAGCCGCTGATCTCGATCTGCGTGCTCGAGAACGTCGGCGTCTGCGGCCGCGGGTTGGACTCCACGCGCCCGTCGAGCACGATCGCAGTCGAGCCGCCGGGACAGGTCTGGTCGGTGTTGTAGCAGCGCTGCGACAGCGCGTTGAACTTGTCGAGCCCGGTGTCCTTCAGCTGCAGCTCGACCACCCACGCGCCGCGCGGGATGGCGGCCTGCGCCGTCGAGACGGCCGTGCCGTCGAGCGCGGTCGGACCGAGCACGTCACACGCGTCGACCTTGCCGTCCTTGTTCTGGTCGTCGAGCGCGATGACGCCCTGCGTGTCGGGTGCGAGCGAGGCCTGGTCGCCGATCTGCCCGCACGGCAGCTGCGTGGCCGGTGTCGTCGTGGCGCCCGGTGCCGTCGTCGCCGTCTCCCCCGGGTTGGCGGGCGCGCTGGACGGCGTCGACGTGGCCGTCGAGCCTGTCGTGCTCGTGTCGGTCGACGGCGTCTGCGCCGCGCCGAGGTGTCCCTGCGGCGCGACACCGAGGCTCGACCCCGACGTTGGCGTCGCCGGTGCCGTCGTCGTGGTGGCGGTGGACGGCGTCGTGTCGGTCGACGGCGTGGCCCCGGGCACCGTCGTCGTGCCGGCCGCGCCCGCGATGTTGTCGTACGCCCCGATCGACGCGGAGCCCACGCACTGCTCGTAGGCCGAGCCTGCCTGGAACACCTGCGCGTACGTGCCTTCCGGCGCGTTGACGGGCAGCGCCCCGCAGTACGGGCGGAACTCGAGCTTCGCCGTCTGCCCCACGACCTGGATGGCGCGGTCGCGGTCCTTCACGCCCGGCAGCGACACGACGATGAAGCTCCCCTGCCGCGTGATCTCCGGTTCGGCGACGCCGAGGCCGTCGACACGCCGCCGGATGATGGCGATTGCACGGTCGAGCTGGTCGCTCGTGGCCTTCTGGCGTGGCGCGAGCACCACGGACGTGCCGCCCTGGAGGTCGAGGCCGAGCTGCGGCGACCGCCCGCCGACGGTGAGCGTGTACGCCAGCCAGGCGGCGGCGAGGACGACGATGACGACGAGCGACAGGCTCCCGGAGCGACGCATCGTCAGTCGTCGACGGCCGTGGTGTCGTCGTCCTCGACGGCAGGATCGTCGGCCGCGACCGTGATCGGTTCCTCGATGGGCGTGCCCGCGGGGGTGCGCCGCTGGGCGATGGCGCCCTTCACGACCCGCAGCACGATGCCGTCCGCCACCTCGAGCTGCACGACCTCGTCGTCCTCGAAGGCGATGATCGTGCCGAGCATCCCGGACGTGGTCATGACGTCGTCGCCGACCTCGAGCGCGCGGACCAGCGCCTGGTGGGCGCGCACCCGCCGCTGCTGCGGCAGGATCACCACGACCCAGGCGATGACCAGCATCACGGCGAGGAAGATGACGCCACCCACGGGTCGCCCACGCTAGTCGCCCCGCTCCCGGGCGCCGCGCTCACCCCCAGACGTCGAGGACCGAACGCCGCAGCGCGTCGAAGCGGCCACCGCGCACGGCGTCACGCATGCGCTGCACGAGCCGCAGCGTCCACGCCACGTTGTGGATCGTCACCAGCCGGCCACCCGTCGGCTCCCGCACCGACAGCAGGTGGCGCAGGTACGCGCGCGACCACGTGGCGCACACGCGGCACGGGCACGACGGGTCGAGCGGGCCGTCGTCAGTGGCGAATCGGCTGTTGCGCAGGTTCAACCGTCCGTCGTCCGTGAGCACCGTCCCGTGACGGCCGTGCCGCGTCGGCAGCACGCAGTCGAACACGTCGACACCGGCGGCCACGGCCTCCACGAGCCCCGCGGGGTCACCGACCCCCATGAGGTAACGCACCTGGTCCGCGGGGAGGGGACCGAGGGCGGCGTGGAGGGCGGGCACCATCTCGTCGCGCCGCTCCCCCACGGACAGGCCGCCCACGGCGTACCCGTCGAAGCCGATGTCGACCGTGCGGGCCGCGCTCTCGCCCCGCAGCGCCTCGTCGACCCCCCCTTGCACGATGCCGAACAGCGCCTGGTCCTCGCGGCGGTGTGCCGCCTTCGCGCGCGCCGCCCATGCCGCGGTGCGGTCGACCGCGCTGCGCACCACGGCCGCCGGGGAGGGCAGCGGCGGGCACACGTCGAGCACCATCTGGATGTCCGCACCGAGGTCCTCCTGCACGCGCACGGCGTGCTCGGGCGTGAGGCGATGCGTCCCGCCGTCGTACGTCGAGCGGAACGTCACGCCGTCGTCGTCGACCTTCGGTTGCAGCGAGAACACCTGGAACCCGCCCGAGTCGGTGAGCATCGGGCCCCGCCAGCCCGTGAACCGGTGCAGCCCGCCCGCGGCGCGCACGACGTCGGCCCCCGGCTTCAACATGAGGTGGTACGTGTTGGCGAGCACGATCTCGACGCCGAGCGCCACGAGGTCGCCGCTGTCGAGCCCGCGGATGGCGCCGCGCGTGCCGACGGGCATGAAGCACGGCGTCGTCACCGTCGCGCCGCTCGGCAGCGTGGCCACGCCCGTGCGAGCGTCGCCGTCGTGCGCCGCCACGTCGATCCGCACCCGGGGCGTCACGGGCCGCGCTCCACGAACATGGCGTCGCCGAAGGACAAGAAGCGGTAGCCCGACGAGAGCGCGACGTCGTACAGCGCACGCCACCGCGGGCCCACGAACGCGTCGACGAGCGCGATCAACGTCGTCCTCGGGACGTGGAAGTTCGTGAGCAGCGCGTCGACGACACGGAAGCGGTAGCCGCGCGTGATGAAGAGGTCGGTGCGCCCCTCGAGCGCGCCCGTTGCCGCCGCCGCCTCGAGCGCGCGCACCACCGTGGTGCCGATGGCCACGACGCGCGTCGCGCCCTCGCACGCGGACATCGTCGCCTCGGGGACGATGTAGGCCTCGCGGTGCATCGGATGGTCCTCGACGCGGGCCTCCGTGACCGGGCGGAACGTGTCGAGGCCGATGGCCAGTTCGATCGTGGCCAGGGTCGCGCCCCGTTGCCGGCAGCGCGCCAGGACGTCGTGGGTCAGGTGGAGCCCCGCCGTCGGCGCGGCGGCCGCCACAGGGCGGCGGGCGTAGACGGTCTGGTAGCGGTCGGGATCGGCGAGGGGCTCGTGGATGTAGGGCGGCAACGGCACGTCGCCGGCGGCGTCGGCGTCGCCCTCGATGCGCACCCGCCAGCGGCCGTCGCCCAGGGCGGCGACCGGCTCGACGGTGACCGTGCCGTCGTCGGTGGTGAGCGGGATGCCCACCGCCACCCGCCGGCTCGGGCGCAGCAGCGCCTCCCACTCGTCGCTGCCGTCACCGGCCGGCGTGAGCAGCAGCGCCTCGACGGCGCCGCCGGTCGCCTTGCGGAGGCGCAGGCGGGCGCGGCGCACGCGGCTGTCGTTGAGGACGACGACGTCCCCCGGCCCGACGAGATCCGGGAAGGCGGCCACGGTCAGGTGGGCGGGCGCCACCCCCGGGCCGCGGTCGACGAGGAGCCGGGCGGCGTCCCGGGGTTCGGCCGGGCGCTGCGCCACGGCCGCGTCGGGCAGGGGGTAGTCGAGCTCGTCGAGTTCCATGGGCGAACGACCAGGCGTCGAGTGACGACGGCGGAACAACGTGTGGACAAGTCCCGCACGGGAGGAATCGACCCCGGAGAAGCCGAACTCTACGCACGGAGCAGCTGGAGGCAGTCGGGAGGGGTCGAGGGGTCGTGGCCGTTCGGGCCGAGGTGATCGAACAAGGTGGTGTGGTCGATCTCGACCGGGATCGACAGCTGGTGCTGCAGTACCAGGCCGGGGAGCAGGCGGCGTTCGACGAGCTCTACCGCCGGTACTACCCCCGCCTGCACCTCTACTGCCAGCGCCGCGTCGGCGACGCGCACGTGGCCGAGGAGCTGGCGCAGGAGTCCTTCCTCAAGGCGTTGCGGGCCATGCCCCGCTTCGCCGGCGAGCGCCGCTTCTACCCCTGGATGACGGTGATCGCCCAGCGCCTCTGCATTGACCACCACCGCCGCACCGCCCGCGTCGAGCCGTCCGCCGAGGTCGATCTCGGCACGGTGGACGAGGACCACGACGACCTCTACGCCGCGGTCGACCGCGACCACCTCGGCGCGGCGATGGCCCGCCTCGCCCCCCGCCACCGCGAGGTGCTCGACCTCCGTGAACAGCGGGGCTGGAGCTACAGCCAGATCGCCGCCCACCTCGACGTCCCGGTCACGACCGTCGAGGCGCTGCTGCACCGGGCGCGCAAGGCCCTGCGACGCGAGTTCCTGGCCGTCTCCGACGGCGGCCGCCTCGCCGCCATCCCGTTCGTCGGCTGGATCGCGGCGCGGATCGCACGGCTCCAGGCCCGCCTGGCGGGCACGCCGGCCGAGCACGCGCTGCCGCTGGCGGGCTCGCTCGCCGCCGGACTGGCCGCGCTCGGCCTCGTGCTCGGGCCCCTGGCCGGGCCGTCCCCCGCGCAACGTCCCCAGCCCGTCGCCACCGCGCCCGTCGCCGTCCCCACGGCGAGCGGCGCGCCACCGGCGATCGTCGGCCTCGCCCCCGCCGCACCGGCGGCCGGCACGGGCAGCGGATCGGCCGCCACGGCGTCCGACCCCGCCGCGCCCGCCACGCCGGCACCGTCCGCCGACCTCGGCGTGGCTCAGGTCTACACGGGCCCCCAGGGCACGGCGTGGGCCGAGCAGGAGGCGGCCGCCCAGCCCGTCCACGTCGACCTCGGGCCCGTGGCGCAGATCGGCCTCAACCCCGTGCAGATGATCGACGACCTGACGAACGCACTCACCGGAGGATCGCAGTGAAGCTCCGCACCCGCATCGCCGCACTCACCGTCATGGTCGGGCTGGCCGCCGGCATCGGCGCGTCGACCCAGGCGATGGCCTCGGCACCGGCGCCGCAACCGGCGGCGACGCTGACGACGACGAACGGCTGCATCGTCCTGCCGCTCCTGCAGACGGCCGTCTGCATCCCTCGGTTCTGAACGACCCGTCACAGCTCGTCGGTGGCCATCTCCCGCACGAGCGAGTCGACCACGTCCACGAGTGAGCCGCCCTCGGCCATGACTCGTCGCTGACGGGCCGCGCTCGAACCGAGCTTCAAGGTGCGCTCGAGCGAGGCCAGCTCGTCGCGGCACCCGAGTCGCTCCGCCGTCGGCGCCAGGTCCTCGATCAGGTCGCGCACCGCGTCGACGACGTGACGGCGCCGGCCCTGGTCGTCGACGATCAGCTCCGCATCCAGACCGTGGCGCGCCGCCCGCCACTTGTTCTGGCGCACGATCCACTCGCGGGGGACGGGGAGCTTGCCGCCGGCGTCGATGCGGGCGTCGAACGAGGCCACGAGCGACTGCGCGAGCGCGGCCAGCGCCGAGACCTCGCCGAGCGTCGGCAGCCCGTCGCACATGCGCAGCTCGACCGTGCCGAAGTCGGGGTGCGGACGGATGTCCCACCACACCTCGCGGATCGTGGAGATCGCCTCGGCCGACACGAGCGTCTCCATGAACGACTCGAAGTCGTCCCAGGACTCGATCGGCTCGGGGAGCCCCGCGGTCGGCAGCCCTTCGAACACCTTGCTGCGACACGACGCCAGCCCGGTGTCGCGGCCGTTCCAGTACGGGCTCGACGCGGACAGGGCGAGGAAGTGCGGGATGTAGAACGACAGCGCGTTCGCGATGGCGATCGACTTCTCGGCGGATCGCACACCGACGTGGAAGTGCACGCCGAAGATGAGCAGGCGGCGCGCCATCCATCCCATCTCGGCGACGAGGCGCTCGTAGCGCGGGTTGGGGCTGATCTCCTGCGCGTGCCACGACGAGAACGGGTGCGTGCCGCTGCACAGCACCGCGTAGTTGCGCTTGGCGGCCGCCTGGCGCACCTCGTCGAGCGTCGACTGCAGATCGGCGCGCGCCTCCGCCACGGTCGCGCACACGCCGGTGATGATCTCGATCGTGCACTCGAACAGCTCGTGCTTGGCCTTCGGGTGCTCACCGCCCCCGCCGATCTCGTCGAGGATGTCGGTGGCCGCGCTCACCAGCTCCCGGGTGCCGGTGTCGACGACCTCGAGCTCGACCTCCACGCCCAACGACGCGCCCTGCGACGCGTTGAACGGGATGCGCATGCCACCGTGTTACCCGAACAGGCCGGGCGGTGCCTCCCGTCCTGCGGGCGGCTCGCCGAGACCGAGGTGGGCCCACGCCGCGGGCGTCGCCACCCGGCCCCGGTGCGTGCGCATCAACAGGCCCTGCTGGATGAGGAACGGCTCGTACACGTCCTCCACCGTCTCGTCGGGTTCGCCGACGGCGATGGCGAGCGTCTTCAGCCCCACAGGGCCGCCACCGAAGCGTTCGCACAGGGCGCGCAGCACCGACCGGTCGACCTTGTCGAGGCCGCGCTCGTCGACGCCGAACACCGACAACCCCTCGTGCGCGGTGGCGCCGTCGACCACCCCGCCGCCACGCACCTCCGCGAAGTCGCGGCTGCGGCGCAGCAGGCGGTTGGCGATGCGGGGCGTGCCGCGGGCACGGCGGGCGATCTCGCGCGCGCCGTCGTCGTCGATGCGCACGCCCAAGATCACCGCGGCGCGGGTGACGATTGCCTCGAGGTCGGCGACGTCGTAGTAGTCGAGGCGGGCGACGAGACCGAAGCGGTCGCGCAACGGACCGGTGATGAGCCCCGTGCGCGTCGTGGCGCCGACGAGCGTGAAGCGCGACACATCGAGCCGGATCGAGCGCGCCGCGGGCCCCTTGCCGAGCACGATGTCGAGCTGGAAGTCCTCCATCGCGGGATACAGCACCTCTTCGACGGCACGGGCCAGGCGGTGGATCTCGTCGATGAACAACACGTCGCCCTCGTCGAGGTTGGTGAGCACGGCGGCGAGGTCGCCGGCCCGTTCGATGGCGGGACCGGACGTCACGTGCAGGCGCACGCCGAGCTCGGCGGCGACGATGTGGGCGAGCGTCGTCTTGCCGAGACCGGGTGGGCCCGCGAACAACAGGTGATCCGCGGCCTGCCCGCGGTTGCGGGCCGCCTCGAGGATGATCGACAGGTGCTCCTTGAGCTCGCGCTGGCCGACGAAGTCGTCGAGGCGGCGCGGGCGCAGGCCGTGGTCGTCGGCGAGCTCGTCGCCCGGCACGGGCTCGGGGTTCAGCAGCTCCTCGCGCACTCAGGTCACCTCACCAACGCCAGCCGTTGCAGGGCGTGCTTCAACAACAGCGAGGCGTCGCCCTCGTCGGGCAGGTCGGCCAGCGCGTCACGGATCTCCTCGGGCCCGTAACCGAGCCCGGTGAGCGCGTCGCGCACGTCGGCGCGAGCGGCGCGATCGACGCGCGCGTCGCCGTCACCGCCGAGGACGGCGACCGCGGTGAGATCGACGTCCGGCAACTGCAGGCGCGACTTCAACTCGACGAGCAACCGCGCCGCTGTCTTCTTGCCCACACCGGGCACGAGGCACAACGACGCGATGTCGTCGTCCTCCAACGTGCGCTGCAACGACGACGGCGTGTGCACGGAGAGGATGGCGAGCGCGAGCGCGGGACCGACGCCGTGCGCACCGAGCAGCGCCTCGAAGCACCGCCGCTCGCCGATCGTGGCGAACCCGTACAGCGTCTGCGCGTCCTCGCGCACGTGGTGGTGCACGTGCACGAGCACCTCGTCGCCGACGTCGCCGAGCGCCACCACGGTGGCGGGAGCGACGGCGATGCGGTACCCGATGCCGCCCACCTCGACGAGCGCCTCGTCCTCGCCGCGGTCGAGCAGCCGTCCGCGCAACGAACCGATCATCCGGCCTGCACCTTTCGCAACATCGGCGCTCGCGCGAGGTGGCACAGCGCGAGCGCGATCGCGTCGGCGGCGTCGACCGGGCGCAACGGCTGGTCGATGCCGAGCAGGCGCTGCACCATACGCTCGACCTCGTCCTTGCCGGCGCCGCCCCACCCCGTGACGGCCTCCTTCACCTCGTTGGGCCCGTACTGCGCGACCGCGCAGCCGGCGTTCACTGCCTCGGCCATCACGACACCGCTCGCCTGGCCCACCGACATCGCCGTGCGCACGTTGTTCTGGAAGTACACGCGCTCGACGGCCACGACCGAGGGACGGGTCTGGTCGAGCAGGGCGCGGATCTCGCGTTGCAGCTCCGCGAGACGCTCGGGCAGCGGCGTCGACGGCGACGTGGTGAGCACGCCCGCGGCCACCGCGCGCGCCCGGCCGTTGCCGGCCTGTTCGACCACGCCGTAGCCGCAGCGCGACAACCCAGGGTCGATGCCGAGCACGAACACGCGTACGACGTTAGCCAGCGCCACCCCGTACGGCGTGGATGGCGCCGCCGCCGGGACCCTTCAGGGTGGCACGCCGGCGGCCGATACGGACGTGATGGCACTCACCGAGCCGGCCGTCGGCGCGCGCCCCGCCGCCACGGCGCCGCCCCCGCCGCCGGAACCGACGGTCGTCCTCCGAGGCGTGGCCCGCTCGTTCGGCGACAACCCCGCCCTCCGCGGCCTCGACATGGCGGCGCCGGCGGCCAGGATCACGGTCCTCCTCGGCCCCAACGGCGCGGGGAAGACGACCGCCATCCGCACGATCACCGGTGCGCTCGATCCGCACGAGGGCGCGGTGCGCGTGTTCGGCCTCGACCCGATGGTCGACGGCGACGAGGTCCGCCGCCGCTGCGGCATCGTCTCGGCGAAGCCCTCGCTGTACGACCTCCTCACGGGGTACGACAACCTCGCGTACGCCGCCGAGCTGTACGGCCTCGGACGGGGCGCGACCGCGGACGGGCTCATCCGGGCCTCCGCCGCCCGCTTCGGCATCGACCACGCCCTCGACCAGCGCGCCGGCGGCTACTCGACGGGGATGAAGACGCGCCTCGCGCTCGCCCGCTCCGTGCTGCACTCCCCCGAGCTGCTCCTGTTCGACGAACCGACGTCCGGGCTCGATCCGGAGTCGTCGTTCGCGGTGCTCGAACTGATCCGGGAGATGACCGCGGGCGGCGCCACCGTGGTCATGTGCACGCACCTGTTGCTCGAGGCGGAGGGCCTCGCCGACCAGATCGTGGTGCTGGAGGACGGCCGCTCGCTCGTGTCCGGCACGCCTGACGAGCTCACCGCGCGCTACTGGCCCGGTGCGGTCGTGCGTCTCGACGCCGAGGACCCGTCCGCGCTCGACCGGCTCGCCGGCGCCGACGGCGTGCTCACGTACGACCGCGAGAACGGTTCGCCGGCGATGGTGCAGCTCGACGACATGGCGCGCGTGCCGGATCTGGTACGAGCGCTGACGCTCGACGGCGTGCGGCTGACGCGGGTCGAGCCGCACACCCCGACGCTCGAAGACCTGTACTTCGCCGTGCGGGGCCGGTCGCGGCCCGAGCCCGGCGTCGTCCCGCGCGATCCGACACCGATCGACGACCGCCGTCTCAAGAGCGGCAACCGCATCGGCCGACGGTTCCGCGACCCGTTCGCCGCGTCACCGGGAGGCAACTGACATGGCCGCCGTCACCATCGAGGCGACCGACGGCACGCGCCCGCGCACGAAGGCGCGGCGCGGTGTCGACTGGCGCGCGGTGCGGACGGTCGCGCGCACGGATCTCCGCCAGCTCATCCAGGCGCGCGACTTCTGGATCCCGATGATGGCGCTCGGCGCCATCTTCTTCTTCGTCATCCCGACGATCCTGTTGCTCGTCATCACGCGCGTGAGCAACGTGCAGATCGTCCAGCAGCTGTCGACCACGTTGTCGGTGTTGCCGCAGCAGGCACAACGGGCCATCCGCGGCGACACGGGGCAGGCGCGCGCCGCGTACGCAATGGCGGTGTACCTGTTCGCGCCGGTCGCCGTCGTCGTGCCGTTGACGATCTCGACCGCGGTCGGCGCGGCGACGATCGTCGGCGAGCGCGAGCGCGGCACCGGTGAGTTCCTCGCCCACTCCCCCGCCGGCGTGCGCGAGATCTACCTCGGCAAGCTGATCGCGTCCCTGACGCCGGGCTACTTCACGACGATCGTCGGCTTCGGCTTCTACTCGTTGATCGTCAACCTCATCGTCGGTCCGCAGGTCGGCGGGTGGTTCTTCCCCACGCCGCAGTGGTGGGTGCTGATGCTGTGGGTGGTGCCGCCGTTCCTCGCGCTCACGCTGTCGCTCGTGCTGCGCCTCTCGGCCCGCGTGAAGTCGACGGCGGCCGCGCAACAGGCGTCGGGGCTCGTGTCGCTCCCGCTGATCATGGTCGCCTACAGCCAGTCGACCGGCGCGTTGTTCGGCGCGGGCAGCGTGTCGTGGATCATCGGCGCCGTCGCCTGGGTGGCCGCCGTCATCGGACTGCGACGGGGCATGCGGGCCGTCACCCGCGCTCGCCTCCTCGGCGTCGCCGACGAGCGTTGACAAGATGGGGGCCGTGCTCCGGCTCCCACGCATCCCGACACCCGGCGTCCGCCCGATCGAGCCGCCACGGCACGAGGGCGTCGTGCGGGTGGGGCGCCGGCGCGCCCTCGGCTACGCGGAGTTCGGCGATCCCGCGGGACGGCTCGTGCTCTGGCACCACGGCACACCCGGCGCACGGCGCCAGATCCCGCCGGTCGGGCGGCGGGCGGCAGAACGCCTCGGCGTGCGCCTGGTGTGCGTCGAGCGCCCCGGCATCGGCGACTCGACCGATCACCGCTACCGGTCGTTCCGCGAGTGGGCGGACGACGCGGAGACCCTCGTCGACCACCTCGGACCCGATCGCTTCGCGGTGGTGGGCCTCTCCGGCGGCGGACCGTACGCGCTGGCCGTCGCCCACGAACTGCCCGACCGCGTCACCGCCGTCGGGCTGCTCGGCAGCGTGTGCCCGGTGGCCGGCCCCGACGCCGCCGTCGACGCCAGCATCGTCCACCTGGCGGCGCGCTTCCGGCACCTGATCGCGCCGTTCCGCTCGATGATGGGCGTCGGCCTGCGCGCCGCGCTCGTGCCGCTGACGCCGCTCGCCCACACCGTCTACTCGCTGTACGCGAGCCGCATGCCGGAAGGCGACCGTCTCGTGTTCGCCGACCCCGAGATCGAAGCGATGTTCATCGACGACCTCGTCAACGCCAGCCGCCGCCGCTTCGGTGGCATCGCCCACGACGTCGCGCTCTTCGGACGCCCGTGGGGGTTCCCCCTCGCCGGCATCCGCGCGCCCGTCTTCTGGTGGCACGGCGACGCCGACAACCTCGTCCCGCTCGCGCACGCCCACCACGCCGTCGAGTTGCTGGACTCGTGCCAGCTCGCCGTCCGCCCGGGTGAGAGCCACCTCGGCGGCTTCGCGGCGGCGGACGACGTCCTCCAGACGATCGTCGACGCCTGGAGCGCGCCCGCCCCGCGCTGACCATCGTGCAGTTGCCGCCCGTTCTCGACGGTCACTGCACGACAGACGAGCGGATCACGCCTCGACGGTCTCGAGGATGGCGTCCGGGATGTCGAAGTTGGCGTGCACCTGCTGCACGTCGTCGTGCTCGTCGAGCGCGTCGATGAGGCGGAGGACCTTCTTCGCGCTCTCGGCGTCGGCGAGGGGGATCGTCGTCTGCGGCACCATCGTGAGGTCGGCGGAGTCCACGGACATGCCCGCCTCCTCGATGGCGGCGCGCACCCTGTGCAGATCGGTCGGCGGCGTGGTGACGCGCCACAGCTCGCCGTCGTCGGCGATGTCCTCCGCGCCGGCATCGAGGGCGGCGAGCATAAGGTCGTCCTCGTCGGCCTTGCGGTCGACGAGGAGCTGCCCCTTGCGGTCGAACTGCCACGCGACCGCGCCCGGCTCTGCGATGGAGCCGCCGTTGCGGCTGAACAGCGAGCGCACGTCCGCGCCCGTACGGTTGCGGTTGTCGGTGAGGACTTCGACGAGCACGGCGACGCCGCCCGGCGCGTAGCCCTCGTAGGTGATCTGCTCGTACGTGACGCCCTCGAGCTCCCCGGTGCCCCGCTTGATGGCGCGCTCGATGGTGTCCATCGGGATCGACGCGTCGCGCGCCTTCTGGAACATCGTGCGCAACGTCGGGTTCGCATCCGGGTCGCCGCCGCCTTCGCGCGCCGCCACCTCGACCTGACGCAGCACCTTGGCGAACAACTTGCCGCGGGCCTTGTCCTTCGCGCCCTTCTGGTGCTTGATCGTCGCCCACTTGGAATGGCCGGACATCTAGATCTCCTCCAGGAACAGTCGGTGGATGCGGTCGTCGCCGGACAGCTCGGGATGGAACGACGCGGCGAGCACGCGTCCCTGCTGCACGAGCACCGGCGAGCCGTCGACCGACGCCAACACGTCCACGCCGTCACCGGCGCGCTCGACGACGGGCGCACGGATGAACACGCCGTGGAACGGACGATCGAGCCCTCGCACGTCGAGGGCGGCCTCGAAGCTGTCGACCTGGCGGCCGAACCCGTTGCGGCGCACGTCGACGTCGAGCGCGCCGAGCCGCACCTGATCCGCACGGCCGTCGTGCACCGCCGCCGCGAGCAGGATCAACCCTGCGCACGTGGCGAACACCGGCATGCCGTCGCCGATGCGCGCCGCCAGCGGTGCTTCGAGCGACGACGTCGTGAGGAGCATGCTCATCGTGGTCGACTCGCCGCCCGGCATGACGAGCGCATCGACGCGTGCGAGGTCGTCGGGGGTCCGGACCTCCTGCGGCTCAGCCCCGAGGGTGCGCAGGACCCGGCCGTGCGCGGCGAACGCGCCCTGGAGCGCGAGGACGCCGATCTTCACCTGGAGGCCTCTGCATCGGTCCGAGTGTAATGATCCGGGTTCATGTCGACCGACGCCGAGGCGGGATGATGGGCGCCGTGTTCGTCGACACCGTCACCGGGGTCTCGCCCGATCCGTCGACCGTCCTCGACGCGCTGACGGCGCAACGGACACGTCTCCTCGCCCTGTGCCGTTCGCTCGACGACGGCGACTGGGCCCGCCCCACGCGCTGCGACGCGTGGACCGTGCACCACGTCGTGCGCCATCTCGTCGACGTCTCCCACATCGACGTCGCCAACCTCCTGGGCAAGCCGCCGGCCTTCCCGTCGGACCAACCGTTCGATCCCGTGACCTCACCGCTGCGATGGTTGGAGTCGTCCGAGGGCGCGACACCCTCCGACACGCTCGATGCGTTCGCCCGCACGGCGGAGGAGGAGCAGGTCGCGTTCGCGCACGCGGCGGCGACCCTCGGTGCGCGCACGTTGCGCGGGCCGTACGGCCAGATCCACTGGACCGCGTTCCTCACGCACGTCTTCTGGGACGCGTGGATCCACGAGCGCGACATCGTGTTCGCGCTCGGCCGCGCGCACGACGCCGAGGCGAACGAGGACCATCTCGCGGCGCTGTACGGCGTGCTCGTGGCGGCCGCGACCGCGACGCTCGCCGGCGTCGACATCGACACCGTCATCGCGCTGCACGGCGCGCATCCCGTCACCGTCCGCGCCACCGCGCGGCAGGGCGCGGTGCGCGCGTCACAGGTCGACGAACCAGCCGCGCTGCGGGGCGAGCTCGGCGCGGTCCTCGACGCGCTCGCAGGACGCGGTGCGCCACTCGCAACGGTCGTCGACGGCCCCTCCGAGACGCTCGAGCCGTTGACGTGGTTGCGGGCGTTCATGGCGCCGTCGCCGTCGCGGTGATCACCGGCATCGCGCACACCGCGGTGTGCGTGCCCGATCTCGACGCCGCCGTCGAGTGGTACGAGTCGGTGCTGGGCCTCCAGGTCCTCTCGCCCCCGTACCGCATGGAGGGCGACGCCATCACGCGCGACATGGGCGAGCTCGTCCCGCCACCGGTCGTCGTGCGCGCCGCCATCGTGGGCGTCGGGCACGACGACCACGTGCTCGAGCTCATCGAGTATCCCGAACACCGCGGTGCACCCACCGACACCACGGTGCGCCTCACGGACGCCGGCATCACGCACGTCGGTCTCGTGTGCGACGACGTCGACGCCACGCGCGCCCGTCTCGCGCACCACGACGTCGAGTTCCTCACCGCCGGCGTCGCCGACGTGGCGGGCGTGCGCACGACATGGTTCCGCGACCCGTGGGGCGTGGTGTTCATCCTCGTGCAGAAGCGGCACGCGGACCGCCCCTACTGGCGGCAGCACGCGGGCGGGTGACCGCGCACCGCCGGGCGCGCTACCAGCCCCGGTCGGCGAGCTTGACGTCGAGGGCGGCGATCTCCTGACCCTTCATCGGCTCGCCCAGCCCGCGGCTGACCTTGGCGAGGATGTCGGGATCGCGGAAGTGCGTCGTCGCCTCGACGATCGCCTTCGCCCGCAGCGGCGGGTTGTCGGACTTGAAGATGCCCGATCCCACGAACACCGCCTCCGCCCCGAGCTGCATCACGAGCGCGGCGTCGGCGGGGGTGGCGATGCCGCCGGCGCAGAACAGGGGCACGGGCAGCGAGCCCGTCTCCGCCAGCTCCTGCACGAGCCCGACGGGGGCCCGCAACTGCTTCGCCCAGTCGTAGACCTCGGCCGAATCGGCCTGCGTGATCTTGCGCAGATCACCGAGGATCGAGCGCAGGTGGCGCACCGCCTCGACGATGTTGCCGGTGCCCGCCTCGCCCTTCGAGCGGATCATCGCCGCGCCCTCGCTGATGCGGCGCAGCGCCTCACCGAGGTTGGTGGCGCCGCACACGAACGGGACCGTGAACCGCCACTTGTCGATGTGGTGCGCCTCGTCGGCGGGCGTGAGGACCTCGGACTCGTCGACGTAGTCGACCCCGAGCGCCTCGAGGATCTGGGCCTCCGCGAAGTGGCCGATGCGGGCCTTGGCCATGACCGGGATGGTGACGGCCGCCTTGATGCCCTCGATCATCTCGGGATCGCTCATGCGGGCCACGCCGCCGTCGCGGCGGATGTCGGCGGGCACGCGCTCGAGCGCCATCACCGCGGACGCACCGGCGTCCTCCGCGATCGTCGCCTCCTCGGGGGTGACGACGTCCATGATGACGCCGCCCTTCAACATCTCCGCGAGTCCCCGCTTGACGCGGAACGTCCCGGTCTCGTGCGTGCTCATGGGCGAAGCTCCATGCGCCCCACTCTAGGAGTCAGCCGGTGACCGTCCCTCCGCCAATTGGGACGAGCTCGACCCACGTGCGCCCGGGCGTGAGCTTGATCGGCGCACCGGCGCCGTCGACGTACTGCGGGATCGCTTCGGGCGACGCCTTCGACCAGTGGCACTCGACGAGCACGCCGTTGGTGAGCGCCCAGCAGTCGCCGCCACCCACGAGATCGGCTTCGGGCACGGGGTTGCCGGCGACATCGGTGTCACCAGTGTCGTGGTAGCTGACGAACTGCACGATGACGTTCTGCGGCGTCATGCGGTTGCCGTTCTCGTCGACGTCGTCGCTGCCCCGCTGCGACCGCGCGAACCCACCGACGTCCGGGGCCCACGAGTAGTCGACCGGCGAGCTGCCCGGACCGCTGCCGAACACGAGGTGGATCGAGCCGATCGGTTTCGCCGTCGCGGGCGCGGGCTCGCCCGCGGCGCGGTACGTGAACAACGGGTTGGGGGGCGCGGCATCGGGCGGCGCCAACGAGAACAGTTGCGGCGTGCCCGAGTACAGGTTGTGGGGGGCGACGTGGCCGGTTTCGTTGCGGCGCTCGTAGGCACCGGGCTGCGCGTCGTACCCCACGTCGACGAGCGCCGAGCCGCGGATGGCGGCCGACACCCCGGGGTTGCCGCCGGACCACGCGAACAGCGGCCGGTTGAGCGGGCTGAACACGGAGATGTCGGTGAGGCGGGCGGACCGGATCGGCCCGACCGGATCGGCGTCGGTCGAGTGGAAGATGGCGGCGAGGCGGGTGACGCTGCCCTCGACCATCTCCTCGTACACGACGTCGGCCTCGTTCAAGCCGAGCTGCGGCCGCGCCGTGTTGCCCGGGCCGCCGTCGGCGTTGTCGATCTTCACCACCAGGGCCGGGCGCTTCAGGATGTTCTGGTCCGTGGCCGGCAGGCCCGTGAGCGGGTACGTCGGCGGCGGCGCGGTCGTGGAGGGCGCGGCCGTGGTCGTGGTGGTCGGGGCCGCCTTCTTCTTGCCGCCGCTGCACGCCGCGATGACGAGCAGTGCGACGGCCGCGAGTGCGAACGCCGTTCGCCGGCGGCTCACAGCTCGCGGAGGGCGGCGATGCGCTCCTCGAGTGGAGGATGGGTGTCGAAGAGCCGGTTGAGACGGGAGAGCTTCCCCTCCTCCGGACGGGTGGGCATTGGTTGCTCGATCCACAGATGTGCCGTCGCTCGTGAGTGTGCGTGCACGACCGTCTGGTCGTCCCGCAACTTTTCCAGAGCGGCGATCAGACCGGGGGGATACCGGGTGAGCTCGACGCCCGACATGTCGGCGAGCGACTCGCGACGGCGGCTGACGGCGAACTGCATGAGCTGCGCGATCAGCGGGGCGAGGATCAAGAGGAGGAACCCGAAGATGGCGAGGATGGCGGCCGGGCCACCGTCGCGGTCGTCACCGCGCCGCCCACCGCCCCACCACAGCATGCGGATCCCGATGTCCGACGCGAGCGCGATGAAGCCGACCATCGTCACCGCGAGCGTGGACACGAGGATGTCGTAGTTCTTGATGTGACTCAGCTCGTGCGCGATCACGCCCTCGAGCTCGATGCGGTTCATCTTCTCGAGCAACCCGGTCGTGACGGCGATGGCTGCGTGCTTCGGGTCGCGCCCGGTGGCGAACGCGTTCGGTGCGACGTCGTCGATGATGTACACGCGCGGCTTCGGCAGCCCCGCGGCGATGCACAGTCCCTCGACGATGTTGTGCAGGCGCGCGTACTCCACCGGATCGGCGGGCCGCGCCCTGCTCATCGCGAGCGCGACGGAGTCGGACTTCCAGTACGCGGCGACGGACATGCCGATGGCGACGGCGAGCGCGACGACGACGCCGACGATGCCGAAGCGCAACAGGAAGTTCAGCGCGATCGCGACGAGGACGGCGAACGCGACGAAGACCGCGATGAGGATCGCGGAACGCCGCTTGTTGGAGGTGACCTGGTCGTACAAGTGGGCGCGTGCGCTACTGCTGCGGGGGCGCCTGCGGCGTCGCCGGCGGCTGGGCCGGAGGCGCCGCCTGCGGTGCCGGTGGCGCGGCCGGTGTGTCGAACGAGACCTGCACCGGCTGCGTCGCCTGCTCCTCGGCCTCGAAGTACTCGCGCGGCGTGAAGTGCATGACGCCCGCGATCACGACGGCCGGGAAGGTCTGGATCTTCGTGTTGTACTTCTGCACGGTGTCGTTGTAGAACTGCCGCGCGTAGGCGATGCGGCCCTCGGTGCCGGTGAGCTCCTCCTGCAACTGCGAGAAGTTCTGGTTCGCCTTCAGGTCCGGATACGCCTCCGACAACGCGAACAGCGACTTCAACGCGCCGCTGATCATGTTCTCCGCCTGCGCCTGTTGCTGCGGGCCCTGCGCGTTCACCGCCATGTTGCGGGCCTGGATGACGGCCTCGAGCGTGCCGCGCTCGTGGGCGGCGTAGCCCTTGACGGTCTCGACGAGGTTGGGGATGAGGTCGTAGCGGCGCTTCAACTGCACGTCGATCTGCGACCACGCGTTGTCGACGCGGTTGCGGAGCCGCACGAGCCCGTTGAACGTGGCGATCAGGAAGATCACGAGGAGCGCGATCAGGACCAACACGATGATGAGTGCGATCACGCCGCGGAGACTACCGAAGTTCCCGTTGCCCGAAGGGCCAGCCGTCCGGGCAGCGAGTGGTGGAAAACGACAGAGGGGGCCCCGCTGGAGAAGGGCCCCTCTCTGTGTTCCTGCCCCCGTTGCTGCGAACCGTGCTGCGATCGTGTGGTGTGGCGAGTGCGATGACTCGGTGGCAGACAGCAGAATGCGACATTTGGGGCCGCTGCACCATGCCCCGATCGGGCCGTTTTGGATGGCCCCCGGTGACTAGTCCGCGGCGCTAGCGGACCTGCTCGTAGAGCGTGACGTAGCGGGCGGCGAGCGTCTCCATCGAGAACTCCTCGGCGCGCTGCTGGCCCGACGTCACGAGCGACTCGGCGCACGAGCGGTCGGCGAGCACCGAGCGCAGGGCGTCGGCGAGCCTTGCCGGATCGCCGGGTGGCACGAGGACGGCGTCCGCGCCCGCTCGCGCCACGTTGCGGTACCCCGGCAGGTCGCTGGCCACGACCGGCGTGAGCGCGGCCATCGCCTCGAGCAGCACGACACCGAACGACTCCCCCCGCAACGACGGCGCGCAGAACACGTCGGCGCCCCGCAACCGTGCCGCCTTCTCGGCGTCGTCGATGCGCCCCAGCCACTCGATGCGCGGGTCGCCGGCGTGGCGCGCCTGCAACCGCGCCGTCTCGGGTCCGTCGCCCCCGACCCACACGTGCACGTCCGCGGGCAACGACCCGAGCGCGTCGAGCAGGACGTCGAGGCCCTTGCGCGGCTCGTGGCGGCCGACGAAGAACACCGTCGGTCCGGCGGTCGGCCACGTCGGTCCCTTCGCGTAGCGGTCGATCTCGATGCCGTTGAAGAGCAAGGTGTACTCCCCGCCCAGCGCCTCCTGCGCCATGTCGCGCGCCGCTTCCGACACCGCGCAGCGGTGGTCGAGCCGCCGTGCCAGCCACCGCGTCCCCGGCTTCAGGTACCGGTAGGCGGCGCTGCCGCCCGCGGCGTGGAACGTGCCGATGAGCGGCGCGTTGCGGAACAGGATGGCGGTCATCGTCGGCCCCGGCACGAGCGGCTCGTGCAGGTGCACGACGTCGAAGCCCTCGTCGCGCAGGGCGCGGATCGTGCGCAACTGGCACGACGGGTCGGGCGCGATCGGCGCCACCGAGCCGTTGGCTGCGGTCGGGATCGAGCGTCCGAGCGGGATCACACCCGCTTCGGGGGGCGGGCCGTCGCAGGGGCCGAGCACGACGGCGTCATGGCCCGCGTGGCGCAACGCGCGGGCGAGGCCGAGCACCTGACCCTGGACACCACCGGGGATCGTCATGCTGTAAGGGCTGACGAGGCCGACCCGCACGGCGGTCACGGTACTGCGCGGCCCACCTCGTCCCCGCCGTGGCGCCAGCCGGGGTCGCTCGGCCAGTTCGGCTGCAGGAGGTGCCACTGCTCCGGTTCGGCGCGGATGAGCGCCTCGAGCTCGTGGGCGAGGAGCTGCGTCACCCGCGCCACGTCGTCGCGCAGGCGGCCCTGGCGCTCGAGCGGGATCGGCGGGTGCACGACGCCGAGGTGGTCGTGGCGGCGGAAGTACACCGCCACGGGGAGCAGCGGCGCGCCGGTGCGCAGCGCCAGCGTGGCCGGGCCGCCGGGCAGCAGCGTGCGCTCGCCGAAGAACTCGACGTCGACACCGCCGGCGCCGATGGCGCGGTCGCACAGCAGGCACACGAGGTGGTTGGCGTGCAGGGCGCGGATCACGGCGGTGCCCGCATCGGCGTCGAGGGGGATGACCTGCATCCCGAACGCCGCCCGCAGCTGTGCGAACCACTCGAACAGCTCCGGCGGGTCGAGCGCCTCCACCACCACGCTGATCGGCTGGTGCTGCACGGCAGCGGCCCAGAACCCCGCCCACTCCCAGCCGCCCAGATGGGGCAGGGCGAGGACGACGCCGTTGCCGGCGGCGAGACCGCGCTCGACGTGGTCCCACCCCCGGAACGACATGCCGGCGTCGAGCACCTCGGGACTCGTGCCGGGCAGGCGGAACGACTCCGACCAGTAGCGGGCGTACGACTCGAAGGTGGCGGCGACGGCGCGCCGCAGCGCCATGCCTCGCAGGTCGTGCCCGTACACGCGGCGTAGGTTCCGTTCCACCTGCGCCCGCCGCCCCGGCGCCACCTGGGCGGCACCGAGGCCGGCCATGCGCGCCGCGAGGTCGGCCGCCGGCGACGGCAGGGCGCGCGCGACGAGCGACCCGGCCTTGTACGCGGCGACGGTGCGGTCGCTCAGCGCTCGTGACGGCGCGCGTCGCGCTCGGCGCGGGCGGCCGCCCACCGCTCACGACGCATGCGCGTGCGCTCGCTGACCCGTCCGCGCCGTTGCCGCCACCGCGTCGCCGTCGGACGAGGGCGCGTCGACGACGCCTGCGTCCACACCCGGACGAAGCGCTGCACGGCGGTGAACGTCGTGAGCGCGAGCATCGCCCACAGCACGGGGACGAGCAGCCCCTCGAAGAGCAGCCCGATCATCAGCGCGATCAGCCGCTCGGCCCGTTCCATCAGACCGCCGCGCGCGTCGAAGCCGAGCGACTCCGCCTTGGCCCGCTCGTAGGAGATGAGCATCGACATCGCCAGCACGGCCAGCGGGAGGATGGCGATGTGGCCGCCGTGGCGGGTCTCGAGGTACCACGCGATGCCGCCGAGCAGCAGCGCGTCGCTCACGCGGTCGGCGACGGAGTCGAAGAACGAACCGCGTGGCCCGGCGGTGCCGGACGCCTTGGCCACGGCGCCGTCGAGCACGTCGGGCACGGCGGTGAGCACGAGCAGCACGAAGCCGAGCCGGAGCGCGCCGTTGGCGACGGCGATGGCCGCACCGACGGCCATGAGCACCCCGACGAGGGTGAGGTGGTCGGCAGTGATGCCGCTGCGCTTGAGGTTGGCGCCGACAGGGCGGAGCCGTTGCTCCACGCTCGGTCGCAGGCGCTTGTCGAACATCGCTGCTCCGACGAACTGGGGTGAGGAGAACGCTACCAGCGGGGTTCCCGAGAGAGCGACATCCGAGTCTGGTTGTAGCGTCGGGGTTCCGATCTCGTGACTGCATTTGGGGGGCTTTGTCGTGAAGCGCTTTGCACCCGAGAAGATCCGCAACGTCGCCCTCGTCGGCCACGGCGGCTCGGGGAAGACGACGCTGACCGAGGCGCTGCTGCACTGCGCGGGTGCGATCACCCGTGTGGGCCGCGTCGAGGACGGCACGACCGTGACGGACTTCGATCCCGAAGAGCAGAAGCGAGGGTTGTCGCTCTCGCTCGCGCTGGCGCCCTTCGAGTGGAAGGACCACAAGGTCAACCTCATCGACACGCCCGGCTACGCGGACTTCGTCGGCGACGTGCACGCCGCGCTGCGTGTTGCCGACCTCGCGGTGTTCGTGGTGAGCGCGGTCGAAGGCGTCGAGGTGCAGACGTACGCGACATGGAAGCTCGCCGCCGAGCTCGGCGTGCCTCGCATGGTGTTCGTGAACAAGGTCGACCGCGAGCGCGCCGACTTCGAGCGCACGCTCGAGGATCTCCGCAACCGCTTCGGCGCCGGCGTCGCGCCCCTCGAGCTGCCGATCGGCGAAGAAGCGGCGTTCCGGGGCGTCGCCGACCTGCTGACCGACACCGCCTACTTCTACGAAGGTGAGAAGGTCACGCACGGCGACATCCCCGGCGACCTCGCCGACCTCGAGCACCAGGTGCACGACAACCTCGTCGAGGGCATCGTGGTGGCCGACGACGAGCAGCTCGAGCGCTACCTCGGCGGTGAGGCGCTGAGCGCCGAGGAGCTCGAGCACACGTTGGCGAAGGGCGTGGCCGAGGCGACGGTGTTCCCGGTCGTCATCGGGTCGGCCACGAACGGCATCGCCATCGACCGCCTCGCCGACTTCATCTGCGAGATCGGCCCGTCGCCCGTCGACCGCCCACCGGTGCCGGTCACCGCGGGCGACACCACGGTCGAGGTGAAGCCCGATCCGTCCGGTGACGCGCTGGCGTTCGTGTTCAAGACGATCGCCGACCCCTACGTCGGCCACATCTCGCTGTTCAAGGTCCTCTCCGGCACGATCCGGCCCGACGACCACCTCACGAACACGCGCAGCGGGGCCGACGAGCGACTGCACGGGTTGTTCACGCTCCGGGGCAAGGAGCAGATCCAGCTGAACGACGTGCCCGCCGGCGACATCGCCGCGATCGCCAAGCTCTCCGCCACCGCCACCGGCGACACGCTCGCACCGAAGGGCAAGCCGGTGACGGTCGAGCCCACCGCCGCGCCGCCGCCCGTGCTGGCGATGGCGATCCTCGCCCGCACGCAGGCCGACGAGGACAAGCTCGCCAACGCGCTGCACCGGTTGCAGGAGGAGGACCCGTCGCTCGCCATCGAGCGCAACGAGGAGACGAAGCAGACGGTGCTGCGGGGCACCGGCGAGACGCACCTGCAGATCACGCTCGAGAAGCTGGCCCGCAAGTTCGGTGTCGACGTCGACACCGAGGAGGTGCGCGTGCCGTACCGCGAGACGATCACGGGCACGGCGCAGAACGTCGAGGGCAAGCACAAGAAGCAGTCGGGTGGCCACGGCCAGTTCGGCGTGTGCGTCATCAACCTCGAGCCGATGCCGCGCGGCGGTGGCTTCGAGTTCGTCGACAAGATCGTCGGCGGTGCCATCTCCCGCAGCTACATCCCCGCCGTGCAGAAGGGCATCGAGGAGGCGATGAGCGCGGGCGGCGTCTTCGGCTACCCGATCGTCGACGTGAAGGTGGAGCTGATCGACGGCAAGGAGCACTCGGTCGACTCGTCCGAGATGGCGTTCAAGATCGCGGGCCGCCTCGCCATCCGCGAGGCCATGGCGAAGGCGAACCCCGTGCTGCTCGAACCGGTCTCGCTGCTCGAGGTCACGGTGCCCATGGAGTACCAGGGCGACGTCATGGGCGACCTCAACTCCCGCCGGGGCCGCGTGCAGGGCACCGAGGCGGCGGGCGACGGCGAGCAGACGGTCACCGCGATCGTGCCGACGTCGGAGATCATGCGCTACGCCATCGACCTGCGCTCGCTCACCGGTGGCCGCGGTCGCTTCCAGGCCACGCACGACCACTACGACGTGCTGCCCGCCCACCTCGTCGACAAGGTCAAGCGCGAGACCAAAGACCAGGACTGATGCCCTGCGCGGAGTGCGGGTTCTCCCACTCGTCGGTGGCGGTCGCGGACACCCCGTCGCTGCTGCGCGAGCTCGGCGGGCGCTACCGCATCCCCTTGACCCGTGGTCTGCGCGACGAGGACCTCGACGCGCTGCTGCGCGCCCACCCGATCGAGGGCACGTGGTCGGCGCTCGAGTACGCGTGCCACTTCCGCGACGTGCTCGCCATCCAGCGCCAGCGGCTCGAGACCGCGCGCCGGGTCGACGACTACGCGCCCGAGCCGATGCGACGTGACGAGCGCGTCATCGAACAGCGCGACAACGAACAGGACGTGGACGTGGTCGCCGATGCCATCGCCGCCAACGCCGAGGAGCTGGCGTCGTACCTCGAGACGTTCACCGCCGCCGACTGGGAGCGCACGATGACCTACAACTTCCCCGAGCGCGAGTCACGCCCGCTCACGTGGGTAGCCCGTCACACGGTGCACGAAGGCGAACATCACCTCTTGGACATCGGCCGCGTCCTGCGCGCGGCTCGCGGGCGATGAGCGACGGGCTCGATCTCTCCCGCCTGTCACCGTCCGACGCGGTCGCCGCGCTGCGGTCGTACCCGCGGCGGTTCCGCGCCCTGCTGACGACGTTCGACGAGGACGAGCGGGCCGACGATCTCGTGCACCGCGCCGGTCCGGACGGGCTGTCGGCCGTCGACCACGCCGATCACGTCGCCCGCTCGATGGCCGTCCTCGGCGAGGCGTTGCGCGAGGTCCTGACCCACGACGATCCCACGTTGCTCCCCGCCGTCGCCGACGACAGCGCGCGGGAGTGGCAGATGGCGGCGCAACCCACCTCCGTCGACGCCGTCGTCGACTTCGTCCGCATGGAGTGCGACGCGCTGGCCGACGCCGTCGGCCACGTCGCCTCCGACGCGTGGGACCGCACCGGGGCGGTGGCGGGCACGGGCCGGACGATGACCGCCCTCGACATCGTGCGCGAGGCGGTGCGCACGGGCGCCGATCACCTGCGCGCCGCACAACGCGCCGTCGAGTCGGCCAAGCGCTGACCCGGCGAGTCAGGCGCGGCGGCGCTCGCCCCGCTCGATCGTCGACCAGTCCTCCGGGTTCTCCTCGACGAAGTGCTCGAGCACCTCGCCGTTCACCCCGTCGACGAGGACGAGCCCGCGCTGCGCGGGCGGTTCCTCGCTCGAGTACAGCAGGATGCGCCACGTCGGCCGGCTGCGCAGCCCTCGCCATCCAAGTTGTGCGGACGCGTGGCCGACGGCGAAGCCGACCTCACGACCTGCCGCCGCCAGCGCGTCGCGCTCGTCGACGTCGAGATCGAAGCCCGACTGGTACGCGTACCCGCCGAAGAGCACGAGGCCGATGCCACCCCACAGGTAACCGGCGTTCACGAGCACGGGATCGTGGCCACGGCGGGCGAGGTAGAGGGCGATCGCGCCGAACCCCATGAGCACGTACAGCACGGCGGGGATGCGGCGGCGGTTGTTGTTGGGGAACAGGTAGGGCCCGACGAAGTTGGCGGCGTCGAGATCGTCGGGAAGCTCGTCCCGCACGTCCTCGTCGCGGTGCGCGTCGTCGGCCACGGCGCTCATTGTCGTGCGGCCGGCCACGCCGCGCGCAATTTGCGCCACGTGTCGGGCAACGCCTCGGGCAGCACGCGTGTCTCCGCCACCGACGTCATGAAGTTCGAGTCGGCACCCCAGCGCGGCATGACGTGCACGTGCAGGTGGTTCGGCACACCGGCGCCCGCGGCCGCGCCGAGGTTCATCCCGAGGTTGATGCCGTCGGGCCGGTACGCCGCCTTCACGGCGCGCACGGCGTCGGTGACGACGGACCACAGCTCGGCGTGCTCGTCCGCAGTCAGGTCCTCGAGCGCGCCGACCTCGCGGTACGGCATCACCAGCAGGTGCCCACTGATGTACGGGTAGCGGTTGAGGATGGCGAACACGAGACGCCCTCGCCACACGATGTGCGTCGCGTCGTCCGGCAGGCCGCTCTCGAGGATGCGCGTGAACACCGAGCGCCCGTCGTCACCGGACGACGCGTCGCCGTCGGCCACCGACTCGATGTACGAGCTGCGCCAGCCGGCCCAGAGGCGGTCCATCAAGCGCGGGCAGCGACGTCGGCGCGCAGCCGCTCGACGAACGCGTCGACGTGCACGTCTCGCTCGGGACGCTCGCTCCCCCGCGCGTTGACGCCGACCGTGCCGTTCGCCACGTCGTCGTCGCCCACGACGAGCACGTACGGCAACTTCTCGAGCTTCGCCTTGCGAATGCGGCCCCCGAGCGGCTCGCTCGCCTCGACGACGTCGGCGCGGAAGCCCTCGGCCCGCAGGCGGTCGGCGATGCGCACCGCGTACGCGTCGTGGTCGTCGCGCACCGGCAGCACGCGTGCCTGCACGGGCGCCAGCCACGCAGGGAACGCGCCGGCGAAGTGCTCGAGCAGCACCCCGAAGAACCGTTCGATCGAACCGAACAGCGCGCGGTGGATCATGATCGGCCGGTGGCGCTCGTTGTCGGCGCCGACGTACTCCATCTCGAAGCGCTCCGGCTCGTTGAAGTCGTACTGGATCGTCGACAGCTGCCACTTGCGACCGATCGCGTCGCGGACGTGGATGTCGATCTTGGGCCCGTAGAACGCACCCCCGCCCGGGTCCCAGTCGTAGGCGAGGCCCTCGACGTCGAGCGCGTTCTGCAACGCTGCGATCGCCGCCGCCCACTTGTCGTCGCTGCCGACGAACTTGTCCTCGGGACGCGTGGCGAGGTGCGCCTCGAAGTCCTCGAAGCCGAACGCCCGCAGCACCGAGAGGATGAAGCGCAACAAGCTGACGATCTCGTCGTGCGCCTGCTCCGGTGTGCAGAAGATGTGGCTGTCGTCCTGCGTGAACCCACGGATGCGCATCAGCCCGTGCAGCGTGCCGGCACGTTCGTAGCGGTACACCGTGCCCAGCTCGTAGATGCGCAGCGGGAGCTCGCGGTAGGAGCGCTGCCTGCTCTGGTACACGAGGATGTGACCCGGGCAGTTCATCGGCTTCGGGTAGTACCGGCCGTTGTCCATCTCCATCGGCGGGTACATGCCGTCGGCGTAGAAGTCGAGGTGTCCGCTCTTCTCGAACAGCCGGCCGTTGGCGATGTGCGGCGTGAAGGCGAACACGTAGCCGCCGTGCTCGTGGCGCTCGCGGCTGTAGTCCTCCATGAGCTTGCGCACGATCGCGCCCTTCGGGTGCCACACTGCGAGGCCACCACCGAGCTCTTCGGGGAACGACAGCAGGTCGAGCTCGTTCGCCAGCCTGCGGTGATCGCGCTTCGCCGCCTCCTCCAGTCGGTGGAGGTGGGCGTCGAGGTCGGCCTTGCTCGCCCACGCCGTGCCGTAGATCCGTTGCAGCTGCGGGTTCTTCTCGTCGCCCTTCCAGTACGCGCCGGCGACGCGCATCAACTTGAAGTGGCCGAGGTGCCGGCCCGTGTCCTCCACGTGCGGACCACGGCAGAGATCGATGAAGCGAGGCGGGTTCTCGTACGTGCGCACGAGGCCGGACTCCGTGGCGGACATCGGATCCGTCGACGCGTCGTCGATGATCTGCAGCTTGTACTTGTGGTCCTTGAACACCTTGCGGGCGTCGTCGGCAGGGATCTCGTCGCGGATGAACGGCTGCCGCGCCGCCATGATCTCCCGCATGCGCGCCTCGATGCGGGGGAGGTCGTCCTCGCTGAACGACGCGCCGCCGGGGAGCTCGAAGTCGTAGTAGAAGCCGTCTTCGATCGGCGGACCGATGCCGAACGTGGCGCCCGGGAAGAGGTCGAGCACGGCCTGCGCCAGCACGTGCGCCGTCGAGTGACGGATCGTGTACAGCCCACGCTCGTCGCGGTCGGTGACGATGGCCACCTCGTCGCCGTCCTGCAACGGCCACACGAGATCGCGCTCGACGCCGTTGACGTTCGCGATCACCGCCGCCTTGCGCAGGTTCTTGCCGATCGCTGCCGCCAGATCACCGGCGGTGGTGCCGGCGGCGACGTCGCGCGTCGATCCGTCGGGCAGCCGTACCGTGATCTGGTCGCTCATGCGGTCGAGGCTACTGGGGTGCCCCGACGGCCTTCTGCGGATTCAGCACGTCGGCGGACGACCGGCGCGGTTGCTCGCTGCCGTTCGTGGCCGGGATCTTCGCCGCTTCGGTGGGGAGCGCCTCGGCCTTCTTCGTGGCGTACGCGTCGACGTACTCCTGTCCCGAGAGCTCGCGGATGGCGAACATGACCTCGTCGATCATCTGCCGCAACGCGAGGTGGTCGTCGCCCCGTTCGCGGTACCGGTCCGGGCTGACCGGCGCGCCGAAGCGGATCTCGCACGCCTTGAACGGCTTCGGCAACTTGGCCTCGGGCGGCTGGATGTCACGGGTGCCGACGATGCCGACAGGCACGATGGGTGCGCCGGTGCGCATGGCGAGGCGCGCCGGTCCGGTGTGGCCCTTGTGGAGGACGCCGTCGCGCGAGCGCGTGCCCTCGGGGTAGATGCCGAACAGCTCGCCCCGGTGCAGCACGCGCGCCGCCGCGTTCAGCGCGCGCTCACTCGCGTTGCCACCGCTGCGGTCGATGGGGATCATGCCCATCGCGGGGAACAGGTACTTGGTCTTCCAGTCGTCCATGTACTCCGCCTTGCCGACGAACGTGATCCGCCGCGGCAGCACGAGCGGGAGCATGAACGAATCGATGACCGACGTGTGGTTCGGGCACAGGATCGCGGGCCCGGCGGCCGGCACGTGCTCCAGCCCGGTGACCTTCACCTTCCACGCCAGCTTGAACACCGGCGACAGCACGGCCTTGGCCACCGTGTAGAGCTGGCCGACCTTGACCTCGTGCTGCTCGGAGGCGGACGGCTCGCTCACGCCCGGAGTCTTTCACCCACGACCCCGCGGGCGACACCTCGTTCAGCCGAACTTCGTGCGCGGCCGCTCCTGCAGCTCGCCGTCGACGTAGAGGTCGACCCGCTCGTTGTAGAAGCACACCAGGCCGGCGATCTTCTGGCTCTCCGGCAGCGGCGCGCGGTAGGTCCACACGAAGTCGTCGTGGGTCGTGCCGCCCACCTCGAGCGACCAGTACGTGGCCGTGCCCTTGTACGGGCACTGCGTCTGCCGTGACGACGGCCGCAGGAGATCCATGCGCACGTCCGCCAGCGGCAGGTAGTAGCGGGGCGGGAGCCCTGTCTCGAAGAGCACGTGTGGATGCGTCGAGTCCGCCACCTTCACCCCGTCGACGACCACCTCGACGTGGCGGCTGCTGGCGAGGACGTCGACGCGCGTGTAGGGGCTGCGGGGATGGACGATGACGGGCTCGTCCTCCTCCAACCACTCGTCCATCGCCCGCCATGCCACGCGCACGAGCCCGCGGAGGCCGTCATCGTCCGGGTCGGGTGCGCGCAAGAGGTCCGGCGGCACCAGCTCCGTCCGGACGTCCTCCGCGGGGAACCAGTACGCGGGGAACGCATCGTGCTCCCAGACGTAGCGCGCCGCGCGCGTGTCGACGACGAGATCGCCCCCGCGGAAACCGCGGATCCACTTCGCGCACGGCTCGACGCGCAGCTCGCCGTCACGCATGCACGTCGACGCCGAGCAGCGCGGCGGACGCCGAGACACCTTCACCTCGAGCCACGGCCGCGTCGATGGCATCGACGGCGCGCACGACGTCGAGGTCGTCGTCGAGCGCGTCGCGCACCGCGTCGAGCGCGCCGTTGCCCTCGCCGGCACGCCGCCAACGTTCGAGACGCTCGGCGGCGCGCGGCATGCGTGTGTCGTCCCACTCCCACGGCTCGCGGTAGTGGTTCTCGACGATCATCAACCGGATCGCCTCGGGCTCCCACTTCTTCAGCAGCTCGGACACGAACACGAGGTTCCCGAGCGACTTCGACATCTTCTCGCCGTCCATGCGCACCATCGCCTGGTGCATCCAGTGGCGGACGAAGGGCTCGCCCGTCGCCGCCTCGGACTGGGCCCGCTCGCACTCGTGGTGGGGGAAGATCAGGTCCGCGCCACCGCCGTGCAGGTCGATCGTCGTGCCGAGCTCGCGCAGCGCCAGCGCCGAGCACTCGATGTGCCACCCGGGACGGCCCGGGCCCCACATCGACTCCCAGGACGGCTCGTCCTCGGCCGACGGCTGCCACAGCACGAAGTCGAGCGGGTCGCGCTTGTGCGGGTCCTCGACGTTCCCGCCGCGCTCGGCGGCGAGCTCGAGCATGTGCTCTCGCGTGTAGTGCGAGACGGAGCCGAACCCCGGGAAGGACGACACGTCGAAGTACACGCCGCCGCCCGCCGTGTACGCGTGGCCCCGGTCGAGCACCATGCCGATGAAGCCCCGGATGTCGGGGATGGCGGACGTGGCGCGCGGTTCGCTCCAGCACGGCAGCATCTTCAACGCCGCCATGTCGGCGTCGAAGCGCGCCGTCTCCGCGGCGGCGAGGTCGAGGTAGTGCACGCCGAGGGCACGCGCCTTGGCGAGGATCGAGTCGTCGACGTCGGTGATGTTGCGCACGCAGCGCGTGTCGTGACCCAGGTCGCGCAGCCGGCGCTGCAACACGTCGTACGTGACGTAGACGGTGGCGTGACCGAGATGCGTCGCGTCGTACGGCGTGATGCCGCACGTGTACATCGTGACGACCGGTCCGGGCTCGAAGGGGACGACCTCCTGCCGGGCCGTGTCGTACAACCGCATCATGTGGCGGTCACTCCGGCGCGGGTGACGACTCCGGGATGCCCGTGAACTTCACCGCGACCCGCGTCTTGTAGTGGAGGTTGAGCTGCAGCAGCACGGCGGTGAACGACTCGATCGGCGTGGCCAGCGACAGCTCTCCGGCGTCGAGCGGTCGCATGTTCGGGATCTTCGACACGATCTCCGCGGTCGCGTCGGTGGCGCGCCGGTGGTCGGAGCAGATGAGGACGTCGCTCTCGATCGGGTGGTCGAGGTCGCCGAGCTCCTTCGCCGGCACGTGGTGGAAGGCGGCGGCGACCTGGCACTCCGGCACGGCCGCCTGCACGGACGCCGCCACCGACCCCCGCGGCGGCACGAGGGGCTGGAACTCCTTGCCGATGCGGGTGAGCGCGTTCGCCATCGAGATGACGACCTTGCCGCGCAGGAGGTGCTCGACCGACGTCGCCGTCTGGGTGGCGCCGTCCCACGGCGTGGCGATCACGACGAGGTCCGTGTCGGCCGCTGCCGCGTTGTCGCCGGCGCCGATCTCGAGATGGCGGGCCCGCCACCGCTCGTGCAGCTCGTCGACCTTCTCCATGGCCCGGTACTTCGACCGCGAGCCGATGACGACGTCGAAGCCGGCCGCCGCCAGCCGGCAGGCGAGGGCGCTGCCGGCGGGGCCGGTTCCACCGAGGATCCCGATGCGCACCCAATGACATTAGATGGAACGTCGTAACTTCCTGCCACCCGGAAGAGGTCGGAGGCTCCATGGGACTGCTCGACGACAAGCGCATCCTCGTGACCGGTGTGCTCACCGACGACTCGCTCGCGTTCTCGGTCGCCCGCCTCGCGCAGGAGCAGGGGGCCGAGATCGTGCTCACCGGCGCCGGCCGCGGCCTGCGGCTCACGGAGCGGGTGGCCCGCCGCCTGCCGGTGGCGCCGGAGGTCCTCGAGCTCGACGTGACGGTTCCCGCGCAGGCCGACGCGGTGCGGGACCGGCTGGCGGCGAAGTGGGGCACGGTCGACGGGGCACTGCACGCCATCGGGTTCGCGCCGCCGTCCTGCCTGGGCGAGCAGTTCCTCGACGCGCCGTGGGAGGACGTCGCGGTCGCCCTCCAAGTCTCCGCCTACTCGCTGAAGGTGCTCGCGGACGTCGTCGTCCCCCTCATGCCCGACGGCGGCGCCATCGTGGGCCTCGACTTCGACAACAGCCGCCAGGCGTGGCCCGCCTACGACTGGATGGGTGTTGCCAAGTCCGCGCTCGAGTCGTGCTCGCGGTACCTGGCGCGCCATCTCGGACCGAAGGGCGTGCGCGTGAACCTCGTCGCCGCGGGACCGATCAAGACGATCGCCGCCCGCTCCATCAGCGGCTTCGCGCAGTTCGAGGACGTGTGGGACGGGCGCGCCCCGCTCGGCTGGGACGTCAAGGGCGACCACGATGCCGTCGGGCGGGCGTGCGTGGCGCTGCTGTCCGACTGGTTCCCGAAGACGACCGGCGAGCTCGTCCACGTCGACGGCGGCTTCCACGCCGTCGGCGCCTAGTCCCGGCACCGACTCGCTCGCCCGTTCGGGCTCGCTCGTGTGCTGTCGGCTCGTCGCGGGCGCTTCCCTCGCCGACGATCCTTCCGCCCAGCTCAGTCGATCGCGAAGTACTTGGGGTTGGCGACGCGGAGCTTGTCGTCGACGGTCGCCTGCACGGCCCGCTTGACCTCGTCGTAGCGGTCGTCGAGGTCGCCGTCGCGGATGGCACGGGCGAGCGCGGCGTCGTCGTCGTAACCGAGTGACGCGAGGCGCGCCGCGTGCGCGTCGGCGATCGTCGTCCCCGCCTCCAGCTCGCGCTGCACGATGTTGAGCGCGTTCACGGCGACGCGGGTGTGGAACTGCACCCGCCCGCTCGTCGCCGCCATCACGTCGTGCTCGAGGAACTCGCGCACGGCTTCGACCAGCTCCGACGCCGTCGGGCGATCGTGCGGCGCGCCGCTGGTCGACGTCACGGCAGCAACCGCAGCAGGTCGTACTCGTTCTCGCACACGCGACGTCCGATCGTGGCGAGCTCGACGGATCGGCTGAAGCCGTTCCAGTGGCTCGACGCCTGCATGATGCACATCACGCCCCACTTCAACGTCCCGAGGATCTCCCACCACCGCACCACGTCCGGGTCCACGGCGACCCCGGCGGCGGCGCCGTACGCGGCGAACAGCTCGTCGTACTCCCCGAACCCACCCACCGGCTTCGTCGCCCCGAACCGCCACGCCCGGACGCACAACCACCCGAGGTCCTCCAACGGGTCACCGACGTGCGCGATCTCCCAGTCGAGCACGGCGCGGAGCCCGTCCTCGCCGACGACCAGGTTCCCGAGACGGAAGTCGCCGTGCACGACCGTCGTGCGCGACGACGGCGGCCGGTTGCGGTCGAGCCATCGCAGGCCGAGCTCGATGGCGGGATGCGGTTCGCCGAGGAGGTCGAGCACCTCGCGGTACTGCGCGACCTGGTCCGTGTGCTCGAGGCCCGGCGCGACGTCCGTCGGGATCGTGTGCAACGCGGCCAGCGCCTCGCCGCACTGCGCGGCGAGCTTCGGCCGAGCCGCCGCGTACTGGTCGTCACGGAGGATCTTGCGGGCGATCGTCTCGCCCTCGATGCGGCCCGTCACGAAGAACGGCGCGCCGAGGCGCGTGCCGTCGGAGCCGTCGTAGCGCAGCGGTGCGACCGGCACGCCGGCCGTCGCCGCCGCCCGCAGCAGCGCCGCCTCGTTCACCATGCGGGTGTGGTCGGCGCCGGGTCGTTGCCGTTGCAGGACGAGTGGCTCGCGCCCGCCGTCGCGCACGAGATCGAACGCCCACGTGTCGCGCGACGCGCCGCCGGAGAGCCGGACGAGACCCTCGACGGGCGCGCCGTCGAACAGGGCGGACAGCTCGCCGGCCAGCGCGTCGCCGTCGGGGCTCACCGTTCCGCCCTGCGGGCGCGCGTACGCGGCGGACGGTCCGACTCGTCGCTGATCTCCCCCACCAGCTCCTCCAACACGTCCTCCAGCGTCGCCAGACCGATCACCCGGCGGGCGTCGTCCACGACGACGGCCACGTGCGTGCGCGACCTTCGCATGGCGACGAGCACCTCGTCGAGCGGCTGGTCGCCGGGCAGAACGAGCACCCGCCGGATGCGCGACAACGGCAGCGGCCGCGCCCGCGCCTCGGGCGGCACGGTGAGGAGATCCTTCGCGTGCACGAACCCGACGATCGCGTCCGTGTCGTTGGCGGACGTCACCAGCAACCGCGTGTGACCGCTCTCGATGATCCGCGCCTCGGCGTCGTCCACCGTCGTGCGCTGCGACACCCATGTCATCTCCTGCCGCGGCACCATCACGTCGCGCACGGGCCGTTCACCGAAGTCGAGCGCGCCCGTCAACAGCTCGTGCGCGGTCTCCTCGATCAACCCCTCCTCACGGGAGTCGGCGAGCATGCGCGCGATCTCGTCCGCCGTGTGCACGCTCATGATCTCCTCGCGCGGTTGCACGCCGAGCAACCGCGTCCCCGCGTTGCCGATCGCCTGGATGGCACGGATCACGGGACGGAACACGACGACGTACACGCGGCTCGGGATGGCGAGTCGCAGCAGCATCCGTTCCGGATCGGCGAGCGAGAGGTAGCGGGGCACGACTTCGCCGTACACCATGTGCAGGAACACCACGAGCCCGAGACCGAGCACGAGCGCGATCACGTGGGCGACGCCGTCGGGCACCGACAGCGGATCGAGCACGTGCCGGATGCCCTCGACCACGGTCGGCTCGGCGACCGCGCCGAGGCCGAGCGAGCACAACGTGATCCCGAACTGCGTCGACGCGAGCTGCAACGGCAGCGACCCGCTCGCCTCCAGCGCGTAGCGGGCGCGCACGTTGCCCTCGTCCGCTTGCGACTCGAGACGGGTGCGACGGCTGGCGATCAGCGAGAACTCGATCGCGACGAACACGCCGTTCATGGCGAGCAGCACCACCGCGACGAGCACGAACCACACGTTCACGGCGCCGACCCCGATGCCGCCCTGGTGCCGCGCTCGGGCGCCGTGAGGCGGACCGTGGCGATGCGGCGGCGCTCCATGGCGACGACCGCGAGGTGCCAGCCGCCGCTGTCGAAGCCGGCACCGACCTCGGGGATGCGACCGAGCCGGTCGAGGACGAACCCGGCCAGCGTCTCGTACGGCCCCTCGGGGATCTCGAAGCCGCAGGCGTCCGCCACCTCGTCGGGGTGCAGCGTCCCCGGTAGCTCGTAGGTGCCGACGGGCAGCACGCGCGTGAGCGGCGGCGGTGCGCGGTCGTACTCGTCGTCGATCTCGCCGACGATCTCCTCGAGGACGTCCTCGAGCGTGATGATGCCCGCCGTGCCGCCGTACTCGTCGACGACGACCGCGAGGTGGCTCCCGCGGCGCAGCTCGAGCAGCAGCGAACCGAGGTCGCGCGTCTCGGGCACCACGAACGCGTCGCTCATCACCGCCTCGACGGTGGCCGACGCGCGCCGTTCGTAGGGCAGGCGGTACACGTCCTTCACGTGGACGACGCCGACGACGTCGTCGAGATCGTCCCGGCACACGGGGAAGCGGCTGAACCCCGTCGACATCGACCGCTCGATGAGCTCCGCGATCGTCGCGTCGGGCCGGATCCACGTGACCTGCACGCGCGGGACGAGCGCGTCCGCCGCCGTCTTGTCGTTGAACCGCAGCGTGCGCGTGAGCAGCGTGAGCGCATCGGCGTCGAGCGCGCCCTCCTGTCCCGACGACTGGATGAGCAGCTCGAACTCGTCGAGCGTGCGCACCGATGCGAGCTCTTCCTGCGGCTCGATCCCCATGCGACGCACGGTGCCGTTGGCGGCACCGTTCACGAGGCGGATGGCGGGGCTGAACACGCGGGCGAACACGAGCAGCGGCCGCGCCAGCCGCGTCGAGATGACGTCGGCGCGTGCGATGGCGACGTTCTTCGGGATCAGCTCGCTCAACACCATCGACAGGACGGTCACGAGCACGAGCGCGAGCACGACCGCAGCTCCCTCGCCGACCGTCGGCGCGAACAGCTGTGCCACCGTCGGCTCGGCAATGAAGCCCAGGAGGAGCGAGGTGGCCGTCACGCCGAGCTGCGTGGCCGACAGGTAGAACGCCAGCCGGCGCACGATCCTCGTGAGCGCCCGTGCACCGCCGCTGCCCTCCGCCGCCATGGCTTCGACGCGGGCCCGGTCGACGGCGACCATGCTGAACTCCGCGGCGACGAAGAGCCCGGTCGACAGCATGAGCAGCAGGACGGCGACCAGGCCGAGCGCGGTTCCGATGCGGCAACGCTAGATCCGCTCGGAACGCCGAACGCGCAACGACGAGGAACGTCGCCGGACCGAGCGGGGCCGGGTCATGCGCTAGCCAGGTGCACGTGGACGTCGCAGAGGCCCTCGCCGGCACCGCCATCATGGCGCTCGGCGCGTGGGTCCAGGGCGGTGTCGGGTTCGGCTCGGCGCTGGTGTCGGCACCGTTGCTGGCGCTCGTCGACACCGCCTTCGTGCCGGGCCCGATCACGCTGGTGACCGCCGTCTTGAACATCGCGATGATCCGATCGAACGACCGTGCCGCGTTCGATCGCAGCATCCGGTGGTCCATGGCCGGTCTCCTCCCGGGCACGGTCGCCGCCGGCGTGACGCTGACGATCCTCACCGAGCACGGCCTCGGCATCGCCTTCGCCGTCATCGTCGGTGTCGCCGTCCTGCTCACGGGCGCGGGATGGCGCGTCGCGAAGACACCGACCACGCTGCTGGGGGCTGGCATCGTGTCCGGGTTCATGGGAACGATCTCGGGCATCGGCGGTCCCCCGGTCGCGCTGCTGTACCAGCACGACCGCGGCCCGACCTTGCGCGCCACGCTCCCCCGCTACTTCCTCGTCGGGAGCGCGATCACGCTCGTGACCCTCGTGGTCGTCGGGCGGCTCGGGCGTGACGAGCTCGTCCGTGCCGCCGTGCTCGTGCCGGGCATGCTCGTCGGTCTGAGCGGCTCGCGCTGGCTGGCGACGCACGTCGACCGGCGCACGGCTCGCCCGTTCGTGCTCGGGCTGTCCGCGCTCGCCGCCGTCAGCGTGCTCGTGAAGGAGCTGCTGTGACGGCCGCCGCGCTGCGCCTGCGCGGCGTCGGGCTCACGATCGACGGCAACGTCATCCTCGACGACGTCGAGTGGGAGGTCGCCCCCGGCGAGCGATGGGTGGTCCTCGGCGCCAACGGTTCGGGCAAGACGTCGTTGCTGCGCATCGCGTCCCTCTACCTGCATCCGTCACGCGGCACCGTCGAGGTGCTCGGCGCGACGCTCGGGCGCGTCGACGTGCGCCGCCACCGCCGTCGCATCGGCATGGTGTCGTCGTCGTTCGCCGACCTGCTGCGCCCGTCGGTCCGCGCGCTCGACGTGGTGATGACGGCGAAGCACGCCGCGCTCGAGGCGTGGTGGCACGAGTACACCGACGACGACCGCGATCGCGCCGTCGCGCTGCTCGATCGCTTCGGTTGCGCGGCGCTGGCCGACCGCGCGTTCGCGACGTTGTCGTCCGGTGAACGCCAACGCGTGCAGCTGGCGCGCACGTTGATGGCAGACCCCGGCCTGCTGCTGCTCGACGAGCCGACGGCGGGGCTCGACCTGCACGGCCGCGAGGATCTCGTGGGCCGCCTCGCCGCGCTGGCGCGCGATCCCTCGACGCCGCCCACCGTCCTCGTCACCCACCACGTCGACGAGATCCCGCCGGGGTTCGACCGCCTGCTGCTGTTGCGCAGCGGACGGGTCCTGGCCGCCGGACCGCTCGACGAGGTGCTCACCGCGTCCTCACTCGGCGAGTGCTTCGACATGGACGTCGTGCTCGAACGTCGCCACGACCGTTGGTTCGCCTTCGCGCCCTGAGCGGGCGGCGCGGCGTCAGGTCACGAGCGCGAGCAGGCGCGGCTTCGAGCGTTCGATCTCGTCGCCGAGGATGCGCTCGAGGACGGGTCCCCACAGCCCACCGCCGTAGTGCAGGTGCATCGTGAGACGGCTGCCGTCGCCGTCCGCCTCGACGGTCGCGGCGAGCACCCACGGCGAGTGGGAGCGCCCATCGCGCTCGCGCCGCTCGAACACGACGCGGCGGGGCGCGTCGGACGTCGTGCGCACCATGCGCAACCGCTTCGACCGCGCGAACGGACCGAGGCGGCCGCGCAGGTCGACCGTCCACGCCGGTTCGTCGTCGTCACCACCGTGCTCCGGCACGGCCCGCGGGACGATGTCGAGCCACTGCGGGTACTGCCCCAGGTCCGCGACGCACGCGAACAACGCGTCGGGCGTGCACGGCGCGGTCAGGGTGGCGGTGACGTCCACCTGTTCAGCTTGCCGATCTCAGGGCTTGGGCTGCGAGTCCGGGTCCGAGGCGAGCAGGATCGGGTACGGGTCGATGGCCGGCCCGCCGTTCGGGTGCACCTCGAAGTGCAGGTGCGGCCCGTACGCGTCGCCGGTGTGCCCCACGTACCCGACGAGTTGGCCGGCGTCGACGACCTGGCCGACGTGCAGGCCGTCGGCGTACCGCGACAGGTGCGCGTAGTAGTACGACGTGTTCGACTCGCCCTTCAGCCAGATGCCGTTGCCGCCGAGATCGTCCACCCCGATCTGCGTGATGACGCCTCGCTCGGCGGCGTACAGCTCTGTTCCCTCGGCGGCGACGACGTCACATCCCTGGTGCGTGTGCGCCTGCGGCGTGCCCGGCAAGCGGGGATCACCGAAGTCCTCCGAGAACGAGTGCGGTGACGCGACCGGGAACACGAAGCCCTCGATCACGAACTTGCCGCCCGCGCTCGTGACGCGCAACGCGAACCGCGCGTCGAACAGGTCGGCCTGCGCCTGCGCCTCGTCGACGCGCGCCTGGTCGAGCTGCGACTGCGTCGACGACAACTGGTCCGCGGCGGTCGCCTGGTCACGCGTGACCTTGGCGCGCGCCGCCTCGTACCGCGCGATCGAACCGCGGTCGCGATCGGCGATCGCGCTCAGCAGCGCGGTGCGTTCGAGGTTGCCGTCGTCGAGCGCCCACGTGTCGTCGGGCTCACCGCCGCGCACGTACGCATCGGTGGCGCGCGCCACGAGGTCGTCGTGGGCGGCGAGCAGGTTCTGCACGGCAGCGCGCCCCTCGCCCGCCAGCCGCGTCAACGTCGCTTGCAGGTCGGCCACGGACGCCTCGAGCTGCTGGCGGCGGCTGGTCGCCTCCTGGAGCGCGGCGATGCGCGCCGTGACCGACTGCTGCGCGGTGCTGGCGTCGACCTGCACGGTGCGCGCACGCGGCGCGGTGCCGTCCTGTTTCGACGGCACGGTGTCCGGCGTCTGGGGGACGCTCTGGGGCGGGGCGTCACCGTTCTCCCCCGGGTCCTGGGTCGTGGGCGGCGCGGGCGCCGGCGTCGTGACGCCGGGCAGCGAAGGGGTCGTCTGCGCGCTGGCGGACGGCGACAGGGCGACGGGCGCGAGCACGGCGCCCGCGAGCACGAGGGCGACCGCCGTCGCCGTCGTCACCGCGCGCTGCCGTCGCACCCCGCTCATCCCACCATTCTTTCGGCCGCGACGGGCGGCGGATGAACGTCAACGGTCGACGACGAGCACCGCACCCTCCACCCGGTCGAGCGCGACCGTCGCTCCCGGCGCGGGCACCTCGTCGGGACGGGCCACGACCTCGACCGTCGTCGCCTCCCCCACGTCGACCGGCACGACGAAGCGGTCGTTGCGGAAGCCGGCCACGCCCGCCACGCCCTGGATCGCCCCGCCGGCGCGCAGGCGCAGTCCGTCCGGGCGCACGACGAGACAGGCAGGGCCGTCGGCGCGATCGGTCGGCACCGCGCCCAACGGACCGTCGACCCGCCCGCCTCGCACGTCCACGTCGAACACGTTGGCGAAGCCGAGGAAGCGGGCGACGAAGCCGTCCGCCGGGCGGTGCCACACGTCGACCGGTGCGCCCTCCTGCACGACGCGGCCCCCGCGCAGCACGACGACGCGGTCGGCGAGCGTGAACGCCTCCGCCTGGTCGTGGGTGACGGTGACGGTCGTGGCGCCGATGGCGCGGAACAGGTCGCGCAGCTCGACCGTCAACCGCTCCCGCAGGGCGCGGTCGAGCGAACCGAGCGGTTCGTCGAGCAACAGCACGCGGGGTGACGGCGCGAGGGCGCGCGCGAGCGCGACGCGTTGCTGCTCGCCACCCGACAGCGAGGCAACGGCACGCCGGCCGTACCCCGACAACCCGACGAGGGCGAGTGCCTCGTCGACCTTGCGATCGATGTCGCCGCCTGCGAGGCCCTGCATGCGTGGCCCGAAGGCGACGTTGCCGGCGACGTCGCGGTGCGGGAACAGCGCGTAGTCCTGGAACATCAGCCCGACGGCGCGCTGGTGCGGCGGCGTCGACGTGACGTCCTCGCCGTCAATGCGCACCCGCCCGCGATCGGGCGTCACGAGCCCCGCGACGGCGCGCAACACGGTGCTCTTGCCACAGCCACTCGGCCCGAGCAGCGTCACCACCTCGCCCGACCCGACGTGCAGGTCGAGACCGTCGACGGCGCGCGTCGCGTCGTAGGCCACGTGCAGGTCGTCGACGTCGAGCGAGCTCACAGCGTGCCCGCCCCCGGCACGCGCACACGCTCGATGAGGAAGATCGCGGTCGCCGTGATCACCATGAGGACGGTGCTCATCGCCATCGCGGCACCGAAGTTGACCGCGCCCGCCTGCGACAGATCGCGGAAGATGGCGATCGGCATCGTCGGACGGTCGGCGCGCGCGATGAACAACGTCGCGCCGAACTCGCCGAGCGAGACGGCGAAGGCGAAGCCGGCGGCAGTGAGGAACGCCCGCCGCAGGATGGGCACGTCGACCTCCCACCACACGCGCCGCGGTGACGCACCGAGCACCGACGCCGCTTCCCGCAGGCGAGGGTCGATCGAGCGCAGCACCGGTACGACGATGCGCACCACGAACGGGATGGCGACGAGCGAGTGTGCGACGGGGACGATGATCCACGACGTGCGCAGGTCGACGGGACGGTCGAGCGCGAGCAGGAACCCGAACCCGACGGTCACGGCCGACGTGCCGAGCGGGAGCATCAACGCCAGCTCGAACAGCCCGCGGCCGCCGCGACGGGCGCGTCCCACCCCTGCCACGGCGAACGCGGCGAGTCCGCCGACGACCAATGCCAGCGCGGTCGCGACCACCGCGAACTCCAGCGAATTGCGGACGGCGTCGAGCGGTGGGACGAACCGCGCCGCCGCCGCGGGTGGGTCGAACAGCGCGCGGTAGAACGCGAGGCCGTAGCCGCCGGCCGGGTGCAGCGACCGCTCGACGAGGACGCCGATGGGCACGCCCAGCAGCACGGCCATCACGGCGAGGTTGGCGACGAGGAACACCCGCTCGCGGCCGCGCGGCGGGTGGCTGGCGTCGTGCCCCGCCAGCAGCCGCTGCGGGACGGCCCTGTTCCCCATCCGCCCGGCGGCGACGAGCGCAGCGACGACCGCGGTCCACTGCAGGATGGCGAGCACGCTCGCCGTGCGCAGGTCGAGGCGGTCGAGCGTGGCCCGCTTGATCGCCACCTCGAGCGTCGCCATGCCCTGGCCGCCCAGGAGCAGCACGACACCGAACGACGTGAAGCAGAACAGGAACACGATGGCGGCGGACGACAGGACCGCGGGTCGCACGAGCGGCCACGTGATCTCACGCCACACGCGCCAGCGTGACGCACCGAGTGTGCGCGCCGCGTCCTCCAACGACGGATCGAGGTGCGACCACAGGCTGCTCACGACACGGACGACGACGGCGTAGTTGAAGAAGGCGTGGGCCAGCAGGATGATCCACACCGTCCCGTCCAGCGCCACCCACCCGCCGAACAGGCCGCGCGGGCCGGCCACGCCGAGGAAGGCCGACGCGACCACGATCGTCGGCAGCACGAACGGCACCGTGATGGCGGCCCGCAACAGCGCCTTGCCCCGGAACGAGTAGCGGCCGAACACGTACGCGGCGGGCAGCGCGAGCACCAACGTGAGCACCGTCGACGCGACGGCCTGCCACACCGTGAACCACACCAGGTGCCGCGTCGACGCGTCACCGGCGACGTCGGCGAACGCGGCGAGGTCCCAGTGCCCGCCGCTGCGCAACCCGCGGTCGACGATGCGCACCACCGGCCACAGGAAGAACACCGCGAGGTACGCGAGCGGCACGACGACGAGCGCGGCACGCGCCACGCGCGCGACGCCGGTGCCGTGCCGGGACGCGTGCGGGCGCGTCACCCCAGCACGCCGGTCCAGTCCCGGATCCATCGCTCACGTCCCGCACCGATGGCCTTCACGTCGAGCACGATCGGATCCGGTGGGCGCACCGCGAACGTCGTGAACGCGTCCGGCAACGTGGCGTCGGTGCGCACGGGGTACACGAACATCTGGAGCGGCACGTCGTCCTGGAACTGCTTCGACAGCATGAAGTCGACGAACTGCTGCGCCTCGTGCGTGTGCGCGGCACCGTGCAGCACGCCGACGAACTCCACCTGGCGGAAGCACGTCTCGGTCACGACGCCGACGTCGGTGGTCTGCTTCGGCGGGTTGGCGAACACCACGTCGGCGGGCGGGCTCGTGGCATACGACACGACGATCGGGCGCGTTCCCGTGCCACCGCTGCCGACGCTGAACTCGTTGTTGTACGCCTGGTCCCACCCGTCCACGACCTTGACGCCGTTGTCCTTGAGCTTGCGCCAGTAGTCGAGGTAGCCGTTCTCGCCGAAGTGCTGGACGGTGGCGACGAGGAAGGCGAGCCCGGGGCTCGACGTCGACGGGTTCTCGACCACGGTGTCGTTCGCCAGCGCGGGTGACGTCAGGTCCTCGAACGACGCGGGCACGGGCGGCTGCCCGGCACCGCCGAACTTCGTCTTGTCGTAGTTGAGGCACACGTCGCTCTCGTCGACCGGTGAGACGTGGTGCGTCGGGTCCAGGTCGAACTGCTTGTCGACCGACGCGAGGGCGGGCGACGTGTACGGATCGAACAGGCCCGCGTCGAGTCCCTTCTGCAACAGCGTGTTGTCGATGCCGTAGAGCACGTCACCCTGCGGGTGGTCCTTGGTCAGGATCGCCTGGTTGACGACCGCGCCCGCGTCGCCGCCCTTGACCTGGTTCACGGTGATGCCGGTGTCCTTCTCGAACTGCGAGAGGACGGCGGGGCTCACCGCGAACGAGTCGTGGGTGACGACGGTGACGGTCTTCTTGCCCGAGCCGCTGCTGCACCCGCTCGTGGCGGCGACGACGGCCGCCGCGATCGAGAGCACGGCCATCGCTCGACGTGTGTTCACGCTTCTCCTCCATCGGTACCGGGTTGGACGACGACGACCGTGCCGACCTCGAGCGCCACTTCCGCGAGGGGCGCCTCGAAGACGTTGCTGACCCCGCGACTCGTGCCCGCCGGCAACGTCTCGCCCCGCAACGGGTAACGCAGGCCCGCGGTGCGGACGCCGACGGCGTCGCCGTGCACGGGCAGCAGCGTGACGAGGTCGCCGACGGCACCGGGGATGGTGCGCCCGCCCCGGCCGTGCACCACGTCGACGCGTGCGGGCCCGAGATGGGCGGTCACGTCGGCATCGCGGAGACGGGGCGCCGCCAGCACGAGGAGGTTGGCGAAGAGGTGGTCGAGCCGACCGCCGTGACCGCCGATCACCACGATCTCGCGCGCGCCGGTGCCGGCGGCGACGTCGAGCGCGAGCTCCAGATCGGTGTGGTCCTTCTCCGCGCGGTGGCGCTCGACGCGTGCCCCGGCCGCTTCCGCGGCGCGCAGGCCCTCGGGCGTCACCGAGTCGAAGTCGCCGACGGCCACGTCGACGTGCAGGCCGAGCGCGTGCGCGTGGTCCACGCCGGAGTCGGCGGCGACGACGAACGCATCCGGCCAGACGTGCTCGGCGGCGTCGGGGGCGGGCGCGTCGCCACCCACGACGACGATGCACTGCGCACGTTCACCGGGCACGACTTCCCTCCGCTGGCATTACCCAGTTCAGGTTCGTCGGGTCGGTGGCGCTGCCGGCGATCGATCGCAGGCCGTCCACCCTCTCAGCCCGGCTGCCCGAGCTCCCCGTGGTTCGGTTGTCGCCGGGAGCGTAGCCCCGCGAGGTCAGCCGTCGAGAAGGTTTCGCTCGCTCAGCACGCGATGCACGCGGGGCCAGTCGTCGACCACGGTCAACACGCCCCGCAGATCGATCACGCCGTCCGCCATGAGATCGGCGGCAGCGGTGGCGAAGGACTGCATGCCGTCCCCGTCACCGCGGTCGACCAGCGGGTCGATGGCGTCGAACGTGCTCGGATCGAACAGGCACTGCTCGACGGCGTCCGTCTTGCGCACCACCTCGACGACCGGGACCCGGCCCTCGCCCGTCGCCCGCGGCGCGAGCCGCTGCGCGATCGCGCCACGGAACACGCCCGCGAACGCGAGCAGCCGCGCGTCGAGGTCCTCGGCGTGGAAGCGCGACACGAACGTGCGCACGGCGTCCACGGCCGACGGCGCCTCGATGCCTGCGAGTACCAGCAGACCGTCGTCCGCGGCGCGCAGCACCTCCTCCGCGGCGTCGGTGTCCTCGACGTCGCTCACCACCACCACGTCGGCGTCGGCGCCCACCGCGGCGCGGATGCCGTCCGCGAACGACAGCGCGTCGCTGCCCACCTCGAGCTGGCTGACCGACGCGAGCAGGTCGCGGTGCAGCAGCTCGACGGGTTGTTCGACGGCGACGACGTGCGCCGCCCGCACCCGGTTCACGTGGTCGAGCATGCTGGCGAGCGTCCGCCGCCGCCCGCTGTGGCGCGGCCCCGCCACGAGCACCAGGCCCCGCGGCAGCTCGGCGAGGTCGCGCACCTGCGCGGGGAGACCGAGCTCCTCCAACGAACCCACGCGGTCCGGCGTGCGGCGCACGACGACCGCGACGGAGCCCCGTTGGCGGTACGCGCTCACGCGGAAGCGCCCGACGCCGTCGAGCGTGTACGACACCGCCAGCCGCCCGTCGAGGACGACGGCGACGGCACCACCGAGCAGGACGAGCGCGGCATCGTCGACCTCGGCCCGGGTCAGCGGCGCCTCGCCGGGCAGCGGCTCGAGGACGCCCTTGCGCCGGACCTTCGGGGGCGATCCTGCCTTCAGGTGCAGGTCGGTCGCACCCTCTGCCGCCAGCGCGCCGAGCGCCCGCCGCAGGCGCGATTCGTCCACCTCGCCCGGTATCGGCGGGTGCACGGCGCCGCTTTACGCCCTTCTTCCGGCTCGGCGGCACGCGCCCGGTGGCTCGGCGACCATCGTGCACTCACCCCCCGAATTCGACGGTCACTGCACGATAGTGAGGGCGGGGACGGCGCATCTTTACGGCTGCTTGAGCGTCGGCATACGGGTGCCTTACTCGCGCCTCCCTACGTTCGCGGCCCACCATGGACGCGGCAGCTGTCGAGCATCGCACCGGCAGCGACGCGATCGTCGCCGACCGACGCGAGCCCGGCGGCGCCACCCGCAGCACGATCCGCGTGTACGCCGCGATCGCGGCCACGCTCACCGCGGTCGCGTGCCTCGCGCCGCGATGGTTCATGAACCCGCATGCCCCGGCGCGCGCACCGATGCACAACGGGTGGCTGTTGTCCGGCTGGGTGCGATGGGACAGCTGGTGGTACGTCGAGATCGCCCGCTTCGGCTACACGTACCGGCCGCACCACATGTCGTCGGTCGCGTTCTTCCCCGTGTACCCGTTGCTCGCCAGGCTGGTGACCGCGGTCGCGCCGGTCGACGCCGCGCTGGCCGCCTACCTCGTCACGTTGGCCAGCGGGGCGGGCACGCTCGTGCTGTTCCGCCGCTGGTGCGCGGCCCGCTTGACGCCACGGGCGACGCGCGGCGCGGTCCTCGTGCTCGCGCTGTACCCCTTCGCCTGGTTCCTGTACGGCGCCGCGTACTCCGACGCGCTCTACCTCTTCCTCGTGCTCAGCGCCTTCCTGTTGCTCGAGGACGACCGTCCCCTCGCGGCCGGCATCGTCGGCGCGATCGCCACCGCCACCCGCCCCACCGGCATCACGCTCGTGATCGGCCTCGCTGCGCTGGTCCTGCAGCGCCGGCGCGGCAAGGTGCGCACGCGGGACCTCGGCGTCGCGGTGTCCGTGACCGGGCTCGTGGCGTGGTGCGCGTGGCTCGCCATCCGCTTCGGGAACCCGTTCGCCTTCGTGGAGACGGAGGGTGCGCCGGGATGGAACCAGCCACCCGGCCCGCACACGTGGTTCAAGGTGCGGTTCTTCCAGTTGCTCGGCCGCGCCCCGCTGACCGTCACCGTGCCGCTCGTGCTGCAGGCCGTCGCGTGCATCGCGTTCGCCGTGCTGTCCGTCGCCGTCGCCCGTCGCTTCGGCACCGGGTACGGCGTGTACGTGCTCGCCGTCGCCGTCATCCCCGCCGTGAGCACGAGCGACTTCCTCGGCGTCGGCCGCTACCTCCTGCCCGCGTTCCCCGTGTTCGCGCTCGCGGGGGCGTGGCTCGCGGAGCGTCCCGTGGCCCGCGCCCTCACGACGTTGTCGTGCGGCGCCGGACTGGTCATCGGAACGGCGATGTACGCGTCGGGCTACCTGATCTCCTGAACGACTGGACGACTGGACGCCGGCGTCGAAGCGTCGCGGGTCAGCGCCGGAGCAGGTCCTTGGCGATGTGGGTGATCTGGATCTCGTCGGTGCCGGCGTAGATCTGCAACACCTTCGCGTCGCGCGCGAGCTGCTCGACGTGGAACTCGGACATGTACCCGTTGCCACCGTGGAGCTGCACTGCTTCCATCGCCACCTCGACCGCGGCGCGTGCGGCGTACAGCTTCATCGCGCTCGCTTCCGCGAGCGACAGCCCGCGGCCGGCAGCCGACATCTCGATGTAGCGGAACACGAGGTTCTGCACGTTGAGGCGAGCCACCTCCATGCGCGCCAGCTTCTCCTGGATGAGCTGGAACTCACCGATGGGCTGGCCGAACTGCACGCGGTTCTTCGCGTACTCGACGCTGGTCTCGAGGCACTGCTCGATGATCCCGAGCGCCATCGCCGCCACGCCGGACCGCTCGATCGAGAACGTGTCCTTCGCGCCCTCCCGGCCACCGGCGGGCACGTCTTCCGTCTCGCCGATCAACCGGTCGCGCCCGACGCGCACGTCGGTGAGGAACAGCTCGCCCGTCGGCGAGGAGTGCATGCCCATCTTCCGCAGCGGCTTCGACTGCTCCAGGCCCGGCATGCCCGAGTCGAGCACGAAGGACAGGATCTTGCGCTCCGCCGGCGGGTTGCCCTCGTCGAGCTTGCAGATGAACACGATCGTGTCGGCGTACGGGCCGTTCGTGATGAACGTCTTCGATCCGTTCAACACGTACTCGTCGCCGTCCCGTCGCGCCGTCGACTTCATCGAGCCGAACGCATCGGAACCCGAGTTCGGTTCCGTGATCGCCCACGCGCCGATCTTGTCGAGCGTCAACAGGTCGAGCGCCCACCGTTCCTTCTGCGCCGTCGTGCCCCGGCTCATGATCGCGGCCGACGTGAGACCCATCGACACGCCCATGGCGGTGACCATTCCCGGGCAGTGACGGCACAGCTCGATGATCGGGATCATCGTCATCGACACGCCGTTGGTGTCGCGGGCGCGCTCGCCATCCGCCGCCGGCGCGGGTTCACCGGACTTCTCGCGCTCGATCCGCCGCTTGAACTGCTCACGCGCCATCGCGTCCATCCCGAACGTGGCGAACAGCTTGCGGAGGATGTCGTACGGCGGGAGATCGCCGTGCTCGAGCTCGTCACGCTTGGGGACGATCTCCGCTTCGATGAACTGGCGGACGGCGTCGCGGATCATCCGCTGCTCTTCGGACCATTCGAACATCAGGCCACGGTAGATGGTGCGTTTCGCGTCGCCCTAGTTCGGGTGCACCGCCGACCGCCCGTCGCCCCACGGGTCCTCCTCCACCTTCGGGAGCGGGTGGCCGTCGAGGTCGTACTCCACGCCGTCGTGCCGCTCGAGCGCCTCGAACGGGCTGTGCACGAGGGTGTCCCACGGGTCCTCACCGCCGGCGCTCGGGTCGGCGAGTGGCGCGGCGACCTGCCCGACCGGGAGCGGCTGGCGCTCGTCGTCGACGAAGTCCGACGGGTACAGCTCCCACACCACCGGCGGGATCCCCTCGACGAAGCGTTGCGCGACGGCGAGCAGACCGGGCATCAGCGCCGGCTTCAGCGGTGACGTCCACACCAGCAGCCAGCGGCCCTTGAGCTCGAAGTTCAGCTGGCCGCCCGTCGACACCAGCAGCTCCAGCATGCGGGCGTCGAGCAGCGCGGTTGCGAAGCGGCGATCGCTGCACCGGACGGCGAACATCCGGTTGAACTCCTCGGACTCGAAGTCGATGTCGGTGTCACCGACCGCGTCGATGACCTTGTCGAACAACCCTTCGCGCACGATGGAGATGTCGGGCCACGCCGACCCGACGAGCGCGAGCGCGCACGACGAACGGTGGTACGAGCGCGTCGTGCGGCCGTACTCGTCGCGGCGTTCCTCGTAGTACCAGTAGTCGAAGACGCGGTACACGTGGTTGTCGTTGGTCTCGCGCCACATGACGTGCTCCGCGCCACGGCCGTCACCCTTGCGGAACAACGCGAACGCCACGCGGGTGCAGCCGAACGGGTCGCCGTCGTCGTACTGGAGGCCGGCGCGCGCCGCCACGAGCGGGAGGTCACGGGCGCGCCGGGCCCGCATGGCGGCGCCGACGGTGCCGACGGCGGCCATGACAGCCAGCACGACGAGTGGCAACAGCGAGGCCATCCCCCTTCCATCGGCACGAAGGAAGGGGGGTTCAAGCCTTCGTCACGCGCGTGGCGAGCCTGCCCGCCAGTCGAACGTCACGCCCGTCTCGCGCTCGGAGAGCTCCCACAGGCGGCGGGCGTCGTCCTCGTTGCGAGCCGCCGCCGTCGTGCCCACGAGCTTGGGGTGGCCCCGCATCTCGAACGGGCCGCCCGGGCCGTAGTAGGTGGCACCGGTGACGTCGGGCATCGTCGCCGCGTACAGCTGCGGCCACGCGCCGTGCTCGTCGCTCTGCGCGAGGAGGCCGTTGCCGGCGCGCATCACCGCGCCGACCACGCGGTTGCCGGTGATCTCGGAGCCGACGGACTGGAGGTGCGTCGCCGCGTAGCCGGGGTGGGCGGCGACGGCGAGCAGCGCCGTGTCCTCGGCGCGCGCCCGCCGCTCCAACTCGAACATGAAGAGCAGGTTGGCCAGCTTGGACTGCCCGTACGCGCCCCACTTGCGATAGCGGTTGCGCCATTGCGGATCGTCCCAGTGCATGCGCCCCGACCGGTGGGCCTGCGACGACGTCACGACGACGCGCGGTGCGTCGGCGGCGAGCAGCAACGGCAGCAGCCGGCCGGTGAGCGCGAAGTGTCCGAGGTGGTTCGTGCCGAACTGCATCTCGAAGCCGTCCGCCGTGCGCTGCAGCGGGATCGCCATCACGCCCGCGTTGTTCATCAGCACGTCGAGGCGGTCGACCCGCGCCGCCAGTTCCTTGGCGCACGCCTCGATCGACGACAGGTCGGCGAGGTCGAGCGGGATGCAGTACGGCGCGGGACCCGCCGCCGCCGCGCCCACCTGTGCGACCGCGGTCGCCGCCTTGGTGGCATTGCGGCATCCGAGCACGACCTGCGCGCCGGCGCGGGCGAGCGCCTCCGCCGATCGCAGCCCGAGGCCACTGTTCGCACCGGTGATGAAGATCGTCCGGCCCGACTGGTCCGGGATGTCCGCGCTCGTCCATTTCGCCACGGCGAAAGGGTGGCGCGGCCCGCGGGGGCGCGGCAACTGCGGGGGCGCCGCTAGGAGAAGGCGGGGCGCACGGCGAGCACGGTGGCGACGTACTGCTTGGTCTCCGGCAGTGTCGGTCCGGTCGAGACCGAACGCAGCCCCTGGTAGTACGCCGCCATCGTCACCGGGACGTTGTTGCCGGTGCGATCGAGGAGGTAGCGCAGGAACCGGGCGGACATGCGGATGTTGTCGTTGGCCGACCGTGGGTCGAGACGGATGCCGATGACCTGGCGCATGAAGTCCACCGTCGCCGGCTGCAACTGACCGACGCCGATGGCACCTGTCCTCGACACGACGTTGGTCTGCCAGCCCGACTCGATCCACGCCAGGCCCTGGAGGAGATCGCTCGGCACGCCGTAGTACGACGCCCACTTGTCGAAGAGCGGGCGCAGCGACAACCGCTCGGGATGGGCGCGCAACTTGGCGGGCAGCGTGCCGGCGCGCGGCGTCGTCGACGCGCCGGCAGGGATCGTGAGCCGCGACCCGATGATGATCACGTTGCGGTTGCGGATGCCGTTGACCGACGCGAGCGCGCTCACCGTGGTGCCGTAGCGCGACGCGATCGACGACAACGAGTCGCCCCGTTGCACCACGTACGTCGTCTTCTTCGTGCTCGACGCGCTCGTCGCGAACTGACCGCTCGCCGCGGCGAGGACGACAGCGGCGACGCACAGCGCCGCCTTGGCGGGCCGGATCACCGGCACACGGCGACGAGCGAGAGGTACGGGTTCACCGCGGCGCCGCCGCCGGGATGGATCTCGAAGTGCAGATGGGTCGGGCCACCCTTCGCGTCACCGGTGTCGCCGACGTAGCCGATGACGTCGCCCGCCTTCACCTTGCCGGTCTTCGCGAACTTCGTCAGGTGCGCGCCGACGAACACGGTGCCGTCGGCAGCGGCGAGGCGCACCTGGTTGCCGCTGATGCTGCCGACCTTGGTCGTGACCGTGCCCGACACCGGCGCGTACACGGGCGTGCCCCGCTTCGCCATGAGGTCGTTGCCCTCGTGGAAGCCCGTGTCCGAGCGCGGGAAGCCCCAGTCGTTCATGAAGTGGGCGCCGGGAACCGGACAGCGCGCCAGCGTCACGATCGCCGTCGCGTTGCGGGGCGCGAGCAGCAACTGGCCGCCGGCGTAGAGCATCGACGTCGACTTCAGCCCGTTGGCGGCCATCAGCGTCGCCACCGGGACGCCCGTGCGCGCCGCCAGCGCGGCAAGCGTGTCGCCGGGGCGGACGACGACGACGCCGGCAGCCCCGCCCGACCCGCCGCCGGCGGCGCCGCCCGACCCGGACAGCGCGAGCGACTGGCCGACGAGGATGACGTCCGGGTTGCGCAGCCCGTTGGCGGCGGCGAGGGCGGCAGGGGTGGTGTGGTTGCGGGCGGCGATGGACGACAACGTGTCGCCCCGCCGGACCGTGTAGCGCCCGGTCTGCGCCAGCCCGGCCAGTGCCGTCACCGCCACGACCGCCACGAGGAGGGCGGTGCGGCTCGTGCGGCGCAGTCGGGACGTGGTTTGGACGCGGATGACAGAACCTCCGGGGCTCCGCCCGCGTGCGGGGATGAGGTTATGAGATCACAGTGGCCACTTCAACCCCTCGTGCCACATTGCCCACATCGCCGGGCCCGCACGGGCGCGACGGGCGCGACGGCGCGCAGGGGCGGAAGGACGGGGAAGCGGCGGCCGTCAGCCGGCGTGCAGGCGGGGGCGGTTCGCCCAGGCCACGCAGGCGCCGCCGAGGCACAGCAGGGCGCCGGCGCCGGCCACGAGGGGGTCGATGTCCACGGCACTGCCGGTGCGCGCCAGCGCTGCCCCCGCCGGCGGGTTGGCGGCGGTGATCGATGCCGCCTCGACGGTGATCGGTGACGACGTCGGCGTCGTCGGCGTGCGCGGCGCCGTGGTCGTCGGTGCCGTGCTGGCGGGCGGCTTCGTGGTCGTCGTGGTCGACGACGTGGAAGTGCTCTCACCCGCGACGCACGCGGGCACCGTGCTGTACAGGTACGCGAGCAGGCGCTCGTTGTAGCGCTGCGTCGCCGTGATGCTCGGCAGCACCGCACCGGTGAAGGCGTCCGACTGCGTGAAGCAGTGGGGATCGACGCCCTCGGTCGGCAACGTGACCGACAGCGTCGTGGTGCCGGACGTCAACGTGCCGGTGGCGCTGTCGAACAACGTCTGGGGCACCACGAAGTCCGGGCCGTCCTTCAGGTACACGGCGAGGCCGATGTCCACCGGCGAGCACAGCGGTTCGTCGCCCACGACCGTGAAGGTGGCCGTGGCGCCGTCGGCGCTGAACACGGCGGTGAGGGACGCGTCCGCCGGCGGCGTGCACGAGGTGGTCTGCGCGGCGGCGGTACCGGCGAGCGCGACCGACCCCACGACTGCCAAGCCGACGGCGAGTGCGATGGTGACGAGCCTCACGGCCACGTGCTCCGTGTGTGGACGACCGTGCCCGGGCTTTCCCCACGAAGCGTTGTGGGGAAACGGGCACGGAGCGTGCGGGTGCGACGACCGCCCGCGTGGTCAGCGCGACTGGCGGCGGGCCTCGGCGCGACGCTCGGCGGCGAGGCGCTCGAGGGACGGCTCCGGCGAGTGGTCGACGAAGCGCATCATCTCGGCCACAGCGTGGTGACCGGCCTGCTCGGCGATCAGACGGTGCATCTCCTGCGCCACCACCCGGTACGCCGGATGACCCTGTGGTGTCGATCGCAGCTCGATGAGGTGCATCGCCTCCCGAGCGTTCAGGTCGAGCACGAAGCGCACCTTGTACGCCAGCGACACCGCGTACGGCGCCTGCGCGGGGAAGCGGGCCTCGATGGCGTCGTACAGCGACGCGGAGCGTTCCATCGCCGCGTCGAACTGCTCCGTGTAGCCCGCGAGGTCGACGGCGTCGGGACGCGTGTACCCGTGCCGCGGCGACAGCGGCTGCCACTCGATCGTGAGCATGCGATGACGTTGCAGATCGCGGAAGGCGCCGTAGTCGGCGAGGACGTCGAAGCGGTAGTGCACGCGCTCGAGCGCCCGCCCCGGCTTGTGCCTGCGATTCTGTCGCTCACCCACGTACGCGCGGACGACCGACATGCGGTCGTCCGCCGACATGCCGCGCACGCGGCGGTCGATCTCCTCCTCGGGCGCGTGCGTGTGCGGGTAGAGCATCGACGCCACGAGCTTCACCTCGGCGTCGGGATCGAAGTCCACGAGGCGCACGGCGCGTTCGTCGACGCCCGCGGCGGGATGCTCGTCTGCGGGGAAGAAGCGCGCCGCGATGTCGTCCATCGCGTCGCGCGTCGACGCGAGGTACGTGCTCCACGCGACGCCGCGATCATCGAGGTCGACGCGCTTCAGGAACGACGGGATCACCTTTCGCAGCTCGCTCAACATGAGGTCCGCGTACGCGCGCGCTTCGGGCAACGGGTGCGCGCGCATGCGCAGCAGCAGCTGCTCGTAGCCCTGACCCGTGCCGTAGATGCCGACGTTGGACAGCGACGCGGCGGGCAGGATGCCGCGCAACGAGTCGAACGCCTTGGCCCGGATCGCTTGGCGGTACACGAAGTCGGTGTCGGCGGGATCCTTCGGGAACCGGTCGCGGAAGAAGTCGCCGAGCAACGGCACGAGCTCGGCGTACGTGTCGAACAGGCGGTCCATGTCGCCCACGTAGCGGGTCCCGAGCGGCGAGCCGAGGATCTGCGGGTCGCGGTAGAAGCGGTAGCGGCCGCCGATGCGGGTGTCGTAGGCGATGTAGCGCGTCGACTGCTCGAGGTAGCTCATGAGCCGGCCCCACTCGAGCACCTTCGTGAGCAGGTTCGACGCCTGCTCGCAGGCGAGGTGCACGCCGCCGAGCTGGGCGACGGAGTCGTCGCCGTACTCGAAGAAGACGCGGTCGTACAGCTCCTCGGCGCGCCGCAACCCGACGGTGGCGTCGATGGTCTGGTCGCCGCTGATGTCGAGGTCGCCCACGAACTCGTCGAGGAACAGGCGGCGCAGGCTCTTCGGGGACCGGCTGTAGCGGGCGAACAGCGCGCCCTTCACGACCTCCGGGAGGTTGACGAGGGCGAACACCGGCCCGTCGAGGTTGGTGAAGTACCGGCGAAGGATGTCGGCTTCGTCGGGTTCGAACTCCTCCGCGACGTAGACCGTCATGATCCCGAGCGGCGGTGCAGCGGTCGTCCCATAGCGCGGAGCCGACTGTAGGCCGCGCCCCCGAGTGGACCGCGGACCACGGAGCGCGCGATCGGGGCCGGGTTCAGCGCGCCCGGGCGGCCATGGCGGCCGCGAATTCGTCCTTCGCCGCCGCCAGCACGTCGGGCTTCGTCCACAGGTCGACGATCGTCATCGCCAGCGCCTTGGCGCCGTCGATCACGGCCGCGTCGCCGTCCGCCGACGCCGTGTAGGACGCGAACTCCGCCGAGTGGATCGACACGTGGGGCGGTGCCACCTTGATCATGGGGTGGATCGACGGCACGACGTACGACACGTTGCCCATGTCGGTGCTGCCGACCACCGGGTACGGCACGGCATCGGGATCCGCCACGACGCGCCCGATGCGCGCCGCGTTGTCGGCGTAGCAGCCGAGCATCGCCGCGTTGTCGACCATGTCGGCGTACGCGGGATCCTTCCACTCGTGCTGCATCTCGCAACCGGCGGCGAGCGCGCCCGCTTCGAGGCACGCGAACACGCGCGGCTTGAGACGCTCGAGCGACTTGATCGTCGGCGAGCGCACGTACCACTGCGCGGCGGTGAAGTCCGGCACGATGTTCGGCTTGTCGCCCGCGTGCGTGAAGATGCCGTGGATGCGCTCACTCGGCAGGATGTGCTGGCGCAACGCGGCGACGTTCATGTAGCCGAGCACCGCGGCGTCGAGCGCGTTGCGACCCTTCTGCGGGAAGGCGGCGGCGTGCGCCGCTTGACCGCGGTACTCGAGCCACAGCTGCTGCACGGCGATGACGTCCATGCGGGGCAGGTCGGCGCCCGCGGGGTGCACCATCATCGCGGCGTCGACGCCCTCGAAGGCGCCCGCGTCCGCGAGGAACACCTTGCCGCCACCGCCCTCCTCCGCCGGCGTCCCGAGCACGACGACCTGTCCCCCGATCTCGTCGGCGACCGTCGCAGCCGCCAGGCCGGCACCGACCCCCGCGGTGCCGATGATGTTGTGCCCGCAGGCGTGGCCGATGCCGGGCAGCGCGTCGTACTCGCACAGCACGGCGATCGTCGGACCGCGCGACCCGGCGCGGGCCACGAACGCCGTCTCGATGCCGTACGCGTGCCGTTCGAGCTGCAACCCCTCGGACTCGAGGATGCCGGTGAGCACGTCGTGCGCGAACCGTTCCTCGAACCCGAGCTCGGGATGGGCGTGGATCTCGTGGGAGGCATCGACCAGCACGTCCGCGCGCTTGTCGATCTCGGCGACGAGACGGTCCTTGATCGCGTCGAGCTCCATGGCCACGGTCTACACGACGCAGGTGAGGGCGTCCGGTTCGACGCGGAGCGACAACGTCCTCGCCGGACCGATGCGCTCGCCGTCGAGCCAGACGTCGAGCCCGGCGACGTCGACCTGTACGGCACGCACACGCCGCTCCTTGATGCCCTCGTGCGGCACGTGCGTGCCGGTCGCGAGGCGACCGCGCGCCTTGAGCCGTTCGCCGAACGGCATCGTGACCTCGAACGTGTCGAGCACGCCGTCGTTTGGGTGCGAGCGGGGCGCGACGTCCCAGTGTCCGAGGAACTCCGCGTTCATCGCGGTGTAGATGCGGCCCCGCCACCATCCCTTGCGGGCCACGAGGTGGGCGACGAACCAGTGCAGCCGTCCGTCGACGAGGACGGCGCCGATGTCGACGGGCAAGTGGACGGCATCGTCGGAGTGCAGCCGCGCCTCGTCGCCGGTGCCGCCCACGGTGCGGCACAGGTCACCGCCGAGCAGCCCGAGCGGCGGGATCGGCTCGTTCGCCCGCCGCGCCCGCTCGACGACGGCGCGCGCCTGCGCATCGCTGCGCACGATCACCCCGTGCGCGGGCAGCGCACCCGGCGAGCCCCACGCCTGGCCCTTCTCGATGGTCACTGCTGCCGGCGGTCCTCGGCCTCGTCGTCGTCGACGCCGGTGCCGACGATCGACGACGCCGCGATCACGCCTCGCAGCAGGCGGTCGGCCGCGTCGCCCGCGCCGCGCGCGACGTCGGGACGCGACGTCTGCGCGAGTTGGCGCAGCAGGTCGATCAGCTGCTTCACGTTGCGCACGAAGTCGCCACCGGAGAGATCCTCGTCCTCGAGGACGTGGTCGAGCTCCTCACCCGCCGCCCACGCGTGCGCGAGCGCGACGAACCCGGGGTCCGGCGCCCGGGTCGACGTCAGCCCGGCGCGGTGCTCGTCGGCCTGCAGCTCCGCGGCGAGCCCCTCGATGCGGGCGTAGCGCTCGCGCACCTTCGACGACGGGAACCACGGTGCTGGTGGCGGCGACGAGCTGCGGTGCTCGTAGGTGAACACCGACGCCAACCCTGCCAGCGACGCGGGATCGAGGTCGTCGAACACGCCTGCCTCGAGCGACTCCGCGACGAGCAGGTCGCACTCGTGGTAGAGGCGCGCCAAGCGGACGCCCTTGTCGGTCAAGGTCCACCCGTCGAGATAGCCCCACGCGTCCAGCAGGCGCAGCACGCGGTCGAAGCGACGCGCCAGCGATTCGGTGCGACCGCGCACGGAGCGCTCGAGCTCCTCCACTTCCGCGCGCACGCGCCGCAACTGGTTGAGCGCGCGCACGTGCCGATCGCGGTCGGGGCAGCGCGCCACGGGATGCGCGGCGGCCCGTGCCGCGGCCTCCGCGTGCGCACGCGCCTCGCGGCGGCGGTCACGCCGGTTGCCCTCGCCGCTGACACGCACCCGTTCGACCTTGCGCGCCACCTGTTGCTGGAAGGCGCGGTTGTTCGGCAGGTACGGCACGGGCAGCTCCACGCGACCGACCGGCTGCGGCGGCGCGTCGAAGTCCGCCAACCCCAACGTCAGCACCTTGCGGTGCGGCGTCACGACCTTGAGGCGAGGATCGCCGCTGCGGTGCGTCAGGCTGAGGACGGCGGCAGGACCCTCGGTGCGCGCGCCGCGGAGGTCGATCACGTCGCCGGGCCGCAGCTGCGCGAGCGCGTCGGTGAGGTCGCGGCGCGACGGCATCGTCCGCCGTCGCGCACCCTCGGTCTGCTCGAGCAGGGCGCGGTACTCGACGGCGTCACCGCGGTCGCACTTCGCCTCGTCGAGCAACGACGCCAGCGCTTCCTTGCGCTTCTCCAGGCGCGCTTCGAGGCGCACGACGCCGCGGTCGGCCTGGTACTGCGCGAACGACAGGTTCAGGAGGTGGTGCGCCTCCGCCGGTTCGCAGCGGGCGACGAGGTTCGCCGCCATGTTGTAGGTGGGGCGGAACGCGGACGTGAGCCGGAAGGCGCGGCTCGACGCCAGCGACGCCACCTGCTCGAAGGGCACGAACGGCGACCACAGCACGACCGCGTAGCCGACCGGGTCGATGCCGCGCCGACCGGCGCGCCCGGTGAGTTGCGTGTACTCCCCCGGCGTGAGGAACTCGTGGCGCTCGCCCGTGAACTTCGACAGGTTCTCGATCACGACCGTGCGGGCGGGCATGTTGATGCCGAGTGCCAGCGTCTCGGTGGCGAAGACGACCTTCACGAGCCCCTCGGCGAAGCACGCCTCGACCGCCTCCTTGAACGGCGGCACCATCCCTGCGTGGTGCGCGGCGATGCCCTGCTCCAGGCCCGCCGTCCAGCGGTCGTAGCCGAGCACGTCGAGGTCGGCGTCCGACAGCGCGGTCACGTGCTGCTCCGCGATCGTGCGGATGCGCGCCCGTTCGTCACCGTCGGTCAACCGCAAGCCCGCCTGCACGCACGCGTCGACGGCGTCGTCGCAGGCGGCGCGGCTGAAGATGAAGTAGATGGCGGGCACGAGGTCCTCGTCGGCGAGGCGTTCGACGACCTCGACGCGCCGAGGAGTGAAGAACCGTCGCCGTTGCCGACCGCGCAGCGGCGGGCCGCGCAGCGAATCCGCGTCGAGGCGACCCGCTTCGGGGTTGGGCTGCCCGTCGACGAGGGTCGGCAGCAGGTGCAGCTCCGGCGACGTGCGATCGCCGACGCAGTAGAGGTTGACGAGCTCGACCGGGCGCCGTTCCTCGATCACGGCGACGGTCGGCCCGCGCACCGTCGTGATCCAGTCCGCCAGCTCCTCCGCGTTCGACACCGTGGCCGACAGGCACACCAACCGCACGTGTGTCGGCAGGTGGAGGATGACCTCCTCCCACACCGGGCCGCGGTACGCGTCCTGGAGGTAGTGCACCTCGTCGAGCACGACGTAGCGCAGGTCGTCGAGCGCGCGCGACTCGGCGTAGATCATGTTGCGCAGCACTTCGGTCGTCATCACCACGATCGGCGCGTCGCCGTTGACGGCGTTGTCACCGGTCAGCAGCCCGACGCGCGACGCGCCGTGGCGGCGGGCGAGGTCGCCGTACTTCTGGTTCGACAACGCCTTGATCGGTGCCGTGTAGAACGCCTTGCCGCCCGCCGCCAGCGCGAGGCCGACGGCGTACTCGGCCACGACGGTCTTGCCCGACCCGGTCGGCGCCGCGACGAGCACCGACTGACCCTCGTCGAGGGCGTCGACAGCGCGTCGCTGGAAGTCGTCGAGCTCGAAGTCGTAGCCGGCCAGCAGCCGTTCGCTCGCCATCAAGCGTCGGCGGCGGCGCGACGCTTGCGACGGTTCCGGATGCGGCCGACGATCACGGCGACCTCGTAGAACACGACCAGCGGCAGCGACAGCGCAATCAACGAGATGGGGTCGTTGCTCGGCGTGGCGACGGCCACCACGACGACGATCGCGACGATGGCATGGCGGCGGTACTTGCGCAGCCAGTCCGTGCTGACGATGTTCGCCATCTGGAGGAAGATCAGCAGGATCGGGAACTCGAAGCAGATCCCGAACGCCAGCATCATGTAGGCGATCAGCTGGAAGTACTTGTCCGCCGTGTAGGCCTGCGTGATGTTGTTGCCGCCCACCGCGCTCAACCAGTCGAGTGCCTTCGGCAACGTCCAGTAGGCCACGCTCGCGCCCATGACGAACAGCAGGATCGCGGCGATGACGAACGGCAACGCGTAGCGGCGTTCGTGGCGGTACAGGCCGGGGGCGACGAAGCGCCAGATCTGCCAGAGGATCACCGGCATGGCGAGCGCGACCGCCACGTACATCGTGATCTTGATGCGCACGGCGAAGCCCTCGAGGGGGCTCGTCACGATGAGGTTGCCGCCCGCGATGCTGCGCGATGCGATGTCACGATACGGGCCGAGGAGGAGGTGGAAGACCCACGGGTACAGGAACCACCCCGCGATGGCGGCAACGCCGACGGCGGCGACGGAGATGATGACGCGACGGCGGAGCTCCATGAGGTGCTCCATGAGCGTCATGCGACCCTCGTCAGCAGGCGAGGACGGTACGGCGGTGGCGTGCACGAGGACGGACCCGCGGGGGCCGGTGGCCTAGGCCGCCGGGTCGGCGGGCTTCGTCTGGGGGCCCTGCTCGGCGGGCGGGTCCTCCACCGCCTCGAGCGTCGGGCGCGGGGCCTGGGGGCGGGCGGCCTCGTCGAACGCCGTGCGCATCTCGCGCTGGAACCCGTTCGACATGCGACGCAGCTCGTGGACGATGTTGCCGAGCTTGCGGGCCGCATCGGGGAGCTTGTCGGGCCCGAGGACGATCAGGGCCACGAGGAAGATGACGAGCAGCTCGCCGCCACCGACGTTGAACACGCCCGCCAGGCTACTGCCGGGAGCCACCCCGGTCCGAGCGCCGGCGGAGGCCTGCCGCCTTGGCGGTGGTGGCATCCCGGGCGGCACGCAGGTCGGTGAGGGCGGTCCGCAGCTCCTCGAGGCGAGCGCTCTCCTGCTGCAACGCCGTGGCCGCTGCCGCGGTCCGCTTCGTGGCGGCCGTCACGACGACCACGCCGGCCGTCACCACGACGAGGGGAAGGATCCACAGGACGCTCACGCCCTGCAATCTTGCCCGAATGTTGGTGCGATGTGGGCGCCATGGCGCCCACACGGCACCAACATTCCGGTGGGTGGCGGCGTCTAGCTCTCGAGGTCGAGCTCGACGGCGACCAGCGCGTCGAACCAGTCGTCCGACTCCAGCAGCTGGTGGAAGTCGAGCAGATCGTCGTGGTCGATGCGGGGCCCGACGTGCGCTTCGTACAGCTCGGCGGGGAGGCGCCACGTCGACACCTCGACGCCCGAGGCGACCAGCAGGTCCACGATGCGGGGCTCGGCGGGCTTCACGACCGCCATCTGGCAGTGCGGGCAACGGAAGTGGTACGAGCCGGCGTTGTCCTCGATGCACACCCGCACATGCACGTCCGCGGTGGTCAGCTCGACGTCACCGCAGTCAGAACACGTGGCCCGAATGGTTGCCATCGCAAGAACGCCTCCTGCCCACTTCACCTGCGCCCGTTTGCGCCTACTCCGTCGGCAGATGCATGGTCGTCACAACCCGCCGGCCACTCAATAGGTCGGTGGTCCCATTCCGCGGCCCAGACTGCCCATTTCGGACGTGCCTCCCCGCCTCCCCCGACTCCGCCAACCGGTGATCGCCTTCGCGCACCGCGGCGCGCGTGCGCATGCGCCCGAGAACACGCTCGAGGCGTTCAGGTTGGCGCTGCGATTGGGCGCGACCGGGATCGAGAGCGACGTGTGGGCGACACGCGACGGCATCGCCGTGCTCGACCACGACGGACTAGTGCGGATGAACCATCGCCGGCGGCGCATCGCCGACGTCGACCGCGCCGCGTTGCCCGCGCACATCCCGTCGCTCGCCGACCTGTACGCGGAGTGCGGCACGGACTTCGAGCTGTCGCTCGACGTGAAGGACCCGGCGGCGATGGCCGCCACGGTGGCGGTGGCGCGTGCGGCCGGTGGCGACGCGCCGTCGCGGTTGTGGTTGTGCCATCCCGACTGGCGCCAACTCGCGTCGTGGCGCACGGCGTTCACCGACGTGCGGCTCGTGGACTCGACGCGCATCCGCGCCATCAAGGAAGGTCCCGAACGCCGCGCCGCCGCACTCGCCGCGGCGGGCATCGATGCCGTGAACCTCCACCAGAGCGACTGGACGGGCGGGCTCACGACGCTGTTCCACCGCTTCGACGTCTTCGCCTTCGGATGGGACGCGCAGCACGCACGCGTGCTCGACGAGCTCCTCGACATGGGGATCGACGGCGTCTACTCCGACCACGTCGACGTGATGATGGAACGCGTCAGCGCCAGCGGCTGAGCATCACCCGGCGCAAGACCTCAGATCCCGCCGAAGGAACCGAACGGCCACACGCGCACGAAGGCGCGACCGACGATCAGGCTCTGCGGGATCGGGCCGAACTGGTTGCTCGCGCTCGAGTTCGTGCGGTTGTCGCCGAGCACGAACACCTCGTCGGCCGGCACCTTGATGCACTGCGCGGAGAATGTCGAGAACGACGGTGTGGGATCGGTGACGCCGTTCGTCTTGTGCACGTACGGCTCGTCGAGCAGCTGGCCGTTCACGAACACGTGACCGCCCCGTTGCTCCACGGTCTCGCCGGGCAGTGCGATCACGCGCTTGATGAGGTCGTGCACGCTGCTCTCCCCCACGCTGCGAGGCGTGATCGTGACGGGATGGCCGTCACATCCCTCGACCGTCTGCGGATCGCTCGACGGTCGGTCGAACACGATGATGTCGCCGTGGTGCACGTCGTGCAGGCGGTAGCTCATCTTGTTGACGAGGACGCGGTCGCCGACCTTCAACGTCGGTTCCATCGAGTTCGACGGGATGTAGAAGGCCTGGAACAGGAACGTCTTGATCAGGATGGCGATGAGCAGCGCGCCCGCCAGCACGATGATCCACTCGATGGTGTTGCGACGGGCGTTCGCACGGCGACGAGCCCGGCGGGCGCCGCGGGCGTCGGAAGGCGCGCCCGCAGGCGCGTCGGAAGCCGCGACATCCGGATCGACGGCGCGCTCCCCCGGGCGCTCGTCATTGCCCTCGCCGGCCGCAGTGACCGAGGGTTCGTCGATGGTGGGCGAATCGTCGGTCACGTCGTCGCCGAGGGTACCCCGTAGCGGGCGAGCAGACGGCGCGCCGCCTCCACGCCGCACGTCGCCAACGAGTCGTCACCGCGCGCTTCGAGCACACGGGCGCGCGGACCGAGTTGCAGCAGCACGCGCGCCAACCACGGTCGTCCCGAGACCGGCAGCGTGACCCGCAGGCGCCCGTCCGGCGCCGTCTCGACCTCGTCGACGGCGTACGACTCGACGACCCATCCCGCCTCGGGAGCCACGTCGAGCACGACGCGCGGGTCGTCCGCACCGGCCTCGAAGAGCTCGAGCGCGGGGAGCGCCGCGGGCGGGCGGAACGTCTCGTCGAGCACGTCCGCTTCGAGGATGCGGTCGACGCGGAAGAGGCGCACGGCGCCGCGGAGGTGGTCGTGGCCCACCACGTACCAGCGACCCTGCTCGGTGTGGACGCGGTACGGGTCGATCGTGCGCTCGGTGTCCTGGTCGCGCCCGTGGGTGTAGTAGCGGAGCCGGAGACGACGGTGCTCGTCCGTTGCCTGCTGCACGGCGGCGAGCACCCCCGCCGGGGCGCGACCGAGGTCGACGTCGAAGGTGTCCTCCGGGTCGATGCCGAGGGTGGTGGCGAGCTTGTGCAGCCCGCGGGCGAGCGGCCCCGAGGGATCGGCGCCCGGTACGGCGAGGAGGCTGGCACCGGCGGTCACGAGCGCGAGCGCCTCTTCGGGCGTGAGGCGCAGGGCGCGGTCGAAGGTCGGCGACAGGTGCACCCACACGCGCCCCTTCTCGACGACGACGTCGAAGAGGTCGCCCGGCGAGTACGGCGGCACACCCACCATCGAGACGAGCGCCACGTCGCTGACGAGCTCGTCCGCGGTGAGGCCGAAACGGGTGCACACCTCCTCGACCGTCGGACCGTGGTGCGCCGCGACCCACGGCAACAACGACAGCAGGCGCCGCAACCGGTCGGCAGCGGTGATGCGACTCACGCGCCCTCCTCCACGATGCCCTGCAGCCACGCCACGAGATCGGCGCGCAGCTCGGGAGGATCGAGCACCTCGGCGTGGTCGAGGAAGTTCAGCACGAGTGCGCGGAAGCCGTCCGGGTTGGTGACGGGCAACTCGATCACGATCGAGCCGTCCTCGCGCTCCTCCACGACCGCGTCGTTGCCGACGATGCTCCGCGCGATCGACGCCTGTCCCGCGTCGACCGCGACGCGCCCGCGCACCGGTTCGCCCTCCCCCAACTGCCACGGCTCGGCGCGCGCGCCCGGCACGGCCACCGAGGGCACGTCGAAGCTGCCCGGCGCGCCGGTCTCGACGGCACCGGTCACTCGGTCGAGGCGGAACACGCGCTCGTCGTCCCGTGCGTGGTCGTAGCCGGTCACGTACCAACGACCGCGGTTGAAGTCGAGACGGTACGGGTCGACCGTGCGCCGCTCGCCGCGGTAGTCGAACGAGATCGGGCGTCGCTCCGCCACGGCACTGAAGAGGCGCACGAGGCGGGGGTCCGCGGGCAGCGCGGCGACGGTCGCGCCCTCGGCGGCGGCTGCCGGCGCCGGCGTTCCGCCGAGCTTCCACAACCCGGCCGTGCCCTCGACGCCTTCGAGCTGCACGGCCGACGCCGCGAGGTGCAGGGCGGCGAGCTCGTCGGGCTCGAGGCCCGGGTCGCGCAGGTAGTACCGGTCCTTGGGGATCCGGTAGCCCTGCTGCGGCGGGTCGGTGTGCGGGATCTCCTCCATCTCGACGGGGATCCCCATCTCCCGCAGCGCCTCCTTGTCACGCTCGAAGGCGCGCCGGAACGCGGTCTTGTCCTCCGGGTAGCCGAAGATCCGCGCCGCCACCTCGTCGGCGGTGAGCGGGCGCGGCGTCTCCAGCAACGCGGCCGTCAGGTTGAGCAGGCGCTCGAGCTTCGCCGTCGACGGCACGGCGACGACGCTACTTCCGCGCCCAGACGACGCAGCCCCGCTTGGTGACGGTCAGCGGCACGTCGACCGCCTCTGCGACCGCGCCCGCCAGGTCGGCGTCGATGCACCGCCCTCGCAGGTGGTCGCGCACGGCCGCGCGCGTCGGCAGCACGACGTACGGACCGTCCCACGCGTCGACCTCCACGTCGCCGAACACCGATGCCACCAGCGCGGGTGCGTCCTCGGCGTCGAACGTGGAGGCCGGTTGCGGCGGCAGGTGGGCGAGCAGCTCTGGCGAGTCGTCGCGCCTCGTGGTGCAGGCGACGAACAGGCCGCCGGGTCGGAGCACGCGCCGCGCCTCGGTGATGGCGTCGAGCGGATCGTCGAGGTGGTACAGCATCCACAGTGCCGTGACGGCCCCGACGGAACCAGCGCGCACCGGCAACGCCAGCGCGTCGCCCTCCACGACCGGTCGGGGCGCGGCGCGCACCTGGGCGGGCGACTCGTCGACGCCGATCCAGCCGCTCGCCTCGGGGAGGAGCGGTGCCAGCTTGCCGTCGCCGCAGCCGACGTCGAGCACGGGCGACAGGCGCTCTCGCACCAGGCGGGGCACCACGAGGTCGGCATGCACGTCGCCGATCGAGTAGCGCTCGGTCGAAGCGCGGTTCGTGCGCCATCGCTCGGGGTCGTCGTCGTAGTCCGTCTCGACGCGTGCCACGCGGCGCTACAACGACGCGATGAGCTTCTCGACCCGTTCGTCGCGCGCTTTGAACGGGTCCTTGCACAACACGGTGCGCTGCGCCTGGTCGTTGAGCTTCAAGTGCACCCAGTCGACCGTGTAGTCCCGCTTGCGCTCCTTGGCGCGACGGATGAACTCGCCGCGCAGCCGCGCCCGCGTGGTCTGCGGTGGTTCGTCGACGGCCGTCTCGATGGCCTCGTCGGTGCACATGCGCTCGACGAAGTCACGCGCCTGCAAGCGGTAGAAGAGCCCGCGGCTGCGGTTGACGTCGTGGTACTGGAGGTCGACCAACGCGACCTTCGGTGACGCGAGCGGAAGGTCGTGCTTCGCGCGGTACGCCTCGATGAGGTTGTGCTTGATCACCCAGTCGCACTCGCGGTCGAGCTTGAACGGGTCGCTCTCGAGCGCGGTGAGGCAGTGCTCCCACATGTCGAGCGCCTGTTGCTCGAGGGGCGACAGGCCCTTCGTGTCGGCGTAGCGCAGGGCGCGGTTCAGGTACTCGCTCTGGATCTCGAGCGCGCTCAGCTCACGGCCGTTGGCGAGACGCACGCGCCGCGTGCAGGTCATGTCGTGGCTGATCTCGCGGATGGCGCGGATCGGGTTCTCCAACGTCATGTCGCGCAGCACGACGGACGGATCCTCGAGCATGCGCAGCAGGATCGACGTGGCACCGACCTTCAGGAACGTGGCGTACTCGCTCATGTTGGAGTCGCCGACGATCACGTGCAGGCGCCGGTAGCGCTCGGCGTCGGCGTGCGGCTCGTCACGGGTGTTGATGATCGGGCGGCTGCGCGTCGTGGCCGACGACACGCCTTCCCAGATGTGCTCGGCGCGCTGGCTGATGCAGAACATCGCGCCACGTGCCGTCTGCAACACCTTGCCCGCGCCCGCGTAGATCTGGCGCGAGACGAAGAACGGGATCAGCACCTCTGCGTAGTGACCGAAGTCGTCGCGCCGCGACGTCAGGTAGTTCTCGTGGCAGCCGTACGAGTTGCCTGCGGAGTCGGTGTTGTTCTTGAAGAGGTAGATCACCCCGCGGATGCCCTCTTCCCGCAGCCGTTGCTCGGCGGAGGCGAGGAGCTGCTCGAGGATGCGCTCGCCCGCCTTGTCGTGCACGACGAGATCGAGGATCGAATCGCATTCGGGGGTGGCGTACTCGGGATGCGAGCCCACGTCGAGGTAGAGGCGGGCGCCGTTGGCGAGGAAGACGTTCGAGCTGCGCCCCCACGACACCACCCGCCGGAACAGGTAGCGGGCGACCTCGTCAGGACTGAGCCGGCGCTGGCCGCGCAACGTGCACGTCACGCCGTACTCGTTCTCGAGGCCGAAGATGCGCCGCTCCATCCGGCCCGCACGCTATCCCCGCTCCACCCGACCGGAACGTGCATCCGTGACTAGCGTTGGCGGGTGCCCGAGCTCCGGATGGTGCGGCTGGTCACGGCGGCCAACCCCATGGAGGCGCGCATCATCGCCGCCCGCCTGGGCGCGGAGGGCATCGTGTGGCAGTTCCTCGGCTCGGTCGACGGACCGCTGGCCGTCGGCCCGGTCGAGGTGCTCGTCGACCAGGACGGCTACGAAGCGGCCCGCGAGCTGCTGCTCACCGACGACGTCGAGTCGTCGTTCTACGAGACGCACACCGTCGCGACGCCCACAACCGCGCGCGACGTGGTCTGGATCGCCGCCGTCATCGCCCTGCTCGTGCTGTTCGCACTGGCGCGCATGACGTCGCTGATCTGACCGGGACGCGCGTCGTCACTCGTACTGCAGCCCGGCGAGGACCTCGACGCGCGACGTGCGCCACGCGGGCCATGCCGAACCGGCGAGGGCGACGAGCACGGCGAGCACGCCGTACACCGCGGCGGACGCGGCGTCGACGGCGAACGGTTCGCGGAACCCGATGACGATCGGCCCGACGAGGAGCAGCGCGCCGTACATCGGCACGGCGGCGAGCACGCCGAGCACGACGCCGACGACGGCGACGGCGGCTGCCTCGACGAGCACCATGGCGGCGAGTGCCCGCGGCGCCATGCCGACGGCGGCGAGCAGCGACAGCTCGCGCCGGCGCTGCACACCGACGAGCAGCAACGTCGAGAGCACCGCGACGAAGGCGGTGACCATGAGGCCGCGCTGCAGCGCCCAGAAGGAGGACATCTGGTCGGCGATCGACGCCGAGATGTCGCTCGCCAGCTGCGACGCCGTGCGCACGTGGAGATGCGGGTCGATGCCGGCGGCGTCGACCTCGCGCACGAGCTCGTCGTTCGTCACCCCGTCGCGGGGCACGAGCGTGATCGCCTGCGGCGGGACGGCGCCGAACAGCTGCTCGAACAACGGGTAGGAGATCGTGACGTTGTTGCCGCCGAAGTCGCCGTCCTGGATCACCGCGGTCACGGGTAGCTGCACGACGCCGTTCGGTGTGTCGAGGGCCAGGACGCCGCCCGCCCGCAGCCCGCGATCGCGTGCGATCCGAGGACCGATGACGGCCATCCCCGCGTCGAGGCGGCCGCGGTCGTCCGACCCGCTCAGCACGGCGCTGTCGAACCACGGGTTCTCGTAGGCGCGGACGCCGATGAGCTTCGCCGTCTCGTGGCCGACGATCGTGACGGTGGCGCGCTCGACGTGATCCACGCCGGGCAGCGCCTGCAACCGGGACACCTCGTCGGCGGAGAGCTTGGCGTCGATGTTGGCGGTGTTGTTCGGTTCGAGCGTCGACACCGACACACCGTGCAAGTGCTTCGTCAGGCTGTCGGCGATCGTGCCTCGCACCGCCGTCGTGTAGCTCGCGGTCATGAACGCGATGCCGACCGCCAGCCCCAGCGCGACCGCCATCACGCCGGTGCGGCCGGGCTCACGCACGAGGTTGGCGAGCGCGAGACGGGTGCTGGCTCGCCGGCGCGCGACACGTGATGCGAGCAGCCGCAGCACGAGCGGCGCCGTCGTCGCCACCAACATCGTGAGCGACGCGACCGCGGCGACGAACGCGACCGGTGCGACCATCGCCTGCCACGGGTCGAGACCGCCATGGCGCGACGCGATCGCGCAACCGTCGATCGACACCACGGCGACGGCTGCCCACACGAGGGCGCGCCGAGCAGTCGAGCGCGACGACGACTCGTCGCGCAGGTCCCGGTTCGACAGCTCGGCGGCGACGTCGAAGCGCTGCGCGCGGCGCGCCGGCCGCCACGCCGCCGCCATCCCGAGCACGAGCCCGAGGAGCGCGCCGATCACGAACGTGGACGACGACACCTGCACGTGCAGCGGGATGCCCGCCACCCGCTCCGTGAACGTGGAGAACGACGACGTGATCGGACCGGCCACCGCCATGCCGCCGAACGCCCCGAGGACGCCGCCGACCAAGCCGAGCGCACCGGCCTCGACCAACGTGCCGCCGACGATCACGCGCGACGACCCGCCGAGCGCGCCGACGATGGCCAGTTGCCGGCGCCGTTCCTCCACGGACAGCGAGACGGTGTTGTACACGAGCACCGCGCCGACACCGAGCCCGAGCGCGGTCAGCAACGAGAAGAGCGGGAGGAACGACAGCAGCAGGACGCCGACGAGGGGCGGCGGGTCCGTCGCTGCGAGCACGCCGTTGGCCGGCCCGACGACCTGCTCGAGACGGTGCTGCAACACGTCCACGGCGACACCCGGACGTGGTTGCACGTAGACGACGTCGACCGTGTCGGCGCGAGCGAACAGCTCTTGCGCGCGTGCCAGGGGGAACACGGCTACCTCGCCGGTGGTGAAGCCGCCGAGACCGGGGACGGTCGTCGCACCCGCGAGGGGGATCCGACCGAGATCCGTGCGGATGGCGGCATCGGCGTGCAACGCCGACGCCAACGACGGCGAGATGAACGGCGGCGCGTTCGCGGCCGACGCAGCGGCGAGCGCGTCGTCCGAGCAACCGAACGGACCGGTGAGCTGCTCGACCCGGCAGTCGATGCCCAGCGCGAGGATCGGCCGGGGGGCACCCACGCCGGTGTCGACGAGCGCGACCGCCTGCACGAGCGGCACGGCGGCGGCGACACCGTCCGCGCGCGTGACGGCATCGACCGTCGCGGGCGAGATCCCCCCTCGCGTCGTCGCGCCGATGACGCGCAACGGCGTCGGGCCTGCCAGCGCCTTGCTGTGCTCGCGCACCGACTGCGACACGCTGTTCGTGACGATGAGCAGCGTCACCGCCAGCGAGACACCGGCAGCGACGCTGATCGCGGCGATCAATGCCCGCATCGGTTGTTGCCGGATGCGTCGCAACCCCAACAGACGCAGGGTGCGCATGGCGGGCCTAGACCTTCAGCCCGTCGGTGAGCTTGCCGTCGCGCAGGAACTCGACGCGCGGTGCCGTGGCGGCAGCGTGGTCGTCGTGGGTCACCATGACGAGCGCGGCACCGAAGTCCTTCACCTGTTCCGCGAGCAACGTGAGCACGGCGTGACCCGTCGCGGAGTCGAGGTTGCCGGTCGGTTCGTCGGCGAGGATGAGCTTCGGTTGCGCGACCAGGGCGCGGGCGATGGCCGCGCGCTGCATCTCGCCCCCGGAGAGCTCGCCGGGCAGGTGGGCGGCGCGGTGCGCGATACCGACACGCTCGAGCAGTTCGCCGGTGCGGCCGTTCGCACGCGCCCCGTCGAGCAGCAAGGGGAGCTCCACGTTCTCGCGCACCGAGAGCGTCGGGATGAGATGGAAGAACTGGAACACGAAGCCGATCTCGCGGCGACGCAGCTTGGCGCGATCGCCGATGTTCAGGCTGGCGAGGTCGGCGTCGCCGAGGAACACCCGGCCACGGTCGGGGCGATCGAGCCCGCCCGCCAGGTGCAGCAGCGTCGACTTGCCCGAGCCGCTCGGACCCACGAGCGCGACGTGCTCCCCCGGCTCGACGACGAGGTCGACCTCGTCGAGGGCGACGACCTCCTCCTGCCCGCGCCGAAAGGCCTTCGACACGCGCTCGAACCGCAGCAAGGACATGTCCGACCCCCAGATTCGCCCTGCCGCTAGGTACGACGCGCGGGGCGCGATGTCCTACTGGGGTTCGGCGTGACCAGCGTCACCGGGCGCCGCGGGTACGAGCTCGCGCAGCGCGTCGCCTTCGATGCGATGGAAGGCGCGCCGCCCGTTCGTGCGCCGCAGCACGGCGACCTCGAGGTCGTCGGCGCTCAACGTCCGCTCGGGACCGCCCAGCGACGTGACGGCGAGCTGCAACGCGTCGCCGAGGGAGAAGTCGTCGCGCCAGCCGGCCTCGGCGCGCTCGGTGATCTCCTCCGCGTCGCCGCCGAGCACGCTGAAGCGCTGCTCGTCCATCACGGTGCCGTCGTAGAGGATGTGGAAGAGCTGATCCTTGCGATCGTGGTCGCCGCCACCGTCGCCGACCTCGGCGACGAGGATCTCCACCTCGAGCGGCTTGATCTCGTGCGTGAAGACGTTGTTGAGGATCTGCGCGTACTGGTTGGCCAGGCTGCGGGCGTCGACGTCCTCGCGGCTGAACGAGTACCCCTTCAGGTCGGCGTGGCGGACGCCCGCGATGCGCAACTGGTCGAACTCGCTGTAGCGACCGACGCCGGCGAACGCGATGCGGTCGTAGATCTCGCTGACCTTGCGCAAGGTGTTCGAGGGGTTCTCCGCGCAGATGAGGATGCCGTCGTCGTAGCGCAGCGCGATCAACGCACGCCCGCGCGCGATGCCCTTTCGGGCGTAGTCGGCGCGGTCCTTCATCACCTGTTCGGGCGCGACGTAGAACGGCATCGTCATCGCGCGTCACCCCCTCGGATCGTCGGCGACGCGCCGACGGTGGCCGTGCTCTCCGGCGTCGACAGCCGATCGAGGAGCTGCCGGAAGCGGTCGGCGATCTCCGGCTCCTCGACGGTCTGGAACCCGTCGACCGTGATCGTCGCCATCGTCGGGTAGATGCCACGCACGAGATCCGGACCGCCCGTGGCGCTGTCCTCGTCCGCGGCCTGGAAGAGCGCGGAGATGGCGAGGTCGAGCGTCGCCTCACGGGTGAGTCCTTCGCGGTACCCGACCTTGATCACCGTGCCGGCGTGCAGACTCCCGGACCCCGTGCTGGCGAAGTTCGTCTCCTCGTAACGCCCGCCGGTGACGTCGTACTGGAACAGCCGGCCCTGGCGCCGCCGCGTGTCGTAGCCCGCGAACAGCGGCACGACGACGAGTCCCTGCATGGCGGCGGGCAGGTTGCTGCGCACCATGGCGGAGAGCTGGTTCGCCTTGCCGTCGAGGCTGAGCTCCGAACCCTCGACCTTCTCGTAGTGCTCGAGCTGGAGCTGGAAGAGCTTGACCATCTCCATGGCCGGACCGGCCGCGCCCGCGATCGCCACGCCACTGTGGCGGTCGGCGGCGAACACCTTCTCCATCGTGCGATGGCTGATGAGGTTGCCGCTCGTGGCCCGGCGGTCACCCGCCATGACGACGCCGTCGCCGTAACGGATGGCGACGACGGTCGTGCCGTGCGTGATGGCGAGGCGGTCGTCGACGTTCGCCTCCGGGACGGGCGGCACGTTGCCGGTGCGACGCAAGAGCTCGGCGAAGTTCGGACCGGGGTCGTCGGTCGGTGGGAAGAGAGGGAGGGTCACTGCGGGCGGAGGCTATCGGCTCGCACGCGCCAGGTAGTCCGCCGCGCCCCGTGCGCCACGGAGCGAAAGGACGCAAGGGGCGTGACAGTCACTCCCGAGGAGTGGTCACTCGCCGCCCTTCTGGACGTAGGACTTCACGAACTCCTCGGCATTCGACTCCAGCACCTCGTCGATCTCGTCGAGGAGATCGTCCAGCTCCGCCTTGATCTTCTCGCCCGTCTCGGAGGCCTGGGGGACCTCCTCCTCGACGACCTCGTCCTGCTTCTGCGGTGCCGGCTTCTTCTTCTGTTCGCGTTCTGCCATGTCAGCTCACTTCTACGTTCCGAGCCGCTCAAGAAGCTCGGCAGCCGTGTCACACTCGTCGATCAAGCTACCCACGTGCGCCTTCGTTCCCCGCATCGGTTCCATCATCGGCACACGCCGCAGGGGATCACCCCCGATGTCGAACACCAGTGAATCCCAGTTGGCGGCCACGATGGCGTCGCCCCAGCGTTGGAGGCACTTGCCCCGGAAGTAGGCGCGCGTGTCCTCCGGCGGCTCGACGGTCGCCAGCTCGACCTCGGCGTCGGTCGTGACCCGCTGCAACCCGATGCGCGACGCCAACCCCTTGTCGGCGCGCAGGTCGTGGTACTGCAGGTCCATGGCGGCGAGGCGGGCGTCGTCCCACGACAGCCCGTGGCGCTCGCGGTAGCCGTCGATGAGCCGGTGCTTCGCCACCCAGTCGACCTGGTCGGCCACCGCCGCGGGGTCGGTCTCGAGCGCGGTGAGCACCTCCTCCCACCGGCGCACGACCTCGGCACCGACGTCCTCGCCGCCGATGCACGCGAAGCCCTGCTCCTCGCCGAACTTCTTGGCGCGGTCGAGCAACTCCCACTGCACCTCGAGCGCGGTGACGGTGGCGCCGTCGGTGAGCTCGAGCGGTCGCCGCAACGACACGTCGTACGACACGCGCCGCAACGCCTGCACCGGCGCCACGAACGTGAACTCGCGTGGCAGGAAGTCGTCCTCGATCATCGACAACACGAGCGCCGTCGTCCCCACCTTCAGGAACGTCGCCACCTCCGAGAGGTTGGCGTCGCCGATGATGACGTGCAGCCGCCGGTACTTCTGCGCGTCCGCGTGCGGCTCGTCGCGCGTGTTGACGATCGGCCGCTTCAACGTCGTCTCGAGGCCGACCTCCTCCTCGAAGAAGTCGGCGCGCTGCGAGAGCTGGAACGGCACCTCGTCGACCGGGACACCGCTCGCCTCGGAGCCGACCTTGCCGGCACCGCAGTACAGCTGGCGGGTGATGAGGTGCGGCATGACGTGCGTGACGATGCGACCGAACGGCACGGCGCGGTCCATGAGGTAGTTCTCGTGGCAGCCGTAGCTGTTGCCCTTGCGATCGGAGTTGTTCTTGTAGACGACGATCTCCTGGCCCGGCGGCAACGTGCGGTTCGCCGCGGTCATCGATCGCCGCAGGATGAGCTCTGCGGCGCGGTCGAACACGACGATCGTCCTCGGGTCCGCGCACTCGGGCGTCGACAGCTCCGGATGGGCGTGGTCGACGTAGTACCGCGCGCCGTTCGTCAGCACGGCGTTGACGAGGTGCGTCTCGATCTCCGGGGCCATCGTTCCTTCGGGCGCGTAGCCGCGCGCGTCGTTGCCCGGTGACTCGTCCTCGAAGTCCCATCCGACCTTGGGCGTGGACGCAGCCGCCGCGCTGCGCGCCAGGTCGTTCACGTAGGCGTTGATCAGCACGCTCGATGCCGCGATCGGGTTCGAGTCGACGGCGCCCCGGATGAGGATGGCGTACTCGGTCTCGATGCCGAGGACCTTGTGCAATGCCACGAATCGACGTTACCGGTTCGGTGCTCCCACGGGAATGGTGCCCACGAGAGCGCTCACCGTGGCCGTTGCACGGTCCAGAGGTCCTGGTGGCTGTCGATGGCCGCCGGCTCGCCCCGCACGACCGCGTCGGCACCGAGGCGCGCCCGCACGGCCGTCTCGACCGCATCCGGTCGGTGCCACGTCATCCCGTAGCCGGCGTCGGCCGACCGCGGGTACGCGCGATACGCGATGCCGTCACGCTCGTACGCCGCCTCGAGCTCGGCGCGGTACGGCGCGAACGCGCCGTCGTCGTAGCTGTCGAGGTGACCGAGGCTCTTGGGCCCGTGCGTCGAGAACAGGAGCACGCCGCCCGGACGCAGGGCGCCCAACGCCGCGTCGAGGAACCGGTCGAACGCCGCCGGCGTGATGTGCGTCGCCACCGACAGGGCGAAGACGACGTCGGCTTCGACCGGCGGGTCGAAGTCGAACGACGTGTTCGACCGCACGGCGCGCACACCGAACGACCGAGCGCAGAACGCAGCGGCGTCGGGATCGACGTCGCACACCGACACGTGGGAGGGGTCGACGCGCTGCACGAGCTGGCGCACGAGACGGCCGTACCCGCAACCGATCTCGAACCACGCGGCGCGCTCCACGTCGACACCTGCGTCACGGGCGCGCGCCACGAACAGGTCGATCGTGCTCGCACCGCGCACCGCGTAGTTCGGGGCGTCGACGCGGTACATCGTGTCGTTGCGGTGCACGGGGCCGATGCCCGGGACGTCACGCGGTGGGAGGCGGCGGTTCACCTCCTGGCGCGCCCGCTGCGCGGCGCGCCACACCGGTGGCATCGAACGCAGCACTCGGCGCGCCGTGGCGGACCCTCGCACGGCGCGAGAACGTAGCGGGGTTACAGGTACTGGCCCGTCGCCACGCGTTCGATGGCGCGCCCGCCGGTGGCGGACTCGTCGTCGTCCTTCTTGATGAGCGTGCGCACGTAGACGATGCGCTCGCCCTTCTTGCCCGAGATGCGTGCCCAGTCGTCGGGGTTCGTCGTGTTGGGCAGGTCCTCGTGCTCCTTGAACTCCTGCGCGATCGACGCGATGAGGTCCTCGGTGCGGATGCCCGCGGGCTCGCCCGCGATCTGGCGCTTGATGGCGAGCTTCTTCGAGCGGCGCACGATGTTCTCGATCATGGCCCCGGAGGAGAAGTCCTTGAAGAACATCACCTCCTTGTCGCCATTCTGGTACGTGACCTCGAGGAAGCGGTTGCGGTCGCTGTCGGAGTACATCTCCTCGACCGTGCGCTCGATCATGATCTGCACGGCCTTCTCCGGGTCGCCGCCGCCGAGGTCGCGCACCTCGTCGGGATCGACGGGGAGATCGGCGGTGAGGTAGCGGCTGAAGATCTGCGCGGCGGCGCGCTCGTCGGGACGCTCGATCTTGATCTTCACGTCGAGGCGGCCGGGACGGAGGATGGCGGGGTCGATGAGGTCTTCTCGGTTCGACGCGCCGATCACGATGACGTTCTTCAGCGTCTCGACGCCGTCGATCTCGGCGAGCAGCTGCGGGACGATCGTCGACTCCATGTCCGAGCTGATGCCCGAACCGCGCGTGCGGAACATCGAGTCCATCTCGTCGAAGAACACGATGACCGGCCAGCCCTCTTCGGACTTCTCTCTCGCCCGCTGGAACACGAGCCGGATCTGGCGCTCGGTCTCGCCGACGTACTTGTTGAGCAGCTCGGGGCCCTTGATGTTGAGGAAGTAGCTGCGGGCCTGCTTGTCACCCGACGCCTCCGCCACCTTCTTGGCGAGCGAGTTGGCGACGGCCTTGGCGATGAGCGTCTTGCCGCAGCCGGGCGGGCCGTACAACAGGATGCCCTTCGGCGCCGGCAGGCGGTACTCGGCGAACAGCTCGTGGTACAGGAACGGCAGCTCGACGGCGTCGGCGATCTGCTCGATCTGGCTGTCGAGGCCACCGACGTCGTCGTAGGAGATGTCGGGCACCTCCTCCAGCACGAGCTCTTCGACCTCCGGACGGGGCAGGCGCTCGAGCAGCAGCCCGGAGCGGCTGTCCATGAGCAACGTGTCGCCGGCGCGCAGCCGCTCACCGATGAGCTGGTCGGCCAACTCCGCGACGCGCTCCTCGTCGGCGCGCCCCACGATCAGCGCGCGAGCGCCGCCGTCGAGCACCTCCTTCAGCGTGACGACCTCGCCGGTCAACTCGCCCGAGCGCGCCAGCACGACGTTCAGCGACTCGTTCAGCACCACCTCGGCACCGCGCTGGAGCGGTTCGCTCTCGAGCTCGGGGTGCAGCGACACCCGCATCTTGCGACCGCCGCTGAACACGTCGACGGTGCCGTCGTCGTTGTGTGCCAGGAACGTGCCGTACGCGGACGGTGGCCGCGTGAGCTTGTCGACCTCTTCGCGCAGCGCGGCGATGTGCTCGCGCGCCTCGCGCAAGGTGTACGTCAGCTTCTCGTTCTGCGACACCGCCTGCGCGAGCTGTCCCTTCGTCTCGAGCAGGCGCTCCTCGAGCGTGCGCACGCGCTTGGGCGCGTCCTGCAGGCGGCGGCGCAGCGAGATGACCTCTTCCTCCAGCGCCTTCGACTGCTCACGCAGTTGGGCCATCTCGGCTTCGTAGGCGCCGAGGCGACGCTCGTACTCGGGGTCGTTGACGGGGACCACCTCCAGTGCATCGAGGTCGTGGGGACGATACACCCGCGCCCCCCGAAAACACGGCCTTGTTTCCACCGGTCGATTCCGTGTTTATTGCCCGGCGCGGGTTAGAGTGGAGCGAGGTCGCGGCGGTACATTCCGCCGACCGCCCGGTTCCCGACGACGGCAGCCAGCAGGAGAGGACAGCCCCCACATGAAGGTCTGGATCGACCAGGATCTCTGCACCGGCGACGGACTCTGCGAAGAGATCGCGCCCGACGTCTTCACGCTCCTCGACGACGGCCTCGCGTACGTGAAGGAGGGCGACAAGATCTTCGCCGCCGCCCAGGGCAACCCGCAGGGCGCCGACGGCCTCGCCAACGTCCCCGCCGGTCAGGAAGAAGCGGTGATCGAGTCCGCCGAGGAGTGCCCCGGCGAGTGCATCTTCATCGAGGTCGAGTAGCAGGTTTCGTCACCGTCTGATCGACCGGCGGCGCCGGATCGATCGGTGATGGGGGCCGTCAGCAGATCGACAGCCTCGTGCACACCTGGTTGACGGGGATGGCGATGGCGATGCCCTCCGCGCCGAAACCGACGGCCTTCAACTCGGTGATCCCGATCACCTCGCCCAGCGCGTTGACGAGCGGTCCCCCGCTGTTGCCGGGGCTGATCGGCGCCGAGAACTGGATGAAGTTGATGCCGTTCTCCGTGCGCAGCGCGGACACCGCGCCCGTCGTCACGCTCCCGCCGAGGCCGAACGGCGAGCCGATGACGACGATCGCCTCGCCCGCGCGCGGCGTCTCGTTGCTCTCCTTCAACGCCGGGATCGAGGCCTGCACCTGCACGACGGCGAGGTCGATGTCGGGCAACGCCTGCGTGATCGTGCCGGTGAGCTGCGCGCCCTGATCCTGGAAGACTGCGACCTGCTTGCCACCTGCCTCCCACGTGTCGGCGATGACGTGGTAGTTCGTGACGAACAGCGAGTTGACGCCGTCCGTCTTCGCCACCCACGCGGAACCGATGCTGCCCGCGGGCGTGGCGATCGTGTACACGGACGGTTGCACCCGCTGCGCGATCGCGGTCGGATCGGCGGCGGCCGCGGCATCGAGTTGCGAGTGCAGCGACTGGTTGTCGTCCTGCACGACCTTGACGGTGCCTTCGAGGATCGTGATGCGTTGGTCGGCCGACGTCTGCGCCGCCTTCACGTCGTCGATCTTGCGGCGCAGGCTCGACATGCTGAGCACGAGGTACCCGCAGCCGAGGAGCGTGAGCACACCGACCGCCAGCGCCACCCACACCACGACCATGTTGCGATCGAGCTGCGTGGGCGCCTTCGGCGCCGCCGGCGGGGGCGGCACCGCCGGCCCGCTGTCCAGCAGCGCCGGTTGCGACGGCTTCGGCGCCACCGGCGGTGGGACGGACGGGCGCATCGGCGCGGCGGGTGGGTCGGTCGGCGCGGCCGCGGCCGGCCCCGCAGCGACGGAGCCCGGCGGCGGCGCGGTCGACGCTGCGTCTGGCCGCGGCGCGCGATACCCGCACAGCCCGCACGAACCGAGCACGAGAGGTTGACCGCACTGCGGGCACCGTTCCGCCGTTGCCACTGCGCGACAGCGTAAAGAACTTCGTCAGCCGATGCAGGGACCCGCGCTGACGGTCTGCGACAGATCGCCACCCAGCACGGCTTGCAGCTCGTCGAGCGACAGCGCGTACGCGACGTGTGGCTCGTCGGGTGCGATCGCGAACGCGACGCCCTGCACCGTGCCGGTGGCATCGACGAGTGCGCCACCCGAGTCACCGGGTTGCAGGTCGCTGCTCAACACGAAGATGTGGCGCGTCGTGCGGTGTTGGTCGTAGATGTCGAAGCCGCGGGCGTCGACGCTCTGGCCGATCTCGAAGGGGCTCAGCACGAGCGGCCCGCCGAGGGGATGGCCGAACACCGCGCCCTGCCCGCCGACACCGAACGAGCCGCCGCCGAGCGGGAGCGCAGGGCGCGACAGGCCGGGTACGTGGAGGATCGCGATGTCGCGGTCGGGGTCGAACGCCACGACGTCGGCGTCGAGCTGCACGTTGTCGGGGTGCCGGAACACGGTCGGGTGCTTGGTTCCCGCGACGACGTGCGCGTTCGTGGCCACGAGATCCGTGCCGACGACCGAGCCGCTCCCCTCCTGCACGCGCGAGCACGCGGGCGCCTCGACCTTGACCGTGGAACGGGCGATGCGCTCCGCGTCGGCTGCGGACAGCCCGCTCGACGCGGGCGGCGCACCGACCGACGGCGCGGGCCCGAAGCCCTCGAACACGCGTGGGCCGAGGACCTGGCGCAGCGCCTGCGTCGTGTCCGGCGCGTCCGGGAAGTGGTCGTGGATGAAGGCCGCGATCGCCGAGTTGCGCGCCTGCTGCGCGGGCCACTGCGGCGTCTGCGCCAGGATCGGCAGCAGCAACCAGTAGGCGACGACCACGCCGACGAGGCCGGCCGCCGCGCCACCGACGCGGTCGACCTTCACCGCCGGGCCGCGCGGCAACACCGTGCGCAGCTGGGCGCCGACGAGGAGCCCGAGGACCTGGCCGAGGATCGCCCCCGAGAACACGACGACGAGGCCGACGAGCAGCAGCCGGCGGCTGTCCGTCTCCGACCCGGTGAGCGCGGGCAGGACGCGGATGGCGACGTAGATCCCGAGCGCCATGCCCAACCACGACGCCGACCGCGCCACGAACCCGATGCGGTAGCCGCCGACCGCGGCGGCGGCCGCGAGGAGGATGACGATGACGTCGAGGGTGTTCAACCGGTGCTACTCGGCCAGCAGACGCGCCGCGGTGAGGAAGCCGGTGTGCGCGACCATGCGGTGATCGGGTCGTACCGATTGCCCTTCGATGTGCCACGACCGGTGGAGCACCTCGATCGTCTCGGGCAGCACGAACCGGCTGCCGTCGAGGGTCTCGCGCAGGTGCACGGCCTGCACGATCGTCGGTGTGTAGGCGACGAGGATCCCGCCGGGCCGGAGCGCGCGCTCGGCGTGCTTCACCACCTGCCACGGCTCGGGAAGGTCGAGCACGACGCGGTCGAGGTCGGACGTGTCGATGCCGTCGTAGCAGTTGCGCAATTCGACGCGGTAGCGCGCCGCCGCGTCGTCGCCGAGGAAGCCGCGGACGTTGGCCTGCGCACGCGACGCGAACTCCTCCCGCAACTCGTAACCCACGACGTCCGCTCCTGCCCGCAGCATCGCCATCGAGAGCGCGCCCGATCCGACGCCCGACTCGAGCACGCGCACGCCGGGCCGGATGTCGGCCAGCAGCAGCAACGGACCGAGGTCCTTCGGGTAGATGACCTGCGCGCCCCGCGGCATCTTCAACACGAAGTCGGACAAGCGCGGGCGGAACGCCGTGAAGCGCGACCCGCGCGACGACCGGAACACCGAACCCTCCGGGCGACCGACGATCTCCGCGTGCGGGATCAGCCCCGTGTGCGAGTGGAACTCACCGCCCTCCGTCAACGTGATGAGGTAGCGACGCTCCTTGTTGTCGATCAGCAGCACCTTCTCACCGACCGCGAACGCGCTCATCGGCGCGCTCGCAACGCGACCGGCTCGTGGCCCGCTGCTCGTTCCGCGAGCTTGCAGAACGCGCACACGTCACCGGTCGTGGGGGCGCCGCAGCGCGCGCACGGCACGAGGGCGCCCTGCTCCTCTTCCACCTCGGGCGTGAAGCGCGACGACGCCCGCTGGAGGTAGCCGAAGTAGAAGTCGTGCTTCGAACCCGGCGACTGCGCCTCGATGCGGTTGAGCGCGTCCTTGTAGCCGAGATGCTTGTTGCCCGCCGCCATCGGACACTCCTCGACGATGTAGTCGATGCCGCGCAACACGCAGTACGCGGCCGTCTCCCGCTCCCCGAGACGGACCAGCGGCTTCACCTTGCGAGGGAAGCCGTTGCGAGCGGGCAGCACCGGCAACTGCCGTCCGAGGTAGTCCGTCTGCCAGCGCAGCACGTTGCCGAACAGCACCGCCGCCTCGTCGTCGAGGTTGTGACCGGTCGCCACGACGTCGTAGCCGTGCCTGCGCGCGGCGTCGTCGAAGAGGTGTCGCTTCGACAGACCGCACGCGGAGCACGGCACACGACGCGTCGCGGCGGCTGCGGTCGGCACGTCGAAGCCGTGTTCCGTGCGCAGGTCGCACGCGTGCAGCGTGAGCCCGCGCTCCTCGGCGAACGCGCGGGCGTAGCGACTCGACTCGTCGGAGTACTCGCCGATGCCCAGGCCGATGGAGAACCCGTCTGCGTCGTAGCCGAGCTCGCGCAGGATGTCCCAGACGGCGAGCGAGTCCTTCCCGCCGCTGACGGCGACGAGGACGCGCTCGTTGCGCTCGATCATGTCGAACTCGGCGATCGCCTTGGCCACCTGGTCGCGGCACATCCGGAGGAAGTGCTCGGTGCAGTAGTTGGCGTTCTGCCGTCGCACGTCGATGACCGCGGGTTCCCGGCAGACGCGACACTTCATGCACACCCACCGGAGATCACCGGACGGATCTCGATCGTCTCGTCGCCGTCGAGCATGGCATCGCCGGGCACCAGCGTGTCGCCCTGGATCACGAGCACGGACTCCCGAGACAGCTCGAAGCGGTTGAGGAGCGCGATCACCGAGATCGGTCCGGGGACGTCGACCTCGCGTCGCGGGTTGCGCAGGACGACCTTCACGGCCGCAAGGTTAGAGGTCGGCTTCGGGTCTTCCGAGATCGGTCACGACGATGGTCTCCCCCGGTCGCAATTCGATCCGTTCCACCGCGGGCTTCGGCTTGGCGATGCGTCGCAGCAGCTGGAAGCCGCCGATCAGCAACCAGATCGACAACCAGCGCGAGTCGCCACCGACCACGCCCTTGCGCATGCCCGCGCGCCGCAGCGCGTTGACGAGGAAGCCCATGCGTCCTACAGCCGGCGGATCTCGACGACCGTCGAGCGCTTCTTGCCGCGTCGCCGCCCGAGCAGGTACGCGACGCCGACCACGGCGACGACCGCCACCGCACCGACGACGAGCGCGTACGACTTCGCCGACTCACCTGCCGCGCCGACACCGCCTTCGAGCTCGCGGAACTTCCGCTCGATGTCGTCGCGGCTGATGTCCTTGGGTTGCGCGTTCATCGAGCTCCTTTCGCCCTGATGCGGCTCGTGAAGATGGCGACGAGGATGCCGAGCACCGCGAGCGCGACGAGGTACGGCACCCAGTTCCAGTTCCCGGCGAGGTGGTCGTCGGTGTGCGTCTGCAGCACACGCAGCACGCCGAGGGTGAGCAGCACGATGCCCGTGCTGCCGACGAGCGCGGCGCCGAGCCCGAAGGCGATGAACCGGCCGAGCCCCTTCAGCGGCTCGACCGTCTCCTGCTTGGCGTACGCGATGAGGAGCTCCCACAGCTCGCTCATCACCTCCGGGATGGACTTCTGCTCTTCGGGCACTGGTTGGTGGTCTCCCTTGCGGCGCCGTTGGGCCGAATGCCTACCACTTCACCCGAGTTCCAACCGAGCCCGGCAGTACGCCTCCTCGTCGGCCATCAGCGAGCCGAGCACCTGGAGGCGGTGCCGCGCATCCGGCGCGCCGAGCAGCGCGTGCTGGTCCGCGGGGCCGAGCGGCGCGACGGCCGCCAGTTGGTACGACCCGAGCACGGGTTCGTCGCTCACCTCGATGGTCGCGTCGACGGCGGGCTCGCCGAGCTCAGCCTTCAACGCCAGGACGCGGCGCACGTGCGCGGTCGTCGCCGCGTACAGGTCGCCGAGGCCGGCGGCCGCGCCACCGCCCTCGTCCGGCCACTCCTCCACGTCCGCGCGCGGGTACGGAGCGTCGGGCAGCCATTCGCGCACGCGGATCCGTCGCGTGCCGACCGTGCCGAGCACCCACCGCCCGTCGGCGAGCTCGGTGGCGTCGACGATGCGGGCCACCGTCCCGATCGAGGTGCGCACGTCGTCGCCGCCCACCTCGCTGCCGCGTTCGATGAGCACGACGCCGAACTCGTGGTCGCCGTCGAGGCACGCTCGCACCAGCGCGCGGTACCGCAACTCGAAGACGTGCAGGGGCAGCACGATGCTCGGGAACAGCACCGTGCCGAGCGGGAACATCGGGAGCTGCATCAGCGCGGTCCGAGCGCGGTGATGTCGGGCGCGTCGGGATAGGTGTCGAGCACGGCGCCGAGCGCTTCTTCGAGGTCGACGTCGTCGGAGGTGATCTTCTGCGGCGCGGGCACGTTCATCACGAACGCGAAGCTGAGCTGCGCACCGCGCGCGGTCTGCAGGAACCCCGCCAGCGCCGTCGCCTGGTTCAGCGTCCCGGTCTTCGCGTGCAGGCGCCCGACGAGCGGCGTACCGAGGAAGCGCACGTCGAGCGTGCCGGTCTGCCCGGCGACGGGGAGGCCCGCGCCGATCGTCGAGCTCGGTCCTTCCGCGTCGAGCACCGCCTGCACGAGCGAGCACGTCGTGTGGTCCTCCGCCGCCAGCCCCGAGCCGTCGATGTCCGTCATGCCGTCGACCGGGAGGTTGCGCCCGGCGAGCACGTCGTGGATCACGCTCACGCCCGCGGCCGTCGTGCCACCGCGACCCTCGTGCACGCCGAGCTCCTTCGTGAGCAGCTCGGCGGTGAGGTTGTCGCTCTCGCGCAGCATCTCCTCGACGATCTGGTCGATCGGTTGCGAGTCGATCTCGGCCACCTGCCGCGCGTCGCCCGGTGCAGTGCCGGATCTCGCTGCACCGTCCACCGTCACACCGCGCGCGGCGAGGAGCAGCGTGAGTTGATCGGCCGCCGCGGTGGCGGCGTCGTCGACCGGCGTCTCCTCCGGGACGCGCACTTCGGGTGTCGGCGGGAACGTCGCGAGACCGCCGTTCACCATCAACGCGCTCATCGGTCCGATCTCCACGGACGTCGCGAAGCGTGCCGGCCACTGCGGCACGTAGCGCTGCGTGTCGTAGCGCGACTCGTCGCCCACGATGCTGCCGTGCACGTGACGCACACCCGCCGCGACGACCTGGTCGGCGAGCGCCTCGAGGCTCGTGTGCGTGACGGGTTGGTGCTTGAAGTGCTGCACGTACGGGTCGGTCATCAGCAGCGGATCGCCGCCGCCGACGAGCCACAGGTCGCCGTCGACATCGCCGTCCTCGACCGATTCGGCCTTCACGACCGTGGACAGCACGGCGTCACCACCGAGCTTCGACAGCACGGCCACCGCCGTCTCCAGCTTCTCCACCGATGCGGGCGTGAGGGGCACGGTGTCGTTGCGGCTGAACACGACGCGCCCGTTGACCGCCACCGTGAGGCAGCTGTCCGGTGGCGCCTGGCCGAACAGGTCGTTCAACCGGCTGACGAGGCGGGCGTCCGCGACCGGTGCGGCGACGAGCTCGGGGACGCGCCGCGCCGAGAGCACGGGCGTCGTCGGCGCCTCGATGCCGCGCGGCGTCGGTGCCGCGCTCGCGTGCTCCGCCTGCACCGCGACGGACGCGCTCGCGACCGTCACGATCAGCGCGGCGACGACGCTCACGGTCCAGCGAGACATCCGCGTCCTAACGACGTTGCTGGTGACGCGCGTACTGCCAGAGGTGCGACAGCGCGACCACGGCGCGGTTCGCGGAGGCGTAGCAGAGCTGCCCGCTCTCGCGGCATCCCGCCACCGCCGGGTTGTCGCGATCGGTGATCGACAGCTCGGTGGCGGTGAGGATCGGTTTGCCGATCTCCTTCGACAGCGCCGCCGCCGTCTCGGTGAACCGGCGGTCCTGGCGCTCGTGGTAGGCGACGATCCGCTCGAGGCCGTGGTCGGGGTAGAAGGGCCCCTCGCGCTCCATGCGGCCCTGGTTGCCCTGGATGCCCATGCCGAGGAACACGACGGCGTCGACGTCGGGGTGGCGCGCCGCGATCTCGAGGATCGTCGGGATCGTGTCCTTCGTCTCGCCGCCCGCGAGGTCGATGGGGTTGTTGCGGCTCCAGCGCGGCGGCAGGTGCCGGTCGAGCTCGTCCTTCAGGTCGGCGGGCATCGGCAGCAGGCGCAGGTTCGGTGTGCGCCCGACCGCGTCGGCGGTCACGACGCCCCATCCACCGGCGGTCGTCACGACGCAGACGTTCGGGCCCTTCGGCAACGGCTGCGTCGCGAACGTGGCCGCCGCCTCGTACGCCTCCTCGATGGTCGCCGCCCGTACCACCCCCGCCTGGCGGCAGGCGCCGTCGAACACGTGGTCGTCGGTGGCGAGGCTGCCCGTGTGGCTGGCAGCAGCGCGGGCGCCGACGTCCGACGCGCCGCCCTTGACCACCACCAGCGGCATGCGGGAGGCGACGGACCGCATCCGCTCGAAGAACTCCCGGCCGTCGCTGATGCCCTCGACGTAGGCGAGGCCGACGGCGGTCTCCGGGTCGTCGGCGTAGAAGTCGAGATAGTCGGCAACGCGTACGGCGGCGGCGTTGCCCGCACTGACGGCCCGGCTCACGCCGACGCCGTAGTGGCGCGCGTAGTTCATGAAGCTCGACACGAAGTTGCCGGACTGGCTGGCGATGCCGATGCGGCCGGCCGGCGGGTACGGCGCGACGATCTGCGCGCACATGCTCGACGGGGTCGAGATCACGCCCTGCCCGTTCGGTCCCGCGAGGAGGATGCCGAGCTCGTCGGCCACGCGCACGAGCTCGTCCTGCGCCGCCTTGCCCTCCGCGCCCGCCTCGGCGTAGCCACCGGACGTGACGAACGCGGCGCGCACACCGCGCGCCGCGCACTTGCGCAGCAACTCGATGTTCGCCTTGGCGGGCGTGCACACGAACACGAGGTCCGCGGCACCGTCCGGGATCTCGTCGATGTCGGCCACCGTCTCGATGCCGAGCACGGGCGTGCCGTCGAGGTTGGTGGCGAACACCTTGCCGCCGTAGCCGGCGGTCAGGAGGTTGTGCAGCGCGACGAAGCCGAACTTGCCGGGGTGCGTCGACGCGCCCGCGACGATGACGCCCTTCGGGTCGAACAACGCGTGGAAGTCGCGCTCGTCCGTCATGCGCGCGTCGCCACCAACGCGTCGACCGCCACCGGGACACCGTCGACCACGATGAGCGGGTTCACGTCGGCGCTCTCGATCTCGGGATGGGCGATGGCGGCGTCGGACAACCCCACCAGCACGTCGACGAGGCGATCGGTGTCGACGGCAGGCTCGCCGCGGAACGCGCCGAGGAGACGTTGCGTGGCGAGATCCTCGATCATCTCCTCGGCGTCGACGCGCGAGATCGGAACGAGACGGAAGGTGACGTCGGCGACGGCCTCGGCGAGGATGCCACCGACGCCGAGCATCACGGTCGGTCCGAACGTCGCGTCGTGGACGATGCCGGCGATGAGCTCGCGAGTGCCGGCCACCATCGGCGCGACGAGCACGCCGACCGCGCCGTCCTCGGGACGCGCCGCGGCGAGCAGCTCCTGCGCGGCGCGTCGCACGGCGTCGGCACTGTCGAGACGCAGGCGGACGAGACCGCGCTCCGTCTTGTGCGCGATCGCGGCACCGCACAACTTCGCGACGACGGGGTAGCCGATCGCGTCCGCCGCGGCGGCGGCATCGTCCGCGGTGGTCACCAGCCGTTCGTCGAGGACGGGGACGCCGTGTTCGGCGAGGAGGCGCTTCGAGTCGGCCTCGGAGAGGGTCGGCACGGGCCGACACTGTACGTGCGGCCGCGGTGGGGCCCGCCGCACGCCCGGTACGGTCCGCACCGTGCAGTGGCCGATCGCCGGGATCATCGAGGGCTTCTACGGACGACCGTGGACGTGGGACGAGCGCGCCGCCGTGATGCGCCACTGCCGCGAGCGCGGGATGCGCGACTACGTCTACGCGCCGAAGGACGACCCGAAGCACCGCGCCGACTGGCGGTCGCCGTACGACCACGAGACGCTCGACGGCTTCGCCCGCCTCGCCGCCGAGGACACGCTGCGCGTCGGCTTCGGGATCTCACCCGGGCTGTCGATGGACTACGGCTCGCACGACGACCGCGCCGCGCTCGCCGCCAAGATCGACCAGGTCGTCGGCGTCGGCGTCGACCTGGTGTGCCTCGCGCTCGACGACATCCCGTTCGGCGGTGGCGACCAGGGTCGCGCCCACGCCGACGTCACGACGTGGTTGCGCGAGCACCTCGGCGACCGCGCCGCGCTCGTGCTCGTGCCCACGGAGTACGTCGGAACGCGCGGCACGCCGTACCTCGACGCGCTCGCCTCAGGGGTTCCTGACGACGTACCGATCGCGTGGACGGGCGACACCGTCGTGAACGACGCCATCACCGTGGCGCAAGCGCGCGAGCGGGCGTCGTCGGTGGGTGGACGGGCGCCCCTGCTGTGGGACAACTTCCCCGTCAACGACGGCTTCATGAGCGACCGCCTGCACCTCGGTCCGCTCTGGGGACGCGAGCCCGGCCTGGCGGACGTGTGCTCCGGCTACCTCGCCAACCCGATGGTGCAGCCGCGTGCGTCGCTGCTGCCGCTGGCGTCGGTGGCGGCGTGGCTTCGGGGCAGCGATCCACTGAGCGCGTGGGCGGCGGAGGCGGAGACGTCCGGGCTGCGCGTGTTCGCCGAGGCCTGCGACGGCGCGGTGCCGCAGGCGCTCGTCGAGCAGGCCGTCGAATGGATCGACGACGACGCCGGCTGGGCGCGCGCGGCGCGACCGCTGCGGGCCTGGCTCGACGACGCCGCGGCGTGCGGCGCACCGGGCCTCGAGGACGAGGTCGGCGCGTGGGTCGAGCAGGTTCGAGCCGAAGCGCGCCTCGCGCTCGACGCGCTCCGACTCGTCGACCTCGCGCACGCCGGCGACTTTGCCAAGGGCATCGAGGTCGCCTTCGCCGTCGCGGTCGTGTGGTCGTCGGTGCGTCGCGCCCACAAGACGGTGATGGGACCGCGCTTCGGGCTGCAACCGGTGCTCGGTCAGCGGTCGGACGGCACGTGGTCGTTCCGTGCCGACTCCGTGATCGAAGGTCGCAACGCCGTCGACACGCTGGCGCGCGCCGCGCTCACGGCGTTCGCGACGCGATCGTCTACTTGACGAGCGCGGCGCGGAAGAAGTCGCGGATGTGGTCGAAGCGCGCTTGCAGCGCGGCGTCCGACAGCGGGTTGCGGTCGAGCAACCCGATCATGAACGGCACGTCGCTGAAGTAGCTGAGCAGCGCGCCGTAGCCGGTGACGATGAGCTGCTCCGGGTCGTGCCGCCGGAACACGCCCTCGGCCATGCCCCGCTCGAAGTAGGCGACGGCGCGCAGGAAGAGCGGCCGCAGCGCGGCGCCGATGTCGACACCGAGGTGGTTCTGGCTGTCGAGCGCCTCCCGGCGCACGATGCGGATGAAGTCGGGGTTCTCCTTGAAGAACTCGAAGGCCGCCCGCAGCACGTGGTCGACCTTGCTCCAGCCGTCCTCGAGGACGGGCTCGGCCACCGCCTTCTCGACGCGGACGAACCAGTCCGCCATCGCCACCTCGAAGACCTCGCGGTACAACGCCTCCTTCGAGGGGAAGTGGTGCAGCAGGCTCGGGCGGCGGATGCCGACCGCCCCCGCGATGTCGTTCAGGGAGGTGCCATCGAAGCCGAATGCCGCGAAGCGCGACGTCGCCTCCCGCAGGATGGCGGCACGCGTGGGCTCGTTCCCCCCGGCCATCCGGTCACCCTACCAGGGCAGTTGTCCTACCTACCGGTAGGTAGGTAGGTTCGCGGGCACATGTACCCCTTGCTCCTCGCCCTCGTCGCCGGCTTCGTCGTGTGCCAACTGGCCACGCTCGCCACCACCGTCTACCTCCACCGCACGCTGTCGCACCGGGCCATGACCATGCGCCCGTGGCTGGCGTTCGCCTTCCGGGCGGTGCTGTGGATCACCACCGGCATCCGCCCCCGAGAGTGGGTCGCCGTGCACCGCAAGCACCACGCCTACACCGACGTCGAGGGCGACCCGCACTCCCCCAAGCTCCTCGGCTGGGTGGCCGTGCAGTTCGGCAACGTCGGCCTCTACCGCAAGGTGGCCACCGACCGCGAGCAGGTGGCGCGCTACGCCCGTGACCTCCCCGCCGACCGGTGGGACCGCGCCCTGTTCGACCGGTCGTGGCTCGGGCTCGCCATCGGCATCACGGTCCTCGTCGTCGTCTTCGGCCCGTGGGTAGGTCTCCTGGCGGCGGGCATCCACACCGTGCTCTATCTCGGGCTCAACGCGGGCGTGAACGCGATCACGCACACGTTCGGCGATCGTCCCAACGACAACACGGCGACGAACCTCCAGTGGCTGGCGCTGCTGACGCTCGGCGAGGGGCTGCACAACAACCACCACGCGGCGCCGACTTCGGCGAAGTTCTCGCAACGGCGCGGCGAGATCGATCTCGCGTGGCCGTTGATCGCGACGGCGCGCCGGTTCGGTTGGGTCAGCGTGCGGCACGGCGAAGCGAAGCTGAAGCAACCCGCAGGGGTGTAAGACCGCGCGTATGCAACTGGCGGCGGCGCGCCTCGTGCTGCCCGACGGGGTCACCGGGCCGGGCACCGTCGTCGTCGAGGACGGCCTCGTCGCCGACATCGTCCTGCACGACGGCCCCGCGCCCGACCGCACGATCGCGCCCGGCTTCGTCGACCTCCAGGTCAACGGGATCGATGCCGTCGACGTCGCATCCGCGGACGGCGACGACTGGGACGTACTCGACCGCGCCCTGCTCGCGCACGGCGTCACGACGTGGTGCCCGACGCTGGTCACCGCACCGCTCGACGCGTTCGCCGCGCCACTGGCGCGCGTCGCGGCTGCGCGAGCGCGCGTCACCGATCACCCGCGCCCTTCGATCGCCGGCGCGCACCTCGAAGGTCCGTTCCTCGGCGGCGCGCCGGGCGCGCACCCGCGCGCGTTGCTGCGCGACCCGGACGCGGCGTTCCTCGACGACCTGCCCGACGTGGTCGCGCTCGTGACGCTCGCACCCGAGCGAGAGGGCGCCCTCGACGCGGTCGCGTCGCTCGCGCGGCACGGCGTGCTCGTCTCGCTCGGACACTCCACCGCCACGTACGAGCAGACAGAAGCAGCCATCGACGCAGGGGCGCGCCTCGTCACGCACTGCTTCAACGGCATGGGCCTGCTGCACCACCGCGAGCCGGGCATCGTGGGCGCCGCGCTCACCGACGACCGCGTCGCCGCGTCCGTGATCGCCGACCTCGTGCACGTCCATCCCGCCGCCGTGCAGCTCGTGTTCCGCGCCAAGGGCGCGGACGGCGTCGTGCTCGTCACGGACTCCGTCGCATGGGACCGCGGCACGATCGGACGGGTGCGGACGACGTTCGACGGCGTCGCGCCCCGCCTCGCCGACGGCACCCTCGCCGGCTCGGCGCTGACGATGGACGGTGCCGTGCGCAACGCGGTCACGCGGTGCGGCGTGTCGTTGCACGATGCCGTGCGCGCCGCGTCGACGACACCGGCGCGCTTGCTCGGTCTGCGCGACCGCGGCGCGCTGGCACCAGGGCTGCGGGCCGACCTCGTCGTCCTCTCCCCCGAGCTCGCCGTGACGTCCACGTGGGTGGCGGGCGAACTGGCGGCAGGACACAGCGGGTAGCGTCCGCGCCGTGCGGATCGTCGCCGCCGTGTTCATCGACACCATCCAGTTGCGCGAGGTACCGGGACCGTCGACGCGCATCGACCTCGGGGGCGTGAAGTTCTCCGAGGCGGCGGCGTCGGCCGAGCTGCCGATCACGATCGAGCCGCATCTCGTCGTCCTCGTCCACCGCCCTGCGGAGGACAAGGGCGAGGCGGCGCTCGAGGTGACGTACCACCGCGGCGACGAACAGGTGGCGCGCAACGTGCAGCTGCTCGCTGTCGACCCCGGCAAGTTCACGTACCGCCTCGTGCGCGCCGAGCTCACCTTCGACGACTACGGCTCGATCGAGGCGCGTTGCCGCGTCGACGGCGGCGAGCCCGTCATCGTGCCGTTCACGTTGCTGCCGCCGGCCGATGGCTGACGCCCGCTTCGCCGCCGCGATGTCGGAGCACCCCATCGCGACGCACGCCACCGGGGAAGTCGTCGGTCACGTGCTCGAGACGCTCGAGCGCGCACCCGACCTCGCGGTCGTGTTCGTGACGACACCCCATCTCGGCGCGCTCGAGGACATCGCCGGTGCCGTGCGGGAGATCCTGCAACCGTCGACGTTGCTCGGCGTGACGGCGGTGTCGGTGCTCGGTGGCGACCGGGAGGTGGAGGAACGTCCCGCGATCGCGCTGTGGGCCGCTGCCCTGCGGGGTCCGGTCGTCCCGGTGCGCCTCGACGTCAGCACGCCCGGCGTGGGCATGACCGTGCAGGGCCTGCCGTCGTCGCTCGCCGGCGAGACCGAGCCGCGCACGCTCGTGCTGCTCGCTGATCCCTTCTCGACGCCGCTCGAGGACTTCCTCGACGCCGCGCCGGACACGTATCCGGGCCTCCGTGTCGTCGGCGGCCTGGCGTCCGCGGCACAGGGCCCGGGCGGCAACCGGCTGGTGCTCGACGACCGCATCTTCACCGACGGTGCCGTGGGCGCGCTGCTGTCGCCGGACGACGCCGTCACCGCCGTCGTGTCGCAGGGCTGCCGTCCGATCGGCGCGCCGTTCACCGTGACGAAGGGCGAAGGACGCGTCATCTTCGAGCTGGCGGGGCGCCCCGCGCTCGAGCGCCTCGTCGAGCTGCTCGAGGGGCTCGACCCGGAGGAACGGGCGCTCGCCCAGCGCGGGATCCATCTCGGCCGCGTGATCGACGAGCACAAGTTGGAGTTCGACCGGGGCGACTTCCTCATCCGCACGGTGCTCGGTGGCGACCGCGACGTCGGCGCCATCGCCGTCGGCGACGAGATCACGATCGGGGACACCGTGCAGTTCCAGGTGCGCGACGCGGTGTCCGCGGACATCGACCTGCGCGAGCTGCTCGAGGGCAAGCACGGCAACGGCGCGCTCGTGTTCACGTGCAACGGGCGCGGCACGCACCTGTTCGGCCGCCCCGACCACGACGCCGAGGTCGTCGACGACCATGTCGACAACGGCGCCACCGCGGGCATGTTCTGCGCCGGCGAGGTCGGCCCCGTCGGCGCGCGCAGCTTCCTCCACGGCTTCACCGCCAGCGTCCTGCTCTTCGAGTAGCCCTTCGCACCGATGCTCCCCACGTCCGGTGGGTAGGTTGGGCACATGACGGCGACCGAGACGGCGACCGACCTCGAGCAGCGGGCCATCAACGTCATCCGGGGGCTGTGCATGGACGGTCCCCAGAAGGCGAACTCCGGTCACCCGGGCACGGGCATGGCCCTCGCCCCGCTCAGCCACGTGCTGTGGACGCGCGTCATGAAGTACGACGCCTCGGATCCGTACTGGCCCGATCGCGATCGCTTCGTGCTGTCGTGCGGGCACGCGTCGATCCTCCTGTACTCGATGTTGTTCCTGACCGGCGTCGGCGACCTCACGATCGAGGACCTGCAGCAGTTCCGGCAGTGGGGCGCGAAGACGCCCGGCCACCCCGAGGTGCACCACACCGTCGGCGTGGAGGTCACCACCGGCCCGCTCGGGCAGGGGTTCGGCAACGGCGTCGGCATGGGCATCGCCGAGCGCTACCTCCGCAGCCGCTTCAGCCCCGATGCCGTCGACCACCACACGTTCGTGTTCTGCAGCGACGGTGATCTCGAAGAGGGCGTCAGCCACGAGGCGGCGTCGCTCGCGGGTCACCTGAAGCTCGGCCGCCTCGTGTACGTCTACGACGACAACCACATCTCCATCGACGGGCCCACCGAGCTGAGCTACAGCGACGACGTCGGCAAGCGCTTCGAGGCGTACGGCTGGCACGTCGACCGCATCGGCGAGGTCGCCAACGACACCGACGCGCTGGAGGCGGCGTTGCGGCGCGCGATGGCGGACGAGGACGCGCCGTCGATGATCATCCTGCGCAGCCACATCGGGTGGCCGTCACCGAAGTACACCGACACCGAGCACGCGCACGGCAACCCGCTCGGCGAGGACGAGGTGCGCGTCACCAAGGAGATCCTCGGGCTGCCGCCGGACGAGACGTTCTACGTCCCCGACGACGTGCTCGCCTTCTACCGCGAGGCCGGCCTCCGCGGCCGCCCGCAACGCGAGGAGTGGGAGCGGCGCATCACCTCGATCGACATCGACCGCGCCGCGTTCGACGCCTGCCTCGCCGGCCGTGGCATCGAGGGGTGGGACCAGAAGCTGCCGACGTGGTCGGTCGGCGACAAGGTCGCCACCCGCAAGGCGAGCGGCGCCTGCGTGCAGGCGCTCGTCGACGTCGTGCCCGGCCTGATGGCCGGCGGCGCCGACCTCACCGGCAACACCGGCACCGTGATCAAGGACCACGGCGTGCAGTCGGTCGCGGAACCCGGCGGTCGCCAGATCTACTTCGGCATCCGCGAGCACGGCATGGGCGCGGCGATGAACGGCATGGCCCTGCACGGCGGCGTGGTCCCCGTGGGCGGCACGTTCTTCGTGTTCAGCGACTACATGCGCGGCAGCGTCCGCCTCGCCGCCATCAGCGAGGCGAAGGTCGTGTACTCGTGGACGCACGACTCCGTCGGTCTCGGCGAGGACGGTCCGACGCACCAACCGATCGAGCACCTCGCCGCCGTGCGGGCCATGCCGGGGCTGCGGATCATCCGCCCCGCCGACGGCAACGAGACCGCGGTCGCGTGGCAGGTGGCGATCGACGGCACGGGCCCGACGGGGTTGATCCTGAGCCGCCAGGACCTCCCGGTGGTCGTCACGCCGGAGCAGGCACGGGGCCTGAAGCGGGGGGCGTACGTCGTCGCGCAGAGCGACGGCGTGGGCGACCCGGAGGACGACCTCGATGTCGTGCTGATCGGGACCGGGTCCGAAGTGGCGGTGTGCCTCGACGCCAAGCCACTGCTCGAGGACGACGGGCTCAAGGTGCGCGTCGTGTCGATGCCGTGCTGGGAGCTGTTCGAGGACCTCGACGAGGAGGCGCAGTCCGAGGTGCTGCCTCCCGACGTCCCCACGCTCGCCGTGGAGGCGTCCGCGTCGTTCGGGTGGGATCGCTGGGCCGACGACTCGGTGTCGATCGACCGCTTCGGCGCGTCGGCGCCGGGCAAGGTGGCACTGGAGAACTTCGGGTACACCGGGGCCAACGTCGCCGACCGCGCCCGCCAACTGCTCGACGAACTGGACGAGGAGAACTGATCCGATGACGAAGCTGCAGCGTCTGCACGAGGAGTTCGGCCAGAGCCCCTGGCTCGACAACCTCAAGCGAGGGTGGATCACGTCCGGTGAGCTGGCCCGCTGGGTCGAGCGCGGGGTGCGGGGCATCACGTCGAACCCGACGATCTTCGCCAAGGCCATCGAGGGCGCCGCCGATTACGACGACCAGTTCCGTGAGCTGGCGAAGTCCGGGCATTCGGTCGAGGACTCGTACTGGGAGCTCGTGAAGCAGGACATCGAGGACGCGCTCGCCCTGCTGCGTCCTGTCTACGACGAGAGCAAGGGCCACGACGGGTTCGTGTCCGTCGAGGTGGCGCCCGAACTGGCGCGTGAGACGGCGAAGACGATCGACGCCGCCCGCGGCCTGTGGCAGCAGATCGACGAGCCCAACCTGCTCGTGAAGATCCCGGGTACGGAGGAGGGCCTCGCCGCCATCCGCACCTGCCTGAGCGAAGGCATCAACATCAACGTGACGTTGCTGTTCGGCCTCGAGCGCTACGGCGAGGTCATCGACGCGTACATGCAGGGCCTCGAGGACCGGCTCGCCGCCGGCGGCGACATCAGCCGCATCGACAGCGTGGCGTCGTTCTTCGTGAGCCGGGTCGACACCGAGGTCGACCGTCGGCTCGAGGCCATCGGCACCGACGACGCGCTCGCCCTGCGCGGCAAGGCCGCCGTCGCCAACGCGCAACTCGCCTACGAGCTGTTCCTCGACCGCTGCAAGAGCGATCGGTGGCAGGCGCTGGTGGCGAAGGGCGCCGAGGCGCAGCGGCCGTTGTGGGCGTCGACGTCGACGAAGAACCCCTCGTACCCGCCCACCTTGTACGTCGACACGCTGATCGGCCCCGACACCGTCAACACGATGCCGGAGGCGACGCTCGAGGCGTTCGACGAGGGCGGCACGCTCGACCGCACCATCGACCACGACTTCGCGGTCGCGCACCAGGTGATGGAGCAGCTCGCCGCCGTCGGCATCGACATGCGCGACGTCACGCGGACCCTCGAGGAAGAGGGCGTCTCGTCGTTCTCGAAGTCCTTCGACGAGCTCATCTCGAGCCTCGAGACGAAGGCCGACGAGCTGAAGCAGCAGTAGCGCGGTTTTCCGGTACGCGCGCGCCAGCCAACTACGTTCTGCGCCGATGAACGGACAGCTCGTCATCGTCGACGACGTCCCGACCGCGTTCAGCGAGCGCGTCTCGGCCTGCTACGCAGCGCGACCGAACGACGGCTTCACGTTCGCGCTGTCCGGCGGGTCCACCGCGCGCGCGTGCTACGAACGCCTCGCCGCCGCCGACGCCGGCATCGACTGGTGGAAGGTGGACCTGTACTGGGGCGACGAGCGCTGCGTGCCCCTCGACGACCCCGACTCGAACTACCGCCTCGCCCGAGAGGCGCTCCTCGACCGCGTCGGCGCCGCCAACGCCACGTACCCGATGCGCTGCGAGGACGGGCCCGACCCGTACCAGCTCCGCATCGGTGAGCTCGGCAAGCTCGACCTCGTCCACCTCGGGCTCGGACCCGACGGGCACACCGCGTCGCTGTTCCCGCAGTCCCCCGCCCTCGAGGCCGATCCCGGTCGCCTCGTGGTGATGAACGAGGACCCGCTCGGCAACAACAAGTGGCCGCGCATGACGCTGACGTTCGCCGGCATCGCGCGCGCCCGCCTCGTCGTCGTGACCGTGGCGGGCGAGGAGAAGCGCGACGCGCTGCGGCGCGTGGTCGAGGGCGACCCGACGGCGCCGGCGTCGCACGTCACCGCCGACGAGGTCGTGTGGCTGGCGGACCGCGCCGCGGCCGCTGACCTGCCCTGATCCACCGCGCCATCGCCCACCGACGACCGGTCGATTTGGCGATGTCGCCGTAGTCCGCATTGCCCATATCCGAGCGCTCGGAGCGCGCCGATTTCGACCCGGGATTTTTCGCCGATTCGTCCCTGATCGGGACCACCTCGGCCTCCGGCAGTGCTACGGTTTCCGAGGCGGCGCGGGTGTCTGAAGCAGCACGGCGACAGGAGCGAACGTCGCGCCAGGGGGAGAAGCGGTGCGGGCGCCGACGTACGAGCTCTGCTCGTGATCCAGCTCATCGACCAGGCCTTGGAGCAGTACCTCCGCGCCGTGGTGCCCCTCCCCGAGTCGGCCGTCGACATCTCCTTCGCGGCCCCTGACAAGACATGGGGAAAAGCGGTCACCCGGCCGTCGGTGAACCTCTTCCTGTGGGACGTCAAGCGGTCCGCGCCCCTCGCCCAGACGGGCGTCATCGAGCAGGCCGCGGACGGTCGCGTCGTCCGTCGCCCGCCGCTGCCGACCATCGATCTCAACTACTTCGTGACGGCCTGGGCCGCAGAGGAACGTGACGAACATCAGCTCCTCGGTTCGGTGCTGACCACGATCCTCGCGACATCGGAATTGCCGCAGGACTACGTGCCCGAACAATTCCGCGGTCTGACGCCTGTTTCGGTCGACATCGCCACCAGCGCGCAGCGCAAACCAGGCGATTTCGTGAGCATCCTCGACGGGCAATTGAAGCCAGGACTCGAGGTCAAGGTCACCCTCGAGCTCGACATCATCCCTTGGCGCGAAGCGGGGCCGCCGACCGAGGTCATCGAAGTGGGCGTGGGACGGGCGGCGCCGAGCGTCGCCGCGCCCGATGCCGCCGCAACCGGCATCAACGGCACGCCCCGACCGGTGCGCCGACGGCGAAGCGGCTCGGTGGTCGTCGAAGGGCGGCGCGAGGCCCCGGTCGAGGAGCAGCAGTGACGAAGTACCCGCGTTCCCGATGCGCATAGAGCTCCTCACACCGTCCGTCGCGCTCGGGCCTGGCACCGCGGGTGTCGTCGAGGTCGACGTCTTCAACACCGGCGACACCATCGACGGGGTGACGGGCCGCATCGTCGGGCTCGACGCGGCGTGGGTGACCGCGTCGCCGCCGCAGCTCGCGCTGTTCCCCGAGACGAGCGGGCGGCTCCAGCTCCGCGTCAGCCTGCCACCGGAATTCCCCGCCGGCACGCACGTCCTCACCGTCGAGGTGAGCTCGTCGGTCGATCCGACGTCGGCGGCCTACGCCGACGTCGAGCTCGTCGTCGCGTCCGTGACGCAGGCCGAGTTGATGGTCCTGCCCGGCAGCGTGACCGGGAAGAAGCGAGGCCGCTTCTCGGTGATGTGCGAGAACACCGGCAACACGCCGTTGTCGGTCGCCTTCACCGCCGCCGACCCGGAACGGGCGCTGCGCTACGACTTCGAACCGTCGTCGTTCGACGTCGGCCCCGGCGAGACGATGAGCGGCGCGCTCGTCGTGCAGGGTCGCCGGCACCTCTTCGGGGGCGAGGCCAACCGGGGCATCAGCGTGCTCGGCGAAGGCGTCGACGTGGAGCTCTCGGCCCACGCCACGTTCACGCAGAAGCCCGTGTTCTCGCGCGGCCCGATGACGATCCTCGCCCTCGCCGCCATCATCGCGTTGTGGGCGGGCGCGCTGCTGTTCGGCCTCAGCCAGGTCCTGAACCACGATCCGCTGGCGAAGGCGGCGCCGGCGTCGTTCTTCGCGGGCGTGCCCGGCGGCGTCAACGGCGAGGGCAACGCGGCCGCGCCGCTCGGCGCCGTCAACAAGCAGGGCGCGGCGTCGAAGGATCTCGGCGGGACGATCACCGGCACCGTGCGGGCCGTCAGCACGCAGGCGGGCGTGGGCCGCATCACCGTCGAGGCCATCCGCGAGAGCAAGAACGGGCCCGTCCTCGTGTCGTCGGCGGCCACGCAGGAAGACGGCACCTACGCCGTCGGCGGCCTGCTGCCCGGCGTGTACAAGCTGCGGTTCAGCTCGTCGGGGTTCAAGGACGTGTGGTACCCGACCGCGGGCGACATCGGATCCGCGAAGCAGGTGACGGTCAGCGCGGTCGCGCAGACGAAGGGCATCGACACGACGATCACCGGCCTGCCCGGCTCGATCGGCGGGAAGGTCGACGTGGGCTTCACGACCGCGCCGGTGAGCGTCGACGTGAGCGTGCGGCCGATCCTCGCCAACGTCCCCGGCCCGCCCCTTCCCGCGACGCAGACCGACGCCAGCGAGCAGTTCAACATCCCCGCGCTCGCGACCCCGGCGTCGTACGAGCTCACGTTCTTCGCACAGGGTTACCAACCGACGACCGTGGTGCAGCAGCTGCGGGGCGGCGAAGCGCTGGTGACGAACACGGTGCGGCTCTCGGCGCGTGACGGCTCCATCACCGGCCTCGTCACCGACGGCGTCAACCCTCTCGGCGGCGTCGTCGTGACCGCCATCGCGGGCGACAAGAGCGTCACGAGCGCGACACCGACGAGCGGTTCCGTCGGTCGCTTCACGCTCGCCAACCTGACGAGCCCGCAGACGTACCTCCTCACGTTCACGAAGGACGGCTTCGGCGCCGAGACCGTGGCCGTCGACCTCGGCCCCGGCGAGGACCGCGCCGACCTCCAGGTCGCGCTGACCGGCGGCACCGGCAGCATCTCGGGCAAGGCGCTCGACGAAGGCGGCAACGGCATCGGCGACGTCACGGTGAACGTGACCGGCGGGACGACGAGCCTCACGACCCGCACGCTCACGGCGGGCGCGACCGGCACGTACTTCGTGTCCGGGCTGCCGACACCCGGCGAGTACGCGGTGACGTTCAGCACGCCGGGCCGCGCCACCGTCACCGTTCCGGTGACGCTCGGTTCGAGCGGGCTCGCCACGAACGTGAACGGCACGCTGTCGTCCACGCTCGGCAACCTCAGCGGCAACGTCATCAGCAGCGTGTCGAGCACCGGCATGGCGGGGGCGACCATCTCGGTCACCGATGGCAGCAACGTGCGCACCACGGTGAGCTCGAACTCGCCGACGCAGGGCTTCTTCCAGGTCGACGGGCTCGCACCGGGCTCGTACACGGTCACGATCAGCGCGACCGGTTTCAAGCAACGCACCACGTTCATCACGATCAGCGCGGGCCAGAACCTCGTGCTCGATCCGACCGACACGACATTGAGCCCGTAATGCGAGTCGACGCCTTTCCCGCACACGCGACCCTGACCCCGGGCCAGCCCCTCGTCATCGAGGTGCAGGTCTTCAACACCGAGCCCGTCATCAGCGCGCACCGCGTGCGCGTGCTCGGCGTCGACCCTGCCTGGATCACGCTCGACCAGGACCAGCTGTCCCTGTTCCCGGACACGATGGGCGTCGTCGTCGTGACGATCACGCTGCCGCCCGGCATCCCCGCCGGCACGCGCCAGCTCACGGTGCAGGTCAGCGAGCTCACACCGCCGAACGGCACCGAGAACGTCGTCGTCGACCTCACCGTCCCCGACGAGCAGGGCGCCCGCATCGCCATCGATCCGGTCTCGACCACCGCGGGCACGACGACGTCGGTGACGGTGATCCTCGAGAACGAGGGCAACACGGACCTCGATCTCCGCCTCGAAGGCATCGACGAAGAGGACCGCATCCAGTTCGCGTTCGATCCACCGGAGGTCGGGCTGGCGCCTGGCGAGCGCGTCGCGGCCACGGCGACGTTGCGGTCGCGACGCCCGTTCGCGGGGCAGCCGAAGGCGCGCACCTACACCGTCCGCGCGCTCGGCACCGATCCGCCGATGGAGGCCTTCGGCGCGTTCGTGCAGCGGCCCCGCCTCACGCGGGGCACGCTCAGCCTGCTCGGCCTGCTCGCCGCCGTGAGCGTGTTCGCGGCAGTCATCACCGTCACGCTCGGGCGCGTCGTCGACAAGTCGACCAAGGACCGCGACCTTCTCCTCCAGGTGATGAACGGGCAGAACGCGAACGCGGTGAGCAACCCGGCGTCGATCGCGGGGAAGGTGTCGCTCCTCACGTCCGGCGCCGGCATCGGCGGCGTCACGGTCGAGGCGTTCCAGTCCGGCAGCACGAGCGGCAGCCCGCTGACGACGACGGCATCCGCCAACGACGGCACCTACACGGTGAAGGGGCTGCCCGCCGGCTCGTACAAGCTGCGCTTCTCGGGCGCCGGGTTCACGCAACTCTGGTACCCGCAGTCGCTCACCCCCGACAACGCGAAGGAGGTGCAGGCGTCCGCCGGGCAGGCGGTGAACGGCGTCGACATGCGCCTCGGCGGCGTGCCCGGGAAGATCTCCGGCCACGTCTTCGGCAGCACGCCGACCGACGCCGCCGGCGCCACCGTCGGTCTCACGATCCCCGGCACCGTCCCGGGCGTGACCCCGACCGGCGGAACGAGCGGCGCCGCGTTGCAGGACCAGACGACACCGACCACTTCGGCGGCGTCGTCCGCGCCGGGCGCGATCACCGGGCCGGCGTCCGCCAACCCGTTGGTGACGACCGCGCCGGTGGGTGCGGACGGCACGTTCACCCTCGACAACGTGCCCTCCCCGAGCACGTACGACCTCACGGTGAGCAAGGACGGCTTCGCCACCGAGGTGCAGCGCGTCAACCTCGCCGCCGGCGAGGAGCGCACCGGCGTCGAGATCCTGCTGCGCAAGGGTGACGGGCTCATCAGCGGGCACGTGTTCGACGCGAACGGACCGATCGGTGGCGTCACGATCACCGCGTCCGACGGGAAGTCGATCTCCGGGACGGTGTCGCTGACGCAGGACGACATCGGCGCGTTCACCCTGCGCAACCTCCCCACGCCGGCGACCTTCACGTTGCTCTTCAGCAAGTCGGGGTTCGCGACGCAGACGTTGACGTTGACGCTCGCGCCCGCCCAGCAATTGACCGGTGTCGTCGCCACCGTGACCGGTGGCGCGGGCTCCGTGTCCGGCCAGGTCACGTCGTTGCGCACCGGCCAACCGCTGGGCGGCGTGTCGATCGCGGTGACGAACGGCGCGCTCACGTTGCAGAGCGCGTCGTTGAGCATCGACCCGGTCGGCTCGTACCGCGTCGACGGTCTGCCCATCCCCGGCACGTACACGATCACGTTCTCGGGCGCAGGGCTCGCACCGGTGACGCAGGCCTTCGACATCGACGCGTTCGGTCACAAGGACGCGGTGGTGAACGCGACGATGCCACCGTCCTCGGGAAGCGTGAGCGGGCGCGTCGTGCGCCAGGTGGCGCCCTCCGAGGGTGTGGGCGAGGTCGACGTCGCGTTGTCGAACGGCAGCAGCACGTTCCGCACCGTGACGGCGTCGGCTCCCGCCGAGTCGCTCGGTCGCTTCCGCCTCGACGGCGTGCCACCGGGCACCTACACGATCACGTTGTCGCGCGTCGGGTCGGCACCGGTCTCGATCATCGTCCCGGTGTCGGTCGACCAACCGGTCGACCTCGGCGACATCCAGATCGGCGACCCCGCCATCCTGCGCGGGACGGTCTTCCGCTCGAGCAGCACACCGGGGCTGGACGACACGCCGTTGCAGGGCGCGCAGGTCAAGGTCTACGTGCTGTCGCAGTACCCCACGGTCGTCGCGCAATCGGTGATCACGGGCGCGGACGGCACGTTCGTGTTCACCGGGCTCGTCGCGCCCGAGTCCTACATCGTGGAGTTCTCCTTCCCCGCCGGCGCGCCCGCGCAAGCGACACGACTGGTCAACAACCCACCGTTGCAGCCCAACGAAGACCGTGACATCACGACGATCAACAACGACCCGTCCACGCACATCAAGCTGACGACGGGATGAGCGGGGGAACGATGCTCCACGTCGATCCGGTACGCGTCGACGCCACACCGGGACATCGCACGTCGGCGCTCGTGTCGATCCACAACCGCGGCGACGCGCCCGCGACGGCGCTCGTGCACACGGTCGGGCTCGGCCCCGGATGGTCGGCGCCGCCGTTCACGACGGCGCCCATCGAGCCGGGCGCCCGCCTCGACGTCGAGATCGAGATCGACATCTCCGCCGGGTTCCCGCCGTGCGAGCACCTCGCCGGCGTCGAGGTCGAGGGCTTCGACACGGCGACGGGCGCGTCGCTCGGCACCGCGTTCGCCGACCTCGTGCTCGTGATCGGTGACGGCGCGCAGATCCAAGCGGTGCTCGAACCGGCGGACGTCGTCGGCGGCGGGCGCGCCCGCTTCCTCGTCAGCCTCCGCAACCGCTCCCGCCAGGCGTTGCGGGTGCGCATCGAAGGCTCGTCGCCGTCGCCGCAACTCGACGTCGGCTTCGCCGAGGACGCGCCCACGCTCCCGCCGGGGCAGACGATCAAGATCGAGGGACGCATCCGCAGCAACCGCCCGTTGTTCGGGGCCCGCCACCGGGTGCCGTTCTTCGTCAAGGTGCAGGGACGCACGACCCCTGTCACCCTCGACGGGTCGTACACGCAGCGGCCGGTGCTCTCCGGCACGGGCATGAAGGTCCTCGCCATCCTCGCGGTGGTCGCGCTGTGGGGCAGCCTGCTCGTCGTCGGTCTCGGCCGTCTCGGCGCGCGCGACGAGGGCAACACGAACGCGGCCGCCAAGGCGGCCGCCGCCGGTGCGAACGGGAACGGCAACGGCAACGGATCGGACAGCGGCAACAGCAACGGCACCGGCACCGGTGACAACGGCAACGGGAACGGCAGCGGCGACCAGGGCAGCACGAACGCGCCGTCCGAGGTGAAGATCGGCGGCAAGGTCAAGAGCAAGGACCCCGCGGGTGTGACGGTCACGCTCGAGCCGACGTCGCTCGTCGACGAGAACGCGCAGGGCGCCACCTTCCAGGAAGGCAGCACGCCGACGAACGCGCTGGGCATGCACTACGGGCACCGCAGCGCCGACACCCCGTCGCTCGTGGCTCCGACCAAGACGACCACCACCGACGCCGACGGTGCGTGGGCGTTCGCGGCCGTGCACGCGCCGGGCTACTACCTGCTCACGTTCTCGAAGAACGGCTACGCGACGCGCAAGTTCGTCGTCACCGCGCCGGACGACGGCACGCCGGTCAACCTCGAGGCCGACCTCGAGCCGGGCGACGGCTCGCTCGGCGGCACGGTCACCGACGCGAACGGCGCGCCCCTCGGCGGCGTCGACCTGTCGATCAGCGACGGCACGAACACCGTCACGACCGCCACCCCGACCACGGGCGAGGTCGGCAACTGGGGCGTGCAGGGCCTCACGACGCCCGGCACGTACCTCATCACCGCGTCGCGCCGCGGGTTCGGGACGGAGACGCAACTCGTCGACCTCGGCGCGGGCGACTCCAAGGGCGATGTCGGCATCCAGATGCACGCCGGCGTCGGCACGATCAGCGGCCTGGTGACCGACGGCTCGTCGTCGGCGCCCACCGACGCGGGCGCGAAGGGTGTCACCGTCAGCGTGACGAGCGGCGACCTCGTGCGCACGGTCACCACCGCCACCGTCGGTCAGGCGGGCTCGTTCGCCGTGCCGCAGCTCCCCCTGCCGGGCAGCTACACCGTGACCGTCACCGGCGCGGGCTTCCTGCCGTCGACGCAGCGCGTCGACCTCGACCCGGCGGACCACCAGAACGCCAACCTCGCCATCGTGCTCACCCGCTCGACGGGGTCGGTCACGGGCAAGGTCACCGACGACACCAGCGTCGGGCTCGACAACGTCGGCATCACGATCGCCAACGAGACCGTGAAGCTCAAGACGACCAGCGCCACCGCGCTCGACGGCACGTTCGTGCAGAACGAGGTGCCACCGGGCCACTACGTCGTGACGTACGAGAAGACGGGGTACATCACGCAGTCGGCCGAGATCGACGTGGTCGCGGGGGCCAGCACCGAGGTGCCGACGATCGCGCTGCCGACCGCGCCGCCGCCGTCCACGACCGAGGTCGGGACCGTCACGATCAGCGTGCGCGACATCGCCGACAGCTCGTTGCTCGGTGACACCGACAACGTCACCGTCACGTACACCGACGACAACCATCCCACCCCGCAGTCGCCGGCGAGCCTGTCGGGGGGTGTCGCCATCTTCAACGGCGTCGACCCGGGCATCGCCACGTTCACGGCCAAGGCGGACCACTTCGCACCGGGCACCGCGCAGGTGAAGGTGCTCCCGAACCTGAGCGTCGACAGCACGATGTTCCTCGTGCACAACGCGGTCGTGAGCGGCTCGGTCAACGACGGCTCCGGCACGCACATCACGGGTCAACCCGTCACGACCTCGTGCCCGAACGACGACGGCTCCGCCCGCAACGCGGGCGTCTGCGTCATCGCCACCCTGCGCGCCAACACGACCGTGAAGCGCCGGGTCGTGGCGGACCCGTCGACCGGCGGCTACATCTTCGACGGCACGCTCGACCCCGGGATCTGGGATCTCACCGCGGTGGCGGCGGGCTTCATCACGAACGATCCGATCGGCGTGAACGTGGTCGCGGGGAAGACGATCACGCAGGACATCGTGTTGCACTCGTACGGCCGCATCCAGGCGGACGTGCAGACCCCGAACAGCACCGACGGCTCGCTCATCCACTTCGACGGCGCGACGGTGTCGCTGTACCTCGGCTCGGCGTGCTCCGGCACGCCCATCGCCACGGGCAGCACGGCCAACCGTGCACCGGTGCTCTTCGCCAACCTGCCCTCGACCACGTACTGCCTGTCGGCGTCGGGCACGGGTTTGACGCTCAAGTCGACGCTCAACGTCAGCACCACGGTCGACACGACGTCGTCGGTGACGCTCCTGCTCCTCGCGCAGAGCAGCCCGGCGAAGGCGGTGCTGCACGGCCGCGTCGTGTACGACGCCAACGGCACGCCGACCCCGCTGGCGAACGCGCACATCACGGTGACCGGGATCAGCTACCCGGTGAACAGCAACCCGCCGCCGCCCTACAACACGATCCGGTCGACGACGGCGAGCGTGACCTCGGGCAGCGACGGCACGTTCACGGTGGACACCACCGGGTTCGACTTCGCGCTCGGCGACGTCCACGTCTCACCCGACTCGACGACGACGCAGTTCGTCGACCAGACGTTCGTGAACCACACCATCTGGGGCCCGTCCAGCGGCAACTACGACTTCACGGTGCAGCCGCTGCCGGGTCGCGTCGTCGGCAGCGGACCGTGTGCGGCGGCGCCGTGCGCAGCGAAGATCTCCTACGACCCGTCGACCGCGACCGACGACAAGACGCAGGTCGCCATCACGATGACCTCGCCCGCCAACACCGGCGTGTCGTTCACCGTCGACAGCAACGGCATCATCGGTGTCCGCGACTCCCGCCTCACGACGCCGACGACGAACGGCATCCTTCCGGGCACGTACACGATCTCGTACACCCGCGCCGGGTTCGTGAGCGTGCCGTCGCGGACGTTCACGGTCGCGCCCGGTGGCACGGTGAACCTGGACCAGACGCTCGAGAAGCTCGGTTCGCTCGCGGTGACGGTCGAATGCAGCTTCACCGACAACGCGGGCACGACGACCACCTCGACACCAGACCGCGCACGCGTCACGTTGAGCCGCACGTCGAACTTCACGTCGCAGACGCTGTTCGGCGACAAGGACGCGAACGGCAACCTCGTCGTGAACTTCCCCGACCTGCGAGCGACGACGACGACGGCGAGCGACGGGCAGTACTCCATCGACGTGGCCGCCGCCGGATGCCAAGCCACGTCGCAGTCCTTCGACATCTCGACCGGTGAGGCCCACGACGAGACGGCGACGCTCGGCAAGCTGGGGTCGATAAAGGGCAAGGTCCTCGGCAAGATCAACGCCAACAGCCGCTCGACCACGCCCGTGGTGGGCGCCACCATCCAGACCTCGCGCAACGGCAAGGACTTCAGCGCCGTCACCGGACCGGATGGCAGCTTCACGCTCACCGGCACGCTCGGCAACACGTCCGCCGACGATGTCGAGGGTCTCGACGCGACCGATCCCACCAACTCGTCCGACGTCTACAACCTGACCGTCACCGACCAGGACTACTCCTCGCCGGCCACGGGGCCGACGGCGACGGTGAGCGCCGGGCAGGACACGACGGTGGCGGACATCATCCTCATCAAGAAGTCCGCCTCGATCAGCGGCAGCGTGCGTGAGGACACGACGACCGGCCCGCTCCTCACGAACGCCAGCGTCGTGGCGACGAGCGCGGAGGCGGGGCGGACCGTCGGTCCCATCGCCATCACGACGGGCAACTACACGCTCAGCGGGCTCGAGCCCGTCGGCTGGACGCTGAACTTCTCTGCACCGAACCACGGCCCGGTGTCGCTGACCGTGAACCTCACGCCGAACTCGTCGGCGACCGTGAACGCCGTGCTCCCACAGCGATCGAACACGATCACGGGCTCCGTGCAGTCGACGTTCGGCGACACCGCGCAAGCGGAGGCGGGCGTCACGATCACGGTGACGCGCACGGACGTGAACCCGCCGACGCAGGTGGGCACGACGACGACGGCGGACGGCACCGACGTCACGCACCCGAAGGGGAGCTTCTCCGTCGGTCAGCTCCCCGATGGCAGCTACAAGGTGTCGTACTCGAAGACCGGGTTCAACGGCGGCGCCGACGACCAGTTCGCGCTGAGCAACGGCCAGGTGTTCCAGCTCAACCACACGGTGACCGCCATCCCCGCGAAGGTCACGCTGAACCTGAAGACGGCGGTCGGCTCGAGCAACATCTCGGGTTCGACCTTCACGTTGACACCCGGGTCCGGTCAGCGGGGCACGACGCAGACGAGCCCCGCGACCGATGCGAGCGGCAACGCCGTTCTCCCCCAGGTGTACCCGAGCACGTACACCGTCACGGTCACCCACAGCAACGCGAACACGCCGCAGCACCTCACGACGCTGGACACGACGACGTTGACGGTGGCGTTCGGCGGCGCGGACCAGTCCGCCAACTTCGTGGTGCAGGAGGCGAGGCTCCACGGCACCGTGAAGACGCAGGACACGGCGTCGCCGGCGTCCGCAGAAGCGTCCTACGGGGTCAAGATCTTCAACGGCAACGTCAGTGACACGAGCGGCACCGCGGACTTCACCGCGACGACTGGCAGCGACGGCGTCTACGACATCTACGTGCCGGGACGCAGTGACGGCTACACGTTGCGCTTCTTCCTCGACAGCAACCACAGCTCCGACACGTCGGTGCACGTGTCGGCCGCCAACGGTGCCAACGTCACGACGGACTACACGTTCGTGAAGTTCGCGTCGATCGACGTCACGGTGACACCGAAGGCGGGATCGACGTACACGATCCAACTCGATTCGGGGACGCCGGTCGCCGGCACGTCGCACTCGTTCACCGGGCTGACGCCGGGCACGGACTACACGATCACCGTGGAGGAGACGACCACGACCTCCGGCGGCGGATCGACGACGACCACCGTGATCACCCACCGCTCGAAGAACTCGACGGTGACGGCGGTACCCGGCTCCAACCCGGTCACCTTCGACTTCTCGACCTGATCCCCGCCGGCGGGGCGGTGATCAGGAAGGGTCAGCCGAGGGTCAGCGCCAGCAGGATGATGGCGGCCACCACGGCGAGGACGATGAGGACGAGCGGCCACACCGATCGCTTCACCACCACCGGCTCGGGCGGTGGTGGGGGCGGCGGTGGCGGTGGGGGCGGCGGCGCCTCCTCGACGACGACCGGCGCGGGACGCAGGTCGCTCCCGCAGCGGAGGCACACCGTGTTCACGATCGGGTTCGGCTCGGTGCACACCGGGCAGTCGATCGACGCCTCGGCGACGCGGCCCGCGATGCCCGGCAGGCGCCGGAGGCTGTCGCCGTTGGCCTCGCCCACCCCGGCCGTGGCGAACTCGGTCGAGCGAGCCCAGAACAACGGGTAGTCGCACACGCGGCAGAACTCGTCGGCGGACCGGCGCAGCTGGTCCAGTCGCGACACGGTGCCGCACGAGGGGCACGTGATCTCGGGCATCAGACGGGGACCTCTTCCGTGGGGGCGCCGGCGGGCGGCCACAGCTGCCGCTCGCCGACGAACAACTCGAACGTGACGTGCGCGGGGAGCTCGTCGGCGACGAGCGCGACGAAGTCCTCCTCCGCGACCCAACCGGTGGACTCGACCTGCATGCGCACGTGCGGTGGCAGGCGCGGCGCTTCGCCCTCGGGGAACACGCCACCGCTCTCCTCCACCGACACCGGCCCGCCGCTCACGAGGCCGAGGAAGCCCTCGAGCCCTCGGCGCGTCCCGCGCCACGCCAGGATCTTGGCGCTCTCGCGCACGATGCGGCGCTGCAGCTCGTGCGGCAGCGACGAGTCGATCGACGCCACGCCCAGCCACGAACCGAGCCACCGCACGACGGGCTCGGGCGCGACCGTGACGTCGACGATGTTGTCGAGGTTGTCGACACCCTCGAGCATCGTCGTGGCCACGTCCTGGAAGATGGCGACGAAGCGCGTGAAGAAGTCGTCCTCGAGCATGCCCATCGGCAGCTGGTTGAGGAGCCAGTCGGAACGGCGGGTCATCAGCGCACGACGACCTGGTGGGCGGCGGACAGGAACAGCGAGTGACGGTCGAGGCGGATGAGCTCCTTGCCGGTGCCGTGCCGGCGCCCGTTGCGGAGGTCGAACTCGAACAGCAGCACCTCTTCGACGCGATCGACGCCCTCGACCGCCTCGAGCATCTGCGCGATCGGCGCCGCGTTGAGGTCGGTGTCGAACGGCCAGCCGTCGCCGTCGGGGCCGCCCGTCAGCGGGTTGATGAAGTCGTACAACAGGTCGATGGCGCGCTGGCGCACCAACGTGGCGGGACGGCCGGGCAGGGCACGCACGAGCGCGGCGACCGTCACGCCCTGGTAGTAGGGCACGCCGACCTCGACGGTGGTGCCGAGCACCCGCCGTTCGTCGAGGCGGTCGCTGATCGCCCGCACGACCTGCGGGGACAACGCGAAGTCGTCGAGCTCGTGGAGCTCCGGCGCGCGGCGGACGTGGGGGACGACGAGCACGCGCACGGGACCACCGGACTCGACCGGTGGCAGGCAACGGGCGCGGGCGACCTCGGCGGACGCCTCGAGCGACAGGCGCTCGTAGTCGCGCGCGGTGACCGCGCGCGAACCGGTGCGCAGCGTCATCGGCCCCCGCTGCTTCGCGTTCTCGACGGACTCGGCGTCGACACCGCCGCTCGCGGGCGCCAGGTTGGCGACGCGATCGACGAACGGCACCGTCGTGCGCAGCACCGTCAGCGTGCCGGCGCCGACGTTGCCCGAATCACCACCACCGTGGCGGTAGCCGGTGACGACGATCTCGGCCCCGTCGCGCGGCACGGCGCCGTGCTGGCGGATGGAACCGTCGGGGTAGCGCACGCGCGGCCCGAAGCGGACCGCACCCGACGCGCCGTCCCACACGTAGTGCTCGTCCTCGGGGCCGGACGACGTGAAGTCGTCGACCTCGGTCCACTCCTCCACACCGTCGGTCGTGATGACGCGGATGCGCTCGCCCTCCCTGCGGGGCAGCACCGGCGGGCGCGAGACGACGAACATCTGCGACGGCTGCCCGTCGCTGCGACCGAGCGTCTCCGTCGACATCGCGACCGCGTGCTCGGCGGTGACCGTGCCGCCGAGGCTCGACGCCTCGATGGAGCGGATCTGCGGCGACGCCTGGTAGGGCGGCTGCCCCGCGCCGGCGGGCACGAGGCGAGCGCGGATCCAGTGGGCGCGGCTGCCGCCGAGCGTGAGCGGCTCGTGCGCCATCGGCACGACGAGCGACACGGCGCCGTCGCGGTTGAGCCCGCCGGTGGAGTCGGCGTGCACGCGCATCGGCACCCACGCCTCCCCGGACCACGCCTCCCACACCAGCGGCGGGTTGTCGGGATCGACGCCGATCCCCTCTATCGACGCCTGTACGTCGAGGCGCACGAGGTTGCCCGCGAGCGTCCGTTCGAAGCCGAGGTAGAGCGCGTCGCCGGGCGTCAGCGGGTTCGACTGGAAGCACACGACGACGCCGCCCTCGTACCGCAGGTCGTCCCACGCGTCGGCGAACAGTTCGTCGTTGCCGGCCTGCGACGTACGCGCCGCGATCAGCACCGGCGGCGCGATGACGAGATCGGCCACCGTCGAGAACACGATCTCCTCACCCTCGGCGGCGCCGAACGTCGCCACCTGCGTGCCCGCGGGCACGTTGACCTCGTGGTCGAGGACGGTCGACAACCAGAACGTGAGGTCGGCGCGCGCCACCGACGGCGGGAAGGGCTCGATGCCGACGAGCTCGAGGAACTTCGTGTAGAAGCGATCCGGCACCTGGTTGAGGCGGTACAGGATCATCTCGCTCATCCATGCGAACAGCTCGATCAGCGCGACACCGGGGTCCGACAGGTTGTGGTTCGTCCACTCGGGGCAGTAGCGCGGGATCAACCGCTTCGCTTCGTCGACGATGTCCTGGAAACGACGATCGTCGAGATCGGGGACGGGCAGCACCATCAGGATTCCTCTCGAGGGATCACGTAGAACGGGAACACGAGGTTGCGGCGGTCGTTCGTCGTGCGCACGCGGTAGGTGACGGCGATGCGCACGAGTGCGTGCTCGCTCGGGTCGGGCGTGACCTCGACGTGCTCGAGATCGACGCGTGGCTCCCACTGCGCGACCGCTTCGCGCACCGCCTGCGCCATCAAGCCGAGCGTGTTGGCGTTGATCGGCTCGAAGAGCAGCTCCCAGATGCGACACCCGAACTGCGGGCGCATCACGCGTTCGCCGGGCGCGGTGGCCAGCACGACGCGGATCGACCGGTCGAGGTCCTCCGGGCCGGTCGTCAACGAGATCGAGCCCGTGTGGTCGACCCCCATCGGGAACGTGATGCCGCGGCCGATGAAGGCCGGATCGGCGATGCTGCCGTCGGGCAGGCGAACGGGGGGTTCGATGTCGGACATCAGTTGATCTGCACTCCGGCGTTGCCCTTGACGGTGGTGAGGCTCTGTCCCTCGATGGCGACGGTCGCGCCCTTCAGCTCCGCCTTGCCGCTCGCCGATGCCGACAGCTGCGCGTTCGCCTTCAACTCGATCGTGCTCGCCTCCACCGACACCTTCAGCTTCGCCTTCAACGTGATGTTCGGTGCCTCGATCGTCATGTCGCCGTTGTCGGCGACGGTGATGCTCGCCTCCCCGATCTTGATCGCGCCGGGCTTGCCGCGCGGCAGCGTGAGATCGAAGCGATCCTTGCCGAGCCGCAGCTTGTGCTGGTTGCCCTGCAACATCATGAGGATGTGCTGCTCGGTCGGCTGCTCGCCGTCCGACAACTCGACGTAGTGACCCTTGCGCGACGTGAGCCGGCGGGCCGACACCTTGCCGTCCTTCACGTCCCAGGTGGGGATGGCGGACTTGTCGCCGAACAACCCGCCGAGCACCACCGGTTGACGGACGTCGCCGTTCTCGAACCCGACGAGCACCTCGTCGCCCACTTCGGGGATGAACACCATCCCTCGCTGCTTGCCGCCGCCGACGGCCACGAGGCGCGCCCACGCGCTCTCGTCCTTCGAGCTCAGACCCGAGAAGCGCACGCGCACACGGCCGCGCTTGTCGGGATCGTTGATGCTCGTGACCTCGCCCACGACGAGCGCGGCGTGGTCGATGGTGCCGACCATCGACTTGTGGCCGTTGCCGTTCAACGTGTCGACGAGCGTCGTCGGCACGCGGTCACCGCACGTGAACCGCGTCTGCAGACCGAGCGTCGGACGGAAGACGTGGTCCGCCTCCGTGACGTGGTAGGTACCGTCGAGCGGCCCGAACCCCTCGATCTTCACCGACGCGCCCGGTGTGATCTTGGCGTTGCCGTTGGCCACGCCCTTGGCGGTCACCGCGCCGGCGACGGCGCGATCGAGCAGCGCGGTGCTCAGCTCCTTCGCCTCGTCGGCCGACCCGGCGGCGAGGCCCGCGCTCACGAGCTCGGCGCTGCCGCCGAACGACGAACCGGGGTTCTTCACGAGGTCGGCGAACGTCGACGACGGCTTCACGTTCGCCGACGACGCCTGCACCGGCGACGACTCGACCTGCGTCTGCTTCGTGCGGTCCCACCCGACGACCTTCACGGAGTCGGGCCGGTGGCCCGTGGCGCGCACCGAGAACGAGTGGAGGTCGTCGCCGAACTGCAACGTCAACGGGCTCGACGACGGCTTCGGCGGTTGGAACAACAGGTTGCCGTCGGGGTCGACCCACCAGTCGAAGCCGACGCGGTTGGCGAGCTCGGTGAGCAGCGCCAGGTCGGACTCGATCTGGAGCACGTAGTCGAGCTTGCGTCCCGTCGACGTCGCCTTCGGCGTCAGGCCCGCCTTGCGGGCGAGATCCTCGACGATGGCGGAGTACGTCATCGACTGGTACGTCGCCACCTTCGTGGCGCGGCCCAACCGGTGCGACTTGTCGTGGGCGACGACGACGAGCTCCGGCTGCTCCCCCGGCAGCTGCTCCACCGACAGCCCGGTGACCTCGGCGGCGACGACGTCACCCTGCCCGGGGATGGCGACGACGACCGGTGTGGCGAGGTGCACCTTGTTCTTCTTCAGCAACGTGTAGCCGGGGTCGAAGAAGCGCAACGTCACACGGTTCGGCACCTGGAACGCGAGCTCGACGCGCACCTCGAGGAGCGCGCGCTGCCACGTGTCGTCGAGCTCGGCGCCACCGACCTTGATCGTCGGTGCCAGCAACATCGTCGCCATCTCAGTCGACCTTCGTCATCGGCCGAGCCCCGTCAATCGAGTCTCGGGATCGACAGCAGGCCGCCCGGGCGCAGCGCCAGCGGGTCCTCCACGCCGTTGGCGTCGGCGATGACGCGCCAGCGCGTGGAGTCGCCGTAGTGCATGGCGGAGATGCGATCGAGCGTCTCCCCCGGTTGCACGCGGTGCACGCGGTGCGGGCGGGGCGTACCCGACGTCGGGTTCTGCGGTCCGAACGCCATCTCCTGGTCGTACTGGGTGAGCAGGAGGTCGAGCCGCGCCCGCAGCGGCATTCCCTTCGACGAGAAGTAGACGAACGTGAGCTCCATGGCGGAGATCACGGCCTTGAACGAGTGCAGGTCGCCCCAGTGGAATCGCACCCACGGCGGCCGCACGTTGTGACTCTTCTCGTCGCTGCCCGGCAACGACGGATCCACCTCCATCAGCTTCATGATCTTGCCGGTGTACTTCGTGACCGGTTGCCCCTCCGCCGTGGTGTCGAAGAACAGACGCACTGCCATCTGCCCCGACTGCGCGCCCGTGTAGCGCAACGTCGGCACACCCCGTCCGGGCATTGCATCCGCCGACCAACCGTTCACGCGGTTCACCGCGAGCTCGTTGGGATTGAACAAGCAGGGCAGCTTGTCGTTGCTGCCTTCGATCTCGAGGAACGCCTTCTCCGCCATCAGAACACCCCCGGATGGTGACGGCGACCGCGCCGCTCGAGCTCGTCGACGACACGCTGCTCGATGGCGTCGATGATCCGTTCGACGAGCTCGTTCTGTGACGGCGCGGTCGAGCCACCGACGTTCGGCGGTGCGAACGACGGTGCAGGGTCGATCATCGACGACAGCAGCGACTGGAACCGCGTCGACTCGAAGCTGTCGGTGTCGAGTGACTCCGAGAACCGCCGCAGCACGCTCGTCGTCGAATCGGGTGCATCGGCGGCGCCACCGAAGGCGGGCACGACGGACAGCGTCGGTGCGGGGGTCGACGGTGCCGCGTCCTGCACGGAGGTTGCCGCGGTCGCGAGCGGGCTGCCGGCGTTGCCGCCGTTGCCGCCGTCGCCTGACGTGACGGTCGACGTCGACGACGCGGTCGACGGTGGCGCGGGGCGCCGCCGCAGGACGTCCGCGTCCGTCGACGGCGTGCGCCGGATCGTCGTCGACACCGCGCCGCCGGCAGCGCGTGCACCGCTGGTGCCGAGCGCGGTCAGCAGGCCGGTACCGGCGCCGACCGGCATGTGCGCGACGCTCGGCGCAGCGGTGGTGCCCGCTCCGGCAGCGCGTCCCACCAGGTCGATCGTCGCCGGCGCCACGTCGGTCGGGGCGGCGACCGCGCGCAGCAGCCGTCCCGTCGAACGAGCGAGCGCCTCCTCCTCGGAGTGGTGGTCGTCGTCGAAGAACCGGGGAACGGGCGACGGCCGTGCCGCGTGCACGAGCTCGTGGGCGACGATCTCCGGCGCGGGCGGGCGCGTCGCCGGCGCGGCGGCGAGGTGGATGACGTTGTCGACGGTCGCCGCCTGCTTGCCCACCGCCGCGAGCGCGCGGGTCGTCGCCGGACCGGACCGGACTCCCACCGGACGATCGCCGGCGACGGCGCGCACCAACGGCGAGTACTGCCGCGGCAGCGGCGCGACCGGATCGACCGGCTGGCGCCGCAGCTCGGTGAGGAAGCGGGCGCCCGTCGCGGTGACACCGGGCGGGATCGCGATCGTGCCACCGGCAGCGTCGCCCGTGGCCGCCGTGCGCGCCTCGCTCACCTGGCGCGCCAGCGTCGCCACCGACGGCGTGCCGGGCACGGTCGTGGGTGTGCCGCTGATCGCGGTGTCGCCTGTCGTCGCCTCGGCTGTCGTGGTGTCGCCTGCCGTCGCGGCGAGCGACGACCGCGCCGCGGCCAGGGCGGCGGGCGCCAGCGTGGACGGCGCGACGAGCGTCGCCGCCGACGCGTGCCGCGCGCCCGCGGCGGGCGGTGCGACCGTGCGACGTGCCATGCGCGCCGCACCGGGCGCGACGGGCGCGAGGCCGCGGTCGAGCGGTCGCACGGGCCGGACGTCGGCGGCGGCACGCGCCACGAGGGCGCGCGCCAGCGCGGCCGGCGCGGGCACGCCCGGGGCCACGTCCGTCGGTGCGTCCGCCGTCGCGATCGCGGTCGCGGTCGCGGTCGCCGGTGGGGACGCCGTCGCCGGTAGGGACGTCGTCGTCGGCGTGGCGATCGGTGCCGGTGTCGTCCGTGCCGGTGACGTCGGCATCGGTGTCGTCGGCATCGGTGTCGTCGGCATCGATGTCGCAACCGGTGTCGGTGCCGCGCCGCGCGCCAGCGGTGACGGCACCGCCGCGACCGACGAGGGGAACGCGGTTGGCACCACGTGCGCGCCGGCGGGCGTCGTGACGGCACCACCGGGTGTCGACCCGCCGCCCGACGACGCCAGGCGCAGGGCAGGTGACCCGGCGGTGCGCGACAGCACCGGTGGCACGGCGTCGAGCACCGAGCGCACGACCCGCCGTACCGCGCCCGCGAACATCGACGGCCGCACCGCGGCCGAGGCCCTGGGTGCCGCGTCCCGCCCGGGCTCCGCCGGCGGTTGCGCCGACGATGGTGACGACGACGGCGGCGACGACGTCACCGGTTGCCGCGAGGGCATCGCACCCCGCGCCTGCCGCGATGACGAGGACGATGGCGACGAGGGCCCCGGCGGCGACGAACCTGGCGCCGGCGCAGCGGACGACGGCGGCGTGCTCGCGGACGCGGACGCGGGTGGCGGCGCCGCGCCCGGCTCGTTGCGGCCGAGCACGCGTGAGCGCTCACGGGCGAACAGCACGGGACCCACGGCCTTGACGTCGGCGGGCACGGCAACGGGCGCGACGTCGGACACGTGCCGGTGCACGCCCGCCGCGGGACCGGTGTCCTCCCCCGCCGGCGAGCGGCGAGCGCGGTCGGTGGCCCGCGGCAGGCCGCGTGGGCCGAGCGGCGCGGGTACGAACTGCCGCGGCGCGCCCTCGTCCGCACCGGCAACGTCGTCGCGCGCGCCGTCGTGCTCGGCCATCGCGGCGCGCCGCAACGCGTGGTAGCGCTGCACCACGGGCAACCACAACTCGCCGCGCGGCACCGAGGTCGGCAGCTCGCCCGCGTCGCGCGAGTCGAACACGGCATCGCTCGCCCGCACCGACAGCGACCGGCCGGTGAGCTGGCCGAACCGCGTGATGCGGCGCGCCAGCGCGCCCACCGCGGGCGCGTTGGCGATCCGCCGGTGGAGCACCGGTCGCCGGAACCGCTCCGCGGCGGCGCGACCGATCTCGCTCACGACGTCGCCTTCGAGACGTCCTTGGGTTTGAACCCGTTGTGGACGATGTGGATCTCCTCGCCGATCGGCTCGCTCGTCTCGACGCTCAACTTCGACAGCCGCCAGTACGTCGGGAACGCGCCCTGCAGCTCCCACGCCCGCAACCGCTGACCCGTGCTCGACATCACGGTGATCGCCGCCGTCTTGCGCGTGAGCGTGTCCTTGTTCGCCGCGAACTGCTCACCGGTCGTGGCGTTGATCCACTTCCACAGCGCGTCGTTGTTGCTGATCGTGCCCTTGCGCATGACCAGCGTCGGCCACGACGCGTGCCCCGGGAACTGGTGGACGTAGCCGTTCTCGCCGCCTTCGGTGAACGTGACCACTTCGACGCGCATCTCGAGCCCGTCGACCTCGTTGAAGCTGGCGACCTCGATGCCGTCGACCTCGAACAGGAAGCGCGAAGTGATCGGGATCTCGCCCGCGAGTGCGACGTCAGACAAGTTGCTGCACCGCCTCCCATGCGCGTGCGTTCAACGACGCGACCGCACGCACCATGCGCATGCGGTCGCCGTGCTCGAGATCGAGCAGATCGTCGATGCTCCAGTGGAGGTGGTACGCGAGGTAGGCCACCTCCTGCCACAACGCCTCGGCCGGGTACCGCTTCATCGGCCGGCGGCGCGTACCTCCTCGATCGCAGCCCGCCGCCCGACCGGACGGTCGAGTGCGTGGGCGTCGTCATCACCGGACGTCGCCGCCGGCGCCGACGGCAGCGGTTCGACCGGAGCGTCCGGTTCGGCTGCCGCCTGCTCGGCGAGCTCCGCCTGGTGCTGCGCGTCGAGGAGGGCGTTGATGTCGGCCTCGGTGCCGAAGTTGATGATGCCGTAGAAGTCCTGCAGGTACGCGAGGTCGGCCGCGAACAGCCCCTCGATCTCCTGCGGGGTCACCAGCTCGAGCGAACCGAGCGTCCGGACGACCCGCGCCAGGACCAGGATGGTCACGCGCGGATCGTCCGGCCCGGTCACCTGGGCGCTGCGCAACGGTTCGAGCTCGTCACGGGCCGTCGCCAAGCGCATGACACCGCGACGATGGACGTTGCCGTCGTCGTCGACGTAGCCCCTCGGCAGGACGAACTCGAATTCAGTGCGCAGCGTCACGGACTACTTCGTTCGGTGCAGGTTCTCGCACTGGATCGTGATGGTCTCCGTCACCGGGTCGTTGGTCGACGCCGAGAGACCGCTGGTCGAGATCTTGCTCACGAACGCGTTCTCGAAGTTCCAGCGCGCGATCTCGTCCATCACGTGGCCGAACATCACGACCGAACCGTTCTTGCGGTTCTTCTTGCGGGAGGCGTCGCCGACGCCCTCCTTCTGGATCTTCGTGAACCACTTCCAGATGTCGTCAGCGCTGTTGTCGCGGGTGGCGACACGCTTCATGGTGAGCTCGCTCACCTTCTTGCTCTGACCCATCGTCTTCTCGGCGAGCTGGATGCCGCTCTTGCCGACGGCCTTGAACTCGACCACGTCGACTTCGAGGTCGAGGCCGTTGACCTCCTGCAACGCACCGACGTCGGTGCCGTCGAGCTCGAGATGGAAGTTGCTCGAGATCAGCGGCTCGGCCGCGATCATGTCGAAACCGGACATGTCCTTCTACTCCTCCTGAGTTCAGTCGTTCGTCGTTCGAGCCGCGATCAGGCCGCGGACTGCTTCTGCTGGCTGATGCGGAAGATCACGAATTCCGCCGGCTTCACCGGGGCGAGACCGACCTCGACGACGAGCTTGCCCTCGTCGATCGAGTTCGGCGGGTTCGTCTCGGCGTCGCACTTCACGTAGAACGCCTGATCTGCCGAGGCACCGAACAGGGCACCCTGCTGCCACAGCCCGGTGAGGAACGCGGTGAGCGTGCGGGACACGCCCTCCCACAACGTCTGGTCGTTGGGCTCGAAGACCGCGTACTGCGTGCCCTCCATGATCGTGGACTCGACCATGTTGAACAGCCGGCGCACGTTGATGTAGCGCCAGTCCGTGTCGGACGAGAGCGTGCGTGCACCCCAGATGCGGATGCCACGCGTCCCGAACGGACGGATGCAGTTGATGCCGATCGGGTTGAGCAACGCCTGCTCGTTCTTGGTGATGGCGCGCTCGACGTCGAGGCAACCGCGGATCGTGTCGTTGGCCGGTGCCTTCCACACGCCGCGGGACTCGTCGGTGCGGGCCCACACGCCGGCGATGTGCCCCGACGGCGGGACGAAGATCTCACGGTCGCCGTTGGTGCCGATCGGATTGTCGATCTTGATCCAGGGGTAGTACAGCGCGGCGAACGGCGAGTCGTACATCGCCACGTCGGCGCGCCACTCCTTGATCTCCTGGGCGGTCATGCCCGGAGGCGCATCGAGGATCGCCATGCGGTTGGCCTGGAGCTCGCAGTGGCCGATGACCGCCGTCTGCACCGCCTTCCACAACCCGAGGTCGACGGTGCCGTCGTCCTTGGTGGCGGCGGTGATGAGGTCGGGGACGACCACCATCGTGACCTCGTCGGCGAGCGCGAGACCGTTGATGCCGCTGCGGGCGGACTCCGAACCGGCGAACTTCTTGCCGCTCACGGGGACGGGCTTCGGCGCCGCCTTCTCGAGCGGGTAGCTCCCGGGCTTCAGCACGTCGATGACGGCGGCGAGATCGACGTCCTTCGCGAGGTCGAGCTTCACCTTGACCTTCGTCGACGTCGCGTTGACGACCTTCTCGACGTTGCGGTCACCCGACCCGAACGACAGGTTGTCGAACTCCTCGACCGGGCGGCCGTTCTCGAGCACCGAGAGGTTGAAGGCGTTCGGGCCCTCCTCGTCGCCCGCGCTGTCGGCGGGGTCGATGACGATCGTGATGTTGGCGTCCGGCTCGACGGTCGTGACGGTCAGGGGGTTGCCGAGAGCACGATCGGCTGCCGGCAGCGCACGCTGTGCGGGCTCACCGGCGGGCTCGTTGTTGGGGATGCGGACGACGTAGCAGATCGTCCCCCCGTTGTTGAAGTACCCGTACACCGAGTGCGGGAGCATGCAGCCGGGTGCGAACCCGCCGTAGAGCTCCTCGAACTGGGTCCAGCTCGTGACGAGCCGGGGCTTCACGCCATCGGGATCGGTCGGGTCGTCGTTCGGCGCCTTCTCGGTGAAACCGACGAACGCGGCAATGGCGGTTGCCGCCGCGCTCAGCACCTTCTGGGACGACGGCACCTCTTCCACATACACGCCAGGTGCGGCATAGGTAGGCACTGCGATTTCCCCCTTGTCCTTCGTACTTGCTTCCCGTCGGGGAAGACACTCGTCATGCGAGTGGAGACCGAACCGCCCAGTCCGGCCAGGGAAATCACAGCTTTTGTCGGGCCCGCGCTTCCCCCATCACCACCGCTGCGCACAGTACGCCATTTCGTGAAGCGTGTCGCCGATTGTCGCTGGCAAATTCGATTATTTTTCGGCTGTCCGGTTCGCCCGTTACGACGACCGAGTCCGGATGGTGCCGGGCATGTTGATCGTGATCACGCCGCCCCATTGACACTGGCACGTCGAGTCCGTCGTGAGCGCGGGAATGCCACCGATCCGGGTGCGCGGCGCGCCCGGCTTCCACGGGCCGAGCGGCACCGGGATGCACGGCATCGGCGTCAACGTGCCGAGGGCGGCGGCCGTCGCCGCCGCGACGGTGGGGTTGGCGAGCGACTGGCACATCCCGAACGGCGGGATGTTCACCACCGGCACCATGTCGGTGATCGTGGCCGCGGGCTTGCCCTCCATGAACACGCGCTTCATGGGTGGCACGACGAGCGTCGAGGGCGCCATCCCGAAGCTGCACGACATGGTCGCCGAGGTCACCACGTTCGGTCCGGGCATCAGCCCACCTCCCCGTTCACCGCTTCGAGCCCTTGATCGAGCCCTGGAGCTGGTCGCCGGTGGTGGTGACGATGCACACCACCTTGCGGTCCTTGCCGTCGTTCCAGCTGCGGGCCGACGGCAGCAGGTACGTGTAGAACAGCTTCGAGTCGAGGTAGTTCACCCCGACGTAGTCCTGGAAGTGCGACAGGCAGGCGCCGTCGGCGAAGTCGGTCAGCACCTGGTCGCCGGGGTACACGTCGCCCTTGTCGTAGTTCACGACGGCGAACGTCTCCTGCGTGTGCTGGTCCTTGCACGGCACGACGTGCAGCTTCTGGATCTCGGCCTTCACGTCCTTCGGCGGGGTGAAGCAGTCGCCGGGACGCAGGTCGAACACCGACAGGTCCCCCGCCTTCGTGACCTGGCCGTCCTTGCCGCGCTCGAGCCCGCCACCGGAGCACGCCGCGAGGAAGGCGAGACCGGCGACGACGACGGCCACGGTCCGCGCCCGGCCGATGGTGGACCAGGCCCGGCTCAGGAGGCCGTCGCCTGGCCGAACAGGGCGAGGTGCAGGTCCCGGTCGGAGCGCTCGGCGCGGGCAGCCGCCTCGATCAGCTGCTGGACGGCGCGCATGAGCGCGGCACCGTCGCGGGTCGCCAGCGCGCGCTGGTCGTCGAGCGAGTCGGACAGCGTCCCCGCCACCTCGACCACCTGGTCGAGGGACGGCTCGAGCGAACGGGTGACGGCGCGCGTGATGCGCTCGCCCACTTCGTCGAGACGGTCGCCGGTGTGGTCGTCGCGGGTCGCCGCGGTGAGCTCCGTGACCTGGGACGACACGGCCTGGAGCCGCCGCGTCGTCGTCGCTGCCACATCCCGGACCGCTTCGCCGATGCGCCGCTCCGCGCCGTCGAGGCGCTGCAGCGTCGACTGGTGGCGGGACTGCGCGGCGCTGTCGGCCGAGCGCAGCTCGTCGGTGAGCGTGCGGGCGAGACGGTGTTCGAGGTCGCGCACCATCGTGCGGGTGTCGTCCGCCGAGCCGCGCGCCACCGCGCCGACGTCGTCGCCGACGCGCGCCAGGCGCTGCTCGAGGCGGGCGGCGACGTCCTCGAAGCGCTGCTGCACCTCACCGACGCAGGCGGCGACGGCGCGGAAGCGGAGGTCGATGATGCCCTGGAGGAACTCGGTCTCGGCGCGGGCGAGCACCGGGCGGGCGGCGTCGGTGCGGGTGGCCTCCACGCTGGTGCTCATCGAGGTGACCATGGCCTCGAGGCGCGACAGGCGCACGGCCAGCGCCTCCTCCAAGCCGGCCACGTCGACGCGGGCGGCGGGCACGGCCGCCACGTCGGGCACGGCGACCCCGCGCTCGATCGTGCGGGCGAGGCGGTCGATGGCGGCCTCGATGCCGGACAGGCGGCGGTCGAAGGCGTCGAGGCGGTCGTCGAGGCGGTCGCCGTCGAAGTCGGTGACGATCCGCTCGGAGGGCAGGTCGACGACGACGCGGCGCGCCCGCCGCTCGGTGCCCGAGGGCTCACCGCCGCTCGAGGCCCACTCGCCGAGTCGCTCCCGCCACCGTCGCAACGCGGCAGCCAGGTCACCGGGGCGTTCGCGGGAACCGTCCGAGGCGGTGTCCGGCGTCGGGAGCTGCACCGCCAGGTTGTCGTTCGTGCGCAGCACGGCGGTCCACCGCAGGCCGCCGGCCGTCGAGACGACGAGCTCGGCGGCGACGTGGGACTCGTCGGGGCAGGCGGCGACCGTGGCCACCGCCTCGACGGGGTCCGAGAAGTCCCGCAGGGCGCTCGGCGTGAGGTCGCCGATCTGGTAGCAGGCGACCGTCCACACGACGTCGTGGTCGGCGGGATCGGGTGTGAGCAGCTCCCGCAGCTCGTCCTCGGCCTCGGCGAGCGCCAGCCCGACGAGCGCCGCCCCGGCCTCGGCGGCCGCAGCCCTGGCGGCGTCGGAGTCCGACGGTGCGTTGCTCAGGCGGACCGCCGCGAGACGGAACATCCTGCCCGCACGCGGATCCGGCTCGACGCCCGTCCGCTGCGCGGAGATCAACAATTCTCTGGCCCGCACCGCTCACCCCTCACCACTTGCTGCCCGCCCGCCGTTTCGTCGAATGCTACGCGGTCCGCGGGCCCCATGTGAGCAAAACGGGCGAGAAAGTCTCGGCGAAATGTCGCGAATAGCCGATGCCGCGACGCGCGACGCGACGGTCAGCCGGTGCCGAGCGCCAGCGCGCGGTTCGAGAGGTACTCGCGACGGATCTTCGCGATGTCGCGCTGTGCCTGTACGAGGAATTCGAGGACCTGGTCGTTCGTGTACTTCGAGTCCTTCGCCAGCACCGCGGCCGCGATCTTCTTGATCTCGTCGACCTTGCGGCCCGCCACGAGATCGGACATGAGGTACGAGCCCGCTTGCTCCTCGAGCGAGGCGATCGCCTCGGTCAGGTACTTCGCGTGCTGCTCGGCGAGGATCTTCGTCGCCTTCGCCACCATCACGTCGGTCAGCTGCTTCATCTGGCGGTTGTACTCGTCGAGGGCCGCCTTCACCTGGTCCGGACTGTCCTCGTCGAGGCGCACGCCCTTGCGCTTCTCCTTGGGGTCGTTCGCCGCCTGCACCTGCATGCGCAGCGCGGCGACCACGTCGGACAGCGCGTCGAGCTCACGCACACCGGTGTTGAAGCCGCTGCCCGAGTGCGGGTGCGGCGTCGCCGCGGAGTCACCGATGACCAGCGCGTTGAGCTCGGTGTTGACGAACGTGCGGGCCTGCTGGATCTCGATGGGGAACACACCGATGTTCGGCGCGAACTGGTTCAGCTTGTTGCGGTCCTTGGCGAGCGCGGCGTCGCCCATCTGGAAGTGGTTCTTGGCGCGGTCGCGGATGAACGCCTCGAGCTTGGCCTTGCCGTCCTTCTGGTCGCTGAACTGCTCGTAGAGGTCCGGCGGGATCTGGCGGAGGATGTACGTGACCTTCGGCGTGTTGAACCGGTACGCCCAGCGGTTGTCGTCCTTGTCCTTGGTGTTGCCGGTCGTCGTGTTCTGGAACAGGCCGACGGCGGCGTAGTCCTTCGCCTCCTGCACGTCGTACTGGATGCCGAGCTCGTCGCCGATGCACACGCCCGTGTACTTGTTGGCCTTGGCCACACCGGCACCGGCCGCCACGACGAGCAGATCGACCTTCTCGCTCCGGACCTGCGCCTTCTTCGGGTCGCGGCCCTGCTGGAACATCGCCTCGGTCTGGGTCTCGCCCTCCTTCTTCTTCGCGCCGACGAGCGTCCAGTCGGTGCGGATCTCGATGCCGAGCTCGAGGGCCCGCTCCCGCAGCGCCTTCTCGATGTACTTGACGGCGACGAGGTTGCCCTGACCCTTCGCGCCGGACTCGAGCAGGTCGTACTTCACGCCGAACTTCGTGAGCTTCTGCTCGGTCGACTTGTCGAGCGCGAGCACCTGGCGCCGCGAGTACTCGTCACCGCGCGCCTCGAACAGCACGACGTCCGCGCCCTGCATGCGCGACTCGAGCGCGGCGAGCAGGCCGACCGGACCGGCACCGACCACACCGACCTTCGGCCGCGTCGGCGCCACGTCGCCGCTGGACTTCGGCATCGACGTCGGCGACATGGCGACGCGCAGGTTGACGCCGGCCACCGCCGACACGAGGTTCATCACGTCCTTCATCGAGTGCGTGCGTGTCTTCGTGCGGGCGAACGCGCCCGTCCCGAACAGACCCGAGCCCTTCTCCTTGTGGGTGAGCCCGAAGTCCGACTTCCCCGACTTGTCGTACTTGTCGGCCGCGCCCCCGAGTCCGCCCTTGGCCCACGCCTGGGAGTTGTTGCCCTCGAACCGGTAGAAGTCGTTGAAGATGGCGCGGCACGAGTCGATGAGGCTGAACACCTGGCCCGACGAGCGTTGCTTGCCCTTCAGCGCGATCTTCCGCAGCTGCTGCGGATCGTTGACCAGCGCGTCGAGCTTGTCCACGGCGACGGTCGAGGTGAGGATCAGCTGCTTGAGGTTGTCCTTCTCGATCGGGTCGCCGGGGTTCTTGTCGATCTTGACGAGGAGCGGCGCCTTCGCCGCGATGTCGGTGAGCGCGTTGTAGTCGAGCGACGCCGCCCGGCCCATCAGCTGCTCGGACTGCTCGTCCGTGATGCGCCGGATCGTGGTGACCGGCATGCGCTTCGCCGCGCCCGGTTCCTCCGCCGACGAGTGCTGCGCGACGTGGGCCAGTTCGTGGGCCAGGACGTGGCGGCCCTCGGTGCTCGTCGGCGCGTACTCGCCCTTCGCGAAGAACACGTCGTTGCCCACGGTGAAGGCGCGGGCCTGCACCGCCGCCGACAGCTCGTCGGCCCGGTCGTCGGTGTGGATGCGCGTCTTCGACAGGTCGACGCCGAGCGCGCCCTCGAGCGGCTTCTGCAACGAGGCGGGCAGGCTGCTGCCACCACCGCTCGCCTCGCGGATCCCCTGCTGCACGCCGTCGGGGGCCGGTTGCCCGTCGAGGGGCGTGGCCGCCGGCGTGGCGGTCGCCCGCCGCGCCGCGGTGCGATCCTCCGCCAGCGCGGGGCCGGCGATCTCACCGCCCGGCGCCTGCAACAGCTGCTCGACACGGTCGGCGAAGGCGTCCGCCTCCCGCTCGGCGGGATCGTCGACGGCGCCGACGGTCAGCATCCGCTGCAGGTGCGCGGTCGACGACCGATCGCCTGCGGTGCGTTGCACGGTCAGCGCGGACGCGGTGCGCGGCTGGCTCGTGCGCGCCTTGCCGTCGTCGTCGTGGTCGGGCGGTCGCCGGGTTCGTTCGATCACTGGTGCTCCAATCGCAGCGGCCGTCCCCCGTTGTACAACATCCCGCCGTCGCCGTGACGGACGAGCGTGCGATCAGAACTCGTAGTCCTTCGACGGTCGACCGTGGTGCTTGATCCACGCCTCGTACTCGTCCTTCTTCACGTACAACGACGAGCCGTCACCGGGCCAGGAGACCTCGAGGTAGTCGGGCCCGACACCGAGGATCTGGATGTCCTCCGGCTTGCCCGCCGGCGTCGAGACCTTCCCTTCCCACCCCATGTCGACGTACACGTCGAGGGACAAGGGCTCCTTGGGAGGCGGTGGCGGGGCCTCGCTCGGCGGCGCGCCGAGGACCGCCTCCTCGAGATCCTCCTCGTCCTCGGTGAGCCCCCACGCGTCGCAGAACCGCTTCAGGTCGTCGACGCGGATCCACACCGGGAACGGATCGAGCTTGGTCTTCAACGCGATCCAGCCGTTGCGCTCCTCGATCTTGGCCCAGTCCTCGTCGGAATCGGGGAACTCGATCTGGTCGGGCGACGTCGCCCACCACTGCCGGTACGCCTCCTCGCGGCCCTTCGGGGGGATGTCGACGTACAGCGCCAGCTTCTTGGCCGCCTCGTTGCCCTCCTGCTTCGCAACCGGCTTCGGCGGCTTGGGCGGCGGCGCCTTGCGGCGCCAAACGGCCGCGACCTTGTCGATCACGAACTCGTACGACAGCTTGCAGCGGACCGCCATCTCCATTGCGACGTCCGTCGCTTCGCCGACCATGATGCTCTGGAGCTGGTCGCGCGACATCGGCGCCACGAGGACGGCGAGGCTCTCGACCTCGGGATGCATGTCGAAGACGTCCTCGAGCACCTCGATGAACGGCTTGCCGAGCGACGAGGCGATCTCCTGCAACACCTTGAAGTCGGGCAGGTCGTTCATGAGCTCGTAGAGCTCTTCGGTCGTCGCCGCGCGAGCGCCGAGCGCGGCGGCGAGGCGGTCCTTGTAGTCGAGCTTCTTCAGCAGCGCGACGGCGGCGTTGATCACCTCGTGCGGCTGCGCGCCGCACGCGTGCGCGATCTGCTCGCGCTCCGCCGCGTCGACCAGCAGCTTCTTCAGCTTCTCCTGGCCCGTGCGCGCCAACCGCTCCTCGAGCTCGTGCAGCACGTGGGCCTCGGCACCCGCCTTGGCGAGCCTCGCGGCCGCCACGATCTGCTCCGCCGGCACCTTCATGCCTTGCGCCAGGCGTTCGACCATCGGGTCGTCCTCGCCGTCGGCGATCATGCTGTCGAGGTCGAAGTCCGATTCGCGCAGCTGCGCGGCGAGCGTGTTCAACGTCGCTCGGGCGTGGTCGCCGTCCGCACGGGCGACGTAGCCGACCTTCCCGTGGATCAGCAGCTTCCGGTACTCCGGCGTCTCGTCGAGCAGCGAGCACTGCGTGCCCTCCGCGACGCGGGTCTGGCGCTCGACGAGCCCGCGGTCCATGAAGACCTGGACGGTGCCGTTCGGCAGGACACGATCGCGATCGGCGTCGATGCGGTACGGGCGCTGCTTCTTGGGGTCGTCGACCTCGGGCTTCGGGACGGCGTTCTGCTTGCCCGGCGTGTGCGAGCCGAGGATGCTGCCCCATCCCGGGTGGAGCCCTGCAGGCTTGTCGCGCTTCAGGCCGGCGCGCGTGAGGATCGTCCAGGCGGTCGCGTTGCAGTTCTCGCCCTCGGCCTTGACGGCACCCACGCCCATCGCCGCGTACGCCTTCACCGGGTTGTTCGTGTTCCCCCACTCCGGCGTGATCATGTTGACGTACGGCACCTTCATCGGCGTGATGATCTCGGTTGCCTCGATGAGCTTGTCGAGCTTGTCGGCGGCGGCGGGGCCCTCCGCGATCGTCACCGTGGGTGCCGCAGGGTCGAAGTCCGGCGTGTTGCTCGGGATGAACTCGCCCCACTCCGCCATCGTGAGCGCGTCGGGGTCGACACGCGGGTCGCGGTCGGGGCCGCCGCGGAAGTAGTACTGCTTGCCCTCGCGCGTCGTGTAGACGATGCAGAGGTGGGCGCGCATGTTCATGCCGAACATGCGCCCGACCGAGGTGGCCCGCACCTCGATGCGCGGACCCTCGACCATGATCTTCGCCGTCTGCTGCTTCGTCGGCTCCGCGATCGTGCCGAGGCCGTGCTGCGCGAGGAAGGCACGCGTCTCGTGCGCCGCAGGACCCTTCTTCGTGAGCACCGCGTACTGATCGCGGAACTCCCCTGCCTTGGCGACGTACTGCTTGCGCTTCTCGGCCCGCTTCTTCGGCGCCAACGTGCCGTCCTCGTCGAGCGCCTTCGTGCGCGCCGCGAACTCCTTCAACACGACGGCCCGGATGGCGTCGGCAAGGGCGCGGTCCTGGTCGGTCTCCTTCTTCGTGCTGTGGAAGAAGCCGTGCAGCTTCGTGAGCTTCTTCTGCTCGTCGACCTTCGTGTGCTCGTCGACGTCCTTCTCGAAGTCCTCGTAGGCGGGGCTGGCGCTCTTCGCCGTGGTGAACGCGCGCCGTGCCTCGTCGGTGAGCAGCCGGCGCACGACCGGCGCGCCGCCGCCGGCGTCGGGATCGGCGGCATGGCCGAGCTCGTGGGCGAGCACGTGCGCCCGTTCCGGCGAGCCGGGGGTGCCGGCGCTGCGCCCGAAGAAGACGTCCTCGCCGACGGTGAAGGCGGCGGCGCCCACGTCGTCCGCCAGCGCGTGGGCCGTCGGGTCGTCGTGCACGCGCACACCACCGAGCGACGCGCCCGTCGCCGACTCGACGCTGCGCCGCAGCTCGCCGTCGAGCGGCGCGCCTCCCGCATCGCGCGCCGACTCGAGACGGGCGGTCGTCACGTCATCGGCGACGCCGCCTTCCGGTCCCCTGACGTCGACACCGCTGGCGGCGACGCGCCGCAACGCGTCCGCGCTCTCGTGCGAGGTCGAAGGTGCCACCACTGCCCGCGTCGCCGTTCGGTCGTCCTGCTCGCCGCCGCGCCGAACCCGTACATCTCCCACTGCGTTCCCCCTGGGTTGCGCACCAGGGTAACCGGACATTCCGGGCGATGCCCGGCAAAGGTGGTGTCAGGGCGGATCGAGACGGAACGGTCGATCCTCGTCGTCGAGGAGGTCGTCGGCGCGCAGCACGGCGAGCAGCGTGCGCGACACGCTCGGACTGCTCGTGCGCGCGAGGAACGTCCCGTGCACGTGCGCGACGAGCACGTGCTCGCTCACGGCGACGTGACCGACGAACTCGGTGCCGTCGTAGAGGTCGACGCGCACGGGGCAGATCGGCACACCGAGCTCCGGCACGCCCCATCCGTCCTGCACGGGCGCCAGCGCAGCGACGAACGTCTGCACCGCGTCGGCGTCCTCCACGGTGCGCACCGGGCGGCTGCGGAGCACGAGCGAGGCGCGGTCGGCGGCCGCGAACGCACCGGTCAGGTCGACGGTGACGGTCTCGTCGGGCACGCGGCCGAGGCTACGCGACTCAGTGGTTCTTCGGCGCCCGGCCGTGCGCCTTCACCCACACGTCGTACTCGTCCTTCTTGACGTAGAGCGGCATGTAGTCGCCCGCCATGTACACCTCGACGACGTCGGAGTACGAGTCGGCGTACGTGATGTCGTCGGGCGACTTGACCTTCTCGAGCGGGGAGTTGAAGTCCTGATCGACGTAGAGCATGAGCTCGGGTCCCTTCGACTTCTCGGGCTCGGGCTCCGACTCCTCGTCGTCGTGGTCCTCGGCGACCTCGAGCACGAAGTCGTCGCGGTGCTCGTCGACCTCCTCCTCGACGTCCATGAGACCGTGCGCCTGTGCGAAGCGCTGGATGTCCGTGAGCTTGATCCAGTACGGCCACTGGTCCAGCGCGGTGGCGATGTAGATGTAGCCGTCCTCGACCCTCGCCTTGTCCCACTCCTCTTCGGACGTCGGCATGCCGGTGAGCTGCTCGGGCTTCGTGATGTACGCGTCCGCTCGGTCGTCGGGGTTGCGGGGCTGGTCGATGTAGGCCTTCAGGATCTTGTCCGCCTCGGTGATCGGCGACGTGTCCTCGTCGGCGACGTCCTCCGGTTCGTCGTCGAGCTCCTCGACCTCCGGCGGGCGCAGGTTGTCGAGCAGCTTCTTGCACCGCCGGACGACGAACTCGGTCGGGACGTTGGCCAACTTCGCGAACCGCTCGACCGTCTTCGCGTCCTTGCCGTCGACGATGTCCTCCAGGTCGAACTCGTCGAGCTTGTTCGTGAGGTAGTAGAGCGACGTGACGCGCGGGTACATCCGGGACAACGACTTGAGCACGGTGTTGAGATCCGAGCCGATCTCGCCGGCGACCTCGTTCAGCACCGTGAACTCCGGCACGTCGCTCATGAAGAAGTAGACCTGCGCGGGGTCGTCCATCCTGGCCCCGACGGCGCTCGCCACCTTCTCGTCGATCTCGAGGTTGCCGAGGAAGGCGACGGCGGCGTCGATCACCTCGTGCTCCTTGCAGCCGACCTGGCGCGCCATCTCGCCACGCTCGATCGGGTCGAGGAGGATGTCCTTCAGCTTGGCCTTGCCGATCTTCGCCATCCGCTCCTCGAGCAGCAGCATGACCTGGCCCTCGGTGTTGCGGCTCGCCATCCGCGCCGCGGCGATGACCTCGTCGACGGGGACGTTGAGCCGCTCGGCGATCTCCGTCGCCTGGTGGTACGGGTGGTCCTTGCTGCTCTTCGCGATCTTGTCGAGCTTGACCCAGTTCGCCTTCTTCAACTCCTCGGCGAGGTCCTTGACACGGTTGCGGCGCAGCTCCGTGTCGGAGCGGGCGACGTACCCGACCTTCCCGTGGACGAGCACCTTGCGGTACGTCGGTGTCTCGTCGAGGAGATCGCACTCGGTACCGGCGCCGACGCGCGTCTGGCGCTCGACGAGGCCGCGGTCCATGTAGATCTGGATCGTCCCGTTGATCGACGCTCGATCACGGTCGGGATCGAGCTTGTACTTGCGCCGCTTCGCGGGATCGTCCTGCTCCGGCGCGGGGACGGCGTTCTGCTTGCCGGGCGTGTGCGCACCGAGCGGCATGCCCCAGCCGGGGTGCTTGCCGAACGGCTTCTCCCGCTTCACGCCGGCCCGGGTGAGGATCGTCCACGCGGTGGCGTTGCAGTTCTCGCCCTCGCCCTTGATGCCACCGACGACCATCGACGCAACCTGCTGCGCGGTGTTCGGGTCGTCACCGCCGTACTCGGGCGCGATCAGCGCCTGGTAGGGCACCTTCATGTCGTCGATGATCTCGGTGGCCTCGATCAGCTTGTCGAGCTTGTTGGCCGCCTCGGGGCCCTCGGCGACCGTGACCGACGGTGCCGACGGGTCGTAGTCGGTGGTGTTGCGCGGCGTGTACTCGCCCCACTCCGCCACCGTGAAGGGCGGCTCCGTCCCGTCGGGTCCGCCGCGGAAGTAGTACTGCTTGCCCTCGCGCGTCGTGTAGACGATGAAGAGGTGGCCGCGCATGCGGATGCCGAGCACGGGGCCACCGAGGAACGTCGAGCGCACGTCGATGCGCGGGCCGGTCGTCATCAGCTTGGCGGTCTGCTGCTTCGTGGGCTGGACGATCGACTCGAGCGAGTACTCGGCGAGGAACTGGCGCGTCTCGTCGTTGGCCGGTCCCTTCTTCGCCAGCGGCGCGACCTTCTCGCGGAACTCGTCGGCCTTCTCGAGGTACGCCTTGCGCTTCTTCGCCTTCGCGCCGGGACTCAGGTTCTTCAGGTCGTCGCGCGCGCCCGTCTCGAGGTCGCGCGTGCGCTTCGCGAACTGCTCGAGCACGACGGCACGGATGGCGTCGGCGAGGGCGCGGTCCTGGTCGGTCTCCTTCTTCGAGTTGTGGAAGAAGCCGTAGAGCTTCGACAGCTTCTTCTGCTCGTCGGCCTGCGTGTGCCGGTCGACGATCGTCTCCGCGTCCGCGTAGTTCGGGTTGGCGGCCTTCGCCGTCGTGAACGCCCGCCGGGCCTCGTCGGTCAGCAGCCGGCGCACGACCGGCGCGCCGCCGCCGGCGTCGGGATCGGCGGCGTGGCCGAGCTCGTGGGCGAGCACGTGGGCGCGCTCCGGGGAGTCGGGCGTGCCGGCGCCGCGACCGAAGAACACGTCCTGGCCGACCGTGAACGCTGCCGCGCCCACGTCGTCGGCCAGCGCGTGCGCCGTCGGGTCGTCGTGCATGCGCACACCACCGAGCGACGCGCCCGTCGCCGACTCCACGCGGCTGCGCAGCTCGCCGTCGAGCGGCGTGCCACCGTGCCCGCGTGCCGCGTCGAGCCGTGCGCTCGTGGCGTCGTCGACGACACCGCCGTCCGGACCTCGTACATCCGTTGCCGTCGCCGCTGCGGCGCGACGCAACGCATCGTCGGATCGGTGCGACGTGGAAGGGGCGACGACCGCGCGCGGCGTCGCTACCCGATCGTCGCCCGACCGCCGTTCATGCAGATCACCCACCGGAACCCCCCGTGGGCCCAAACGTACCGACGACGCTCCGCGCGTGTCAGCGCTGCGGAACCGCTTTTTTGCGCCGTCATTCCGGGAAGTCGGCGTTTGTCACGAGACGTCCCATCTTCTGCATCTCGCGCCGCACGCCGTGCACGAGGGCGCGCGTCGTGATCGCCTGGCCGTCGCTCGCTGCCACGAACGCGGCGGTGAGCGCGGCGTTGCGGATCGCGCCACCCGGCAGCTCGAACCGTTCCGCGAGCGCGTCGATGTCGACGTCTTCCAGCGGCGCGCTCGCGAGTGAGAGGTTCCAGATGCGAACCCGGTCGTCCTTGCTCGGCATCGGGAACTCGACGGCGGCGTGGATGCGACGCAGGAACGCGGGATCGATGTTCTGCGACAGGTTCGTCGTGAGGATGACGAGACCGTCGTACGCCTCGAGTCGTTGCAGGAGGTACGCGACCTCCATGTTCGCGTATCGATCGCGCGCGTCGGTCACCTCCGACCGCTTGCCGAACAGCGCGTCCGCTTCGTCGAAGAGCAGCACGAGGTCACCGACGGCGGCCGCGTCGAAGATCGCTTCGAGGTTCTTCTCGGTCTCACCGATGTACTTGCTCACGACCGACGAGAGGTCGATCTTGAACACGTCGAGCGCGAGCTCGCCGGCGATGATCTCGGCGGCGGTCGTCTTCCCCGTGCCCGACGGTCCGTAGAACAGCGCCACGAGCCCGGCCGACGGGATGGCGGGGAAACCCCAATCCCCGTGCACCACGTCGCGATGCCGGAACCGGGCCACGACCTCGCGCAGCTGCGTCTCGATCTCGTCGGGCAGCACGAGGTCGTCCCATTGCCGGCGTGGACGGATGCGCCGGGTGAGGCGCTCGAGCGGACCGCTGGCGAGGCGCCGCAACGCGGCCTCGTCGTCGTCGACCCCGGCGCGGGCGATGGCGGCGAGCCGCAGCTGCTCGAGCGAGAGCTGGTGCCCGCCCCGCGGGAGGTCGGCGAAGACGGTCTTCCACTCCGCGTCCTCGACGGACTCGTCGTGCACGTGGCGCTCGACCCAGGCGCGGCGAGGAAGGTGGTCGAGGGGCAGCTCGACCGCGGAGCTGACGACCCAGGTGAGGTGGTCGGCGCGCTCGATCCACCAGCGGGCGTCGGGCGGGAGGTCGTCGCCCACTTCGAGCAGGACGCCCAGCCCGCTGATCGTCGCCTCCCGCACGAGCGCCTCCCACGACGCGGGGTCGGCGGGGGCGGTGGCGCGCAGGAACACCTCCGCCCGCCCGTCGAGCGCCGCCGTCATCGCCCGCCGGGCGCGGTCGCCACCGACGACGAACAGGAGGTGGTGCGGGCCGTCCGCGTCGTCGGGCGACCGCAGCAGCTCGATGCCGAGGGGCAGGTCGGGGTCGAGGCTCTGGTCGCCGAGCAACGACCACACGAGCGAGGCGGGCACCTCGACCGTGCGACGTCCCCACGGCTCGCCACCGGAGACGCGCACGAAACCGGCGCGGCGCAACCTGCCGTCCTCGGCGACGGTCAACGCTCCCGCGTGCGAGCGCGGGAACAGGCGCATCAACCCGTCGAGCGTCGGCCGCGTCAGCGCGACGTCGTCCTGCGCGTACGCGAGCAGCTTCTGCAGGCGGCGATCGGTCTCGACCGCGCACAACAACGCCAGCACCTCGGTCTCGTCGGTGTCGAGGCGGGCGTTGTGGGCAACCGCGGCGAAGAGGTCCTCCCCCTCCATCACCGATCGCAGCAACGCTTCGCGCGCTTCGACGGCGCGCTGCTCCGCCTTCGTCAGCTCCGCCTTCGCGCCCTTCTCCGCGACCGGCGCGGCACGTCCCAACGCGACGTCGACCTCGCTGGCATCGATGCGCAGGCCGGCGAGCGGATCGAGCGAGCGTCCTTCACCGACGCGCACCGCCACCGCGGCACGCGCCACGAGCGCGGCACCCGCCTCGTACCACGCGGGCGTCGTCGCGGTCCCGCTGTCGCTCACCGCCCCATAGAACCACGCGCCGCGCCGCACGCGGTTCTTCGGCACTCAGAGCGCGGTGTGGAACAGCTCGTGCACGGTGGCGGGCGGCGCGTCCGGATCGGGATGCCACGGCGCGACGAGCCATTCGTAGCCCGCTGCGCCCGCGGCACGCTGCACCAACGGTACGAGCACCGACAGGTCGCCGTCGGCGGCGACGACCGTGCAGCCGTCCCAGTCGTGGTGGCGGGCGCGGCGGGCGAGCTGCACGGCGGAACCCGCGACCGCGGTCAGGTCGGGCACCGCCGCGATCCAACCGCCACCGTCACGCAGCAACAGGCGGGCGTCGGCGTAGCGACCGATCATCGCTGGCGCGTCGACGTCGCCCGCCGGCGCGGGCACCGGCCCCTCGTCGGTCGTCTCGAGCCGCCACGTCCGCCGCGCCGATCCGTCGACGGGCGCCAGCCCCGCGTCGCCGAGGTGCTCGGCGTACCACTGTGGCTGCCACGGGCGGCCCGTCGTCCCCGGCGTCTCGAACCCTTCGACGAGGATGCCGGCATCGGCGTCCACGGTGAACGACGCGGGCCCCGTCATCGTCGAGCACCCGCGGTCGCGCAGCCACGTGGCGGCGTGCTCGACCAGCGCGCGTACGACGTCGCCGTCGTCCACGGCGTCGTAGAAGCCGAACCAGCCGTCCGCGGCTTCGCTGTCGACGACGTGCGCGGTGATGCGCCCCGCCGCCTGCCCCTGGCGGCGGGCGAGGAGGTACACGCCGTCGCCCTCGTCGAAGAACGGGTTGCGGTGCGGGTCGAGGCGCCATCGCTCGTACGCGATCAGCGGCGGCGACCACCGGGGCTCGCCGCGGTGCACGAAGTACGGCAACTCGAGGAAGCGCTTGAACGCGGCGCGGCCGTGCACCTCCTCCACCGTCACGACGGCCATGCGCCGTGTCTAGCCCGTGACGGTGTCCCGCCCGACCTCGTCGTGCGCCGGGGCGGCGCGCAACGCGCGCAGGACGCGCCACAATGGGCGGAGTGTCCGGTCCCGCAGGTCTCCGCATCTCGATCGAAGAGGGACAGAAGCACCGTCCGACGATCGTGCTGTCGGGCTACGTCGACCCGAGCACGTCGCCCGCCCTGCGCGAGGCGCTCGGCGACATGATGGACAAGGGTCACCGCGACATCGAGATCGACCTGCGCGACGTCACGTTCATGGACTCGAGCGGCATCGGTGCCCTCGCCACCGCGTACAAGCGGGGCGCCCACGTGACCGTGCACAACCCCTCGCCTACGGTGATGCGCGAGCTCGTGATGTGCGGGCTCGACCAGTTCGTCTCCATCGACTAGGAGCCCGGCCATGGCGGTGTCGGTCCACGACCTCGAGCTGCCCGTCACGGATCTCACCGACCTCGACCGCAACGAGACGCTCGCCGTCCTCGCCGAGGCGCGCGAAGGTCACTGGTTGGCGAGGACACCGCTCGGCTACATGGTGTTCCGCCACGAGGACGTCACCGCCATCCTGCGCGACCGCCGGTTCCTGTCCGCGCTGTCCTTGCTCCCGCGCATGAACGGGATCGAAGACGACCCGATGGCGCAACGCCGGCCCTCGATCCTGTCGCTCGACGGCGACGAGCACGCTCGCCTGCGTCGCCTCGTCGCCGGCGCGTTCACGCCGAAGTCCGCCGACCGGTTGCGGCCCTTCATGCGCGACGTCGTCAACGGCCTCGTCGACCAGGTGGTCGACGACGGGCGCTGCGACCTCGTGGCCGACATCTGCGAGCCGTACCCCATCCCCATCATCTGCGAGCTGCTCGGCGCGCCCAAGGAGGACTGGAAGCTCTTCTCCAACTGGGCCACCGACATCTTCCGCATCTTCAACGGCGACCTCGCCAACGACCTCCCCCGCATCAACGCCGCGTCGGAGGAGCTCGACGAGTACGTCCGCGCGCTCATCGAGCAGCGCCGCAACGATCCGCGCGACGACCTGCTGAGCGATCTCATCGCCGCCGAGGAAGCGGGCGACCGGCTCAGCACCGACGAGATGATCGGCTTGGCCGACGCCGTCCTCATGGCGGGCACGGACACGACGCGCAACCAGCTGGCGTGCAGCGTCGCGCTGTTCGCGGAACATCCCGACCAGTGGGCGCTGCTCGGCCGCCGTCCTGACCTGGCGCGCCGCGCCGTCGAGGAGTCGATGCGCTACCTCGGTGCGGTGCGGGGCACGGCGCGCGTCACCGCGGAGGACGTCGAGTACCGCGACGTCGTGTTCCCCGCGGGAACGCTCGTGTCCACGAGCCTCGTCGGCGCCAACTTCGACAACGAGGTGTGGGACGAACCGAAGCGCTTCGACATCACTGCGGAGCGCACGGCGACGCAGATGACGTTCGGCTCGGGCATCCATTTCTGCCTCGGTGCGTCACTGGCGCGCGCCGAGTTGGCCGAGGCACTGACGATCCTGTCGCAACGCATGCCCGACCTCGCGCTCGACGGCCCGATCACGTGGAAGCCGCTCAGCGTCGGCATCTGGGGACCCGCGCGTCTCCCGCTGCGGTTCACTCCTCCTGCGGGCTCATGATCCCGACGTGGTTGCCGTCGGGATCGCGCACGACCGCGTACCGCGCCCCCCAGAACGCGTCGAACGGTGCCAGGTGGCCGTCGTGGCCGGCCGCCGTGACCCGCTCGTACGCGACGTCGACGTCGCCTCGTGACGGCACGCGCAGGATCACGATGGGCGCCGTGCCTTCCCAGCCGGGGTCGTAGCTCTTCGTCAACTCGACGCTGTCGATGTCGAAGTGGCCACCACCACCGGTCGGCACGCCGACGTGTTGCGACTTCCAGTTCATCTCGTCGGTGATGTGGACGCCGAGCGTGCGGTAGAAGGCGACGCTGGCATCGACATCGCGGACGACGAGGCTGATCCCGAACACCGGCGGTTGATCGGACATCGCGACGCACCCCCTTGGCGTGGAACCATCAGCTTGCCAGTAGCGTGCGCCCATGCACGCCGCTGAGGTGCTCGCGCTCCCTGCCGAGGAGCTGCGGAGCCGGGCACGGGCGATCCGCGACCGGTCGTTCGGTCGCCGGATCACGTACTCGCCGAAGGTCTTCATCCCGCTCACGATGCTGTGCCGCGACAAGTGCGGCTACTGCACCTTCGCCCAGCCTCCCGCTCGACTCGCCGCGCCCTACCTCACGCCCGACGACGTCCTCGCGATCGCCCGCCGCGGCGCCGCCGCCGGTTGCCACGAGGCGCTGTTCACGTTGGGCGAACGCCCGGAGGAGCGCTACCCCGTCGCGCGCCGGTGGCTCGATGATCACGGCTACGAGTCGACGGTTGCGTACCTCGCGGCGATGTGCGCGCTGGTGGTCGAGGAGACCGGACTGCTGCCCCACGCCAACGCCGGCGCGCTGCACGCCGACGAGCTGGCGTCACTCCGCCCCGTGAGCGCGAGCCAGGGGATGATGCTCGAGTCGCTCCGCGACGACCTCGAGTGCCACCGGGGCGCCCCCGACAAGACGCCGGCGCGACGGCTGGCCACGCTCGACGCGGCGGGCGCGCTCGCCATCCCGTTCACCACCGGGATCCTCGTCGGCATCGGCGAGACACGGGCGGACCGCGCCGACGCGCTCGTCGCCATCGCCGACGCGCACCGCCGCCACGGTCACGTGCAGGAGGTCATCGTCCAGAACTTCCTGCCCAAGCCCGGCACCGCGATGCACGGCGCCCCACCGTGCCCGCACGACGACTACCTCGACGCGATCGCGTTGGCGCGCCTGCTCCTGCCAGCCGACGTGCACGTCCAGGCGCCCCCCAACTTGAGCGACGACTTCGGCGTGCTGCTCGACGCCGGCATCGACGACTGGGGCGGGGTCTCCCCGGTGACCGCGGACCACGTGAACCCGGAGCGGCCGTGGCCCGCGCTCGACCGGCTGCGTGAGGTCACCGAGGCGCGCGGGTACACGCTCGCGCCGCGCCTCACGGTGTACCCGTCGTTCGCGCTGGCACCGCAGCAGTGGCTCGACGAGCGCATGCGCTTCGCCGTCCTCGACCGCAGCGACGCGGAAGCGCTCGGTCGGGACGATCCCGGCGCCGTGTTCCCGCAGAAGGTGGGCGAGGTGCGCAACGTGGCCGACGGCGCCGAGGTGGTGCTCGTCGGTCGCCGCTCGACGGCGTGGTACTCGGGCGCGGACACGTCACCGGTGATGCTCGTGCCCGGACACCCGTCGGTGGCGGCAGGCAGCGCGGTCGGCGAGGTGCTCGACGGGGTGCGCATGGGCCAGGAGCCCGACGTCGACGAGCTTGTCACGCTGTTCGGCGCGCGCGGACCCGAGGTGGCCGCCGTCGCGCAGCTGGCCGACGAGCTGCGCGCCGCGACCGTCGGCGACGTCGTCACGTTCGTGCGCAACCGCAACATCAACTACACGAACGTGTGCACGTTCAAGTGCCGGTTCTGCGGGTTCTCCAAGGGGCCGCTGTCGCTGAACCTGCGCGGCACGCCGTACCTGCTCACGCTCGACGACATCGCCGAGCGCGTGCGCGAAGCATGGGACGTCGGCGCCACCGAGGTGTGTCTCCAGGGTGGCATCCATCCCGACTTCGACGGCGACTACTACGTCGACGTGGCACGCGCCGTGAAGCAGGCGGCGCCCGACATCCACGTGCACGGGTTCACCGCGCTCGAGGTCACGGAGGGCGCGCGCCGGCTGGGCGAGCCGCTCGACGTCTACCTGCGCCGGCTGATGGACGCGGGGCTGCGCTCGCTGCCCGGCACGGCGGCGGAGATCCTCGACGACCCCGTGCGCGAGGTCCTGTGTCCGGACAAGATCAGCACCGACGAGTGGCTCGAGTGCCATCGCGTCGCGCACGCCGTCGGGCTGCGCTCGAACATCACGATCATGTTCGGTGCCGTCGAGCAACCCGTGTCGTGGGCGCGGCACCTCGTGCGCACGCGCGCGCTGCAGAAGGAGACGGGCGGCTTCACCGAATTCGTGCCGCTGCCGTTCGTGCACATGGCGGCGCCCATCTACCTGCAGCACAAGGCTCGCCGCGGTCCGACCTGGCGCGAAGTCGTGCTGATCCACGCCGTCGCCCGCATCGCGTACCACGGGCTCATCGACAACGTGCAGGCGTCGTGGGTCAAGCTCGGGCGCGCCGGCGCGCAACAACTGCTGCGCGCCGGCGTCAACGACCTCGGCGGCACGTTGATGAACGAGAACATCTCGCGCGCCGCGGGCGCGTCGCACGGCCAGGGCATCGAGGAGGCCGACCTCCGCGCGCTCGTCGAGCCGATCGGGCGGACGCTCGAGCAGCGCACCACCTTGTACGGGCGGGTGGCCGCCATCTGATGGCGGCTCGGGCGGAGGTCGAGCAGGCCGTACGCGCCTACCTCGAGTGCCGTGAGGCGATCGAGCGCGGCGACAAGACGTGGACGGATCTCGCCCCGTTCTTCACCGACGACGCCGTGTACATCGACCCCGCGTACGGACGCATCGAAGGCATCGACGCCATCCGCACGTTCCTCGACGAGAGCATGCGCGGGTTGGAGGACTGGCGCTTCCCCATCGACTTCGTCGCCATCGAGGGCGAGCACGTGGCGGTGAAGTGGACGCAGGTGCTGCCGAACGGCGCCCGCCAGTCCGGGTGGACGCACCTCGTGTACGCCGGCGACGGCCGGTTCCGCTACGACGAGGACCTGCTGAACATGGCCCACGTCTTCGAGGACATGAAGGCGCTCGGTTGGCGTCCGGGCCCGTCGCACGTACCGCCGCCCGCCCACCCGAACCGCGACTTCTCCCTGTAGTCGCGTGCGGGCGGCGCTGCTGCGGCAGTGGGACCTGATCGCCGCCCACGTGCCGACGCTCGACCTCGAACGGCCGTCGCGTGTCGCGGGCTGGCGCAACCGCGACGTGCTCGCCCACCTGACATCGCAGCCGCACCTGCTCGTGCGGTTCCTGGCGACCGCATCGTCCGAGCCGCCGGCGATGACGCTCGTCGACAACCTCTCCGGGACGGCACGGTTCGCGTCGATGATCGACGAGTCGGTCCGCCGCAGCGAGTCGATCGACTTCGCGGCCGCGGTCGAAGCTGCTCGCGCGTCACTCGCGGCGGCCGATCTCTCGCAGTCGATCACGACGTTGCAGGGTTCCATCCGCGTCGACGACTACCTCCGGACCCGGTGCGTCGAGGCCGTCGTGCACGGCCGCGATTTCGTGCCGCCCGCGCCGTGCGACTCCGACGCGCTCGCCGTTGCCGCGGCCGCGCTGCTCGACGTGCTACGGGCGCGCCGGCCCGATCTCGTCGCCGCCGCCCGTGCGCTGCCCGACGACGTGTGGGTCGACGCTGCGACGGGGCGCGTCACACCGCCCGACGGCCTCGCGGGCGTGCTGCCGCTGCTGCGGTGATGCGGGCCACGAGCTCGGCCTGCGCCGCCTTCGACGTCACCTCGCACCGCTCGAACGCCTCACCGAAGCGGACGTCGGCGAACAACGCGTCGCCGTCCTCGTGGAAGTGCAGGAACGCCTTCGATCCCCGGTAGAACACGCCCCGCGTCTTCTCCCGCAACCCCGCGATCCCGCGCAGGCGCGCCAACAGCGGCTCGAGACGATCCAACGCATCCGCCCGCGCGTGGCGCACCCGAAGATCCTGCCCCATGCCACGAGAGCACGTGCCACGATCGTTCGATGCGCGCCGCCGCCTTCGCGGGCCTGACCCCGGCAGCCGATCCGATGACGGCGCGCTGGGTCGTCGATGCGCTGCGCGATCGCTCCGGCGTGGCGAACGTCGTACCCACGGGTTACGACGCCTACGTTCGCATCCAGCATCGCCTCGACACCGGCTCCGCCGCGAACGTCACCGGCAATCTTCCGTCAGAGAGCATCGACCTGCTGACGCCGGTGCTCTCGGCAGCGACGACGACGCCGGACCGTTGCCACTACGGATTGTGGGTCGGCTGGGGTGAGCTCCACGCGGTGTCCAACTCGGTCGACGTCTACTTCCGCGTGGCACCCAATGCACTGGTTCGACTGCGGAACCGGTACTGGTCCTGGCGGTGGCACCGACGCGACGCTCGCCGCCAGCAGCACACGTACACCTTCGTCGACTCCTGTCCGCGACAGAGCTGGTGGGGTGGGCGCGACATGTTGCTGATGGACGGGCCGGCGCACGCCGTCGCGACGCTGGGCGCGCGGTCACGCATCGCCGACCGAGTGGACCGGCGCAGTCCCCAGTGGTGGTGGCCGGACGACCGTCGCTGGTTCTTCGCCAACGAGATCGACCACGCGTGGTCGTACCTCGGTGGCGCCATCGCGCTCATCGAGCAGGTGGAGGCGATCGACGGCCTCGAAACAGTGCGCGTCACGACCGACGACGAACGGTGAAGGCAGTCGACGTCATGGGCCTCGGGGCGGTGCACTGCGCCGGGTGCGGCGCGATCGTCGTTTGGTGCGGTGCTTGATGCGGTTGTGGACCCCGCACTCGAGCGCGCCGTTTTCCTGGGTCGTCGGACCACCGTCCTCCCACTCCCGGATGTGGTCGACCTCGGCGCGGGAGATCGGCTCGTCGCAGCCCGACGGGTGCTGGCAGTGCTGATCGCGGACCTGGATGGCGCGCCGGAGCGCGCCCGTGAAACGACGTCGTGCACCGACCTCGAGCACGCGACTCGGGCCGTCGAACACGACCCGCTCGATGTCCGCGTCGGCGAGATGACGGACGATCTCCGACGGCGGGATCACGATGCCGTCCTCGAGCTGGCAGATCGCACCGGCGAAGGTCTCGTACCCGACGAGCACGGTGAAGAGCGGCGCCGGCTTCCGTGCCTGTTCGGGCGCGCTGCGTGAACGCTCTGCCATCAGCGTGAGCGCGTCGGCGCCTCGCTGGCCGGCGCTGCGGGGCAGGTGCTCGCGCCATTCGTCGCCGTGCGCGGCACGCGCCGCCTTCATGTCCGCCGCGAACAGGTCACGTTCGAGCCGGTGGAACTCCTCGTAGAAGACCGTGCCTTCCACGCTCGGGAGGAAGCCCGAGACGTGCACGCCACCCATGAACGTGCGATCGACGTGCGCGTGCCGTCGATCGCGTGCTCGTTCGAGGTGCGCGCTCGCCGCCTCTTGGTCGGCCAGCATGCGCCAGTGGGCGACGATCCGCTTCGCCGGCAGGAATCGCTTGTCGCGCACGAGCGCCAGCAGCGTGCGCTCGTCGCGCGCGAACGTCGGCCGGGCGCGGCCGCTGTTGGCCCGCACGAGGAGGTCGACGACGTCGACCGACAGCGAGCCGGTCGCCAACGCGCCCGCCGTCTCGGGCATCTCGCGCAACCGGCGAGCGCGGAGCACCTCCCGGTGCGCCGTGCGCGGATCGAGCCCGCACTCGCGCGCGAGCCGCGCACCGGGACTGCGTGATCCGTCGTCGGCCCAGATCCGCCGCACGCGCCACTCCGCGGTCGCGGTGGCGCGCGTCGCGGCGAGGCGCGACGACACCTTGTGCAGCTCGACGGTGAGGTCGTGCAATTCGTCGTCGGACAGCGAGCGCGGATCGAGCTGCGAGAGCTCGTCGATCGCCCGTTCCAACGCCCCCAGCGTGAGAGCAATCGTACACCTGTTCGATCACCGGACCAACGCCACACGCGAAGAAATTCTGGGGATCACGACGGCAGCGCGTCACGGTTGCGGCGCTTGCACCGCCTGGGTCTGGGTGGTGCGGGCGACGAGCTTGCCGTCGTCGTCGCGCAGTTCGGTGTCCACGACGATCGTGGTGCGACCGACGTGCAACGGACGGCTCGTGGCCGTGACGTGACCCGCTCGCACGCCGCGCAGGAAGTTCGTCTTCGACTCGATCGTCGTGGTCGACGCGCCCGCAGGCAGGTTGAGGAACGCGCACCACGCGCCGCTCGTGTCGGCCAGCGCCATCACGACCCCACCGTGCAGGACGCCACCGGCGGTGCAGCGCGTGGCGTCCCACGCCACACGCAACCGCACCTCGGACGCCGACGCGGCGATCGCTTCGACGCCGATGTGGCGGGCGAAGGGCATCGTCGCGCCGAGGAACTCGTTCAGCTCGTCATCGCTCATCCCCGGCGAAGTTAGGGCGCGCAGAGCACGCGGACGCTCGTGTGCGTCGGCTACGCGGCGACGGGCGCCACCGGCGAGTCGTGTCGGACCCGACGCACGAGCGCGCGCACGCGGTCGACGGCGGGACTCGACACGACGACGAGCATCGAGCCGACCACGTCCGAACGACGCAGGGCGGCGAGCATGCGGAGCGCGGTGAGGTCGACGAACGTGACCTCCCCGAGGTCGAGCACCAGGGTCAACGGGCGGCGATGCGCAGCGGCCCGGACCTTGTGCTCGACCTCGGGGGCGATGCACGCGTCGAGCTCACCGGTGACGGTGACGACGGCGACGCGTTCGTGGTCTTCGACGGTGACCGACGCGCGGCGGCTGGTCGTGGTGACGTTCGATGCGTGGTGCTGCCTGCTCATGGGGCGAGCATCGAACGCCCACCTGAGTGCCGGCTGTGGACGAGTTGCGGACCGGCTACGAACTCACGATGCCGGCGCGCCGTCGATGGCGCGCTCGACCGCCTCGAGCAACTGGTCGGGCGCGAACGGCTTGGTGAGCATGTACTCGTAGCGCTGCCACGGCGTGGGCGCCTCGGCGCGGGCAGCCACGTTCGCGGTGAAGACCACCACCGGCAGGTCGCCCCGCTCGTTGCGCACCCGATCGAGCACCTGCCAGCCGTCCATGCCCGGCATGCGCACGTCGAGGAGGATGGCGTCGGGACGGCGCTCCTCGAGGTGCTCGAGCGCCGCCTCACCCGACGACGCCTCGATCACCTCGTGCCCCGCCGACGTCAGCACGACGCGGGCGATCAGGCGGATGTCGGCCTCGTCGTCGACGACGAGCACGAGTGCCATGGCCCGACCATAACCGGCGGTAGCGTGCCGGGATGGCGTACTCCGACTGGGCGCCGTGAGCAACGCCTGCTCGCGCTGCGGTGTCGACGCCGGCGACGACACCTTGCCCGCAGGCTGGTCGCTGGTCACCGACGAGCGGGGCGTCGGCCGGTTGTGCGCCGACTGCACCCGCGCCAACGTGCGTTCGATCGAGGCCAAGCTCCCCGAGGAGTGGTGGGAGTAGCGGTGGCGCCGACATCCCGCACGCACCGGGTCACCACCGGTGACGCGACCCTCGACGACGACATCGACGCGTTGCTCGATCGCATCGCGCCGCCGCACAACCGCGATGTCCTGCGCGACATCCTCGTGACGTCCGTCGGTCTGGCCGGCGACGACACCGACCGGCTCGACCTCAAGATCACGGCGGCGGCGTTGCGCGAGATGCGCGTCGCGTTCCGCGCGTTCGCGCCGTATCGCGACGTGCCGAAGGCGACGATCTTCGGTTCCGCGCGCACCCTGCCGGACGATCCCGCGTACACCCAGGCGCGCCACCTCGCGCGCCTGCTCGCCGAGCGTGGGTGGATGGTCGTCACCGGCGCCGGACCGGGGATCATGGCCGCCGGCTTCGAGGGGGCGGGGCGCGAGCACTCGTTCGGGGTGAACATCCGACTGCCGTTCGAGCAGGCGCCGAACCCGTTCATCGCCGGCGACGAGAAGCTCGTGTCGATGAAGTACTTCTTCACCCGCAAGCTGATGCTGATGAAGGAGTCCGCCGGGTTCGTGTCGCTCCCCGGCGGGTTCGGCACGCTCGACGAGACGATGGAGCTGCTGACGCTCGTGCAGACGGGCAAGGCGTCGCCCGCGCCGATCGTGCTGCTCGACGAGCCCGGCGGCGACTACTGGCCCGCGTTCGTGCGCTTCCTCCACGAGACCGTGCTCCCCCGCGGCCTCATCGACGCCGATGACCTCGACCTCGTGACGGTGACCGACGACGTCGACGTCGCGGTCGACGACCTGCTGACGTTCCAGCGCAACTTCCGCTCGCTGCGCTGGGTCAACCAGGTGCTCGTCCTCCGCATGCGGCACGCGCCGACCGACGACGAGCTCGCGGACCTCGTGACGCGCTTCGGCGACATCGCCACGGACGGCCGCATCGTGCGCACCGAGGCACTGCCCGCGGAGGTGCGATCGAAGGACAGCCTCGACCTCGCGCGCATCGCGCTGCGCTACAACGGCTTCGCCGCCGGACGGTTGCGCCGCCTCATCGACGCGCTCAACCGTCTTCCGTCGCTGGACTCCTGAGGAGGTTCACCGCCTTCTCCACGGCGGTGCGGGCGCGGGTCAACCGCTTCTCGGTGTCGGGTCGCTTGTCGGCGCCCTTCTCCACCGCTTCCCGCAGGGCGTCGAGCGCGAGGTCGCCGAGCTCCTCTGCGATGCCCTCGAGCCGGGTGCGGATGTCGTCGATGTCAGCCATTGATCGCCTCGTCGATGAGCTGGACGGGGTGGCGGACGTCGGGACCGGCGTTCGCGAGGTGGATCACGCATCCGGGGTTCGCCGAGGCGACGACCGTCGCACCGGAGCGCACGATGGCGTCGAGCTTGCGTGCACGGACGGCTCCGGCCATGTCGCGCTGCAGCACCGCGTACGCGCCGCCGGCGCCGCAACACAGCCCCTCGTCGTCGAGCTCGACGAGCGCGGCGACGTAGGGCGCGAGCACCGTGCGGACGTGCTCGTGGGCCCGTTGCACGTTGCGCAGATGGCACGGGTCGTGCACGGCCACGACCGCACCGCCCGCGGCGGGGCGCCGCGCCGGCGGCAGCCGGTCGGCAACGGTGGCGAGCCACTCGTGGACGTCGCGCACGCGCGCGCTGAACGCGGCCGCGTCCGCTGTGCCGAGCAGGTGTCCGTACTCCTTCAGCGCCGCGCCGCACCCCGCGGAGTCGACGAGGACGGGCGCGTCGCCGGGCATCGACGCCATCACCGAGCGCGCCATGGCGCGCGCCTGGTCGAGGAGACCCGCGTGCGCCGACAGCGCACCGCAACAGCCTGCGCCGCGTCGCGCGTCGGGGAGCGCGACGCGCGCGCCCGTCGCCTCGATGACGCGCGCCGCGGCCGCGTGCACGTCGCGCTGCCACGCGTCCATGACGCACCCCGTGAACAGCCAGACGTCGGTCCCGGACGATCGGAGCGCGGGCCGGCGCAGCGGCAACCGCGCGGGCAGACCGAGCCGGCGGGCGCGTGACGGCGTCAGCAGCCCGAGCCGTTGGCCGACGGCCAGCGCGGTCGACCCCGCGAGCACGAGCCGGTGGTGCGCGAGCGCGCGGTAACCCACGCGTCGCCACCACGGTTGCCGCACGGCGACGGCGCGCGTCTGCTCCATGAGATGACCGAAGGGCACACCCGAGGGACACGCCGGCTCGCAGGCGCGGCACTGCACGCACGCGTTCATGTACGACACGAACGCGTCGTCCGCGGGCGCGTCGCGCCACTGCACCTCGCGCATCAACGCGATGCGCCCGCGCGGCGATGCCGATTCCTCGCCCGTCACGCGGAACGTCGGGCAGTGCGGGAGGCAGAGCCCGCACTGCACGCACGCCGCCAACTCGTCGTCGCGCAACGTCAGGTTCACGGCAGCACGCGCCGCCCCGGCGCGAACCGGTTGGTAGGGTCGAACGCCTGCTTCAGCCGGTCGTGCAACGTCCGCACCGCGGCGTCGACGGGGCGCGCCGGTGGGGGGACGGCGCGGTGCACGACGCCGACACCGACCTGCGCGAGGAACGGACCGTTGCCGTCGCCGGGCAGCGCCGCCAGCGTCGACGGACGCAGCGACCACCGGTGGGGCAACGCGTCGGCGGTGGGCGCGGCGTCGGTCGCCTGCAGCCCCGCCCGACGCGCCTGCGCGTCGACGTCGGCGGGATGGCCGTCGAGCAGCGCCCACGTCGTCGTGCCGTCCCAGCACAGCGCGGCCGGCCGGTACAGCTCGCGCAGGAGACGGAACGGCTCGGTCTCGCCCGCGAACCACTGGGTGCAGGCGGGCACGGGCCGGGTCCGCAGCACGACCTCTGCGAGCACGCCGAGCGTGCCGAGCGAACCGACGAAGAGGCGCGGCATGTCGTAGCCGCTGACGTTCTTCACGGTCGGCCCGCCACCCTTGACGAGCGCGCCGTCGTCCGCGACGTAGCGGACCTCGAGGACGGCGTCGCGGACCGGTCCCCAACCGAGGCGGCGCACGCCACTGTGACCCACTGCGAGCACGCCCCCGACCGTCGAGCCATCGCGGTCCGGTAGCGCGACGCACTGACCGTGGCGCGCCAGCGCGTCGTCGAGCTCGGCCACGGTCGTCCCCGCGCGCACGCGCACGGTCATCTCCGCGGGCTCGTGCTCGACGATGCCCGCGGGTGCGTGCACCTCGCGCGGTGTGCCCTCGAGCGCGCCACCGACGTCGAAGCGCGTGCGTCCACCCACCGCCACGACGGCGCCGCCTTGGTGCCCGCCGACCTCGGCGGCGAACGCCTCCAGCACGGACGTCACACCCACAGACCCTCCGGGATGCGGGGCAGCTCGCCACAGCGCGAGCCCGCGGGCAGCACCTTGCCGGGGTTGGCCAGGCCGTCGGGATCGAAGGCGTCGCGCAACCGCGCTTGCGCGTCGAGGTCCTCGGCGGTGAAGAGCTGCGGCATGAGGTCCCGCTTCTCGATGCCGATGCCGTGCTCGCCCGAGAGCACGCCCCCGGCGGCGAGCGAGGCGAGGACGATCTCGCGCCCTGCCTCGTGCACCTGCTCGACCACACCCGGTTGGCGGGCGTCGAACGACAGCAGCGGATGCAGGTTGCCGTCGCCGGCATGGAACACGTTCAGCACGCGCAACCCTCGTGACGACGCGATGTCGTCGACCTTCCGCAGGACCTCGACCAACCGCGTGCGCGGGACGACGGTGTCGTGGAGGTAGTAGTCGGGCGCGATGCGCGCGACGGCACCGAACGCCGACTTGCGGCCCTTCCACAGCAGTTGCCGTTCGTCCTCGTCGGCGGCGACGCGGACCTCGCGAGCGTGGTGCGCGAGCGCGATGTCGCGGACGCGTGTCGCGGCATCGTCGACGAAGCGGGGCAGCCCGTCGACCTCGACGAGCAGCACGGCGGCGGCATCGGTCGGGTAGCCCGCGTGCACGAACGCCTCGATGGCACCGATCATCTCCCCCGCCACCATCTCGAGCGCGGCGGGCACGAGACCGGCGGCGATGATGGCGCTCACACAGGCGGCGGCGTCCTCCATGGCGAGGAAGTCGACGAGCAGTGTGCGCACCGCGGGCGGGTTCGGTGTCAGGCGCACGGCGATGCGTGTCGCGATCCCGAGCGTGCCCTCGCTCCCGACGAACGCGCCCCGCAGGTCGTAGCCGTCGGGCTCGGGGTCGAGGCCACCGAGGACCGTGACGTCGCCGTCGGGGAGCACGACCTCGATGGCGAGCACGTGCGCGGACGTCACGCCGTACGCGAGGCAGTGCGGTCCGCCGGAGTTGTTCGCGACGTTGCCGCCGATCGAGCACGCCTGCTGGCTCGACGGGTCGGGCGCGAAGTGCAGGCCGTGCGCGGCCAGCGCCCGCGACAGGTCGAGGTTGACGACGCCCGGTTCGACCCACGCGACGCGCTCGTCGACGTCGATCGACAGGATGCGGTTCATCTTCGTGGTGACGACGACGACCGGATCGTCGAGCGGCACGGCACCGCCGGCCAGCCCGGTGCCGGCACCGCGCGCGGTGAACGGTCGCCCATGTGCGCGCGCGATGCGGACGCACGCCTGCACCTCGGCAGTGGAGGTCGGGAAGCAGACGACGGCGGCACGACCACCGTCGACGATCGACGCGTCGTGGCCGTACAGCGACAGCTCGAGCGGCTCGGCGCGGACGCGGTCCGCCGTGAGCGCGCCGCGCAGGTCGTCGAGCAGCCCCTGCACCGTCCGCATGCGCCCATGATGCCCGCTACTACGCTCGCCCCGGTGAAGACGAAGGCGCCCGAGGACCTGCACGAGTGGATCTCGTTCGAGGATCCCGAAGAGGAGCGCACCTGGATCTTCGACGTCACCTTCCTCACCAGCCCGTGGACGTGCATCTTCGGCAACGGGTGCCAGGGCGTGCTCGACGGTCCCGCTCCCGAGCTCGTGCACGGCTGCTGCTCGTACGGCGCCCACTTCACCGACAAGGCCGACGAGCGTCGCATCCTCAAGCTCGCCAAGCGCCTGGGGCCCGACGAGTGGCAGTTCAAGAAGCAGTCCGAGCGACGGGGTGGACCGATCAAGGTCAACGCCGAGGGCGACACCGTCACCCGCCTCGTCGACGGCGCCTGCATCTTCCTCAACCGCCCCGGGTTCGGCGCCGGTCCCGGCTGCGCGCTGCACCAGGCGGCCGTGCGGCGCGGCGAGCGTCCCCTCGACTGGAAGCCGGAGGTGTGCTGGCAGCTGCCGCTGCGGCGCATCGACGAGGAGGACCAGTACGGCTACGTGACCTCCACCGTGCGGGAGTGGAAGCGGCGGGACTGGGGCGAGGGCGGCTTCGAGTTCCACTGGTGGTGCACGGACTCGCACGAGGCCTTCGTGGCCAAGGCCCCGGTGTACGAGACGATGAAGGACGAGATCGTCGAGATGGTGGGCGAGGTGCCGTACAAGATGTTCGTGGACCTGGTCCGGCGCCGGAACGGCACCTCCCTCCCCCACCCCGCGCTCAAGGTTCGCCGCGCCAAGCCGACCTAGAAGGTGCATGTTGACCTTCTCCGCCGAGGAGCTGGCCCGAGCCGCTGACGAGCTGGACATGGTGTACCCCGCCCACGTGCTCGACCAGCTCGTGGCCGCCATCGACGCGGGCAAGCACGTGGTGCTCACCGGCCCACCCGGCACGGGGAAGACGACGCTCGCCTACCTCTCGGCCGACGTCGGCCAGCAGGCGATGCTGTGCACCGGCTACCTGCCGACCACGGCCACGACGGAGTGGACGACGTTCGAGACCATCGGCGGGTTCCAGCCCACCGTCGAGGGGTTCATCTACCGGCCCGGTCTGTTCATCGAGGCCATCGAGTCCGGGCGCTGGCTGGTGATCGACGAGCTGAACCGGTCGAACTTCGACCGCGCCTTCGGTCAGCTGTTCACCGTGCTCTCGGGCCAGCCGGTGGTGCTCCCGTTCAAGCGGGCGGGACAGGCCAAGCCGCTGTCGATCGTCCCCCACGGCGTCGAGCCGCCCCACGACACCGACCCCATCCGGGTGCCACCCCGCTGGCGGATCGTCGCCACGATGAACGTCTTCGACAAGAACCTCTTGTTCGAGATGTCGTACGCGCTCATGCGGCGCTTCGCGTTCGTCGAGGTCACCTCACCCGGCGAGGACGTGTTCGAACGGTTGCTCGACGGCCCGGGCGCGCTCGTGAAGCGGTTGCTCTCGTTGCGCAGCTATCGCGACCTCGGTCCTGCCGTGTACCTCGACGCCGCCAAGTTCGCGGCGCGTCGCGGTGCCGATGGCGTGACGGACTCGCGCGTGCTGTACGAGACGTTCTACGCGTACTTCCTTCCCCAGTTCGAGGGCATGGACGACGCGCGCGCGTCCGCGCTGTACCGCACGGTCGCGGGGTTGCTCGATCCACCCGAGCAGTCGGAGGCGCAGCGCACGATCATGGAAGTGCTGGGCGTCGACGTCATCCCGTAGCGGAGCGGCGCGATACGGCATGGCGATCGACTCGACGCTCGAACTGTGGGACCGGCTGGCGCGCCCGATGGATCCGGCCGCCGCGGTCGAGGCGGTGTGCGGGTTGCATCCCGGCGCCGCGCAGCAACTCGTCGGCGCGCGGCTGGCGACGTCGCGCGAGGCCGACCACTTGCTCGACCGCGTGCACGAGATCGTGCGGTCGCTCGCCGTCGCGACCACGTCGAGCCCGACGCGGAGCGAGGGCGAGGTGCGCGGACCGGTGCTGTGGAGCGAGACCGCGGCCGCCCGCTCGGCCAGCCCGGGCGCGGGCGGCGTGTTCATCTGCGCGTCGCCGGTGAAGGCGTACGACACCGACGAGAACCGCGTGCTGGTGCACGCGCTGCGGCTCATCCGCGACGCGGCGCGAGCGGCGGATCCGACCGGCCACTCGCACGGTGACGACGACGTCGTGCGCCGTGCCCGCTTCAACGGCACGCGTGCGATTCGCGCGCTCGAACACCGCACGCTCGCATCGGTGCGTGCGACGCGCCCGAACGGGCGCGCCGTGCAGAAGGCGCGCTCCGGGCTGCGGGCCCGCAACTACCGCGCCGCGGTGGCGCTCCTCGAGCGGTCACGCGATCCGGTCGACGGCCGGTTGGTGGCGACGCAGTGCGACGAGCGCGTGCAACGCCAGCACGGTGTGCTGCTCGCGCTCGCGGACCGCCTCGGCGCCCGCCGGTTCCACGTCGACGGCGCCACGCTGCGAGCGGGCGCGCTGCGCTACGTCCCGAGGCACCGCGCCCGCGCCGGCGAGCCCTACGGCATCCTGCTCGGACCACTTCTCCTCGACGTGCCGGAGCCCGGCCGGGCGGGCGGGGTGGCGATGGCCGAGGTCGACCTCGTCGCCCGTAGCGAGGGACATCCCGTGCTCCTCGTGACCGGACCGCACGACGTCGAGCGCGCCCTGCGCCTCACCCGCACCTCCTGACGCCCGTCACCGCGCCACCCTTCCGTTCTGCCGGTGAAAACCGGCGCGTCGCGCCGGTTTTCACCGCACAAACGGGGTGGGGGGGGCGGCCGGCATCAGGACGAGCGGAGGGTCTGGAGGGTGGGCCAGAGGTCGTCGCCGGTGGTGCGGTAGTCGTAGAGGGACGCACCGATGCAGCCGCGGTCGGCAGCGGCCTGCGCCATCCCCGCGACGTCGTCTGCGGTCGACTTGTCGCCGATGCCGCCGATCGTGTGCACCACCGCCTGGTCGTTGCCGATGTGGTTGCGCACGCGGTCGATGTCGACGGCGGTGTACGTGTACGCGTCGCGCCAGCTGCCGACACGGTTGGTCCAGTACGACATCGGCTGCCACACGTCGTAATACGGCGCCAACCCCGCCCACGGGTAGTTCGGCCAGTAGTTCGGGTTGACGTCCTCCATCACCACGGGGGGCAGCACGATGGCGGACAGCACCTGGCCCGGCAGCGCGTCGCGCAACGCCTTGCTCAACGAGACGACCTGCTGGTTGCGCAACTCGACATCCTCGACCTTGCGCGACTCGATGTCGACGGCGAGACCGTCGACCGGCAGCTGCGCCGCCGCCAGCAGCCGTTGCAGGTCGTTGTCGATGTCCTCGAGGTCGGGCAGGTACCACGCCACGACGTGCATGCCGTCCGTGCGGGCCCGGCTGATGAGCGGTACGAGGTGGTCGGGCTCGAGGATCAACGTGGGTGCATCCCAACGCGTCACCTGGATGTACATGGTCTGGACGCCGAGGCTGGCCATGCGGTCCACGTCCGCGATGCCGAACGCGCTGCCGCCGTACGTCGCGGACCAGTCGTACACGTCGACCCACGAACCGAGCCCGGCGTAGGGCGCCACCGTGAACGTGCCGGGGTCGGGCAACGGCCCGGTCAGCGCGAACGAGGGCGGCGCCACCGTGGTCGGCGGCTCGGTCGTCGGCGGTTGCGTCGTGGGCGGCTCGGTCGTGGGCGGCTCGGTGGTCGACGTCGTGGTGCTCGTCGTCGACGTCGTGGTGCTGGTCGTCGTGACGACCGGTCGCGTGCGCACGGCGGCGTCGGCCCTGCGCGGTGCCGCGTGCGTGACGGCGGCGACGACGGACACGACGAGGACGAGCGCGATCCATCCCCCCAGCACGCGCTTCACCGCTCGGTTACTTCTTCGTGGTGCGGCGGCGGTCCTGCTCGCGCAGCAGGCGCTTGCGCACGCGCAGGGACTGTGGCGTCACCTCGACGAGCTCGTCCTCGGCGATGAACTCGATGGCGGTCTCCAGCGTCAACACGCGAGGCGGGTTCAACTTGATCGCCTCGTCGTGGCTGTGCGTGCGGATGTTCGTCTTCTGCTTCTCGCGCGTCACGTTGATCACCATGTCGTCGGGGCGAGCGCTCTCCCCCACGACCATGCCCTCGTACACGTCCTCCCCCGGACCGACGAAGAACTCGCCGCGCGCCTGGAGGTTGTCGAGCGCGTAGCCGGTCGTCGTGCCGGCGCGGTCGGAGATCATGGCGCCGCCCTGGCGGTGCGGGAGGTCGCCCGCCCACGGGATCCACCCCGCGTTGTGCTGGTGGATCAACGCCGTCCCGCGCGTCGCGGTGAGCAGGAGCGAGCGGAACCCGATGAGACCGCGCGCCGGTGCCTCGAAGGTGAGGATCGAACGCCCCGGGTCGCCGGGGCGGATGTCGGTCACCTGTCCCTTGCGGGGCGCGACCGCCTGCGTGACCGTGCCGACGTGGTCGTCGGGGACGTCGACGACGACGCGCTCGAGCGGTTCGTGGCGCTTGCCCCCGATGTCGCGCACGATGACCTCGGGACGGCTGACCTGCAGCTCGTAGCCCTCGCGGCGCATCGACTCGATCAGCACCGCGAGCTGGAGCTCGCCCCGCCCCGCCACCGACAGGACGTCGGGCGAGTCGGTCTCCTCGACGCGGATCGACACGTTGCCGAGCACCTCGCGGTCGAGGCGTTCGCGCAGGTGGCGGGAGGTGAGGTACCGGCCCTCGCGCCCCGACAACGGCGACGTGTTCACACCGAACGTCATGCGCAACACCGGCTCGTCCACCGCCAGTCGCGGCAGCGGCTTGGGGTCCGCCGGGTCGCACAGCGTGTCGCCGATCTCGACCTCGGGGAAGCCGGCGACGACGAACAGGTCGCCGGCGGCGCGCTCGTCGACCTCGACACGGCCGATCCCGTCGAAGCCGAGCAGCTGGGTGAGTCGCCGTGTCAACGCCGGCTCGCCCTCGGCGGTCTCCTCGTCGCACAACGCGATCTGCTCGCCGCGCCGCAACGTGCCCTCCACGACACGACCGATGGCGAGGCGGCCGAGGTAGTCGGACGCGTCGAGGTTCGTGACGAGGGCCTGCACGGGCGCGGCGGGGTCGCCGCTGGGCGCGGGGATGGTCTCGACGATCGCCTCGAACAGGGCGGCGAGGTCGGCATCGGCCGCGGGCATCCCCACGCCGGCCACCGCCCGGCCCTCGCGGGCCACGGTCGACACGATCGGGAAGTCGAGGAGCTCCACGGGTGGGTGCAGGTCGAGGAACAGCTCCTCCACCTCGGCCAGCACCTCGTCGGCGCGGGCGTCCTGGCGGTCGACCTTGTTGAGGACGAGCACGGTCGGGAGGTGGGCGGCGATCGCCTTGGACAGGACGTAGCGCGTCTGCGGCAGTGGTCCCTCGGCGGCATCGACGAGGAGCAGCACCCCGTCGACCATGGCCAGCGCCCGCTCGACCTCACCGCCGAAGTCGGCGTGGCCGGGCGTGTCGACGAGGTTGAGGCGCACGCCGTTCCAGCGCACGGCGGCGGCTTTGGCAAGGATCGTGATGCCCCGCTCCCGCTCCTGGTCGTTCGAGTCGAGCACGCGCTCGACCACGTCCTGGTTGGCACGGAACACGCCCGTGGCCCGGAGCATGGCGTCGACGAGCGTGGTCTTGCCGTGATCGACGTGCGCGACGAGCGCGATGGTGCGGAGGGATTCGGTCACGGCAGGGTCACGGCCCGGAGAGAGGAAGAGGGATCGGCGGCGGCGCGGCGGGAGGAAACGGTCGGCGGCTCAGAAGCCGTCGTCGCTCTCCGCCTCTTCCTTGCCGACCAGGCACCACGACGCGTGATCGGCCCCGGGGATGGCGCCGCATTCCACGCACGGCTCGGCATCTTCCGGCCCGAAGAGCGCATCGAGGTTGTCGTTGGTCCGCTTGAGCGCGCGCGCTTCTTCGAAGCGACGATGACGACCCTTCTTCAACGGCCAGCTCCCACGTCGTTGGCTGGTGTTCGAACGGTCATTGTAGCCAGCCCGCGACGCGTGCCCACATGCGCCCCCGGGCGCGATCGCCACCCAGGCGCCCGCCTACGCTGGCCCGCCGTGCCCGCACCCTGGTGGCAGACGGCGGTGATCGAACAGCTCTATCCCCGCTCCTACGCGGACGCGAACGGCGACGGCATCGGGGATCTCGAGGGAATCCGGCGCCATCTCGACCACCTGGCGTGGCTCGGCGTGGACGCCATCTGGCTCTCGCCGTTCTTCCGCTCGCCGATGGCGGACTTCGGCTACGACGTGAGCGACTACTGCGACGTGGACCCCGTCTTCGGCACGCTCGCCGACTTCGACCACCTGCTGGCCGACGCCCACGAACGCGGGCTGCGCGTGCTCGTCGACTGGGTGCCGAACCACACCTCCGACCAGCACCCGTGGTTCCTGGCGTCCCGCTCGTCGCGGGACGACCCCCAGCGGGACTGGTACATCTGGCGCGATCCGGCGCCGGGCGGCGGCCCCCCCAACAACTGGATCGCCGCGTTCTCGGGCGAGAGCGCGTGGACCCTCGACGAGTCGACCGGCCAGTACTACCTCCACCTCTTCCTCCCGCAGCAGCCCGACCTCAACTGGCGCAATCCCGACGTCGTGGCGGCGATGCACGACACGTTGCGCTTCTGGCTCGACCGCGGCGTCGACGGGTTCCGGATGGACGTGATCCACGCCATCGTGAAGCGGGCCGACCTCGGCGACGTCGACGGCGGGATCGAACAGCTCCTCGACGCCCGGCGGTCGGACGTGCCGGCGGTGCACGCGCAGCTCCGGGACATGCGCGCCCTGCTCGACTCCTACCCCGGTGATCGCGTCGCGGTCGGTGAGGTGTACATCCTCTCCACCGCCGAGGTGGCGACGTACTACGGCGACGGCGACGAGCTGCACCTCGCGTTCAACTTCCCGCCGCTGTACGCGCCGTGGGACGCGGCCAAGTGGCGCCAGCGCATCGAACGCGTGCAGCAGGAGCTCGACCCGCGCGACGCGTGGCCCACGTGGGTCCTGTCCAACCACGACAACCCCCGCCATCGCACCCGCTACGGCAGCGAGGCGCGAGCGCGGGCGGCTGCCGTGCTGCTGCTCACCCTGCGCGGCACGCCGTTCCTCTACGAGGGCGAGGAGCTCGGCCTGGAGGACGCCGTCGTGCCGCCCGATCGCGTCGTCGATCCCGGTGGGCGGGACGGCTGCCGGGCACCGATCCCGTGGACGGCGGACGACCGTCACGGGTGGGACGGCGCCGAGCCCTGGCTGCCGTTCCCGCCCGACGCGTCGGCGCGCTCGGTCGAGACGATGACCGCGGACACGTCGTCGATCACCCACCTCTACCGGCGCCTCCTCGCCCACCGGCGGGCGTCGGACGCGCTGCGGCTCGGTTCGCTCGAGCTGCTCGACACGGCGGACGGTGTCCTCGGCTACGAGCGCCACGCTGGCGACGATCACCGCGTCGTGTACGTCAACTACACGGATGCGCCCGTGGCGGTGGACGGCCGGGGCACGGTGGCGGTGTCGAGCATCGGTCGCGGCGAGGGCGCGCCCTTCGACGGCGTGCTCGCGCCCGACGAGGCGATCGTCCTGGTTCCCTGACCGGGCGACGCCACGGGCGTCGAGCGGGTCAGCGGTCCTCGAGCACGAGCGTGCCGCGGTCGAAGGCGAGCGCGGCCTGTCCCTCGACCAACCTGCGGATGTCCTGGCCCACGACCTCGGCGCGCCAACCGTGCGCGAGGCGGGCGTTCTCGTCACCGCGCAACAGCATCTCGATGTCGGCGCGCGTCGCGAGCAGCATCGTGTCGATGTGCAGCTGACGTCCGAGCTGCGAGACCCACGCACCGATCAGCGTGACCGCGGGACGCAGCTCGCGATCGACCTCGCCCGCGGGCGGGAGCCGGAGCTGGTCGCGTCGCAGCGCGAGCCCCGCAGCGACCGCGTCGAGCAACTGCTCGCCCGCACCGCCGCGCACGTGGCGCTCGTCGAGACCGCGCACCCGCCGCAGCCCTTCCATGTCGGTCGGCGGGCGCTGCGCGATCGACACGAGCGCGAGATCGGGCAGCACGAACCTGACCGGTTGGTCGATCTCGCCGGCCCGTCGCTCACGCCACGCGCCGACCGCCTGCGCGACGCCGATCGAGCGACCGCGCAGCTGGCGCGCCTCCTTCACCTTCCACCACGCCTCGTCGGGATCGCGCGGCACGCCGGCGCGCCGCAACAGCTCCGCGCACTCGTCCTCCGCCCACCGCACGCGGCCGTCGTCGGCGAGGCGTTCGCACAACCACGCCTGCAACGGGAGCAGGTACGCCACGTCGCTCGCCGCGTAGTCGAGTTGGTCAGGTGACAACGGGCGGCGCATCCAGTCGGCCAGGCGGTCGCCCTTCGGGAGGTGCACGCCGAGCGCGCCCTCCACGAGCGTGCCGAGCGAAGGGCTGTTGTAGCCGGCGAAGCCGGCGGCGAGCTGCGTGTCGAACAACGTGCGCGGGAGCACACCGCACGCCCGTTGCAGGACCTCGAGATCCTGGACCGCGGCGTGCATCACGATCGTCGTGTCGCCCGCGATGATCGGCGCCAGCTCGACGAGGTCGACGGCGAGCGCGTCGACGAGCGCGACGTCGTCGTCACCCCACGCCAGTTGCAGCAACGCCACCTGCGGGTGGTAGGTGCGCTCGCGGTGGAACTCCGTGTCGAGTGCGATCAGCGCCTCGTCGCGCAACTCCTCGACCAGCGCTGCGAACGCAGCTCGGTCGTCGACCCAGCGCCGGGTCAACCCGCGCCCGACTCGACCGGATGGCCGGCTTCGATCCAGGCCTTGTAGCCACCGCGCACGTTGACCGTGTCGAGCCCTTGGCGGTTGAGGAACTCGACGGCGCGCCCGCTGCGGGCCCCTGACCCGCAGATGACGTACACCGTCTCGTCCTCGGGGACCTCCTCGATCCGCTCCGGCACGTCGGGCAGCGGGATCAGCTGCGCGCCCGGAAGGTGGAAGCGCTCGTACTCGTCGGGGTTGCGCACGTCGAGGATCGGCACGCCCTTCGACTGGGCGACCACCAATTCGTCGATGCCGATCTCCGGTACTTCCACGAAGTCACGTTACCCGGGCCCACCGAGGTCGCCGGGCGAGTCGGCGTCGCGGTACGACGGCGACGCGTCGTCGAACAACGTGACGTCGACGTGCTGCGCGGCACCGTGGAGCGAACGTTCGCCGGCGGCGAAGGCCGCCTCCAGCGCGGCGAGGCACCCCGCGCGCGACCACATGCCGTGGAGCCACTGCGGGCGGCCGTCGACGCGGGGAACGGCGGCCACCGCGTGCTGTCCTTCCTCGACGACGCGCCGGACGAGCGCCGCCGATGGCGACACCAGGTCGCAGGCGAGGACGACGACGTGGTCGTGACGGGCGTGGCGCAACGCGGTGACCAGACCGCCGAGCGGCCCCGCGCCCGGCGTCTCGTCCGGGACGCCCGTCGGCCCCACCACGAAGGTCTCGTCGGCACCCGCCGCCGCGAGCGCGTCCAGCACCCGTTGCACCATGGTCGTGCCGTCGATCTCGATCGCCGACTTGTCACGTCCCATGCGGCGGCTGGCGCCGCCGGCGAGGACGGCGCCGCTCCACCTCACGTGTCGACGGCGAACCCGTTCCGGGCCACGTCCCGCCCGTGCACGGCCTCGAGCGGATCCTGGAGATCACCGAAGTAGCCGAGCGCGTACGCGCCCCGCTGGTACCCGACGAGACGGGCGAGCTCGACCGGCAACGTGCGCGCCACGTCGGGCGGGCACGCGAGGTACTGGTTCTCCTCCTGGCGCAGCCACGACAGCGTGTAGCCGACGTTGATGCCCAGGCGGTGGCCCTCGGAGCGGTTGGCGCCGCCGCCGTGGTACACGGAGCCGACGTAGACGAACACCGAGCCCTTCGCCATGGCGGCACCGACGGTCTCGTCGTGGCCGGGGCGGAGCTTGTCCTCCCATCGATGGCTGCCGGGGATGACGCGCGTCGCGCCGTTCTCCTCGGTGAAGTCGCTCATCGCCCACATCGTGTGGCACTCGACCTCGTAGCCGTTCGGGAACGGGAAGAAGTCGAACGCCCACTGGTCGCGGTGCACGACCTGCGCGGGCTCGCCGGGACCGATGTCGATGACCTGCGTCAGGTGGAGCTGGTAGCTCGTGGCATGGTCGCCGAGCACGCGGTCGAGCGTGGCGAGCACCAGCGGGTGTGCCGCGAGCCGGTGGAACGTCGGCGAGCGCGCGATCAGGCTGCCGGTGCGGCGCGTGCGGAAGCCGCTGAACTCGTCCGGGCCCGGGTGCGTCGCCGCCAGGTGGGGCGCCAGCTCGTGGTGCACGGCGTCCATCACGCCGTCGTCGACGAGACGCTCGACGACGACGCAGCCGTCCTCGTGGAGCACCGCGGTGACCGCGTCGGCGTCCGCCGTCCGGTCGAGCACCTGCACGGCTCGGGTGGTCATCGCCCGCGACTCTCGCGCACCGCCCTACCCGCCGTTGCGGATCGTGGCGAGATCACCGAGGTCGGCGCCGTCGAAGTCGACGGGCGGCCCGCCGGAGAGCAGGTCGCGCACGAGGTTCGACTCGACGGCCCAGTACATGACCGAGCCCGGGTTCGTGGAGTGGCCGGGGTGCTGCGGGTCCTGGCGTCCGGTGTGGAGATAGAGGTCGACGAGGCCGAGCAAGTGCCCCGCTTCGTGCGTGACGACGGCCTCCTCGATGCGGTCCGGTGACACGAGCGCGGAACCCGACGCCGCCACCTGGTCGACGAACACGGCGGCGAGATCCGCTTCGACGGTCACGCCGAGCACGCTCGTGTCGTTGCCGAACGTGCCGTGCACGAACACCATGCGCAGGACGGCCACACCGTTGCCCTGCGGCAGGCCGGCGTTGGCGAGCGCACGGAGCTCGTCCGCCGTCCACGAGCGCGCGCCGCCCGCGACCGTCGGCGCGGTGTGGGTCGACACGGCCTTGCCGGTCACGGTTCCGAGGGTCTGCACCAAGTGGTCGATGCTCGCCTGACGCGGCGCGACGCCTGCTTGCGCGCTGATGTCGACCACGAGCTGCGACGAACCGGCGGCCGTGAGGTACACCGGCGCGTACGAGCCGACGGGGCCGCGGGGATCGACGCCCGACGGGTTGCCGCCGGTCGTGCCGCCACCACCGCCGACGGTCGGTGCCGCGGAGGTGACGCCGTTGCTCGTCCTCGTCGCGCCGCCGCCACCCGCACCGGCACCCGACGCCGCCGACGTGCTGTCGCTGCCGAACGTGAGGACCTGGTCGCCACCACCGCCGACCGTCGACTGCGACGAGCCGCGCCCGCTGCTGCTGCACCCGACCAGCGCGCCGAGCAACACGACGCCGGCGACGCACGCGAGGACGCGCTGCACGGCGCTCACGCGCCCGTGATCCCCATGCGCCGAAGGTAGCGAACTCATCCTCCGTACGACATGCGGGTGTCCTCCATGCGGAGGACCGGCGTGTCCTCGTCCTTGCGGAACTCGGCGTTGACGACCTCGCCGACGAAGAGGGTGTGACCGCCGCAATCGACGGTCTGGCGCACCTCGCACTCGACGAAGGCGACGGCTTGGTCGAGCACCGGGACACCGGTCACGGGCGCGTCGTGGTACGGGAACCCGTTCAGCGTCGAAGCCACGGTGTCGACGTCCACCGGCTTGGTGAACTTGCGCACGATGGCGCGGTCCTCGCGGTCGATCGTGCACACGGTGAACGCGTTGCCTGCCGTGATGAGCTCGTGCGTGAACGCCGTCTTCTCCACCGCGACCGCGACGAGCTTCGGGTCGAAGCTCACCTGCGTGCACCAACTGATCGTCATCGCGTTGCGACGATCGCCGTCGCGCGATCCGGCGACGTACAAGCCGGTCGGGAACGTCCACAGCAACCGTCGCCGGCGCTTGTCGTAGTCCTCGCGCGCGTCGTCGGTGTCGACACCGGGAGGGAACGGCGGGAGGGGTCCGGAGCCACCGGGCGCAGCCATCGCCGGAGAGTAGCGACGGCGCGGTGTGGGTACGCCACCACGCAAGCAGAGACCGGGAGGAAACCCCCATGCTCATCATCGGACTGCTGCTGTTCGCGGCCGCGATCGTGGTCGGCATCGACGTCGCCGCCATGAACGGCACGAGCATCGACATCGAGGCGTTCAACCACGTGTGGGCCTCGAGCGTGGCCGTCTCGTTCGTCGCCGGTGTCGTCACCGCGCTCGTCGGCGTCGTCGGCCTGCTCCTGCTGCGTGACGGGAGCGTGCGGTCACGGCGTCGCCGGCGTGCACGTCGGGCCGAGATCGAGCGCCGTGACCGGCTGGCCGCCGAGCACGAGCGCGAGCTGCGCGAGCGGGAGCGCGAGACGATCGACCTGCGCGATCGCGAGGCCGCGGCCACCGAGGACGGCGAGCGCGCCGACGAGCACGAGCGCCACGGCCTGTTCCACCGCGCGCACAACTGATATCGGGTCGCGCTGCGCGCGGCGCGAGGGCTACGACACGATCACCCTGCAGGTCACCTCGGTGACCGACGAGTCGGTGGTGGTGTCGGACACCGAGTAGCTGCCGGTGTCGTTGCCGCTGACCGTGTCGAAGTCGTGCGCAGTCGTCACGATCGTTCCCGACGAGTCGACGAAGTCGACCTCGACGCTCACGAACTTCGTGTCGTTGGTGTTGTTCACCAACGAGCCCGACGCGTGCAGCCCGCCCCCGCTGTCGACCGAGCACACCCGTTGGTGCACGGTGATGTCACCCGACTCGATCTTGAGGTGCCGCACCGTCGACCCGAACACGGTGAAGATCAGCACGACGCCGGCCGCGCCGAGCGCCAACGACACGAAGCCGAGTACCACTCCCGCCGTCGCCTGCTTCTGACCGACACCGACCTCACGAGCGCGGCTGCGGGCGAGGAACCCGAAGACGAGCGCGAGCGTGCCGAGGAGGAACGCGAGCACGAAGAGGATGACCGTCAGCCCGCTCAGCACGCCGATGATCCCGAGGACGAGCGCGGCCACGGCGAGACCGTTCGAGCGCGCCCGGGGCGGGTAGTACGGGCCGCCGGCCGGGGCGTAGGGCGCTGCGGGCGGTGCGTACTGCGGCGGGTACGGCGCGGGGACGGTCGGTGGCGGGGGCGGCGTTCCCTGCGGCGGGTACCACTTGCCGTCGCTGCCGATCCACCAGCCCGGCCCTTGCGGCGCGTCGCTCACGGCACGCGCCCGGTCATGCGAAGAGGTCGGCGGGTGGCCAGTCGGGGTCGAGCTGGTGGAGGAAGAGGCGGCATCGCTCGTCCTCGTCGTGCTCGCCGATGCGGGCCGCATTCTGTTGCAGGCCGGCCAGTGCCCGCAGGAACCCGCGGTTCTCGGGATGGCGCCAGCGCACGAACCCCGACCCCCGCCAGCCGTTCTGGCGCAGGCGGTCGAGCCCGCGGTGGTAGCCGACGCGGTAGGCGGCATACGCCTCGACGTCGTCGCGCGCGAGCTGGCCGAGCCTCGCCCACGCGTCGAGGAAGCGGGGCCACCGCGCCACGACGGCGGCCACGGCATCGCGCCGGGCCGACTGCTCACGCGCCATCGCGTCGTCGAGCGCGGCGCGCGCGTCCGCCGGCTCGGGGTCGAGCACGGTCTCGGGTGGGCCCGAGCCGGAGAAGGCGACGGGGCGGGGCTCGGACATCAGTCGACGTCTTTGGGGGTGAACGCCGCCTCGAGGCGATCGCGCTGCTTCGCGTCCGCGAGACCCGTGCGCCGGCGGCGATCGAGCTCGAGCGGCGAGCGCGCCAGCAACTGGCGCACCTCGCGCACGAACCGGTCGGGGTCGACGGGCTTGTTGAGGTACTCGTCCGCGCCGAGCTCCCAGCACCACACGGCGTCGCGGGTGTCGGTCTTGGCCGTGAGCACGAGGACGCGCGTGTCGGGCGCGAACCGCCCCTTGGCGCGGGCGCGCAGCACCTCGAGGCCGTCGACGTTCGGCATCATCAGGTCGAGGATCACGCAGTCGGGCGGGTCGACGGTGAGCGAGGTGATGGCCTCCGCGCCGTCCGCCGCCTCTCGCACGTCGTAGCCCTCGTCGGCGAGCAGGAAACCGAGCATGGCCCGCACGCTCGCGTCGTCGTCAACCACGAGGACCGACGCACGCCGCTGCGCTCGCATCGACCCGAGATTACAAGTTCGGCGGTTGATCGCTCGGCGAGCCCTCGAAGTCGAGCCGGCGCCGGATCGGATGATCCTCCGGCACTTCGACGAGGACGATGCGCACGCCGTCGGGATCCTCGATCCACATCTCGCGCAGCCCCCACGGCATCGTCTGGGGCGGGGCGACGACGTGCACCTCGCCGGTGGCGGCGAGTCGATCGTGCTCGGCGTCGACGTCGGGCACCTGCAACCACAACGTCATCGGCATCGGGTCGCGACCGCGCGGCGGGTTGGCGCAGTTGAGCTCGAGGTAGCCGCCCCCCATGAAGAGCACGATGCCGGTGACACGCCCGTCCATGCCGTACTCGCGGTAGATGTGGAGGCCCAGCACATCGGTGTACCAGCGCCGCGATCGTTCGAAGTCGAGCGGCGAGAGCAGCACGCGACCGGACAGCACCTCCATCGGCTCGCACACTACGTTGCTCGCTCGATGGAACTGCTCCTCATCCGCCACGCGTTGCCGGTGCGCGTCGAGGGCGAGGAGGGAACGGCGGCCGATCCCGAGTTGAGCGAAGCCGGGCACGCGCAGGCGGCGGCACTCGCGGAGTGGTTGAAGAGCGAGCGCGTCGACGTGCTGCTCGCGTCACCGTTGCGGCGGGCGCGGCAGACCGCGGAGCACGTCGCTGCCGCGACCGGGCTGACGATGACGATCGACGACGAGCTGGCCGAGTTCGACCGCCACTCGCACTTCTACATCCCGTACGAGGAGCTGAAGGCGGAGAAGGACGAACGCTGGGACGACCTCGTCGCCGGACGGTGGGGCACCGACGGCGAGGTCGACCCCGCGACGTTCCAGGCGGTCGTCGTCGAAGCCGTCGAGCGCGTCATCGCCGCCAACCCCGGTCGCACGGTCGCGGTGGTGTGCCACGGCGGCGTGATCAACGCGTATCTCGCGCACATCCTCGCCATCCCGACGATGATGTTCTTCGAGCCCGCCTACGCGGGCGTGTCACGCGTGATGGCGGCGCGCACCGGGCAGCGACAGCTGCGTTCGGTCAACGAGTACGGCCACGTGCGCCACTTGCTCTGACGCCACCGAGCGACGGCGTCAGGAGCGCGGGACCTTGCTCCAGGGGAGCTCCTTGTCGACGCGCACGTCGCCGGGGAGACCGAGGACGCGCTCACCGAGGATGTTCTTCATGATCTCGGTGGTGCCACCCTCGATCGAGTTGGCGCGAGCGCGCAGGAACGCCTGCTGCGGATTGCTCCACAACATGGCGTGCTTCGGGCGCGCCATCGGGTAGCCGTCGGGCTTCAACATGCCGTCCGGACCGAGCAGGTCGACGGTGAACGACGAGATCTCCTTGTTGAGGTCGGCCGACGCCGCCTTGCCGATGGAGCCCTCGGGGCCGGGGTTGCCGACGGCGCGCAGCTGCTGGGCACGGATGTTCGTGAGGCGCAGCACCTCGGCGCGCACCCAGAGCTTCATGAGCTGATCGCGCAGCGCCGGATCGGTGTGGCCCTTCTCCTTCCACACCTTCACCGCCTCGCCGATGAAGCCGCCGCCGCGCGGGGGCACTTGGCCGCCGATGGCGACGCGTTCGTTCATCAGCGTCGTGAGCGACACCCGCCAACCCTCGCCGACGTCGCCGAGCCGCTCGCTGTCGGGGATGCGCACGTCGGTGAAGAACACCTCGTTGAACTCCGCCTCACCGGTGATCTGGTACAGCGGCTTGACCTCGACACCGGGCGCGTGCATGTCGACGACGAAGTACGTCATGCCCTTGTGCTTGGGCGCCTCGGGATCGGTGCGGGCGATCAACATCCCCCACCGCGCGAGGTGGGCGAGCGTGGTCCACACCTTCTGCCCGTTGACGATCCACTCGTCGCCGTCGCGCACGGCGCGCGACGAGAGGCTGGCGACGTCGGAGCCCGCACCCGGCTCGCTGAAGAGCTGGCACCAGACCTCCTCACCGGTGAACAGCGGGCGCAGGTAGCGCTGCCGCTGCGCGTCGCTGCCGTGGGTGACGATCGTCGGCGCGCCCATGCCGTAGCCGATGGGGTTGCGCCCGTACGGCAACGGTGCGCCCGCCTTCGACAGCCGCTCGTTGATGACGCGCTGCAGCTTGGGGCTGCCACCGAGACCGCCGTTGCCCTCCGGGAAGTGCACCCACGCCAGCCCGAGATCGAACTGGGCGCCGAGGAAGTCGACGGCCGGCGTCTCCGCCGGCGGCTTGTCGACGAGCAGCTTGTCGACGAGATCGATGACGTCCTGTTCGGTCACGGCCATGGTGCGAGCGTAACTTGACCCGCCGGTCAAGACGAAGCCGGCGCGCGCGTCCAGAGCACCTCGGTGCCGGGGCGCAACCGCTCGAGCAGCTCCGCCAGCAGGCGGTGGTCGAACCCGGGAAGGGCGGCAGCCCGCTCCACGAGACCGGCGTCGACGGCGAGGTCGTAGGGGACGATGCAGCCCCGCTCGCCGCCACCGTCGAGGATCACCCGGACGCGGTCGTCCCACGGGCCCTTGGGGAGCGTCGTGAGGCGGACTTCCTGCACCTCTCGCCAACCGACCTCCTCGTGACGGCCGTCGGCCAGCGTGCGCCGCACGCCCCAGTCGTCGACGACGAGCGACACCGTCGCGGCGGCGGCGCGGCGCCGATCGCGCTCACGGCGGCCCTTGGCGACCAGGAACGCGAAGCCGGCGAGGAGGACGACGACGAACAGCAGCGCCACGGCGGTGGCTCAGCGCGTCAGTTGGGCAGGCACTGCGGCTGGAACGGGTTGCTCTGGCAACTCGGCGGCCCCGACGGCGCCGTCGTGGGAGGCGGCGGCGGCTCCTGCGATCCCTGGCTCGGGGGCGGGTTCGACTGCTGCCCGTTGTCCTTCGACGACGTCGACGGCTTCTTCGTGGACGTGCCGGAGCCCGACCCCGAACCCGAGGGCGTGGCGGCGGCCGTCGGCGGTGCGGTCGGGGCGGGCGCCACCGTCGGCAGCTCGCTCACGACGGCGGCGGTGTCGACGGACACGGGGTGGCCGACGATCGTGCCGCTGTTGTCGGTCACGCCGCTCGACTTCGACGAGCCGCCGAGCTGCACGGCGGCGAGCCCGATGCCGCCGAGGAGGAACAGGGCGACCACGGTGGCGGCCACGATGCGCTTCGGATCGGCGCCGAAGTAGCGACGGTGCGAGGCGCGACCGGGGATGTCGAGCGCGCCGGCGGGCAGCGGGCGCACGACGTCGTTGCCGAGACGGGCAGGGGCGGTGTCGGCGTGGCGGGTGTGCGAGCGGTAGGCGTCGAGCGCGGCCTGCAATTCGGCGCCGGCACCCGCGGTGGTCGTCTCGCCCGGACCCGCCGACGACGCCAGCAGCGCCTCGAGCGCGGCCCCGTCGGCCAGGGGCGCGGCGTGGCGCGGTGCGCCGGCGGCAGGCTCGATCGGCACGCCGGTGGCGTCGGCTTCGTGGTGCCGCAGCAGCGTCGCCGGGTCCTCGCTCGTCGCGTCGGCGGCGCGGGCGCGCGCCAGCGCCGCGCCGAGCTCGTCGAGCACGGTCCGGTCGTCGGGGACGGCGTCGGGCGCGGGCGCGCCGTTGAGGTTGTTCACGCGTGGGAGGCCTCCGTGCGGGCAAGGTTACGCGCCGTCCGCACCGGACTCTGCGCATGGACTAGTTCAGCCGTGCGCGCAGCCGCGTCGCCCCTCGCTCCGCCTCGTCCACGAGATCGGCGCGACCTGCCGCGGCGGCCAGCGCCGCGAGGTGGTCGAGCTCCTTCGCCGCCTCGACGAAGCGCCCGTCGGCGGCCAGCGCGGACGCCAGCTCCCGCCGCTCGTCGAGGGGGACGCCCGGCACCTCGACCCGCAGCCGCAGCACCCAGGCCACGCCGTCGCGGTCGCGGCGCGACAGGTAGATGGCCTTCAGGTTGGCGAGCAGGCGGGCGACGATGGCGCGCGTACCGACCGGCGCGAGGAAGCGATCCTCGAAGGCGGTGCCGCCCCCCTGCTCGTACAGGCGGCGACACCCGTCCGGGTCGAGCAGGCGTCCGTTGAACGGGTCGGCGAACGTCTCGTGCGCCATCGCGTCGCGCACGAGGAAGTGGCCCGGCATCCCGATGCCGACGATCGGCACGCCGACGCGGCGGCCGACCTCGATGGTGACGATGCTCAACGTGATCGGGATGCCCACCCGGCGCTGGATGACCTCGTCGAGGAACGAGTTGCGAGGGTCGTAGTAGTCCTCGGCGTTGCCGGTGAAGCCCTCGGCGGCGTGGAGGTGGTGCACGACACCGGCGAACGTGCGCTCCGCGCACCGGTCGGCGATGGCGTCGAGCTGGTCGAGCGAACGGCCGATGTCGAGCGCGGGGGTGGCGTGGGCGGCGACGAGCAGCACGAGCTGGTCGAGCGGGATCGCCGGTTCCGGGCCCTGCACGAGCGTCGTGAAGCGGGCCGTCGGATCCACGCGGCGACGGTAGTGGCAACTAGGCAGGCGGCTGCGACAACGGCGTGCGCCCGGCGAAGCCGTCCTCGGGCCAGTGCCACCACGCCACCTCCGGCTCGCCGACGAGCCAGCACAGCCAGTAGCCCCGTCCGCCCGGCGCCTGCGCGGGGAAGTCGACGAGTCCCTGCCGCACGTCGCGCAGCACGATGCCCTCACGCTCGAGTGCCTCGACGGCGCGGTGGAACGCCACCGTCTCGTCGCCCGGTGGCGTGTGGCCGTTGCCGCTCGCGTGCTCGGCAACGGCGCGGGCCCGTTCGCCGAGCGCGCCCGCCGCCGCTCTCGCCTCCTCGACGACGGCGGTGACACGGGGCAGCGCCGCGTTGGCGTCGTCGACCGTCCACCAGCGCGGCGGATCGTCGGGATCGATCAACGGTTCATGCCTGGACGATGATCAACCGCTCTTCGGTCATCTCCCGCACCGCGTACGCGGGGCCCTCGCGCGTGTTGCCGCTGTCGCGGATGCCGCCGTACGGCATCTGGTCGGTGCGCCACGTCGGCACCTCGTTCACCAGCACGCCGCCGAAGTCCAGCGTGCGCGCCGCCCGCAACGCGATGTCGAGCTCGTTCGTGTAGATCGCGGCCTGCAGCCCGTAGCGCGTGTCGTTGGCCAGCCGCAGCGCCTCGTCGACGTCGTCGTAGGCGGCGACACCGACCACCGGGCCGAACACCTCCTCGGTGCACACCTTCATGTCGGGCAGGACGCCGGTGAGCACCGTCGGCTCGAGCAACCGCCCCCGCACGCGGCCGCCGACCTCGACGCGCGCGCCGCCGGCGACCGCTTCTTCGATCCACGAGCTGACGCGCTCGGTGTCGTCCGGAGAGATCAGCGACGAGACGTCGGTTGCGTCGTCGAGGGGATCGCCGACGACGAGCGACGCCACCTCGGAGGCCAGCGTCGAGACGAAGTCGTCGTGGATCGAACGGTGCACGTACACGCGCTGGGTCGAGATGCACGACTGGCCGGCGTGACTGAAGCCGGCCACCTTGATCTTCGACGCCGCCGCCTTCCAGTCACCGCTCGGCTCGATGATCACCGGCGCGTTGTTGCCGAGCTCGAGCCCGACCCGCTTGCGCGGGGCGCGGGCCCGGATCCCCCAGCCGACCTCGGGCGAACCGGTGAACGTCACGAGGGCCACGTCGTCGTGGTCGACGAGCGCGTTGCCCACCTCGCCGCCGCCACCCGTCACGACGTGCAGCCAGCCGGGCGGGAGGCCGCAGTCGTCGAGCAGCAGCTCGGCCAGCCGGATGGCGGACAGCGGGGTCTGGCTGGCGGGCTTGAGCACGACCGGGCAACCCGCGGCGATGGCGGGCGCAATCTTGTGAGCGACGAGGTTCAGCGGGAAGTTGAACGGACTGATGGCCCCCACCACGCCCACCGGGACGCGCACGACGAACCCCAACTTGCCCTCGCCGACCTCGCTCGCCTCGATCGGCACCATCTCGCCGGTGAACGTGCGCGCCGTGGCCGCCGAGAACTGGAACGTGCTGATGGCGCGGGTGGCCTCCACCCGCGCCGTCTTGATGGGCTTGGCCGCCTCCCGGGCGATGGTGGTGGCGAAGTCCTCGCGGCGCTCGGCCAGGAGCGACGCGGCGCGGTCGAGGATCTCGGCTCGCCGCCATGCGGGCAGCGGTTCGCGGGCGAGCGTGGTGGCCGCCGCGCGCACGGCGCGGTCGACGTCCGCCGCCGTGCAGCGGGGCACGGCACCGATGATCGACCCGTCGTACGGGCTCTTGACCTCGATGGACTCGCCGGCGCGGTACCGCTCGCCGGCGAGGGGAACAGGACGCTGCTCGACGCTGTCGCTCATGTCGCTCACCCTTCCCGTAGCGGGCATGCTGGAACCGAACCGACCGTGTCACGGAGGTCCCCGATGACCCTTGCGTCGATCATCGAGTCCGCGCTCGGCACCGACCTGCCTGTCGGGTTGCGAGCCTACGACGGCACCTCGCTCGGCCCACCCGACGCGCCGGCGACGATCATCGTGCGCTCGCCCGACGCGCTGCGCCGCATCGTCACCGCGCCCGGCGAGCTCGGGTTCGCGCGGGCGTACGTCGCCGGCGACCTCGACCTCGAGGGCGACATCTTCGCCGCGCTCGCGCTGCGCGACCGCCTGCCGAATGTGAAGTTGACCCCGAGCGAGCTGCTCGCCGCCACGCGAGAGATCGGCCTCGCCAACCTCCGGCCGCTGCCGCCGCCGCCGGAGGAAGCGCGGTTGCACGGGCGGCGCCACACCGTCGCGCGCGACCGCGCCGCCATCTCGCACCACTACGACGTGTCGAACGAGTTCTACCGGTTGTTCCTCGGTCCGTCGCTCACGTACTCGTGCGCGGTGTTCTCCGACGACGACACGACGCTCGAGGAAGCCCAGGCCAGCAAGTACGAGCTCGTGTC